>OHDH01000008.1_pt1 | contig 215209 bp, 206 predicted proteins | sample 1566921 | NCBI WGS metagenome assembly OHDH01 (sample SAMEA3879585, study PRJEB24766) | human gut metagenome | biome: human-associated habitat; feature: feces | place: USA | collected 1985/1987
CAATCGTTCCGATGTTGCAGTGTGGCTTACTGCGTTCAAACTTCTCTTTTGCCATGAATTTATACCCTAAAATATTGTGTTACGACGAGGCTGTTATTAAAGGAAATTTTGGAGCGGGTGAAGGGAATCGAACCCTCGTCATAAGCTTGGAAGGCTTCTGCTCTACCATTGAGCTACACCCGCTCAAACCAAAAACCTGAAACAAAAACCTATTATCTCGACGATTTTTAACTGGTGGAGGGGGATGGATTCGAACCATCGTAGACGAAAGTCGACGGATTTACAGTCCGTTGCATTTGACCGCTCTGCCACCCCTCCGCTAAAATCGTTTCTGCGAGGGAAAAAGAACAAATCTTTTAACCTGACAACAGGAATAAAAACTTATTTTTGCGATAATGTCAACAAGTTTTTTTATTAATTCTTAAAGTTTTTTGGTTATCTTTTAATTATTCTGCAAAAAGAGGGAGATACCATGAAAAAAAACATCCTGACCGAACAGGGAAACCCTGCAACCCGCCGCATCGACCTGATGGAAACCGGCGAAATAGTCGCTGCCATCAACCATGAAGATATGAAAGTGGCACGCGCCGTTAAAAGGGCGCTGCCGGAAATTGCCCGGGCAGTTGACCTCATCGCCGGAGCCTTTTTCAAAGGCGGACGGCTGGCATATTTCGGCGCCGGAACCAGCGGCAGGCTCGGCGTTTTGGACGCGGCCGAATGTATGCCGACATTTTCCGTTCCGGACACAATGGTACAGGCGTTTATCGCCGGAGGAAACGCTGCTCTGCGCCGCGCCGTAGAAAATGCCGAAGACAGCCGGGAAAAAGCCCTTGCAGACATAAACGTCTTTTCTCCGCTGCCTGACGATGTCGTTGTCGGAATTTCCGCATCCGGCAATCCTGCATATGTTTTGACAGTGCTTGAAGAGGCGCGCCGCCGCGGCGCCAATACCGTCGGCATAACCTGCAACCCGGAGGCCAAATTAAAACCATTGTGCGACGTTTGCATTACTGCTCCGGTCGGCCCCGAAGCTATCGCCGGTTCCAGCCGCATGAAAGCGGGAACCGCTCAGAAAATGATTCTGAATATGCTCTCAACCGCCTCCATGATAAAAATCGGCAAAACTTACGGCAACTATATGATAGACGTTACCCCTGCCTGCGCCAAACTGATTGACCGCGGCAACCGCATAATCGCCGCTATCTGCAAGATTTCTGTTGCAAAAGCCGAAGAATATCGTATAAAAGCCGGAAACAACATCAAAACAGCCTGCGTTATGTGCAAAAGGCAGTGTTCCCGCGAACAGGCCGAACAACTGCTAAAACGGCACAACGGCATCTTACGAAAGGTCATTGAATCATGAAAAAGTTTCACCAGCAGCGCAAAGGCAGCACCGACACCACCAAAGACCAACTGATTATTTACGGCCGGCATGCGGTTATCAGCGCCTTGAAAAATCCGCGCCGTAAAATCCAAAAGCTGCTGATTTCGGCCGAAAATCGCATTGAAGTGGAAAAAGAGGTTCCACAAGTGCCTGCAACCGTAATTGACAAAAAGAATTTTGCCAAATTCCTCCCCGGCGATGCGGTTCACCAGGGTTTTGCCTTATATTGTTCCCGGCTTGAAACTTATGACGTTTCCGACCTGCTGGCTCTGGCGGAAAATAAAAAGCGCTGCTGCATTTTAATTCTTGACCAGGTAACCGACCCGCAGAACATCGGTGCAATTATCCGTTCCTGCGCCGCGTTTGAAACACTCGGCCTGATTGTCCAAGACAAGAATTCGCCGCTTGAATCCGGAGCCATGGACAAAGCGGCCGCCGGAACCGTCGAATTCGTTCCCGTCGCCCGCGTAACCAACCTCAGCCGCGCCATTGAAACTCTGAAAGAAAACGGCTTTTGGGTAATCGGTATGGACGGCTATGCCGATACGACAATCGATAAAATCAATAAGGACGGCAAAGTCGCCGTTGTTATGGGATCCGAAGGCAAAGGCCTGCGACGTCTGGTTCAGGAAAACTGCGATTCGTCCGTCAAACTCCCTATATCACCGCAGGTAGAAAGCCTGAACGTATCCACCGCCGCGGCAATAGCCTTATATGAACTAAACCGCAAATAACCGCACACCACCGTTCAAATACGGCAAAAGCTGCCGCATGGGCAGCTTCTTGCAATCCGTTAGGCGTTAAATCCGTCGCTACCGTGTTTTCTTCTGCAAATGATTGTGAATCACGGCGTTAACCTCGTCCGGTGACAAAGTCTTGTCCTGGACACGTTGCTTGCGCAAAGCTTCGTCTGCTCCCGGAACTTCACGGTTTTTGCTCCTGATGTCATATCGGATGTTCTGAGCCTCCGCGACCCTGTTTTTAATAGATTCCGTACCGCGTTCAACGCTGAGTTTATACTCTTCCGCCTGCCGTTTCATCGTTGCAGACAGCTCATCACAGCTAATCATTGCGGCAACCTCTTCCGCCGGTGCATCAAGCGGCATGTCGCCGAGCAGCTGCTCCCAGGAAAAACACTGGGTCGATTTCATATTGTTAATCTGGTGGACATACGCTTTTTCAAGCGAACTGGCTTTTCCCGATGCAACCCTTCTTTTCATCTCTTCTCCGGCCAGAATCTTAACGTATGCCGTAGTATAGGAATTTTTCCTGCTGTATCCGTCTGCCGGGCACTGTTCGGGATGTTTTTCAAAATACTGCTCCGCGTCTTTGTATATCTTATCATAAGCCGCGTCCCATGCTTTTGCGCTCGCATCATCATGGACATCAATATCCAGGTCATTGTTAACCGGATACACGGTGTATCCGTTAAAATCGCCGCCGGAGTCAATTCCCGGCTCGCCCGTTGCCCACTGCTGACTTTGCAAATCAAACTTCAATTTGTTGCCGTTTTCGTCCACAAAATGAACAGTTTGTTCAATATATTTCTTAGCCGTATCGATTTTCAGTCTGTTACCATTTTCATCTGTATATAATTTGCCATTATCAGTCATATCTTTTTCTCCTAATATTTTTTATCTTTTCAAACAATCATATATTTTGCTTTATGTTTACAAATAACTTACCCAGTACTCATAATAAAACTGCCATTTCCGCCTCCATCTGCTGAATTAAAACGTTCCTTTTTTCTCAGCAAAAAAAGAAAAGCAATATCTCAGACATCGCTCTGATATTGCTTTTTTATTTGACAGAAATGCTATATTATGCTATGATAATTTTAAACCAACGTTTTAATTCAATACCTAAAGTTTTACTTTAAATCAGAAATTATATCTCACGCCCAAGCCGCCTTCAATGCTGCTTTCTTTTTCCGCATTGTGCGACACTTCCGCCGCCACGGCAAAGTCACCGTCCCGATAAACCGCTTCTGCCGTCGTTTTCAGGCGGTTTTTATTTTCGTCATACGCCTTGATGCCGAAGTCGACCGGCGAACCATCCATACCTACCCGCAAATCCTTATACGGGTCAAGAAACTCATGATAATATTTCGCGCCGATGGCAAGCATCAGCGAGCGCTCTTTCGCCAGCTGAATCCTCTTACGCAATTTTAAGCCGACCCCGGCCTCCAACGACACTGAACTGTTGGAATCCAGATTAAGCCCTTCGTCTTCTTCCGCCTTTGACATTGACGCCCCCTGCAGGTTAAGTTCGGCTTCCGTAACCAGTTCCGCCACTTTCACATCAATGCTGTACTCGGCATGGTTATACAAACCGTAATAGAAGTCCAGCGTATCCGCCTCGTACGTGCCGGACAAAGCGCGGCGCTTATAGGTTCCGTATCCGGCGCCGACATTCGGCATGGTCAGGAACTTAAATCCACCGTTCTGGTACAAAATCGGCATAAAAGCCAACAGTATCTTATTGTCGCGGCTGGACTTCGCTTCGTCATATTCTGCATCGGCATAAGCTGCCCGCAGCGTACCGCCGACGCTCCAGTTCCGGTTCAGCTTTTCGCCAAAACCTATATACGGGCTGTAAACGTTGTCCGCATAACCGCTGAGCCCGCCATGCGCATCTTTTCCCGTCCGATAATAGTCGGCACCGATATAACTCCCCGCCAGTCCGTCTTCCAGTATCCTGTTCTGTTCCTGTGTATTCAGCCCGCGCAGCACCGCCATATTTTCCCGTGCCAGGTTGGCATAAAAATTCTTGCCCGTTTCCACTTCCGTCGCATAGTCAAACTCGCCTTTGTTGCCGGCGCCTTTCAATGCGTCAAACAGCTTTTCGTTATTATGCAGCCCGTAATTCGTCTCCAGAAATTCCGCCGTTTCCTCGTCGTCAACGATTTCCTCAAACTCCTTGCGGTTCAGCTCCACGTCCGTAACGTCGCCGTTGTCCTTAAGCGCCGCATCAAACATATACGAACCGGAACTTATGTTTATCCCTTCATTTTTACCGACAAACGAGTTTTCATTGACATAGGTATCTTCAAAACCGCCCATAACGATATCGCTGCCGGCAACAACATTGCCTTTAAAACTGTCGGCCTTATAAGTCCCCCCGTCCGCCACGACAAATTCTCCGCTCTCGCCGGCCTTCATCGTATCAAAGTCTACTGCCGCCGCACCAAGGTCAACCGTACCGTTGTTTACAAACGTACCGTTTTCACCGACAATAATATAATCCGCACCGTCTCCGGCGGCTTTCAGTTCTCCGGCTTCTTTCCGTTCTCCGCCCGCAAAAGCTGCATTGACCGCCGAATTATAGGTAATCGTTCCCGAATTGGAAAAAGTGCCGCCGTTTTCTACGACAAACGCTGCCCCGTTTCCATTGACCGTAATTGTCCCTTTGCTGCTGTTATACCCCTTTGCGCCGCTCCCGTTGACATGAATTCCCGTTCCCCCGCCGTCAACCGTTATGGTCGATTCGTTATAGAACGTACCGCTGCCCGTAACATATGCTCCCGTACCTCCGGTTGTCGTTATCGTTCCGTTGTTGGTAACGGTGCCGCCCTCAGCATAAACGCCATAATTTCCGTAATCGTTTATATTTGAGGAATTGACGGTTGTACCACCTTTTGTATAAATGCCGTATGTATTCCCGCTGATAGTGCCGGAATTCTCAAATGTTCCCGCAACAACCTGCACGCCCTTTTCATTGCCGCTTATCGTGCCGCTGTTTTCCGCATCTCCTCCGGCAACCTGAATACCGACAATATTATCCCGGATATCTCCCTGATTTTCAGCGCCTCCTTGCGCATCCACGTAAATACCGTATTCCAGCCCGCTGATACCGCCCGTTTTACCGCTTCCGGTATTCGTAACCTGTCCGCTTTTGCCGGAATAGATGCCGATTGTTCCGCTTTTGCCGTCGCCGGAAATAATCCCCGAGTTGTTAACCGTACCGCTTAACGCATAAACGCCGTATGTATAATTCTCCAAACTGCATGCATCACCGCTGCAGTTGTCGTTCCCTTTAACTTCAAGGCGGCTTCCGGCTTCTGCCGAATAAGATGCGCCGCCCGCAATGGAAACGCCTTTGCTCCCGATTCCGCCAACTTCAATCGTTCCCGAATTGGTAACCGAAGTAACCTCTCCGGAAATCAATTTTCCGGTGGCATATATGCCTGTTCCCTGATTAACCGTAATAAACGCGGAATTGGAAACCGTCGACACTTTCTCCGATGTCGCCGCAGCCGAAATTCCGGTTCCTCCGCCGTTCACAACCACCTCTGCGTCCACTCCGACATTAACCGTACCGCCGGATGCTGCCGCTCCCGTGCTTGAAGCGTCTGCCACGGTAACCTTGGACGATGTTCCCTCAATGCGCACAACGCCTTCGTCTTCCGCCCGCAGCCCCGTCGCTCCGGCGGAAACATAAACTTTGCCGTAGTTATAAACATTTGACCCGCTGCCGCTGGCTGCAAACAAACCGGAATTTTCCCCTTTGACATAAGCCGTCGACGAAGCAGACAGCGTCGCATTGCTTCCGCCCGTTGCCTTTGCCAGCGTATAACCTTCTATTTCTATGCCGCCAGGGTAGTCAAACGTTTTAGACGCCGCATTGGTCAGCAGAAAATACGTCTGCCCGCTGTAAGACGGATCCGCATAAAAATTGCCGTAATCAAATGCCTGCGCGTCCGGTCCGTCCAAAACAAAAGCCGTCGTATTGTTCCCTTTCAAAAAGATTGAACCGTAATTATATGCCGTCCCTTTGGCATACATGGCAGCCGAATTGTCACCCATAACATAAATGGAATTGGTACTTCCGGCCGGCGACGTATCCAGCCCGTTAAAAATATCCGCCCCGGCATCTGTCGACGCCATTCCGACTCCCGACAGCCCCGTCAGGTAAATATCGCCGAAATTGATAGCCTTGGCATGCTTGGTTGAATCGTTGCGAATAGCCGTCGAATTTGTCGCATCAACTAAAATCGACCCTTTATTGTGCACATACGCCTCCGCCGTCGAAGCAGAATCAAGCCACATTCCGACGTTAAACTGTTTGGCGTCGGTAATATATTTTTTCAGCGAAATAGAGCCTTCGTTTATCGCCGATCCCTGCTGCGAAACCTGAACGGCTGCCGTCCCGTATGTTCCGCCGTAATCGACGCTGCCGTCAAACTCGCCGCCGATAATAATGTCGCCCGTATTGACAAACAGCTGCTTGGTCGTATCGCTGTCGCCGGAAACCTTGACAGCCGCCCCAGCAACAGATGCCGAAGCGGTATAAGCCGCTTCGCTGTCCTCTTCATTCCGCTCCGGAGTTGCAAAGGAGTTACTGTTGCCAACCTTGTAAAGGATTGAGCCGTTATTGTAGGCCGACGAAAAATTGCCGCCGAAAACCTGAGAATTGGTCGCTTTGTTGGAAAGGTAAATGTACCCGTCGTTCACCATCTCGACCGAACCCGAAAACGCATTGTAAATCGCCGTCGATTCTTCGGAATAAACATTGATTATTCCCTTATTTTGCAGCAAAACCTCTTCCGTTTTGTCCTCGCCTGCCGCATAAAGGCCGTAATTATTCTTATATCTGGACTGGCCGTTTTCAACGCCGAGATTGATAACGCCGTAGTTAACGACTTCGCCGCCGGCAAAAGAGGCCATGCCGTAAGCATTGCTTGCCTGCATGTCTATCAGCCCGTAATTGTGAAGTTTCGGGTCTTTCCAGTCATAAACTCGGGTCTGTGAACCTTCGCCTTTGGCTGCCAGCATACCGTACGATACGCCGCCGGAAGTCGCCTCGTTGACAACGCGGATTGTGCCGCCGGTTTCGCTGCCGGTCCCGTTATAGATACTGTCCGCATTGCCGTTTGTCAGCTCCGCCCCGTGCACGGAAAGCATACCCGCCGCTACGTCCGTCCCCTCCGCCATGGTCGTCGAAGTCAAATCTATCTTTATATTTCCTCTGTTTAACGCTTCGGTCGCCGCGTCGGCGCGGATGCCTATTAAACCGCCCTGCCCCATTTTCAGCGCCGTATCCGCCAGTTTGTACGCCCCCTGATACGACAGGTTGATATCCCCGTAATTGTTCAGTTTCATCTTTTCCGCAAATGCCGGATTGTTCTTGCCGTTTAAAAACTCGTCATCAATATAGCTTCCCATGCCGATAAGGCTGACCGCCACGTCCGTCGCGCTGTTATAACCGGCAGAAAGGTCAATAATTCCGCGATTCTCCGCCGTAACCGTATTGGCACTCAGATTTGTTCCGGTATAAAGGTCAAACAGCACCATGCCCAATATTGTACCGGAATTATTTTGCGTTACCGTCTCATTGCCTTCGGTATCGTCAGCATCTGCCGAACCGCCCGTTTCTCCGGTATTCCCCGTACTGCCGGAATTTTCGGTTCCGTCGTCGTTTTCCGTTCCAGTTTCTCCGCCGGAAGGTGCTGAGGTCGTTCCCGTAATCCTGCCGGAATTGATGATTGTCGCGCCCGTATCGCCGTACATGCCGGCAACAGCATGGCCTTCTTCGCTTCCTTTAAACGAAATGTCGATATTGCCGTATGTCGAATCCCCTGTCCCCTCCGGGCTGTTTATAATCTGGCCGCCGTTGCTCGCCGCCATGCCGATAGAACCGTTCTGCGCCTCAATCAGGATATTGCCGTTATTCAGCGCTTTTGACCCTTCCCCGTATACCGAAGCCCCGATTGTCGCATCGCCCAATTGCAGGCTGCCGCCCGCCAGATTATTGAAATAGGCGCCGTTTGAAACCGTTACATACGACATCAGGTAATCAACATTGTCCAGCACGTTCGGCAGTAATTGAATTTTTCCGGCATTAGCCGCCGCATCGGGATTTTCAAATTTCCGCGCAACGTTATTCTCCATACCGCCGCTGCTGACCTCTTTCTCGGTATTGGTAACCAGGCTCGCCAGCCCGTATCCCGGATTTGTCGGCACAATCGTATCGTCTCCGGCCGGAGCGCTGCCGCCGCCTCCGCCGCCGCTGAACGCAAGAATGCCCCCGCCCACAGCCGCTCCGCCCAAAAGCCACGGCCACCAGCTGCGTTCCTCTTCGTTATAATAAAGGGATTCCTCATTGCCGACGATTTTTTCCGTCCTTGCCGCCCGGCTTGATTGCAAAAACTCGCGGTACTCTCTGTTTATCTCATAAGTACAGGCATGGCGCGGATTGGCCCCGCTCATACGAAAAGAATTGTAGGCGACATAGTTTTTGCGCTTAATTGCAATGCACAACCCCGTATCCCCATTCGGATTCGTTGCGTCAATATTCAACCCGCGGTTGACAGCTTCGCGTAAAATGCCGATTTTTCCCTGGCTTGCCAGATAATACATTTTGTTAAAATCGCGCGGAGACAACCGCCCGCCAAACGCACAGGCGTTTTCCGAAACAGAAACGGCAGCAAAAAAGACTGCGGAAAAATATAAAGCGGCGCCAAACCTCATCTAACAAAACCATAAAAACAATTGCTTTGTATCGATTCTACGCCGGAGTTTCTTAAAAAAGAGTATAATTTATAAAATTATGCCGAAAATTAATATTCATCATCTTCAGAGTAACTCTCGCCATAACGGTAACCGTCTTGTCCGACACGATAACCGGCCTGTCCGGCCTGATAACCGTCCCCCGCCCGGGCATTCTGTTTCTGATAACCGTCCCGCTCCGTTTGGCCGCTTTGTTTTTGATAACCGTTCTGCGGCTGATAACCCACGGTATAAGCGTCTTTTCCTTCGACTTCAAGGCTGGGGTTAACGTATGCCGTCGCGCCTTTTTCATAAAAATAGAAATCGCGCCGGAGCCGCGCCTGATCGCGAATGGAAAGGGAATTCCATTCCGTTTCCGTCAAACCGTAAGGATAAGCCTCTTCTCCGCCGGCACAACCGGAAAGCAAAAACAGCGCCAGCAGCACACCCGCTTTTTTCATCTTAAAGTCTCCCGTACAATCAAAACCTTTTATGCTACAGATTTGCGTTATAGGATATAATAATTTGTTTTTCAAGCAAAATCTTCTGCCGCACGCCTTCCGCCACCCCTCCGATACGCTCCTTCTGCCCGGTCGTCCTGCCTCATAACATTTCGCCCACAGCGTTTCCAATCCCGCCGCCCTCCTGCCGGCGAAAGCGCCGCCCGGCCTCATTCCGCCACAACCGCCGCTGAAGTTTCAGCAGCTCCTTTATAAAAACTGCCGCGCATAACCGTTCCCACAGCTTCCGTTCCGCCTATATCTTCAGCAGATTCTTCACAAACGCCTCAGCATAATCCTTCCTGCGGTTTTGGTAATCAAGATAGTAAGCGTGTTCCCAAACGTCCAGATTCAGTATCGGCTTAAAGCCAAGCACCAACGGCGTATCGCCGTTGCGCGTAGTCAGGACGTCAAGTTTCCCGCCTTTGCCCTCGGCCAGCCACACCCAGCCGCTGCCGAAAAGCTTAATCGCCTCGTCTGCCAGCTTTTCCCGCAATGCGTCGCGCGTTCCAAAACGCTCGGCAATGCGTTCCTGCATATCCGCATCAAATTTTTCCCCGATGCCGATGGAATTCCAGTACATATTATGGTTAAAAACCTGCCCCGCATTATTGTACAAAACCTGATATTCCGGCTTGTCAAACGTCCTTTCGATAATTTCCTCCAGCGGCGTATCCTGAAATTCCGTTCCCGAAACCAGTTCGTTGACTTTGTCCACATAGGCTTTGTGGTGTTTTCCGTAATGGAATTGCACCGTTTCTTCCGAAACATACGGTGCCAAAGCGCTCTCTTTAAACGGCAGTTTCATAAGTTCTATCATTTTTTCCTCCCGAAATATTATAATCCTGCCTTTATAATAGCCTCTAAATATTTATTTTAAATAGGCGTTTTAATTTTGTTAATAATTATTAACAGCCCCATATCAAAGATTCACAAATAAAATTTATGTAGTATGATAACGATAACAATAAACAAAACGGAGAGGAAAAATGAGAGTTTTATTAATAGAAGATGACTATGCCGTTTCTCAAAGCGTCGAAACAATCCTCAAAAAAGAAGGCATGGTTGTCGATACCACCGATGACGGCGAAGACGGGCTGGACTGCGGCAAACTGTATGATTATGACATCATTATTCTGGATTTGAACCTGCCCGGCATGAACGGCTATGAAGTCTTAAAAAGCCTCCGCAACGCCAAAATCACCACTCCGGTTCTGATTTTGTCCGGCCTCTATGAACCGGACAAAAAAGTCAAAGGGCTGGGTTACGGTGCAGACGACTATCTGACCAAACCGTTTGACAAGAGCGAGCTTCTGGCTCGCATTCAGGCGATTGTCCGCCGCTCCAAAGGGCATTCCAATTCGATTATCCAGACCGGACTCGTCGAAGTCAATCTGGATACGCAGACCGTCAGCGTCGCCGGCAAAGACCTGCACCTGACCGGCAAGGAATACGGTATTATGGAACTGCTTTCCCTGCGCAAAGGCTCAACCTTGAACAAGGAACAGTTCTTAAACCACCTCTATGGCGGCATTGACGAACCGGAATTAAAGATTATTGACGTCTTTATCTGCAAGCTGCGCAAAAAGCTGGAAAAAGCTTCCGGCGGCAAAAACTATATTGAAACTGTCTGGGGCCGGGGTTACATCTTAAAAGATCCCGATGAACACAAATAGTTTCAATTGCAGGATTAAGAGGCGGTTGCTCCCACATTAAACCGCCTCTTAATTTTTTGTATCAGTCTTCGCCAGGAAAAGCAAGTTTAAAAATCCGGATACATACCCGATGTCGTAATCCGGCTATTCAAAAGTAAACACCAGCGTACAGTTTTCATAATCAAGACAAGTCTGGCAAAACGCCTGCATGTCCGTAAACGTTACCGACTGCAGGCATTTTCGCCCCCCGCTGCACCAGCCGCTGCCCCAAAAACTCCCTGAAGAACCGCTCCCCTCGCCTTCTCCGTACCTGTGTATCCAAACCTTAAACAGCATATCCTGATATGGCAGAGCCACATGCTCAAACAACAGCCGGCAGTATTCCTCAAGCTGCACGCCGCTCCAACCGCCGGCCTTTTTGTTTTTAAGCTCATAATTGACGGTTATGTGCTTATTGTTTGCGGTTACCGTTGTCGTATGTAGGGTACTGTCTACAATTCTGCCGCCGGAATACCTCCAGTTTTTAGGCAGAAATCCGGCATTGACCACCTGTGGCGTTAACCCGGCATATCCGCCCGATTGTCTGGCAACTCTGAGCCAGCTGTCATGAAACTCCGTCAAATCGCGAATAAACCCGGCATATTCGGTTGCTGCAGTCGTTAATCTGTGGGTGGTCATGGCCTTGCCGAAACCGGCAATAGCGCCAACCGATAAAATGCCGACAATAGCCAAAACCCCGAGCATTTCAACCATTGAACGCCCCGCATGGCTCCAACTGCTTTCCCTCATCCAGCCAGTCCTCTCAGTATATCCGCAGCCAATCTGCCGTAAAAACAAAAGCTCATAACAAAAAAACCACCTGATTAAGGCGGTCGGAGAGTTCAACAATCATATCGCATAAAATGACTCTTTTAGCCTTTCAGCCGAAGCTTTGGACATACGCTAAAAGCTCCCCGACCTTTTACAGTCGGGGATATATCTATTGCCGGAAGCAAAACCAATCGGCAATATAACGATGTTATATCCTAACACCGTATGCGATAAAGACCGTTGAAAGTCCCGCACCACCTCTGGTGCTGACAGGCAAAAGCCTGCTTACCCGGATACTAAATGCTTTTTTCTTAAAATAAAGTAAATGAACGTGCCGGAATTAAAAATTAACCTTAATCCCCAGACCAAACTCTTCGTCATCATGATACTCAGAGTTAAACTTTTTATACCCGGCATACAGCATCACATCGCGCGTCAGCCCGTACCCTCCTTCCGCCGCATAGGTTTGCCCGCGCGCCGTATCGCTGGTGGTAAAATTCTGCATCGCCTGCAAATTAAGGCGGATTTTCCCTGAGTTATAATATATTCCGCCTTTCAACCCGATTCCCAGATATCCGTTGTCATAAAGCCCGCCGCCGTATGCCGCATTCGGAACGCTCATTGCATATAACAAGGTATGCTCTCCCAGCGCATAGCTTTGCCCCACGCCGGCTTCCAGCATCAAAGCCCCGCTGTCTTCACCCGACTTGGCATCAAACAATTCCCTATAGCCGACTTTAATATCGTATGACAGCGGCTGAAACATCGCGTCGGCTCCCGCCAGCGACTTGATTCCCAGCAGGTCAAATTCCTGTAACCCCCATTTGTCCCGCGCGTCATAGTGCCGGACTTTCCCGGCAAACAAATTGATTTCCGCCCCGTTCAGCAGCCCGTAACTGTCTTCCAGCAGCGAGTTGTAAACCGGCTTGAAACTGACTTCCTGAAACGCCTCGCCGTTTCTCGCCCCAAACATTATGCCCGCCTGTTTTGCCTTATGCGCCAAAACCGGATTCTCGCCTTCTTTCAATTCGTCAAAATACTGTCGTTGATTGGCAATCCTGCTGCGCGCCATCAGCAGTTTCAGGCTTTTCTTCCGATAGTCCGCAAGTTCCAAATCGCCGTCCACATAACGGTATTGCACATATTGGTACGCCGTTTCCAGCACGTCGGCTTTCTCCTCTTCATCAAGCGCGGATAAATCCATTTTATCGTGACTAATAATATCAATAAAGGCATCATACTGACGACTATTCATCTGCGTCGCACGATATTTCAACTTAGACTGCCGAGAAGGACGATAATTCGCCGCCGCAACCAGTTCCGGAACGTTGTTCACCGCTTTCAGCGTCGCAAGCGGCACCGTATATCCGCCAAACTCCCCGCTGATATTCAGTTCCGGACGCGCCGCCTCCAGCATCAACAACAGAACGTACGAACAGTTGCGCGATGCAAAGTAATAGCGAATTTTCGCTCGCTGCATTTCCCACATATGCGCCGTAAAAAACTCAAGTTCATCGTCCGAAAGCCGCAGCTCATACTCCCAGATGTCACGATTCTCTATGTTGTTATAGAGATTGATAACGTCATAATACGGCTTGATGCCGAACGTCCCGTAATAACCGCCCCACAGACCTTTCAACGCATACAAAACGCCGGTTTCATCACCGGTGTCCGCGCCGAAATTCGCCCCGTGCGCCAGCAGCTGGGTTCCCTTGCGTTTCGTATCAATCCGAAACAGCGTATGCCCGAACAGGGACGACGGATTGCTCATATAGGCATTGGTAAACAGCATGGTAACCGCTTTCGGCTGCACGTCCGCCAGAAATTTCTGAAAGCCGGCACAATCGTCCAATGTTCCACGCACCGCACCCTGCCGTTTCAGATAAATAAACCGTGCCGGAAAAGCACATTTTTTCAACTCGCCGCTGTCTTTATCCTCTCCAAACGCATCAATCTCCTCTCCGGCCACCTCAACACCCTCTCCGGCCGCCTCAAGACCCTCTTCGGCCTGCTTCGCCTCCGCATTAAATGCCGCAACCGCTGCCCGATATTCGGCCTCCGGATTCTCTCCTCCTCCCGGCGTTAGAAAAAACTCCCCATTCTCCACCACGGACTCGTAACCGCTTCCGCTTTTCTCATAATGCAGCAGCTTCAGCCAGCCGTCGTCAAACGCGCCGCCCTCCGCATATGCGCCCCGCATCGGAACCGCCGCAATCGCCATCAATGCCAGCCAAATCCATATTTTCATAATCGTCCGCAGATACAAAAGGCACCCACCGGCATAGCCGGTGGTTTTCGGGTTACAAAAAGGGCGCGGTTTCCCCACGCCCTCAATCGAAAATTACGCCTGAGCCAATTCCATGATTTTCAGGGTCAGGTCAACCGCTTCAACGTTCTCGTCCGTAAACAGATATGCAAAATTCTGCTGCGCCTTGGCGCCGAGCTTTGCGCTGTCAACGTCCAGAAGTCCGGCAATCGTGTCAATCGTTTCGCCTCTTCCAGCCGAAGCATCCATCGCAAACTGTTCCATATTGTTTTCAATCACGGCCAAAACCAGCTTGCCCGTACCGCCGGTAACGCGTCCGTTCGGATCGCAGCCGGAAGTGCCGAGCGTAACGCCGATGGTATTCAGGAAAATGCCGTTGGTCGTCATCGCCAAAACCTGCGGGATAATGCCGGACTGCCCTCTCCAGGCCATAGAACCCAAACCGCAGCCGCCGGTAGAGTCAATCGCCTTCGCCGGAGAAACGGCAAACAAAGCTGCCGCGAAAACGGCGCCCAAAACTAAATTCTTCTTCATCAAAGTTCTCCTTGTACAATAAAACGGTTATATTGTAGCACCCCGCCCGGGGTTGTATAGCACAAAGTTTAACTAATCAACAGCTCCCCCGTCATATGTCCCGTTTCTCCATTGCCGTATGTTCTGCCTTTTCGTTGCCGTATGCTCCCCCTTCCCGCCGTATACTCTCCCCCTTTGCCGCCGATGTCTCACCCTCGTCGCCACACGCCTGATTTCCCGCCGCCGCTCCCTTCCGCCATTTTGCTGCATGACAAGGCTTGCCACACTGCTTTAAAAATTTTACTTGATTTATTATTTAATTTGTGCTTATATATTTATACGAAAATAAAAAGACGCTGGCTGGCACCGCAAAGGTGGCAGTCAAATTTTTTCAAACTTTTCAATAACACACACATCCGCAGCCTTTTGCGGAAAACTTATTTTTAGGAGAAATAAAATGGATAAATTCCCACTGACCAAGAAAGGATTTTTACGGTTAGAGCAGGAACTCAAGACCTTAAAAGGTGTTGAGCGGCCCAATGTTATCGCCGCCATCGCCGAGGCGCGTTCGCATGGCGATTTATCGGAAAATGCCGAATACTCGGCAGCTAAAGAAAAACAAGGCTTTATTGAAGGGCGGATTCAGGAGCTGGAAGCCGTCGTCAGCCGGGCACAGATTATTGACCCGACAGAAATGAGCGGCGATATCATCCGTTTCGGCGCAACTGTTTCTGTCGTTGACGTTGATACGGATACCGAAAACTGCTACCAGATTGTCGGCGACTATGAAGCCGACATCAACGACAACAAAATTTCGCTGTCCTCCCCGCTGGCAAAGGCTCTGATTGGCAAAGAAGTCGGCGACGAAGTTGTCTATATGGCCCCGGGCGGCAAAAAGACTTTTGAAGTACTAGAAGTTTCGTATATCTAAAAACTTCCAAGGTAAAACCTTATATCAAAGCCAGGACAAATTCCTGGCTTTTTTCATATTAAGGAGAATCGACAATGAACGATACGACAGAAACCGGTGACTGCCATTACGACTATGCCAACAAATGCGACTGCTCCGAAGATGACAAATGCGGTTGCACATTTCCCAATAATCTTGCCCACGATTACAGTCCCGGATGTTTTGAGGAAAAGGAACCGCTCCACCCCCATATGGAATTGACGGTAGGAATGGCGGCACCGGATTTTACTGCCCCGGCCGTCTTAAGCGACAACACGCTTGTTGAACATTTCAACTTTTACAAATACACCAGAGGAAAGCTTGCCGTTCTGTTCTTTTACCCTGAGGATTTCAGTTTCACCTGCCCGTCCGAACTGCTGATGTTAAACCGGGAGCTTAACGCTTTCTCAAAACGCAACGCGCGCGTTCTGGCCATTTCCACCGATTCAATCCACTCTCATCTGGCCTGGAAAGAACTTCCCCCGGAAAAAGACGGCATTTCCGACATCAATTTCCCCCTGATTGCCGACCTGGATAAAAAAATCTCCGCCCACTACGGCATCTTGAGCAAAAAGGAAACCGCCCTGCGTGCCACCGTCATCATTGACGAAAAAAAGATAATCCGCCATATGAGTATTAACGACAACAAAATTTGGCGCAACCCGGAAGAAACCCTCCGTATTCTTGATATCTTAAACCAAAAAGACGATACGCTCACCTCCTGCCCTAAAGGCTGGAAACAAAACTTTTTCTTTGAGCGTCCCGAACCCGAAAGCCTGACTGAAATGTTCAGCCATCGAGATAATTGACATTTCTTATGCCGCAGCTCTTCTGCATCAATGCCCTGGCTTTGCCATCACCTCAGGCTCTAAATCTGACGTTCCCCGCATTCCCGCCGGATACGAAAAAAGACGCTGTTTTCAAGCGTCTTTTTAATTAAAATGGCGGACAGAGTGGGATTCGAACCCACGGTACCCTTTGGGGGTACACACGATTTCCAATCGTGCACCTTCGGCCTCTCGGTCATCTGTCCGTTGCACCGCTTTGTATAACTTTTTTTTATATTTGGCAAGCACTTTTTTCATTTGTGCGAAAAAAATCCCGGCGCAAATTCAAACTGCAATCGGTATCTAACTTTCAGGATACCCGATAACCTGATTCATAATCACAAATTCATCCCGATCCAACCGCAGTTTATCTTTAAGCTCGTCTTTGTCAATATAACCGCGGACAATCGTATTCAACCCCTTACTCGTTGCATATAAATAAACATTCTGTGCAGCGGCACCGGCATGAAAAGGCGAATTTATCTGGTCGCTCCCGGTATAAATCAGATTAACCGGAGCATTTTTAACAAAATCCTGCTTGGCAATATATCTGCTGATTTCTTCATCGCTGACTTTAATCAGCGAATTTGCCGCCGCATCATATGCCCAGATAGAGTTCTGATAAACCACAAAAACTTTCAGGTTCTGCTCATTCTTTGCCGTCGGGATAGTCCTGGTTCCCTTTTTATTAATACCGAAAGATGCCCACAGCAAATCGCTGAGCGTCTGTTCGCTGATATCCCTGCTGCTGTATGAACGAGCCGACTGTCTGTTATCTATTAACTGCATCAATTCCGAACTTTTATCCGGTTGAGGCAGTTTTTTAACCTCTCCGGCAAAACATTCCAACGGCAAAATCAACGAAAACAAAAGCAAACCAAGCCCGCGCATCATAACCATTCCCCTGTATGTTTTTTAAGAATAATTATGTATACGCCGCGTTTGCTTTAAATTCGGTTAATTTTGTTGTGATATTTGTTTTCCTGCCTGTTTTTGCGGCTGCATTCTAACACGACCGCCGCTTTTTTGCTGCTCATATTTTCCACAGCCGCCGCTTTTCCCGTTATGCACATTTTTTGCAACAGCCTTTTTATGAAAAAGGCCTACAGCATACTTCTTCAGGCAGATGCGCCTGCATTCTTCCCGGCTTACTCCCTGCTGCTGCGTCCGAGATTAACGTTAATCGGAACATACTTCTCGTCACGAGAAGCCCTTTCCAGCCCGGCCTGCTGCTCTTCAAGCATTTTCTGCTTGCGTTCTTCTATATTTTTCTTTTGCTCTTCATTATAAGCCTTGCGTTCTTCTTCCAGCCGTTCGGCATGAAATGCCTTAGCCTTTTCAAAAATAACTTCGTCTTTCTCCTCCGGTTTTTTGGCTATAGTGTTTTTAATCTTCAAAAAAGCCTTGACCAGCTGATCCGTGCTAATGCTGTTTTTAGTCAAATCAATCCAGCCCGTAAACCTCCCGTTACTCAGAAACTCAGAAAAATCAATATAAAAACGCTTGGCTTTTTTACGGTTTTTCGGCGCCAGAATCTTTTTAAGCTCATCGGCATTCGGAACCCGTCCCAACGCCTGTGCAATCTGTTGCGGCGTAATAATGCACTCGCTCAAATCCAATTCCATGATATTAACCCCGGTAAAGTCAAGCCCGGTAAAATCAACGCCTCTCAGGCTGACCTGCCGCAGGTCAATCCTCTTCAAATCCAAAAGCGACAGGTTAATTCGTCGCAAATTAAGTTTATGCGGATAATACACAGCCAGATATTCCACCAGTGCCTGCAATTCTTCTATCGCCAGTTCGTCCATCCGGATATCGATTAAAATCGCATCCTCAATGTCCGCATCGCGCAAAATGACGCCTTCCATGTTGGCGCCGGTAAAATTGGTGCCTTTCAACTTAGCGCCGGCAAAAATAGAGTCGCTTAAATCCGCCCCGGACAAATCCGCCCCGGATAAATCCGCCCCGGTAAAGTCTGTTCCGGTCAATACCGCATCTTTAAAATTGGCATCTTGCAAATTCGCTGCGGAAAAATCGGCATGCGCCAAATTCTGCCCTGAAAAATCCATCCCGACCATATTCTGACCGACATGATATTCCCCGTCCGACAGATTTTTGCGCCGCCCGTTCAAATCGTCATATTTGCTGATTTCATCGGCAATCGAACGCCACGAATGGCTGAACTCATAAAGCTTGGCTTCAACCTCGCCTTCAACTGTAGAACCGGACAGAGCAGCCTCCAGCTCCTTTTCCATCATCTCCCGCGCCTGTCCGAGCTGCGCATAATATGCCCGGAGTTTTTCCATCCGCGGCGACGGTTTCTTTTCCTGCTTTTCGGAAACGTCCAAACCGGCAGTACCGTTCTGAGAATCATGCTGTTCTTCAGCAGAACCGGCCGGAAAGCCCTCTTTGCCAAGAACGTCCGCCGCCCCGCTTCCGCTCATCTCTGGCAGCCCGTCATTTTCCGCAGAAAAATTGGCAACATTCCCCGGACGTATATCCGAAAACCCGTTTCCGCCGCCGGAATCATTGTCCTCTGAATGGTCCATAAAGCACTACTCCCTTGTAACAACTGCCCTATCATACAATATTTTCCGGAAAAACTCAAGCCCAAATTCGCCATGCCGTTCGCTGTCCGGAAATTACGCCCCTGCCAGATATTCCGGCTTTTTTTTATACAAATACAGACAAAGCAGCGTTCCCGGAACCGCCAGAGCGGCACTTGCCAGAAAAAACGCCGGCCAGGATGTTTGATCCAGAACCCAGCCGGACGTAGACGCAAACACGTCCCGCGCAAACCCCGGCAGCGATGACAGCAGGGCATATTGCGTTGCCGTATACCCTTTGTCGCACAAAACTGACATAAAGGCGATTATCGCCGTCGTTGCCATTCCCGAAGACAAATTTTCCAGCGAAATGGTAAGCATCAAAAGCCAAACATTGTGCCCCGCATAATAAAGCGGAATATAAAGCGCCGTCGTCAGCCCCTGCATAACGGCAAATATGAGCAGCCCCTTTAACAGCCCGATTCGAGCCAAAACGCAGCCGCCCAGCAACCCGCCGGCTATCGTCGCCCCCATGCCGTATAATTTGGAAATATACGCTATTTCAGCCTTGCTGAAACCAAGTTCGTCGTAAAAAGGATACGCCATCGGTGCAAAATAAGCATCGCTCAGCCGATAACAAAAAACGACAAACAGTGCGGCAACCCAATGCGGTCTCCGCATAAACCGGCAAAAAGGCTCTATCAGGGCATAACGCAAAATACCCTTGTCTTTCCTGCTGTCAGATGCTCCTCCGCAGTTCTTTTCCTTGCGTTCGTCCTTTGCTGCCGCCTCCTCCTTGTTCTCCTCCTTATTCTCACAGATTGCTTCTGCGCAAATGCTTGTTCCCTCGTCTCTGTCCGCCGGCTCCCTTGCCGTCAAAACCGCTGCGATTCCCGCCATCAGCAGCAATGCATTGATAAAATAGACCTGATTCCAAGGCATAACGGCCGCCAGTCCGATAGCTCCAGCTCCGGAAACCACGTTTCCCAGCCGGTAGCCCAGAACATACATGGTAGCCCCGTTGATTTCCCCTTCCTGATTTGTCCGAAACAACTCCACCCGAAACGCGTCAAGGACAATATCCTGCGTTGCCGAAAACAAACTGACGCAAAAAGCCGCGGCAGCCATTGCCAAAATGCTGTCCGCCGGGTTCAAAACAGACAGCCAGACTAAACTGAACAGCAGTCCCAACTGAGAGAACAGTGCCCAGCCCCGCCTTTTCCCCAGCCGGCAAAATAACGGCAGCCTGTAAGTTTCAACCAACGGTGCCCACAGCCATTTGAACGAATAAGGCAGACGCAGCAGCGAAAAAGCGCCGATGGTGCGATATGCGATACTGTAATCTTTCAGCCACAGCGACAGCGTTCCGAATACCAGCGCCAACGGCAAACCGCTTGAAAAGCCGAAAGCGACGGTTATCAGCATTTTCCGGGAAAAATATGCTGTTGCTTTACTCATCATCGTCCAAATTAACCTTTTTCTCTACAATATACAACGGCCGACGTTTAACCTCAATAAAAATACGGCCTATATATTCCCCGAGGATGCCGAGAATAATCATCTGCACGCCGCCCACCAGCAAAATAAATACCAGCAGCGAAGCATATCCCGGAACGTCAGCGCCGTACATAATCGTCCTGACTATAATGTAAAGGGCATACAGCAGCCCCAGAAAAGACAGCATCGATCCAAGATACGTCCAGATTCTGAGCGGCAGCGTCGTCGATGCGGTAATGCCGTCCAAGGCAAAATTCCATAACCGCCAGTAATTCCATTTGCTGAAGCCGGCCTGCCTCTTTTGCCGGACATATTTGATGCCGCAGGACTTGAACCCTGTCCAGCCGAAAATGCCTTTCATAAAAATATTGCGCTCTTTCAACTCCAATATTGCATCAATGATTTTACGGTCAATCAGCCGGTAATCGCCGGCATTATACGGAATAGGCGATCTCGTCATCAGATTATACGCCTTGTAAAAGAGCTTGGCCGTCCAACGTTTAAGCCACGAGTCGCTGCGTCGGTCGTTACGGATTCCGTAGACCATGTCATATCCTTCTTCCCACTTTTGGATAAACTGGAGAATTAACTCCGGCGGATCCTGCAAATCAACGTCAATCGGCACGGCCGCACGCCCGCGGCAATGTTTAAGCCCGGCCATCAATCCGTATTCCTTGCCGAAATTGCGGGAAAACTTAAGCAGTTTTACCCGAAAATCCTCAGCGGCATACTGTTCCAGCAGATTATAGGTCCCGTCTGTCGAACCGTCGTCAATACAAATGATTTCGTAAGTATATCCGTCCGCCCGTTCCATTGTTTTGCGGATTGTTTCAAAAAACAGCCCCAGACTTTCCTCTTCGTTATAAACGGAAACGATAATCGAAATATCCGGACGCCCCGTTGCTGCCGTTATGACTTTGTTCATGTTTTCCTCTCTTTGGCCAACCGCTGTTTTCTGCCATTTTATCGGCCTCTGCTTTCCGACCGCTTTTAAAAGAATTTACCTTTTTTAAGATAATACGCAATTTATTTGCCCTTTATTAACAGATTTAAAGTTAAGCTCTCCTTAAGAAACGAAATGATTTTTTAGGGAACTGCAACTTATGTCTTTTATCAAATCCATTGCCACCTTTGGCGGCTTTACGATGGTCAGCCGCATAACCGGCTTTCTGCGCGATATGGTTATAGCCAATTTTCTCGGTGCCGGAAACGTTTCCGACGCCTTTCTGGTATCGTTCAAACTGCCGAATTTGTTCCGCAGCCTTTTTGCCGAAGGCGCCTTTACCTCGGCGTTCGTCCCGTTGTTTTCTTCCAAGCTGGTTGCCTCGGGGCGCGACAAGTCGGTAGAATTTGCCGCCAAGGCCATATCTTTATTGACATTTTTTCTCATCGTTTTCACCATTTTGTTTGAACTGTGCATGCCGCTGGTTGTCAGGGTTCTCGCCCCCGGTTTTATGGAAAGCCCCGAAAAAGTTGCCCTGACCGTCGACTTATGCCGCATAACGTTTCCTTTTTTGCTTTTTATCTCAGTCGTTTCTTTTCAGGCAGGTATTCTGAACTCGTTTGACCGCTTCGCCGCTCCCGCCGCCGCGCCGATAATTCTTAATCTCGGCATGATTGTTGCCGGGCTGGCCTCCGTCATCCTGTTTGATATGCCGGTATACGGCATGGCTTGGGGCATTACCGTTTCCGGCTTCATCGAAGTCATCTGGCTCAAATATTTTCTTAACCGCGAAAACATCCGTATCCGTCCGGATGTTCACATCCGCACGCTGATGCAGGATAAAGAAATACGCACCCTGTTCAAACGCATTGCCCCCGGAGTCGTCGGCGCCGGCATTTACCAGATTAATATGGTTGTAGACACGATACTTGTTTCGCTTGTTTCCGGCGGCGCCGTATCCTGGTTGTATTATGCTAACCGGCTGCAGCAGCTGCCGCTGGGCGTCATCGGCGCGGCAATCAGCGTCGCCCTGCTGCCGCTGCTCTCACGCAAACTGAAAGCCGGAGAAACCCGGGAAGCCGCCGCCGTACAGGATAAAGCCGTCGTATACGGGCTGATGATGTCTCTACCTGCCGCCGTGCTGTTTGTTTGTCTCGCCGATTCGCTGATTGAACTTCTATTTGAGCATGGGCGTTTCACCGCTTCCGACACATACAAAACCGCGTTGGCGCTAAAAGCTTATGCCGTCGGGTTGCCCTGTTACGTTATGGTCAAAGCGCTGATGCCGAATTTCTTTGCCCGCGGCGACACGGCAACTCCGGTAAAATACAGCTTCGTCGTCTTCCTGACCAACCTTGCGCTCAACTTGCTTCTGATGAAACCGTTCGGCCATGTCGGCATTGCCGCCGCAACTTCCGCCGCGGCATTCGTTTCCCTGTACCAATATGTCCACGGCCTGAAAAAACGCGGTTTCTGGAGCTTTTCCGCCGAATTGAAACGCAAGATATTCGACATCTTTCTCTGCACATTCGTTATGGGCGTTCTCGTTTACGGAACACAGGCCGCGCTAAACCGCTGTTTCCCGACACCCCATATCGGAATTTTAATCCTCAAACTGGCGGTTATCGGCACAATAGGGCTTGCAACTTTTTTGATTGGCGCTAAAATAAGGGGCATACTGGATATTACCGCAATCGCCAAAAATCTGGTTTTAAGGAGAAAAAAAGCATGATGCAAGCCATTCTGACCAAGCTTAAAATAACGGCCAAACGCTTGCTGGGCAAGTGCGTATACGCATATGTTTACCTGAAAAACAGCATTTTGGAATTGCGCCGCACGCCAAACGCTTCCATACCGCCCTCCCGCAAAAAACATAAAAACAGCCTTTTTAACTTTATCGTCCTGTTTGTCGAACGCTGGCGTTTCTTTACCATCGCCCTGTTTGGTTTCATTGCCGTCTACTATGGTCTGGGTGCCGCCGTCAGTTCTAAAATCAATAACGCGCTTGACACGCCGCTGGCCATAAACGCATCTTCTCCCCGTTACACGGCGGCGGCGTTGCTCCACGTTTTAAAAACGCAGGTGGACGATTCCCCGTGGACCCCGGCGCTTCCGGCCGTTTTTCCGGCAGCTGTCCTCGACAACCTGCCCAATTTTCAGCTTGGCGCCAAAGACAGCGTCAGATATTTCGTTAAGAGAATGGCTCGTTTTTATGGTGATAAAAATCTGAAAGAAGCAGGAGAGCTGTTAGACTATCCGGCCGACATCTGGCTGTTTTCTCAAACCGGAGAAGACAGGCTTGCTCCCGGTTCTGCCAAACAGTATCGCAAAGCTCTGGCCAAAATTTCAGATTTCGCCGCATCGGGAAACAACCTTCCCGCAATCGAAACCCGGGAAGCCGTATATATGCTCTCCGGCATTGAAAACCTGTTGGAAAGACAGCTTTCCGCCCTGCATAAACATGTCCTGGAGCATAACTCGGAATTGCTGGACTTTAAGGCCGATGACATATTTTACCGCACGAAAGGCTGCATCTATGCCGTTTATTATATGCTTTCAGCCCTCTCCAAAGACCATCAGGATTTGATTGTCGAAACCGGACAGTACGAAAATATTACCGCCGCTCTCAGTTTTCTGGGCGAAGCGTCCGCCCTCAGTCCGGCATCAATAAAAAATGCTGCCCCCGGAGAAGTCTTCGCCGCAAACCACCTGCTTTACCTCGGGTACTACCTTGCCCGCGCCCAAAATTACATTAAAACCGTACACAACAGCATCAACACTTATGCCCGGAACCAAATGCAATGACCATAGAGCAAAAAAAACTTTCGGATACGGAATTCCTTTTATTTTTTTCCCGTCCGTTTCCTTTTCGCGGAACATTTTATCTGACACCTGAAACCGCTGCCGCAGCCGCAAACAAAATCTCGCCGGATAACACCCCGCCATTCCTCGCCGAACTGGCAACTTCTGACTTGGCTGCCGAACTGCTTTTAACCGAAGGCTTTATGTATTTGCGCAGCATCAGCCCAGATACAGCGGAAGACTTCGTAACACTGGCGCTTGCCGAAATCAACGATTATGCGCCGCCGGCAGATGCAGTAATAACAGCAAAGGAAGATTACACTGAAACTAAAATAAAAATAATCCTGAAAACGATTATCGCCCCTTTTCTGCAAAAAGACGGCGGAGATATCGAGTTCCGGTCATTTGACAACGGAACCGCCGTCGTTCGCTTTCTCGGCAAATGTCAGGGCTGCCCCTATGCCCAGAGAACCTTAAAAGAGCGGGTTGAAAAAAATCTCATCCGCTGGCTGCCACAGGTCAGAGAGGTCGTTTTACAATGAAAAAACAACTTCTAAAAGCATTCTGGATTTTGCCTTTTCTACTTTGCAGTGCCGCTTTTGCTGAAAATGCCGCCCAAACCGCTACAGCAGCAAAAGCCAAAACCGCCGCCATTCAGACCACAACAACAGAAAAAAAGCAAACTGCAGCCATTCAAACCGCTGCATCGGCAAAAGCCGAAACCGCCGCAGTTTCTCCCCATGCGCCGGCAACAGCCCAAACCGTCGGCACCCCAACCGTACGCAGCCAAGAACCGCAAATGAAGACCTCCGAATTCGGCGGCATAATTTATGTTGAAAACGCCACTGTCCAAGAACTCGAAGATTTTTTTAAAATACACAAATACCAGAGGTTTCGCGCTTTGGACGGCGATGCGTATCCCGCCATTTTCGTCCGAACGCTGCCGCGGGATTTTCCGCAGATTAAGTCTCAGAAATACCGCAACGAACTGTTTATCCGGATTCTTGCCCCGCTGGCTTTAAAAATCAATGAAGAAATATTAAATGAACGAAATGCCGTATTGCGGTTGGAGCGACACTTCAAAAGCAACGGTTCTCTTTCTCCTGCCGATACCCGGAAATTGGAAAACCTGGCCTTGAAATATGACTATTTTACCCGCTTGAAAGGCAGCGAACGCACAGCTGCCCAGCTGCAAAACCTCAAATTGCGCATTGACGCCGTACCACCCTCGATTCTGATTGCCGCCGCCGCCATGGAAAGCAACTGGGGTTTCTCCCGTGTAGCCCGCGAGGCCAACTCCCTGTATAAGGAAAAAGTCTGGTACACCGGAGAAGGCTTGGAACCGGCTGAAAATAAAGATGACGGTTACCGTTTCCGCATTTTTGACAGCCTGCTGGAAAGTATGCGGAGTTTTGCTCTGACTTTTAATTCCAACATCAATTACGAACACGTATGGAAAGCGCGTGAAGGCTATGCCGACCGCCACGGTGTCGTTATCGGCGAAAGCATTGCCTACGCCCTGTCCAATGCATCCAATCTGCCGAATTTTGCCGGCATCCTTGATTACACCACCGCCTACTATGACTTGCTCGCCATCGACATCGGACATCTGGAAAGGATAAAAAAATGAAGTACGAAGTTACGCCTGTCTTGTGCAACGAAAAAAATATGGCCAACTACGCCTACATCGTCCACAACCCCAACGAGGAAACAACCATTGTCGTCGACGCAGCGGAAGCCAATCCGACAATTGCCGCGTTAGAAAGATTAAAATTGCACCCTTCATTTATCCTGACGACTCATCACCACTTTGACCATGTTGAAGGCAACCTGAAACTCAAAGAAAAATACGGAGCCCGAATAGTGGCTCCCGAAAAAGAATTTGCCAAAGTCCCCGGTGCGGATATTCCTGCTGCCGAAAACACCCCGCTGCTGCTGAATAACATGAAGTTTACCGTCATAGACGCGCCGGGACACACACTGGGTCACGTCTTGTATTACCTTCCTGACGGAAAAATGCTTTTTACCGGAGACGTTTTGTTTAATCTCTGCATCGGCGGCCTGTTTGAAGGTACACCGCAGCAAATGTTCGCCACCCTGCAAAAAATAAAAGCTCTGCCGGATGATACGGAAATTTTTCCCGGACACGAATATACGCGCGCATGCCTTTCGCCGCGCTTCAAAGAAACTCCCGATTTTGCCGCATACCTGCAAAAAATGGTTCAAAGGGAACACGGAGAGAAGGCTCCCGCCACCCTTGCCGAAGAAAAAAAGTTCAATCCCTATCTTCAGGCCACAACTTTAGCCGGATTTATGGGCATGGAATAGGAGTTGCGTTATGTTTTTCAGCCTTAACAAAAAAATACTGCTGACAATCCTGACCTTTTTTCTGCTGAGTGCGGCAATTTTTATCTTTTTCTTTGACAACACCATCGGCAAAAAAATCCGCAACGAACAAACTAATCTGATTACCCGCAATCAATACGTCATTGAGCTCTTAAACGAAAATATCTCCCTGCGCCAAAAGCTGGAAAAGCTTCAGCCTGAAAACAAAATGCAGTCCGCAGCCAACCTCGACCAGAAAAAAGAAGAACTCAGCCGGGAACGCAAACTTAACGAAGAACTGACCCAAAATTATGACGAAAGTTACGCCGCGATTCAGGAAAGTCTTCGCATCTTGGGACTGAGCGCGTTTCTGACCACGCTTTCGCTGATTATCCTGTGGATTTTATTAAAGAAATGGGTCGTTACACCGGTCGATAGGCTGACGTCCCTGTCCATTGATGTTGCCAACGGCGATTTCAGCAAACGTTTGGATATAGAAGAAAAACATTTTACCGATGAATTTAACACATTAATGCATACGGTAAATTTTATGTTAAACAATATTGAACACAATATCAATGAAATCAAAGAAAAGGAAGTCTTTCTGCAAAATCTGATTGACGCTCTGCCCGACGCGGTCCGCATTATAGACGAAGACTACAATATCGTTCTGGCCAACAAAGCTTATGACCAATATATCAAAAAACAATATTTGTTCAAATCGGCAAAATGTTACGGGGCATACAACGGCGAAACCCAATGCCCTTGCAGCGCCAGTCTTTATCTTTGCCCGTTAAAAGAACTGCAAAAGTCAAAATCTTCGGGGATGAAAACCATACACAGCGTAAATAACCGGCCGCTGTCCGTAAACTCTGCACGCATCCACTTGAACGGAAAATTCGGTATTGTCGAATCTTTTCGCGATTTAAGCGACAACATAAATTACTCGCACCAGCAAAAAATTTCCTCATTGGGCTTCCTGGCAACATCTCTGGCTCATGAAATGAAAAACAATCTCGGCGCCATAAATCTGATTTTGGACGGCATTCTCCAGAAATACTATTCTGCCCCTGATAATGAATCCGAAGAAAAAAAATACCTTAATATGATTTCCGGACAGATAAAAGACTGCATAAAAGTTCCCGAACGGCTGCTGAAATTGTCTCGCAACACCGAACAGACAAATACGACATTCAATGTCATCGCGGAAATTACCGACATCTTGTCGCTTTTAGACTACGATATAAAAAGCAAAGGAATTGTCCTGACCCAAAATTTTTCTAACGTCAAAGAAGAAATCTACGGCAACGAAACGGATTTCAAAATGATAATCCTCAACCTTCTTCAAAATGCTGTCCATGCAATGCCGGACGGCGGCACGCTTGAAATAAAAACCAATACAAACAGAGACGACCTGATTATCAGCATCAAAGACAGCGGCTGCGGCATTTCTAAAAATGCCCTAAAACACATATTTGAACCTTTCTATTCTTCGTCGCCGGATAATGAAAAAAAAGGAACGGGGCTCGGGTTGGCAATTGTCAAAGATTTGGTACTCAAACTAAACGCCAAAATTACCGTCAGCAGCACCGAAAACGTCGGTTCCTGCTTCGAAATCACAATTCCGCGCCACAAATCGCAAAAAATGCTTGTAAAATAAGATTTTGCAGTATATATAGCAGAAAAAAGAATTTATAAGGAATACTAAATGAGCAAAGAAGAACTGCTGGAATTCACGGGAGACGTCATTGAAAAGCTCCCAAACGCCATGTTCAGGGTAAGGTTGGAAAACGGCGTTGAAATCTTAGCCCATACCGCAGGAAAGATGCGTAAATTCCGTATCCGCGTTATGGTTGGCGACAAGGTTGATATTGAAATGACCCCCTATGACTTAACCAAGGGGCGTATCACTTTCCGCCATAAAGATTAGCCGCTCTGCCGGTTACCCACCGGAAAGCCTGTCTACAGGCAGCGTATCCAGCCAAATGTCTGCATCTGCAAGCGGCGTTTCCGTTCAAGCCGAATATACCTGTCTGGTGAAACATTCGCCTTAAACGGAACGCACGCATTAACAAATGTCTGCCGCTAATCGGCAGACATTTGCCATTAGTTAGCCAAAGTAAGAGATTTAACCTCAACCTTAAAACTGGTAAGGTCTTTATCAACTTTGCCATTGACTATAATTTTGTCTTTCGGGGTAACCTTCAGGCCGCGCCAGTCTTTATCGTCAATTTCAACCGTAACATTATTGGTTCCGTCGGTAAAATTGTACTCGTCATCAGAAAGCCTTTTGGTAATATACCCTTCCATCGTTACATAGGCATCATCGGAAAGTTTCTGAACCTCGGCTACGCTCAGCGGTTTCGCTGCCGCATCAACAAAGCCGCCCTGCCCGCCGGTCATCATTTTGCGCTCCATCTTAGCCCGGCAGTCGCTGCAATCACAGTCATGTTTGGCATAGGCACCACCGCAAAGCATTGTGCCCGCCATCAGCAAAAATAAAAATTTTTTCATATTTTCCTCCTGTTAATCTAACAGCTCTAATATATTTTGACAGAAGGAAGATTCAATAGAACATTATTTCATATCGGACGGTCGGGCATAACCTCATCGCCCGCTGCAATTCCCGCAACAGCGGCATTGCCGCCGCTGATTTCCAAAACATAGCAAAACGGCTTTGAACTGCCGATTCTGCGAAGGGAGAGAGGTTTCGCATTCTCATAAATATCAACCACTTTCCAATCGCAGCCGATAAAAAGCATATCCAAAGGAATATATGTATTTTTCATCCACATGGACGCACCGGGATACTGCCGTAAGTCAAAGAGCATCCCCGCATTGTCTGAAAGGTTGCGCACATTCATCAACCCTGTTCTCAATTCTTCGGCTGTCTTTGCCGCCTTAACCGTATATGACACCTTATCCGCAATATGAATTTTCATATTTTGCATACCGCTCCGCACCGCTTCCGGGCTTTTATTTCCCATTCCTTTATAATTTCCGCACCACCCGAATTCGGCCGTCATCAAAACACATACGCAAACAAGCGCGGCCTTGACGATAAGCCCCTTTTTTCCGCATTGGCTCCAAACCCGGCGCATTTCTGTATCTGCAAACATTTCATTCCTCTTCTGGCGGTGGCTTTCAGGCGCAAAAGCTCACGGCAAAATCTTCCCGAATATTTACCATATCTTATACTTTTCCCCGCTAAAGTGTCAATACAATAACATTAACCATTAAACCGCAAAACAACAGTATGCAGCAGCCTGTACCCGCAAATTCGCTATTTTCTCTCTCTCCGGAACGGTATCTCCCTGTCATAACCGCTTTCGGTCTGTTGTGCCTGTGTTTTTCGCCGCTTTTAGTAAACTTTATATGGGGAAATCACGACTGGCTGCCGCTTATACAAGGCAACCCCCTGTTGTCCGGGCTGATTGAAGGGCGCTTTTCGCAATACATTCTTCTAAACCTGCTTCTGGACGGAAAGATTCTTCCTATCCTGAATATCCTGCTGGGATTCATTTTTTATACGGCTGCATTGTTCCTGTTGTACCGACGCTTCTTCGCCTTCTCTGTACGGCCGGCCGTTGCCGCGCTGTTCCTGTCCGCTGCCGCGGGGCTTCCCTTCGCCGCAGAACTGCTGTATTTTCATTTCATAACTTTCAGCCTGTTGTCCTGGCCGTTAATCATAGCCATATCCCTGCTGTGCTGCCAAAAAGCGTCCGGCTCTCGTCCTGTCATTTTCACGCTCTGCGGTACGCTATTGCTTTTATTCGCGCTGGGAGGATATCCTGCTTCAGTCAACCTGTTTGTTATCTCCGCCACCTGTCTTACCATCCTTAACCTGACGGCACAGCCGACCTGCGGACGCACCATAATACGGCAGACTTTGCCGTTCGCCGTCTGTCTGCTGCTTTCGTTGGCCGGATTAAAACTGGTGTTTTCCTTTTTACAGGAGCACCATTATATGATGCAACTGTATAACAGCCAGGCATCCACCGTACCTGAACTGATTGCCAAACTGCCCGAAACGCTGAAAAACGCCGTCGCCGATTTCTTCCAACCCCGGCCTTTTCTTCCTCTGCCATTCAAAATTTTAATCTCCGCAATTATTTTACTGGCAGGAATCTCATTTTGCCTGCCGATATTTGCAAAATCAGCACCTTCCGCCGATACGCCTGCTTACTCCCGGTTTTCCGTATGGAAAAAGGTTCTTGCCCCCTTATTAATCGCTGCCCTTCCGCTATGTCTGAAATTTTCCGCTTGGCTTGCCAAATCTGCTCCGGATGCCCCTTTTGCCATGGATGACCCGGCTGCCTATATGGCACGGACAGACTTTTACGGCTATCCGGTTCTTATCCTCTTCTGCCTTTTCTATCTGCACCGCTTCGGCTCGCAAGTGCTCAAAAATTTTGCCTATTTATCCGCTGTTTTGTTGCTTATCATCAGTATTAACCTGAACCTCAATTTTGCCAAAACCCATTTCTTTGGCTTTACCGCCGAAAACAAACTTTTGGAACGTCTGACTGCTCGTATTCAGAATCATAAGGACTTTTCCCCCGCAAACCAGTATACCGTTATTCAGGCTGGAGAAATCCCCCTGCATTCCCGTTACTACCAACCGTCGGTAAACGAAAAATACGGCTACTATATGCTGCAGGCGCCATATACCCGCCATTGGATTGCCTTTGAATACTATAATTTCTACGCCCCGTACGACTATGTCCGCGAAGGTACCGCTATCCGTCCCGAAGAAATAACGCCGCAAATGGCAGACTTCCTCACCCGCCGTATTAAAACATGGCCCGCCGTCAATTCTGTTTATGTCGACCACAACTACGCCATCATAGCCTTGACCACAAACGGCAAGGAATTGCTTACCCGTCAGTTTGAACTGCTTGCTCCCGGAGTGCCTTTCCCCGTATCCCCCTCCCCTGACACCAAGAAAAAACCGCCCGCTCAAAATGCCTCACCCCAGGTGCCGCACCGCAACCCAGAAGCCTCTCGCCAAACCGTTAATGGAAATATGCCATGAAAAAACTATTGCAGAAATTCCGCCTTTACCCCGACACATTGGACGGCAAAGCAATGCTGATAAGTTTCCTTATCATCAATTTTGCTTTTCTGTTCCATACCTTAAACTTTATGTGGGGAAACCACGACGTCAAATTCATCAAAGAAGAATTGCTGTTCTCTTCAGGATTGTTTGAAGGCCGATTCACGCAGTTTATCCCCTACCGGCTGCTAACCGGCGGACAAATTCTCCCCCTCCTCAACAACCTGTTAGGTTTTGCCTTTTTAACCGCAGCGCTGTGGCTGCTGGCAAAATACTGGAATATAAAAAAATCCCTGGCCGGATACATTGTGTTCATCAGTTTTTTTGCCACCCAGCCCTACACGCTGTCATGGATGTACTTCACGTTTATCACTATCAGCTGTATGCTTTGGGCTTTTCTGGCGGCTCTCGGGCTTTACCTCTCCGGTTGGGTCTGTGCTGTCCGGCGCAAAATACTCCTGTGTCTTGGTTCCGTCGCTTGTTTTTATCTGGCGCTCGGCGGATATCCTCCCGTTATCAATATGTTTTTCGTCTGTCTCGGCGGCAGGTTGGTCATAGCATACGTATTTGAACAAAAAACATTAAAAGACCTCTTCGCTGTTTATAAGTACACGCTGTTTAACATTCTCATCGCCGCCGTACTGTTTAAGCTCACCTTAAAAATCATCGCCCCCGGCAACGTATATAATCTTGAAACCGAACCGCTTTCCAGCCTCCCGTTGAAATTTTTCGCCGTTATAAAAATAGCATTCAGCCAGTTTTGGATAACCGTGCCGTTTATGGAGCGGGGATATAAAATTATTTTGGCGCTGATGTCCTTTTGTGCCGTTGCCGGAATCCTGCTTTATGCTCCCGACTGGCGGCGGCGAACCGTTGCTGCAGTTTTGATTTACGGCACGGTCTGGGCCACGGCGCTGACAACGTTTCTTGTTGTTCCCCATACGGAATTCGTCTCCCGCATAGATTTCTATGGTTTCGCTTTTCTTTATGCCTTTTTTCTCGGGCTTCTGCTGACAATTCCAGCCAAATTGTCATCCAGCCTTGCCGCTGCTTTTGCCGTCGTACTTCTCCCGCTTAACATTTTAAATGACTACACGGCTTTGAAAGTTTGGAAACAGGGTTTTGACGCCGAAATGCAAATTCTTGACAACATTTCCGAACGGATTGAAAGTCACCCGGATTTCTCTCCTGCCGGACAATACCGCTTCTATCAGGCCGGAGATATTTCCCTGCGCCCGAATTACTACCACGGAAACTACGACAAAGATGACGTTTTTCTGCTTTCCCTGCCCTATCTTGCCATGTGGCAAGGAGCAAACCTGTTGGAATTTTACAGCCCTTTTGATTACATCGACCGCACTCTACCTCTCCTCCCCGACGACATAACGCCGGACGTCTATGACTTTTTTATGAATCAGGCTCGTCCCTGGCCGCATCCGAATTCCGTTTATGTAAATCCCGATATCATTATCGTTGTTTATAACCAGGCCGGTCTGGAAGACTTTCGCCGCCGCCTGCAAATGCTGCCCAAACCGTAACCGACATCAATCAATTTTGCCGCTCATCCCGATATTGCCGCTCATTCCGACAATAACGCCCGTTTCGGTAATGGCATTCGTTCCGCAACGACATTCATTCCTATAACATAATATTCTCGCTGTTAATAAAAAAATTACGCTTTTATGTTATAACAACGGTATATCCCGGTTCAATTATCATCGTCAGGTGGCATAAAATGAAAAAAATCCCCGAATTAGCCGTTATCGTTCCCTGTTATAACGAAGAAGAAGCCTTGCCGCAAAGCATAAAGACTTTGTCTAGCGCCCTGAATAATTTGATTAAATCCGGATTAATCGGTGAGAACAGCCGTTTGGTCTTCGTTAACGACGGCTCAAAAGATTCGACATGGAAAATTATCGAAAACGCACACAAAAAATCACCGCTTGTTAAAGGCATTTCCCTCTCCCGCAATTTTGGACACCAGGAAGCGTTGCTCGCGGGATTGTATAATACCGATGCCGACATTTACATAACCATAGACGCCGACCTGCAGGACGACGTTTCCGCCATAAAGCAGATGATACAATGCTACGGCAAAGGTTGTGAAATAGTTTACGGCGTCAGAAACCGCCGCGACACCGACAGTTTTTTCAAACGCAGCACCGCCCTGTGGTTTTATAAACTGATGAAACTCCTCGGCGTCGAACTTGTCGCCAACCACGCGGATTTTCGGCTGTTAAGCCGCCGTGCCGTCGCAGCCATGGCTGAATTTAAAGAAAAGAATCTTTTTCTCCGCGCTATTGTGCCGTTAGTCGGTTTCAAATCCTGCTGCGTCTACTACGACCGCAAAAAACGTCAGGCCGGAACGACAAAATACCCTTTAAAAAAAATGCTTTTGTTCGCGCTGAAAGGCGTCTCCAGCTTTTCCGCCATGCCGTTGCATTTGATAACATTTTCCGGCATCGTCATTTCCGTCTTGAGTTTTATTCTCATGCTTTGGACGGTCTACGCTTATTTTTTAGGCTCGACAATCGTCGGCTGGGCTTCGCTGATGTCTGTCATAACCTTTTTCAGCGGCATTACCATCCTGTTTATGGGCATCATCGGCGAATACATTGCCAGCATTTTCGTTGAGGTTAAAAACCGCCCGACTTATATAATCGACCAGACCTTGGATTAAACCATGGAGAACGCCGCGCAGAAATCATACCTTTTTTTGCCATCCGGCATTTACGGACACATCTGGCTAAAGCTCTGGACTGCGACGTTACTGGTATTTTTGCCTTTTCTGTTCAATTTTCTCTGGGGCAATCACGACTGGGAATGGATACGCGAAGGTACGCCTTTGTTTAGCGGCGTATTTGAAGGAAGGTTTTCACAATTCATTCTTCAAAACTTTCTCTTTGAAGGGAGAATTCTTCCTGTCTTCAGCATAGCTGCAGCCTTTGCTTTCTATTCCGGCGCGGCAGTGCTGTTGTTCCGGCTTTGGAACCTGCCGCCCCAAAAGTGCATATATCTTCTGCCGGGGTTGTGTTTGGCATCTTCTCCGTACGTCATATCCTGGCTGTATTTCGCCTTTATCACCTTAAGTTCGCTGTCCTGGGTTCTCGTCATCGCCGCCGCATTTTACAATCTTGAAAATCTGCCCCGGACACATCATCCAAAACTCTCTTTTCTTGCCGCTGTTCTGTTGTTCGCTCTGGCTCTTGGCGGCTATCCTCCCGTCATCAACCTGATGGGCGTTGTCTTTTTCACTCTGGTTTTGCAATCCCTCTGTCTGCAAAGGCTTTCTGTTCCGACTCTTTTCCGTCACTTTATTCCGCACTGCATTGCCTTGCTTTCCGGTATCGCCATTTTTCTCTTTGCTCAGTATTTGCTGAAAAAATACCATTTGCAATATGATACGTACAACACCGCGGGTATCGGTTTCGCCGAGCTTCCGGACAAACTGCTGCTCTGCCTGCAGGCTGCCGTCGGACAGTTCTTCAAAACCGGCGGTTTTATCACCGCCCCCCACAAATACATCGGCCTCTGCCTGTTTCTCCTTGCCATCTTCCGCCTCTGGCTCCAACTTCCCAAACGCCCGGCAAACATCGCCCTGTTTTTTCTCTCTGTCGCCGGACTGCTTTTCGCCACCGTTTCCACATTGCTTGTTGCCCGGGACATTAACCAGGTGCTATACCAGCCGCGCATTGACTTTTTCGGCCTCCCTTTCATATATGCTTTCTCATCTGCAGTCTTGTTGGCATCGGACGACAGACTTATTCGCAACATAACCGCTTTTGCCCTGTCTGCCTTGATTGCCGGAAACGTTAACACCGCCGCAGCCGCCGCCAAAATGTGGTCGCAGGGATTTAAAGCCGAAATGTCCTTTGCCGAACGCGTTCTGACCCGGCTGGAAGATACCTCCGGCTTTTCCCCTTATCGCAAATACGCATTTGTACAAGGCGGAACGCTGGATTTCCGTAGCCGTTTTCTTATTCCCGGCGGCAATATTACAGCCGCAGACGGCTATACCGTAACCGCTCCCTATATACCATGGCATCTGCCGTCCAAAGCCTACCTTTTTTATTATCCGCATAATTTTGTAGCCGCAGATTTTGACGTATACTGGAGCTATGTTGACCCGGAACAAATATCCCTTACCCCCGGATTAATCTCTTACCTTCAAGATAAAGCCGCCCCCTGGCCGGACGCCGCCGCCGTCTACACATCTCCCCGGACTATTATCCTGACCGTCAGCCAAGACGGCGGGAAACGCTCCCGCCTCTGGCTGCAAAAAGAACTGTCTGGTGCCCCCGCCGCATCGTCTCAATCCCCAACACCAGCTTTATCGGCGCCCTCGGCACCTTCCACCGCAGCATCTCCCCGTTTTCCGGTATCCGTGCAGCCCCGACACTCTGCTTCCGTTCCCGGTTTGAACTTCCGTTCCCCCTAAAGCTCAAGAATTATCCTCATATCCGAAAATTTGCTTGTCAAAACAATCCGTTTCTCCTACAATTCCGCCATTAAGCAAAGGACAGAAGATGAACGAAACAGAAGATTGCGACCTTTCTCTCGGCGGAAACGTCTGGAACGTCGCCCAAACCGATGAACGTCGCACCGAGCAAATGTGCCGGCGATTGGAAATTTCGTCATCAATGGCGAAACTCCTTATTCTGCGCGGAATTACGGAAGATAACGCGCCGCTTTTTCTCAATCCGAAATTATCGACTTCCATGCCTGACCCCAGCGTTTTAAAAGATATGGATAAAGCCGCCGCCCGAATTGCCGAAGCAATAATCAATCATCAAAAAATCGGCATAATCGGAGACTACGATGTTGACGGGGCAACTTCCACATCCGTCCTGCGCCTGTTTTTGACCTACCTGGGAATTGAAACTGCCGTCCATATCCCCGAAAGGGAAGAAGGCTACGGCCCGAGTACGCTGGCTTTTCAGGAGTTTGCAGATTTTGGCGCCGGCCTTGTCATAACCGTTGACTGCGGCACTTCTGCTTTTGAAGTGCTTGACGCCGCCGCCGAAAAATTCGAAATTATCGTTCTGGATCACCACGAAGCCGAAACCCGCTTACCCAAGGTCTACGCCGTTGTCAATCCCAAACGCCTGGATGAAAACAATAATCACCCCGATTTGGCCTATATGGCAGCCGTCGGCGTCGTCTTTATGACCGTGGTGGCCATAAACCGGATTTTGCGCCAAAAAGGATTTTACACCGCCGCCCTGCCCGAACCTAACCTGATGCAATGGCTGGATTTGGTCGCGCTCGGCACCGTTTGCGACGTCGTTACGCTGTTGGGCATAAACCGCTCGTTTGTAACGCAGGGGCTCAAAATTATGTCCTCGCGCCAAAACCTCGGACTAAGAACACTTGCCGACGCTGCCAACATCAGCGAAAAGCCGGACGCCTACCATCTGGGATTTGTGCTCGGTCCCCGTATCAATGCCGGCGGGCGTGTCGGCAAAGCAAGCATCGGCAGCCGGCTTCTCTGCTCCGTCAACCCGATGGAAGCCAAACAATTGGCCGACGAACTCAACGGTTTTAATCAGGAACGTAAAGATATCGAGGGCTTTGTTTTAGAGCAGTCCATAGAAATGCTGGAAGGTACGCCGCAAAGCTGGCCTATGGCTTTTGTTTACAACAAAGGCTGGCACCAGGGCGTCATCGGCATCGTTGCCGGCAAGCTAAAGGAACGTTACAATCTGCCCGCTTTTGTCATGAGCATTGAAGACGACGAAGTCAAAGGCTCCGCCCGGTCAATTCCCGGCGTAGATTTGGGAGCGCTGATTATCGCCGCCAAAGAAAAAGGCGTCCTGACCAAAGGCGGCGGGCACACGATGGCTGCCGGCTTCTCCCTGATCGAAGCGCAAATTCCCGCCTTTCGCACATTTGCCGGCGAATATATTGCCCGCAGCCTGAACAATACCCGGCCGCACCCCGTCATTAACATCGACCTGAGCCTCAGCCTCCCTGCCGCCAATGCCGGATTATGCAGCGAGCTGGAACGGCTGAAGCCTTTCGGTACCGGCAACCCCGAACCTCTTCTCCTGCTGCGCGGCGTATATTTTCAACGCCCCTGCATCATCGGCGCCGGACATGTTAAATGCGAATTGGTTACCATATCCGGAGAAAAACTCCCCGCCATCGCTTTCCGTATTGCCGACAGCGAAATCGGCAAAGAAATATTAAGCCGCCGCCATGACTGCTATGACGTCGTCGGCAATCTGCGTTTTAACCGCTGGAACAACTCTGTTTCGCTCCAGTTTATCCTGACGGATATTAAAAAGTCAAAATGAGGTCAAAATGAAAAAAGCCCAAATCAGAAAACTGCGCCAAACCGTTAAAAACCGGCAGAAGAAACCCGGCTTTTTCGGCTATGTCATTTCCAAACTGAAAACCTACCTGTTTACGGGCATTCTGGTAACCATGCCCGTAACAATCACCTTTTACATGGCTTACGAATTGTTCGTCTGGATGGACAAATGGACGCGCTCGCTGATTCCGCCGCAGGTTGCCGCCCACGAGTTTGTCCCTTATATTCCCGGCATCGGCGTTGTAATGCTGATTGTTGTGCTCATTCTTATCGGCATGTTCACCACCGGTTTTATCGGCAGGTTTTTCGTCCGTCTCGGCGACTTCATTGTTTCTAAAATGCCGCTTATTTCCAGCATTTATTCGCTGTTGAAACAACTGTTTGAAACGGTATTTTCGCAAAAATCAAAATCCTTTAAGGAAGCCGTCCTTCTGGAATACCCGCGCAAAGGCATCTGGATTATCGGCTTTCTGGCCGGCGAAACGACCGGTGAGCTGGCACATAAGCTGCACAGCCGGAAAATGCTGAGCATATTCGTCCCCACCACGCCGAACCCGACTTCCGGTTTTCTCATAATCGTTCCGTCCGAAGATGTCATTAAATTGAAAATGAGCGTTGAAGACGCGCTTAAATACGTCGTTTCCTGCGGTATCGTCGTTCCTGAAGAAGAAAAAGAAAAACTGCCGCGCAAAAACGGTTAAAACACGGCTTAAATGACACCAATCCCCGCAATCGCCCCGGCAAAAACGGTTGACAACCGTTTCCAGCGATTGACAAAGGCGGCGCCGGAGAGTTTAATCATAAACGAAAACAACAACTTTGTTGTTTTGTGTGGATTTAACCGACTTGTCCGACACCTGATAGGACTAAAAAGGAGAACTGATATGAACAAAACCGCCGAATATGTGTCTCTCGGACACCCGGATAAAATTGCCGACTATATTTCAAGCGCCTTGCTTGACGAATGTATAAAACAGGATTCCGGCGTACGTTACGCCGTAGAAATTATGGTAAAAAACAATCATATAATCCTGGGCGGCGAAATCTCGGGCAATATTGATTTGCACAACCTGCCGGACTACGTCAGGCAGGCTTTGCGCGACATCGGCTATGATGAAGAATACAGCCAGATATGGCAGCAAAACGCAATTGATATCAACCGGATTGAAATCACCAACCTTATCAGCGCCCAATCCTGCGAGATAGGCAGGGCCGTGGAAGCCGATGGCTGGGGCGACCAGGGCGTTTTCGTCGGTTATGCCCAAAAAGGGGACGGGCTGATTAACCGCGAGCTTTATCTTGCCCGCAAGCTGAACTGCGCCCTGTATGAAAAAGCCCGGGTTTCCGACAACCTCGGACTGGACATCAAAACGCAGATAACTCTTAATACCGAGGGAAAAATCCTTACCGCCGTTGCCGCCATCCCGATGCGCAAACCCGAAAATCTGTTCAATTTTATTGCCGAAACGTTGGAACAAGTGCCTGAAAACCTTATTGTCAACGGAACCGGCACCTACATTTGCCATTCGTCCGTTGCCGACTGCGGCATAACCGGACGCAAACTTGCCTGTGATTTTTATTCGGTAGCCTGCCCGATAGGCGGCGGTTCGCCATGGACCAAAGACCCCAGCAAAGCGGACCTGACCCTCAATCTGTATGCCCGCAAGCTGGCCATACAATATCTTGAAGATAATGACGAATGTTTTGTTTATCTGTCCTCCTGCATCGGTAAATCCCGTTTGCCAAGCGCCGTCGTCAAAACTCGGCGCAACGGCAATGAAAAAATTTTCGACATTTGCCCGGATTGCAGCCCGCAGATTCTGATTAATGAATTACGGCTCAGACGCCCCATATACAAAAAGCTCTGCCGTCACGGATTAATGGCTTATTTTGACGACAACGGAAACCCCGCTTTTTAACTATATACAAAAAAGGAGCTGCACAAGGCAGCTCCTTTCTTTTTTAACCAAGTTACTACTTCTTTTTTCCTTTGTTGTCAGCTTCGGGCTTTTGAACACCGGCATTGGAAGATGCACCGGTAATCGGCTTATCTGCTGCATCGTTTCCGGCATTGCAGATTTTGCCAAGAAGCTGCTGTCCAAGTTCGGTTCCGGCAAAGGCTTCAAGCATAGAGTTCATTGCTTGTCCTCCTTTGGCGGAAAACAGCTGCATAACGGAACTTACGCCCTCTTGCACATTGCTTCCCGCATTGGCAATAATCTTGATATCGGCGTTTCCGAGATTCTTTGCCTGTTCGATTCCGACGGCCTGTAAAGCATCGACTTTCTTAATTTCAATAAGATAAGTCTGATACCCTTGATTGTTTCCAATCTCGTGAGCCAGCGTAATCTGCGGCGCAACTTCGGCCTGTCCGAGTTTTTCCTTTGCCAAGGCTTCTGCAGCACCTTTGGCCTCAATACCCAAAGCCTCGTTTTTAGCTTTGACCAAATCGGCCTCGGCATCTTTCGTTTTTTGGATAAAGGCAGCACCGGCATCATGCTCGGCAACAAGCTTGTTTTGTGCAGCAACCAACACATCGGCTTCAGCTTCAATCCGCTGTTTTTCCTTACCGGCTTCAGCGTCAATGACAACTTTCTTCTTATCAATTTCCGCCTGACGGGTAGTCCCGACTTCAACAACAAGCATTTCTTTTTCTTTGGTCAGCTTTTCCTGATCTTTCACTTCCTGCTTGGATTTTTCGTCCGCGATGCCGACCGCTTGTTCGCGTTCAGCCCTGCGTTTGCCAACCTTTTCCTCTTTCTCTTCCTTCTTCAGGGCAATTTCCTGTTCGGATAAGATTTCGGCTTCTTCCGCCTCTTGTCTGTTTTTAGCCACTTCCTTGCGCGATTCCATGTCGATAAAAGATTTTTTCTTTTCCATAATATTGGAAATAACCTTCTCTCCCATTTTGTCACGCACATCCATCAGCTCAATGCTCTTGACCGGTACGATACCCCACTCCTTAAGGTTGTCATTTACTTCTTTGGTAAATTCCTCCCCGTAAACGGAACGTTGGGTCATAATCTTTTCCAGCGTATCATTCGCCAAAATAGAACGCACGGCACTCTGTACAATACTTGTCAGATGTTCCTGCAAGGTATCATTGTCTGAAATACGCGAAGCCGCCTGACGATAATCGGCAATACGGAAAAACGCCGTAACATCTACCACAAACGGCAGCTTATCCTTATCGTACGCTTCATACCCGTCCAAATCTACCGAAAAGTTATGCAGCGGCAAAATCTGTACCTCCACACCCCAAACCGGGACCCATGACGGAATTTGATAATAGACATTTCCGGCCGTCTCGTCTGCCCGGGAAATTCCTCCGCCGGCATTGCTTCCAGCACCAGAATCTATCGGCTTGATGCTGCCGTAGATTTCCGTTACCTTGCTGCGCCGGACGACATGAACTTCCGAAGGTTTGACAACTCTTCTCAGAGACAAAATCCATCTCACTAAAAGAACCAACACTACAACCACGATGGCAACGCCAATCCATGGAAGATAATTCATAACTTGTTCCATAAAACCTAAAAATTTAAAGTAAATAAAAATAAAATTATCATTGTTCTGTTACATGATTTTTTTATTTTTGTCAAGAGGTTTGTCAAAAAAAATAAAACCTCACGTTTTTTTCGGAATTTTCCCCGAAACGGTTTCATTTTTTCCAACTGTTTTGCAGCAACGGCTAAGTTCTTTAAAAATTTTAAAAAAATCGCATTTTTTAGCCGTTTCTCTATTGCTTCCGTCAAAACGCCTCCCTATATAAGGTAACAGAAAGATTTCATAACGTAAAAAAGGATATTGGATATGAGCAATAAAGTATTGGGTATTGACTTGGGTACGACAAACTCCTGTTTTGCCATCATGGAAGGCGGCGAACCGAAAGTACTTGAGAATTCCGAAGGCGCAAGAACAACGCCGTCTATGGTTGCGTTTACGGATACGGAAACGCTGGTCGGCTATCCGGCAAAGCGTCAGGCCGTTACCAACCCGGAAAATACGCTGTTTGCAATTAAGCGTTTGATTGGACGTCGTTTTGACTCGCCTGAAGTCGCCAAAGACAAAGAACTGGTTCCGTTCAAAATTATTGCCGGTGACAATGGCGACGCCTGGGTAGAAGCCAAGGGCAAAAAATATGCCCCGTCGCAAATTTCGGCAATCGTCTTGCAGAAGATTAAGGAATATGCCGAAAGCTACCTCGGTGAAAAGATTGAAAAAGCCGTCATTACCGTTCCTGCATACTTTAACGATTCGCAGCGTCAGGCGACCAAGGACGCCGGCAAGATTGCAGGCCTTGACGTCCTGCGTATCATCAACGAACCGACTGCGGCAGCGCTTGCCTATGGTATGGACAAGAAGGCCTCCGGCACCATTGCGGTTTATGACCTGGGCGGCGGTACGTTTGATATTTCCATTTTGGAAATCGGCGACGGCGTATTCGAAGTAAAATCAACAAACGGCGATACTTTCCTCGGCGGTGAAGATTTTGACCAGCGTCTGGTAAATTATCTGGCCGACGAATTCAAAAAAGAAAACAACATTGACCTGAAGGCTGACCGTCTGGCTCTGCAACGCCTGAAAGAAGCTGCTGAAAAAGCCAAAATTGAATTGTCTTCAACAACGCAAACCGAAATCAACCTGCCGTTCATTACCGCGGATATGAGCACCGGTACTCCGATTCCGAAGCACCTGAATATGAAATTGACCCGTGCCAAACTGGAATCCATTGTTGACGACCTGATTGAAAAGACCGTTGAGCCCTGCAAAAAAGCTATGGCCGACGCCGGTGTCAAACCGTCCGACATCAGCGAAGTCATTCTGGTCGGCGGTATGACCCGTATGCCGAAAGTACAGGAAAAAGTAAAGGAAATCTTCGGCAAAGAACCGCACAAAGGCGTTAACCCGGACGAAGTTGTTGCCGTCGGTGCTGCTATTCAGGGCGGCGTTTTGATGGGCGATGTCAAAGACGTTCTGTTGCTCGACGTTACCCCGCTGTCGCTGGGTATTGAAACGCTGGGCGGAGTCTTCACCCGCTTGATTGACCGCAACACGACGATTCCGACCCGCAAATCGCAGGTATTCTCCACCGCCGAAGACGGACAGACAGCCGTAACTATTCGCGTCTTCCAGGGTGAACGCGAAATGGCTGCCGACAACAAGCTGCTGGGTCAGTTCGACTTGGTCGGCATTCCGCCGGCACCGCGCGGCATGCCGCAGATTGAGGTTACGTTTGATATTGATGCCAACGGCATCGTTAACGTTTCCGCCAAGGACAAGGCAACCAACAAGGAACAGGCTATCCGTATTCAGGCTTCCGGCGGTTTGTCCGATGCCGATATCGAAAAGATGGTCAAAGACGCCGAAGCCAACGCCGAAGCCGACAAAAAGAAAAAAGAGTTGATTGAAGCCAAGAATCAGGCCGAAAGCCTCATCCATACAACGGAAAAGACTTTGAAAGAAAACGCTGACAAAGTTTCCTCCGCTGACAAAGAGGCTATCGAATCTGCAATTACGGCACTAAAAGGCGTAATTGAAGGCGATGACGCCGCGGCGATTAAGGAAAAATCCGACGCGTTAATGCAGGCTTCCCTGAAACTGGGCGAAGCAATGTATAAAGCGCAGGGTGCGGCCGCCGGTGCCGGCAGTGCACAGGGAGCTGAACAGGGCGCGCCTGAAGCTGAACCTAAAAAAGACGACAACGTTGTTGACGCCGATTTTGAAGAAGTCAAATAGACAAACTTCAACCTCAAAAGCCGCAGGCATAAAATCTGCGGCTTTTTTTTATTCCCTTAACTTCGCTGTCTTGATAACGGCTTCATCGCCGTTGTACGGCCTCCGCCGCGCCCCCTACTCGCTCCGGTTCAACCGTGCAAACTCCTGTTTCTGTTCATCCGTCAGCATATTCCAGAATTCGCTGAAATACTTTTTTTCAATCTCAACAATCCGTTGTCTGCCGCTCTCAACCTCTTCCCAAATCGGCTGTACTTCAGCTTTAAGGTTCTCCTTCATCTCTCTCAGTTTCTGATTTTGTCCGGGAGTCAAACGCAACGCTTCCGCACTGATTTCCGCCGCCCCGGCGTTAAAACTCAGTCCCAGACAGACAACCGCTGCCAAAACAGGTATTTTTATCACTTCATATCTCCTTGAACATCAAAACTAAACGCTTATATTTGAAAAAAGTTCATACATAAAAAATGCTTAAATAAAGTCTATCTAATATAGCTCACATAATAGGAAACAACACGGTAAAATTCATCTAACAAGGATATATTAGCGCCATGCAAAAAAACTTCAACGGATATTTATTCGCCCTGTTTGCAATTTTCTTCTGGAGTTTCAACGTCATCTATTCCAAATATTTATCCGGTAAGCTCACTCCGTTTGAAATTTCGTTTATCCGCTGGCTGATACCCAGTCTGCTTTTTCTTCCATTTATCGGCAAAACTGTTTGGACATACCGCCGGAAATACCTTAAAATCTGGCCACTCATACTGGCTATGTCATTCACCGGTTTGGGTTTCCAAAACACTTTCGTATATTATGCCGGACACACGTCCAATGCGGTCGATATGGCATTAATCGGCGCCTCAAGCCCGATATTTCTGCTTATTTTCTCAGCTCTTCTCTTGCACAAGAAAATTACCTTTTTCCAGATTATCGGCATAATATGCGCATTAGCCGGTGTTGCCGCCGTCATCCTTGATGGCAGCTTTACCGATTTAAACAGGATAACCCTCACCACCGGCGATTTCTGGATGCTCTGCGCCGCCGTATCTTTTGCCGTCTACGCCATAGTTCAGAAAAAGATTCCGCCGGAGTTGCCGCCAATCGCCACGTTTACTCTGGCAATTTGTATTTCTACCATACTGTTTCTCCCGCTCGCAGCTTTTGATTTCACCCACGCCCCTCTCTCCCCTCTGACAAAAACCGACTTTCTGATTTTAATTGTTCTTGCCGTATTCAACTCCGGTATCGCCTACCTCTCCTGGAACAAAGCCCTCCGTCTTATCGGAACGGTCAAAACCGGAACCCTGTATTACCTGATGCCGGTATTTTCCACCATTGAAGCTTACGTTCTGTTAAATGAACAAATATATTCAAGCCAGATTTACGGAGCCGTTTTGGTTATCGCGGGAATTGTCATCAGCAACATTTCCCCTTCCTCCCGCGTAAATGCCGTCGCGCAGTCCGCTCCGTTTCAGTCCGCCCTCCCCAAAAAACGCCGCAGTCATAACATTTTCAAATGCGGACGATTATAAACATCGCTATTTTAACGCTTGCAAATCTCCCACAATCTTTTAACATAGACCTGCTGAACATTTAGGGAGATTTATAATGAAAATAACAGTTATCGGCACCGGATATGTCGGCCTCCCGACCGGTGTAGGCTTGGCCGAATTGGGCAACGAAGTCGTCTGCCTTGATATTGACGAAAAAAAAATCAATACGTTAAAATCCGGAAAAGTAACCATTTTTGAAGAAGGGCTGGAAGAACTTTTCCAAAAAAACACTGCCAACGGAAAAGTCCGGTTTTCGACGTCCTTTGCCGAAAGCATTCCCGCTGCGGATTTGGTTATTCTCGCCGTCGGCACCCCGCCAAACCCGATAACCAAAGAAGCGGACATGAAATACATCAAAGCCGCCGCCGAAGAACTCGCACATCACCTTCAGGGATATACGGTAATCGCAGTTAAGTCCACCGTCCCCGTCAATACCGGCGACGCTGTAGAAAGCATTATTCGCCGCGAAAACCCGACAGCCGAATTTGATGTAATTTCCCTGCCGGAATTTCTGCGTGAAGGCTTTGCCGTACACGACTTCTTCCATCCGGACCGGATTATCGTCGGCGCCAATTCCGAACGGGCCAAGAATCTCATTGCCGAGCTTTATGCCCCGTTTAAAGACAAATGCACTATTCTCTATGTGTCACGCCAGTCTTCCGAAACGATAAAATACGCTTCAAACGCCTTTCTCGCCATGAAAATCCAATACATCAACGAAATGGCGGATTTTTGCGAAACCTCGGGTGCCGACATTTATGAAGTCGCCCAAGGCATGGGGCTGGACAGCCGTATTGGTGCCAAGTTCCTCGTTCCCGGTCCCGGCTACGGCGGTTTCTGCTTCCCAAAGGATACAAACGCCATGGCCTATATGGGCAAATTCAACGGTGTTGACCTGTCGCTGATTGAAACCACCATAAAAAGCAACGAACGCCGCAAAATCAATATGGCCAAACGCATACTTGATATGGTCTCGGACAAGAAAAATCCGACGATTGCCGTCCTCGGCAGCGCTTTTAAGGGCGGAACCGACGACTGTCGGGAATCTCCCGCCTTGCAGATTATTGAAATTATGCTTGCGCACGATGTCAATATCAGGCTCTACGACCCTGAAGCTATGCCAAACACCAAAGCAATCCTCGGCAATATGGTAACCTACTGCAATTCAGCTTATGAAGCCATCGGCGGCGCCGATGCGCTCGCCGTCCTGACCGACTGGCAGGAATTTAAAGAGCTGAATTTGGAAAAGATTAAAATGTTGCTGACCCGTCCGCAAATTGCCGACTATCGCAATGTCTTTGACTGCCGGCTGGCCAAAGAACTCGGGTTTGAAATAAAAAGTCTCGGCCGCAGATTGTAATTTTAAATCCCCGTAATCAGCAAAAAGGCACCTAAAAGGTGCCTTTTCTGATGTTCAAAAGCAAATATGCCAACATTCCACTTCCGAGCGTTATCTCTTAACCTTCAGCCTTGTTCTCACATTTTCAGATATATTTCATAACATCGAACCCGTAGCGAAATTCACCATAAAAATCAATATGCTTCATTAATCAGTTTCAATTCTTCCTCAGACATCAAAACCGGATCTTTGCCATGATTAAGGCTATATCCTTTAATTGCCTCATCTTTATTAAACAGGACTTTCGCCATCAGCGTGCCGTCTTCGTTATACGCATCAAGCATACCGTGCTTTTTGCCTTTTTCATATGTAACTTCGCCCATCAGTTCGCCGCCCGGATAATACCTTTTGACTTTACCTTCTTTACGGTTATTGACATACGGGATTTCATACGACAGATTGCCGGCCGTATCATATACCAGCGTAAGCCCTTCCAAAATGCCGTTTGCATAATTCGCCGTAGACTTAACTTTGCCGTCTTCATAAAATTCCTTGTATTCGCCGTCAAGCACGTCTTTTACATAATTGCTCTCGGCAACAAGGCGGCCGTTTTTGTCATAATCCTTCTGCACCCCGTCTTTCTTTCCGTCTTTATAATTCGCTTCGGCTGAAAGTTTGCCGTCCTGGTCATAAAATTTGGCCGTTCCGTTGGCTACGGCATCAACATACGTCATCTCCATCTTGAGCCCGGATGTCTCATAATACTCTCGGCCGATGCCGTTGACTATTCCGTCCACATAAGGCATTTCCGTCTTAACCGCTCCGCTTTCAAAATACTCGGTTTCGGTTCCGTTTTTCAAATCATTTTGATAATTGGCCGCCAGTTTGACTTTGCCGTCAGGATAATAGGCTTTCGCGGCTCCGTCCCTGATGCTGTCTTTATAATTAACCGTCAGGTCCAGCGTCCCGTCTTCTTTATAAAAAGCGCCTTCCCCCTCAATTTTATCATCTTTATACGGAATAACCGCCGCCAGCTTGCCATCTTCGTAATAATTTTGCATATTGCCGTTTTTCCGGCCGAATTCATAAAGGATACGCGACTTCAAATTGCCGCTTTTGTAATAAACGTTCCTTTCGCCGACAATAATATCTCCGCTGTACCGCAACTCCTCGGCAACACTGCCGTCATAAAAATAAACCGTGGCAGCCCCCTCTTTCTTCCCGTCGGCATAAGCATAAACTTCCTTCAAACTGCCGTCTTCGTAATAAGATTTAGCCGAACCGCTGCGAACATCAGCATCATACGATATCCTTTCTTTGACATTGCCGTTCTCAAAAAAAGTCCGCATCACGCCGTTTATCTTTCCGTTCCGGTACGGAATTTTCTCTTTCAGACGCCCGTCTTCATAATATACCAGGGCAATCCCTTCCGCTTTGCCGTCAACAAACGGCATATCCGCTTCTTTTACGCCTTTCTCGTTATATAGGGAACCTACGCCGTTTAATATCCCGTTCACATAAGGCATCAGGCTTTTGCGAATATTGTTTTCATAAAAAACTTCGTACGTTCCGGTTACCGGGTCGCCGTTAATATCATATAAAACGCCGTTCACCAGACGTGTATCGTCTTCCTTATACGTGTAACCGGCCAGAACCGGATTGGTTCCCAACAGCACAAAGCCCAACAACAAACAAAACGGCCGCAAATTCATGGAACATCCCCTGTTTAAACTTACTCTGGACAAAGTTTAAACCATAGCCAGACGTATAATCAAGGCAAAAAGATGTTTTGACCACATCATAAAAGGATAGAAACCTTAAATATTCCCCGTAGCAGTGCCGACAGTCTATTCCTCAGGCAGGATGCTGTCATTTTTGCTATCCTCTGGCTGCATCTTATATAAAACAAGCAAAACAACTGCCACTATTATAATAAATGTATGCCAGCCGGTCAGGCCAAATCCTGTCCCGACAAAGTATGACCCCAACTCCGTCACCGCGGCCGTCATCGCGCTCAGACGCATTAACCCGCCCATATCAAGCATTTCCGGCTTTTTCATCACCTTAAGAGCAACCCGGCCGAGAAGTGCCGCCAGCCATGTTTTCAAAAGCAGCGCCAAAAAGTACATCGCCACTAAAATCATAGCAGCAAAAGAAGAAACGTACCCGACAACTCCATCCATTATTTCGGCAAAATTTTCCTTGGTCAAAACGCCGTCCTGCTGCGACTGTAAATTCAACCGGCGGATTTGGTCTGTCGTAACGGCATAAACCGTATCGGTTGTAATGAACAAGCCCTGCGGTTCCGTCGGCACTGAAGAAACCTCATTTCTCGTATCCAGAACTACCGGAAACAAATCCTTTTTTTCTCCTTTGCCGCCAAAATCAAGCTCAATGCGTTTATACGCATTGGCAGGTTCGACGATTTTTCCGCCCTTGACCGTAATCGGCAGAAATTCATTCGCCACCAACACCACCTCAGGCCTTATTTCCGTATAGGCGCTTTTCAGCGAAATCATCAAAAACATCGTTGCCAAAACGGCAGAGGCCAACAGGAACAAAAGCCCGATGCCCTTTCCCCGCCTTATATACAATTTGATTTTTTCCATCTGGATACTCCTTAACGTCAACCTGTGCAGATTAAATACAACTTTTTATTTAAAGATACAAGCTCTAATTAAAATTTGTACTGCATACCTGCATCAATCAGCAAAGCGTCACTGCCTCCGGCTTCCTGTTCAATATTGCCGTAAAGCATGATATCTTTGTAATTATAGTTGACCCGTGCGGAAAAGACCGTCCTGTTGTCATCAGAAACATTACGGAGTTTATACTTGCCGTTAAGCCCGTTCAGCGAGATATCCGTTCCGTCATCCGGATCCATAAACTCGACATAATAAACGCCTCCGATTTGAATTCCCAGACGGCTGTCTTCGGAAAACTTGATTTCCTTGGTCAGATACGCGCCCAGCCCGCCTTCCAGCGACAGAGCGTTCCCGCTGTCGGAATGCAGGGCACCTTCGGCATTGCCCTCATCGTATCCGTCCTGATAAATGCCCAGGAAATTCAATTCTGCCAACGGTTCAAACGTAAACCCGTATCCCAGATTCATGCTGTGCCGGACTTCATTGCTCAAACCGTACTGGTATTCCGTAAAGTCGGAAGAAAATTTGCCCAGCGCTGTCAGGCGGTCATACGAACCGTCGGCATACCCCGCATACAGCTTGGAATACCAGCGGGTTCCGTTGCCGAAGTCATATCCCAGCGGCATCCAAAGGCCGAAAATATTGCTCTTGCGGCTGGAACCGTTGTCATAATCGCTTTTCAAATTGGCAATGCTCGCTCCCATTCCGTATACCAGCCCATTGCCTGCCTGCCCTTTCAGCATGCCGTATGCCGCATGAACCTCGCCGTCGCTGCCTTCCAGAGTTCCGTCGGAATCCGTCGAGATGTCAATATGTTTATAGCCGCCGATATAATTTTCATCAGGACGGTTAAACAGATTGTCGTTAAACTGCCTGCTCAGGCTCCGATAAACCAAAGCGTCTTCGCGGCGGAAATTCGGCAGCACGTCTTTGCCGAAAAGATTGTCCGATGCCCCCTGCAAATCCGCTTTCGTCCCTGCTTGTTTCAAACTGTCAAAAATAGCGCTTCCGTTTTCACCGGCATAATTGTTTTCCAAAAGCTCCGCCATTTCGCCGTCAGTTAAAAGTTCGTTAAAATCCTTCCGGTTCAGGACAACGTCATATCCGCCGTTCTCGTTCTTCTGCGAGTTCGCTTCAAACATCGCCGATTTAGACTTCAAATTCAAATCATTTATATTTTCCGCCTGCAGCGAACCGGACAAAACGTATTCATCGCCAAAACTGCCCATAACCGTTTTTTCCGAAACGCTCATGTCCCCGGACAACGCATCGGCAAAAAAGCGTCCGCCCTGCCCCAGAATTATCTCGCCGCCCATATCGTTCAAATCAACAGACGCCCTGTTGGTACCTTCTCCATAAATATCTACAGCGGAACCGTCTTCGACAATGGCGTCCGATGTGCCGTTAAAGCTGATGTTGCCCGTATTTTCAAGCGAAGCGCCTTTTTCCAGATAAATGCCCGTCCCTTTTTCAGCACCCGTAATTGTTATGTCGCCGCTGTTAATCACCTGCGCGCCGCTTTCGGCATAAATGCCGTACGCCGTCCCGCCTGTAGCACCATCGGGATTATGTACCGTTCCGTCTTCTGCATCGGTATGAGCCTGACGGTATATGTTGATTTTTCCGCGGTTAAGAATACTCGACCCGGCACCGCCGTATATGCCGACTGCCGTTCCGTCGCCCAGATTGTTAATATTGATTTCGCCCGTATTTTCAATGTGGCTCCTTTGCCCGCCGCGTAATCCGGTCGTCACGCCGCTGCCGGTATTAACCAGATTAATCACTGACTGGGCACCGTTATCCGAGTTATTGGCAATAATCGGCTGCTGTTCGCCCTCGGCTCCGTCATAAGCCTCCGGCGTATACATTCCGTAAACGTTTCCGTTGCCGTAATTGGCTATGTTTATCGTTCCCTTGGCCTTACCGTCGGGATTTCCCTCTTCGTCCTGTCCGCCGTAAGACATGGCGTTAAACAGCTGTTCTCCGCCATACATGCCATAAACATCGCCGTCTCCCTCATTTTTGATGTTGATTGTCCCTTCAACATTGTCTCCGCCGCCGGAAGCATAAGCATTAAACGCAAACCAGTTGGCAAGCTTTTGCCCCGTATCCGGCTGTCCTACGCCCGGAATATCGTCTTTGCTTATCATCATGCCGTAAACGTCGCCGTTTCCCTTGCTGTACAAATCAATCACGCCCGTAACATTATGCCCCAGAAACGCCGAAACCGCATTTGTTGCCGTCGAATATCCGCTGAGGCCGTATATGTTTCCGTCACCGCGTATAGTAATGGAACCGTATGCATTCCCGCCGTAATCAGCCCGTGCATTATAAGCGCGAACATCGCCGAATATGCCGAAAGTGCTGCCGCCGCCGGTATGCGTAATGTCAATATTGCCAATGGCCGTTCCCTGATAAAAAGCCCGCGCATTATACGCTTCTTTTAATTCCGTCACATCTTCTACCCTGGAAAATACGCCATAGACGGAACCGCTTCCCTCATCGGTAATAGTTATGTTTCCCGTTCCCTCCTTTTTAGGATTTTGTTTGCCTTCATATTCGCCGATAACATAAGAGTTATATACGTTGCCAAACCCGTAAACGCCGTATACGTTCCCATTGCCCTTATTCTTCAAAACAATCGACGCTTCGTCATCAGGATATTTGGGCGAAGAATACAGGTTAAATACGTCCTCTTCTTCCGAATAAATGCCGTATAAATCATCATCGTTTTCATTATCTACAACCACATCGCCGTCAGCAACGCACAAATTCCCCTGCAAATGGGTATTCGGCGGACAAACTATCGGCACGCACTGGCCGTCTACCATCTTCTGCCCCGTCGGGCACTCTCCGTCCACCACACATTCGTTGCCCACCAGATGGCTGCCTTCCGGACATTCTATCGGCCGGCATTCCCCATCCACAAATTCCTCTCCCGTACCGCAGGGATTTCCCCCGCCGGAAGAACTTCCTCCGTCGTCATCAGCCCACAAGGCCACCGCGGCGGCCGCTCCTGCTACCGCTGCCCCGGCTGCAACATATTTCATTGTATCGTCCGAACCGCCTGCAAACGCTGTCCGTCCTGAATTTGCGGCAACGGCATCATATCTTTGCGCCAAATCCGCCGCATTGTCGGCATTGACGCGCCGCATACAGCTGTGAGTTTCGTCCGCCCCCAAATTGCGTATCCGGCTGTAAGCCCTGTAATCATTATTATCAACGGCAAAACACAACGCCGTATAACCGTTGGGATTGACTGCGTCAATACTGTATCCTCTGCGCAAATAATTTTTAATTCCCGCAATATTGCCTGTTTTGGCATTCTGATACACATAGTCGGCAAAAGAAGCAGCCTCAGCGCTGCCGGCTGCACATAAAAACGCCGCTGCCAATAAACCCAAACCGAATATACGCGTACTTAGTCTCATATTTTTATACCTTATTGATAAAACCGTTGTCTTACACATTTTTTATAAAACCGCTCTTTTATGTTCTGCCTGCAAAAACGCTGTCTTGCAGGAAGTTTACATAACCGTTATTTTAATTATAAAGAAAAAATCATTAACATTCGGTTTACCAACACCAAAAATCCCGCCTCGCTTTCCATAAAAATATCCGCTTGCCAACTACCGTTGCGCACCACAAAAAACAGCCGGAAATTTTCCGGCTGTTTCTCTGTTCCGTTTGGCAGTGTGCCCGGTTGAAAACCGGCAACACCTGTCCTGCCCGGCTAGAAGCCCATAGCGCCAGCGCCACCCGGCATTCCGCCGTGCCCGCCGCAACTGCATTCCTTGGGTTCGGGGAGTTCCGTAACCATGGCTTCCGTCGTAATCAACAGGCTGGCAACCGAAGCCGCATCCTGCAACGCCGTCCTGACCACTTTGGTCGGGTCGACGATACCGGCCTTAATCATATCGGTATATTCGTCGGTCGCTGCATTATAACCGTAGTTGACATCCGTTCCTTCCAGCAGCTTACCGGCCACAACCGCGCCGTCAACGCCGGCATTTTCGGCAATCTGGCGGATAGGCGCCTGCAAAGCGCGGCGGATAATGTCTACGCCGACGCGCTGATCCTGATTGGACGGCTGAACCTTTTCCAAAGCCTTGGTCGCATACAGCAGAGCCGTACCGCCGCCGGCAACCACGCCTTCCTTGACCGCGGCGCGGGTCGCGTTCAACGCGTCGTCAATACGGTCTTTCTTTTCCTTAACCTCAACTTCGGACGAACCGCCGACTTTCAGCACGGCAACCCCGCCGGACAACTTGCCCAGACGTTCCTGCAGCTTTTCGCGATCATAATCGGAAGTCGTTTTTTCGATTTCTTTCTTAATCTGCGTCTTGCGCGCTTCAATCGCCGTCTTGTCGCCGGCGCCGTCAATAATCGTCGTATCGTCTTTAGTAACGACAACCCTCTTGGCCGTACCCAGCATATCAACTGTCGTATTCTCAAGCTTCATACCCAACTCTTCAGAAATAACCTGTCCGCCGGTCAGGATTGCCAGATCCTGCAAGATGGCCTTTCTTCTGTCGCCAAAGCCCGGAGCCTTGACCGCGCAGACTTTCAGGCCGCTTCTGATACGGTTGACAACCAATGTTGCCAAAGCTTCGCCGTCAATGTCTTCCGCCACGATAAGCAACGCGCGGCCAGACTGCAAAACCGCTTCCAGCACCGGCAGAATGGCCTGCAGGTTTGAAATTTTCTGGTCATAGAGCAAAACGTACGGCGCTTCGTATTCGGCCGTCATCTTGTCCGCGTCGGTTACGAAATACGGCGACAGATAACCGCGATCAAACTGCATACCCTCAACAACGTCCAGTTCGGTTTCCAACCCTTTGGCGTCTTCAACCGTAATCACGCCGTCATTGCCGACCTTTTCCATAGCGCGCGCCAGATATTCGCCGATGCTCGTATCGCCGTTGGCAGAAATCGTGCCGACCTGGGCAATTTCTTCCGAGGTTTTGATTTCTTTGGAGCGGGATTTGACGTCTTCAACCACGGCCTCAACCGCCATATCAATACCGCGCTTCAAATCCATTGGGTTCATCCCCGCAGCAACGGCCTTGCAGCCTTCTTTGATGATAGCTTCGGCCAGAACCGTCGCCGTCGTCGTACCGTCGCCGGCCTTGTCCGCCGTCTTCTGCGCAACTTCCTTGACCAGCTGGGCGCCCATATTTTCAAACTTGTCGCTCAAAACGACTTCTTTGGCGACCGAAACGCCGTCCTTGGTAATCTTCGGCGCACCGTAAGACTTGTCCAGCATAACGTTGCGCCCTTTCGGCCCCAGCGTTACCTTAACCGTTTTCGCCAACACTTCCACACCTTTGAGCATTTTTGCCCGTGCGTCCGTTCCGAATTTAATATCCTTTGCAGCCATAATTCAAAATCCTTTCCTTATCTTTCAATAATCGCCAAAATATCGCCTTCTTTGATAATCAGATGCGGCTCGCCGTCAATCTTGACTTCCGTTCCCGACCACTTGCTGAACAGAATATGGTCGCCGGCCTTGACGCTCATCGGCAGCGTTTTGCCGTCCGGGGTTCTCGGCCCCTCGCCCGCGGCGATAACAATGCCTTCGCTCGGCTTTTCCTTGGCTGTATCCGGCAGGATAATGCCGCCCGCCGTCTTGTTTTCTTCTTCAACACGCTTGATTAAAACGTTTTCACGTAAAGGCTTTACTTGCATTTACATCGCTCCTGTATAAGTTAGATTAAAACTAATACTTTAGTTAGTGTCTGCCTTTGCGAAAATCAAGCGCTCACACAAAAAAAGTATTATTTTTTGATATTTTTAAAAATGCCGTCAAAAATCTGCGCCGTCTTGTCCGCCGTAAACCGCTCCAGCGTGATTTGCCGCGCCCGCTGCGCCATTTCCGCCCGAACCTCCGGGTGCGCCAGATAATATTCCAGCTTTTCCTTAAAATCGTAATAGTCCTTATAGGTAGCCACGCTGTCGCCGTAAACCTCCTCAATCTCCGGCAGATAATCGGTCAGGACAAACCCGCCCGACGCGGTAACGTCATAAATCCGGTTGGAAACAAAACCGTAATAGAGCATATCTTCGCGATGGTCATTCAAAACAATCCCCGCATTGGCATAATAGCGGTACAAATCGTTGTTTTCTATAAAACTGCCTTTCAACACCTCTGGGCGCAGCGTTTTTTCCCAGAATTTCCCGAATACGCTCAAATCCGTCCCGGCCAGAACCGCGTAGTCAACGCTTTTCCGCCCGAACCCGCTGTGGTCCGAACCGACAAACAGCACCGGATAAGCCTTGTCGGCTTCTTTGTCCGCCGGCTTAAACCGTTCCGGATTGGTAAACTGCGGCACATAAACCGCCCGCGCGCCCGCCGGTTCGACCACTTCGCTGATAAACTTCTTTGAAGCGCTCGCCACAACGTCCGCCTCCCGCAAAATCTCCTGATGCAGACCTTCTACATAATAAAGGTACAAGACGCGTTTGCGCCCGTCATCGGGGTTATCCGCCTCCGGCAAATGCTCAAAATTATAGTATCCCTTAAAATAAAGCACATTCCCGGCGTCGCCTAATTTCAGGTCGTCATAATCCTCGCGGAACCGGTATTCCACCGTATAGCCGAGTTTTTCAAACCCTTTGCGCAGATCCTGTGCCAAAAAGAAATCGCCGTCCTTTTTATAATAATACGGCGACGACGCCCGCTCCGACGACGGTAAAACAAACACGATTTTTGCCTCATTCAATCCGGCCAGCCAAAACCACGCCGCCGCACACGCCGCTGCCGCAATCCCGCCCAATACTGCAATTTTCTTCATCGGTCCGCCTCAAAATAAAAACGTCTCCCGCCTTCCGATATTTAATTGTTGACAAAAAAGCGCTTTTGTGCTATTTTTGCCGCATTAAACCGCCGAAACCGGCAGAAAGCGCGAAACTATTAAAGATATTACTGATGACTATTACCCGACTTATCTTAACAAATCTTAAAAAATGCCGCAGATTGTTCATTCTTTTTTGTCTGGCATTCTTCCTCACCTGTATCATCCTCCCGTTGGAAGGCTGGATTGTCAGCCGTCTCGTCGGCTGTTTTGAAATCGCGGACAAAATGCAGGCGTTGCAGAATTGCCTGATAATTATGCAAACGATTGTCGCCTACTACCTGTTGCGCGCCCTCATCAACGGCTTCTTCGCCACATACATCAAAGAAGCTTTTTCCCACACTTTTATTTCCTATCTGATAGCCGACATTTTCGCCAAAGTTCACGCCCACTCCGCCCGCTATTTTGACGAGGAGATGAGCGGCCGCATATCCGCCGCGGTAAACGGTTTCGCCCGCGGTCTGGTTTCTGCGTTTACGGACACCTGTTATATGCTGGTGCGCCCGCTCTGCACGCTGATTGTATCGTTTGCCATTATCGCCGCTTTCAGTCCGGCGTTAAGCCTTTCCCTGCTGGCGTTAAACATTCCGTACTTCTTTGCCGTTTATAAAGTCAACCGCCGCTTCTTCACCCTCAGTAACGACAAAACAAAAGCCGAAAACAAAGCCCGCGGCATACTGGTAGACAGCATTGCCAACGCCGGCCTTGTCAAATACTCCGGTTCATTCTTTACCGAACAGCTGTATTTCTACAAACATCTCAAAGAGGCCTACCGCCTGCATGCCGCGCAGGGAAAATACCAGACTTTTTCCCGTTTCGCCTTTCATGCCGCAGACACGGTATTCCTGAGCGTCAGCGTTCTTCTCATCCTCTTTTTTGCCAAACGCGACAATATCGCGCTTGACAATCTTTTCTATGTCTATACCACGCTTTCCGGTATGGTAATCTCAATTATGCTGATTAACAATTTCAGCCAGTTCTGCGCCGACCTGTTCGGCGGCCTGAAAGCCAATTTTGACGTCATAAATCTCCCGCCGGACATTTCCGAAAAAGAAAACGCCAAAACCCTGCGCACGTCAAAAGCGTCAATCACGTTCCAAAACGTCAGTTTCTCCTATGTCAAAGGCCGCCCCGTATTCCAAAACCTTAATCTGAAGATAGAACCCGGACAGAAAATCGGCCTCGTCGGACATTCAGGCTCCGGCAAATCCACCCTCGTCAACCTGCTCCTGCGCTCCTATGACGTTACCAACGGCAAAATCCTCATTAACCATAACGACATCAGGGATTTGACGCTCCGTTCCCTGCATCGGAACATCGCCGTCGTTCCGCAGGATACGTCGCTGCTCAACCGTTCCATAACCGAAAACCTGCGCATCGCCAGTCCCAGAGCCTCAATGGAACAAATCCGCGCTGCCGCCCGCCTCGCCTGCATTCACGATACGATTATGAAACTTCCCCAGGGATACGACAGCATCGTCGGCGAACGCGGCGTTTTGCTTTCCGGCGGCGAGAGGCAACGTATTGCGATTGCCCGCGCCATTTTGCAAAACGCGCCCGTGCTCATTCTGGACGAAGCAACCTCCGCGCTTGACAGCCAGTCTGAATCCCTGATTGAAAAAGCCCTGCAAAACCTGATTAAGGATAAAACCGTCATCGCCGTCGCCCACCGCCTTTCCACCTTGCGCCACATGAACCGGATTATCGTTCTTGATAACGGGAAAATCGCCGAAGACGGCTCTCCCGCCGAACTCCTCAGCCGCCCGAACGGCATCTTCCGCAAACTCTGCCAAATGCAAAACAACGGCTACCTGACTTATGGAGAAAACCAATGACCGCCGCCAAATTCATCTTCCGCAGCCTGTGGAAAATAAAATACTATACGCTTGCCACTTACGGGCTTTTTGCCCTTTCCCGCGTTCTCATTTATCTGGACAATTACTGCATCGCCGCCTTGTTCGGATATATCGGCACGCACCCCGGGCAGGCGTTTTCTTCTGCCGCCCTGTCCTGGCTTGCCGTCTACGCCGCGCTCCATTTTGGCTCAAACATTGCCGACGGCGTTCGCACCTTTTTTGAATACCGTATGGATATCCGGCTCAAAAAAAATCTCCTTGTCAGCCTGTTCCGGCAAACGCACAAACATTCCCCCGCTTATTTTGCCGCCGAAATGTCCGGAACCGTATCCGATAAAATCCTCAGTCTGGAAAACAGCACGCGCGATATTGTTTGGAGATTCAAAGGTTTTCTGGAAGGTGTCATCGTGCCCTATGCCGTGGCTTTCCCGATTCTGTTTCAGATTAACGGCGGGCTGGCGCTCACTCTGCTCGTTTTCTGCATCGCCGTATCAATTATAGACTACACCCATTGCCGAAAACTCAAACCGGTTTCCCGCGACGCCGCCAGGCTTGAATCCGCCGTTTCCGGAATTATGGTGGACAGCATAGCCAACGCCCGCCTGGTCAAAAACTGCGCTGCCTTTCCGCACGAACGCGTCTGCCTCGCCAAAGCCGTCAATAAATGGGTTCGCAGCTGCATTCAAAGGGGAAAGGAAATAGGCATCTCCCACAGCTATAATATCACGATAGCGCTGGCGCTCCGGCTGACCTCCCTGTCAATCCTTATCTATTACTGGCAGATAAAAGATTTGAATCTGACCCAGACGCTGATTACCCTGACTTATATCAATCTGTTGCACACCCCCTGTGAAATGTTCGGAGATAACGTTATCCGGTTCCAAAAACAACTTGGCGCTGTAGAAGACGCGCTCAGCCTCCTGTACAAACCGCTTGAAATAACCGACGCCCCAAACGCCCGCCGGCTTGTCCTCAAACGCTTTCCTGCGGACAAATCCGACACTGCCGCTCCTGCCGCAAACGTTCCCCTCTCCGCACCCAGTACCTCCGTCCCAACCACAAACACTCCCCTCTCCGCACCCGGTACCGCCGCTCCTGCAACAAACACTCCCCTCTCCGCATCCGATGCCGCCGTCCCGGCCACCACCCCCACACTCCGGCCTATGCCTCCTTCCATATCTTTCCAAAACGCCGCTTTCTCCTACACGCCGGACAAACCGCTATTCTCCAATCTGAACCTGAACATTGCCGCCGGAGAAAAAATCGGTATCGTCGGCCTTTCCGGCGCCGGAAAATCAACCCTCGTCAACCTGCTGCTCCGCGCCTATGATTTGCAAAGCGGCAAAATTCTCATTGCCGGACAGGACATCGCCGGCGTAACCTTGTTCTCACTGCATCAAAACATTTCCCTCATCGCGCAGGAACCGGCTTTGTTTAACCGTTCAATCTCGGAAAACATCCGTTTCGCCCGCCCCAAAGCCACTGATGAAGAAGTCCGCGCCGCCGCCCGGCTCGCCTGTATTCACGACACGATTATGAAACTTCCCCAGGGATACGACAGCATTGTCGGCGAACGCGGCGTCAAGCTTTCCGGCGGCGAACGCCAGCGCATAGCCATAGCCGCAGCGCTCCTTAAAAATGCGCCGGTTCTCATTCTGGACGAAGCCACCTCGGCGCTTGACAGCGAATCTGAAACCGCAATTCAGCAGGCTTTACAGAATATTATGCAGCACAAAACCGTCATCGCCGTCGCCCACCGCCTCTCCACCCTGCGCCGTATGGACCGGATTATCGTTCTGGACAACGGCATCGTCGTTGAAGACGGAACCCCGCAAAAACTCCTCAAAAACAAAAGCGGCCTTTTCCGCCGCCTTTACAATCTGCAAACGTCAGGTGCATTTTCCGCATAAACGCAAAATCACGTCTCTTGCCCCCAAACGCGGCCATTCAGTGAAAAATCACATCTCCGCCCCGCCTTTGACCGGAACGGCCGGTACCGGCTGCAAAGGCCGGCGTTCTTTTTTCTCCGGCAACGTTTTTCCTGCCTTGGCACGCTCGCTCTTAATCGCATTTTTGCGCACGCCGACATACGCCCGTTTATGCGCTTCCAACAGCTTGCGTTTCTCCGCCCGCTCCGCATCGCTCAAAACTCTGCCGTCGGCTTCCTGATTCAAAAGTTCCGCCGCCTCTTTCTTCGGATTGATGCCGTTGACGCTGACATTATACAACTGTCGCTTCGTCTTAATGTCGTCTTTGGTCAGGAACGAACGCAGAAACTCATTTGATTTTATCAAATCCTGCGGCTTCCCGTCCGCTGAGATTTCCCCTTTTTCCACCACGACCACCCGGTCGGAAAGGGCGACTTCCGCCGGATTATGCGTAACCATAATGACCGTTTTTTCCTTTGCCATCTCCTTAAGCGCTTTCATAACTTTCAGGCTGAGCTGCCCGTCAAGCCCCGTCGTCGGTTCGTCCATAATAACAATCGGCTTGTCCGTCAGAAAAGCGCGCGCCAAAGCCAGACGCTGCTGCTGCCCGCCCGAAAGTTTGGCGCCGTCTTGTCCGATTCTATGCGAGAGCCCGTCTTTAAACTTTTCAACATCCCTGTCAAAACCGGCTTTGCGGCAGGCTTCCATCAGCTCTTCTTCCGTCGCTCCGGGCTTAAAATATTTAAGGTTATATCCCACCGTATCGTCAAAAAAGTGAACTTTCTGGTCAACAAACGTTATCTGCGCGTTCAACTCCCGGTCGGAAAGTTCGCGTATTTCCTTGTCGCCGATAAATATTTTCCCCTCCTGCACGTCATAATCATGCCGTATCAGGCTCATCAGCGTTGATTTTCCGTTGCCGGAAGTTCCGACCACTGCCGTCAAACCGCCTTTGTCAAATTCAACGCTCATATTTTTGAGGACATTCTCCGTCCGCCTGATTTCACCGTCTCTGTCCATTGCCTCAACCAGGCTCATATCCGTAACGTCCTTAATCAGCGGATACGCAAAACTGACATTCTGCACGCTGATTTTGGTATCTCGTTCCGACAGTTTTTCATTGCCTGTAACGCGTTCCAGTTCCTTCGGCGTAATCAGCTTTTTGGAAGCGTCAATCAAGCGGTGCGTTCCGGCCTGCATTTCGTTCCACAACTCTGAAAGCATACTGCCCGACATCATCATTTGCCAAGATGCCGAGCTGATAAGGGCAAACCGCCCGATATCCCCGGTCTTAACCACATCGGCAAACGCCGCCGCCATAATCAGCCCCTCCATTCCGATACTGATTGCCGTCTGCATTTTCAGATACGCCTTGCTCTTTTCATAAGTGATTTTCTGCGTAATCCCCGATGAATGGTCAAGCCTGCTGCGCATCAGCCGCGTTTCCTCCTCAACCCGGTTCGTATCCTGAACCAGCGGCGTATTTTTTATTGAATCGCTGTTATCTTTCCTGATACGGTTGCCAAACGAACGCATTTTGCTGTTTAATTTCCGGTAAGCGTTATTCATAAACCCGCCGAATTCCGCAGTCACCGCCGTTACGCCGAGAACGCCCGCCGCCAGCATCGGATCCACGGCCAACAGGCTGGCGGAGCTGATACCGAATATGACGGCTTTTGACAAACACTCAACCGACGTATTCAAAAGCGTATTCTTCGCCGAAGCAATTTCCCCGGTAATCCCGCCTAACGCCGCCGGAGCATTGTCTTTAAAATACGGACGCGGTTTATGCAAAATATCTTCATAAATGGAACTCGACGCGGCATTGGCGTGCGTATCGTTCAAAACAATTGACGCCATTTTTGCCTTAAACCGGCAAAAGTTAGACAGCCTTTTGCGGGTAATCTCCAAAATCGCAGCGCCAAAAAACTTTGCCGCCGCGCCGCCCGCACCATTGACAAGTCCCGGCAGCGAACCGAACAGCAAGTTCTGACAATAAGGGTTTAACCCGGCAAAAACCGACTCTCCCATCTTAAATCCGACAGACTTCTTGAAATCCTTTCCGGTTTTGTGCCAGGCTTCCTGAAAAACGCCCCATACCGTTTTAAGCGTTCCCTGTTCTTTGGCCTTCCCTTCCGCACCACTCAAAATGCCGCCGCCGTCTCCATCTGTCCTGTTCCCGGACTCTTTAGTTTTTTTCAGTTCCAGTACTGCTTTGCGCGCTTGTCCGGCCAGTTCCAGCAGCCGTTTCCGTTCATACTCCGCAAAATTGGGAATTTTATTGTCTTTTTCTTTCGCCATTGCCAAATCTCCGTTTTCCCATATGAAAATGATACCATAAAATTTGCACGGTGTCCAGCATAAATCTTTACGCCGAAAGCACGCCGTACCAGGCACTTCCCGGATTCAAAAACCGCACCGTGCCCATACAGCCCCGCCAATATTTACCATAGTTAATACGTTTTTTCGGGTCATATTTATCATAGTTAATACGGCTTTTTTTTCGGTTCATTGCTTGTTTACGGAGATAATACAAAAAAAACGGCGCCGACGCCGCAAAAATCACCAGTAAATCGGAGGCAGGGCAGTCATTCTGCCGACTGTCCCGTCGACAACGCCGGCACGCGAATTACGATAACCGCTGCGCAATGCCCGCTGCTCCACAAAATACATATCCGTTCCGCAATTATGGCCGAATGTGCTCTCTTTATACACACAGGGTCGGATTGACTGGTAATAAAACATACTGCGCCGCCTTAAATGCTTTGCATCTAATAAGTCTGACCTGTCTAACATATCTCCTCCTCTAGAATAAATTCTAAAAAAATTAACATATCTATTACATCTTATACTAAAAATTGAATAAATCAATAAATATTTTATTTAAAAGGAAAAATTACGAATTGCCTTTTCCCGACACACAAAAAAGGGACGACTTTCGTCATCCCTTATCATATACCGTTCCCGGTTCAGAATACATTACAGCGTACTCTCGCCGCCGACGCCACGTTCCGGTTCCTCGTCTTTTACAAAGCTTTTAAGAGAAAGTGCATTCTCTTTGATTTTGCTTTGTAAAATAGCCAGATACTGCTCACGGGTCAAACCCCACTTACGGGCATAAGCGCCGACCAGTTCATACAGGTTTCCCTTGTCTTCAACGTAGTTAAACTCCTTATTCAGCATATACAAAAACGTCATATCCGCAATTTTGTATTTGTCAATATAAAGAAGTTTATACTTCTGGCTGCGAAAATCCAGCGAAAACAGCACGCTTTCAGCCGCCGGGCACAGATGGTACTCTACGGCAGCAAAAGCATCTGCCCGAACTGCCGCAATCTGTGCTCTGGCTTCCATAATGTCAGCCGCGGCTTTTTGCAAAACCGGCGTCAACTCATTCAATCGTTGTACCGGAATCATATCACCGCTGGCCAGAACGGCAAGCGCATCCTTCGCCAGCTTTTCATCCCAGCCCGCAAACGGAAATTGATTCCGCAAAAACGTCGATGTGCCGCACTCGACCAATTTCTCACGAAGCTTTGTCCGATATGCCTCCTCACCGCAATTCATTAATATTTCAACATCATGCGCCAATTTGACATTATCAGCCATTAAGCCGAATAACTGGATGTAAGCCTCCGTTGACAGCAGTTCTTTCAACTGCGTCAAAAAAGACAGAATACAGCCGTAAACCCGTGCGTTACCCAACCGGCTGACACCGATTGATAACCACGCATAGGCATCCGCCCAGTCTTCCAACTGGCCTGATACTGCTGCCACACGCAGGTCTTTCACCTCATTATGGCCTCTCAGGTATTTGCGCCGCTGCGGAAACATCATACGAAAATACGGTGAAAAATCATCGTACCTGTAATAATTTTCCCGCACTTTGGCGTACAACTCCGAAAAGAACACCGCCATATACGGCATTAACTCCGAGATGTCTTCTCTGGCGTCAAAAGCCCGATTGAAAAAGTGCTCAAAACGCCCTTTTTCGATTTCGCTCAACTGTTGCGGAACAATCTTGCGCAGCTCCAACATAAACTTGGGCGCCCAGGAAGATTTCGCAGAAACCAGAGCCTCAGCCAATGCCCAGCGTTTGTCGTCAACGGAAGCGGCTTCATCCACCCTGACGCCAAGGACTTCCCACGGCATCAGAGAATCAAAAGCCGACGGCACAGCCTTAATCAACTCCACCGTTTCCAACCCGTATCGGTTCAGCAGACGAAGCATACCCGCCTTGTTTGGCGTATAATACTTCATCGCCTGCGCTACACGCTCAACATCCGCCGAGTCCACGATAGCTTCAAACTCCTGCTCAGTCCTGATTTCAGGCAGCAAACTGTAATTCCCCTTGAGAAGAAGAACCACCTTTGTTTCTGTCCACCATTCGCGTTCGCGGAGTTCATCCGTGTCAAACTTCAGTTTGTCAATCAGACGAAGCTGTTTTTCAACACTTCTGGGAAGATACAGCCTGACGTTCGGATTCCCTTTACAGGTAAAATGCCTTACTGCCCAACCCGGGAAAAAATTTCTCACAATTGCAGCAAACAGCTGCAAAAAAATGTTTGTTCTCATAAATAAAAAAAATTAAATTTTAAGAAATACATTAAGAAGATTTTCCCCTTAACGGCTCACCAAATTAAAGCGCCAAAACCCGAACCTTCCCCAAAGCAATGAGCTCTAAAGAACGGTATTCAAATCTATAGGAACAATAATATGGTAAACAAGAGAAGTATACCATATTTTTCACCTCTAGTCAACCCCGATTCGTTTAAAAGATTCTGCCGCTTTCGCAAACACCGTCAACATCGTCGGCTCCGTAAATCCCCGGTATCCCCCTCTCGCTTCCCCTGCCTCATCCCCGCCTTGCCGCTACTCCGCGCGTTTCAGGTAATCACCCAGATACGCCCGCCATTCCGGCGCCCGCACCTCGTCAAAAAACTCCTGTAAAAACATCACCATAAACTCGTGGCGCCGTTCCGCCTCGCATCTTCCTGCCACCGTCTGCATTGCTCCCTTAAGTTTCAGCAACTTATCGAAAAAATGGTTTACGGAATGGTTGCCAGAGCGGTTCTTGTCCTTATATTCCGCCGCCGTCAGGTTTTCTTTCGGAAATTCCCTCTCATTAAACAATTCCCGTCCCGTCGCCGCCGAATACATAACCGTCCGGCATACGCCGACCGCTCCCATCGCATCCAGCTTGTCCGCGTCGGAAACCACCGCCTGTTCAATCATCGTAAAACGCGGCTTGCTCCCCGATTTGGAAAAGCCGATTGCTTCTATAACCGCCAGAACCTTTTCCCGCACTTCGTCCGCCGCGCCGGCTTCCCGCAGAAAAAGCTCCGCCCTTGCTCCTCCGTTATGCAGCTTATAATCGTCAATGTCATGCAAAACCGCCGCCAACCGTACAACCTCAGCGTCAGCCTCCGGCGTTTCCGCCGCTATCTTCTCTGCATTGGCCAAAACCCGCCGGATATGCTCAAAATCATGTCCGGAATTATCGCCACTGTGGCATTCCCTTGCAAATGTTAAAGCCTTTTCCACAATCCCGGACATCTATTTTTACCTCCACAAACAATAACAACTTCAACCGAATTATATCGCCAATTTTTTACCCGAATTTACGCTGCCGCTTTTCCTCGTTACTGCAAAACCTTATGCAGATTTACCTCTAAAGCCTGATAACCGTTTCGCTCATAAAATCCGATAGCCCGCCGGTTAAAACAGAACACGCTCAACTCTATTGCTTCAACGCCCCTGTCTCGCAAAAAAACTTCCGCTTTTTTCAACAAAAGTGAACCAACTCCCTGCCCCCGGCACATCTCATCAACGCCGAAATTATAAATATAGCCGATTTTTGAATGTACATATCCTTTTCGCGGCGTTTCCTGCATAAAAAGGCAGATAAAGCCGCAAATTTTCCCCTCGCAAACCGCCTTAAGCAAAACCGTTTTGTCATCCGCCGCCATTTTGCGGACAATCTCCAGATGTTCCGCTTCCGTCGTCGGCTTAAAATAATCCGGCAATGCCTCGTCGTGCATTTTCCCGACCTGATACGACAGCCGCGCGATATCTCCCGCATCTTCCGCCGCTGCAATCAAAATTTCTACATTTTTATTCATTTCGTCAAATCTCCGCAAATCTGGGAGAGGTTTTGCGCCTCTCCCGCCCATATTAACCCCGCAGCGCCGCAATCAGCCGCCGCGGATTGACAATCACGCCGATACCGTCACGAAAATCGCCGGTCTCCAGCCCGACACGCCAGAATTCTTCCGCCGTCAAATCCGGCTTGACGCTCCGCGCCAGCACAAACAAACCGCATTCATAAGGCTTAAGCGAAAATCCCGGTGCCGAAAAACGATAGGCATCCAACCGGACAGAACCGGCAACCGTTCTTCCGCCACCCGGAAAACACAACGTATTCCTTGTCAGCTCCGGAAACTTTGCCATATCTAATTCATGCAACATAACCGTATAATCGTCAGGATTATCCAAATCTCCGTCTGCCTTGCAACATACCCGGCTTTCACGCCACAGCTCATTTCCGGCAAAATCCGGATGCCCGGAGTTAACCCAGATTTCCAAATCCGCTGCCCGTTTTATGGCTGTCCGCATCTCCGCCGCTCCGTCATCATTTTGAAACAACTCGCTCGTTATGCCCCACAAAATGCATACGACGTCAATGCCGTTTTTGCCCTCTTTCCGCCGTTCTTCGTGCAAATCACATATTTTTTCCAGAGCTTGCGCATAATACCGCTGCGTCCGCTGCTTGTTTTCCGTCTGCAAAGCTGAAAAATAATATATGTCTGCTTTCGGCACCACGCCGCACGTTTTCCCGGCCAATGCAGAAACAAGTTCCCCGCCAGCATTTCCATACCGTGATTCACCGGAATCCACCCGTTCATACCACTTCAAATTGTCATGATATTCCAAATGGTCACATAGCAAAAAACCATCAATCACCGCCGCAGCCCGATTTCTGCCGTCAATTCCCTGCTTATGCAGCGCCCTTATCCCCAAACCGGGATTTTTCCTTTTTTCCAAAAATTCCGCCGGTTCAAAACCTTCCGGCCTCTTGGCTGCTTCTTCCGGCCACAACGTATAGTCGTCATAATCCGCCCGCAAAACATTAAGCTTTGACAAATCATACTGCGACAAATCCATCGCATCCAAAGGCAAATACGGAGACGTTGAACCATTTGCATATATCCTTTGAAAATTGACCAAATCCACGCCTTCACGTTCCCGTCTCAACCCAACGGTACTTTTCCCGTCAGCAAACGGATACTTTGCCTCCTTGTGCCCGCTGATATAAAGCGACGTATGCAGTGTTTTATTTTTCGTCGCAGTCAAAGCTTTCGCCAACTGCCAGCGCTCTGCCTTGACCAGTTCGTTCCAACTGTCAAACCCGTACTCTTTGGCGACAACGTGCTGCATATTCATCAACGACAAATCGCGCCTATCGCCAAACACCCTTTCGCATCTGGCAATTGCCTCTTTTTCATTTTTCCGGAAATTTTTTAACAAAGATTTTGCTTCCACCCGGAAGACTTCAACATATTCGCTCATGGCAATTCCTTTCCGACAACTTACCTTATCGCCTGCCCGATGGGCTGAATAAGCCGTCTCAAGAAATCTATGTAAAAAAACATTATGGCAATGAATCCTTTGGCGGACATTCCGAGCGTTTGCCAAGCTCATAAGCAAAATATCAGGCCGACCTCGGCCTGTCAAGCAATTTCTTTACCAAGTTATTACCCGCCCTGCAAAAAAAACTTGCACAAAATTCAATACCCGGTAATATACAAACAGCAGATGGCAACATCTGCAAGTGCCGGAGACGGTGCGGGCTGTCGCAAGCCTCTAATACGATTCGGTGTTCAGGATATAACATCGTAAAATTACCAGCCTGAAATCGGCTGATAATTGATTATATCCCCGACTGCAAAAGGTCGGGGAGCTTTAGGATATGTCCAGAAGTCTCAGACTTTAAAAGCCTAGAGAATCATTTAATCGTATTTGATTTGCGAACTTCCCGGCCACCTCTCAGGTGGTTTTTCTGTATTCAGGACATTTAAAGCAAAAAGGGCTATTCGCATGAAAAAACACAACTGTATATTCCTCATCATAACTCTCTGTCTGCTTCCCGTTTTTTCCCGGCCTGCGGTTTCCGTTGAAAAAATTTCCGAAGACGATGTCATATCATGCTACACATTGATTCAGACTTTCCCCGAATGGCAAAAAGAAAAAATCAGCGACACCCTAATTCAACCTGCCCGTTCTCCCTATGCCTGCCCCCGGCTCCCCTATAAGATTTATGAGGGCCGGGCGTATAAATGGAAAAGAAGAAACGTCGTCGCCCAGACTTATCCGTACTTATGTGTCAAAGACCGGCAAAACCCCAACCGTTTCAGTTTTATTCTGCTGACAGAACGTAATGCTAAACTTCTTAATTCTTTCAGCTTGGGTGAAAACTTTTGCAGCCGGTTGAACACGCTGCTCAATATGCCACAATGGACTACTTTCGCCGAATAGGTCGTTTTCCCTCCCGCTCACACCTCCGCCGGCAACCGTCCCTCTTCCCAACAGCTATTGATATTTTACGCCCCAATCCCTCCCCCAAAGCGGCTATCGGCATTTTACTCTTCAAACGCCCCTATCTCTCCCCAAAAACAGCTACCGATATCCCACTCTCCAAACGTCAAAATCCCCTCAGAAACGCCCCCATAGACCTAAAAACCCATCTTCCTAAATTAACCTTCTCAAATTCATCTTCCAAACAACAGCCCCTACCACCACCCCATAAAAAAGGCAGGCCTCTCAGCCTGCCTTTGCTTTCTTTCATACCCGATTAGGCATTAACGGTAACTTTGCCGCCGGCTTTTTCAACCGCTGCAACAGCCGCCTTAGACGCAGAATCTACCGTAATATTGATAGATGCCGTCAACGCGCCTCTTGCCAACAGGCGAATACCGTCCAACTCTTTGGAAATCAGGTTGGAAGCAACCAAACTTTCCTTATTGATGTCATTGGCATTTAATTTGCCGGCATCAATAGCCTTCTGGATTGTATCCAGATTAATAACGGCAAAAGTCTTCGCGAACGGATTCTTAAAACCGCGTTTCGGCAATCTGCGGTAAATCGGCATCTGACCGCCTTCAAAACCGTGAATAGAAACGCCGGAACGAGATTTCTGACCTTTAACGCCGCGGCCGCCGGTTTTGCCCTTGCCGCTGCCGATGCCGCGACCAACGCGGATACGGCTCTTCGTGGCGCCTTCGTTATCTCTTAATTCATTCAGTTTCATTTTTATCACCTTTTCTTCAACTCAACTTAAAATCAAAAATTTCTTGTTCGGGATACCCCAACCTCAAACCGTCGGGGCTGGGCAGATTTACACCTGCCCGTTGCTGCCCCTGAACAATTATTCTTCAACTTTAATGAGGTGAGCTACCTTATTAATCATTCCTCTAACGGCCGGAGTATCTTCCAAAACGGAAGTTCTGCCGACTTTATTCAAGCCCAAACCTTTCAAAGTAGCAATCTGCTCTTTGCCGTGGCCGATGGAACTCTTTACCTGAGTAACCTTAACTGTCTTTTTATTAGCCATGATTAAGCCTCCTCTTTGTCCATCTTAACGTTAGAAGTATTTTCGCGACGGCTTACAATATCACCGACTTTCTTGCCGCGCTTCGCCGCAACCATACGCGGGCTGTTGATAGCCAGCAAAGCCGCAAACGTCGCTTTAATCATATTGTAAGGGTTGTTGGAACCGAGCGATTTTGCAACAACGTCCTGAACGCCCAGCACTTCAAATACTGCACGCATCGGGCCGCCGGCAATCACGCCGGTACCGGCAGGAGCTGTTCTCAAGACGACTTTTCCGGCGCCAAATCTGCCGCTGATGTCGTGATGCAGCGTTCTGCCTTCGCGAAGCGGAATGCGAACCATATTCTTTTTCGCTTCGTTTGTAGCCTTAACAATAGCTTCCGGAACTTCGGCTGCTTTGCCGGAACCAAAGCCGATGCGGCCTTTCTGGTCACCAACAACTACCAAAGCGGCAAAAGACATTGTGCGTCCGCCTTTAACGGTCTTGGCTACGCGGTTAACGAAAACCAGTTTCTCAACCAGTTCTTCTTTCTTGTCCGTCTTATTGTGACGATCTAAAGATTGTGCCATCATAACCTCCTAAAACTTCAATCCGGCTTCGCGGGCAGAATCCGCCAGAGCCTTCACCCGGCCATGATAAACATAACCGCCACGGTCAAACACAACTTCGCTGACGCCGTTTTTAACGGCGCGTTCAGCAACTACTTTGCCGACATACTGCGCAGCTTCAATATTTGAAGACTTCGCAATATTGTCTCTTACTTCCTTATCCAAGGTAGAAGCAGAAGCAACTGTAGCACCTTTTGCATCGTCAATAACCTGCGCATAAATATGCTTTCCGCTGCGAAATACAGACAGTCTCATCTTTCCATTCGCTGCGGCTTTCAAAGCCGTTCTAACACGGGCTTTTCTCTTCTCATATAATTTTCTTGGTGTATTCATTGCTTTACATCCTATTTCTTCTTGCCTTCTTTACGACGTACATATTCGCCGTCTACGCGAATGCCTTTTCCTTTATAAGGTTCAGGCTTTCTGTATTTGCGAATTTCAGCCGCAACCTGACCTACCAGCTGCTTGTCAACGCCGCTGACCTTAAGGGTCGTCTGGCTTTCGCAGACAATGGTAATGCCTTTCGGGGTTTCAAACGGTACATCGTGCGAAAAGCCCAGCGTCAGAACCAGATTCTTGCCGTCCATACGGGCTTTGTAACCAACGCCGTTCAGTTCAATGCTCTTGCTGTAGCCGGCGCTGACGCCTTTTACCAGAGAATTGATCTGGGCTCTGGTCGTGCCCCACAACGTCCGTGCCGTACGGCTCTGAGAGTGCGGCGTAACCACAATTTTACCATCGTTAATTTCTACATTTACATGAGAATCATCATAAGCAAAGCTTAATTCACCCAATTTTCCTTTAACGTTAACAACATTGCCGTTAACGGACGCGCTAACGCCTTCCGGGATAATTACGGGATATTTTCCAACTCTTGACATCCGCTATCTCCCTAGAAAACCTGGCACAAGATTTCGCCGCCGACGTTTGCTTTTCTGGCTTCGTTATCGCTCATAACGCCTTTCGGGGTTGAAACGATGGAAATGCCGAGGCCGTTGTAAACTCTAGGCAGGTCTCTTACACTGGAATATACGCGGCGTCCCGGAGTGGAAACGCGGTAAATTTCAGTAATAACACTTGTACCCTCATGATACTTTAATTGAATACGAAGTTCGTCAACGCCCGGACGTACATTGGCCTTTTCATAACCGGCAATGTAGCCTTCTCTTTTCAGAACTTCCAAAACATTTTCACGCAGGCGAGAGGCCGGTGATACAACATCACTTTTCTTCGCTCTTTGTGCGTTTCTAATGCGTGTGAGCATATCGCCCAAAGGATCAGTCATAGACATAATATCATCTCCTTACCAGCTTGATTTTACCAAACCAGGAATTTCGCCGAAGCTTGCCATCTGTCTCAATTCAACGCGGCTTACTCCGAACTTCCTGCTAACACTACGAGAGCGTCCCGTAATTCTGCAACGGTTTCTTACTCTGACCTTTGAAGAATTGCGCGGCAACGCTGCCAACTTCAAATTCGCCTGAAATCTTTCTTCTTCAGGAGCGTTTTTGTCATCGGCAATGGCCTTTAACTTGGAGCGGATGTTCGCATATTTCGCAACCATCTTCACTCTTTTCAAGTTTCTGTATACTGAACTTGTTTTTGACATAGTAAAATCTCCGCTTATTTCTTATATGGTAAGTTGAAAGATGTCAGAAGAAACTTGGCTTCTTCGTCCGTCTTGGCCGAAGTGCAGATAACAATATCCATACCTCTGACCTGTTCAACCTTTTCATAGTTAATTTCAGGGAAAATAATCTGCTCTTTAATGCCAAAAGCAAAGTTCCCTCTTCCGTCAAAGTTCTTTCCCGAAATGCCGTGAAAGTCTCTGATGCGCGGAAGGGCCATATTAACCAAGCGCTCAAGGAATTCATACATTCTGTCTGAACGCAGCGTAACCTTGCAGCCGATCGGCATGCCTTCTCTCAGCTTAAAGGTTGCGATTGATTTTCTGGCGGAAGTAACTACCGGTTTCTGACCGGCAATCATCGCCATTTCCTCAACGGCATTGTTCAGCTTTTTCTTGTCTGTAATGGCATCGCCGACGCCCATATTCAGAACAATCTTTGTCAACTTCGGAATCTCATGCGGGTTCTTGTAACCGAACTTTTCCACAAGAGCTTTCTTAATGACATCATTATATAATGTTTCAAAATTTGTCATCAAATTATCTCCTAATTATCGATTACTTCACCGGATTTCCGGGCAACACGCTTCTTAATGCCGTCAACAACCTTATAGCCAACCTTTGAGGGCTTGCCTTCAGCCGTTACGGCCGCTACGTTAGAAACCTGAATAGCCGCTTCTTTGGTAACAATACCGCCGGGGTTGGTCTGGCTCGGCTTCGTGTGTCTTTTAACCAGGTTGACGCCCTGAACGACAACTTTGCCTTCTTTCGGCATAGCCTTCAAGACTTCGCCGGTTTTGCCTTTGTCATCACCCGCAATAACGATTACTTTATCACCTTTTTTGATTTTCATTTTGCTCATTACAAAACCTCCGGCGCTAAAGAAATTATCTTCATAAATTTTTTCGCACGCAACTCTCTGGTAACCGGGCCAAAGATACGGGTGCCGATAGGCTCGCCGTCTTTGTTGACCAGAACCGCCGCATTGCTGTCAAAACGGATAACGCTTCCGTCCTTGCGTCTGATGTCGCTCGCCGTTCTGACGATAACCGCGCGCTGAACGTCGCCTTTCTTTACACGCCCTTTAGGCATTGCATCTTTTACGGAAACGATAATAATGTCACCGACTGAAGCATGCATTCTCTTGGAACCGCCAAGAACTTTAATGCACTGCACCTGACGTGCTCCAGAATTATCCGCAACATCTAGGTTGGTTTGCATCTGTATCATAATTCATTCCTTCCTAATTAGGCATTTTCATTATTACTGATTACAGTCCAAGTCTTGGTTTTGGAATAAGGTTTGGATTCAATAATCGAAACCTGATCCCCTTCTTTGAACTGGTTGTTTTCGTCATGAGCGGCAAACTTCTTGCTTCTCTTAACGATCTTCTTGTAAACAGGATGCATAACCTGACGCTCAACGCTGACAACGACGGTCTTATCCTGTTTGGCGCTTACAACAACGCCCTGAAGAATTCTTTTAGGCATCTGTTTTTCTCCTAACTATTCTTCTTACGCTCTGTTAAAAGCGTATTGATTTGAGCTACTTCTTTACGAACTTTAGAGATAGCCGACGGGTTCTGCAGCTGACCGGTAGCCTGCTGAATGCGCAAACTTAATTGCTCTTTCTTGCATTCTACGAGTCTTGCTTCGAGCTCGTCAACGCTCATAGCTCTCAAATCTTTAATTTTCACCATTATGCTTCTCCATTATCAGAATTCAAGCGTTTAACAAATTTGCTCTTAACGGGCAATTTTGCTGCACCCAGCGCAAATGCTCTGCGCGCGGTATCTTCGTCTACCTCGCCAATTTCAAACATAATGCGTCCGGGTTTAACTCTTGCTACCCAAAATTCAGGAGCACCTTTACCTTTACCCATACGAACCTCGGCAGGCTTGTCTGACACAGGAACATCCGGGAAAATTCTGATCCATAAACGGCCGGCTCTTTTCATTTCACGGGTGATAGCGCGGCGGGCAGCCTCAATCTGGCGTGCGGTAACGCGCTCCGGTGAAAGAGCTTTCAATCCGTATGAACCGAAACTCAATTCAGCACCGCCTTTGGCAACGCCGTGAATACGGCCTTTATGCTGCTTGCGGAACTTTACACGTTTTGGACTTAACATCTTAAAACCTCATTCTTACTTTTGTTCAGCCAATTTCTTGTCTTGTGCCATTGGATCGTGAGCCATAATCTCACCTTTGTAAATCCAAACCTTAACGCCGCAGGCACCATAAGTGGTGTGAGCAGTTGAAGTAGCATAGTCAATATCGGCGCGGAGAGTGTGCAAAGGCACTCTGCCTTCACGGTAATACTCGGTTCTTGCAATTTCGGCACCGCCGAGACGACCCGAACAGCAAACCTTGATACCTTCGGCACCCAGACGCAGGGCAGACTGCATAACTCTCTTCATTGCACGGCGGAAAGCAACGCGTCTTTCCAGCTGCTGCGCAACGGAATCTGCAACCAGCTGTGCATCCAGTTCCGGCTTTCTGACTTCCAGAATGTTTAACTGGACTTCGGAATCGGTCAACTTTTGAATGTCTTTTCTCAACAGCTCAATGTCTTGACCTTTCTTGCCAATTACAACACCCGGTCTTGCTGAATGAATAGTGACTCTGGCTTTCTTGGCAGGGCGTTCAATAACAACCTTGCTGATACCGGCCTGAGCCAACTTTTCCTTCAAAAACTTTCTGATTTTCAGATCTTCGTGGAGATAGTCCGTGAACTTCTCGTCGGCATACCAACGAGAATCCCATGTGCGGTTAACGCCTAAACGAAGACTGATCGGATTAACTTTCTGTCCCATTTAACTTACTCCCCACGTTCTGCAACAACGATGGTCAGCTTCGAGAAAGGTTTCAAAACCCTTGCGCCTCTGCCGCGACCGCGTGCATGCATACGTTTCATAACAATGCCATTGCCGGTATAGGCTTCGGCAACAACAAGCTTGTCAATGTTGAGCTTGTGGTTGTTTTCAGCATTGGCAATAGCCGATTTCAACACTTCTAAAGCAACTTTTGCAATTCTCTTCTTAGAAAAGCTAAGTTCTGCAACAGCTTTCTCGGCGCTTAAGCCTCTGATTGTCTGAGCAACAAGGTTTAATTTACGAGAGCTGGAACGGATAGAATTGCATACAGCCATCGCCTGGTTGTCGGCAAGTCTTCTTGTATCTTTAGTTTTTCCCATAATTAACCTCTCTTAACTTTTTTATCTGCAGCGTGACCATAGAAGGTACGTGTCGGAGCAAATTCGCCGAACTTGTGGCCAACCATTTCCTCGGTAACCAGTACCGGGATAAACTTGTGGCCGTTGTGCACGCCGAATGTCAGACCGACAAACTGCGGCAACATCGTCGAACGGCGAGACCAGATTTTAATCACTTCATTACGAGTAGATGCTCTTGCTGCATCAGCTTTCTTAAGAAGATAACCATCTACAAAAGGTCCTTTCCATACGGAACGAGTCATCTGTTTACCTCCTTATTTCTTTTTGTTTTCATGACGAGATCTCATAATAAAGCGATCTGTCTTCTTGTTAGAACGAGTTTTGGCACCCTTGGTTGGCTTGCCCCACGGCGTAACCGGATGGCGTCCGCCGGAAGTACGGCCTTCACCACCGCCGTGCGGGTGGTCAACAGGGTTCATCGCAACACCGCGGGATACCGGACGTGCGCCCAGCCATCTTGCGCGGCCGGCCTTACCCAGAGAAACGTTCTGGTTATCCGGATTGGAAACAGCTCCAACCGTAGCCAGACATTCTTCGCGGACGATTCTCAACTCGCCGGAAGAAAGTTTCAACTGTGCATAGCCTGCATCTTTACCGACAACCTGAGCATAACAGCCGGCAGAACGAACCAACTGTCCGCCTTTGCCAACTTTCAACTCAACGTTGTGTACAATCGTACCAACCGGCATACTCTTCAAAGGCATTGCATTGCCCGGCTTAATATCGGCCTTTTCCGAAGAAATGACCTTATCGCCGGCTTTCAGTCTTTGCGGAGCCAGAATATAAGCCTTTTCGCCGTCTTCATAATTGATTAATGCAATAAAAGACGTGCGGTTAGGATCATATTCGATTCTCTCGACGGTTGCTTCACAATCAAATTTATTACGCTTAAAGTCGATAACACGGTACTTGCGTTTGTGTCCGCCGCCGATTCTCCGACTTGTGACGTGTCCGAAATTATCACGCCCGCCGCTTTTGGTCAGACCAACGGTCAGACTCTTTTCCGGATTGCCTTTATAAAGCTCACTTCTGTCAACGATAATCAGCTGACGAAGACCCGGAGTGGCAGGTTTATATGTTTTCAAAGCCATGGCTAAATTCCTGCTGTAACATCAATATTTTGACCTTCGGCAAGCGTAATAACGGCCTTTTTGTAATCAGAACGGACGCCCTGAAAACCTCTGAAACGTTTTACCTTACCGGCTTGTTTCACGGTATTTACCTTGTTTACCTTTACGTTAAAGATAGCTTCAACAGCCGCTTTAACATCTTCTTTCGTAGCAGACAGCGGAACCATAAAGACCACTTTGCCGTTTTCGGAAGACATCATCGACTTTTCGGTAATTACCGGACGAAGTAATGTATCATACATAGCTGCAGTTACATTGTTTGCATTATCTGATTTTTTCATTGTAATCTTTCCTCCAAGCAAGCAACAGCCTCTTTAGTTAATACCAACTTCTCTTTCTTCAAAATATCGTACACATTGGCACCGATTGTCGGCAGTACGTCAACTCCGGCAATATTGCGGCTTGCCAATGCGAAATTAACATCAACTTCCTTACCGTCAATAAACAGGCAGTTTTTCAAACCGCAGACGTTCAATTTAGCCAGTAAATCTTTCGTCTTTGCGTTTTCAAGCTTTGCCTCGTCAATAACGATCAGGTTTCCTTCTTTGGCTTTTGCCGAAAGAGCTGTCTTCAGACCAAGTTTTCTGAACTTTTTCGTCAGGTCATGAGAATGATCTCTGACAACCGGTCCGAACACTATACCACCTTTTCTGAACTGGGTACCTTTGCGGCTGCCCTGACGTGCGTTGCCGGAACCCTTTTGCTTAAACGGCTTTGCAGGCGTCAAAGCAACGTCGGAACGCCCTTTGGTCTGGTGGTTGCCGCACTGGCGCATGGCAAGCTGCCAATTAACCACGCGGTGCAAAACATCGGCACGGACTTCAAGCCCGAAAATAGCATCGTTTAATTCAATGCTTCCGACATTTTCATTATTTAAATTTAAGATGTCCTGTTTCATATTCAAAATTCCTTAATCTCTTATGCATTATCAGCTGTTTCTTCAGCTTTAACTGCAACAGGTTCATCAACCTTTTTCAAACCGGCAGGCATCGGCAGTTTGACGTCTGCAGTTTTTTTAATGGCATCGGTAACGCGAACCCATGCATTTTCAGCACCAGGAACGCCGCCTTTTACCATAATTAAACCGCGGGAAGCGTCAACCGAAACAACTTTCAGGTTCTGAACGGTTACGCGTTCATCACCCATATGCCCGGCCATTTTCTTGCCCTTAAATACCTTGCCCGGATCCTGTCTTTGTCCCGTAGAACCGTGCGAACGGTGCGTCAGAGAAACGCCGTGCGTCGCTTCCAAACCGGCAAAGTTATGACGCTTCATAACACCGGCAAATCCTTTACCGATGGAATTAGCACATACATCAACATATTGCCCCGGCACAAAATGTTCGGCGGACAATTCGTCGCCAACCGACAGCAGACAGTCTTCGGAAACCCTGAATTCAGCCATTTTCTTCTTCGGCTCAACATTAACCTTGGTAAAATAGCCCTTCAGCGGCTTCGACAAATTCTTCGCTTTCACAGCTCCTGTTCCAAGCTGAACAGCGCTGTATCCGTCTTTTTCGTTTGTTCTGACATTAACGACTTTCAAGCCCTCGACCGCCAGAACCGTTACCGGAACATGAGTGCCGTCAGCTTCAAAAATCCTTGTCATTCCAAGTTTTTTTGCGATAAGACCAGTACGCATTATTATTTTTTCCTTTTCAATAGGTTGATTTTATCTTTCAAAAACCAACATTAAAATTATAACTTAATTTCTACGTTCACGCCGGCCGCCAAGTCTAATTTCATCAGCGCATCAACGGTCTGCGGTGTAGGATCTACAATATCAAGAAGCCTTTTGTGAGTACGGATTTCAAACTGCTCGCGCGACTTTTTGTCAACGTGAGGAGAACGGTTTACCGTAAACTTCTCGATTTTAGTCGGAAGAGGGATGGGCCCTCTGACATTTGCCCCGGTTCTTTTAGCCGTATGAACAATCTCCTTTGTCGACAAATCGAGCAGGCGATGGTCAAAAGCCTTGAGGCGGATTCTTATGTTTTGTGTATCCATCATTTTAACACTTTTCCTATAACTAAATGGCAAATAACACCGCTATGGGCCTTGCCATTTAAAAAATTACTGCAGACTTTTGCAACAACCAGCCTGCATTATGGGTTATATTTGTTTCGCAAGAAAGTTAACACTTCCTTAACATTTGTTGCGTTGCCTTTGTAACATTTAAATTTTATAATTGCAATAAAAAAATGCACAAAAAATCAAAAAAATTCATTTATTTTTGCTTTTAAACCCCGCACAAAGATTCGGATTATGCACATTTAGACAAAATACACGGTTTTCTGTTTTTTAGCCGCTAATTGCCAAAACACACTTTATTTTAAAACGGCAGCTATTATTTATTATGCAACATCAAACTGCATAAACCGGGGGATTCATATGTTGACAATTCTTTTAACTTCAATCATTCTTACCGCCGCTCCGGGCGAACCGACCGAAATAATCGGAACAGCCGCAACGCCGGACGGCGGGCGCAACGAAATCACTGTCGAGCAGCCCCAAAATGCACCAAACCCTTTTGGTTATGTCGCCCCCTCGCCAAATTCGCAATTCCAATCGCCAGCGGCAAATTCCGCTCCCTCTGCCACCCCTCCTGCTATTCCAAATATTTCGGAACCAATCTCCGATACGGCTGAAATCCCCTTGGTTAGCCAGTCCTCATCCGTCAATCCGCGCGATATGAACCCTTTGGATTATCAGAACAAAATTGAAAATACAATCTATCAGGAAGGAACCCGTTTGATTGACGTTCAATCAATTCCGCTCAAAGATATCAGCTCGGCCGTACAGCCCAACCTCCAACCCACCATTACCGACTATCCGTCGTTCTAGCTTTCTGATTTTGGCCAAACCCAACGCTTTTCTTATAAATATAGCGCATAACTTTATTAAACCAGCTGCGCCGGCCCAGTTCAAGTTTCAATACAGGAACCTCATAGTCTGCTCCGTATTTATACAAAAGATAGCAGGAACGATGTTGTCCGTCTTTCACAACTCCGTCAAAATCCGTAATAATCACAAATTTTGTATCAAAACCGTCATTTTCAATGCTCTTTATAAGAGCGTCGTACTTTTCCGGTACCATTTCCTCATAATGAAGCGCCTGCCTGTGCATGCGGCAATAGTTGTCATAGCCGGCTGTATCGCCCAACAAATATTTAAAAGGAGAAACTTCATTTAACGGACGCCCTGTCGCGCCGGAACCGTATTTTATATTTCCGACTCTCATCGTACCCAGCTCATAACGCTTCAACGCACGAAATTTAAGCCGGCGATTAAAAAACAATTCATCAATGACAAATCTCCCATCTTTTAGCAGCATATCCGTACTGCCTAAAAAGAAACATCTTATTTTTTCATACAACCGCATGGCAAGCCCGTCCTCCAAAAGTCCCGCACCGGCACTTCGTACCGGTGAAAATATACTTAACTATAGTTAAGTAATAGTATTTGTCAAGATGATTTATGATAACCGTCATGAAAATACGCGAAGCCCAGACATTTAGTGATGAAGTAGTTGATTTGCTTGTTCAGGAAAGAATAAGGCAAAACATCAGCCGTTATCGGCTGGCCAAAGAATGCGGCATCACCGAAGCGGCCCTGAGTTACATAGAGCGGCACGAACGCAGGCCGACGCTTTACACGCTGAAAATGATTGCAGACACTTTGAACATCCAACTGGCCGACATTATCAAAAACATAGAAAAAGAAAATGGCACCTGAACTCACCAGCCCGAAACCCATATGCCGGTTCTGCCGCATCCTGTAAAGCCAATATCAATACACAAAATAAAAAGCGCGTCAGAAAGGTGACGCGTTACAAAGAGAGTCGGAAAACGGAAAATTTATTTTTGTTCAAGGTGTTGTATATTAATTTCATCAAAAATTTTAATAATATATTTCTTTAATTCTTCATCAGACAGGGTAATTCCGGATTTTTGTTTTTTTATGACACCATCAATAAAGCGTTCTATTTCATTATACCATTTATCGTATATTGTTTCACCATAATCCCCTACACAAACTAACTCTTTGTATTTTGCAGATAGGGTGTCAAAATGCTCTTCGATGGCAGAATAGAGAAATTTATTATATGCCGTTCTAAGGTGCCTTTTATAAATACAATTAACAAGATAAATTATGATGCACGAAAAGAAGAATGATAAAATAACCATACTTTCATCAGCTCCTAAATAGGAAAAATAAGCATTAAAACCTAAAAACAGGGGTATCCCCAATGCAAGAGGCAACCATGTTGGCATTTCTGAAGTTTTATCAGCTACTGTCTTCAATGCGTGAGCAGAGGTTGATGCGGAAATTTTTAAAATCTTTGACACTGCCATAAATATAATAAGAACAATAAGGTAAACTATTGGTCCCATAGGCGGAATAATAAAACAACTTATTACAAAACCAAATATCAAAAGTAATGTTAACATATTTACTTCTCCTTTTCTAAATTACCTGCATAAAATTAGTCTTGTTATTGCCAGAGCAAAATTGCTGTTTCTTATCGTGCAAATAAAGAAACAACGCTATTCATAAATCGTGCATTTATTTTTATATCCATATTTTTCATTGACTTCTTTTATATCAACGCCGGCTAATCTAAACTGATATGCTAAATCACAAGTTTGATTTTTCAGCTTTAGGTCAAGCATACGTAAATGTCTGTCAAAATCTTTGAAATAAGAGGAGTTATCACTTGGATTTTCTGCATCAAAGTATATTTTGCCTAAGGCATCTTCTTGATATTTCAAGTCGATTCCGCCAAAACCTCTATTTATTACTGAAAGTTTTGAACCTAATATAGAATTGACCATTTTTGAAACAGTCCGATTACTTGAATAATCAAGATTTATGATGCAATAAGAATAGCCATTTCTTGTATCCAAAGCATATGCAGAATTTATGGAATATTTTAATTGAAACTTGCGATAGTATGCAAAAACATCATTTGTTTCATATTCTTGTTCTAAAAACTTTTTAGCACTTAATCTGTCACATGGTGTTTTAAATGCTTGTTGGACTTTATTGCTAAGATTGCCAATTTTATCATTAAAATTATTAAAACTTTCACATCCTGCCAACAACAGTGTTAGCGATAATAGCAAAAAATATCTATACTTTATCGACTTTTTTGTTTCAGTTAATTTGCTTTTATATCCTTCAATATTCATTTTTCACTCTCCGATTAAAAAATAACCACCTTTTTATAAGGTGGTCGGAGAGTTCGTAAATCATATTGGTGCCAATGATTCTTCTAACCTTTAGAACCATATTTTCAAAGATAAAGATATGGTTCTTGGACATACGCTAAAAGCTCCCCGACCATATCGCTATGAATCGGGGATATATTAACTATCAGCCATTCACGAATAGCCGATAATTTGACGATGTTATATCCTAACACCGACACCAATTTGAGCTTACGACAGCTCTCTTGCACCTAAAAAAGGCACTCAGGGTGTAGTTTCCCGCACCCAAGAAAACTTTAACGCAAATATCGTCAAAAAGCAATCAATAGTTCAAACTATCAAAAACTTATTTGAAAGAAAACAAAACTATCCCAAACTTTCAAAGGGTTAACGCAATAAGTGTGGACATTTAACCCAACGCGGGCGAAAATAAGGGGGCAGGGCGAAAAAAGCCAAAACCTAGTGAGGCTAACACGGCTAATGAGATTGCTTTTAACACTCGCAAAAAATAGTGAATACGTATTATTTCCAAAAGTTTAGGAGCAATTAAGGGACAAAAAAACTTTGCATAATATCAAGATTCTTTACTGTACAGATACGTTTAAACGCTGTTTCGCTCCCACCAAAAGAAACAAAACAATTTCAAAGGCTTGAAGATGTAGGATTATAAAAAAAGAATGGGGCGGACGATCGGGCTCGAACCGACGACAACCGGTACCACAAACCGGGGCTCTACCAACTGAGCTACGTCCGCCATCAACTTTGCTTTGGAACTTTTACATACAATTATTTATAAAGTCAAGCTAAAAAAACACAATTTTTTTTTATTCATAACATAAAATTAACAATTTATTTTCTTTTTCATCTCTATTATATAGAAAGTCACGACAATGAAAGGATTCGCCATAAAATGAACGCATTAAAAACGTTATGTATAGCTCTGTTGTCTTTGGGATGTGCGACCGCAGCAAATGCAGCCGGAGGCACGTCTTCAATTGTTATTGACGCCCAAAGCGGAAACGTACTGTATGCCGACAAGGCCGAAGAGCTTCGTTACCCGGCATCTCTGACCAAATTGATGACACTCTATATAACGTTTAATGCGCTGGAAACCGGAAAGCTGAAATTTTCCGACAAATTAAAAGTATCTTCCACCGCTGCGTCGCGCTCGCCGTCAAAACTCGGAATGCCCGCCGGTTCATACATTGACGTCAAGACAGCCGTTGAAGCGCTGATTGTCAAATCAGCCAACGACTGCGCCACCGTATTAGCGGAAGCCCTGAGCCCCAGCGAAGCCGAATTTGCCAAACTGATGACCAAAACGGCACGCAAACTCGGCATGTACCGCACAACATTCAAAAACGCTTCCGGCCTGCCGAACTCCGCTCAAAAAACAACCGCCAAAGATCTTGCCATCTTAGGCGCCGCCGTATACCACCACTTCCCGCAGTACTATCACCTCTTCTCTTTAAACGAATTTCAATACAACGGCATGACATACAAAACCCACAACTACCTCTTAAACGATTCGCTGGGAACGGACGGCATGAAAACAGGCTACACCGCCGCTTCCGGGTTTAACATTTTGACCTCCGCCCAGCAGGGAAACTATCGCGTCATCGCCGTTACGCTGGGACATAAAAAAGTCAAAGAGAGGGATGAAAACATTTCTAAAATGATGGAAATATCATTAAATTATATGCAAAAGAATCCCAATATTAATACGGCAAGCCTACGCAGCGCTATTAACAGTTCTCTGCGCGGCGAAAAAACCAAAACCGCATACAACCACGCTTCGGCAGGATATCGCCGTTAGTCAGTCATGAGCGAACATATTCCGTACATTGTCGTCATAAACGGTGAAAAAGACACCGGACGTAAGACTGTATGCTTGGAATTGGCCTTGGTGTTGCTCTACAACCGGCAGAAAACTGCAGTCCTGCTGAACGAAGACTCGCCTCTGCGCCAGACATTCAATAACCGCCGGCAAAAATTTCCAACCCTGCCCCAGCCGGACATACTGGAACGAAACAGTTTCCCCCTCGCCGCCGCACCGTATGATGCCGTAATAATCCCGGAAATATCCGCAACCGATGAATTGGCAGATAATGCGGCAACGTTCATCACCCTGCTGCGCCATAGCCGAAGCGGTATTAAAAAATTTCAACAAAACAAGGCATATCTTAACGACGTTTGGGAGTTAAAAAAACGCATAGCGGCCACACGGAGGCACAGCCTGAATTGGGTTGTCTGCGAAAACAATCCTGACAGTTCTCTGCCTCTCCGACAATCGGCAGAACTGGCACAAATGTCCCGCCTCTACGGATTTCGTGCCGCGCCGCCGCTGAATTTCCGCCAGCCATACCAAAACGCCGTTTCCGGCATATCCGCACAGGACAGAGCCCTCTCTCCCCAAATTTTTCCAGAGCTGGCAAAACAGCTGACTTATGAAGATATATGTGCCAAACGGGAAATTTTAAAACTTGCAGAATTTATTTTCAGCTAATAAATAATCTTTACAAGCGGTGCTTTTTGTTTTATCGTGTGCACCGAAATTTGACATTTTTTTAACGCAAAGGCAGCCAAATGATAAAAATTGTTTCCACCTCTCCGTATACCGACCAAAAAATGGGTACCGCAGGCCTGCGGAAAAAGACCCGGATTGCTATGCAGGAAAACTATATTGAAAATTTTCTGCAAAGTATTTTCAATACGATTCCCGACTTGTCGGAAAAATCTTTTCTGGTCGGCGGCGACGGGCGTTACCTGAATAAAGCCGCAATCCAAAAAATTATCAAAATAGCGGCAGCCAATAACGTTAAAAAGCTGTATGTCGGACAAAACGGCCTGGTGTCAACCCCCGCCGGCTCCCACATTATCCTGAAAAACAAACTCGACGGAGGGCTTATCCTGACCGCCTCGCATAATCCGGGCGGCATTGACGGCGACTTCGGCATCAAATATGCCACGGCAACCGGCGGCCAGTGCCAGCCGGCGGAAAGTCAGGCTATTCAGGAGCAGACGCTGTCCATCAGGGAGTACAGGATTTCCGACTGTCCAGACATAGACTTGTCAACCGTCGGAACTGCCCGCTGCGAAAATACGGAAATTGAAGTCATTGACCCTTTTGCCGACTATATTGAAATGATGGAAGGAATTTTTGATTTCGCCAAATTGAAAGAACTGCTGACATCGGATTTCCGTTTTGTCTTTGACGCCATGAACGGCGTTACCGGCCCTTACGGCAAAAAAATTTTTGAAGAAATTCTCGGCGCGCCTGCCGGGTCGGTTATCAATGCTGTTCCGCTGGAGGATTTTGGAGGCCTGCACCCCGACCCCAACCTTATTTATGCCAAACACCTCGTTGACCTGATGTATTCGGAAGCGGCGCCTGACTTTGCTGCAGCCAATGACGGAGACGGCGACCGCAATATGATTCTCGGTTCCGGTTTCTTTGTCAGCCCCAGCGACTGCCTGGCTGTTTTAACCGATAACTATAAGCTCATTCCCGCATATAAAAACGGCATTTACGGCGTTGCAAAATCCGCCGCAACGTCAATGGCGGTCAAAAGGGTCGCCGATGCTTTGAAAATCGGCTACTACGAAGTTCCGACCGGCTGGAAATACTTTATTCACCTGATGGATTCCAACCGCATTACTTTCTGCGGAGAAGAAAGTTTCGGCGCCGGAGCCGCCCATATCCGTGAAAAAGACGGCATTTGGGCTACCCTGTTCTGGCTCAGCATAATTGCCGAAACCGGAAAATCCGTAAAGGAAATTGCATTGGATCACTGGCGGAAATATGGCAGAAGCTACTATCTCCGCAACGACTTTGAAGGCATCCCGCAGGAAACCGCTGACAGGCTTATGGCTGATTTGAAAGCCAAACTGCCCGCCCTTTCTGGAAAATCTTTCGGGAATTTCACTGTTTCCGACGCTTATCCGTTCGTTTATAATGACCCTGTTGACCATACTTCAACCCAAAACGGGCTGATTGTACATTTCACCGACGGTTCGCGCATTGTCTATCGCCTGTCCGGAACCGGAACCAACGGCGCTACACTGCGCACCTATATTGAACGCTATGTTACCGACAAACTTGAGGAAGACCCTGAAGATATGCTTCGGGAACTCTGCCGCGTTTCAAGGGAAATTTCCGAAATAACTTCACGCACCGGCAAAGAGCAGCCGGACATCGTTACCTGACAGCAGGCAAAATAATCTTTCAGAAAAAGGCAGGCTCATGTTCAAAAACGACCAGGATATCCGCCCGGACAAAATTTTGGAAGAACGTCTTCTTCTTCTCGTCTTTATGCTTACTGCAACCATTGTAAGCATAGGTTTTTTATTTGCCTATCCGGCATATCTCCGTCCGGTAATTCTGGCTGTATTCATCTTTATAATCCTGAGTATTTATATTGCCATTACGATTCTCCAGTCAGGCGAAACAGCAATTCTTTATGGCGGTTTGGCCAACGAAATCCTCAAAAACCGTAAAATATGCTATACAATCGTCAATGCCGACGGCAAAACCGTCTTGCAAAACGAGCTGGCAAAAAACTTTCTGCAAGGGCTTCCCGTTCTGGACTTTTTGGAAACGCACCTCGTCAATGACGAAAACAACCGCCAAAAGCTGAAACAGCTTCGCACTTCCGCCGAACATTTGAAGGAAGACCGGCTGGAAGTAACGCTTAAATTTGATACCTCTACGGTCTTTTCCGGGCAGGAATGGTATCGGGTCAGCCTTCGCCCAATCAGCCTCAATGCCGACGGCGGCGAAGAAATAGACCGCGCTTCCGGATTCGACCTCAAATACAACATTTATCTCCTGTGGAGCCTCGAAAACATCACTTCGGAAAAAACCATGGACGCCATTTTTCAGGAAGAACGGCGCGCTTTTTATAATTTTCTGAATTTTATGCCCATCGGATTGTATGTCCTCAATGCCAAGGGCAAAGTCGAATATGTCAATAAAACATTAAGCCGTATGTTAAATACGCCCAAAGAGAACATTCTCGGAAAAGGCATCACGGATTTTCTGCCGCAAAGTGCCGAAGGCGAACAGCGCCTGAACAACGCCTGTTCCCAATACACGGCATATGTCCGCAGTACTGACGGCGGCATTTGTGAATACCTTGTAAAAGTCGACCGCTTTAAACAGGGAAGCGAAGTCCAAACCCGCGGCGCAGTTATCGGTGGCATCCCGACCGATGCCGGCCTGAAACAGGCATACGAAGAGGCCGTTTCCGAAACCAACAGCATTTTTAACCTTTCCCCATTCGGAATGATGTTGCTTGACACCGAGCTGGTTATCAAACGCATCAACCAGCGATTTATGGACATTCTCGGCATCCCCTCATCCTCCCAACCGCTAGATAACTACCTGTCAAACTATCTGGACGAAGACAGCATCGGAAAAATAAAAAAACAGTTGGCCGCGTTTGTTTCCGAAACCGATAAGTTGCAACCTGCTTATTTTGACCTTAACCTCAAAGAAAAAAACAAAAATCGGATACTCCGTTTATACATCTGCCCGCTGTTTTCCTCTCCGGTTCAAATCAGGGAAAACATCCGCGGCATTATTCTTTTCTGCCTGGACACGACTGAACAGAAGAACCTTGAAACTCAGTTTGCGCAAGCTCAGAAGATGCAGGCAATGGGACAGCTGGCCGGCGGCATAGCCCATGACTTCAACAATCTTCTGACCGCAATGATAGGTTTCTGCGATTTGCTGTTGCAAAAGCACAGCATCGGCGATTCGTCATTTGCCGACATCATCCAGATTAAGCAAAATGCCAACTGCGCCGCCGAACTGGTGCGCCAGCTGCTGCAATTCTCGCGCAAGCAGCCTTTGCAGCCGGAACTGAGCGACATAACCGACATTCTCGTCAACTATACACCGCTGCTGAAAAGAACCGTCGGCGAACAAATCGAACTAAAATTCCGCCACGGCGAAAACCTCGACTGCATTAAAGTTGACAAAGTCCAGTTTCTTCAGGTCGTCCTGAACCTCTGCGTCAATGCCAAAGACGCAATGAACAAAAAGGGCTCTCTTACCATCTCCACTCAGAAAGAAACATTGCTTGAACCATACCGTTTCGGCGCCGAAACGATAGAAAGCGGCAGCTTTATCCGCATGGACGTTACCGACTCTGGCTGTGGCATCCCCTTGGAAAATATGTCACGCATCTTTGAACCCTTCTTCTCCACCAAACAAAATGTCGTCGGTTCCGGAACCGGGCTCGGCCTGGCCACCGTCTACGGTATCGTCCGCCAGATGGAAGGTTTTATCAAAGTAAAAAGCACTGTTAACGTCGGCACCACCTTTTCGGTCTACCTGCCCGCTTACCCGGCCGAAACAGCCCCGCGCAAAGTTGACGCAGCCCTCACCCGCCGCGTTTTGAACGACAAACGCGGCCGCGCCGTCCTGACCCCTGCGGAAATCAAATCGCCGCAAACCGACAGCGATAAAGTCATTTTAGGGCTCAGCCTGTCTGCAGCCGACGACTTGGCACAGATGCCGGAAAACATTGAAAATACCCGTATCCTGCTGGTTGATGACGAAAACTCTGTCCGGACATTTGCCCTGCGGGCGCTCCGCAAAAAAGGCTACGACGTCGTCGGTTGCAGTTCTGCTGAAAATGCGCTCGAAACACTTGAAAACGATAAGAATTTCCAGCTTCTGATTACAGATATGGTCATGCCCGGACAAAACGGCATCGAGTTGTCGCGTCAGGTCTTGGAAATGCTGCCTGACATAAAGATAATTCTTGCGTCCGGCTATTCGGAAGACATTTTAAAAGGCGAATTTACCGACATCGACAATTTGTCTTTTATCCCCAAACCTTTCAGCTTAAGCGATTTAACCCAAAAAGTATATGAGGTCATGAAATCGTAATGGACAACCGCTTCAACCATAAAACCGGACAGTATATGCTCAAGTTTTCTCCCCGAAATTATCTCGGCGAAGAAGATTTTATGGTGGCCGCCTGCAATGAAACAGCCTACCGCGCCGTCAAAATTTGGCCGTACTGGCAGCACTTTTCCCTATGTGTTTATGGCCCCCGGAGCTGCGGCAAATCCCATCTGGCACATATCTGGGTCGACCGGATACAAAAAAGCCTGCCCCGCCCGATACCTGTTCCGATACTTCCCGCCCACCGCGTCAATATGAAAAACGTTAACAAACTCGCCCATGAAAATGATTTTTTGGTTATTGAAGATATGGACGCCGAAATTAACGAAGAAGCTTTCTTTCACCTTTATAATTTTTATAATGTCCCCGGAAAATACGTCCTGTTCACCGCCGAACAGCCATTGGCCAAACTGCCGCTCCGCCTGCCGGATTTGAAATCGCGCCTGAACATCGTTCCCTGCGTCGAAATTATGCAGCCCGATGACGAAATGCTGACCGCGTTGATAGCCAAGCTGTTCAACGACCGTCAGATTATTATCGGTCAGGAAATCCTTGACTATATCTTAAAGCATACCGAACGCTCTTTTGAATTCGTATCGCGTCTGATTGCGGAAATCGATGAGATTTCATGGACCAACGGGCGCGCCGTATCCGTACCGATTATTAGAGAAGCCCTGAAAAACCTGACCCGCAACCAGCAAATGGAATTATTCATATGAGTTCGCACTATAATCAAAATGTCAACGGCTGGATTGTGTTGGACAAGCCGCAGGGAATGAGTTCCAACCAGGCATTACGCAAAATCCAATATATGTTGCATGCAAAAAAAGCCGGACACATCGGAACGCTGGATCCTTTCGCCACCGGTGTCTTGCCCATGGCCTTCGGCGAAGCGACCAAATTAATCCCATATCTGGAAGGAAGCGAAAAGACTTACGAATTTACCCTGAAATTCGGCACGGGCACAACCACAGACGACACCGAAGGCGAAGTCTGCGCCGTTTCCTCACACCTGCCCGACGCCGAAGCTGTCAACGGCATAATTCCCCGTTTCACCGGAACAATCACCCAAATTCCGCCCAAGTTTTCCGCCATCCATATCAACGGCAAAAGAGCCTACGAACTCGCCCGCAGTGGAGAAAATTTTGACATTCCCGCGCGCCAGGTAACCATAAAGGAACTAAAGCTCCTCTCACACAGCCCCGATACGGCGGAATCCCGTTTCTCCGTAACCTGCTCCAAAGGCACCTACGTCCGCACGCTCGGCCATGACATTGCCGAATCTTTGGGCACTTGCGGCCACCTGACCGCGCTCCGCCGCACCAAAAACGGATTTTTTGACCTTTCGAATACGATTTTACTGGATAATTTAAAAAATATGTTATATAAGGACGACGGAGTTTCTCCTCTCCTGCCTGTTGAAACATTTCTGTGCGACATCACGGTTATTGCTTTGACGGCAGAGGATGCTCTTAAGCTTAAAAACGGGCAAACCCTTCCTGCACAAGGGGTTACCCCCTTCGCCGGTATCGCGGCAGCCTGTTTGAAAAATAAGCTTATCGCCCTTATCGAAAATAAAGAAAACATAATTTCTCCGATTCGGGTTTTTAATCTTTAAACACTATGTAATAAGGAAAAACAGATGTCGATTACAAATGAAAAAAAACAGGAAATTATTGCACAATACGGCACCAAACCGGGTGATACGGGTTCTCCGGAAGTTCAGATTGCAATCTGGACCTACCGCATCAACTCTTTGATTGAGCACTTTAACACCCACAAAAAAGACCTGCACTCCCGTCTGGGTCTGATGAAGATGGTAAGCCGTCGCCGCCACTTGCTCGACCACTTGCGGGCAACCAGCGAAGAAAGATATCAGACATTGATTAAGAAGTTAGACTTGCGTAAGTAATGTTTGAGAACAAATAGCGGGGCAATGGGGCTCCGCTATTTGCAAAAATCCCGGTATTCTGCCGGGTGAGGTATTTTATAGGAAAGGTAAAAAATATGGTCAATTGGAATGTGTGCCGCAAAGAAATGGAATGGGGCGGCCGCAAATTAGTTTTAGAAACAGGTAAAATCGCAAAACAGGCAACCGGTGCCGTTTATGCAAGTTATGGAGATACGGTAGTTGTTGCCACGGTTGTCGCTGCAAAAGAAGCAAAAGCTGACCAGGATTTTTTCCCTTTAACTGTTAACTATCAGGAAAAATATTATGCTACCGGCAAAATCCCCGGCGGCTTTATGAAACGCGAGGGCAAACCCTCGGAACACGAAGTTCTGGTGTCCCGCCTGATTGACAGGCCGATTCGCCCGCTGTTTCCTGATGCGTTCAAAAACGAAGTTCAGATCATCTGCACGACCGTCGCCCACGACAAAAAGACGGATTCGGACATTCTGGCAATGGTTGCGGCCTCAGCCGCGCTCGCCGTTTCCGGTATTCCGTTCCTGGGGCCGATTGGTGCCGCCAAAGTTGGCTACATCAACGGGCAGTATGTTTTAAACCCGACAGTTGAAGAGTTGAAAAATTCCGAGTTGGAATTAACCGTAGCCGGAACCAAAGAGGGCGTCCTGATGGTTGAATCCGAAGCCAACGAACTTTCGGAAGAAACGATGTTGAACGCTGTTATGTTCGGTTTTGAAAATTTCCAGGGGGTCATTGACTTAATCAACGAACTAAAGGCCGAAGCAGGCAAAGAACCCTGGGAAGCACCGGTATTCCCGCCGGAATTTGATGAACTCTACAGCCGGATTGAAAAAGGCTTCCGCTCCAAATATGAAGAGGCTTTCAACGAGGTTGACAAGCAGAAGCGCTCTACCCGTCTCGGAGAACTGAGTGCTGAAGTAAACGCAACAATTGATCAGGAAAACGAACTGGAAGTCCGTTATGCTCTGGATGCGATTGAAAAGCTAATGCATTCGGTTATGCGCGAAAAGGTGTTGTCAACCGGCAGACGTATTGACGGCCGCGACACCAAAACCGTCCGCCCGATTACCTGCGAAGTCGGTCTCTTGCCGACAACACATGGTTCCGCTTTGTTTACCCGCGGCGAAACGCAGGCGCTTGTCGCCACCACGCTCGGTACGGCAGAAGACTCTCAAATTATTGACGGACTGATGGATGAAGAACGTCAGGAATTTATGTTAAACTACAACTTCCCGCCGTTTTCCGTCGGCGAGTGCGGCAGGCTCGGTTCTCCGGGGCGTCGTGAAATCGGACACGGCAAACTGGCATGGCGCGCCATTCACCCGATGATGCCGAAAGAAAAAAGCGAATTTCCATACACTGTACGTGTCGTATCCGACATTATGGAATCCAACGGTTCATCATCTATGGCCACAGTCTGCGGTTCGGTTCTTTCCTTGATGGACGCCGGCGTTCCGCTCAAAAAGCCGGTTGCCGGTATTGCCATGGGACTGATTAAGGAAGACGACGGCAGGGTCGCCATCCTGACCGACATTCTGGGCGATGAAGACCACCTCGGCGATATGGACTTCAAGGTAGCCGGAACCAAAGACGGCGTTACCGCTTTGCAGATGGATATTAAAATCACCTCCATTACCAAGGAGATTATGAAAAACGCCCTGTCGCAGGCACATGAAGGCCGTATTCACATTTTAGGCGAAATGGCCAAAGCCCTGCCTGCACCGCGTGAAGAGATTTCTCCGCGTGCACCGCGTATCATTTCTATCAAAATCCCGGTAGACAAGATTCGCGAAGTCATCGGCACTGGCGGCAAGGTTATCCGTGAAATCATTGAAAAGACCAATACCAAAATTGACATTGACGATGACGGAACGGTAAATGTTGCCGCTGTTGACAAGAAAGACGCAGACGCCGCCATTGAAATCATCAACGGCATCGTCGCCGTCCCCGAAGAAGGCAAAAACTACCACGGAACCATTACCAAAATTATGGATTTCGGGGCATTTGTCCGCTTCCTGGGGTCTACCGAAGGCTTGGTACACATCTCGGAAATCAAAAACGAGCGTATCGCCTCGGTTTGCGACTTCTACAAAGAAGGCGACCAGATTTGGGTTAAATGTCTGGGAACGGACAACCGCGGCAAAATCCGCCTGTCCGCCAAACGCGTCAATCAGGAAACTGGTGAAGACGCTTAATCCACAAAGCGCTTACAAAAAGCCCGGGAATTTCCCGGGCTTTTTTCTGCAGTTCTATACGATAAGCCTGCCGATAAAAGCCTTTTTAAGCCTACCGGCAAAGCCTTTTATTCAGAGGGATAAAGGATTCTGCCGCATATGCTGAACCGTCTTGTCAATATAATCGTTAAAATCCCTTCGCTTTTGATAAAAATCCTTAAAAGCCGGAATATACGGATTGAGTTGTACATAATCGCCAAACCCTGCATCAACATTCAGCCCAAGAATTTCGCCGAGAATAAGCAACGCCGTCAGCTCGGAAATTCCCCATACCGCCTCATCGCAAATAATCTCCGCCGGATACCTGCTCCGGATAATCTGAAAAGTCTGCGATAAAATCGTTTCCCATAAAACAATTCTGATATGTTCTGATTTATTGGCATAGAGATAACAAAACGCATTGGCGGCAATACGAGTACCTTTCCAATCCGATATGCCGCCCAGCTGAACCGACAGTCGGACTTTATAATCAGGAAAACGAACCTGCATAATTTTTTCCGCCGCCTCAACATAACCGCGGCCTTCATTATCCCAAAATGCCGTATGAAACATCAATGACTGCTTCAGTTCCGCCGCATACAAGACATATTTTTCATGCAAAAAATCTCTCAACCGCAACGGAACCTCTTTTTGGCATCCACATAAAGCTGCCACGTCAGCAGGAATGCCGTACTGTTTTGCCCTGGACTCAACAGAAACGCCGCTCCACCCTGAAAGCATTTCCGACAAAACTGCCGCTTCCTCATTTTCATCGCTATAAAATAAAAATTTCATAACATATCCTTTCCGTTTTTCTCCTGCTTAAAACCGACATTACAGCGTTTCGCACTTCCCCGTATTCCTCGGTAAAAATTATCGCAGATATCTCTCATTCGCTTCCAGAAATTCTCTGGCGATATCTTCTCCCTCGGCAGTTCCTTCATACCAGAAGAAATTGTTTCCCTCGTTTTTAAGTTCAATAACCGCCGGCTTGGTCATTTCCTCATACTCGGCCAGACGTTCCGGCAGCACTTCGTCGTCCTTGCGCTTAACCAGCCGTCCGCCGCACGGGCAGGCGCCGTCGCCGATGTCGTGAGCCATACCGCATTTCTCGCAAATCCTCCGGTTTTTCACCCGTTCAAGAATCAAATCAACTGGCGTATCGCGGAAAATAACCGCGCTGTTGTATTTTGCCACCAGCTTGTCAAACTCTTTTACCTGCCCGACCGTCCGCGGATACCCGTCCAAAATCAAAATCTTCGCTTTTATGTTTTCCAGCGTTTCGCTTAACATCTCATTGACAATGCTGTCGGGAGCCAGCCCGCCCTCTTTCATACTGGCCGCCAGCCTCTCGCCCAGCGGAGTCTTATCTTTCAATTCCTGCCGTATCATAGCGCCCACAGATATCGCGGCAATATCGCTTTCCTCAAAACCATAGTCATTCTTCAGCCTTTTAATCAGCGATGCTGCAATGTACCCTTTGCCCGATGCCGGTGCCCCGATAAGTGAAATCACAAATTTCTTATTCATTATTACCTCTTGCCTAGTCTGTCATACTTTCCTTTAACCCGCAAAAAAGCTCCAAACCCGTATTTGAAGCTTTTTCACGATAAAACACAATCCTTAAAATTTATTTGATATACTCGTCCAAATCATCAACATAAATCTCTTCAAATTTCGGCTCATATTCCTCGCTGTTTACCTCATACGGACGCAGTTCCTGAGGTTCCTCGGGTTTCAAAATAACCCTGTCCGACTTTACAATCGTATCCGGAGTAATACGTATCGGCTGAGCCGCATTGGCATTCTGCCTGACGCTGGAATTTTCAAATGTTTTTTCCGCTGATCTTGCAACAACCCTTTCACTGTCCGCAACAGCCTCATCCGGAAGCTTCAGCTTTTCACGTGGAGCAGACACCTTTTCACGCGGAGCAGACGCCTCCTCACCGTTTCGTTCTTTTGCCATACCGGATGCAACAGCTTCTCGGTCCGTGCCCTGCCCGCCATCTAAAGCGTCTTCTGCCGCCGCATTCGTTTTTTCCTCCGCCCGGACTTTCAAAGCTTCGGCATCAATCTGCGGCTTAATAACCGGCTTCGGCGTCCCGGCATTCTCCGTTTCGCCTTTATTCGTCAGTTCCGGATTCAGCGGATGCGCGTCTTTGGGCAGCCGGATAAGCCCGTACCCCGACCCACCGCCATTTGCCGGACCCGACAACCCAATCGAATAATACCCGCCGATATACCCGTAGTCCAAATCAATATAGTCAATATCAAACATAACCCGGATAGTTGTCGTTCCGACGCTGGTCATCTCGCATTTAAACCCATTGCCGTTCAAAACAACATCGTTATTGCTCTTAACGTACATCATCGCCGTATCCGGCTTGCAAACCGTCGGCGTCTGCCCGTTGTAGCTCAAATTATACCCCAGCGCCAGATTAAGCGCCGTCTTGCCCTTAACCACCGACGCATCAACAATCTTCACCCCGTCAAAAAAGACATACGCCGGCGTTACTCCGACTTTCGCCGGCACCGTCAGATACGGATTCGTACAAACGTGTGCCTGCGGATTGGCCTCGCACAGCAAAGCCGTCGCGTCAAGATTGTTGTCAACGATATGCGCCAAAGCGTTAAAGATATATTCGCGGGACATGGACAAATCTGCCGGAGCGCACTGCTTGGCGCGGCAGACGACCAGCGAATTGAGCGGCGGCACGCGTTTATTGTAAACGCGCGCGGCCTCGCGGGGATTGTCGGCCAGAAACTGGGCGTCGGCAGCAGACATATACTGCCCGTCAAACATACTGTCGTTGACCTCCGTCGTATATTCATATTCGCCGCCGTTCCACCACGACGACGTATTGGAACAGGAGGCAAGGCCTATCGTCCCCGCCGCCAGACACAGCTTCAAAAATATTTTCTTCCGCACGCTAACTAACCTTTAAACAAATTTAAGTATATGCTGTTTAAGGAAAATTTATATTGAAAGTCCGGCAATGGAAAGAAAATTGTCAAAAATATGCACATCTTGTCTGCGGTCGTCAGGCCTGTTTGCCGCACTCGCCCTGTTGTATATCGTTTCCGTCCTGCCGGTATCGGAAGCATACGCCGCCTCTTCGCACCGAAAAACCGCTCCGGCGGGCGTTTCCGAACACGCTCCGTCTCCTGCCGAAGAAAACGGGAAAATTATTTCCTCACCCGCCGCGCCGGCAATTGCCGTAGACGGCGACAGCCTTGAAATCGGCTCCCGTCGTATCCGCCTTATGGGGATTGACGCCCCGGAATACGACCAATTCTGCAAAAGAGGCGACGGAACGCTTTACCCCTGCGGGAAGCTTGCCGCCGATTATCTTAAAACGCTGACCGAAGGTAAAATCGTAACCTGCCGGATACACAAACAGGACAAATACAAGCGCGACCTCTGCACCTGTTATGTCGGAAACACCGACCTGAACGCCGAAATGATTCGCTCGGGCAACGCCGTCGTTTATCTGGAAAGCGCCTATGCCGCCGAAGAAGCTCAAGCCCGCCGCAGCCGAACCGGCATCTGGAACGGTATCTTTATGCACCCGCGCCTGTTCCGCCTGTTAAAATACCAGCAGAAAAAGCAAAGTTCCGCAAATTAATTTAAATTTACCGCAGATTCTTATTGACACCTTTAAAAAGTTATGTATAGTGCACAAAAAAGTTATGTTTAAATTCAATAAAAAACAGGTGATTTAAAATGTATGCAGTAATTAAAACAGGCGGCAAGCAATATAAAGTAGCGTCCAATGACGTTATCAAGATTGAAAAGATTGCTGGCGAAGCCGGAAGCGAAGTAGTTTTTAATGAAGTGCTGGCAATGGACGACACCGTCGGTACGCCGTTGGTAGCCGGTGCCAGCGTAAAAGGAACGATTGTCAAACAGGCCAAAGACGCTAAAGTTATCGTTTTCAAAAAGAAAAGAAGACAGAACTATCGTCGTAAGAACGGACACAGACAGAACATCACAATCGTCAAAATTACCGATTTGTGTAAATAAGAATAACTAGGAGATTTAAAAATGGCACATAAGAAATCAGGCGGTAGCTCGGCAAACGGACGCGATTCTATCGGACGTCGTCTGGGTGTAAAAAAATTCGGCGGTGAATCCGTAATCTCCGGCAACATTATTATCCGTCAGCGCGGAACAAAATTCCACCCGGGCGAGAATGTTGGCATGGGTAAGGATCATACCATTTTTGCAACTGCCGAAGGCAAAGTTGAGTTTAAGACCAAAGCCAATGACAGAACCTATGTTTCTGTAGTCCCGGCCGAATAATTAAACGAACATAAAAAGAATAACGGGGGTGGCAATCATCCCCTTTATTTTTCAAAAAAGCAGGATACATACAATTCTCGGCAGTTTTCCGGAAAATACCAAATAACAGGCAGGCATAAATGAAATTTCTCGATCAGGCAAAAATATACTTGAAATCAGGCGACGGCGGGCGCGGATGCGTTTCTTTCCGCCGTGAAAAGTATATTGAATTTGGCGGTCCGAACGGAGGAGACGGCGGCAAAGGCGGCAGCGTTTATTTTGTTGCAGTAGAAAACCTGAACACGCTGATAGATTTCCGCTACCGCCAGCATTTCAAAGCCCAGAACGGCCAGCACGGCATGGGATCGGAAATGAGCGGCGCCAAAGGCGAAGACCTGATCATCAAAGTTCCGGTCGGTACCGAAATCGTCGCCGACGACGGAGAAACCGTTTTAGCGGATATGGTTGAAGCCGGACAGACTTTTATGATTGCCAAAGGCGGCGACGGCGGCCGCGGCAATACCCGTTTCAAAACCTCGACCAATCAGGCGCCGCGCTATGCGGAACCGGGATGGCCGGGAGTTGAAATGTGGGTATGGCTGCGTCTGAAAATCATCGCCGACGTCGGGCTTATCGGACTTCCGAATGCAGGCAAGTCAACATTTCTGAGCGCCGTAACCAAAGCCCGCCCCAAAATCGCGGATTATCCGTTTACGACGCTTCACCCCAATTTGGGAGTCGCCTGGGTTGACGGCAAAGAGCTGGTGCTAGCGGACATCCCCGGGTTAATTGAAGGCGCGCACGAAGGAACAGGATTGGGCGACCGCTTCCTCAAACACGTGGAAAGGTGCTCCGTTTTCCTGCACCTGATAGACGCCACTTCCGATGATGTTATCCGTGACTATAAAACCATCCGCCGCGAACTTGAACTCTACAAAGCGAAACTTGCAGACAAACCCGAAGTCATCGCTTTAAACAAAATAGATTCGCTCTCTGACGAAGAAACCCAAAAGAAAATAAAAGCCCTGTCCAAAGCAACGGCTTCCCCGGTTTACGCCATTTCGGCCATCGCCGGAACCAATACGACGGACTGCCTGCGGGAAATTGCCCGCTTCGTTCCTGCCCGAACCAAGAAAAACCTCTCCGCACCGACCGATAATCCGGAAACGGACGCCGCCGGAGAGATGCCGCAGCCTGTACCGGCCAAAACCTGGTCGCCTTTAGACTAATTTTAAGGAGCATAGAATGAACGCCAACGATACAACATTGCTTGAACTGGTTACAAAAGTCCTGGACGATAACAAAGCCGAAGACATCGTAACGATTGACCTCAAAGGCAAAACGTCCATCGCCAATTATATGGTCATCGCCAGCGGAACGTCAAACCGCCACGTCGCCTCTCTGGCCGACAAGCTGAAATATGAACTGAAACAGCGTGGTTTCAAGGCCTCTTCCGAAGGCGAAGAAAAAGCCAACTGGGTACTGATAGACGCTTTCGACGTCATTATACACATCTTCTGCCCGGAAGTTCGCGAATTCTATAATCTGGAAAAGATGTGGAATTCTGTCGCAGAAATGCGCAAAAACTGAAAAAGAGCTGCTTTTTCTCTAAACAGATTGCAAAAACGGTTTTATTTTATTGACAGATATAAAAAATACTTGATTTATTGTTTCTAAACGTGTATCAAGGTTGAAGTAAACGAAACAAAGCCGTTTTTAATAGGGGTGTAGTTCAGTTGGTAGAGCGTCGGTCTCCAAAACCGAATGTCGAGGGTTCGAATCCTTCCGCCCCTGCCAGTTTTTATCAATGTTATTGAAATGGTTGAGCTATGGGAAATACAAGTCCGATACAATTTTTTAGACAAGTTAAGCAAGAAGTAAAAAAAGTTACCTGGCCGTCTAAAAAAGAAGTAATGCGCGCAACGATTATGGTGATGGTAATTGTTGCAATTGCCTCGACGTTTTTCTTCTTTGTCGACATGATTTTTGCCGCCATAGTCAGTTCAATCTTCAAATATTAGGAGTTACCCATGACCGCTCGTTGGTATGTCGTAAATGTATATTCCGGTTCAGAGAATAAAGTTGCTGAATCCATTCGTGAGCAAGCTGTTTTGAAAAAGATGGACGACCGCATCCTTGAGGTTTTGGTTCCTACCGAACAGGTTGTCGAAGTTCGAAAAGGTGCAAAAGTAAATGCCACGCACAAGTTCTTCCCCGGTTATATCTTGGTCAAAATGGAAATGAGCGATGACGCATGGCATATTGTAAAAGATACGCCGCGTGTCAGCGGCTTCCTCGGCAGCCATAACAAGCCTCAGGCTATAAGCGAAGCTGAAGTAAAACGCATCATGACGCAGATAGAAGAAGGCGTTGAGCGTCCTTCGACGGAAGTATATTTCGAAATTGGCGAACAGATTCGCGTTACGGACGGACCTTTTGCTTCATTTGTCGGCGTTGTTGAAGAAGTTGATAATGAAAAGTCACGCCTGAAAGTTTCCGTTTCTATTTTTGGACGCTATACGCCGGTAGAACTGGAATTCGGACAAGTAGAAAAAATAGCCTGATAAAACGACGAAAACACCACAAGTATAATAAGCCCTCCAGGAGGGCTTTATTTTATGCCATTTTACAGAAAAAATCTCCCATTAGCACATCCATAAAGCACAAAAAAAGGAGCCCCGGACAGAGCCCCTTCTTAATCAAAACAGCAGGATTAGAATCCTTCAGTATCTAAGCGCTTGCGCAACTGCTTTCTTGCTCTTCTGACAGCCTCAGCCTGACGGCGAGCCTTCTTCTCAGAATTCTTTTCATGGCAGCGTCTGAGCTTCATCTCGCGAAAAATACCTTCGCGCTGCATCTTTTTCTTCAAAATCTTCAAAGATTGAGCCACATCATTGCCGATAACAGTAACCTGAACCACTTAAATCACCTCTTTTCTATTTCTCTGTCGGTTAATATTTTAGAGCCTTATACCACATTTTTTTTAGATTGCAACAAAAAATATGCATCATTTTTAGGTTCGTAACCGATTTTTAAGAACTTTCGCTCTACACTCGTCACAGATAATACTCTAAAGGATATAATAATGACTGAAACATCACAACCTGAAAAACAGGATCCGCAAAATGTTTACGAATTGATGGAAAACGACGACGGAGAAGTTATGGTTCTGCTTTTTGCCGGCGAAGGAACTCCGCAGAATCCGTCTTTTGCCTTGGACGAAACAAACCGGTTGATAGAATTGTCGCGCAGTAAGAACGACATTGTCCTTATTGAGGGGCTTCTTCCTGATGCCATCGAAAAATTAAAAAAACTCAGCGTCCTGTATGTTTGTGAAATGAAATACAATGAAAACCCCGAAGCAGAAAATGAAATCCTGCACGCCTACGCCGCGGCGTTAAAAAAAAAAGAGCAGCCGCAGCAAAACGCCGACGCAAAGCCGGCGGCACAGGAAAGCCTCTCCGAAAAAGCCCGCAAAGCAAGAGAAAACGTCCTGAACAAAAAGGCAACCCCTAATAAATCTTAAAAAAGCTCCCGCGACAGGGAGCTTTATTTTTTTCAAACATCATACACGCTCAAAAACCGCCGAAAACGGCACTCTTTAAACGTTGTAATGTCCGCCCGGCAATTGCTCTGGCCTTTTCTGCACCGACCGCCAGAATTTTTTCAACCTCATCAAAGTGGTTCATATAATAATTATAAACCTCCCGTTCCTGCCCGGTTTTCTCAATAATGGCTTCCAACAGCATATTTTTAACGTGTCCGTATCCAAGCTTACCGTTTTTAAGTCCTTCGGCCATCTCCAGAACTTTGTCCGCCGGAGCTACCGCCTTGTAAATTTCATAAACCAAAACCTCGTCGGGATTTTTCGGCTCTTCAATCGGTTTAGAGTCGGTCTTAACCGAAAACACCGCCTTTTTCAGTGTCTTGTCATCTTCAAACATCGGAATGACATTACCGTATGACTTGCTCATTTTACGCCCGTCAATTCCCGGTATTACCGCAATGTTGTCGTCAAACGCGGCTTTCGGCTGCACCAGGATTTCTTCACCGTAAAAAGCGTTAATGGCTCCGGCAATATCTCTGGCAATTTCCACATGCTGCACCTGGTCTTTTCCGACCGGCACGATATCCGTGTCAAAAGAAAGAATATCCGCCGCCATTAAAATCGGATATGTATACAGCCCCATATTAATCCCGTCGTCATGCGGTTTTTCCGCGGCAATATTCCTGTCAACCGCCGCTTTGTACGCATGCGCCTTATTCATAAACCCTTTCGGCGTAAATGCCGTTAAAATCGTCGTTATTTCAAAAATTTCCGGCACATCGGACTGGCGGTAAAAAATGCTCTTGTCTGGGTTAAGCCCTGCCGCCAGATAAATGCATGCTATTTCTTTTATCTCTTTATTCAGAATTTCCACGTTTTTCTCGGCATTAATCGCATGATAATCGGCAATAAACATAATGTGCTGCTTTGCCGTGTTCCCCATTTCAATCGCCGGCTTGATTGCTCCCAGATAATTTCCCAAATGCGGCTTGCCGGTCGGCTTAACCCCGGTCAGAACCCTTTTTCCCTCTATCATTTTGTGTCTGCCTTTCAAATTTGTGTTGTTTTTAATTTTAAATATTGATAACCTTGTTTTCAGATTTTTGCAAATAATTTTATATAAAAAAGGATAATCAGCAATGTTGGATATTAAATTCATTATCGACAACCCTGAATTGGTTAAAGAAGGTCTCGCCAAAAAAGGATACACGCCCGAACAGATTGACATAGACGCCCTGATTGCTCTGCACAAAGACGTCAACAAGTTAAAAACCTCCACCCAGGCACTGGCAGAAGAAAAAAACCGCCTGAGCAATTCCATCAAATCCGCATCGGCTGACGAACGTCCCGCCATTATCGCCAAGAGCAGGGAAATCGGTGAAGAATTGAAAAAAGAACAGGAACAGCTGGCCGAAGAACAGCAGAAATATGACAGCATAATGTGGCGCATGCCTAATCTCCCGAGTCCGGAATCTCCCGTCGCCCCGGACGAGTCCGGCAATGTCGTCATCAAAAAAGTCGGCGAACCGACAAAATTTGATTTCACGCCCAAAGACCATGTAGAACTGATGGAACTAAACGACTGGTCGGAAATGGAACGCATTGCCAAAGTTTCCGGCGCCAGAACTTATGCTATCAAAAACGAACTTTCCCGACTGGAACTCGCTATGCATATGCTGGTGCTGGACAAACTGGCTGCGCACGGTTTCACCACGATTACCGTTCCCTCGCTTTCCAAACAAAAACCGTTATATGGAATGGGCTATCTGCCGTTTTCTCAGGACGAAGTCTATTATATGCCGGCCGACGACCTTTACCTCTCCGGCACGGCCGAACTGGTGCTCAATTCGCTGCGAGCCGATGAAATTCTTTCCGAAAATGACCTGCCGGTGCTCTATGCCGGATTCTCCCCCTGTTTCCGCCGCGAAGCCGGAGCCGCCGGAAAAGATACGCGCGGTTTGGTTCGCGTCCACCAGTTTCTGAAAACCGAACAGTTCGTTATTTGCAAAAATGACATTGCCGAAAGCGAAAAATGGCACAAAACCCTGCTGGCTATTTCTGAAGAAGTATTGCAGGATTTGGAATTGCCTTATCAGGTATTGGAAATCTGCACCGGCGATATGGGCGCTCCCAAATACCGTCAGTATGATTTGGAAGCGTGGACGCCTTCGCAGAACTGCTACCGCGAAACCCACTCCTGCTCCAACATTACCGAATGGCAGGCTCGGCGCACCAATCTGAGATACCGCGACAACAAAGACGGCAAAGTCAAATTTGCCCATACGCTGAACAATACCGGCATCGCCACACCGCGTATTCTGGCTCCGTTTATGGAAAACCACCAGCAGGCTGACTTTACCGTCCGTATTCCGGAAAAACTCCAGCCTTATATGAACGGCAAAAAATTCATCGGCAAAAATGCCCGCTGATTTCCTTGTTGCCCGGCCGGAGTCCCAAAGCTCCGGCCGCACAGGCAATTGGGCAGCACCAGCCCAGACGCCCTAGCTCCGGCAACCTTTCCTGAAATATAACTCTTTTAACACCTTCGGAGAGCCATGAAAAGAATTGAAAAAATCATCAGTTTTATGCGGGCATTGGAAGAAGTCTGCATCGTAAAAAGGGACGTACTGCTGTATGAAGGCTCAACCGAAAATGATGCCATGCATATTTTCAAACTCTCGTTTCTCGTTATGCTCATTTCCCCTTATCTGAAAAGCAAGGTAGATTATACCAGAATGTTGGAAATGGCACTGGTTCACGATATAGCCGAAGGCAAGGTCGGTGACTACACCGCCGCTAACCAGATTGTCAATCCCGAACTGAAAAAAGAAAAAAAGCAAAAAGAAGAAGCTGCAATAAAAGAACTGAAAAGCCTGCTTCCGACACCGTTGAACCATAAAATTTATGACTTATATCAGGAATACGAAAAGAAAGAAACGTTGGAGGCTAAAATCGTTTCCGCTTTAGATAAATTGGAAGCCAATCTCCAGGCCAACCAATACAAAGACGGCGACGTTCGGTATTGGAAGCTTTGCGAAAACGGCGCAGAATACTATAAGATGGCACTGCAAAAGAAACCGTTGATTGCCGAAATAGGCGAAAAAATTCTATCGGATTTGGAAAATGCCATTATCTCCCTCTCGCGTGAAAATATGAAAAAATGCCGGGTTCGTATAAAAAAATAGCCGATATTTAAGGAGCTGCCATGCTGTTATATATAGACAAGAAAAAACAAAAGCGGCGGAGAATTAAAATTGCCGCTCTAACGGTAGCAGCCGTTTTATTCGTCATATTAAACTGCACGCACTTTTCCACAGCGCTGCACCAGACGGACAAAACTCTCCTGACTTATCATCCCCGTCCGTCCATGGCCGGAGAATATGAACACGCGGCACCAGTTACTTTGTTCACTTTCACTTCCGCTGCCGATACCGCACCGGCAGTTATTCTCATTCCTGCTGTTGCAAACCGACAGAATTTTATAACCACAGCACAGGCCTTTTCTCAAATTGTATCAGACACGACAGAAGTTCAGTTTACTCCCGAAATAAAGGAAACCTCGGCTCTTTTGTCCCTGATACAAATTTTCGCCCCCGCCTGCCGCATAGCCGAAAGCAGCCCCGCCACAGTAAAACAGCCGGATACGGTGCCATTGAATACCGAACCTTCCGTCCCGCGCTCAATCATCGTTTCATCAGACATCAATGCCGTAAACGCTGTCATATCTGCACAAAATCTCTACCCGCATACCATTAATTACACCACCGCACTCAAAAAACTTAAAACATCAAAGGCCTTCTCTTTGGTAAAACCGTTGCTTGACCGTTTATTTCCCCTCCCCCAAAAACCGCAGGGAAAACTTGCCGCTGAACAGAACGCCCTCCGCAGCTTTGCTTTTGAACATAAAAAAGAACTGCTCGCAACCCTCTCTCTGACCGCCGGCCTTCCAACCGCCAATTCTTCCGTTGCCGGTTCTTTTGTTGCCAATTCTCCCGTCGCAAATATCCCCGCCGCTAGCGCCTCCTCTGCTATTTCCCCCAGATTTTCAACCGACAATCTGCTGCTGCAAAATGCTCCGCTTTGCCTGACCGCCCGTGAAAAAACCGCTTGCAGCCTTGATTTAAACGCATCATTGGAAAAGAATCTTAAAACCGCTCTGCACCGGCTGCCCCCCGGCCAAACGCCGCTCCGATTAAGCCTGTTGACGTCAGCCGTTGAAATAACGCCGCAAACAATGTTGATGCCTGACGAGGGGCTGATGTTTCGCTTTGGTTCCCGTGAGAACTTGCTTCTTCCTCAGGAAATCGCAGCCTTCCGCAAAAGCCTCGCTGCCCGGCGCCGCCAACCGATTCCGGCTTCTGCCGACAACGCCGAAATTTTCCGCTTTTTGCAGTTGCAGTCAGGATTAAATCCAGATTATCATAACGACCAGATGAAATTTTACAAATTTAAAACAGTGGAGATAAATTTAAATGACAACATATAACGGATTCGCATTAAATTATTCAACTGACGAACTAAAAAAAATGACCACCGAAGAAATGACCGACATTACGCTGCTGTCAGAAACCTCACCTGCATGGCTGGCTCTTTCCGAAGGAGACCGCAAAGCGCTGCAGCATCTGGTGCAAGCCGCCAAGATACTGAACGACGTCTGCCTGCAACAGGACAACCCGCACAATATTTCTTTGAAACAAGCGCTTGAACAAGCTGCAAAAGACGATGAACAAGCTGCATTGACTTTAAAAATGTTTAATTCCCTGAACGGCGTATCCGGCTTAAACGGAATTGACGCTGCCCCAATCTGCCTGTTCAAAGGCCTGACAACATCCGCCGGAAAAAATTTCTATCCGCAGGACTTGACCGTTGACGAATTTCATCAAATCCTGTTAAACATGTTCGCTGGCGGAGAATCCGAAGAAATTGCCCGCATTTTGTCTGCCCGAACCATGGTTGTCCGCAACGGTGCAAAATTAAAAGCCGTTGATTACACCGAATACTTCAAAAAAGAATTCTCCGCTATGGCAAACGAACTGGAAGTCGCCGCCCACTACTGCTCTGACGATTTGTTTCGTGAATTTTTGTCATGGCAGGCACAAGCCTTGCTGCAAAACAACGAAGATATGGATATGCTGGCCGATAAACACTGGGCCATGATGCAGGATTCGCCTCTTGAATTTACCATCAGCCGTGAAAACTACGATGATGAAATGACGCCGACAGTCTTGGAAAATCCGCAGCTTGCCGCCTTGATTAAACAGCATAATATTGATGTTATCGCCAAAGATATGCTTGGCGCCCGGGTCGGCATTGTCAACCGTGAAGGAACTAAACTGCTGCTGCAATTCAGGGATATGATGCCCAAATTGAGCGCCCTTATGCCTTACGCCGACAAATACGTGCAAAGCATCAACGCCAACGCAGATTTAAAGCAAACCATGGTTGACGTTGACTTAATCAGCCTGACCGGAGATTACGCCCAATGCCGCGGCGGTATTACCGTTGCTCAAAATCTGCCGAACAACGACAAGCTTGCCATCAAAACCGGCGGCGGACGGCGCAACGTCTATCATCGGCAAGTACGCCAGGGACACGACCCCGAACGGACGCAAAAGATGCTGGACGCCTTTCTTCACCCCGATTTTCACAAATATTACGATTTGGAAGCCGACCATCTGTTTGTTATCGGACACGAAAACGGACATTCTTTAGGGCCGAACAGCGAATACCAGAACTCCCCGGGTATTTGCAAATCCATTATTGAAGAAAACAAAGCCGACACGATTTCAATCGCTTTCATGCCGGAATATGTCAAACAGGGCATTCTCAGCGAGGAAAGGTTAAAACAAATCTACACCACTTGGATTTTTCGCCTCCTGCTGCGCGCCAAACCGATATTCCCGACCGAAACCTACAAAATAGTCGACTTAATAGAATTTAACACCCTTTTGAAACACGGTGCCGTAACATTCGACGCTAACAGGTTGCTGCATATCGACTTTGCCAAAGTAAGCCCGGCAATGTATGAGCTGCTGACTAAAGTTATTGACATTCAGCTCTCTAAATCCCCGCAAAAAGCGCGGCAATACATTGAAGAAAACACATCTTGGGGCGAGCTTCATGAATATATCGCCGCCACCCACAAACAACTTGGGTTAAAGAAATATAAGAATATTGTAAGTTTCTTCTAAAAAGCGGTTGCATGCCGCAAAGCGATACGATATAAATACGACAGATACTTTTTAAGGAGATTGATTAATGTTCGGACGTTTTTTTTACGGACAATGCTCTTTAGCCGAAGCATTTTGGAAATTTTCATTTCTGGGTCTTGCCGTTTCCGGTTTTGTTACCCGTCTTTTAATGATATTTCTGAAGCAGTCGGCAGGATATGAAACCCGTTATCTGCAGGTTCTATGGAACAACATTTCCCTTCTGAGCATGAATCCGGCAGCTTTTACCTGGCTGTGCTTTTATACCGCAGCGTTTTTGGCCGTACTGACCTATTCCGTCGTTTGTATCGTCGGAATGTGGAACACGTACAAAGAATACGAAAAAAGCAAAGTCCTCGCTTTTATCTGTATGCTTCTGGTCTGGGTAATGGTTTATTTTGCCGTTAAATTCTCCATTTACTAATCTTTCAACCTGCAAATTGCTCCGTATCGTTATCATCTGATAAAAACTCCTGAAATCAGGAGTTTTTATTTTTCCGGTTTCCTTTCTCCGTGTTTCCATTTTCCATCAAAAAAGGGAGCCAGCTGCTCCCTCTTAACCATACAGTTCAAAATAAACCGGCTAAATATCCAGATTAACCACATTAAGGGCGTTTTCCTGAATAAAGTCCTTACGGGGCTCAACAACATCGCCCATCAAGGTAGAAAAGACCTCATCAGCTTCTTCCATCTGGTCGATTTTGACCTGCAACAGCGAACGAGCTTCCGGATCCAGGGTCGTTTCCCACAGCTGTTCCGGATTCATCTCGCCCAATCCTTTATACCGCTGCAAGGTAATTCCCTTCTTCCCGGCAGCCATAACAGCATCAACCAGCGTAACCGGTCCGGCAATCACTGTTTCGCCACCGGTTTTAGACACCAGTTTCAATGGCTGGGAAAAATTCTCCGCCAAAAATTCTTTCATCGTATTCAGCATCTTGGCCTCGCCGCTTTCCAGAATGGACGCGCCGACAATATGTTCTTCCCGAACGCCGCGCAATGTCCGATAGAAAGAAATGCTGCCGTTTTCCAAAATATCCGCTTTCCAGCCGCGGTCATATTCCGCTTCCAAATTGTCCAACCGCGCCGTCAGCTTGTCCAGAGCTGGTTTCAGCCGATTCGCATCAGCCAAAATCTCCTTGTCAAACAACCCGCTGATAGCCATCTGCTCCACGATATGTTCCGGCGCTTTGGTACTCAACATGGAAACAAGGTTCCGCGCTTTCTTCGTACTTTCGACATACGCCACCAAATCCTGTCCGAGGATTCGCTCGCCGTCTGCCTTTTCCAGATAAGCGTCATCGCATCCGCCGTTAATCAGATAATCTTCCATCTCGCGGTCATCTTTCAGATAAATAATCGAATTCCCGCGTTTGGCCTTATACAGCGGCGGTTGGGCAATATACACGTAACCGCGCTCAATGAGCTCCGGCATTTGCCGGTAGAAAAACGTCAGCAGCAGCGTTCTGATATGTGCGCCGTCGACATCCGCATCGGTCATAATTACAATCTTGTGATAGCGGCATTTGTCGGGATTAAAGTCGTCGCGGCCGATTCCCGTCCCGAGCGCCGTAATAATCGTTCCGATTTCCGCTGAATTCAGCATCTTGTCAAAACGCGCCCTTTCAACATTCAGGATTTTACCGCGCAACGGCATAATCGCCTGATTCTTTCTGTCGCGCCCCTGTTTCGCCGACCCGCCCGCGGAGTCTCCCTCAACGATAAACACTTCCGACAAAGCCGGATCTTTTTCCTGACAGTCCGCCAGTTTTCCCGGCAGGGAAGAAATATCCAGCACGCCTTTGCGCCGCGTCAGCTCACGGGCTTTGCGCGCCGCTTCACGCGCCGTTGCCGCCTCTACGATTTTGCCGACGATAATCTTCGCCTCGGCCGGATGCTCGTCCAGCCATTCTTTCAGCTTATCGCCCATAATCCCCTCAACCACCGGACGTACTTCGGAAGACACCAGCTTATCCTTGGTCTGCGATGAAAATTTCGGATCCGGAACCTTAACCGACAAAACACAGGTCAGCCCCTCGCGCATATCGTCGCCGGTAATAGCCGTCTTGTCCTTTTTCAAAAGCCCGTTTTCCATAATATAGTTATTGATGGTTCTCGTCAACGCGCCCCGGAATCCCGCCAGGTGCGTTCCGCCGTCTTTCTGCGGAACATTGTTGGTAAAGCACAACATGCTTTCGTTATAGGCCTCCGTCCACTGCATAGCAACATCGACCTGCATACCGTTCTGTTCACCGGAAATGCTGATAATACTTTCATGCAGAGGAGCTTTCGCTTTATTCAGATGTGTAACAAACGCCCTCAAACCGCCTTCATAATGAAAAACCGTTTCCTTAGGCTCATTACCGCGGTTGTCAATCAGTTTCAGATAAACGCCGGAGTTCAAAAAAGCCTTCTCGCGGATAGAACGTTCCAAAACGTCATAGCTGAATTCCGTCTGTGTAAATGTCTCGGGAGACGGTAGAAAAGAAACTTCTGTTCCGTGGCGTCCTGGCGTCGAACCGGTAACGTGAATATGCTCTACAACGTTGCCGTTTGCAAATTCAGCTTCATACTGCTGGTCATTGCGCCAAATCTTCAGCCTCAGCCATGTAGACAAGGCATTGACTACCGACACCCCCACCCCGTGCAGACCACCGGAAACCTTATACGAATTATTGTCAAACTTGCCGCCCGAATGCAACTCGGTCATAATAACTTCCGCCGCCGAAACCCCCTCTTCCTTATGCATATCAACCGGCATACCGCGCCCGTTGTCGCGAATGGTCGCCGAACCGTCCGGATTCAAAATAACTTCGGTTTTGTCGCAATACCCGGCCAAAGCTTCGTCAATCGCATTGTCAAGGACTTCATATATCATATGGTGCAGACCGGACCCGTCGTCAGTATCGCCGATATACATCCCCGGACGTTTCCGCACGGCATCAAGCCCTTTCAGAACCTTAATGGAATCTGCATTATATTCCTGTTCGCCCTTAATAATTTCTTCTTCTGTAAATTCAGCCATTATAAACCTCTGTTTTCGTAAATCTTCAAGTCTTGTTTAATATAGCACACCCGCAGATTTTACCAAGCAAAATTTACAAAAACATCAGGGTTATCAACAAAAAAGGCACCTCTTCAAACGATTTATGTTTACATCTTTGCTATCTATTCTTCAAATATACAAAGCAACATAAAAAAGTGCCAATTTATAACACTCAGCCAGCCTGAACGAAACATTGTTTAGACACTCAAACCAACGCTAAATCAGCAACAAAATTACCAGACAGCAAACACCTAAAACGAGTAACGGAGTCCCAGAGACATCTCCATAATGTTTTTAACATAATCATTGCTGCCGGTCATCGTAACATAATGCGCCATCGCCCGAACGGCCCAGTTCCTGTTCAAATTAAACTGCAGCCCCAACCCGGTACGCATGCCAAACGGCTCTTCTTTAACGTTGCCATTAACACTATATCCCAATACATTTGCCGCAAGATTTATATCAAAATCATAATACGCGCCACCCAATGACATCAAAATATCCAATTGTTTGTCTATTGGCTGATAAAACAAAAAATCCACCCCGTACGCCGCATATTTTACACCGACATCAATGTTAGCGCCATTAAAACGTGTCCCTTTATTCTCTTTTCCCGCCTGCTGATAAAAAAGTTCCATTCCGACTTTCTTATTAAAGCGAAATCCCAGCGTCGGTTTAAAAAAATTATATTCAGTTTCAGCTATACTTTTATACTTAAAATTTCCTTCCTTCTCCAAATCAAGATGATTTCTGCCGACATCCAGCCCCAGAGTATAGCGCGGATATTGCGTTTCCGTCCTCGGCAACGGGCGTACATAATTCGCCGTCGCTGTTCGAGAAACAACACGCGTTCCAGGCTGACGATAATACTCCGCCCGCGCAGAGCCGCAAATTAGACCGAAAAAGACTCCGGACAAGAGCAAAAACTTTCTCATATCATACTTCCCTTTTTTCCCAATGGTTAAAGAAAAAGCCATCTTGACTAGAAGATGACTGGAAGTTGAAAGTCTGCTAATGAACAGCGCGGTATATTCACCGCTGAGGCTTATTTTACCGCCTTCCAGTCCACGACTGAAGGCATGTAAAGTTTCGCCTTTACATAGTGCGTCATTAGAGAGGCTTTCAAACCCCGAAATGTCCACCGGACATTCCAGCTTGAGACTAAAGCACCCTCGCTTAACATTTAGTAAATATCATTACGTAAAGAATAATATGTTATATACTTTTGCAAATTAAAATCAACATTACGAAAAAACGATTTTACATATCACGCAAAAAATAACGCTGCCGAATTACCCCTCCGGCAGCGTTGACATTCAATTTTTAACAAAAAGATTAAAAAACTTTTCCGCAATTCAAAACGAAATTTCCCTTATTTTCGCACATCAAAAACGTCAAAGCATCCCTGTAAATATGCCAGCAGCGCAGAGTCTTCCACCAATGCCAGGCATTGACTCTCCGTCGTATCCGTATCGGAAGGAACTTTTCGGTATTTTTGCAGATAATACTCCTTAACGCCAAGCCCCTTCAAAGTATCTGCAATCGTATAAATATCTTTAACCGAAAGAAAACGCGGGTCGCAAGTCGTCCGGCACTCAAACGGCACCCCGGAATCAATCAGCAGATGCAGGCTTTCCCGAACCTTCTCCACATCTGCGATTCCCCCGGTAACCTCTTTATACCGCTCGGCCTCCAACGGTGCTTTAATGTCAAATCCGACCCAGTCGGTCTTGGCAAGAACCTCCTTAAAGCGTGCCGGACGATATCCTCCGGTATGCAGCCCGACCAGATATCCCAAAGCTTTCACCTCGTCCATTGCCGCCCCCAGGGTATCTTGAACCAAAGGTTCTCCGCCGGAAAAAACCACAGCATCAAGCATTCCCTTTCTTTGCTCAAGGAAATCCGTAAACTTCTGCCAGACGATATTCGTCTCGGCATTCACATCCTGAAGATGCGTATTATGACAGAAAGGACAACGCCACGGACACCCCTGCATAAAGACAACAGCAGACATCCGGTTAGGAAAATCGACGATACTGAATTTCTCAATACCGCCGATTCTAATAGCATTCATCAACAGACCGCTAAACTGGTTAAACCCCGTGTAACCGCTTATTCAGCAGCCAAAGCCATCGTATTGTCTCTGCAGACGCATTCACGGGCTTCGCATCCCATAACGGCCTTCTCTTCGCAGAAACACAAGCGGGACTTATATTCGCCTTTCTTGCCGACATTAAATTCTGTCGTCGGGCGGATATATCCCATAACTCTGGTATAGACTTCGCAACGCTGTCTTTCAGAATCGTCTAATTTAACATCATCAATATTAATAATATTGCTCATCTTTCTCCCTTTCACTAATATAATATTCTACGCTACTTCTTGCTTTTTTGCAAGCATTTTTAACTTTTCTGCCTTCTTTTCCTGATCGCAAATCGGACAGAACTCATGTTCCCCGGCAATATAACCGTGTTTCGGACATACGGAAAACGTCGGAGTAATCGTGATATACGGAAGGCGGTAATTTGCCAGAACCTTCTTGATGAAATCACGACAAACTTTTGCGGACGAAATACGCTGGTTCATATAAAGGTGAAGCACCGTACCGCCGGTATATTTGGACTGCAGGCGCGCCTGCAAATCCAGCGCTTCAAACGGATCATCGGTATAACCGACCGGAAGCTGTGAAGAATTCGTATAAAACGGGGCATCGGGCGTACCGGCCTGAATAATGCCGATATAACGCTTTTTGTCTTCTCTTGCAAATCTGGTCGTCGCCCCTTCCGCCGGAGTCGCCTCCAGATTATACATATGCCCGGTTTCTTCCTGAAATTTCACCAGCCTGTCGCGGACGAAATCCAGAAATTTCTCGGCAAACGCCTGTCCCCATGTATCGGCAATGTTATGCTCGTCATTGGTAAAGTTCCGAATCATCTCGTTCATACCGTTGACACCGATGGTCGAGAAGTGATTGCGCAACGTGCCCAGATACCTTTTGGTAAACGGAAACAGCCCGTTATCAATTAACCGCTGAATAACCTTACGTTTGATTTCCAGCGAAGAGCGCGCAATGTTCATCAGCTCGTCAACCCGAGCAAACAACCCTGCTTCATTGCCTTTGTAAACATACCCGAGTCGCGCGCAGTTAATCGTAACCACGCCAACCGACCCCGTCTGCTCGGCCGACCCGAACAATCCGTTTCCTCTGGCCAACAACTCTCTCAAATCCAGCTGCAAACGGCAGCACATCGAACGAATCTGTCCCGGTTTCAACGACGAATTCAGGAAATTCTGAAAATAAGGCAAACCGTACTTGGCCGTCATCTCAAACAGCAATTCCGTATTCTCGTCTTCCCACGGAAAATCCCACGTCATATTGTAGGTCGGAATCGGAAACGTAAACGGCCGCCCTTTAACATCGCCGCCCATCATAACATTGATATAGGCTTTGTTAATCATCGCCATTTCCTCGCCCAAATCGCCGTAGGTATAATCCTGTTCCACGCCGGCAATAATCGGGTGCTGATCGCGCAAATCTTCCGGGCAGACCCAGTCGAAAGTAAAGTTCGTAAACGGAGTCTGCGAGCCCCAGCGGGACGGAACGTTCAGGTTGTAAATCAGCTCCTGCATGCTCTGTTCAACCTGTTCGTATGTCAGCTTGTCATTCCGAACATAAGGAGCCAGATACGTATCGACCGAAGAAAAAGCCTGCGCTCCGGCCCATTCATTCTGCAGCGTTCCCATAAAGTTTACCATCTGCCCGACGGCGGAAGACAAATGCTTCGGAGCCCCGGCCTCAACTTTTCCCGGCACGCCGTTAAATCCCTCGCGCAGCAGGTTTTTCAGTGACCAGCCGGCACAGTATGCCGCCAGCATGCTTAAATCGTGAATATGAATATCGCCGTTTCTGTGTGCTTCGCCGACTTCCGCCGGATAAACGTGCGACAGCCAGTAGTTGGCCGTAACCTTGCCGGAAACGTTTAAAATCAATCCGCCGTTGGAATACCCCTGATTTGCATTCTCCTTAATTCTCCAGTCCAGATTTTCCAGATATTCGTTAATGGAGCTTTCCACGTCAATAACGGTTTTGCCGTCGCCGCGCATTCTGTTTCTCTTATCGCGATACAGAATATAGGATTTCGCCGTCTTAAAATAGTTGGAAGAAATAAGCACCTGTTCGACAACGTCCTGAATATCTTCTACCGAAGGCAGGGATTCGTCAAACTTGTGTGATAAAATTTTCATCACCTGAGCTGTCAGAAGCCACGCATCGTCGCCGTCAAATTCAGAAGTAATCTCGCCGGCCCGCAATATTGCATTATAAATTTTATCGCCGTCAAAATCAGCGAGGGTTCCGTCTCTTTTTGTTATGCTTTTAAACGGCATTTTATATTTTTTTGCCGTCGGCATCTGCAACTCGTTATTTGCCATTTTATTATTCTTCCCTTCTCTTTATTTAGTAAGTTTATGGGTCTCGCCCTTAACAGCACCCTACTACATATAGTATTAACAAACCGTAAAGATATACAAGATGTAGTAAAAATACTCTTTAAAGCGCCAACGCTTCAACTGCCCCTATCTTAAAAAAAACACTCCTTTTGACAAGTCGTCATCCCCCGTTTTTTTTTAAATTTGCATATCCCCCTAAAATTAAAACACTTTTTTTTTTTTAAAGGGTCTATAACCGCGCTGCCAAAAATTTTAAACCTGTTACTAACAGCTTTTTAAAATTTTAATTTCTGCCAAAACGATTTTTTTAACACAAAAAGATTGACCTTGCTTTTATACGCCTATATTATATTTGACGGATTAAATTTCAGGGAGAGATAAAGTTGCGCAAAACCATAATTTGGGATCTGGACAATACCCTTTATTTTGAAACGGAAGAATATAAAAACAAACTTAATGAAGCCACAGCCGCAGCCGCCATCAAAGAGTTCAACGTTCCGCTTGACTTTAAGGAAGCTACGGAAAAAGTAAAAGAATCTTACGCGACATACCGGGACGGATTGGAAATATTTTCCCGTGAATATGGCATTCCGCACAAAGACCTGTACGTTTCCTACCATAATTACAAAAGCGAACTGGTAAAAACCATTGCTCCGTATGAAGGATTGCTTGAAAACCTGAAGAGCCTTCAGTGTCCGCAGTACGTCTTTTCCACATCTTCCAAAGATATCTGCGAAAAAATTCTGAAACATATCGGGCTGTATGATTTCTTTGCCGACAGATTCTATTCCGTAGAAGATTTTGACGTGTATAAGAAGAACGAAAGCCCTGACGTATACGCCCGGCTGTGCCAGACCATAGGCGTTAATCCTCAGGAATGCATTTTTGTAGACGACAGCTATTCCAATTTGGATTTTGCCAAACAATGCGGCATGACCACAATCCGCATTTATTACGGCAATAATTCGGCTAAGGATATGCCCTTTATCGATTCGGCATACAAAGGAATTGAGGAATGCATTGCCGGCCTGAAAAAAGATTACGGCTGTTAATCCCACAATAATATCCCATAAGCGGCACAGCCTGATGAACGCAGTACGACACGGGCAACCGCTGTGCCGGATTTTGCTTAAAATTTAAGCCCCGAACAAATCTGCCGGTTTCCGCTACTCGGAAACCGGCTTATCTTTCCCTTCACAGAGTTTACTCTCCAAAATATAATTTTGCGGCGTGTCAAACTTCATCTGCTCCTGTTCAACTTCTCTGCGCCAGTGTTCCACTTTTTCTTTCATATCATTAAGATAAGCTTCGTTAAGTTCCTGCGCCGCAGCGTCTGCCGATTCGCCCGGCCCGACAACGCGCACGCCTATCTTGTCAAACTGCCCGGCGGCTGCTTTTTTAAACTCCGGCAGAAAATAGTCCAACGCCTCGATATAAATTTGCATATGTGTCTTTTCATGGCGCAGAGCCACTTCATACAGGCAGGTACCTTTCTGTAAATCCTTCAAAATATAAATTGTCGGAACATAATATCCCAAATGCGCGTTAATTTCCTGCGGATAAAGGCACGAATACCCGTGGCTGATTTCAATATGACCCACCGTCATATTAAAGTCAAACCCGTCCCTGACTTTAGTCAAGCCGACCGGTACCAGGTCTTGCGGCATCTGCTGCCCCGATTCCTGATATTTTTTCTCCGTCTCCCGGCGCAGATAAGCTCCGTCTTTGTCAAAATTATATTTCAGTTTTCCGTAAGATGATGTAACCATAACCGTTGGCCGTCCAATAACGGAGAGGCATTCCTCAACATACCTTTCCCTCCCGTCATCTCCCTGCGCAGAATTAACACCCGCTAACCCTAAAATTAATGCAAAAAAAACTTTTTTCATCTATAATACTCTCCAGATAAACATCTTTGGCACGGAGGCTCCCCATGAACTATCTGTATATTATCTGTCTGGCCTTGTCCAGCCTTTTTACATATAAGCCTTTATCTGCGGAAACCCACTCTTTGCAATATGCTTTTTTTATCCCGGGAGGCGTCTTTCAGCAAAATACCCGTGTCCAGGATATCCGTTTAATGAAACCCAGATATGCCAAACCGGACGAAGAGTCAGAATCCTCCGCCGCTGTTTCATCTCCCAAACGCCGCAGCACAGCTGATTTTTCTTCCAATTCCGTCTCTTCTTCCGATTCTATTCCAGCTTCCGCTGCCGCCAAAACTTTCGCGGAAAATCCTTCTGTAACGTCATCTTCTGCATTCTCTGCCCCTAAGGCATCTGAACCGCAATACACCTTGCCCGTTGTCGAAAAGAAAATTGTTACCATCAAAAAAATCTCCGCCAATCCTGTTGCAAAAGCCGATATGCCAAACTCATCTCCGGCAAAAAACGAAACCGCTGCGGATACCCGGCTTCCCTCTCCCGACAGCGCCGAAATTGCATCTAAACTGCAAAAATATAAACTTGATGAAAATATAACGGTTCAGGCAGCAACGCCCAAACCACTCCTTGCTGCCGCACCAGACGCATCACCCCTGGAGCAGTTGCACCGCAAAAGTCTGAATGAACTGCTTCAGGCAATTCCATATCCGGACGCCAAACTGCCAAAATTTAAACAACGATACGCTCTTTACGGCTTGGAAATGCGCGTTCTTCAACGCCGAGGAAAATTTCCAGCCAATCCCGAGCAAGAAGAAGCGCTTGCCAAAGCCAACTCACTGCGGCGTTTTGAAGTAAAATAAACATCTTTAAATAAACATTTTTGTCTGCGCCGAATTTTCTTCCGTCTGCCAAACGGCTGTCCGCCCCCCGGCAAAAGGAGCCGAACCCGCTTTATCCGCCCGAAGCGCTCCTAAGCCCGTTCCAAATGAGGCGACGGAGTTCCACTTTGATAAATTGCCATTCATGATGGCGAAACATTAGTCATCGCCGATTCGCAACGCTTCAATAAATGCCGACTGCGGCACTTCCACCTTGCCAAACTGCCGCATTCTTTGCTTGCCTTTCTTCTGCTTGTCCAGCAGCTTGCGCTTACGGGTAACATCGCCGCCATAACATTTCGCCGTAACATCCTTGCGCATGGCCGAAATCGTCTCCCGTGCCACAACGCGCCCGCCGATGGCCGCTTGTATCGGAATTTTAAACAAATGCCTTGGAATCAAATCTTTCAAACGCTCGCAAATCTGCCGTCCCCTCGATTCCGCCTCGCTTCTGTGGCATAAAAAAGCCAGCGCGTCAACAGGTTCTTCGTTAATTAAAATCTGTACTTTAACCAAATCTGATTGCTCGTACCCTGTCAGTTCATAGTCAAAACTTGCATATCCGCTCGTAATGGATTTCAACCGGTCATAAAAATCAAACACGATTTCATTCAGCGGAATCTGATACACAACCATCGCCCGCGACCCGACATAGGTCAATTCCTGCTGTACGCCGCGACGCTCCGTGCAAAGTTTCAACACGGCGCCCAGATAAGTGTCCGGCACCAGAATTGTCGCCCTGACCATCGGTTCCTCAATTGAAGCTACCGTCGACAGGTCTGGCATATCCGCCGGATTATGCAGCATTATCGTTTCACCTTTGGTCAAATTGATTTTATACGCCACGGACGGTGCCGTCGTAATAATATCCAAATCAAACTCGCGCCCGATTCGCTCCTGTATGATTTCCATATGCAGCAATCCGAGGAACCCGCAGCGAAAGCCGAGTCCCAACGCTGCGGAATTTTCATTTTGATAGTCTATGCTCGCATCATTGAGCTTTAACTTTGCCAGAGCGTCTTTCAACGCTTCGTATTGGCTGCTGTCTACCGGAAAGATTGAACAGAAAACGACCGGGATAGAAGGTTTAAATCCGGAAAGAGCTTCAGTGCAAGGACGCTTGTTATCCGTAATCGTATCGCCGACCCGGCAATCGCCGACACTTTTAATGCTGGCGGTAATATAGCCGACTTCCCCGGCGGACAATTCTTCAACTTCTTGCATTTTAGGCGTAAACACGCCGATTCGGTCAACCGTATAAACAGCATTGCTGCTCATCATCCGGATAGTCTGCTTTTTGCGCAAAGTCCCATCTTTAATCCTGACAAGGATAACCACCCCCAAATACGAATCATACCAGCTGTCAATCAATAGGGCTTTCAACGGCGCACCGACATCTCCCTGCGGTGCCGGCAGCTGATGCACGATTGCTTCCAACAGCTCGTTTATTCCCAGTCCTGTTTTACCCGAAGTTTCCACCGCACCGCTTGCATCAATCCCGATAACGTCTTCAATCTGAGCTTTGACTTTTTCCACATCTGCCGACGGCAAATCCACCTTATTAAGCGCCGGTACAATCTCATGATTGTTGTCAATCGCCAGATAAACGTTAGCCAGCGTCTGCGCTTCCACGCCCTGCGTTGCGTCCACAACCAAAACCGATCCTTCGCAAGCCGCCAGAGAACGCGAAACCTCATAAGAAAAATCCACATGCCCCGGCGTATCAATCAGGTTCAACAGATATTCCTGCCCGTCTTGCGCCTTGTATTTAAGCCGCACCGTTTGCGCCTTAATCGTTATCCCCCGTTCGCGCTCAATATCCATCGAATCCAAAACCTGTTCCGACATCTCCCGGCGTTCAAGTCCGCCGCAGGTTTCGATAATACGGTCGGCAATCGTCGATTTACCGTGGTCAATATGGGCAATAATCGCAAAATTTCTGATTTTGGCCAAATCCTGCATCTATCTAACTTTCCTTATTACAACATTTTTTCTGACTTGCTGATTGTGCGCCGGATATCCCTGCTTCCTGCAGCCCCGGTTGCACACAAAACTTATCTTCCTACATAAACGAATTTTTGCCGGAACGCAACAGATTTTATACTTTCCTGTTGCAACTCTTATAAAACTGTGCTTAAATATAAGGCATAAAATTATTTTGCTCATTACGGAGGCTGTCATGATTAAGTTTATTGATGTCGAATTCGGCTCCGGCCGTTATCAGGAACTGTTGGATTTGCGCTACAGAATTCTGCTGCAGCCCCTCGGGTTAAAATTTCTTGACTCTTTCCGCGAACAGGAAGCAGGCTTTCTCCACATCGGATGCATAGATTCCGTCAGCGACAAGCTCATTGGCGGCTTGATTATGGTTCCGGTCGACAATGAGGAAATCCGCATCATGCAGGTCGCCGTGGACGATACGCGCCAAGGCGAAGGCATCGGTAAAAAACTGATTGGATACGCCGAAAAGACTGCCAAAGAAATCGGCTACTCCCGTATGGTCATGCACGCCATGCTCTCCGTCGTCGGCTTTTACGAAAAGCTTGGCTTCAGACAAGACGGTGATTTGTTTGAAGAAAAAGGCATTAACTTTATCCGTATGGTTAAAACGCTCTAAGATAAAATCAAAACAGAAACAAAAACTTTCGTATTTCTTCTGCCGTTTCTTTCGGAGACTGCTTATCATTGCAGATGACCAAATCTGAACATTCTGGATTATGATATCCCTGCTTATACATTTCACCGATACGTTTTATCTCCCAGGCAGAAAGCTCCCGCCCGCCCCGATTACCAATACAGATTTCAAAACTGGGAGAAAGAGTAATGCAAATAACTCTGTCCGTACCGTTCTCCCACGCTTTCCACCTGCGAAAATTGCCCCAACTCATCGGATACGCAAAAAATAAATATCTATATCTGCGCAAACGCTTTTCCCGCTCAATCAGGCTGTCCAATCTATCCAGCCTCAAAGCTATCCCCTCTTGAAATCCTAATCCAAGTTGCATCTGCTCCTCATCGGGCAGAAGCTCGTCCACATCAACAAAAACCGCATTTCCAATCATCTCCGGTAGCAGTCTTCCTACCGTTGTCTTCCCCGCATTTATTGGTCCGCTCAGATTTACAAAAAACATTTTTTACTCCAAATAAAGCGAACTCTGCTTATAGCGTTTAATCATATTTCTAACCAGAACGCCGATAATCGCAGCTACCGGAACAGCCAACATCAAACCGAGGAACCCCAGCAAGACGCCGCCGGCCAACAGGGCAAACATAACCCATACCGGATGCAGTCCGACACTGTCTCCCACCAGTTTCGGCGTCAGAAAATTGCCTTCAAGGAACTGCCCGCTGAGGAAAACCGCCACCACATACATAACATGTGTCACATCGCCAAACTGGGCAAAAGCCAAAATAATTCCCAACACAAATCCGGTAATCGACCCGACATACGGGATAAACGAGATAACGCCGGCAATAAAGCCGACCAACAGCCCAAGTTCCAGACCGACCAGCTTCAGCCCGATGGAATAATACAATCCCAAAATCAGGCATACGCTCAGCTGGCCGCGGATAAATCCGGCAATAATGACATTAATTTCTTTCATACTTTCCATAATGCCTTTTTTCGACTTTTTCGGCAGCAGTCCCTCAAACTTACGGACAAAGGTGTCCCAGTCCCGCAGCATATAAAACGTAACGATAGGCGTAATCAAAATCAATGAAATCAGGTTAATAAACGCAAACCCGTTAGCAATCAGCCCTTTGAGCAATGCTCCGGCAAACTTGACGCCGTTGCCGATATTGCCTTTTATCATCTCTTCCAAATTCCCGCCAATCAGCCCGGGGAACCGTTCTGCCAGCCTTTGCAAAGCCGGCCGGACCTTTTCCAAAATCAGCGCCAGATACTTTGGCGTAGCCTGCACCAAAAGGGTAACTTGGCTTTCAACCATCCCTAAAAATAAAAATATTGCCGGCAGGACGATTAAAATCATCAAAAAGCAGACCAGCACCGTAGCCCATGTTCGTGACATCTTGCATTTTTGCAGTTTCAAAGTCAGCGGATCCAAAAGATACGCCAGCAAAATGCCCGCAACAAAAGGCATCAGCACCGAGCGTAACAGATACAGCAAAAAGAAAAACACAAAGAAAATGACAAACCACATATACGGATTAACGTAAAAACGGCTCTGTGCCTTAATAGATGGCATAATACCCTCCTTCTTTCCTCAATTTGTACCCGCTCAGCCCCAAGTTGGCCTGAAGTTTCTCAATAACGCCGCTGTAAAGAAAATTAAAATGCACCTTTCCGTTCGCCATGGAAACGACTTTTACATCCTTTACCTGAGGATATCCTTCCAACAGCCGTTTTAATGCCAGCCATTGCCCCAATTTCGGATAAGAATAAACCGCTTCGATTTTTTCTTCGGCAAAAGTTTCCGGCAGCACTTCCCCGACAGCTTTTTTGGCATCTTTAAAAAACGGCAGAACTTTGTCTATAGCAGCCGCCGGCTCCAACCCGGCAACATCCGCCTCGCTGACTTCCCGCCCCGGAAAAGACCTGACATAAACCTTGCCGTCTTTCAGCGAATACTTTAAGACGTATATCCCCGTAACATTATTAAAATCTGCCAGTTCATTATATTCGCCGTCAGTCATGTCATAAATCCGATTGGCTTCAACCGCGGTAATATTGCCCAGATTTTTCTCAATATCGCGAATAACCAGATTGCCCTTGCGAATATCCCGCCTCTGCTGAAAAGCCTGTCGCCAGATATTTTCATCGCTCCATAAATCCAGCGTCCCGTCTTCTTTTTCCAACAACGGGACAGCCAAAACATCTTGTTCTTCCCCTGCGACCAGCGGCATATTGTTTTCAGCCAGATAAGCCTTCAAAATATCCTCATTCACGCTGATGCGCAAATCGGCAATATAGCGGACATCCGACGACTTTTCCATCAGCACCATAATCCCCGAAACAAAATGCTGCAGCTGGTTATCGTTTAATTTGTTAATTTCATCGGCGCTCTGCGCCGTGCTGATGCTCAAAACAACTTCATTCAAACCGTCGCGCACAGCTTTGGCCATTGCCTGCTTTTTGGCTTCCGTAACCGTAGCTGCCGTAATATCGACGTTAACATCTGCCTCATAACGGGGGTCTGCCGCCGCAGGAATTGCAAACAGCACCATTGCCGCAAATTTCAAAACCAGTTCTCTCACGTTTGTCAAGCTCCCTGTATCCTCTTTATTTTTCTGTAACCCGGTCATTTTTCGTTCTTATTCCGATTGTTTTCTATTCTTATAACCTAAAAGCACAAAAATCAAACTTTTTTATTGCCTTTTAAATGCTTATGATATTAACTGAAGAAAATTTTTTGATATTGTTTTTTATTTCATATAAAAGGAACTTAAAATGAAAATGACCAAATTTCTTGACAGCCTTTTGGAGCGCGCCTCTAAAGAGCCGAAAACGATAGTATTGCCGGAAGGCGAAGACGAACGTATCCTGCAGGCTGCACACGCCGTTGCCGCAAGAAAAGCCGCAAAGCTCATCATTCTTGGCAATCCGGAAGAAATTAAAGCTTATTTTGCCAAAAATAACTGGGATATGGAAGGCATTGAACTGATACAGCCGGAAACCTCTGAAAAACTGGAATCTTATGCAAACCTTTTATATGAACTGCGCAAAGCCAAGGGCATGACCCCGAATGACGCCCGCAAGCTGGCTTTAAACTACAACTATTTCGGCACATTGATGATAAAGTCCGGCGACGCTGACGGTATGGTGTCCGGAGCCAACCATTCAACGGCGGATACCGTCCGTCCTGCGCTGCAGATTATCAAATCTGCCCACAAAGAGCGCAGCGTTTCTTCGGCTTTGATTTTGGTCGCCAATGACAAGCCGTACATCTTTTCCGACTGCGCCATTATCATCAACCCCAGCGAACAGGAACTTGCCGACATGGCGCTGGCAAGCTCCGAAACTGCTTTAAAGTTCGGCATTGAACCTAAAGTTGCCATGCTTTCCTACTCAACCCGCGGTTCCGGCTCCGGCGGAATGGTCGATAAAGTACGCAACGCAACCAAACTGGCACAGGAAATGCTTCAATCTGAAGAATACAAAAACCTACCGATAATGATTGACGGCGAAATGCAGGCTGACGCCGCATTGGATTCGGTTGTCGCCAGAAAAAAAGCGCCGGATTCGCAAGTTGCCGGTCAGGCAAACGTCCTGATTTTTCCCTGTTTGGAAGTCGGCAACATCAGCTACAAGCTGTTGCAGCGTCTCTGCGGATGCGAGGCTTACGGCCCGATGCTGCAGGGCTTAAACGCGCCGGTCAATGACCTTTCCCGCGGCGCCCTGACCGAAGATATCGTCGGAATGATTGCAATTACTGCCATTCAGGCTGCCAAATAACCCGTTTAACTTAAGTAAGGAACTCCACAATGAAAAAAATTCTTGTTTTAAATTCGGGCTCTTCTTCGCTGAAGTACCAGTTGTTTAATGTTGACGGCGACAAATACGACGTTGTAGCCAAAGGCAAGGCTGACCGTATCGGTATTCACGGCTCTTTCGTCGAAATCAAAATCACCAATGGTGAAAAAAGAACCCGCGAAGTAGCTCTGCCGACACATAACGAAGCAATTGAAGAAGTTACTAAAGAACTCCTTAACGGCGCCCTCGCCTCAATGGAGGAAATCGACGCTGTCGGCCATCGTATCGTTCAAGGCGGCGATATTTTTAAAAATTCGGTTCTCGTAACTGATACTGTCATCGAACAAATAGAAGAATTGTCCGAGCTGGCTCCGTTGCACAACCACGCTCACGTTTTAGGCATAAAAGCAGTTCAGAAACTTTTGCCGAACGTGCCGCAAACTGTTGTTTTCGATACGGCATTCCACCAGACTATGCCCAAAGAGGCATTCCTGTATGCCCTGCCGATGGAACAATATACCAAACATAAAATCCGCCGCTACGGATTCCACGGCACCTCACACGCTTATGTATCGCAGAAAGCTGCCGAACTGATTGGCAAAAGAGGAAAAATCATAACCTGCCACCTCGGCAACGGTGCGTCCATTTCCGCTGTTGATAACGGCATCTGCCTGGATACGTCCATGGGCTTTACCCCGCTGGCCGGTTTGGTTATGGGCACCCGTTGCGGCGACATTGACCCGTACATTCCGCTCTATATCTGCAAAACCCAAAACAAAACGCCGGACGAAGTCAACGAAATCCTGAACAAAAAAAGCGGAATGTTCGGCCTCTGCGGCTATTCCGATAACCGCGATATCGAAACGCTTTACGGCGTCGAAGAGTGTGCTACTGATGCCCTGAATGCCTATATTCACAGCATTATCCGCTTTATCGGTGCCTATATCGCCGTCCTTGGCGGCGTCGACGCCATTGTCTTTACGGCCGGCATCGGCGAAAACGGCTCTCTGGTCAGAAAACTTGTCATCGAACGCCTTGCTTACCTGGGCATTACCCTTGATGAAGAAGCCAATAGCAAACGCGGCGATATTACCGAAATCTCGACCAAAGATTCCAAAGTCCGCGTCTTCGTCATCCCGACCGACGAAGAATATATGATTGCCAAAGACACGATGAACATCGTTTTTGGCGCATAAGACAAAACATAAGACGTACATAAGGGATACATAAGGCAATACCGCTCGCAATACGGTATTGCCTTAAAAAGTCCCTCGCAGAATAAGCTTGTAAAATTTTACATCCCGGGCTATAAATAAGTTTAAAATAAATTATGATGTTAATTTAAAATTATTTTTATGAAGACAAATACCATTATTTTTCTCGCCATAATCGGTTTCTGCCTTATTGGCGTTTTAGTAATATTTGCCAAAACAGTTTCCCTCTTTCGCAAACAAATGCGAAACGCAAAAACTTTTGCAAAAGAACTAAAAAAACAACATGAATTAGAAAAACAGGCTCGAATTAAGCAACAGAAAGAATTAAAGAAACAAGTTGTTTCTCTGTCTGAATCTGACGATTAAATAGTCAGTCATCGCATCACCCCCGTCACAAACGGGGGTTTTTGATTGCAAAAAAGCCGGAATGATATCCCGGCTTCTCCCTCCGGCTGTAAAACCGCCGGAACATATAATACTGTCCGGCCGGCTATTACCGATTAATCAGGACAATCTCAACGCGGCGGTTCTGTTCTCTGCCGGCTGCCGTCGCATTGGACGCAATCGGATTTGACGAACCGTAACCGTTGGAAACGATTCTATCGGCGGCAACGCCTTTAAGCCGCAGATAATTGGAAATGGAATTCGCCCGCATTAACGACAAAGAATTATTCGTTGCCGCGCTGCCGGTACTGTCCGTATAGCCGTTAACCTGAACCATCGTCTTGCTGTATTCGTTAATCACCTTGGCAATAGAATTCAAAACCGGCTGAAAAGCGGGTTTGATATTGGCGTCATTGCTGTCAAACGTAATATTTCCCGGCATAATCAGATAAATCTGCCCGTTAGCTTCCTGAACCTGAACGCCCGTATTCAGCAGTTCCTGTCGCAGCTTGCGCGCCTGAACGTCCATATAAGCGCCCGTTCCGGCTCCGGCCGCGGCACCGACGCCCGCCCCAATTAGAGCGCCTTTTTCACCGCCGGCCAATGCGCCGATTCCCGCACCTGCCAACGCTCCGATTCCCGTGCCCCATGCCGTTTTGGAAACCTTGCTTTCTCCGGTATAGGGATCTGTTGCGCACGCTGTCAGCATAGAAACGGCTAACAAGCTGCAAATAAATGTTTTTTTCATAAAATCACCTCATGTCAAAAAGTTATTTTCTTTTTGATTATATAGGCGCGACTGCTTAAAATACTCTTAACGTTTAATCAGCTTTTTAACTACATAGCGGATAATAAGCAGCAGATACAAAGCTCCAAGCCCCCAAATCAGCCATGTCTTCAATTCCCTGTCGCTGATAGCTTTGGTAATTTCATTCACATTCAAAGCGCTTCCCGCAACTTTAATGCCATCCGTCGGTTTTTCGTGCAAAATATTGACCACGTATTGATAATCCGGATTCAAAAAATCAAAATTAAGAATCAAATCTTTTCCATACGGCACCACTTTCGCCGTTATGGCATTAGTCGTTTCATCATTGTCAAGATTATAATGCTGCATAAGCGCCTCTTTCGGAACTTCTATCCGGATAGGATCATGCCCGATATGCGAAACGTCAGTTCCCGCCAAAGCCTGCTCCCCCTGATTATACAGATAAACTTTGGTCAGATAGAGATCTTTGTATTTTTTTCCCTTTACGTCAACGGCATATTCATTGGCATTGCTGGAAGAAATCAGTTTTACCGTATTGGTTTCATAACGCAAAATCGGCCGGCTGATATAAAACTGGTAATACCCCAGGGCAATCGCCGAAACGGCAAGGATAAACGCCCCGGTCGGGCTGGTCCAGAAATTCCATATGCTCTCAAACGTATCCCTGAAAAAACGGCGTTCCTTAACCTTCTCCTGATGTGTAAACATACTGCCTCCTTCCATACATCTCCACAAATATATGCTCAAAACAGTATATTTAAAGACGCCCGAACACGCCGAAAGCCCGTTTTCGCTGCCTTGCTGTCACCCCGGCTTACCCGCCCGCCGTTGCTGATACTTGTAATGCCGCCGGCAAAAACAATGCCGCTTTCTCTGCGGAAAGCGGCACTCTTACCTGCACAATAGAATATTACAAAGCTTCATTCCGGGAACGCTTGCGCAAAATCGGATCCAAAATCTTTTTGCGCAGACGCAGCGATTTTGGTGTAACTTCAAGCAATTCGTCCTGCTGAATATAGGATAACGCCTGCTCCAGAGAAAGCTTCCGCGGCGGAATCAAATCAATTGCATCATCCTTCCCCGCCGCCCGGATATTTGTCAGCTGTTTCGATTTGGTCGGATTAACTTCCAAGTCATTGGACTTCGTATGCTCGCCGATAATCATACCGACATAAACCGGGCTGTTGTGTTCAATAAACATCGGTCCGCGGTCTTGCAACTTCCACAGGGAATAGGCTACCGCCGTACCGTTTTCGCTCGAAATTAAAACACCGTTGCGATGGCTTTCAATCTCGCCTTTATACGGTTCATATGCAAAGAAAATCCTGTTCATGACGCCGGTGCCTCGCGTATCTGTCAAAAACTCGGAATGATAGCCGATAAGCCCTCTTGACGGCGCATGAAAAATCAAACGCGTTTTATTGCCGACCTGCGACGGAATCATTTCCAAAAGTTCCGCTTTGCGCTGACTCAGTTTTTCGACCACTGTACCGGAAAATTCATCGTCAACGTCAATAACGACTTCTTCAACCGGCTCCAGCAGATTGCCGCTTTCATCTTTATGAAACAGTACCTTCGGACGGGAAATGGACAACTCAAACCCCTCGCGGCGCATCGTTTCAATCAAGACACCGAGCTGTAACTCGCCGCGCCCTGCTACCTCAAATGCGTCGGTGGTTTCCGTACGAGAAATTTTCAGCGCAATATTGCATTCTGCTTCTTTCAACAGTCTATCCCAAATCATACGCGACGTAACCTTGTCGCCCTCGCGCCCGGCCAATGGCGAATCATTAACCGAAAAAGTCATGGCCAGCGTCGGCGGGTCAATCGGCTGCGCTTCAATCGCTTCCGTAACTTCCGGCGCGCAAATCGTATCGGCAACGGTGCCTTTGACAATGCCGGCCACCGCCACAATATCGCCCGCATGCGCCTCATTCAAAGCAACTCTCTCCAGTCCCTTATAAGCCATAATCTTCGTAATACGTGTTCTTTCGACCTCGCCGCTATCGTTAATAACCTTAACCGCGTCATTAACTTTCAAAATGCCGCTGTGAATTTTTCCGGTAAGGATACGCCCGACAAACTTGTCCGCCTCCAGCGTCGTCGCCAGCATTGAAAATGGTTTGTCTTTTTCGCAGACCGGCTCGGGCACATAAGACAAAATCAATTCAAACAGCGGCGTCAGGTCTTTTCTTTCGTCGCTTAGTTCTTTTACCGCCCAGCCGTTGCGTCCCGATGCATACAATACCGGAAAATCAAGCTGTGCATCATTCGCATCTAAACTGACAAACAAATCAAAAATCTCATCCAAGACTTCATCGGGGCGTGCATCCTGTTTATCCGCCTTATTAATGACGACAATCGGCTTCAACCCGATTTTCAGAGCTTTTCCCAAAACAAATTTCGTTTGCGGCATCGGGCCTTCCGAAGCGTCAACCAACAGAACAACCCCGTCCACCATCGACAGGATACGCTCGACCTCGCCGCCGAAATCCGCGTGTCCGGGAGTATCGACAATGTTAATATGCGTTCCGTTCCAATCCACGGCCGTACATTTAGAAAGGATGGTAATTCCTCTTTCCCTTTCCAAATCGTTGCTGTCCATAACGCAGTCTGCAACTTTCTGATTGTCCCGGAATGTCCCGCTCTGGCGCAATAGCCCGTCGACAAGGGTCGTCTTGCCATGGTCAACGTGGGCAATAATGGCAATATTTCTAATATTCATGCTCTGTTTGTTCCTTAAAAAAAGCCCCTAAAACAAGCTTAAAGGCAAATTCTTGCTATAAATTTCCCTCTTTATAGCAAAAAAAATTTAAATAGCAACCCCCTGCCGCAAAAAAACTGTCGCAGATTGCCTCTGCCAATGCATCGTTCCAATTGCTTCCGCTGATACCCCTCCAATTGCCTCTGTTGCATCATTCCAATCTCCCCCTGTCAGAAACGCCCATCATATCTCTGGTACTTATGCCTGTCTTCTATCCTGCATTTCTTCCCGCAGCAACCGTATCCGGCGCATCAGCGGTTAAGATTTTCTTCCCCGTCATAGTAAAATATATCGCCTATGTCTGCATTTTTCTCCATTTCAGCAATATTTCCTGCCGAATACAACATTGTCTGTACCCCTTCTTCTCTGATTTTCCGAACATTCTCCGCATGGGAGCGTGCAAACTTCAAATTCATCGTTACCAGCCTGTAACCTTTTTTCAAAACCAGTTCAAAATCTTTGTTATTTTGAATATTATATGCGATATAAGGAAATCCTTCCTTTTCCGCCTGATTATATTTTTCCGGAGAAAACACTTCTACCACCATACGATTTTTCAAAGGGGCAAACATCTTCGCCAGAAGTCCAAAATCATCAATTTTATCCGTAACCAGATAAACGTCAGGGTGTTTAACAAAAAAAGCAAGAATATCCATATCTGCCAAAAAGGTATGAATACCCCCCCCAGTATACAAGAACGAAATACTGTTTAAATCCAGCTTAGACAATCTCTGATTTAGACTTGCCCCGGCCAATTCTGCCAGACGAAACCAGTCATGGGCGGCAACAATTCTGCCATCAGTCGTCTTCAGCAAATCCAGCTCTATATATTTATATCCTCTCTGTACCGAAGCAGTTATCGCCTCAAGAGTGTTAAGATAACGTTCTCCCTTAACTTTTCCCCCTGCGTGCGCAATCAGCCTTTCCCGCAGCGGCACCTTAAGCAGACTCAACCCGTTGCTGAAAGGCGACGGAAACATTTTCTCTTTCTGCCACAATTTCTGATAAAAGCGGTCTATTTTGGAAAACGTATCTTCCTGTTGTTCATAAGTCAGCCTTTCGGCCAAAGTCTTGTCCGTCCCGAACAATGACGTTCCCAGCCCCGCTTTTCGCCGCGGCAAATCAAAACCGGCTATTTCCAGCAGCGTCGGAAATATATCCGTCTGGTTAAAGCTTCTATTTAAATTTATGCTGTTTTGCAAATGTGTCGGAAGGTTAAAAAACGCGTTATACAACCCCCCGCCTGCCTCAACCCCGGCTCCCATCCGCTTATGGTCAGCCAAAATTACCAGCGTGGTATTGTCGTAAAAGTCCTGTTTTTTAAACCATGCGATAAAATCGTTGATATTGGCAATCGTCGCTTCCCTGATTTCGGCATCGTCCCGATAAAAAGGATTATCTCCGCGATGTAAATCAAGCGTAAACATCACCGCCAAAAACGGTGTCCCCTTATCCAGCCCGGCAATTTTTTCCTTAAACAGTTCAAACACCGGCTTATCGTTCACGCCCCACCAATATTTTCCCCGTTCATACGCAGGCGTACCTTTAAACGCGTCCAAATCATAAACGTTTTCTCTCTTAAAGCCATGTTCATACAAAAACTTTGCCGTTCCCGAAAAATCAAGTCCGCCGCCTTGGACAAACAAATTTTGATAATCGTTTTCTGCCGTCATATCGCCTAAAAAGCGTATATTCGGCGTCAAAAAATCAAAATCCTGCCCGGCATAATTTGAAATCATTAATATCCGGTCTTTCTTTTCGTTATATTTCAGCTTATCAAACAAAGCATAGCGGAAAAAGTCAGACAAATAATGAATATGTGTCCCCGTAAATGCGGAAAACAAGGCGCCCTGCGTCCATCGCTGAGCATACCCTTCCGTAAAATCTGCAAATTTAACCGCATCTTTATCGTCAATATATACCCCCCCCCGTACACCAGGCGTTACAAACTTTTTTTCCAGCGATTCTCCGAAAACGATAATCACATTCCGCCTTTTTTCCGGTTTCAATTCAGGATTGCCGACATAGACATATTCCCGGGCATAAAAATCCGTTCCCTGAAAATCAAAACCAGACATAACCAGCCGTTCACACCCGTTAACGCGAACAACGATAAAAACCACCGGCAAAAACAACAACAGCGTAAAAGTAACCGCCGCGCGGCTGAAACTGCGCCACTGGTTCAGCAGATAAAAAGCAAACAAGATAATATAAAGGACATACTGTTCATCGGTTTTTAACGGCAGGCAGTAATTGATAACGCCCCATAATCCTGCCAGATATAGCACAAAAAATAACCGGTTGCAAAACAGCACTCCCGCTTTGGCATATTTTTTAACCGCATACAGCAGCAGCCAAGTTAAAGCAATGGGCAGCGCAAGGCAGTATCCGACAATTTCAAATATCAGCCTTTGCTCAATCCCGTCGGCAGTCCCCAACTGCGCAAAAAATATCAGTTGCGGAAGACTGACCGTTCCCCAGGTATGTTTGGTATACAGACAGCAGCTGATAACAAAAAGAACCGCCCAAAGAAACACGGCATTAAAAACCGCCCCTAAGGCATTGCCGCTTTTACGCATATAGTCCAGCAGTTTCATACCGTCTTAAGCCCTCTTTCCGTACTGTACCAATTTATTGCGGACAAATCCTCGCAGGGAAACTTCCGGTCTTGCACCGTAATGCCCGATAATCTCTGATGCGGCAATGCTGCCGATAATGGCACACGTTCCCAGGCTCCGCCCTTTGGACATCCCGTACAGAAAACCTGCCGCATACAAATCCCCGGCTCCCGTCGAATCAACAACCTCATTGATTTTTTCCGCTTCGACAAATATCTTTATACGGTTCTTGACGATGACGGAACCGCGGGAATCCCGTGTAATTGCGGAAAGTTCCACAATGTCCTTCAGCTGTTCCAACGTCTTCATAAAATCAGTCTGATTAAACAGGGTCAACAGCTCCTCCTCATTGGCAAAAAGGATATCGACATGAGTCTTAACCATATCCATCAATTCCTCCCGGTGCCGTTTGACACACGCCGCGTCAGACAGGGTAAATGCTACCTGCCGGTTATAACGGTGCGCAATATCCGCCGCTTTTTTTACAGCCTCCTTCGACTGTTCGTCGTCCCACAAATACCCCTCGATAAAAATAACGTTTGCCGAACGGATTAAACTCTCGTCAATATCATCAACAGTCAGCCGGCTTGACGCTCCAAGATAAGTAAACATGGAACGTGTTGCATCAGGTGTTACCAGAACAATGCTGCGCCCCGTCGCCGGCCCTTCAAACAACGGTTCTGTAAAATAGTCGATTCCCGCCGCCGCCACCTGACGTTTGAAAACCTGTCCGAGTTCATCGTCATGCACTTTGCCGATAAAAGCACAATCCGCCCCCAGCGAAGCCAGACCGGCAACTGTATTTGCCGCCGAACCGCCGGAAACCTCCCCTTCGGGAATAATGTCCCGGTATATTTCGCCCGCTTCCCTTGCCCCCAACAGCGTCATGCTGCCTTTGTTCAAACCCCTCTCCGTCAAAAAACCGTCGCCGACTTTTGCCAGCACATCGACAATTGCATTTCCAATTCCCAGAACATCATAAATAATTTCATCTTTTTGCATCATTTCCTCTGTCGCATATTTTCCCTGTTACACGTTTTCTTGCCGCGCGTTTTCTGCCGTACCGGCAAACGTTGACACATTATAACAAATATTTCTTACAAATGCCTTAAAGTTTTAAGACTACTCCTAAAACGGCCGCAAGAATAATATAAAAAATCGGGCTTTTTTTATAAAAATAAACCATCGCAAAAAACACCGCCGCAAAAACGCCGGAAATATAATCCGTAACGCTGAGTTTAAACAGTTCTGCCCCCGCCAGCAAAATCAGCGCTACAACGGCCGGGCGTATTGCCGCCATAATTTCGCAAACCAGCGGATTCTGCGCACAGTGCTTCAAAAGTTTGGAAACCCAGATGACAATGACCATAGACGGCAGCGCCAGACCGAACGTGGCTATAATGCCGCCCCAAACGCCCGTCGCCTGAAACCCCGCATACGTAGCCATATTGACGCCGACCGGCCCCGGCGTCGACTGGGAAACGGCTATCATGTTCGTCAGTTCTTCTGCCGTAAACCAATCAAACTTTCTCGTCAGGTCAAATAAAAACGGAATGGTAACCATCCCTCCACCGACGGCAAACAGACCAATCTTAAAAAACTCCCAAAAAAGCAGCCCGTAAATCATTGTCTGCCTCTCCAATATTTTAAAACGCCCGCTCCCGCTGCCAGCAGCACAACTGCAACGGCGGAAAGGTGCAGCCAGAACAGCAGCGCCAAAACCGCAACAAAAATAACTGCCTGAAACCACGTTGCCACCGCTTTTCTGAAAAGCAAGACAACCTCATTCAGGATTAACGCGATAACGCCGATTCTAATTCCCGCAAAAGCATGAGACACCATCTGATTTTCGGACAAGGTGTTTAAAATCCCCGCCAAAGCCATAATAATCACCAGCGACGGCAGATTAACCGCCAGCGTTGCGGAAATTGCTCCGCTGACACCCTGAACTTTATACCCGGTAAACGTCGCCACGTTAATGGCAATGACACCGGGAAGACACTGTCCGACCGAATAATAGTCTATCAGTTCGTTTTCGCTGATGTAACCGCGTCGCTCGATGAGTTCTCTTCTGAACAAAGGCATCATCGCATACCCGCCGCCAAAGGTGAACAGGCCGATTTTAAAAAACGAAACAAAAATTTTCCCGCATTCTGACATTGATATTCTTTTGCTGCTGGTTATATATCAAACCGATAATAATGCATAATTTCTTAAAATAAAGGTTTTTTTATGATTATCGGCTCAATAAAAGAACAAAATGCTGACGAAACCAGAGTTGCCCTCGTCCCTTCCGTCGTAAAAAAACTGACGGCAGGCGGTTTCACCGTATTGCTCGAAAACGGATTCGGACAGAAAGCCGGATTTACCGACAAGGAATATGTTTCCGCTGGAGCAAATATACGCAGCACTCCCGGAGAAATATATGCCGAAAGCCTGTTGTTGCTGCAAATCCTGCCTCCATCGCCCGATTTTCTTGCCATGCTCACCCCAAAACAGCTGATTGCCGCCGATTTTCGCAATGCCGAACTTTCAGAACTGCCGCAAAATATAACCATTCTGCGCTTGGAGCGTGTGCCACGGACATCAGTTGCCCAAAGTATTGATATTCTCAGTGCCCAGAACACCGTCCGCGGATACGCTGCCGCTTTATACGCTCTGGCACATTCCTCGCGTATCGCTCCGCAGCTTATGACGGCAGCAGCATCGCTCAAAGCGGCTTCGGCACTCGTCATCGGCGCCGGCGTAACCGGTCTGCAAGCCGCCTCCGTATTCAAACGCCAGGGCTGTCGTGTCACAATCCTGGACATAAGCCCCCAGGCAGAAGAGCTCGCCAAATCCGTCGGGGCTGATTTCTCCATGGCACAAAACCGGGATGACCTTGCCGTTCTTTTAAATGGCAAAAGTTTCATTCTTGCCGCCGCCGCGGCACCGGACGGAAATTCGCCGCAAATTATTTCCAAAGACCTGCTCCCATCGCTGCAATCCGGAACCGTCATTGTAGATACCACTGAAAACAATGTAGAAATTCAGGAAAATCGCAAAACAACCGCAGCATACCGTTTTTATCGCAATCCCCTGACCGAACGTTTGATGCCTCTTACCGCTTCTGAATTATGGGCCAATAATATGTATAACCTGATTAGCACCATTGCCGCACCAGGCGATTCTTTCAACCTTAATGCCGATTATATCGTTCCGATGCTCGACCAGTCCTTGCCGACAGCCCGTTCCGACTCAGGCAAGGACTCCCGCCATGCTTCGCCTCAAATTCAAACGCCGGTTGGTATCTCCGCTGTGCAGACATCAGACAAAACAGCCCACATCCCCGCCGAGTTATAGGAGAAAAACAATGTACCTGCTTGATATCCTCGTTCTGTCGTGTTTCATCGGTTATTTCGCCATCTGGCATGTTACTCCCGTTTTGCATTCGCCGCTGATGAGCGTCACCAATGCCGTATCGGGAATTGTAATTGTCGGAGCGTTCCAAGCTCTGCGTGACATTATTCACCCCGCCGAACCATATATTCTGTTTCTCGCCGTCTTTCTTGCATCAGTCAACATCTTCGGCGGATTTTACGTTTCCGCCCGTATGCTGAATATGTTTAAACAAAAGGGCAAAAAGCATGATTAGTTTTTTGGAAATAATTATTTACTCACTGTTCATTCTTTCTGTTAACAGCCTGTCTGAACCCAGAAAAGCATACCGGGGCAACCTGATGGCCATAGCGGCAATGGCTGCAGCCGTAACTATCGGCTTATGGGGGCTGGAAACAAAATATCTGATTCTTGCCTTCTCAGCTTTAGGATTGGGAGCAATAACGGGAATTATAGCCGCCCGTAAAATCAGTATGCCGGACTTGCCGCAGATGGTTGCCCTCCTGAATGGATTCGGCGGTATGGCCTCCGGACTCATCGGCATTGCCGAAACCACAAGCGAAACTCACCCTCCGCTATTGTTAATATGCATTATCGGCATAGGCTTCATGACCTTCAGCGGGTCTTGCGCAGCATTTCTGAAACTGGCCGGTTCCCGGTTGTTCTCCGACCGTGAAACGATAAGAGCTGTAAGCATGATTATCTTCATCACGGCAATAATCAGCGGATTTTATGCCTACAACGGCGGTTTTGAATATGTTTTGGGGTTTGCGCTGTTAATGTGCTTATGGGGATTCTTCTTCACTCTGCCGATAGGCGGTGCCGATATGCCGATAATCATCTCCGTGTTGAATTCCCTGTCGGGATGGTGCACGGTTTTAGTTGGTTTCAGCCGCGACAATACCTTGCTGATTATCGTCGGGACGCTGGTCGGCGCCAGCGGAACAATCCTCTCATATATTATGACCAAGGCGATGAACCGCAATCTGCTTAAAGTAATTTTTATTCCGCCCGAAAATGCCGCCGAAGATGCAGAAAAATCTGCCAGAGCCATTCATCAGGGGACTGCACGCGACGCCGCATTCCTCATGGAAAATGCCGCCAAAGTCATCATCGTCCCCGGATACGGCATGGCCGCGGCAGGAGCTCAACACGAACTGGCCAATATGGCAAAAATATTAAAAACAAAATATCAGGTTGATGTAAAGTTTGCAATACATCCCGTTGCCGGACGTATGCCGGGGCACATGAATGTCCTGCTTGCTGAAGCTGACGTCAACCCTGATGATGTTTTTGAACTCAAAGACATTAACCAGGAATTCCAAACCGCCGACGTCGCTTATGTCATCGGCGCCAATGACACAACCAACCCGCTGGCAAAAACCAAGACCGACAGTCCGATTTATCAAATGCCGATTCTGGAAGTCGGACAGGCCAAAAAAGTCCTGTTTGTAAAAAGGTCGCTGGCTCCGGGATATGCCGGCATTGACAATCCCCTGTTCTATGCTGATAATACAATTATGCTGTTAGGCGACGCCAAAGATGTAACCAAACAAATAGTCACAGACTTGGAATAAAGCCGCCTCTCCCGAATACTAATCTTTCCCCAAATACGAAAGTCCGGCAAGATAGGTGTTAAACAAGACGCGCATCACGTATTTTTTTTCCAGCCGGGCAAAGTCTTTTTCCGTCGTCAACAGGGAACTGAGGGCAAATACGGTAATGAACAAAACCTCCGCCGAAACTTTTCGTTCTTTGTCAGGAACATCGGCAAAAAGCTTATGCAGATTGTTTTCCAGCAATTGGACAATTTTAATAATACGCCTCAAATAAAAAACCTCATACGTTTCTACCGTATTCTGAAAATGAGCATTATAAAGCGTAAACCACAAATTTTTATTGCTCAAAACATAATCCACAAACTTTTCCAGAAGCTTATTCAGATTTTTATAAGCATCAGATCCCATATCTGCAGTTGTCAAAGCGCCGTACAATTCGTCCAAAGTCTGGCAATTCTCCCAGACAATCAGGTTATCCATGCTTTTAAACTGGTTATAAATTGTTCCCACCGAGTATCCGGAATAATCGGAAAGTTTTCGCGCGGTCAAAAAATCAAGCCCCTTGTCTACAAGCAACTCCCTTGCCTTGACAATCAAATCAATTCTTATTTCCTCTTTTGTCTTCGCCATTTCAACCCGTCTGTTATAAAATTCAGTTCATTGCCGTAAAATCCGGTTCATTCGCAGTAAAGCCGTATGCTGGTATTTTACTACATTTTAACTGGTAACAGAATAACCCATTTTTGAACACTGTTCAAGCACTTTTTTATACAAAAGTTAACCTTTCCGCTTTAAAATCGTTTCATACAACAAACGCACCCGCAAGGATGCCCTCTTTTTTATAAGGACGAAAAATATGGCAAAAGTAGGTTTTTGCGCCGTTTCCGGCAGCGGCATGAGCGCATTGGCGCAGATTTCAAAATATATGGGAAACGACGTTTACGGTTCTGACCGCAGCTTTGATCAGGGCAAAGACCAACACAATAAGCAAGCGCTCGAAAACGTCGGCATAAAAATCTTTCCGCAGGACGGTTCCATGCTGGATAGCGGCTTTGACGTCCTTTATGCATCTACGGCCGTAGAAGACACCATTCCCGACATAAAAAGAGCCCGTGAATTAAATATCCCCGTTAAACGCCGCTCCGACCTGCTGGCCGAAATTTTTGCCTCCTATGCTCACAACATTGCCGTCGGCGGAACCAGCGGGAAATCCACTGTAACCGCCATGATTGGCTATATTCTTGACTGCGCCGGAAAAAAACCCCTTGTTATCAACGGCGCTTTGTTAAAAAACTACGAACAACGCCCCGGAATCCCTAACGTTGTTTTGAACAACGGCCGCTGCTGCGTTATTGAAGCTGACGAAAGCGATGGCTCCATTGAAAAATATACGCCGTACATTGCCGTCATAAACAACATTTCCCTGGATCATAAGCCAATCAATGAATTACAGACACTTTTCGGAGATTTTGCCCGCCGCGCCGTCAAAGGAGCCGTCATTAATCTGGACAATATAAACAGCCGGAATCTTCCGGGACTTGCCCCCGAAACTGTTACTTTCGGCATAACAGACCCAAACGCCGATCTATTTGCCGAAAATATCACCGCCGTATCCGACGGAACCGCCTACGTCTTCCGCGGCAAAAATTACAAACTAAACCTGATTGGCGCATTCAATGTCGCCAACGCCATGTGCGCCGCCGCCGCCTGCTCGCTGCTAGACATTCAGCCGGAAACTTCCTGCAAAATTCTCGAAAATTTCCTGGGCACCAAACGCCGCCTTGAAGTCTTGGGACAGGTCAATAACATTACGGTTATTGACGATTTTGCCCACAATCCGGACAAAGTCAGCGCCTCCATGTCCGCCCTGAAAAGTTATGCCGGACGGCTCCTGATTATGTTCCAGCCGCACGGCTTCTCTCCGATGCGCATGATGGGAAAGGAAATCATGGACGCTTTTGCAAGCCATATGGATAAAGAAGATATCCTCATGCTTCCGGAAATTTTCTTTGCCGGAGGGACTGTCAAACGCGACATCTCTTCATTAGACTTGATAAAACATGCTCAAACTGCCGAAGCCAGCGCATTGTACTTTTCAACCCGGTCAGAGCTGAAAGAACACCTGTTAAAAATCGCCCGCCCCGGAGACCGTATCGTTCTTATGGGCGCCCGGGACAATTCCATAACTGATTTAGGATACGAAATTTTGGAGAATTTAAAATGAGCTTATTGCAACCGGGAGACACCGTCGGTTTTGTCGCTACCTCTTCAGGACTTGAAGGCCGGGATATCGTGCCAGCCGTAAATTACTTTGAACAAAAACTCCATCTCAAGGTCAAACTGGCACCAAACTTGTCATACGCATACCGCTACATGGCCGGAACCGACGCAGAACGCGGAAAGTGTCTTACCGAAATGTACCGCGACCCTGAAGTCAAAGCCCTCTTTGCCATTCGCGGTGCCGGAGGATCTTCCCGCATGCTGAATTTTTTAGATTATGATATCATTGCCCGGCATTCAAAACCCCTGTTCGGTTTAAGTGACGTTACCGCAGTACAAAATGCCCTGATTGCCCGTGCTTCAACACCTGCATACACCGGTTTTCTGCCTGTTTACGATATAAAAGACGATTCCCTTAACCCGGAACTGGAAACTTCGCTCAAAGACGTCCTTTTCGCTCCGGTTCACCATCTGAAAAGCGGAACATCGCTGTATCCGGGCAAGGCAGAAGGACAAATCGTCGGCGGTTGTCTGACATCTTTCCTTTATCTGGCCGGAACAGGCTATATGCCGGACCTCGCCGGAAAAGTCCTTCTCATCGAAGATACCGACGAAAAGACCTATAAGCTTGATTTGATGTTCAACCAGTTAAAACAGCTGAAAAATTTTGATAAATTGCACGGCATTATCATTGGCGCTTTTTCCGATTGCATCGTTATTGACAGTTTTGACGGCGATATCGACGCCTGCATCAAGGACTTTACTGAAGGGCTGAACATTCCTGTCATCTCCGGTTTCAATTACGGGCACATACCTAACCGCAGCATTGTACCCTTAGGCATTCCCGTCAAAATAACTTCTGCCGCAACAGGCTGCTCCATAAGTTGGTAATCCCGCCTCCTGTCTGCTTCTCCATTAGGACTGCATATATGCATATGTCTCCCCGGCATCAACCGGTGAAATAGCTCATAATTTCGGTAATATTTCGTACATTTAACTTGTAAACTGCCGTAACATACTTTTCAACGCTGAGCCACCCGCCGTTGTTAAAAGCCAGTACTGCCGAACAGGCAAACAGGTTCGCCCCGGGCAAAAACAGCCAGCAAAACGGAAAACCGACCTCCTGAAAATCCGGTTGTTCCCCATGAATTTGCACCAGAATACTCTCCAGATGATAAGCAAAAAAATAGCCGAAAACACCGTTAACCATCAGGCTGTCGGGAATTTTGCTTGAAAAAAAGGTAACTGCCAGCATCATAAAAAACAAAAACAACGGAAAAAAATACGGGGCGATTGTAATCAGCCAGTTACCTTTGCCTTTAAATCCCATCGCCCCACCGGACTCGTCCATATTCAGATGAATATGCACAACCTTATGAAACGTCAGCAGAGCAAAAAAAGTATGCGTCAGCTCGTGTGCCAAAATCTGCATGGAAATATTTGACCGGGCTGCCGCAATAATTTTCAGCGCCAAATACAAAAAAGCGCCGCCCGCAAAAGCAAAAAAACGCAGATTTCCCAGTTGCAGATAGTGCAGAGCCTGCACCAGCGCCGGCAAAGACAAAACTGCCAGCAGCGCCGCCGGCCATTTAGCCAGCCCCAGCAGCAAATCCATCAGGCGCGCCATCTTGTTCCCTTTCCTTTCGCAAAAACAATACAGGCAGAATATAAAGTGCCCGCACTGTCTTCCCTTTTATAATAAACTCACCGCTGATTGTAAGGTCTGTATTTATTTTTGCAAACAAAAATTGCCCCTACTGGAAAAATGCCGTTCCGTGATTATATAAAAAACACCCTAAAAAGAGGAGAAAACTTACATGTTCATATTTTGGAAAGGTAAAACGATGGTAGATTACAGAGATGACAACACCAAATACGGCAACGAAGAAACCAATCGCGAAAACGGATATGGCGAAAACAAATACGGCGAAAACGGCCACAACGGCTGCGGTTCAAACTGCGGCTGCGAATGCTGCCAATGCAAAAGAATCTTTATGATGTTGGTTGTTCTGATTCTGGTTTTCATTGCCGGAATCATGGTCGGCAATTGCGGACGCTGCCGCTACGCAGACAATTATTATTACGGCCCGATGTTTGCCCGGCACCATAACAATATGTCCAAACCAAAGAAATTTCACCGTGGAATGCAGGAAATAGCGCCGACAACAGATAATGTTGCCGCAAAAAATCGCCAGGGAAAACAGCCCGGCGCCAAACGTCAGGGATATCCGGACGGTCAGGCATACCCAAACGGCCAAATATATCCGAATGGACAACCCTACCCGAATGGGCAGCCTTATCCCGGAAATCAGGCTTATCCGGACGGGCAAATCGGCGGATTTATCATAGAAGTCGACCAAGGATACTAACCCGCATCATACTTTCGCAGGCAGAAAAATCTGCCTGCTTTTTTGTATCCTCTGACCGCCGCTCACCACATTTTAACCGTCTGCGTTATCGCATAGCCTTAATATTTTCCTGTGCCGGTTGTTTCGCTCGTACGCGTGTTTAATGTATTCACGCACACTTTTAGCGCCTCCTGCTATTAGAGTTCCAATCTCCCTGCAATTTTTTGCACAAAAAGCTCTTGACAAAAAAACAAATATATGACATATTCTGCAAAGTTAAAATTTAAGATTTAGATAAATGGCTGTTTTAGTTATACATATTGCCCTGCGTCTGCGCAGATTGACATTGCGACGATGACTTGTCTTTCGCATACGGATAAGTTAGTCGCAGGATTTGAGCTTTCTCAAATCTTTTTTTTATTGCAGATTTCAAAAACGCAGAGGTATTTTTCATGAACAAGAAACATTTAATCGTAAAAAAACTGGATGGCAGCAATTTGCAGGACGTCATGAACCTGCAGCAAAAAATCATCAGCGGTTTACACCCCGATGAACAGCATTTCATTTTACACAGAACAGAAGCTGACTATATGAAATCATTAAACGGCCAAAGTTCAAACATGCTGGGCGTCTTTGACGGAGACGAATTGATTGCCCAGACGGTTTATGGTATGCCGCACAACGGCGAAGAAAGGGATATGCCCGAATTTCGGCCGGATCTGCCCAACGAAGACCTCGTTTTATATGAAGCAATTTTGGTTGACCCGGCTTACAGAGGCTCCAGCCTGATGAAAAGAATGCTGGAATACATTGAAGGACACGCTATTGATAGCGGCAGAAAACACGCCATCATCCAAATTGCCGTTGACAACCCTGCCAGCTGGATAAATGCCCTGCACCACGGAATGTCCATCACCAAAGTCGACCAAGATCCTTCCGACGGCGTTAAGGTTCTATATCTGGAAAAAAAGATAACACACAAAGATGAAGAGGAAAAATCCCTGCCAGCCTCATCTAAAGCCTACAGCCTGTACCTTGGAGAAAACATCCACGCCAGAATCCCCGCTCTGTTTAACAAAATGCAGTATTTAATTCGCAGCGGATATCATGGTGTCAGCCTGAACAAGGAAACGCAAAGCCTGATTTGGCAGAAACAAGATACGCCAAAAACAAATATTCTGAATTTCAGTAACCTATTGCAACAAAAGAAAGTCAGTTCATTCTGAAACACAATTAAGGCGCCAATAAAAGGCGCCGTATTTTTACCCGTCTTTTTCATACTGTCCGGCTTTATACAACCGAACCAAGATAATACCACTCTGTTCCTAAATCGGCTTCCAGATTAGGCAGAAGGATATATCCGTCATCAGGTGCATACAAAGCCTCTCCGTCATCATAAACGGCCAACCTCTCGCCCTTGCTTATTTTATCCAGATGTTTATAAGCACGGCACAATTTTCCCTCACGTTCCTTAATAACAAAACTGTCCATTCTGATACGCTGTTTCCGGCGTGAAAGCGGCAACTCTCCGTCAATCATGCCAAATGCGGCCAGTGTTCCGACAATCGCACGGTAAGCCAATTCGGCAGCTTCGGGCGCCTTATGATACCCGCACTCCAGCGTTGTCGCCGTTTTTCCATAGGCATGGGCGCAATGCTCTGTTGAATAATCCGTTATCTGCTGCTGCTTGCCGTATATTTCCGGCCATCCTTCCAATACATATTCCACATCAAGCGCATTAATGAGCGTCTGGTTATATTTATCAGGATAATCGCAAAAAGCAAAAGGAACGTCGCCGGGACAATGCGTCGAATGCAAATCAAGCGTTACCCGGCTGCGTTTAATTAACGGACAAATTTCATTAGCTAAACGTTGTTCATATGTTTGAGGGTTCTCATGAAACGTCATAACCCTGTTCAGATTCTCTTCCACACACCGGACATCTTTGCGATACGCTTCCGGATTGCAAACCGGAACAATGGTCAAAAAACCTTTTTTAAGTGTAACCATTCCGCTGTTTAATTCTGCCATAAGTCTGTTGCAGGCTTTCGTTCCCGCTGTTTCATTGCCATGCACCGCCGCCAGAATTAAAAGTTTTATCCCTTCTTCCGGCGCTTCAAATTCATATTTCGTAATCAACGGCATTTATGTCCTCCGTATGTCTGATTATTCCACGATTTCAATAAACTTTTTATATCTTTCGGCATACTGCCCCTCATATTTTCCGGCAATCTCAACCAAAGACTTCTGTTCACGAAAACGGTTTAATAGAACCTCATCTGTTCTTACCGTCAAAATCTCCGCTTTCTCATCATAATCCAGTTTCAGGCGGATAAGCTGAGCTTTCAAAGGAAACGACATTATTTCATCATAATAAGGTCTGTCCAATCTAAACCGAACCGCAATATCCGCCGATTCGCCGGACAGGCATCTTGCAACCGTCGTCTGGCGAATAAACTCCATCATCAAAATCGGAGAAAACGGAACTGTGTCATTGTTATTGTCCATCACACCCTTCTTTCATCTGCCTAATGCCCGGCAGTTTTTGAAAACACATTAACCACAACTACTCCGGCAATAATTAATGATAATCCAATACACGCAGGAATATCAAGACTTTGCTTAAAAACAAAAAAGCCGATTAAGGAAATCAGCACTATACCCAAGCCGCTCCATATCGCATACGCAATGCCTATCGGCAGCGTCCTTAACGTAAGCGAAAGAAAATAAAATGCAGCTGCATATCCCGCAGCCATAGCCAACGTCGGCCACAACCGCGTAAATTGTTCAGATTGTTTCAGACATGAAGTAGCAATAACCTCACAAACAATAGCTAAAAACAAATTCATATATGCCGCCGCCATACAATCCTCCTAAAGTTTAAATACAAATAAGCATATAGTTTTCAACAACATTTTGCAATAAAAAAGACAATCTTTAAAATTCTTCGCAAAAAAAACTATTCAAATTGCTCCTCATAAACTTATTTTATCATCAAACGAAAAATTTAAAATTTTTATTTACGCCCGAATGCCACAAACCGACATTAGAAACCCATTAATTCCGATAAAAGTATTAAGCAAAATTAAAATACTCATTAGCTTCAGCATAAGAAAAATCTGTATTAAGCAATTCCTCAACAACCCCCTCATATAAATGTTCAGCTTGTTGTACTGTTTTGCCCAAGATATAACGTGCCAATGACGAACCGCCGCTTAATCGTCTAACTCCGATTTTTTCTAATTTACTAAAGTCGTTAAATACTCCGTTAAGAATAATATTCAGCGGCGCATTAATATTATTAACCAATTGTACAACGGTTTGTTCATCAACAGCACCGGGAATAAAAACGCAATCAGCTCCGGCTTTTGCAAATGCATTGCCCCGTTCAACAGCAATTTGAAATTTTGTTTTTTCATCTGCAACATTCAGCCAATAAGTACAAGTTCTGGCGTTAATAACAAAATCAATGCCTAATTCCCGCTTTAATTCTACAAGAGCGCTAATTTTTGCTATTTGCTTATCTAACGGAGATAAAGTACCGTCAGCCAAGCCGTCTTCTATATTAAATCCGACTGCTCCGGCATATAATAAACGTTTTGCATTTTCTTTAATTTCAGTTGAATCCTCGGAATAACCACGTTCAAAATCTACAGAAAGAGGAATGCTCAAACGATTAGCTATTTTGCCAACAATCCAGACATAATCATCAAAAGAAATTTCTTCTCCGTCCGAATAACCTAAATTATAAGCTATCCCTGCGCTGGATGTTCCCACAGCTTTGAATCCCTGTTTTTCAAAAATATGTGCACTTCCAACGCTCCAGGCTCCCGGTAAAATAAACATCTTGTTTTGTTTATGCAAATTTTGAAAAATTCGTGCTTTTTCTTTTTGTTTTTCTGAAATTATCATCAGCTTCCCCAAAATTATAAGGCTGTACCTTTTTTCGGACGAAACAGTTTCGACATATTTACGCCTTCAAATTCCAATAATTTGATTTTCATATCCAACCCTCCTGAATACCCGGTTAAACTGCCGTTCGTTCCGACCACTCTGTGACAAGGGATAATAAGGGAAATCGGGTTATGTCCGACAGCGCCGCCGACAGCTTGCGCCGACATTCTGGCTAAACCTTTTCTTTGAGCTACCTTTTTTGCAATATCTCCATAAGTAATGACTTGACCGTAAGGTATTTCACAAAGAATTTTCCATACCATTTGCCGAAACTCCCCGCCAATCGGAGCCAGTGGTAATTCGGATATTGCCGGTTTTTGACCTTGAAAATACCTGTCCAGCCAGTCTTTTGCTTTTTGAAAAACGGCTAAATCATCTTTTGGATACATTTCCCCCTTAACCGTATCACCAAAATATTTTTGCCCTTTCATCCACAACCCGACAATGTTGTTTTCATCAGCGCCTAAGGTAATGATACCAATCGGCGAGTTATAATCGGTTCTGTAAAACATTTTTATTATCCTTTCTGTAAAGAGTTCCATAAGTTGATTGTGGCATAGCTCCCCCACGGGCTGCATTGCGTTTTCAGTTCGGATATTTCTTGGGAGGTAAGGTTTTTTAAAGCTTTTTTTACACCGTAATCCGTATCTAAAAATGCATCGGGCCAATTCATCGCCCTCATTGCCAGATATTGAGCCGTCCATTGTCCGATTCCGGGTAATTTTAGCAATTTCTCGACTTCTCTTTCAGGAGAGGAACAAAAAGTTAAATCAATTTCTCCGGTATACAAAGCAAAAGCCAAATTCTTAATAGCTTTGGAGCGCATAGATGTAATTCCCAATTTTCCCAGAATATTTTCCAACGGTTCCTTAATATGGACAATCATCTCCGGCGTTGGAAAAATATGTGTCAGTCCTTCAATATTGGTTTGCAGCGGAATACCCAGTTTTTCAGTAAAACGGGCAATTAGTGTTTGTGCGGTTTTTATACTCACTTGTTGTCCCAAAATAGTTCTGACCGCCATCTCGAAAACATTAAAACACCCGGGCAGACGTGTTCCTAAAATGCATAAATCAGGCTTAACTTTATTCATCACTTTTAAATCATTATAAATAATCGCCGGGTCGCAATACAAATCAAACATTATTCGGACACGAGCCAAAACTTGGGGCAGAACAGGAAGTAAAGACGTAGAAATGCTAATCGCTAACATATTCTTTTCAGAAATGTGTCCGATTTTAATCCAGCCTGTGATGCGCCGTTTATTCATATCTTCTAAACTGACGGTTCTCCAGTATTCGTTATTTTTGACAACCTCTATGCCGGGAACAGCACGTTCGGCAAAAAAAGACAATAAACACTCCCATTCATAAGGAGGATGGTAACCGGCAAAAATTGTAACCATATCCGTTTGTGATACGGCAAGTGACAATTGTTTGCGTAAATCAGACGGTGTAAGGTGATATTTTTCTTTAAATAAAGCATTAAAACGTCTCAGGCTCCCAAAACCTGATGCCATAGCAACGTCAAGAACTGAAAGTTTAGAACTCATCAAAAGATTCTTAGCTAGTAATAAGCGGTATGTCTGCATATATTGAACCGGGCTGACGTGCAGTTCCGCAATAAACGAACGGCGCAAATGTCTGTCTGAGCACCCCAGACTTTCGGCGATGGCTGCTATACTGTTTCCCTCAAAACAATTCTCTTCAATTTTTCTCACCGCTTTGAAAACCAGATTAACTGTTGCATCAACCGGCGCCAACCCGGGAGCCAATTCAGGGCGACAAAGCAGGCAAGGTCGATATCCAGCTTGTTCTGCTTCGGCAGCAGATGTAAAAAAGATACAGTTTTCTTCTTTGGGCATTCTGGCTTTGCAAACCGGCCGACAATAAATTCCCGTTGATTTAACGCCTACAAAAACGCGCCCGTCATACTGCGCATCTTTTCGCTTAAAAGCTTCATACCAAATTTTATCGTTTTTATTGCACATATCCAGCCCGTACATTCATAATTGCAAGTGACAAGTTATAAATTACATATTAAAAAATAAAAAATCTCGCCATTTTCGGACATAGATATTTTTTCTACATTCTTAGTGAATGTCAAGTACTTGAATAAACATCTGCAAAACCTAACGAGATTCTAACAGGCTTAAACGATTGAAAAAAACAAAGAAATATCAGTAAACGAGTTCGGAAAAACGTTCCAAAATACGATTTTCAAAAAATACACTTTCGAACTCGGTGAAAGCCTTGGAAAATAAAGAAAAAGCAGCCATTTTGCAGGCTGCCGTTTGCATTGGTGATCCCAACGGGATTCGAACCCGTGTTGCAGCCTTGAGAGGGCCGCGTCCTAGGCCTCTAGACGATGGGACCGCTTAAAAACAGTTATTTGATAGTACAAAACTTTTTAGAATGCAAGCTTTTTCTTGCCTATGCATAAAATAACTATCGCTCTGCATCTTCTGCCAGTTTGCAATCCCCCCCCGGTTGCAGCATAAAATCGCCAGAAATTTCATCAAATAACCGGTACAAATCAAATCCCAGCATTTCGTCAAAATAAAGCTTTAATTTCCGTGCCCCGGAAATAACATAAGCCGGAAGCGGCATTCCATACCTGATGGCAAACTCCTCCGCCCGTTGTTCCATTGTAACCAAACCATCGCAATTGGCCAATCCATCGCATAACTGGATTAACTTATCATATTCGCAAACCTTGTGTCCGACAAAAAACTCTCGTATAAAATCATAATCTTCCTTTTTGGAAAAAAACATTTTTTCCGCTGCCTGATACGGCGGAAGAATATTAAAATGAAAAGTATGCGACAAAGATATTCTGGCAGCTAATTCATCTCTCTCTTTCAGCATTTCATACCCGACAATTCCGTGAAATCTCTGCACAAAAGGTTCTTGCATCTTTCCCGCATCGTGCAGCAATCCCAACGCCCACGCTCGTTCCGGATCCAGATTTCCGAGCTTTGCGGCAATTTTTTCCGCTACCGCCGCCACGCCGTAAATATGATTATGAAACTTATACCACGTTCCGGGTTCTCTCCCATGTACCAGAGCAAACTCCAGCAAACCGCTTACATATTCCTCTGCTTCCTGCCTTATAATCATATCGTCCCCTCTCAGTAAAAAAGGCGGTATCAGCAATACCGCCTTTCATTTTCTGCTATTTTTCGGTTTTAGACCTGCTGCGGTCAACAACCGTCTGTATCATAATATATAACAACGGAATTACGACCAGACCGCACAGCGTTCCGACAAGCATTCCGGCGAACACCGGCACACCCACCGCTACGCGCGAACCGGAACAAGCTCCGGTAGCCCATACCAACGGCACAACCCCCAGAATAAAGGTCAGCGCCGTCATCAACACGGCTCTAAACCGCTCTTTTGTACCGATTACGGCAGAATCTACAATAGAAGCCCCTTTTTCATGTTCCTCTTTTGCAAATTCAACAATCAGAATAGCGTTCTTCGCCGCCAGACCGACCAGAAGAACCAGACCCAGCTGGGCATAAATGCTAAGCGGCAAACCTGTCACAAACATTCCGACAAAAGCGCCAAGCATTGCTGTCATAACTGAAAGAATAACAGACAACGGAATCGTCCAGCTCTCATATTGAGCCACCAAAAACAGATACGCAAACAAAATAGCCAATGCGACCAAATACCCGATTTGCCCTTGATTGCGCTTTTCCTGCAAACTCATGCCAGACCATTCGTAAGCATACTTATTGGACAGCACTTCATCCGCAAGTTTCTCGACGGCCTCCATGGCCGCACCGGAACTGGAACCTTCTGCCGCCATAATGTTAATCGTCGCCGCGGCATACTGGTTATATCTGTCAATCGCACGCGGCAAGGTTACACGCCGGATTTCAACAAGACTTCCCAGCGGAACCATGTTTCCCGTATTGCTCTGAACATAAAGATTCTTAATGCTTTCCAGATTTTTACGGTACTTCCAGTCCGCCATAACCATAACTTTATTGGCCTGCGTTCCGATATTGACGTCATTGACATACAGCGAACCGAGATATGTTTGCAGCGTAGAATAAATATTGCCGATAGACACATCCATCAACTCCGCCTTTTCACGGTTGATATCCAGATAGGCGTGCGGCGTCTTTGATGTAAACGTCGAATATGCCATTGCCACTTCAGGCAGTTTATTCAGCTTAACCAAAAATTCGTTAAGCGTTTTTTCAAGCGCCGTCATATCCGAATTTTCAATCGACTGCAAACGTAAATCCATACTGTTGCTGTTGCCCAGTCCCGGAATGGCCGGCATTTCAAACAGCATGATGTTCGCTTCGGTAATTCCCTGTAATGCCGCGGTCAGACGGTTTCTGATATTTGACGAATAGTCAATAATATCTTTCCGGTCCGCCCATGGTTTCAGAGCAATAACGTTAAACCCGACGTTTTCGCCCTGTCCCGCAAGAATACTGAATCCGCGCAGGTTCATAACCGATTCGATTTTGTCTTCGGTTTTCATAATGTCCCTAGTCTTATCAATAACATCAAGCGTCCTTTGCCCTGCAGCACCTTCGGGCAACTGAATGTTAGCCATAATCATGCCTTGGTCTTCATCAGGAAGGAACGACGATTTGATGTGAGTTACCGAAAAGAGATTCAAGGCAGCCAAAGCCAAAACCAAAGCAACAATAATTGCCATTTTCCGTCCCAGCCAAGCTACCGTTTTAATATATTTATTTTTCGTCGAATTAATAAACCGTTCAAATCTAAATAAAAATCCCGATGTTCTGGGCTGAATAGGCTTCAGCAGCGTCGCACACAATGCCGGACTTAGCGTCAGGGCATTAACCCCGGAAAAGAGAACTGCAAATGAAATGGCTATTGCAAATTGCTGATAGATACGGCCGGTAACCCCGCCCATAAACGCAATCGGCACAAAAATAGCCAACAGCACCAGCGTCGTCGCCACAACAGCCGAAGACACCTGTTCCATCGCCTTTTCGGAAGCCGGTTTTGGTTCCAGATTCTCCGTCTGCATCAAATAAAGCACACGCTCAACGACCACGATAGCATCATCCACCACCAAACCGATAGCCAGAATCAAACCGAACAACGTCAGAATATTCAGGTTATATCCCAGTGCCAGCATAACGGCAAACGTTGCCAAGATTGAAACCGGAATAGCAATAGATGGAATCAACGTCGCCCGCCAGTCCTGCAAAAAGATATAGCAGACGAAGATAACCAGCAGAAACGTCAAAAACAGTGTAAAGACAACTTCTTCAATAGATACCCGGATAAATTCGGTCGCATCAAAGAAAATTTTTACCTCAAAATCTTCAGGATAATACTTGGACAGTCTCGCCAGCTCGGCATTGACAGCTTCCATCGCTTTCAGCGCATTAGCACCCGAAAGTTTGTTAAGCATGATTGCAACGTTAGGCTGTCCGTCAACGTCCGAAACCGTCAGATAGCTTTCCGGCCCGATTTCAACCCGCGCAATATCTTTCAGACGAACCAATCCGCCTTCGGCTTCGGTTCTGACAATAATATTCTCAAAATCCTTCGCCTCGTTCAAACGGCCTTTCGTTTCCAGAGAAAACACGATTTTGCTGGTTCCGTCGTTCGGTTCCGCACCGACCGAACCCAGCGATGGCTGATAGTTCTGGCTGGAAATAGCTGCCTGCACCGTACTGATAGGCAGGTTCAGTGCCGCCATTTTATCCGCATCAAGCCAAACGCGCATACTCAAATCGGAACCCATAACATGTACATCGCCGACTCCGTACTGGCGGCCGAGGTTGTTTTTAATGTTGTTGGTAACATAATTGTTCAAAAAATTACGGTCATGCGTTCCGTTTGGCGAAACGGCCTGCAGGAACGCCAAAATTTCAGAAGACCGTCTGGCAACATTCACGCCGCGTTCCTGAACTTCGTCCGGCAAACTGTTTAAAGCCTTTTCAACGCGGTTTTGTACCTTAACCTGCGCCAAGTCCGGATCCGTTCCGATTTCAAAACTGATAGTCAGCTCATAATTTCCTGAATTATATGAAGAAGATTCCATATACATCATATTGTCAACGCCGTTGACTTCCTTTTCAATCGGAATAGCCACGGTATTGGCTACCGTTTCCGCACTCGCGCCGGTATAATCGGCGGTAACGGAAACCGTCGGCGGCGTAATTTCCGGATACATCGCCACCGGCAGGGTAAAAATCGCAATCAAACCGGCCAGACTCATAACAATGGCAATAACCACTGCAAAACGCGGCCTGTCAATAAAGAACTTAGAAAACATACTCCGTTCCCCTCTAACTATTTCGCTTCAACAATGTTAACCGCGGCACCGGACCTCATCATTCTGTTCTGCTGGCCGCTGACAACAACCTTTTCCCCGGCCTTAAGCCCGTTTACAACAACCTGCTTACCGTCAAAAGCATCTCCGAGGGTAACATTTCTGAGAACAGCCGTATTGTCAGCATTGACAACATATACCTGTGAAACTTCATCATTTTGCATAACCGCTACTTCAGGAACAACAATGCCTTTTTTCGGATTCGCCGAAGTAATGAACATCTTAACGTATGCACCCGGCTTCAAAAGCCCCTTGTCATTGTTGATGTCGGCATAAACGGCAACTGTCGCCGTACCTTGGTTAATTTCATTGCTGGCAAAAACCTTGCTCAGTTTTTCCTTAAAGATTCCGCCGTCTGCCAACTCAATATTAACAACAAAATCGCTCAAATCCTTATCGCCTACGGCCTGCATTTCCAAAAATTCCTTGTCGGTCAGGGAAAACGCTATTCTGATTGGATTAATTTGCACAACTCTGGCAAGAGGTTCGGCCGACGCATTAACATAGTTTCCGACCGTAACTTTCGTCTTGCCGATATATCCGTCAATATAGGCTTTTACTTCCGTATTGTCCAAGTCGATTTTTGCCAGGTCAAGCTGCGCCTGAGCCTGTGAAACCGATGCCTTTGCCTGCAGATAAGCACTCTCTGCCGTATCGTATGTCGCTTTGGACGCAATATTTTTGGCGCTCAACTGTTTTTGGCGGTTATAATCGCGCTCGGTTTTCGTCAGATTCGCCTTCGCGCTTTCAAGCTGCGCTTTTGCCAGATTATAATTCGCCTGATACGTATCCTTGTCTATGATAAACAACGGGTCGTCTTTCTTCACAAAACCGCCTTCGGTAAAGTTTACCTTGTCCAAACTGCCGCTGACCTTCGCCACGACGTCAACGCTGTTAATCGCCTCCACCAGCGCCACATACGTTTTCGGATTGTTTATAACCTCTTCTTTTGCTTCAGCAACGGTAACGTTAACCGCCGGCATTCCGGTTCCTTCCCCTTTCTGTCCGTAAAAATGGCATCCGGCAACAACCGCCAGCAAAGCCGCAGCCCCCGCAAACAAATAACTTTTTTTCATAATTTTTATCCCCTCTGGCTTTTCTGCCTTAATTATTTCTGTAACCTTTTTCATCTGTAATCCAATCCTCATTTCCTTTTTATACTCTCAAACAGCAGACCCAGCCCCGCGCGAACCATATCTGCCACATCGTAATCTACCCTTTTGCTCAAAGTCGAAAAGACGATTCCCATATATGTAGATATGATAATATGCTGAATCATATTAATGTCCAAACCGTCTCTCAACTCATTTTTTGCTTTTAATTCTACCAAAACCTGGTTAACTTTTTCTAAATGATAATTTTTTGTCAGAGCCAATGCTTTGTCCACACGTTCAATAACAGCCTCCGACCACTCCATCTGGCACATGATAAACCGGTTAAACCGGGAAAACCGCAAATCCTTTTCTCCGGCATCGGCCCATAACACAAAATATTCAAGCAGATTTTCCAACGTATTGCCTTCCGGTACATTCGGCATAAGTTCTTCGCGTTTGCGCCCGACATATTCAATAATCAGCGCCGCTACCAAATCCGCCTTGTTTCTGAAATACCAGTACACCGCACCCTTCGTAAAACCGGCTCGGGCGGCTATCTCGTCAAACGTTGCTTTAGCATATCCTTTTTCCGAAAAAACATCTAATGCCGATTCCAGAACCGCCTGCCTGGTCTTTTCGGCATCTTCCTTGCATTTTCTTGCCATTAAACCTCCTGAATTATAGATACATACTAAAATGTATGTCATAAACAGCAATAAAAAACACTATATTTTAAAACTTGTCAAGAGGATATTTTTCATTTTTTTACAGATATTTTTACGATTTGTTAAATTACAGATTCGTCAAACAATCCGATAGTATTGCCGTCTTTAAACCTGCCTTATGCCCCAAGATTCAGCCCTGAAAGTTCAGCGCAAAAATTGTCGCTGTTCGGAGCCGCTATATACGCTCCCGCCTTGACTTCCTCATAACTTTGCATATAAAACATCCTTGCTTTGACAAAAGCGATGCCGTCAAACGAATAAGAAAATATGTAATCGTCGCCCACCCGGTTCAGCCGATACCAAATATCATGAACCTCCCGGCCAAGGTTTATGCCTGCCCAGTCGGAATGTCCGCCAGATGTAACCGAAGACGCCAGAACATTGTTTTCCGGATTCTCATTCATTAACGACGCTTTGAACCAATTGCGCTCGTCAATCCGCAACATAATGCCGCATTGCGAAAATTTTTCAAGCCGTTCAAAATGCCACTTCAGCGTCAGAAAAAAGTCGCCATCCTGTCGGCAAAAGAAAAAATGGCCGTCGTCCTTTTTAAATCCCCGATGCACGCTCTGCCAGAAGTCCGTTCCCGGCCGGGCGTAAATAATCATCGCGTCGTTCTCAAACCGTACGTTCTCGGGATCATTATACCATTCAAAATTTTCCAACGCCTCAAAATGCATTAAAAGCTCCTCAGCTGCTCGTCAGGCAAACTGTTCAACGCCGCTTCCAACTCCGCGTCTTTCGTTTTCGGCGCCATAATGACCAGATTGATGATTTCATCGCCGGTTCCGCTTCCTGTCTTAATTCCTTTGCCTTTCAGGCGCAGTTTCTCCCCGCTGGAAGAATAAGCCGGTATTTTCACGCTGACTTTGCCGCTTATCGTCGGAACAATCACCTTAGCGCCCAAAACCGCTTCTTTCATCGACACCGGCAAATCCATAACTATATTCTTCCCTTCTGCCCTGAAATACGGATGTGAACGCACATTAATCGTAATCAAGGCATCGCCGTCAGTACCTCCGTTGACGCCGGCAAACCCCTGCCCTTTCAGGCGCAAGACTTGCCCGGACGTCGTTCCTGCCGGAATTTTGACATTTAGGCGTTTGCCATTCATCATAATGCTTTTTTCGGCACCTTTGGCAGCATCAAGAAAGTCCACATCCAGCGAATATGCGGCATCCTGTCCTTTCTGCGCCCGGTATGCACCGCGCCCGGCACTGCCAAATCCCGTTCCGCCCCCATTGCTGAATTGGCTGAAAATATCCTCCCCGAACAATGACGAGAAATCAAAGCCGCCGTTTTGTGCCCCTCCGAAACCGCCTGCCGTATAGGTTCTGTATGTCCCTCCGCCGGGATTAAACCCGCCGTTGCCAAAACCTCCCGCGCCAAAACCGCCGGAACCAAACCCTCCGGCTCCGAACCCGGTTGGTTTGCCTTCCGCGTCAATTTCATTATTGTCATATTTCTGGCGTTTGTCCTTATCGCCCAAAATATCATACGCCGCTGAAATTTCTTTGAATTTTTCCGCGGCGCTTTTATCGTCCTTATTCAAATCGGGATGATATTTGCGCGCCAGTTTGCGGTATTGCGACTTAATTTCCGCTTCCGTTGCCGTTTTGGCAACGCCCAATATGTCATACAGATTTTTTGCCATAATATATTCCCTTCAAATACAATATAGGGAATGGTATTTTAGATTGCAAGGCTGACGCAGTCAAACGTAGCCCGCATAAAACCGTTATGGTACATGCTGACTTCACGAAGGTACGGCGAACCTCCGTACGCAATATCGGCGCAATACATGGAAGCCAAAGGCGAAATCTCGTCAACTCTGACATTTTTATATTGATAGGTTACAAAATCAGCCCCTTCGCCAACAACAAAAACATCGTTGGCCGTAATATATTCAGCCAGTCCCATATTTTCAACGCCGGATGTTCCCTCTGTATTTTCCGTATAATATCCGCTTTCAACCGGATTTGCATTTTCATCCATCAGAATATATTCCGTCGTGCATGCATTTAACAGCAAAAAAGCTGTCATACCCAGTACCTTTTTCATAAGCCCCCCTACTTTAACTCATTATAAACTTCTTTGCCCGCTCTTTCCAAAATACGCATGATTTTTTGGTTTTTAGCGCTGTTCGGGCGGGAATTATCCAGCTTTCCGAGCATCTTAACCAATTCTTTCTTAAAGCGCTCATTCTCACGCAGCCTGTCAACATCCGGCTCCAAATCCGCATCTTTCATCTTATGGTCGGTTACAACTTTCAGCGTCGTAATATATTTTGCCTCGTCAAGCGCCGCTATTTGGGCTTCTGCCGAAACCGCAAAGGCCGCCATCGCCGCCAGGCCGAAAACTAAACTCTTTATCATCGCTCACACTCTTTAATAAATAAAATTCTGCTTGCATATATGCCATTATCATATATAACTTAATAAAACCTAAAAATATCGTTTTCACCGGATAAAAAGATTAAATTTATGAAAAAAAACATATGGATATTGCTGGATAACCGCATTGGCAGCCGCCATCAGGCTGAAGGAATTGCCGACTGCCTTGATAAAACCCGGTTTACCGTTACAGAAAAAACTCTGGAGTATAACCGTTGGGCGGCACTGCCCAACTTCATTCGCGGAACGACTTTGCTCGGCCTGGTGTCCGAAAGCAAAAACACAATCAGCGCCCCATATCCCGACATTGTTTTGTCCCCTACCAGAAGAACTGCGCCAATCGCCCGTTACATCAAAAAAAAGCATCCCGAAACAAAGCTTGTCCAACTCGGGCATATCGGCCGCACCGGCATCAAAGACTTTACATTCATATTCGCTCCTGAACATGACAAAAATAAATTTAATGCCCCTAACATTCGTTATACTGTTGGCTGTCCGCATTTTGTCACTCGCGAAAAACTTGATAGTGCATATCAAAAATGGCATGACAAATTCTCACCCCTGCCACATCCGGTTACGGCGGTAATCATCGGCGGCGCAATCAAAAAGCATCCGTTCTCGCTTGAAAATGCCGAACGGCTTGCTCTTGCCGTCAAAAGCCTAAAGGAAAAGGAGGGCGGTTCGCTCTTGATAACAACATCTCGCAGAACCGGTACGGCTGCCGAAGAAAAAATCATGTCCACCCTGAATGCTTTTCCGCACTATGCCTACCTTTGGGGCACAAAAGACGAAAATCCCTATCTTGGATTTCTGGCATGCGCCGACAACATCGTCGTTACGGGAGATTCTGTTTCAATGTGCAGCGAAGCCACCGCTGCCGGGAAGGAATTGAGAATATTCACCGGATCTGACTGGCTGACGCCGAAACATCTGCGCTTTGTTCAATCTCTTTGCTCCAAAGGATACGCCACAGACATAGCAAACGAAGACTATACGCGGCAGCAGACCCCCGATTCCCCTCTGAACACGGCTCAAGAAATAGCGGCAGTCATTGCAACTTTATAAATCCGGGGTTCCGCAACGCTGTAAAATCCCCCGCTCATAATAAGTCGTAATTTTTAATGGCTAAAAGACTACCCGCCGCCTGAAAATTTCTCCAGCAACCGCACAATTTTAACCGGAGGCGCATTCTCTTCCAGCAAATTAAGAATTTCATTAAATAGCTTTGCTATAATCGAAAAACCAGGTTGTTGCCTTTGCTCGCAATACGAACTGGCCGCCTGTAAGTCCCGGTAAGGATTCTCATCTTCGCCCCATTCCAAAAACACCGCCGACTGTCCGAAATCAATATAAACGGGATTTTTTGGCATAATGTCGAATACGTCATATTTAACAAATTTATTGCCGTCAAGCCTCCAACTGTGATAATATGCCCTTTCGCACGCCCTGTTTATCTCTTTTTCGCTCCATTGCTCCGCACCGGTTCCTATATTTGGAGATTTTCTATACAAACCGCGGTTTCTTTTCCAGCCGTATTGCTGCTCAGAGTCGTTTCCGCCGTAATCCTCTGGCTCGGACAAAGTTTCATCCTTTTTGCTCGCAACACTTCCATACAGCTTAAAGCTGACTTTTATGATGTTTTCATAAATTAAGGCATCTCGTCCTGTAGCATGCTTAAAATATCCGGCAATACATTTGACTTTGATTTTATCGCACAGCTGCCTCAAATACAAAATTTCTTCACTAACGACAATTTGTTTATTCATTTTGCCACCATCTTATATCTTTATAGCAATATTATACAATTATTTTTCAATAAAAATCAAGAGTTCGCGTAATAATTATTTAAACAGAAATATGCCTGATTTCATACGCTTATAAATACCGCATTAAAACAATCTATAAAAAGGATAACAAAATAAATAAAACAAATATAGGTTGCATATTAAATTTTAGTTTTATATAATCCCTAAAGAGAACAACTTTAGAGGAAACAAATATGGCTTCATTATCTAATCGCGTTATATCTATTTATAACCGCAAAACCAGTATGAGACTTGCCCCGGCCGAATGGGAAGCTATTGATACAATCTGTCGGAGAGAAAACATTAAGCGCAAGAAATTATTTGAACTGATTGATGCAAACAAAGATGAAAAAATGGGGCTGACATCTTCTGTCCGCTTATTTTCCCTGATATATTACCGAAAATCGTTTCTAAGCCAAATTCAATCGGCCTCCGATGCCAGCCGTTCCAGCCCTATATTCGAGGCGATAAAGGGGATAGTTTAGCCTTATCCCGACAAAAAGATTACCTGCATTTCGATATACGGCGTACGGATGTATTTATTACGAAACCCTTTGTACTGCCTGTCCGGCAAAATTAAAATAATACCGCCTCGGAAACATTGTCTTCAGAAAGGGCTTTGTCTTTTAAATCATTTCGGAGAATGAAATCCCCGCGCTGGTTTTTATCTTCATACCAAGCTGGCGTTCCGTTCTTTTTTTCTCTGACATACACGGTTCCTGTCTTTTGAAAATCCTCTTTCCCCGCCGTTTCTGCTGTTTCAGCGTGCCCTTTAACGTAAACGCCGATAATATCACCCTCGTTAACCATAAATATAAACGGTCTGTTTGCTCGAAATTCCTTTACATCTTTTCCCGGAAGACCTGTAGCCACCGACGGCTTAACTGTTTCCGCTACCCCGTTTCCGCCAACATCGCCGCCACGAACCTTCGTTTCTCTTACCTTTATTTTAGTCTGCAAAGCAACCTCTTCAACATACGCCGAAAAATCATAATTTATCATTTTGGCAAAATCATAATTGTCCGGCAAAAATATTTTCTGCACGCCAAACAACGCATACAGGCTTCGAAAATCAGAAATTTTATAAAGCAACTCAAATTGCGGCAGGCTGATTTCAACCCGTTCTCTGTTAAATTCAGGTTTTAGCCGACGATCACCGATATTTGCCGCAAACTTATTAAAGTCAGATGCTGCCCGGGGCAGAAAAACAGTCAGATAATCCCCGGATGCATAATACAGCCGCACAGCCTGCATCACTGCATCTTCATAATAATCGGTTACAAGCTCTTGTGACATCATCATAACTTTGCCGATGCTGCCATCTATATTATAAAAATTCAACAGCTTCGTGTTTTCCTTTTCAAACGGAAACCTCCATTCACCATCAAAATAAGCGGCTCCCGCCAAAAACAAAGCTCCTTCCGGCACAGGCCTGATTTCAACTGCATTATTAAACGCACCTCCTGTCTTTTCCTTCAGCCAGGCATTAATTGGTGCAGTATCTTCCTGTAAGCTCCAGATTTCCGTTCCCAGCATATTGTTCATCTGTTCCCGGTAACGCTGACTGAACGCCTCCCCCCACAAGGAATTAACCAACACTATCCCTCCAGTCTGAGATTTAAGGTATCCGGCAAGTTTCACATCGACATCACGAATGCGCAAAACAGGAAACATTTTAGAAAATTCCAACAGAGACTCATCCACCACGCCATTGGCAGTTAAAACTGACAAAATATAAAAAGACAGCGGGGAAAGAACAAAATTCTCGCCTTCGGCTTTCAGCATCTCCTGCTTCAACCATACTGCCGCCAATCGAAGATTCTGATTATTTAACGAAAAATTCTCCCGAAAATGCCCCGTACCGGCAGGTTCCTCATCAGCCGGATACTTCATATGCTCTTTTCCCGACAGGGAAACATAAGATTCTTCTGCTCCCAAAACAATATCTGTTTCAGGTTCTTCCTCTTCCTCAGCATCATGCTTTTCTGCTTCAAAATTTCCGTCGGCACTTTCAACCTTGTCGACAACAAACCAGCCCGGACGCACATATTGCGCAGCAGCAGGCAAACCGAAAAAGTTGGTCCACATCACACAACACATCAGAATTACCATTTTCTTCATAAACATTCTCCCGGCTGAAAAGCTGGGTTTATAATCGCACAAATTACTTAATTTTAAATTACCGAAACAACCCAAGTCCAAATCCCAAACACTCGCTATAATATCTTCATTTATTAGATATAAAAAAATAAAACCCTTATAAAAAGAATATAATTAAGTAAAAAATCAATTAATTGTTGCAAAATTAAAACTTAATACTATACTTTCAAAAAAATAAACAGGAGAACGGTTATGGCTGAATTGTCAAGCAAAGTTATTTTCATTGATAAACGTAAAACAAGCATGCGCCTGGCTAACGCGGAATGGGAAGCTATTGACAGTATTTGCAAACGCGAAAACATAAAAAGAAACAATTTACTTGAAATGATTAACGCCCGCAAAGACGCCAAAATGGGACTTACCTGCTCCGTCCGCCTTTTTTCACTAATATATTATTATCGTTTGTTGACCAAAGAACCCATGCCCAGAACCGGCAGTTCTGCTGACGCGTCCTCTCCGATTTTTGAAGCCATCAAAGGCATTATCTGAAAGAGCAAAACATTCGCCGACGCCGCGCTCCAACATCAAACCAGCTTTCCTGCAAATTTTAAGCGCTGTACTCTGTTCCTGTGCCGCATACTTATATCAGTTAACAGACTCGCAAATATCCGATATCCCTCTATTCAGATAAATGCAAATTATCTGTTACTTATGCTTGAATGTCTGCGTTCTGCCTGCACCTTGTTAGTTACGTCTGAATGTCTGCGTTCTGTCGTCTGTATCCTGTTATTTGTGCCCGAATAAGCGTTCCCGTTCCGCTGCCAGGCATTTGTTCCGTTTATAAATGTCAACACTGCCGTTAGCTACAGCTTCTGCATAATAAGCGATTTTAAAATCAATTTTTTCCATATATTGCCGGAAAACGGCCATCTGCTGCTCCAGCTTTTCTTTTTGCCGTTTAAACAATTCCAGCCGTTCGCCAACTGTTGCATCGCCCTGCTGGCACAAGTCCATATATTTTTTAATATCTTTCAGCTGCATCCCCGTCCCTTTCAGGCACTCAATGATAATCAGCCAGTCAACATCCTCGTCCTCAAAAACCCTGGCGCCTGAAGATCCTTTTCTGACAAAAGGAAGAAGCCCTTCCTTGTCATAATAGCGCAGCGTATGAGCCGTCAGTCCGAGCTTCTTCGCTACTTGTCCTATTGAATAACGCATAATTTACTCCTTTTTTTATTATTGTGTCCACAAATACGCACAATGTCAATTAAAACATTAGGGATAAAGTAAACTCTAATCCAGATTATTTTTTGCATATTTCATAAAAGTACGCCCTAAACATTCAAAAATACACCTTTATAAAAAAAATATCTTGACTTAGAGCAAGCTCTAAAAATTATGCTTGAGCAAGATCGAGTCGTTTTCTGCTGCGAAACAGTATAATCAAACAGCTGTATCCATGCATTAACCCCTCCGGAATCTTTATGAACAAAAACAGAAACCATTATCAGCAAAAAGGAGAGAAACGCATGAAACTTTCCCCTGCTTTCACTTTCATAGCGGCCATCGCCGTTTCTTTATTGGCTTTAACAAATTCCACAGGAGCTGTTGAAATGAAAAAAGCACCAATTGATACCATTTTCCCACAGGGAGAGCCAAACCCTTACGGAAAATTTTTTACCGGTCAAACTTATCTCAGCCTGCTAAGCGCCAAAGACAACGTCTTCAACGCGCCCCTCGCCAATGTAACGTTTGAACCCGGAGCCCGAACCAACTGGCATAAACACAGTGGAGGCCAGATACTTCTTGTCCTGTCCGGAGAAGGGCGCTATCAGGAAAAAGGCGGAAAACTGAACATCTTGCATAGAGGAGATATCGTCCGCATTGCTCCGAACATAGAGCATTGGCATGGCGCAGCTCCTGATTCATGGTTTACCCACATTTCACTTGAAACCAATGTGCCAAACAATTCTACCGAGTGGCTTAACCCCGTAACTGATAAGGAGTACAAATAATGAACAAACAAATCCTAGTCCTGTCTGCCAGTTTCCGTAAAGGCGGAAATTCGGACACGCTTTGCGACCAATTCATCAAAGGAGCCGTTGAAGCAGGAAACCGTGTGGAAAAAATACATCTTAACGAGCGCAAAATAAACTTTTGCCGAGGCTGTGGAGTTTGTAATACCACTCACGAATGCGTACAGCATGACGACATGGCCGAAATACTGGACAAGATGGTTAAAGCCGACGTTATCGTAATGGCAACCCCCGTTTACTTTTACAGCATGAACGGCCAGATGAAAACCTTGATAGATCGGACGGTTCCGCGGTATGAAGAAATTCGTAACAAAGATTTTTATTTCATCGTCGCAGCCGCAGACACCAGTACGGCCAATATGCAAAAAACCATTCAGGGTTTTAAAGGGTTTACTGAAGACTGCCTCGACGGAGCCAGAGAAAAAGGGATTATATACGGAACCGGCGCATGGCAGATTGGAGACATTAAAAATTCCCCCGCCATGAACGAAGCTTATGAAATGGGAAAGAATGCATAAAAGATTGTTTTCCATATCTCAAAAACAAAACCGCCGTTTAGGTCGGACAGCAACCGGAGTTTCCGGTTGCTGTTTAATCTTAAATGTTTAAATATAGGCTCATAACCGTTAAAACTTCTTGATTAACATCAGACAAAAAGCTATTCTGTATAAGAACTCTTTGAAAGAAAGACAGATAACATGCTCCGTCCGAAATCTCTTCAAAAAATCAGAATAACTGCAGCGCTGATAGTCGCAATATTATGTATCGCCGGATTTCTGGGACTTTTTTATCCCGTAAAAATTTTCAATTTCAATTTAGTTCCCTTAATCCAGAAAATAATTGTTGATTTCACTGTATTCTCCGGGATTCTTCTGCTTCTGCTGATTGCAATTACATTTATATTCGGAAGAGTTTACTGTTCCGCAATATGCCCGTTGGGATTGCTTCAGGAATTCTTTCTGCTGCTGTTCCGCCGCAAAAAACTTCCCGCGCAAAAAAATACGCCCTTCAAATACTTTTTGGCTGCCCTAACCTTCGGTTCCCTGCTCGGCGGAACTGCCGTACTGATGCGGCTGATTGACCCCTACTCCGTTTCCGGAACTGCCGCCGGAGGAACTCTGTACGGAATATGCATTCTTGCAGCAATAGCTCTGTTGACTTGGTTAAAGGGACGTTTCTTTTGCACGAATATTTGCCCGGTCGGAGCTGTTCTGGGATTCATTTCTCGATTTTCACTCAATAAAATCAACATAAACCCCGACACCTGCGTAGCCTGCGGGCTATGCGCCCAGAAATGCCCCTCTGGCTGCATTGACTTCAAAAATAAAACCGTCGACAACGAAACATGTGTAAAATGTTTCAAATGCCTGAGCTTATGTCATAATCAGGGAATTTTCTACGGCTCAACACCCAAACACCGCAATTCCCAGCCTTTTAATCCCGGGCGCCGCCGATTTATTGCCGGAACCGCAGCCTTGGTTCTCTTCGCAGCCGCTTTTAAAGGAGGACTAAACTTAAGCAAAGGCATAGCCCGCAAAGTTAAAAACATAATCGTTCCTCCCGGAGCGGTTTCCGCAGACAGGCTCGCCGAGAAATGCCTGAACTGTAATCTCTGCGTGACAAACTGCCCAATGAAAATCATAAAAAAAGCCGACAACGAATTTCCCGCTGTGCATATAAAATACCAAAAAAGTTTTTGCGATTACAATTGCAATAAATGTTCGGAAGTCTGCCCTTCCGGCGCAATCAGGAGCATATCTCTCCCCGAAAAGCAAAAAATGCAAATCGGGCTGGCTGCCGTCAATGAAGATTCCTGTATTCAATGCGGACTGTGCGTTATGGAATGTCCCCGTTCGGCAATCACCAAACCGCAGGGGGAATTTCCGCAAATAAACCCCGGCGAATGCATTGGTTGCGGCGCCTGTCAGGCTGTTTGCCCGGTTTCCGCAATCAAAGTCGGAACCGTTAACCGGCAAAAAATCCTCAATCATAAACAAGATGGCAGACTCCCGTCTGCCCCAACCCAAGGAGATTAATATGTCAATAGGTTTGAGCGAATTAGTACTGATTTTAGTCGTTGTCCTGCTGCTGTTTGGCGGCAAAAGGATTCCTGAATTGGCGAAAGCATTAGGCAAAGCTTCCTACGAATACAAAAAAGCCAAAGAAACGCTTGAAAATGAAGCAGCCAGTTTCAAAGAAACCATAGAAAAAAGTATTGAACAGGAAAATGACAACAAATAACGCAACGCATATTGCAACGGATTCCGAAGGAGAGCTGATAACGCATTTGGAAGCTTTGCGCATTACGCTGATGCGATGTCTGCTGGCATTGGGCATTATGCTTTTTCCGTCATTTCTGTTCACGCCTGCCTGTCTTGATTTTCTGATAAAAATATTGCTTTCAGGGCAGCAGGTAACGCTAAACTTCTTTTCTCCCGCAGAAGTGTTTATTTTGCAAATCAAACTGGCGCTGGTATTGGATATCTTAATCTGCTTTCCTTACATAGCCCGGCAGATTTGGAATTTTGTCCTTCCCGCATTGTATGAAAACGAACGCAGATTTATCAAATCAATCATATTCTCTTCCAGTCTGATGTTTATTTTGGGCGTCATATTCTGCCTCATTTTTATTTTGCCGCTTATCATTAAATTTGGCCTAAGTTTCAGCACCGCTGATATAAAAGCCGTTCTGGGAATTTCAAATGTCATCGGATTAAGCCTGCAGCTTGCTGTAATCTTTGGCCTGATGTTTCAATTTCCGCTGATAACCTATATGCTTATCCGTTCCGGCATAACATCTTATGCCGCCGTCGCAGCAAAAAGACCCTACATCTTTACGGCCATTCTGATTATCGCAGCAATTTTAACACCGCCCGACATCGTCAGCCAGTTAATGCTGGCAGTTCCCACTTATATTTTGTTTGAACTGGGATTATATTTTTCCCGCAAGTTTGCATCCTGACCGCTTTTCATCCTCAGACACTATGCGCAATCAAAATAACAGTTATCGCCCAAAACAAAACAATACTATCTGAAAACAGCACATTTTTCATCATACCCGCCTCAAATATTTTTTTGCCCACAACCATAAAAAATCATTGACTTAGAGTTAACTCTAAAAATTATATTATCTTACGGAACAAACAAAAGGAGATACACATTATGAAATTTAAGCTACTTACATTCATTGCTGTATTAGCAGCATCAGCTACGGCTTTAACCGCATTCAACAGCTGCAACGCACAGGAAAAAGAGGAAAATACCATGCCAAACGACAAAAAAGTTCTGATTGCTTATTATTCTTTGTCCGGCAACACCAAAGACGTTGCCCAAGCCATCCGCAGCAAAACCGGCGGAGACATCTTTCGCATTGAAACCGTTCAATCTTATCCGGAAGAATATCGGGCAACAACGGCACAGGCCAAAAGGGAGATTAACGAAGGTTTCCGTCCTGAATTGAAAGGAAAAATCGACAACATCGCACAATACAATATTATTTTTATCGGTTCGCCGAACTGGTGGGGAACAATTGCACCCGCCGTCAGCAGTTTCCTTGCCGATTATGACCTGAAAGGCAAAACCGTTATCCCGTTCATTACGCACGGGGGCGGCGGCGTCCAAAACACAATTACCGATTTAACAGCCCAATGCAATGGCTGCTCAGTCAAACAAAACGGCTGGGTCGGCTATGGCAGCCGAACATTGGGAGTTTCCGGCTGGCTCGAAGACATGGGGTTCAAAAAATAACGGATATCACCAGATATTAGGCAAAAGTTCTGCCAAAGTGCAGAACTTTTTTTATAAAAAATCCTTTACCTATTGCCAAATTTAACATAAAGATTACATTAAAGTATAGTCATTTTTTGAAAGGAAAAGATAATGTCAAAAGTAATCGCCTCCATTTTTCTTGCACTTGGCCTTGTTATCGGCGGATTTTTCCCGGGATACTACTACTATCAGGCCAAATTAAACAACAACTCCGTTACGGTCAAAGGACTTGCCGAAATGAACGTCAGGGCTGACCTTGCCATTTGGAAATTAAAATTTGTCATTACAGGCAACGAACTCGTTCCGGCTCAACAGAAAATTACCTCCCAGGCAGCAGAAATTAATGCCTTTCTCAAGAAACAGGGATTTAGCGATAACGAAATCAGCCTCGGCAGAATAGAAACCAACGACCTGATGGCAAACCCCTATCGTAGCAACGACGCCAATGCCTCTCGTTTCATTCTTTCGCAAACCGTTACGGTAAGAAGCAATAATGTCGACTTGGTTGAAAAATCCCTTCCGCAGACAGACAGCCTTATCGCCAAAGGCATTATCTTCGACAGCGCCTCGTATGAATATCCCGTTTCTTACATTTTCACAAAACTCAATGATATAAAACCGCAAATGTTGGAGCAGGCAACCAAAAACGCCAAAGAGGCCGCATATGAATTTGCTAAAAGTTCTGACAGCAAGGTTGGAAAAATCCGCCGGGCAAATCAAGGGGTTTTCTCCATTCTGCCGCGGGAACAGGCGCCAAACAGTTTCGAGTCGCAACAAATAGACAAGACTGTCCGCGTCGTTTCAACCATTGAATACTGGCTTGATTAGTCCCCTCTATCTGCAAATAGAAATAAGATTCGTATTTTCCAACAGGCTGTTTTTCTCAGGCAGCCTGTTGCTTTAAACCTAAAATTATCAGAACAGCTTGACTCAATTCCCTTTTTATCATACAAACAAAAACAACATATACTGTAATATCAGGCGACAACCATGGTTGATAAAATAAAGATTCGCGGCGCAAAAGTACATAATCTCAAAAACATTAATGTAGACATTCCCTTAAACAAAATCGTAGGCATTGCCGGTGTTTCCGGTTCAGGCAAATCATCACTGGCTTTGGGCGTTTTATATGCAGAAGGTTCCAGACGCTACCTTGAAGCCCTCTCTACCTACACCCGGAGAAGAATGACTCAGGCGGAAAAAGCGCTGGTAGACGAAATTCTTTATGTTCCTGCCGCATTGGCTTTGCGGCAGCGGCCGGGCATTCCCGGTATTCGGAGTACCTTCGGTACCGGAACTGAATTGTTAAACAGTCTCAGATTGATGTACTCACGGCTGGCAAATCATCGCTGCCCCAACGGGCACTATCTGGCTCCGACGCTTGCCGTCGCTGCCGGACAGGAACTGGTCTGCCCCGAATGCGGTGCAAAATTTTATGCGCCATCTGCCGAAGAACTGGCTTTTAACAGTCAGGGAGCATGCCCTACCTGCGATGGAACCGGAATGGTAAGAACCGTAAATAAAGCCGCACTCGTGCCGGACGAGTCCCTCACTATTGACGAAGGAGCCGTTGCCCCATGGAATTCGCTTATGTGGTCGCTGATGACGGATGTCTGCCGGGCAATGGGTGTCCGAACCGATATCCCTTTCCGCAACCTTACGGAACAGGAAAAGGATATCGTCTACAACGGTCCCGCAGTGAAAAAACATATTTTGTATAAAGCAAAAAACTCCAATCAGGCCGGTGAATTGGATTTTACATATTATAATGCAACTTATACCGTCCAGAACGCCTTGGCAAAAGTCAAAGATGAACAAGGAATGAAACGGGTAGAAAAGTTTCTGAAGCAGGACATCTGTCCCGATTGCAAAGGAAGCCGCCTTTCCGCCGTCGCCCGGGCACCGCTTTTATGCGGAATTTCATTGGATAAGGCCTGTAAAATGCCTTTAGGAGAACTGGTCGAATGGGTAAATGGCATTCCGTCATTTTTAAACGAAGAAATGCGCCCCATAGCTCAAAGTATATGCGAGGCTTTTCAATCAGCGGCAACCCGTCTGATGGATTTAGGGCTGAGCTATCTTTCGCTCGACCGTGCGGCATCAACGCTTTCGACCGGTGAGAGGCAAAGAATGCAGCTGGCTCGTGCTGTCCGCAACCGCACAACCGGAGTACTGTACGTCTTGGACGAACCATCCATCGGCCTGCACCCTTCCAATATAATCGGCTTGAACGGCGTTATGCGGGATTTGGTTGCAGACGGCAACTCAGTCATATTAGTCGATCACGAAACACAGATTCTGTCCACCGTGGACTGGCTGATTGAATTGGGGCCACAGGCAGGAACCGCCGGGGGAAAAATTATAGCCGAAGGAACAATCCCTGATATAAAGAAAAACCCCAATTCCATAATAGCGCCGTTCCTTTCCGAAAAAACCAAGCTGCGGCGCACTTCGCAGCCTGCACTTAAACAAATGTTCGACAACGGAATCATCAGGCTTGCCACTCGGAATATCCACACCGTCCAACCACTGGCCGTTAATATTCCCAAAGGAAGAATGACTGTTGTTACGGGAGTATCGGGTTCGGGCAAAACAACTTTAATCTTGGAAAGCCTGATTCCGGCGCTTGAAGCAGCCATAAACGGAAAGAAGCTTCCGGAACATATCATATCCATTGAAGCAGACGGAATTAAACAGATAAAATTAATTGACGCAACGCCGATAGGCATCAATATCCGTTCTACAGTCGCAACATATGCTAATGTTCACGACGAATTGCGCAAAATTTTTTCCAAAACCGACGACGCAAAAAAATTAGGGTATAAAGCCGGAGATTTTTCTTATAATACCGGAAAGCTGCGATGTCCTGTATGCGATGGCACCGGTATCATCAACCTCGACGTTCAGTTTCTCCCTGATGTGGAAATCCCTTGTCCGGACTGCAGAGGTTCAAGATATGCCAAGCTCGCCGACAACGTAAAATATATCAGCAAAAGCGGAGAGGCATTTTCTCTGCCGGAACTCATGGAGATGGATATAAACTCGGCTCTGAAAGCCTGCAAAGACTTAAAAATCGTTTCCCAAAGGCTGAAAGTCCTGCAAAACCTGGGCCTTGGATACCTGACTCTCGGCGAAGAAACACCGGGACTTTCCGGAGGAGAGGCACAGCGGTTAAAACTGGCCAGTGAAATGGGAAAAGGACAAACCGATTCCGTTTTTGTATTCGATGAGCCAACAATAGGCTTACATCCGTTAGACGTACAAACATTGCTGGATGTCTTCCAAACTCTTGTCAATAACGGAGCTACCGTTATCATTATCGAACATGACTTAGATGTTATCCGCAACGCCGACTATATTATAGATATGGGCCCCGGCGGCGGAGCCGATGGCGGACGTATTGTAGCCACAGGAACCCCAAAACAGATAGCCGCAGCTCCCGCAAGCATCACCGGAAAGTTCATATAAGACTCGCTGCCTCAGACTGTTTTCCTCAAACGCCTGAAAAATCTCTCGGCAAATCTTTCCGCCGTTCTCTGGTGTCCCCCCTCAAGAACAGATAAAAACTTGCAACAAGAAATCTCCTTCTCTGCTTCAATATTGCCCGAATTTCTCTCCAGAAAATCCCCGCAAAACTAAAACTGGCCTGATTTTTGAACCCCAATATTGCCCCAATTTCTCCCCCGAAAATCCTTTTCTTTTAAATGGAAGATAGCTGAAAAACATTGACTTTCAGAAGAAATCGCCATAACTTTTATCAAAATTCATCATTATGTTTAATCATTAAAGCCCAATAATTATGGTACAAAAAAGCTCTTTCTCTATGCGTATCGATGATGTATTCTATCGTTACGGCATTTTCGTAACCGGCAAAATTCAGAGCGGATGCATAAAAGTTTTTGACAAACTTATGGTCATAGGTAAAAACGAAGAAATGGAGAATCTCTGCATATCCTTAAGTAAACATCATCCCTATGATAAAACGCAAAAAACATCTGTTAAGAAAGCTATCGCCGGAGATTACGTAAGCATCTGTTTGCTGCAAGGGTCTAAACTTCAAATCCGAAAAGGAATGATATTAACGGCACGAGAATAAATGCTGCCCCTAGCGCAGAACCGATTAAAGCCTGTGATTATTTATAGTATCAAACCGCTGACATTGTAACCATTTGCCTCAACTTTGTTCTAGCCTAACTCTATATAAAAAATTAATGCAATTTACCAATACTTCTTCCTTAAATACCAATCCGGACTATACTCATATTACTAATAGTTGAACCACCAAGGTTCATTTCATATTCGCAGTCTTTAAAACAAAAAACCACCATAAAGGTGGTTTTTTGTTTTATGGTCGGGACGAGAGGATTCGAACCTCCGACTTCTTGCACCCCATGCAAGCGCTCTACCAGGCTGAACTACGTCCCGATAACCTCTTTTCTATATATCTGCATACTGTAAAATGCAAGCAAAAAATTTATTTCTTTCATTTATACCATAACGCCCATATTTTAACCGGCAATCAAGTACTATACTTAAAAATATCATTATATAAAATATACATAAATAAAAAAAGGCTGCAAACGCAGCCTGTAATAACTTAAAATCCGGAAACAATTATGCCGTTGCTTTATCAGCAATCACCTTCTTAATTTTTTTCGCTTCCGCTGTCAATTTTCCGTCCGGAGTAGACATTAAATATGCATCCAAACCGCCTTTATGCTCAATAGAGCGCAGCGTCTTCGTGCAAATTTTCAACTTATAAACCTTCCCCAGAGCTTCGCTCAACAGAGAAACAACTTGCAGATTCGGCAAAAAGCGGCGGCGGGTTTTATTGTTAGCGTGGCTTACATTATTACCGCTCATAACGCCGGTGCCGGAAATTTCACATTTCTTAGCCATTTTTTTATCCTTTACTCAAAAACTTTTGCTCATACATACAAACTTAATCCATATAAGTCAAGCAAAATCTTCGTAAAAACTTAAAAAAAAGCTGGATTATTTAGAAATTACGTTGTATAAGCATAACTCGCAAAGTGATTTGCAGCGTGTACCCGTAGCTCAATTGGATAGAGTGTTGGCCTCCGACGCCAAAGGTTGCGAGTTCGAACCTCGCCGGGTGCACCATTTTATAGTATTAAAAGCGCCCTTATTGCTAAGAGCGCTTTTATTTCAGGCATAAATTATATCTACTCCTCTTCCGTATCCTCTTCATCACTTTCTTCATCTGCAATTTCAAGATCATCATCTTGCATCATTGCTTTAATCATCCATGACTTTTTAGCATACATATCCAGATATTCTTCCATCAGATTCGCCACCTGAAAATTATCGGCTTTATCAGCCTCATCCCTTACTTCCTTGGCCGATGCGATTAAAATATCACAATCAGCAGAAAGCTCCTCCAAAACTTCGTAGCCGTGATAATCGCGGGCTTCTAATTCGTCTATCGTCGTTTTATCCAGATATTCCGCCATTGAAGCCGCCGGCATTTTGTTCTGCATCTTCATTACTTCTGCCACTGTATCGAATTGGCATTGCAGCATTTTATAAATTTTTTCGGTCATTTTATGAATAAGCGGAAATTGCAGTCCGACAACATTCCAATGCAAATTATGAACTTTAATATTCAAAACTGCAAGATTTGCCAGAAAAACGTTTAGTTTATCAGTCTTATTAGCCATAATATTTCTCCTCTATAAAAACAACACCGACAAAATAATGCGCATTTCCTGCTTTTTTAGAGGATATAATCCAAAGATAAAATATTGTCTCCGTCATTCACACGAAAAAGCCGCCCCAAAGGCGGCTTTTTCAATCAAAAATCTGAACAAATTTCCTTGTTTCCGAATCATACTGCAAATGCAACACCGAACAGTTTTCATTGGGCGTCTTTTTCAATTCCAAGCCACACTTCAGCGCGCTCAGTACCCCGGCATGACAAACCACGCCAATGACAGTATCCTTCTCACAAACAATTCTGTTTAAACAATGCAGAACTCTTCCGAAAATCTCGCGCTTGCTCTCGCCTCCGGGAAAGTGAATATCCCAGTTATCAAAACTCGGCCAACATACATTCTCAACAAAAGTATCTCCAAATCTGGCTCGTACTTCGTCAAAAGTCATTCCTTCAACTTCGCCGAAGTCGCCTTCGCGCAAATCCTGAAGAATAATAATCGGAAGCTCCGTCACGCTTCTGCAGGCAATTTTGTTTGCTGTCTGTACGGCTCTGACAAGCGGCGAACAATACAACGCCGTCATTCCCAGCGACAGGACTTTCTCTGCCAGTTTTCTTGCCTGCTCTTCACCATTTTCGTTCAATACTGCATCCAGGCCGCAGCCCTGCCATCTGTGTTCCAGATTATAATCCGTTTCACCATGGCGAAAAATGTACAAATCTTTTTTCATAAATATAACTGTTTTATAATAATAGTAAATCTGCTCTTAACTTACCTGTAAATTTTATTTATGCAACAAAAAACCGCCTGCCGCAAACCGGACAAGCGGTTTTTTAAAACACTGAAACTTATTTACCAAGCAGTTCGTCTGCCAAAGTTTCCAATTGTCTGATATCCGCATCTTTCATCGCCGATTTTATCGAAACCGTCGTATCTGCAAATGTAAGATTTTTTAAGCCTTCAAGTTCTGCCCGCATTTTTTTGGCAGCGATTGGTGCCCAAGAACCGTTTTCAATAAACGCAACTTTCCGGTTTTGATAATTTTTGCTCTTCAGATGCGCGATAAAGCTTTCCATACAGGGGAAAATGCCCCCGTCATATGTAACAGACGCCAATACCAGGCGGTCATAACGAAACGCGTCCTCCACTGCTTCAGCCATATCGTCCCGCGCCAAATCGGTAATCGCAACTTTCGGAGCGCCTTTAGCCTCCAAAATTTCTTTAAGTTTTTCCGCCGCCTGTTTGGTATGCCCGTAAACCGACGCATAGGCGATAAGTATGCCTTCATCCTCCGGCCGGTAACTGCTCCAGATGTCATATTTATTAATATAATACTCCAGATTCTCCGTCAGCATCGGTCCGTGCAAGGCAAAAATCTTCTGAATATCAAGAGTTGCCGCCTTTTTAAGCAACGCCTGCACCTGTACGCCGTATTTGCCGACAATATTGATATAATAGCGGCGTGCTTCGCAATCCCATTCGTCCTCAACGTCAAGCGCGCCGAATTTTCCGAAAGCATCTGCCGAAAACAGGATTTTTTCCTTTTTTTCATACGCAACCATAACTTCCGGCCAATGTACCATCGGTGCCATGACAAACGTCAGCGTGTGGCTGCCCAAAGACAGCTCGTCGCCTTCATTGACAACAACTTTGCGCCCTTCCAAATCCAAATGCTCAAAAAATTGCGGAATCATATTAAAAGTTTTCGGATTCGAAACGACCTTTGCCTTTTTATACTTGTTCAAAAAGTGCTCAATATTGGCAGCATGATCCGGCTCCATATGCAAAACGACCAGATAACCAGGCTCTTTGCCGTCCAAAACTTCTTCCAGATTCTGAAACCATTCGTCTGTCGCCCGCTTGTCAACCGTATCCATCACGGCAATTTTATCATCCATAATAACATAGGAGTTATAGGAAATCCCTTCGGGAATAACATACTGTCCCTCAAACAAATCCAATGTCTTGTCATCGGCGCCGACATAATAAACACTCTCAGTCAACTTCTTGTTCTGCATATTTTTACTCCTTATCGCAAATATATGTTCTGTTCCTGTTTATTTAACCTTTTCCTCAATAATTGCAACAGCTTTTTCAAACACGTCTTCAATTCCCATTTCCGATGTATCCAGAATATAAGCGTCTTCAGCCGGTTTCATCGGGGCATCTTGTCGAGTCGCATCACGTTCATCGCGGGCTTTGACATCTTTCAAAACATCATCGTAGTCCGCAGTCATTCCCCTTGCGATAAACTCATCATATCGCCTCTTTGCGCGCACTTCTGGCGCCGCCGTAATAAAAAACTTCACCTCTGCCTGCGAACAAATCACCGTTCCCGTGTCCCGGCCGTCATAAATAACCCCTTTCGCCGCTCTTCCGTCGGCAAAAACCGGATTCGCCGCAAAATTGCGCTGCATATCAAGCAGCCGCCTTCGTACCCCCGGATAGCTTGAAACGACCGATGCGGCCTGCCCTCCTTTTGCCGAACGAAAATCTTTATCATGCGACAATTCCACCATTTTGGCAAAAGTCAGCCCGGCGGCTTCTCGCTCTGCCGCGGCTGCGTCCGCCAAATCATTCCCGTTCTGCAGCATCAGCAACCCGACAGCCCGATAAACCATTCCCGTATCAAAATATGCAAGGCAGTATTTTTCCGCAAGTTTCTGTGAAAGCGTTCCCTTCCCCGCCGCCGCCGGCCCGTCTACCGTAATAATCATTATTCTTTGCAACCTTCCGAAATTAAAAATTTTATCTATTCTTTAACATATATTCGCTAATATCATAGTATAAAATCACTTTATACAAAGAATAACATAATGGCAAAAAACTTTCGTCTTTACATTAAGGAGCCGCTCGCTCCGGGCAAAACAATCATACTTGAAGAAGAGCAAACCCATTATTTGAAAAATGTGGTAAAATACGCCGTCGGCGACACAATCTCCTGCTTTGACAACCAATCGGGAGAGTTCGCTGCCCGGATTGCCGCATTCGAAAAAAGACACACAAGAATAAACATTCTCGCCCAAACCGAACCATTCACCCGCTGTCCGGATATCTGGCTGCTGTTTGCCCCCCTGAAAAAGGACAAAACCGATTTTGTTATTGAAAAGGCTACCGAACTCGGCTGCCGGAAAATCCTGCCCGTTATCACCCGCTACACAAATTCCGGAAACGTCAAAACCGAACGCTACGTCGCCCAAAGCATAGAAGCGGCCGAACAGTGCCGCCGGACAGACCTCCCGGAAATCGTTCCGGCACAAAAGCTTGAAGATGTCCTTTCCGGCTGGGACAGTCAAAGAACGTTGTTCTTTATGGATGAAACCCGAAACTGCCAAGATTTTTTTTCCGTTTTAAAAGAAAACCCTGCCTCTAAGGCAGCCGTCCTAATCGGCCCCGAAGGCGGATTTTCTCCTGAAGAATTAAACTTGTTACGCAACTTACCTTTTGCCAGAGGCGCAGCTTTAGGGCCGAGAATACTTCGGGCCGAAACCGCCGTTGCGGCAGCATTGTCCTGCTGGCAAATGTTTTCCGGAGACTGGAGCGACAAATGAAAATACTGATTGCCGATGACCACGAACTTTTTCTCAAAGGGCTTGAATTTATTTTAAACGAAAATTTCCAACACCCCGAAATTACCACTGCCCAAAGCTATACGGATATTTTTTCCATTTTGGAGCAAAAGCAGGATTTTGACCTGATTATCACAGACTTGGCCATGCCCGGCGCTGCCTGGCTGCCGGCACTGACCAAAATTCACACTTTGGTTCCGGACACGCCTATTACGGTCATCTCTGCCGTTTTTGACAAAGAAATCCTCCAACAGACGCTTGATATCGGCGTTGCCGGATATATCCCCAAAACAGCGTCAAACAACCTGATTGTCAGCGCCATCAATCTGGTTTTGGCCGGTGGCATATACATTCCCCATGAACTGCTCTATTCTACCAAGCTTGAACCTGCCCATAACGAAAGCAAACAAAAAGAATACTACTCGCCGCTGAAAACACTTGAAAAATTTGCTGAAAACACCCTTGATGCACCGCAAAAAGGCCTGACAGAGCGTCAGATAGATATAGTCAAATGTATCGCTGAAGGGCTCTCCAATAAGCAAATTGCCTATAAGCTGCATCTCAAAGAAGGAACCATCAAAGTACATATTACCATAATTTTAAAGGTTCTGAACGTTAAAAACCGTACTTCCGCCGTAATTGAAGCAGCCAAACGCGGCTATATTTCAGACAATATGTCTGACAACGGATAAATTAAGAGGACGCCATGGCTAAAACTGCAAAAAATATCCTGCCCGCCTATCTCACTGATATATACGGTTGGCTGTATCTGAATCCCAAACTTTATAATCTTTTAGACAACGCATTCCTGTTAAATTTTCTAACTTTGGGATACCACAGCCTTTTGACCGAAGAAGTAAAAAAGGAAATCTCTCCCCATTCGCATATCCTCCAAATCGGAGCAACACTCGGCGGACAAATAGAAAAAGCATATTCCGGTCTGGGTATGCTCGGCTCATATACCATTGTGGACATCTTGCCGGCCATTCTTGAAAACTGTCGGGAAAAGCATCTGGAACAAAAAATAGGCTTCGTTCACGCCGACGCCTCCAAAACCGTCAAAGGAAATTACGATGTCATCATCTGCTATATGTTGCTGCACGAACTCCCCCCTTTAACGCGCACCCGTATTATCGATAATATTCTCAAAGCGCTGAAACCCGGTGGTAAAGCCGTTTTTATCGACTATCACCAACCTTCCTCCTATCATCCTCTAAAATACATAATTCGCACCGTTAACCGCCTGTACCAGCCGTTTGCGGAAAGCCTTTGGAAAAATTCCATAAAAGGCCTGGCATCGCATCCGGAAATATGCCGCTGGTCACAACAAACCTATTTCGGCGGCGTTTACCAAAAAGTCGTCGCCACAAAAATGGACGGCACATCTCTCTGAAATTCGTCATATAACCTGCCGTCTCATCCTTTGCCCATACGCTTGCGGCAACATTTCAGCATATGCAACACGCCATACACGGCGTACGCAACACGCTATACCCGGGTATGCTTTTATCAACACAAAACACCGGCCGCCCTCCCAACGAGAACGACCGGCAAGTCCCAAGCAGACGGTTTAAGCATCAAGATTTAGCAACACTAATCTTCTTAAACTTCTGCTTTTCTGTCTGGGATTTCGGAATAGAGACAGTTAACACGCCGTTGTTGTATCTGGCGGTCGTTGCTTCATAATCCAAATCCCAGGGCAGCTGTATGGTACGTCTGAACATACCATACGAGATTTCAGAAAAATAATTATCTTTGGCATTTTCTTCAGATTCGTTCTTTTTCTCACCGCTGATGCTTAAATAACCGTCCGCAGAAACCTTCAAATCAATGTCTTTTTCATCAATTCCCGGAATTTCCGCCGTAACTTTTACCGCATCTTTATCTTCAGTAACCTGAATTTTAGGTGATAAATCCGAATATTCCGAATTTGAACTGTCCATAAAATTCCAAAAATAATTCATCAGGCTTCTGAAATCCGTCGGATTGTGAGAAACGGACAAATCATGATTGTTCGGATTTGAATTTGTTACCGTATTTCTCATCATTCTTCTCCGCAAAATTATTTTTCTTCCATTTCCGAAATTTCTACTTCGTCAATCTCGTCAGAAAGTTTTGAACCGCAGCAGCAGCCCGAAGAAGAACTGGAGCTGGAACTCGGTTTGGAACTTGAGCTGGACTGGGACTTTTCATTAGAAAACTTAGACTGAGAATTTTTCATGTTTACCTCCAAAATATATTTAGCCAATTTTTAAAAGCATTCTTGCAAAACAAAAAGCTCTTCGGTTTTCCGCCTGCAACGCCGAAGCTCCGCAGACGTTCCGCCGTCGGCACCTGTAAAATTTCATTGCAAAATTTACACCTGAAAAGATAATCCCTGCCTCGCCGAATTTAAGCTAAACTTAAGGGCAGCTTTCACTGCCCTTATTGTCTAAATGCAATATTTGATATTACGTTTTTAAAATTCCGCGGTAATATTTTTCCCCATATTCAAAAACTTTTCCGTCCTCTGCCTCTTTAATTCATCGGGAGACATACCGGAAAGTTCTCGCAACTGGCGTGATATTGCCTCTTTAACCGCGCCAAGCGTCTGTTCCGTATTGCGATGGGCTCCGCCCAGCGGTTCCTTAATAATCTCATCAATAATCCCCAACGCTTTCAAATCTTGTGCCGTCAGTCTCAATGCCTCCGTCGCCTCTTTTGTCTTATCGCCTGAACGCCATAAAATGGAAGCGCATCCTTCCGGCGAAATAACGGAATAAATTGAATGTTCCAGCATCAATACCCGATTCGCCGTTGCTATTGCAATCGCGCCGCCGGAACCTCCCTCGCCGATAATTATTGAGATAATCGGCGTTTTTACCTGCAAACATTTCTCAATGGACGAAGCAATTGCTTCAGCCTGCCCGCGTGCTTCCGCATCTACCCCCGGATACGCCCCCGCCGTATCGACAAAACTGATAATCGGCAGGTGAAACTTGTCTGCCAGAGCCATCATACGCTGCGCTTTGCGATACCCTTCAGGTTTTGCCATACCGAAATTATATTTGATACGGGTTTCAAGGTCGTTTCCTTTTTCCTGTCCCATAACAACTACCGCATAACCGTCAATCTTGCCGATACCGCATACCATCGCCTCATCATCGGCAAAACACCGGTCGCCGGCCAACGGTGTAAAATCCTCAACAAAAGCCTTTATATAATCCAAACAGTGCGGTCTTGCGGGATGTCTGGCAATCTGCGCTTTCTGCCAGGCTGAAAGGTTCATGTATGTCCGGTTGACGTGTTGGCTTAATTTACGCTCCAGACGCCTGATTTCCCGGGTAATATCCATATCCTCGTCTTTGGCAAGAAGTTTCAGATGTTCGATTTTTTCTTCAATTTCTAAAATATCTTTTTCAAAATCAAGCACAACGGCTGTAGATTCATTCATCTTTTATACCTTTAAAAATTAAACATTGACCTCTCTATATCACAAAATAAAAAAAATTCACCATATTTTTTGCATATATACCAAATAACCGCCCGGATTTGCAGCAAATAACCATAAAATCATAAACATTTAACACATTTTTTATTTGCAAAATAAGGCTTTTCCGCTACAATAGCCAAAAATTGTAATTGGGAGTCGGACATTGTTGAACATTTCGTTTTTCATAGCTGCATTTTCAAGCATATTCTGGTTTTTCTACAGCCTAAGATTTGTCAATGTAAGCAGTATTTCTGCCGCCGGAGGAGCCGAAGCCCTGTTTCAGGCGGTAATTGTCATTTTGTTTCCGCTCGCCGTAATCTGGGGAATATTTGCCGTCATAAAAAGCTTTTATACTGAAAAGCAGACGGTTGTACAAAATCAAACCCTTTTAGAGCAGTTGAAAAAAAATGCCGAAAATGCCAATGCGCTGAGCTGCGCTTTGATAGCCGCGGAAAAAGAAATAAAAAACGGCTTTATTCTGCATGAATTTGACACGCTGATTGCCGATGCAAACGAAATCTTGTCCGACATCATCAAACGCAGCAATTCCATTTCCAGCGCCCAGATGGAACATTTATGGAACCGCACTGCCGGCGGTGAACGCTGGCTGATAGCCAAAACTTTTATCGAAACCTACAACTTTCAGGCCGGTTTTGCCGGACATCTGCTGCAAAAAGCGCAGAAGGACAGCCTCCTGCGGGGCAGTATCCTTGAATTTGAAGCCAGAATAAAAAGCCTTTGCCGGCTGCTGGAAATACACGACACCCAGCGCATATTCTACAATATGGTCGAATACGGCGCATTAGGAAAAGTTTACGGCATCATTTCCCCGATTGCCAGCCAACTTGCCCCAAACACAAATTCGTCTCAGATTGAAAAAGACACTCCCCAAGATAAGACCTCACAACAACCCATTCGCCGGGAAAAACATAGTTTCACCTCAGACGAATTGTCCCTCTCTCCCCGGCAGGAAGAGAACTTTCCGTCTTTTTTAAGCCGCCCGGAAGAAACACCGTTGCACTTCTCCCTCTCCGAACCAACACCGGAAAAATTTGAAGAAACATCTACACGTTCCGAAATCGGTTCATCGCCGGCTGACGAAAAAAGATTAAACATAGATGCCGGATTGAGAGCTATCCGCAACGAAATTCTCTCAACGGAACCCTCTGCGGCCGTTCCTGCAGCAGCGACACCGACCGACAATACAAACGCATCACCGGTAATAAAATCGTTTGCACACACTCAAACAGCATTGCGCAATCTGAAAAAAGAGCCCGTATTCAGTGAAAATAATGCAAACACACAAGCAAAAACTCCGGGAAAATCCGGCACTGAGCCCCTCGCGCCTTCATTTTCTCCCCGCCGGGAAATTTCCGCTAAACAGCCTAAACCTGCGGTTTCACCGACAACACAAACCACACGCAGAGAAAAAAACAAAAAAATTATTTCGCTTGATGAACTTGAAAAAGAGATTGATGCGTCACCGGATAACAATTACGACGAATACGCATACCCATTCGGAGCCTGGCTGGATGACAAAAACCATAAATAAGCTGTTTAAGCCTGCCATTTTGCCCTTATTTTTAATGCTATGCATTTCTCTCCCTCCTCAATCTCTGGCGGAAGATGAAGATGTATTTTCAAACAATTCGTCAATATTATCTTCCTCTGTCGTAATAAAGGAACAAACGCCTCCGCAGATAACAATTACCGACAGCATTTCTCTAAGCGGCACTCCCAAATACGTACCGGGTTTCACCCACTTTGACTACGTAAACCCCGATGCCCCCAAAAAAGGGCGCATCGTTCTCCCCGCTTACGGCACCTTTGATAATTTTAACCCCTACATTTTCAAAGGAACCGCATCAACCGAAACCGTCGCTCTGACTTTGGACAGTCTCGGCTACACGTCTGCCGACGACCCGGAAACGGTCTATCCGCTGATAGCCGAAAAATTTGAACAACCATCTGACAAAAGCTTTATCGGCTTTTTCATCAACCCCGCCGCCCGATTTCAGGACGGAACCCCGATAACCGCCGACGACGTCGTATTCAGTTTCAATTCCCTCATCACCAAAGGCTCGCCCGTATATAAATTCTATTATACCGACGTTGACCGGGTAGAAAAAATCTCCCCCCGCCATGTCCGCTTTTATTTCAAACCCGGAATAAAAAACCGGGAATTGCCGCTAATCATTGCCTCTCTCAAAATTTTTTCTGCCAAAGACTTTGCTAACCGGGAATATGACAAGCCGAGTTTGACCCCGCCGCTGGGTAACGGCCCATATAAGATAAAAAACTTTGAAGCCGGACGTTACATCACGTTTATCCGGGATACGGATTACTGGGCAAAAGACCTCCCCTCCCGCAAAGGCTTTTTCAACTTCAACGAAATAAAATACGACTATTATCAGGACACGACCGTTACCCTGCAGGCGCTGTTCTCCGGCAATATTGATATGCGCTACGAATATATTGCCAAATCGTGGGCAACCGGACACGACAACGAACTCATCAAAAAAGGCAAAATCAAAAAACAGGCGGTCAAACATAACCGTCCGGCAACAACCCAGTTCTTCGCTTTTAACACCCGCAAGAAAAAATTCAGCGACCCGCGCGTCAGACAGGCGATAGACTATGCGTTTAACTTTCCGTGGGCCGACCGAAACCTCTTCTACAACCAATACCAGCGGTTAAGAAGTTATTTTGCCAATACGCGTTTCGCGGCAACAGATACCCCGAAAGACCTGGAGCTGGACATTCTCCTTGCCCTGCAGGACAAAGTGCCGCCTGAAATCTTCACCGTACCGGTAGAAGCGACGTTTCGCGACGATTCCCTTTCCGACCGGGAAAACCTTAAGCGCGCCGTCAAACTGCTTAACGATGCCGGTTACGACTTTATCAACGAAAAAATGTGTAATCTGAAAACCGGCGAACCGCTGGAGTTTGAAATAATCATAAATTCGGCCAATGGCAATTCCTTCACCCGTGTCCTGCTTCCTTTTATTGAAAACCTGCGTAAAATCGGCATAAAAGCCACCACCCGCATTCTGGAAATCAACACCTACAAAAACAAGCTGGACAATTTTGACTTTGACATAATCGTCGGCGGATTCGGCGGCCTTTATATGCCGGGTTCGGAACAGAAAGACCTCTGGGGCAGCCGGTCGGCGGACGTTCCGGGTAGCAACAACATCATCGGTATAAAGAACCCCGCCGTGGACGAACTCGTACAAAAGCTGATAGAAACCGAAGACAACGAACTGTATACGGCGTATGTCCGCGCCCTTGACCGGGTCTTGCTGTTTAACCATTACGTAATTTTCAATTGGTATTCGGATTCGGACCGTATTGCCTACTGGGATAAGTTCTCTTTTCCCGAAAACAACGCCGGCATCGGCGTTGACATCAACACCTGGTGGCTGAAGGATTAAAACTATGCGCAACTACATTGTCAAAAGGCTCCTGCTCATACCCGTAACAATGTTCGGCATTTTGCTGATTAACTTCGGCATCGTCCAGCTTGCCCCCGGCGGCCCCGTTGAGTATATGCTCGCACAGTATAAAGGTATGGACACCGTCGCAACCGGAAACATTAATGCCGGCATACCCAATATGAACGAGCAGAAATATCAGGGCGCAAAAGGCGTTCCCGACGACCTTGTAAAAGAACTGGAAAAACAGTTCGGATTTGACAAGCCAGTGCACGAACGTTTTGTTAAAATGCTCAAAGACTACATTTCTTTTGATTTCGGCAAAAGTTACTACAAAGACAAAACTGTCCTGCAGCTTATCAAAGAACGGCTTCCCGTTTCAATCTCTCTCGGTTTGTGGTCAACGCTCATCATTTACCTGATTGCAATCCCCCTCGGCATAAAAAAGGCTCGCGAAGACGGCGAAGAATTTGATGTCGTCAGTTCTTTCATTATCTTCATCGGCTCGGCCATCCCGGTATTCCTGTTTGCCGTCCTGCTGATTGTCCTCTTTGCCGGTGGAACGTACTTTCAGCTGTTTCCGCTGAAAGGCCTGACGTCTGACGGCTGGGAAAATTTTACGCTGCTGCACAAAATCGGCGATTATTTCTGGCACCTTGCTCTGCCGGTAACCTGTATCGTCATCGGCGGCGTCGCTTCACTGACTATGCTGACCAAAAATTCCTTTATGGACGAATTAAGCAAACAATACGTTCTGACCGCCCGCGCCAAAGGGCTCTCCGAAAACCGGATTCTCTACCGCCATATTTTTCGCAACGCCATGATGATAATCATCGCCGGGCTTCCCGGATTGCTGATGAAAGTCCTCTTCACCGGCTCCCTGCTTATTGAAATTATTTTCAGCCTGAACGGTATGGGGCTGCTCGGGTATGAAGCAATTATGACCCGCGATTACCCTGTCGTTTTCGGAACATTATATATATTCGCCCTTCTCGGGCTGATTCTGAAACTGCTCAGCGACCTGACCTACTCGCTGGTTGACCCGCGTGTCAATTTTGACCGGATATAAAATTGATTAAACATTCATCTGCCGCCAAAGAATTTGCCAAGGCGGGAGGTAAACGATGAAACAGCATCAGCAAAGGCTCGTGCGCCGGCTGAATTGCCGCGGCCGCCCTGCAAAACCCGGTTCAGTTCTTCCTCATACCCGCTGGAAACCGCCAGTTTCTTACCCAGAACGACTATCTCGTTCGGCTGGTCGCGCTCATCCCTTTCTTTATCAAATACAGTCAGCACCACATCTTTAAACTGCCCCTGTTCCTCTTTGGGGAATGCGGCAATGAGTTTCAGCAAATCGCGCATAAACGGCGGCGCATTGGTGATATCGACTATAGCACAGGCTTTTTCAGGGGTAAACGGCTGACCATCCTTTCCCGCCGGATAAAATTCCTTATTGTTTTCAAAACCGCTGACATAATTGCTGAAATAACGGTTGCGAATCGCCAGACGCGACAACGTTTCCGTAAATTCTTTTTGCGCTTCCATTTCCTTTGCAAAATGCTTTTGCAGATAATTATACATCGTCGTATTGGCAAAATTGCCGTTGTATTCATTTTTGGTATCAAACTGGATGCCCGCAAACAGAGCCTGTCTTGAAACCCAGGTACCCTTGGGATCCATCAGCCATTCTATCGGCTGAACCTCAAACCAATACGCCTTACCTTTTTCTGCCTCTGTACCGTCAGACATTATTGAATTGCAGCCACGGGGTATTCCTTCAATACGGATATATTTTTTGCCTTTAAACATATACTCCGCACAGTTTCGTGGGGTAAACCTGGTATCCCGGGCGTCAAGTTCCGCCGAATCGAAAGTATAGGTTTTGCCGGTGGTTTTAAGGGCGTTTTTCTGGTACTGAACCTCTAATTCCTGACTGACATCTTTAGGCGCCACGGTTTGCGGATAGACACCATATTCGCAGATTTGTACCGTCTTGCCATTAGGCAGCGCCAACGTTCTCACGTTGTCCGGGCGAATTTTGGATGTTACAGAGGCCGGCATTGCCGGACGACCGGCAATTTCTCGTTTATTAGGGATATGGGAATACTTGGAACCCTTATAGACGGTACAGACATGTTTAAATGAGGAAGACGCCGACCAGACACACCCGGAAGTAACGCCGGCAATGTCTTTAGTACCACCACAACCTGTCCCCAGAGCAATGGCAACATCTGAAATGCCCACGGCTGAGCCATACGCCTGCATTACTTCCAATGCGTTATTACCCCAGATGTCTTCTTCCCTTAAAAACGTTACTTTCATTTCCCCCCCGATATATATCGCTCTTTTATGCCTTATATGAACAATTTATCATATTTTCAGCTCTTTGGCAAGCCATTTTTTGCCGGCCGATTCTCCGTGTTCACATTTTTCTCCTCAAAAAAACGGCAGCCCTTCCGCTGCCGTTTCCTTTTTTCGGACATACGCCGTCTAAATCTCGCCGACATACATTCCCATATCCACTGCCGCTCTGACATAAACGCTGTCTTTGTTCAGCAATGTCGTTCCCTCGGCAACAACTTCTTCCAGCGGATAAGTTTTAAGCTTATCGCCGTTCAACGCAACCATAACGTCCGTCTTTCCTGCTTTCAGCAATTCTACCGCTTTCGCTCCGAACGCACAGGCAAGCGCACGATCAAACGCCGTCGGGTCGCCGGCACGCTGTACGTGCCCCAGCTTGGTAACGCGGGTCTGAAACTCCGAATACTTGGCATTGATGGCAGCGCTCAAGTATTCGCCGATACCGCCGTTGATTTTTTCGCCGATAAGATTCTTCGTATTGGAAACCATCTCGCCACTCTCGGTATGAACACCCTCGGAAACGACGATAACCGCATGATTCCGGCCTTTTGCCTTAATGCTTTTCAGTTTATTGATAATCCCGTCAATCGTATAAGGAATTTCCGGCACCAGGCAAACGTCGGCAAAACCGGCCACCGCGGAATGCATAGCCAGATGTCCCGCGTCGCGTCCCATAACTTCCAAAATCAGTGCCCGCTGGTGCGAACGCGCCGTTTTCCACAAAGCGTCAACCGCCTCAACGCAAACCTGGCATGCCGAGTTAAACCCGACCGAATACTGCGTCAGCGGCGTATCATTGTCAATCGTCTTCGGAATGCCGACCATTTTGACTCCTGCATTGCGACAGTAGTTGCTGACGATGTTCATACTGCCGTCACCGCCGACAACCACAACCGCGTCAAGCCCGAGTTCGGCAACGCCTTTGCCGAAACGCGCCGAAATTTCCGCCTGCGATTCCATTTTCACGCCTTTGTTCAGCGACCCGAGGTATGACCCGGCCAGACGCGGCCACGGCGTATCCGAAAAGTTCTTCTCCGTCAGCAGCTCATACGACAGCGGCGCTTCGGTCAGCCCGTCCGTTCCGTTGTGTATGCCGTAAACTTCCCAGCCCAGCTTGGTTGCAGAATTAACCACGGCCAAAACCACCGCGTTAAGCCCGGCACAATCGCCGCCGCTTGTCAAAATACCGATTTTTTTAATTTCAGTCATACCTTAATTTCCTGTTTATAATAAGTTTCGTTTCATTTTCAGCAATAGATATCCGCATAATCTCCATATTACTAGCACAAATTTATTTTTTTTCACTTAATTTTTTAAATTAACCCTCAAAATAGCTTGATTTTTAACCTAAATTAATATATACTGCGCACAAATAAGTAAGAATCGCTGCCAAAGCGGCATAACACTATTTTCGGAGCGACGCTACAATGGTTAATTCAAATTCTTTCGGTAAACTTCAGGTACAGCTCTGCGAGTTGAAGCTTGAGGAAAGAAGGGTAAAGTCAGATATAACCAAATTGGTAAAAAACAAACAGATGATTGATTTCTATCAGGCTCAGCAGCTGAACAGCCAGAAAGCCAGCCTGAAAAATAAAATTCAAAAACTGGAAACGCTGATAAACCCGAATATTATCGCTTAACTCCGCCTGACGGATTAAGCACGTGCAACTATGTTTAAATCCGAACCGCAGAAACAGGCCGATGAAATGAAAAGCAGCAAATACAAACTCCTGATATTAAGTGTATTTGCTGCCTTTATTTTATGCACGGCAGCCTATATCCTTTTCATCTACAAAACAGACTATTTAAAGATTTTTGTTGTTTACTACAAGCCGGCACCATTAGTCAAAACGGAAATTTTCGAACCGATACAGGGCGGCCGCGCCATTGCCGAAACCCCTTCCCGCCGCGGAACGTTCACACCCGAAGAAATAAACTGGCTCAACGGCAATATGATTGGCGATAATACCGGAAATAACATTTCGGAACTGAACCGGTACTTTGCCGAACTGACCGCATTATACTGGATATGGAAAAATACCGATTCGCCATATGTCGGAATGTTCCATTACCGCCGTTTTCTCAGCCTGAACGACAACGCCCGCTACCCGATGCTGGAATTTCCCTCTATGCGTTTCCGCCATCTGGGATTACGGCATCTTAACGGATTCGCCAAAGAATTTCTGCACGATTTGGAGCTGGAAAAAAAATATATCCTGCCGTGGTTTGCCACGCACGATATTCTGGTCTCCGAGCCGATAAAAGTAAACGCCTACGAACAATATAAAAAAGAGCACATCATTTCCGACCTTGATGCCGCCTTGGAAATTATCCGGCAGAAATATCCGCAAATGTACGATTTTGCCGTCAGCACGCTCAACAGCGACGAAGGGTTTTATCCGACCAATATGTTCATTGCCCGCCGCGAAATACTAAACGATTACGCCGCCTGGCTTTTCAGCATTCTGCTCCCGCTGTACGACAGCAAAAAAGAAGAAATCGCCGCCCGCGACACCGAACAAAAACTGGCTTTTGCCTATCTGGCCGAACGCCTTTTTACCATCTATCTGCGCTATGGGCAACAGACGCGCGGACTGCGCATAAAAGAATTTCCGTTTGCACTCGCCTCCGATTTCTTTGAACCGCCGGCAGGAAAGCCTTTTATCATTCTCAAAACGCCGCAATGGCAGGATATTTTCATAGACCAGCAAAACAACCGCATTTGCAGTTTTAACAACCCGTACCGCAGCTGCGGAAAATTTGCTTTCAAACCGCAAAACCGTCTGCAAGTCAACTGGGATAACGGTGGCGTCTCATATTTCCGACACTCTGGTACAAATGTATTTGAACTGGAAAAATAAAAAACGGCTCTTATTTTCCTAACCGGTTAACGCAAATTAAAGAAAATCTGTTTTATACTTGCAAAAGTAAAGTTTTTAATCCCGAAATTTGGCAAAAGCAATGCACTCAATACATTCTCTGATTGTCGACCTGACATTAATAACCATCTATGCCGGAATTACGACGCTGTTATGCAAAAAGTTCAAACAGCCTATTGTTTTGGGATACGTTTTAGCCGGAATTTTTGCCGGTCCCTATTTCGATTTGCTCCCGACTGTCCGGGATAAGGAAGACCTGACCCTTTGGGCGGATATCGGCGTCATATTTCTTCTGTTTGGGCTTGGTTTGGAGTTCAGTTTCAAAAAAATGCTTAACGTCGGTAAAGCAGCAATGATTACCGCCAACGCCAACATCATCTTTATGCTCTTCATCGGCTATAACACCGGACTTATGCTCGGCTGGTCAACCATGGACAGCTTTTTTCTCGGCTCCATGATTTCCATGTCTTCAACAACGATTATTATTAAAGCCTTTGATGACCTGAACATAAAAAAACAAAAATTTACCGACCTTGTTTTCGGAGTTTTGATTGTCGAAGACCTCGTCGGCATCTTGCTGCTGGTTCTGCTCCCGACCATAGCTCTCGGCAAAACGATTGACGGCATAGAACTTGGATTAAGTACCCTCAAGCTTGTCTTTTTCCTCATCTTGTGCTTCATCACCGGAATCTATCTCGTTCCGACGTTTCTGGCAAAAATCCAAAAGTTTCTGACCGATGAAATGCTGTTGCTCATCACCGTAAGCCTCTGCTTCGGCATGGTTCTGCTGGCAACGTCTTCCGGCTTTTCTTCCGCACTGGGCGCATTCATTATGGGCTCTATTCTCGCTGAAACGGAACTTATCGGCAGAATAGAAAAGAACCTCCAGCCGCTCAAAGATTTTTTTGGCGCAGTATTTTTCGTTTCTGTCGGCATGATGGTTGACCCGGGAATGTTCATAACTTACGCCAAACCGATTATCGTCATAACTCTGATTGTCATTATCGGCAAAATTTTCTTTTCCTGTTTCGGCTTTGTCGCCTCGGGACAACCGTTAAAAACGGCCGTCTACGGCGGATTCTCATTGGCTCAGGTCGGCGAATTTGCATTTATTATCGCCTCACTGGGAATGAGCCTGCAGGTATTGAGCCCTAAAGTTTATCCGATAATCGTCGCCGTTTCCGTCATCACGACGTTCTTAACCCCGCTGATGATAAAATCCGCCGAACCGGCTTACAAAACCCTTAATCGGATTTTGCCTGAAAAATGGCTTAATTACATCAACAAGTATGCAACGACTGCTGCTATGACGCACAACGAAGAACGCCTATGGAGCGCCCTCTTCAAAAATTATCTGCTTCGCCTGACCCTTTTTTCAATCATCCTTTACAGCATCATCGCTTTTGCTTCGGCAATCCGCCCGTTTATCCGGGAAATCATTCCCTACCGGATTCCCGCCAACATCATCATGACCTGCCTGACATTCCTCCTTATGGCACCATTCCTCAAGGCTCTGATTGGTTGGAATATCATCACTACAAAATTCATCAAAGACAAACTGGGCTGGCTTTTTCCCCACAAACAGGCTGAAGAAATCGAACTGGCCGTCAAATGCGCAAAAGAAGAGCATGACAACCCGGAACACTCCGAAGGTACGGCTGCCGGCGGAATTTGCACAACACTGGACGACAGGACCATACGCCTGCGCAACTTTTTCTCCGGAACCAGCCAGGTTTCAAAAATTTATTACAAATTATGGATGGCCAAAAAGGCCAACCGGTTGCCATTGATAGTTTTGACCAGTTTCCGCATTTTGGTATCATCATTCTTTATTGTAACCGTCGTTCACAAATTCCTGACCGAAAATCCCAAAGTAACGTTTCTTCTTTTGTTACTGACAATTTTTTCGGTATCACGGTCACGCTGGCTGCTTGACCAATACCTTAAAATAGAAGCCCAGTTTCTGAGCAACCTCAAAGGACAAAGAAAAACATCCGCCCCGCAGGCCTCTGCACCCGATGAAGAAGCTGAAGCCGCAAAAAAACAATAATGCCGCCCCCAAGGCCGGCAAGACGGAAATTATCCAATAATCAAATTTTATATTAATTTTCCCAAATGTTTCTAAATCAGAATCCGATGTTCTTCCACTGCCGGTTCAGGTGTATATTTTGCCATAAACCGCGACAAAGTCAATCTGTCCACCCCTAAAATCCGGGCAATCTGCGACTTCGAAATCTTTTCCCGGCGCATGGCAACAATTTTATCCTCTTTCCCTGTCAGCTTGAGCTTATCGTTTTTTCTTCCCCGCGGGCGCCCCAGCACCCGCCCCTCCGATTTCAGCCGCAACAGAGCTTCTTTCGTCCGCTGCGATATCAAATTGCGTTCTATTTCCGCCGACAGGCCAAAAGCAAATGCCAAAACCTTTGATTGAATATCCGCCCCCAGCCGATAATTGTCTTTTATCGTCCAAACCTGAACTTCAGACGCCATACAATGATGCAGAATACTCATAACCTGCAGCAGATTTCGCCCCAGCCTGGACAACTCTGAAGCGACGAGAATATCTCCGGCTTTAAGCTTTTTCAACAACTTGCCAAGTTTGCGTTTATCCAACTCCTGCGTGGAACTGATAGTCTCCATTATCCATTTGTCGATAACCAGCTCATTCTTTATGGCAAATTCTTTAATCTCAAAGCGTTGATTCTCTGTTGTTTGCTTATCCGTACTGACACGTATATAACCATAAATCATAACATAGTCCCTTTCATATTTTTGGTTTACAGGGATTCGCTACGCTATTTTGACAATAAAAACACCTGTTTAAATAATTAAATAGTTCTGAACCAACCTTTTTAAATAATACTTATGATAGATACTCTTGTTTCTAAAGTTCCCCTTTGCAAACAGCACTTATTCTCCGCCAATACGCTGTCGTTCAGTCTCTAACCGGAAATGGCATTGCAATTAAGCTACCGCAATATGTCATTTTACTCCGCGCTTTTTTAGTTTTTCCACATAGGGCTGCATTAAATCGTCGTAAATGTCATTACAATCCCATTGATCGAAGTATTGCCTCAAATCATCGCCAAAGGTTTTAAAATCCGCCCGCCCTCTTGCAGCTTTCCGGTTATAAAACTCTTCCCAGGACTTTATCACATAATGGTTTATCTGCGCTTTCTTTACCGGCACAGACTTGTCTTTTCCGAACTCCGCGCCGTTTTCATTCACCCATTTGCCGCAGACCCACATATAATGCGCTCCGCAGTCAACGACTGTCCGCGGATTAAAGATAGATTTCGGACTGAAATCCGGAACGGCGGAATGTCCCCTGAAATTTTCCAGCACCAAACCATCAGGCCGCTTTTCATGCCCCGAACTGCCATATATAACCCAATGCAGGCTTATCTGGCTGCAATCGGCATATTCCGCCATAAAATCACGCAAATTGTCCTTCTCATGCAAAACGATAAACTCGTCCAAATCCACCACCGCCATCCATCTGGTTTCCTGCCCGAAATGGGCTGCTGCATGACAATATGCCGGGTCTTGCCTGTCCCTTCCCGGAAAATAAATATACGTAACATCTCCTGCGTCAATATACGGCTGAAGGACTTCTTTCGTATTGTCCGAACTTTCATTGTCATAAACATAAAAATGCTCAACACCGATTAATTTATGATATTCAAGCCATTCTCTAAGATACGGGCCTTCGTTTTTAATAATGCAGGCAATAGACATAAAATACTTAAAACCCCTGTTTTCGCGGTTTTCCTCAGAACTCAGGCGGGAAAGCCGGCGATATTCCGCAATACCGGTCTTTGGCAAACATATATAAAGCTGTTTTCTCTTATGCTTGTTACGGATAAACCAACGAAACAGAAATTTATAAAAACACTTTTTCAACGCGGCCATGCCAACCTCCCGGACTCTCCTGATGAATTTAAAGGATCGTTTAAAATCTACAATCGCAGCACTGCAAAAACCAGCAATTTCCATAGGTTTTACACAGCCGTACGTATATGAAATAAAACGATTGTTTTATTCACACAGGCTAAATTTTCTCACAACACCTGCCTGCCAATATGACCGCGGCAAAATATTTGCCCCGCCCCAATTTTTGCCAAATGAAAAACAATATGCCTTTACTTCTTTACATTAAAACACAAACGGAATACATTACCGACAACTCAACAACAGAGGCAAAACATGAAATACGTTTATCCAATCATTCTTCTCGCTGTATCCAACATATTTATGACATTTGCGTGGTATGGACACCTGCGTTTCAAATCGCACGGCCTATGGAGTGTCATTTTAATCAGCTGGCTGATTGCTTTTTTTGAATACTGCTTTCAGGTTCCCGCCAACCGCCTCGGGCACGAAGTCTACTCCGTAACCCAGCTCAAAGTAATTCAGGAAGTCATCACCCTTGCAATTTTCATAGTTTTTTCCATATTTTACATGAAAGAAGGCTTCCACTGGAACCATGCTGTCGGATTTCTGCTGATTTTGCTTGCTGTATTTTTCATATTCAAAAAATGGGATTAACACATTCCGGTTTTTCCTTGTCGTCAACCGACATAGCATACAAAATAATACCTGATGCCGCGAAAGATATCTAGCCAAATATATCTTCCCAATCCTGTTTCAGCCGTTCGCCTTTGTATTTAAGGTCATAACGCCGCTGTTCCCAACGCTCTCTGGCTCTGTTTTTCCAATAATCGTCGCCTTCATTTTCATAGCGCCTGTATTCTTCCTTCGTCTCCTTGATTTTTTGTGCGGTACTGTGAATGTTGTCTAAAGATTGGGACAGCTTTTGATAAGAATTTCCGTCATCATAATACCCGCCGTCACTGGCACACCCCGCCACTAATAAAACAACAGCAAACAAACACAATTTTTTCATATTTTATCTCCCGGCAAATCGACTTATTGAAGCTTACTCTCCCAAACAATAAAAATCAACCTTCAATAACGTCTTAACCATAATTGCCCGCCCTGCCTGACAACATCATCTTATCTTAATTCTGCCCGATTATAAGCGTTTAATTTGCAAAACAAAAAACGCTCTTAAAAGAGCGTTTTTAATAAATGGTGCGCTAGGCCGGAATCGAACCGGCACGGGATTGCTCCCAACAGATTTTAAGTCTGCAGCGTCTACCTGTTCCGCCACAAGCGCAAATCATTTTCGTAGAGTTTTATACAAACAAAAAAATATAAATGCAACATAAAACTTGTTTTTTTTTAATTTGCCGCTAAACTTTCCGTGTTTTGGATATGCAGCGCATATCGCTTGTTAACATACCGTTTGTGCGGCAGGAACAACGTTTCGGCACAAACATGACAGAAAGGCAAATTTTATGAAACCAATCAATCGGAAATTAAAACTTTCCAAAAACAAATTTTCGGAAGTTCCGTTCCGTAAACTTGTTCCTAATATTGTAACCATGCTGGCTCTGTGCTCCGGCATCACGTCTATTCGCTATTCCGTACAGGAAGACTGGAGCAAAGCAGTTCTGTTTATTTTTCTCGCCGCCCTGTTTGACGGGCTGGACGGTCGGTTGGCCCGTATGCTGAAAGCATCGTCAAAATTCGGAGCCGAACTGGATTCTCTCAGCGATTTCGTCAGTTTCGGCGTTGCCCCGGCTATTCTGATGTTCCAGTGGTGCCTCTTTGACCTGCCTAAAATCGGCTGGTTTTTCTGCCTGCTTTACGCCATGGGAATGGCTATGCGGCTGGCCCGGTTCAATACCATGCTTGAAGACAAAACCATTCCGCCCTATTGGTCGCATTACTTTACCGGCGTTCCGGCTCCGGCAGCTGCGGCAATGGTCATGATGCCCGTTTTAATCAGCTTTGATTTCATTGAAGCGGAAAATTACCTGCGCACGCACCTGTTCTGCGGCTTATGGATGTGCATTGTTTCTTACCTTGAAACCAGCAGAATCCCCACCATTTCATTGAAAAAAACCAAGATCAACGCATCTATGATTATTCCGCTGTTGATAATCGTTGCCCTAATGGCAAACTTTCTCTTCACACAAACCTGGCTAACCCTGGGAGTACTGACAGCTTTGTACACGCTGTCAATCCCGCTTGGCGTCCTGAAATTTCTCAAAGACAAACGGGATTTCCAGAAAACTCAGGCTGTCAGCGAACAGATATAACGGCAAAGGAGGCTGCGGCCTCCTCTTTTTTTCCAAAAAAGCCTTGATTTTTAAAACAATAAGCGCTATAAGACTCCCACCAACCGACACCCCTGGAGGCCGTTTGGTATAAATTTAATTTTATAAAGGATTAAAACATGTCAGAAATTACATTTAATGCAAATTTGCGTGAAAAAGCAGGTAAGGGGGCAGCTCGTGCATGTCGTAGAGAAGGCCGTATCCCTGCAGTTATTTACGGTGGCAAAAAAAATGCCGTTAACATCAGTCTACACCCGGTAGAACTCGAAAAAGCTCTTGACCTTCGCGACTTCTACAAATCGGTAATTACCATTTCCTTAAACGGCAAGTCAGAAAAGGTTGTCTGCAAAGACGTCCAGTTTGACCCGGTATCCGATATGCCTATTCACGTTGATTTTATGCGCAACTAAGGCTCAAGGAACGCAAAATGTTTTTAGTGGTCGGATTGGGCAATCCTGGTGAAGAATATGCAAAAACCCGCCACAATATAGGATTTATGGCGGCTGATGAAATATACAGCCGCTATAATTTTTCCCCGTACAGGGCAAAATTTGAAGGATTGATTGCCGAAGGAAACATTGACGGCATCAAGACGCTGCTCTTAAAACCTCAAACCTTTATGAATCTGTCAGGAAATTCTGTTGGCAAAGTTGCCGCTTTTTATAAGATTCCACCGGAAAACATTATCGTCATCCATGATGACAAAGACTTGGCACTCGGCAAATTAAAAGCCAAAATCGGCGGTTCAGCCGGTGGACACAATGGACTGAAAAATATAGATTCCCAAATTGGGCAAAACTATAACCGCATCCGCATTGGCGTCGGTTCGCCGCAGGAACATCATACAGACACTGTTAATTTCGTTTTATCGCGTTTTTCTAAAGCCGAAATGACTCTTCTGCAAGAAAGAATAGATTTCATCGCCTCAACCATAAACGAGCTAATCAAAAAAGGCATTGCCCATTACTCTAACGTAATCGGCATGCACAACAGCAAATAAAGTTTTCAAACTATTATTCTTCTAATTTTTAAACCCTATCATTATGAGCTTTTTCAAAACAGCTATTGCAAAAATGCGGCGTAAACCTTCCTGCTCAAAACTATCAGAAATCCTGCTTTCTCGCAGCAATAGCGAAATAAGGTTTTGTTTTCGCTCTGATAAAAATAAAGACGAGTATCTTGACTGTTGCACAACAGCCAAGGAAGCAACAGAAATCTGCAGAATTCTCGGCAATATTGACTTATGCAGCCCGAAATCGGCATTTTTTTGGTTAAAAACTGCTTCAGAGATTGTTCCAAACAAAATATACCGCCCGTCAATGCGGTATATTTTTTTATTGCAAAAGCTGCACTTCTTTAGTATAACCCTCTTTATTGAACAAACAACCATCTTTAGGAGTTATAAAATGGGATTCAACTGCGGCATCGTCGGCCTCCCCAATGTCGGAAAATCAACTCTTTTTAACGCTTTGACTCAGACAATTGCGGCTCAGGCGGCAAACTTTCCGTTTTGCACAATCGAACCGAATACCGGCCGTGTTGCCGTGCCCGATAAACGATTGCAGGAACTGGCAGCTATCGTCCACCCGAAAAACATCGTGCCGACCCAGCTTGAATTCGTTGATATTGCCGGCTTGGTAAAAGGAGCCTCCAAAGGTGAAGGGCTGGGTAACCAGTTTCTTGCCAACATCCGTGAAACCGACGCTATTATTCATGTTTTGCGTTGCTTTGAAGACAGTAACATCACTCATGTTGAAGGCAGCGTTGACCCGATTCGCGATGCAGAAATCGTAGAAACGGAACTGATGATTGCTGATTTGGAATCCCTTGAAAAACGCTTTGAACAGACCAAAAAGAAAGCGCAAACCGGCGGCGACAAGGAAGCCGCTGTTCGTGCCAAGGTCATGGAGCCGATTATCAATGCTCTCCGCGAAGGCAAACCCGCTCGCACGGCAGCCCCGTCACCACAAGACAAAGACGCATGGAAACAATACCAAATGCTTCAGCTCCTAACCTCAAAACCGGTTCTTTACGTCTGCAATGTAGATGAAGACAGTGCTGCCGCCGGCAATGAATTCTCTCAAAAAGTCTTTGCCAAAGCAGAAAAGGAAAACGCCAAAGCCGTGGTTATCTCCGCCGCTATTGAATCAGAAGTCGCCCAGCTTGACAACGAAGAAGAAAAGAAAGAATTCCTTTCCGCCCTTGGTCTGGAAGAAACAGGCCTGACCAAAATCATCAAAGCCGGGTATGAGCTCCTCGGATTGGAAACCTATTTCACCGCCGGTCCCAAAGAAGTTCGGGCCTGGACTTTCCTTAAAGGTTCCAAAGCACCGCAATGCGCCGGAATTATTCATTCCGACTTTGAGCGGGGTTTTATTCGTGCCGAAACTATCGCTTATGACGACTATATTAAATTTGGCGGCGAACAGGGCTGTAAGGAAGCGGGAAAAATGCGTTCCGAAGGCAAAGACTATGTGGTTAAAGACGGAGACTTGCTCAACTTTCTGTTCAACGTATAAGAATGAAAAACATTCTGAAATATCACCTGTATATTATAGGCTTCGCCATTCTAGCCGCTGCTGCCGTTTGGTTAAATTGGAATTGTCCGCCGAATTACGACGAAGCTCATGCGTGGAATATCGCCCGACACCTTTCTACTGCAGAAATTTTTACTGTCAGCAAGACTGAAGGGCATCCGTTCCTTTGGTATTATCTGCTGATGCCCTTGGCAAAAGCAAATCTGCTTTATCCGTATTCGCTTTATTTCCTCAATTTGCTTCTCGTCATCGGCGCGTTTTGCCTGCTATACCGATATGCGCCGTTCCCCGCGTACGTCAAATATCTTATTACGTTTTCGGCACCTTTTCTCCAATTATATGCAGGCTTCGCCCGCAGCTATACGCTCTCCGTTTTCCTGCTTTTCTCTTTGCTTAGTTTTTATCCTTCCCGCCAAAAACACCCTGTTTTCTATCTTTTCCTACTGCTTTTGCTGGCTAACACCAATCTTATGGGATTCTGGACTGCCTTCCCTCTGGGATTTATTTATTTTACTGAAAATCTCTGCTCATCATTCCGCAATAAACGCCTGTCATTGCCGCTGTTTTTAACCATAAATGCCGCACTGTTGGAAATTTTGCTCGTTGTTTTACAATTCTATGGTTATAATGCAGATATCCCCAAATACACGCCTATCTTTCACTCCCTGCAGGAAGACCTGAATATGGCATTGTTTCCATTGAACATTCATGTATTCTTCGGCATAATTCTATTATATTTTTTCTTCTTTCTAAAGCAAAAACAATTCGCGGCCGCTTTTTTTCTTGCTTCGACAATGGTTACTCTTGCTTTGACTTTCACATCCGTCTATCACGGAGCCATACATCATCATAACTTCTTTTACATCTGTCTGATTGCGGCCTGCTGGCTGGAAAAAGAAAAATCCGCGGCACATTCGCCCTCTGCAACTCTCCTGCTGGGCATTATAGCTCTGCTTCTCATCTTCAATCCTTATAACCAATACAAAAAGAAAGACTGCGCGTATTTGCGCAGCCTCCAAAACAGTGCCATTGCCATAAATCAGCTGTTCCCCGACAGTAAACAGCAAATTCTCGTTTTAGAACATTTCGACGCCAATATTATTAAACCCTACCTTTCGCCAAATATCAAATTGCTAAACCAAACGATGACCGATTTTTCTTCTTTAAAGGCTTTTCAAGAAACTCTTTACCATTTCTACAGACAGATAAACCGATATAAAATAATTGAAACAGTTACCCAAACGCCAGATACTCTGCTTTATCGAACCTGTGGAGAAAACACATACCGCAATGACCTGCTCGCTTTTCGCCTGAAATACCAGCTAAATTCAAAATACTGCCTGTATACGATAGAAATCAGATAAAACATTTCGGCCGCAAACTGCAACCGAAAAAACACTCTATTCAACATCCAGATATTCTATCGCATCCATCGCCGCCATTGCTCCGCTGCCCGCAGAAATAACCGCTTGCTTATATTTGGGGTCTTTAACGTCACCTGCGGCAAAAACGCCTTCTATATCCGTTGCCGAACAATTTTCATGCGTTACGATATACCCCTTGCTGTCCAAAACCAGATTTCCTTTAAAAATATCCGTATTCGGCTGATGTCCTACCGCCACAAACACGCCGTCTACCGGAATTGTCTTCAATTTATCATTTTCAACATTCTTAATCTTAATACCTGTTACTTTTAACGGATTGTCCTCCCCGACAATTTCCTCAACAACGCTGTCCCATTCAACCACAATTTTCTTATTATTGAAAATTTTATCTTGCAAAATCTTATCGGCCCGCAATTGATGGCGTCTGTGAACCAATACGACCTTATCTGCCAAAGTCGCCAAATATAAAGCTTCCGAAACGGCGGAATTGCCGCCGCCGATAACCGCAACTGTCCGCCCCCGGTAAAAGAAACCGTCGCAGGTCGCACACGCTGAAACCCCATACCCGAGATATTTCTTCTCTGACGGAATATTCAGCCATTTTGCCGAAGACCCCGTCGCCACAATAACTGCTCTTGCCTTATAGGAATGCCCGTTTTCGGAACTGCATACAAACGGACGGTTGCCAAAATCAACCTCGACAATATTGTCATTGGCAAACTGGACGCCTAATTTCAACGCCTGCTGTTTCATCTTGTCCATCAGCTCAAAACCGCTTATTTCTTCAAAGCCCGGAAAATTTTCTATACTGCTTGTCATGGTCAGCTGCCCGCCTTCCTGATTGCCGGAAACAATCATCGTCTTAAGCCCGGCTCTCGCCGCATAAATTCCCGCCGTATATCCGGCCGGCCCGGATCCTAAAATAAGCAAATCAGTCGTATACAGTGCCATTACAGCCTCCTAGTTTAACAGTTTCAACGTACTTTCGCGCAGTTTTTTTACCCGCAGCGCTTTTTCTTTTTCCCCCTGAAGCTCATAAATTGCCGCCAGTTGGCTACATATATACAGCGTATCCTGATACTTGGCATAAAAGCTTTCATCCTGTCCCATAACTTCGTTCAGAGCCTTTTCCAGAAACTGGGCTTTTACCTGAGGCGTTTCCGCATTTTGAGCCAGCAGCATATACGCTGCAAATTTATCCTCCTTGTCATGATTCTCCGCCCATGTTTCTTCTACCCGAACATAAGCATCTTCATCATTGAGATAATAATAAATGTCTTTCAGGGCTAAAAGCACGCGGCTTTTTTCTTCCGCACTGCGCGCATAAGCCAAAGACTGGTTATAATATTCTGCTGCCAGAAAGTATTTACTATTATCCTGATTTTGTAAAGCGTCTTCATAATAAATATCGCCAAGTTTTGTATATGTCCAATACAAAATGGCTGCAACATTGGCCGTATACTCTTCCTTTTGTTGTAAAAATTTCATAAAATAGCGCAACAAAGCGCTATACTGTACCACCAATGCCTCTTTGCTCAGATACTTTTCCCGCTCCTGCACAATTTTGTACAAATGCAGAAAGCGGCTTTCCGCATTGTCCGTTTTCGTCACGGCCGGTTTTAACATTTTCTGGCTCCGATTGATAAAAATTACAATATGCCGCCCGTATTCAGGCAGTAGTCTTCATTATTCAATGCATATTTTTTATGAACAGGACATTTTTCGCATAAACACCCACGATTCTCATGAATGCAATTGCTTTTTTCAAAAGCGCAAAACATAAGCTCCAGATGTTCCAAATGTGATACGTCATACGGAATATCCTTTCCGTTCTTTAATTTACAGGTTGTTGTATAAGACGGACATGATAAACACATACAAGCCCGGGCATTCTCCACGGTTTTATCGACATGCATATTCTTTCTCCTCATAATATTTTCTCGCCAACGTAGTAAAAATATGCGTTAATGCCGGCAAAACAATTAGCCAACGCCCTAGATTTAGGTTTATAATGCTATATGCGAATAAACCTGTCTTTCTGAATTTGTGGCAAAAAATAATTACTAACCCCAGGAAGAAAGGAAATTTTATCAACCCTTGCAAATATTGGGCCGCGATAACATGATTTTATCATTTCATCAATTTTTTCTTCATCGCCGCTCATCAAAATTTCTACGCTGCCGTCATCTTCATTTCTGACCCAGCCGGAAATTCCGCCAATCTCTAATGCTTTTGCCACAGCCCAGCGTCGATACCCAATTCCCTGGACTCTGCCTTCAATTTTCAGATAAACTTCTTTCATAGCAAAACGTTTCCCATCTTTTTAGTTTTCGCTTTACATCTTCTTGCCGCATAACTGTCGCCTCATCGGTTCCCCATTGCTTCTGCTGCTCCTGTTCCTCACAAAAAGCCAGCCGGAAAACCGCTTCTGCCGAAGCTATTCTTTCGGCAAACAAAATACCGAGCAAGACTGAACGTAATTCCGTTGCCGTCAAATACAAAACGCTCAGCTTATCATCATCCAGCTGCCGCAGATATGCAATCATTTTTTCTTTCTGCAAGGCATTTGCAGCAATAACCGAAAGCCCTTTAGTCATCACAAAAGAAGTGTTCGACAGTAAATTTGCCTGTTCAATTGCCGCCGCCGCATCTCTCAATATACCTGCGTCTAAATCGTCCGGCAGGTACAAAAGCGTATCTGTTTCCGCAAATTTAACCAAAATCGAAATAAAATATTCTCTTTCTGCAGCTATTTTCTTTATAATTTCCGATTCCGGTTCCGATACGGAATTAGTTGGTTTTGTCACGTTTTCTTACTCCGCCCGAAAGTATATTCAAAATCCCTTTCGTCGTATCCTTTACAACGCCGACGCTGTCGTCAAGAATTTTCCCGACATCGCCCGTCGTCTGAGTAACGACATTGTCCGGTTTGGGAAAACGGCTTTCATACCCCGTTCCTTGCAAAGCAGTATAACACGGAGAACCGTCATTTTCCAACAACATCTGTGTCCCAAGGTATACAGGACCTCCCGTTGTAACGCCCACAATAGTTTTAATAGCATTGGCGCTGTCTACGCCGATTCGCGGATTTTGAATTGTCCCCGTCAGCTTCACCAGCGAAGACAAAGCCTTTGCAATATTCGTATCCGTCAGTTTTCCCGCAAAAGGTTTAACGCTCATGCTGACGGTATCATTTCGCAGGTTGACATCGCCGCTTGCCACAATCGTAAATTTATCGGCATTGACAACAACCCCGTTCGGAAAGCTGGCTTTGCCGTTTTTCAAATCAGCGCGCACAACGGCACAACGCAAGTCCAAATCATCATTGCCTTTGGTAATTTTCAGCGTATTAAGAAGCTGGGAAACTACATTTCCTTTCATCACCCCGATATTGCCGAGATGAACCTGCGACTTATCGACAATCGCAACAATACGCCCGTCAAGGCTGTCTGCCACTGCTGCATAAGTATCTCCCCGCCCGTTCAGGTTGACATAAACATCGGTATCGCTCCCGCTTATAAAATTAAAAGAGGATGAAGTTTTGCCCAACGCCTGAAGCAGTTTCTGCATATTTAACTTTTGTACCTCCGCCTGCAAAACCATTGATTTTGACGAAGCATTCAGCGAAGCGTTTGCCGTAACGCTGCCGTCGGCAACCGTCCCCTTAATCACTTTCAACACTGCCGTTCCGTTTTTAACCTGAACATCCGCAACAATATTGTCCGCAATCTCTGAATTCCCGTTAACCAATCGGGAAACCGACGCATTAACATCAGCGTTGATGCCATAAAGAGCCGAATACGGAATAACGTCAGCCGGAACAAGCGCCGTTGCCTGAGCTTCCTTTATCAATGAGAAATTTACTGCCGCCTGTTGCTTTTTCGCAAAAGTTGCCAAATCAAACCTGCCCGACTGCAATTTTGCCTTAACCGTCGGAATACTTGCAGCAATATTCGCAGTTGCCGTACCCTTTATTTCATTTCCGGCTATTCTAAAGCTCTTGATATCGGCTTTGATTTCCTTCAAATCGCCTTGCAGCATAACATCCGCAAATTCATCATAACCGCTGTTTTCGCCAAAAAAACCGCTCGCTTTGATTGTTCCGTTGAAACGGATATCGGCCAATAAATCATACAACGTCATTGCCGCCTCGGTATGTATGCCGGCGACATCAAACGTTCCGGACAACGGATATCCGGAAGCACTCTCAAGCTTATTTAAGCTGCCCAAAATACCGCTGCCGCGATACAATCCGTGATTAACATCAAAATTAAAATCAATATCGCCGCTGCCGTTTTCATCAAGTGCCAGTTCTGTAATATCATAACTTTGCTGCTTTGCTTTCTTATCCGTATAATTTATCTTCACATTGCTTAGCAAAACATGTCTGACTACCAGCGAAGACAAAAGCTGCGACACGCTGCTTCCTCCCGTTTCTTCCTGAACCGCCGGCTTGGCTTGCCCTTGTTTCATCTCGGCATTCGTTTCGCCGGTAGCAGCCTGAGCGCTCTTAACCAATTCAAATTTCATCGAATTAAAATTCGCAGCCTTTTCCTCTTTTTGTATTGCAGCACCGACTTTATCGGCAGAAAACTCCCAATTCGCCTCACCTGAAGCGTTTTCCTCAAGGTTTATCTCCGCATCATTCAGACGAAACGTATCAATCTCAATGTTTTTCTGCAGCAGCGGAATTACGGCAAAACCGAGTTCTACCGATTGCGCCGATACCATTGTCGGCGTTTTTGACCATTCTGCATTGGAAAAAGTAACGTCTTGAACCTCTATTACCGGGTTAAAAGACGGTTTCACCTGAATATCGCCGATAGTCAGATGCCGTCCCGTTGCATTGTAAACGATTTTAATAATGCTTTCCTTATAAGCGTTAAAATCTATCTGCGTCAGCAGCACATAAACGGCAGCAACCGCCAACACGCAAATACTAACCAACGAAATAAGTATTATCTTTAATGCTCTTTTCATTTTCTGCTACTCCCTAACCCCTAAAATTTAATCCAAGCGTACTTAGGCTGTCTTTAAAATATCCGGGCAGCTTTGCCTGTACAATCAATTTTCTGCCATAAACAGAAGACAAATCTATTTTATAAGCATGCAAATGCAGTTTATGGACAAACATTTTGCTTTTTTCCCGCTCTGTGCCGAAATATTTGCCATCACCCAAAATCGGCGTCCCGATAAATTCAAGATGCGCGCGAATTTGATGGGTCCTCCCGGTAAGAGGGCTGGCTGCCAGCAAAGCATATTTATCGCCAACACAGTCCAAAACCTGATATTCTGTCACTGCCGGCTTTCCCCCTTCCAAAACCTGCACCCTGCCGTCCGCTTTTTCCAACGGCGCCCTAATCTCTCCATATTCTTTCGCAGGAACGCCGCGGACGAGAGCCAGATACGTTTTTTTCAAAGTATGCTCCCGAAATGCCTTTGTCAAGAGATCCGCCGTTTTTCGATTCCGCGCCAAAACCAAAACACCGCTCGTGTCCTTATCAATCCTGTGCACCAGTTTCGGCCTTTCATCCCTGCCGGACTTAAGGGCATCAAGCATACCGTCTATATGTCTTTGGGTATTTGTGCCTCCCTGCACTGCCAACCCGGACGGTTTATTCAGAACGATAAGATTATCATCTTTATAAATAACCATATCCTCTATAAATTTTGCATCATACTCGGAAATTTCCGTATGTTCCGGCACTTTTTTCTCATTATCAAGCGGCGGCACACGAATTTCCGTTCCCGCCATAAGCCGCGTATTGGCTTCGGCACGCTGTCCGTCAACTTTAATCTGCTTCGTCCGCAACAGTTTTTGCAACCGTCCCAAGCTTAACCCCGGATAATATTTCAGAAACCAACGGTTCAGCCGGATTCCCTCGTCTTCATTCTTTACCTTAACAATTTCAACACCGCTCATTTATTTTCGTCCTTTTTCTTGAAAGCCCGCTGTTTTTCCGCTCTCAATTTATCAAAATAATCGATTCTTTTCTTAATTTCCCGCTCAAATCCTCTGTCCACCGGATGATAAAAACGCCGCCGTCCCATTTCTTCTGGAAAATAGTTTTGCCCGGAAAAACCATCCTCCAAATCCTGGTCATAAACATACCCGTCATTATACCCCAATTCTTTCATCAGCTTGGTCGGTGCATTCAAAATATGCTTCGGCGGCATCAGGGAACCCGTCTTCCGTGCCGCATCAAACGCGCTGTGCATTGCCTTGTAAACCGCTGCCGATTTCGGCGCCGTCGCCAGATATGCCGTCAGCTGCATCACAGCCAAATCCCCCTCGGGCGACCCCAGACGCTCATAAACTTCCGCACAGGCAATCGCCTGCGTTACGGCATTGGGATCCGCCAGCGAAACATCTTCAACCGCAAACCGGACAAGCCGCCGCAGGATATAACGCGGATCTTCGCCGGAAACAATCATTCTCCCGACCCAGTAAAGCGCCGCATCTACGTCCGACCCGCGCAGCGATTTATGCACGGCGGAAATCAGATTATAATGCCCGTCCCGTCCTTTGTCATAAACCGGTGCCCGCGACCGGATAATTTTCATCAGTTTTTCTTTGTCAAAAATCTCCCCCGGTTTGGCATAAGCCCAGACACTTTCCGCCAGATTAAGAATATATCTCCCGTCGCCGTCGGCCACGTTTTTCATAAACTCGCGCGCTTCTTCGTCAATCGGCAGTTTCATCCCTTCTTCGCGCTCGGCTCTCTGTAACAGCTCCTCAAAATTTTCCGGCGTCAGGCGGTTCAATACAAAAACCTGACATCTGGACAACAAAGCCGCATTTAACTCAAAAGACGGATTCTCGGTAGTCGCACCGACCAAAATAACCGTTCCGTCTTCCACATACGGCAGAAACCCGTCCTGTTGCGACTTGTTAAAACGATGGATTTCATCAACAAACAACAAAGTTCCTTTGCCTTGGGTTATTTTGCGCTCTTGCGCATATTGAAAAACCCTCTTTAAATCGGCCACGCCCGAAAAAACCGCTGAAATCTGTTCAAAGTACAAATTCGTATGTTCGGCAATCAGCCTGGCTATCGTCGTCTTTCCGCAGCCCGGCGGCCCCCAGAGAATAAACGAGGATATACGCCCCGTAAAAAGCATTCTGCCCAAAGGGGAATCCTCTCCCAACACCTGTTCCTGCCCGACGACTTCCTCAAGCTTTCGGGGACGAAGCCGATCGGCTAAAGGCCGTTTAACCCTATTTGAAAAAAGCGTTTCTTCCATGGCTCCTGCTGAACAAAATTAAAAACAAAACCAAAACTGCCTTATTTTTTACAACAAAGATTCTAAAAAAGCTATTTCTTTTTAACATAAAATTTCTCGCATTGCCCGCCTCCCGCAAATTTTCCCATATTCTCTGTCTTCTCCCTCTTGTTTTTTTTGCAAATATGTCCGACAAATATACATATAGCTCTTGACTCTGCGCAATAAAGTTATAGTATTCAAAAGATTAAAATAACCAGCAATCAGGAAAGAAATATGAGTTTTAGAGATTTGGGGTTAAGCGAACAGACCATCCACGCGATAGAAGACCTGGGCTATCAGGAGCCGACAACCGTACAAAAAGACGTTATCCCGTCGGTTCTCGCAGGGAAGGACATCTTCACCATTGCTCCGGCTGCCTGCGGCAAAACCTGCTCTTATATCTTTCCGCTGATTGACATTATTTCCAAAAAAGAAGGCCAGAACATTCTGATTATCTCGGCCGACAGCAAAGAAGCGGTCAATATTTCCGATAAATTTTCCATCTTTAACAAATATCACGAAATAAACGAAACGACCCTAAAAGACGGCGATACCGAAAATATTGACAGCGAAGCGAACGTCATCATCGCTTCGCCGGATTTGCTGCTTGAAAATCTGGCCGAAAACCGCATTGACGTTTCCAATGTCAATATTCTGGTGGTTGACGACATTAACCTGATAAAAAAGAAACGGCAGTTGAACAATCTGGACAAGATATTGGCTCAGTTGCCCGCCAATAAACAGAATATCGTCTTCACCACCCGCCGCTCCAAGGAAACGCAGGACACGCTAAACAAGATACTGAAAACGCCGGCGGAAATCAAAGTTGACAAAGCCAGAGAAAGCGAAACTGCGGAAATCGGGCAGAATGTTCCCGCTCTCCCGCAAAAAGAAATTCGCGCTGAAGAAAAAGCCTCTGCCGAAAAAGCTGCAAGACGGCCGGCACCGAACGCAAAAATTGACTTAAAGCCTCCCTTACTGGATAAAAAAGCATTAGACTTGTCCAAGCGCTACAAGGTTTTCGGCAAAAAAACACCAACGTTCTTACTTGCCGATACCAAGCTTGTTGAAGAAGCCGAATAATGCAGCAATCCTGCACACACGGATTTTCAGGATTCGCAAAATAAACTATAACGCTAAAACTAACTTTTTTATGGAGATTCTACAATGTCTGGACACTCCCAATTTAAAAACATTATGTATCGCAAAGGCGCACAGGACGCCAAAAAAGCCAGAGTTTTCGCCAAACTCGCCCGTGAAATTACCGTAGCGGCCAAAAGCGGCCTGCCCGAACCGGACAAAAACCCGCGCTTAAGGCTGGCAATCCAAGCCGCCCGTGCGGAAAGTATGCCGAAAGATAACATTGAACGCGCCATCGCCAAAGCAACGCAGGTTGCCGGCGGCGCCGACTTTACGACTATGCGCTACGAGGGCTTTTCTCCCAACAAAGTTGCCGTTATTGTTGAAGCTCTGACTGACAACAAAAACCGCACGGCCAGCAACGTCCGCTCCATTTTCGGCAAACGCGGCGGCGCTATGGGCGAAACCGGCTCCGTATCGTTCAACTTTGAACGTATCGGCTATATTGAATATCCGCTTGCCGTTGCCGACGCGGACAAAATGTTTGAAGAAGCACTGGAAGCCGGCGCCAACGAAGTCGTTTCCGAAGAAGAAATTCACGCAATTGAAACTCTGCCGGACGACTTGTCTGCCGTAACCGACGCTTTGGAAAAGAAATTCGGCACGCCGTCCGCTTCCCGTCTGGATTGGAAACCGACCGTAAAAACCCCAATCACGGATTTGGAAACAGCAAAGAAATTTCTTGAATTTATTGACGCGCTGGAAGAAGATGAAGACGTTCAGCACGTTTACCACAATGCGGAAATTGCTGACGACATTATGGCTCAGCTGGAGGCCGAATAATGCGTATCCTCGGTCTGGATCCGAGCATTTCCTCTACAGGCTGGGGAATTATTGAGATGAACGGAAACCGTCTGTCCTATGTGGCAGACGGTTTCATTCCGACTTCTGCCAAAGACACTCTCTCAAACCGCCTGCATACCATTTATACAGAACTCCGGCGCATTATTGAATTATATAAGCCGGACGAAGCCTCTATTGAAATAACTTTTCTAAACACCAATCCCGAAACATCGCTGAAACTGAGTATGGCACGCGGCGTTGTTTTTCTGCTGCCGGCAATTTACAATATCCCTTTGTTTGAATATGAACCCAACAAAATCAAAAAAGCCCTGACCGGCGTCGGCAAGGCAGATAAAAACCAGGTGGAAACAATGGTAAAGATTCTTCTCCCCGGATGCCAGCCCAAAAACAACGACTCTTCCGACGCTCTGGCCATAGCCATTACGCACTGTAACCTGCGCAATTCCTATAAAGACCACGCCGTATAATCGTTGTTGCCATTTGTTTGGATATTACCGCCCCTCATTTTTTCCGGAAAAACCAACCGTTTTCATATCAAAAGCATTTTGTGCAGCCGTGGAATTTTCCACTCCAATCTGCTTACCCAGTAAAACCCGATTCAGTTCTTCTTCATATTCGCCGGAAACCGCCAGCTTTTTGCCCAGAACGACTATCTCGTTCGGCTGATCGCACCAATCCCGCTCTTTGTCAAATACGGCCAGCACCGCATCTTTGAACTGCCCCTGTTCCTCTTTGGGGAACGCAGCAATGAGCTTTAACAAATCGCGCATAAACGGCGGCGCGTTGGTAATGTCAACAATGGCGCGGGCTTTTTCAGGAGTAAAGGGGCCGAAAAAGGGTCTGACAGAAGCGGAGGAAGACAAAAAGCCGGACGAAGAAAGCTGAGGCAGGACAATGTTGGGGGTGAACCCCGGCCTGTCGCCGTTCGGGTAAAACCTCTTATCATTCCCGAAGCCGCTGACATACGCGCTGAAATAACGGTTGTGAATCGCCAAGCGCGACAACGTTTCCGTAAATTCATGCGGTTCCATTTCTTTAACAAAATATTTTTGCAGATAATTATACATTGCCGTATCGGCAAAATTACCGTCGTATTCCCTTTTCGAATCAAACTGAATTCCCCCAAACAGTGCCTGTCTCGCAACCCAAGTGCCCTTGGAATCCATCAGCCATTCTATCGGCTGAACCTCAAACCAATAGGCAGCTTTTCTCCGAACCTGCGTGCCGTCGGACAGGATAACATTGTCACCATAGGGCTCGCCCTTGATACGGACATATTTTTTGCCCGCAAAACTGTACTCCGCACAATTTCGCGGGGTAAAACCGGTGTCGTTGGCATTAAACTTCGCCGAATCGAAAGTATAGGTTTTGCCGGTGGTTTTAAGGGCGTTTTTCTGGTACTGAGTCTCCAATTCCTGACTAACGGACTTAGGCGCCACGGTTTGCGGATAGGCCCCATATTCACAGATTTGTACCGTCTTGCCGTTGGCAAGACGTATTGCCCTCACGTTGTTCGGACGGATTAAAGATGTTGCTGAGGCGGGGATTGCCGGACGACCGGCGCCTCCCCGCTGGTGAGGGCAATGACCGTTCTTGACACCGTAGGCGTTGACGGTGCGGACAAAGCCATATTCGTAGGTAGACGCCGACCAGACTGCTCCGGAAGCAACACCAGCACTGTCTTTAGGACCATTTCCCATTATAGTTCCCAAGGCAATGGCAACATCTGAAATACCTACTTTGGCGCCATACGCCTGCATAACATCCAGCGCGCTGTCGCCCCAGATTTCTTCTTCCGTTAAAAACGTTGCTTCCATTACAGCCTCCGCTTAACATATCTTACATATAGCCATTTTACTACATTTTCCCTTCTTTGGCAAGCGATTTTAGCCAGCAAAAACGCCCCTTCCGGGGCGTTTTGCAAATCGGTCATCTACAAATCGGAAATAACCTGAATGCTGATAATCTCGTCGGGTTGGCTGACCATACCGTTATAGCCGCCGCCTTTCTTAATCTTGTCAACATATTCCATACCGGAAACGACTTTTCCCCAAACCGTATATTGCCCGTTCAAATGCGGACAATCGTCATAACAGATAAAAAACTGGCTGTCCGCCGAATCCGGACTCATCGCCCGTGCCATGGAAACAATGCCTCTCGTATGCGGAATTGTATTAAATTCGGCTTTCAGTTTCTTGCCGCTGCCACCGGTACCGTTGCCGAGCGGACATCCCGTCTGCGCCATAAATCCGTCAATAACGCGGTGAAATTTCAAGCCGTTATAAAACCCTTCGCGCACCAGTTCCTTTATCCTCGCCACATGGTTTGGCGCCGCGTCGGGATACATCTCAATAACCACTTCCCCGTCTTTCAGTTTCATAACCAGTGCATTTTCCGGATCGGTTACATCATAAGAATACTTCATTTTCTTTCCTCTCGTTTCGCTGACACCGAGTTTTTTCTTTTCCTCCGCCGCCAGATTTTTCGTATCGCTTTTATTCAGGCTTTTCGTTTCGCTTTTTCCTAAAACATTAGACATCTGTAAACTCCCAATATATCTTTTTGCAGCCGTTTTCCCGCCGCTCTTATCGTCTGTCCTATATTTAGGTTTTTATTTTCCGCTATTCAAGACAAAATCCACCCTTTCTTCCGCCGAAAGCCCGGTCGGATAGGTTTCGTCAATTTCCTTCAGTCTGTTTTTCAATCCTCTGCCGTTGGCAATCTGAATCGCCAACCCCGGACGGGCATTGACTTCCAACATCATCGGCCCCCGATTCTCGTCCAACACGATGTCCGCCCCCAGATATCCCAAACCGGTCATATCATACGCCAACGACCCGATAATTAGATGTTCCTTCCAAAACGGAACCCGCAAATCCATCAAATTGGCTTTCGTATCCGGGTGCTGCAATACCGGCCTGTTATGCATAACCGCATTCAACGGCAGCCCCGTCCGGACATCCAGCCCGACGCCGACAGCGCCTTGGTGCAGGTTCGCCCGTCCGCCGGATTCTTTCGTCGCCAGACGCATCATCACCATTGCCGGAAATCCCTTGTAAACGATAACCCGCACGTCCGGCACGCCGTGATAGCTGAAATCTTTAAATACGTCGCTGAAATTGACCGCTTCTTCAATCAGAGCCACGTCATATTTGCCGCCCAGACTGAACAGACCGCTCAACGTGTTTGATATATGCTGATAGACGTCCTTAAAGCTTAAAACATCGCCCGAAGCGCTGTAAAAATGCCCGGCGTCATATTTCTTTATCACCAAAACGCCTTTGCCGCCGCTGCCGTGCGCCGGTTTTATGACAAACGTATCATAACCCTTGACAATCTCCAGCAGATTCCTGACCTGATACTGGTGTTCAATAATTCCAATCATCTTCGGCGTATTGATGTTAATGCTGTTCGCCAGCCTCTTGGTCTTGACCTTGTCATCGACAAGCGTATATAGCGAGCGTCTGTTGTATTTGGCAATAACCGAATAGTTACGGTCGTTCATGCCCAACACGCCGTTTTCACGCAGTTTCTTGCCGTTAAAAAGCCACTCAAACATTCTGCCCGTCCTTGTTAATCAGTGGTGCAAAACGAGTCAGCTCCGTCAGCCGGTAGCCCGTATAAGTGCCGAGCAGCATAACCACAAACATAATCACCAGATTAAGTTCGTTAAATGCAAACATAACATGGCGGACATACTCGTTGCTGATGACAAAATAGGTAACTACCGCCGTTAAAAACGTAAACAAAATTTCTTTAATCGTATTGACGGCACCCTCTTCTTCCCACGTTATGGACGCGCGTTCAATAATCCACGCGGTAATGATAATCGGGAAGAAAATTGCCGAACTGACTATCGTATAGTCCAGCCTGTACCCGACGACCGTCAGAACCTGTATCAGCAAAATGACAAAGATAACGACAAAGGATATCCTCGGCACCAGCAACAGGTTAAGTTTCGCCACCAGCGCACGCATAACCAACCCCAGTAGAATCATCACCGAAAAACATATCAGCCCCGGCCAAAACCCGGTTTTGACCAGCGCCATCGCCAACAGCATCGGCGTAAACGTTCCCATTGTCGTCACGCCGATGACATTGCGCATAATAACGACCACCAAAATCGCCAGCGGGAAAATCATCAGCCACTTCAACGTATTCTGCTCCAAAATCGGCAGCGTATAGATGGAATACTTGTAACTCATCAGCTTTTCGTTGGCCTTGGCCCTGTGTTCCGCCATTTTCATCGGCGTCGCCACTGATTTCAAAACCGAAAACATAACTTTTGAATCTTCCCCGCCGCGAACGTCCAGCAGCGAGACGCCACCGCGCTGAAAAATAACCCAGTTTTTCGGCAACCCGATTTTTGCCGTATTCAAATCATACAGCGTCCATCTCCCGTCCAGATATGCCTCCAGCATAATATCCGGACGTTCTGTTTTTTTCCCTTCCTCAAGCTTGATAGTCCAGGCAATCCGCGCCGGAATCCTTTTATAGGCAAGAATTTGCATAACTTTCTCCGCAAATTCCTTGGATGTATGATTTAACGGCAGCACCGGGCTCATAGTCGGACTGGACAGTTCCTGATTAACCGTCAAAATGGCTTTCTGAACCTTATCTCCTCTTTGCAATTCGGACAATTCCCAGATTTTCCGCATCTGTATCCGTTCTTCTTCCGATAAGACGGGCCGTTCTATTTTAACCGCCGGCATAAAATTTGCCGCCCGGTTCTGGACATCGTCATATATACTCAGCCGATAATATAAGTTCTGACGCCCGCTCTTGTCTTTTCCCGTCATAACAATACGGCCGTCTTTTTTGTTTCTGCTGACTTCATATCCCTTCGCTGTAATTTCTTCATTCAGAATTTTAAAGCCGTCCTTGTCGTTCGGTACGGCCAAAGACACACTCGTATCACCGCCCAGAGCCTCAAAAGAAACCTTGGCCTCCACTGTCCAAACGTCTGTAATTGCCCGCGGCGACAAGGTAAATCCCCAATACTTAACCTTGTAATAAATACCATACGCCGCATATCCGACAGATAACATCAAGAGAAAAGTCAGAACTTTTCTCACCGTAAAAAAATCAGCCAATTTTAGTCTCATAATCGCAACCTTGTCAGTTTAGTGTACCCTGTTAATTTAATGTATATGATGTCGACGTGTCTACCAAAAACCTTCCGGTCAGGATATTCCGTCCCACCAGTCCCTGATAGTCAAAATTAGAACGGTCGGCTATGGAAAATACGGCGCTGAACACCTCTCCGCCCATTTTAACATCCATTTTAATGGCTTTGCGGCTTTCGTCTTTACCGGCACGCTTAACCTTAAACGAACGTTCGACTTTCTTTTCAAAAACATGTTCCTCGCCGGTCTTACGGTTTTTAAGTTTAAACGCAACCCATTTCTCGCCGTCCCGTTCAAAATATTCGACATCTTGACAATCCAGCGAAGATGTCGTCGCGCCGGTATCTATTCTGGCAGCAAAAGGAGATTTCATCGGCAAAAAATAAATCGGTTCCACTTCTCCGATAATCGGCAAATGAGCCTTTTCCACGACAACCTCCTCCGTTGTACTGACATTATGTACCACCGCAGGAACAATCACCTGCTTAGACTGGCATGCAGAAACCGTAAACAATACAATCAACAGACACAATTTTCGCATTTTTAATTTTACTCCGCCACTTTGCTTTGTTTCCAAGTCAATTTATGTTCTGTTTTCATAGCCTCTTTTTCCCGAAGAAACATCAACAAAATAATACTAATACACAAAGAAAAAAAGCCCGGGCGAATGTTTACCCCCGCACAAATCATCACAAACATTGTATTTAAATATCAGACAATGTATTTAAACGATGTATTTAAACCCACCGCAACACTAGGCTGCGATGGGTTTTGTCGTAACTGTTTTTCACGAGGACGCTTTGTCAGAAAAACACCGTTGCACGCAAGCTGGTAACCACACCGTAGTCAGACTTCTGGTTAAGCGCCGGATTGATATACAGCTGAACATCCGGCGTTATCGTGAGCATATTGCCTATCCCCCATGCCCAATAGGCCTCCACAATCTGTTCTGCCTTATGTACCAGAGGTTCGCCGACCGCAGCCTCGTCCAATTTATTATAAGCATAAGCTAATCCTATTTGATCCAAAGGATTCCTGTCCAGAGGATTATTGTACACACCGCCGATAACCCACGACTGACGAATTTCCTCCGTACTTCCGCTTACTTCATTAACACGGGCAAAAACGCTGAGTTTCTCGCCCAAATCCTGCGATAAATTCAGCGACCAACCGTTTGTCGTTTCCGGCTGTTCGGGAACGCCCGGCTGATTATACGCCAGCAGGGAAATCTCCATATCGCCCCAGCCTTTAATTGTCGGCGTATAGGCTATATAGCCGAATGTGGTGTAATGTCCGTCGTCCAAATGGTTAAATCTTATGCTCGGCGCATCAACGTTTGTAGCGTCCTGCCCGCCGAAAGTAAAGTTCCACTCGCTGTTCGGCGTAATCTGAACATAGCCGCCCAGCCCCGCCGTAGAATAAGATGAAGAAGCATTTTGCGCCAAAGCATCATTTAAGAAATTGACCTGCTGATTGGCGTCATATTCCGTTCCGTCAAAATTATACAACGGAAATTGGCCGAGAGCCACCGTCAGCCAGTCCCATTTTCCGCCTAACTGATAAGTATAATACAACTCGTCAAACTGGTTTTCGCCGTCGGTATAATCGTTAATTCCCGTTACATACCCCGAATTGTTTGCCAAATCTGCGGCATTATGGTTGCCGTACCTGATAACCGTATATGCAAAATTCAATGTTCCGGTTCCGTATTCGTTATCAAACGTCGTCCAGGCAAATTCAGGATATATGTACGCCTGCACCGCATTGTTTTTCCCGTTCGGGCTGGTGCGTTGGCCTAAAACCGAAACGTCCAGATTATAGTCAAAGCCGTATTTTTTATTCAGGCTGTTCTTAAAATCCTGGTAATCGCCAACCGAACCGTCCGCATAGGCATTCAAGGCAAACATCGTACAAAACGTCCCCAGAAGTATTGCTCTGCTGTTCATCATCTTTCTATCCTTCGGCTATATTAAACATCCCTTTGGATATAACCCCTCAAACAGCGAAAAAAAGGGGGATTTACAAAAAAACTCTTGAACCGTGTAGCAAAAGAATTTAGACTGTTCTGCAACAAAGGAAAGAATATGATAGCAAAACTGAAAGGCATAATAGACAACATCGGCGAAGACTGCTGTATCATAGACGTGAACGGCGTCGGCTATCTCGTCAATATGTCTTCCCGCTCCCTCTCCAGATTGCAACAGGGAGAATATACGGCATTGCTGATAGAAACCGTCATCAAGGAAGACAGTATCACTCTGTTCGGATTCCAGACCCCGTGGGAAAAGGAATGGTTTAACACGCTGACCAAAATTCAGGGCGTTGGCGGCAAGGTCTGCCTGAACATTTTAAGTGCCCTGTCCCCCGCCCAGTTGTCGCAAGCCGTTGCGGCGCAGGATAAAAACTCTTTTCTGCGTGCTGCCGGGGTCGGTCCCAAACTGGCTGCACGCCTTGTTACCGAGCTGAAAGACAAAATCGTAACCATTCCCGCCGAATACCTGACCGGTGCGGATTTAAACGCCGTTTCCGAACCGGAAACCGCTGCTGACGCTGCACCGCAAACCAAAGGCAAAAAGAAAAAAGCGCCCGAACCGCCGGAGGAAGCAGACAACACTTATGTTAGAACCGAAGACGTTACCTCTGCCCTGACCAACCTCGGCTACCAGAAAATTGACGCCTACCGGGTCGCCGCCGAAATCTGCCTGAAAAACCCCGACGCTGACCTCGGAACGCTGATTCGGCTGGCGTTAAAGGAATTTAACCAATAGGAGAAGCTGAATGTCCGAAGATAAAGAACGTATTGTCAGTGCGCAAAGGCTCTCTACGGACGAGGCCAATTCTCCCGCCGCCGTCAATCTGCGCCCTTCAACGCTGGATGAATTTGTCGGACAGGACAAAGTCTGCCAAAACCTGAAAGTTTTTATCCAGTCCGCCAAAAGCCGCGGCGAAGTCCTTGACCACGTCCTGCTTTATGGCCCTCCTGGACTGGGCAAAACCACTCTTTCCAACATTATTTCCAAAGAACTCGGCGTCGGTTTTAAAGCGACTTCCGCCCCGATGATAACCCGCTCCGGCGATTTGGCAGCAATTTTAACCAATCTTGAAGCGCGCGACGTTCTGTTCATTGATGAAATTCACCGTTTAAACCCGGCGATTGAAGAAGTCCTGTATTCTGCCATGGAAGACTTTCAGCTTGACATCATTATCGGTGAAGGCCCTTCCGCCCGTTCGGTCAAAATTGACCTTCAGCCGTTTACGCTCGTCGGCGCCACCACGCGCTCCGGGCTTGTATCAACCCCGTTGCGCGAACGTTTCGGCATTCCTCTGCGCATGGATTTCTACAACCACGAAGACCTGCAGAAAATCGTCTTGCGCGGCGCTCATCTTCTGAATATGCCGATTTCTGATGACGGAGCTATGGAAATAGCCAAACGCTCCCGCGGAACGCCGCGAATTGCCGGTCGCCTGTTAAAACGCGTTCGGGATTTCGGCGCTGTCGCCGGCAATGTGGAAATAGATTCGGAAATTGCCGACAAGGCTCTGCACCTTTTGGACGTTGACGCTTACGGCCTTGACGAGTTTGACCGCCGCTACCTGAACTGTATCGCCAAAAACTACGGCGGCGGCCCGGTAGGAGCCGACACGCTGGCAGCGGCTCTTTCCGAAGAACGCGACACCATAGAAGAAGTGATAGAACCCTATCTGCTGAAACTGGGCTTTTTGCAACGCACGCCCCGCGGCCGTGTTCTGTCCGAACAGGGCTGTAAATACCTAGGCGTCAGCAAGTTCAAAAATAACAACAATCAGTTTAGTTTTATGGAAGATTTAGGAATTTAACCTATTTGAGGATAACACGATGAGCTACGAAACAGAAACTGTCAAAGGCATGCTTTTTGAAGACAAAACCTTTTCTTTTCCCATTCGCATATACTACGAAGATACTGACGCCGGCGGTATCGTCTATTATGCCAATTACCTCAAATATGCCGAACGCGCCCGCACCGAATTCCTACGCCATCTCGGCATAAACCAGCAGGAAATGTTGAAAAGCCAGGGAATGGGGTTTGTTGTCCGCGATTGCCATATCAGTTATAAATCTCCGGCAAAACTTGATGACGCCCTGAACATAACCTGCAAGGTAACCGAACTTAAAGGCGTTTCGCTCAAAATGGAACAAAAGCTCTACCGCGGAGAAAGCGTCATTTGTGAAATAGAAATCACGTTGGTATTTTTAAGCCTTCCCGCTATGCGCCCAGCTAAAATTCCCGCCGAGATATCAGCCCTGCTGTCAGCTCCGGTCTGAAAAACATTCTCCCTATCTCGTTCCTTCGGCCTTTCGCACCCTAGAGGTTTCGCGTCCCTCGTATTTGGCAAAAACCGCTTGCCAAAGGGTACAAAATATGGTAAATTATTTATATTATAAATAATAAGTTAGGCAGAGGGCATAATGGAAATAACGTTTTTAACGGAAGAAGAAATCTGGAACGATAAATGGAACTACAACGCATTGGAAATCATGCAAACCTACGGCAAAAAAGTAGAAGTTTCAGATACTGCCATTGCCTTGGGTACATACAGCTTTAAAGACGAAGACAATGCCGGCTTTACTACCGGAATAGCCTGGTCGGCATCTTCTGTCTCAAATGAAATCCTCCGCACCGTCAGCTGGACCGGCGTCGAAGACAATTGCAACCCTAACGAACGAGGAGCTGCCGGTCGTCCGGTAATACCTGCCACCGTAACACCTGCAATTCGTCCGAACAAAGTAAAAACACTGACGCTGCCTAACGGCAAGACGGTACAAATATGCGAATACGGGGCTTATCCGCAAACCGTAGCGCCCAAGTCTGTTAGTCAGGAATTGGAAGCCCGGTACCAGAAAAACGCCCTTAAAACCACCGGCAAAACCTATACTTTCGATTCGGCG
>OHDH01000009.1_pt1 | contig 183662 bp, 214 predicted proteins | sample 1566921 | NCBI WGS metagenome assembly OHDH01 (sample SAMEA3879585, study PRJEB24766) | human gut metagenome | biome: human-associated habitat; feature: feces | place: USA | collected 1985/1987
CCATATACGCCGTAAATTTGTCGACGCACAGAAATCGAACCCGCTGGCCGGCGAAGCCGTCAGATACATCGCCACACTATATACCCTTGAGGAGAACCTCAAGGCGGCCGGCGCCACGGCGGATAAAATCCGTGCCGAGCGCCAGCGGCTCGCCGTGCCCGTACTCAAGGGCATTGACGCATGGATGCGCACCGCCCTGATGACATGCACCCCGAAAGATCCGCTCGCCGTCGCCATAAGATACGCCCTTTCACTATGGCCCCGTGTCATGCGGTATACCGAAAACGGCCATTACCTTATAGACAACAATCCCGTCGAACAGGGTCAGCGCCCCTCCGCACTTGGCCGCAAGAACTATCTGTTCAGCCAGAACGACCGGGGCGCCGAGGACAACGCTATCTTCTACACCTTCATCGGCTCGTGCGAAAACCTCGGCATAAATCCTTTCCGATGGCTTAAACATACGCTCGAGAAAATCAGACCTGAAATGGAGGAGGAGCAATTAAAATGCCTTCTGCCATACAACTTTTCTGAAGAGTAATATATTTTCCGGTCCGAAAATAAAAATCAAGCCGGCTTTTTTCGGACGGTTACATTGAAAATAAAAGGGGCAAATCATGGGTGCCGTTTCTTCCCGCTGCGGAGGAAACGGCACCGTAGTTTTTTAGACAAGCTCTTAGATTTTTTTATTTGTCTGCATCAGGAAGCTGCGCCGGGCTGTCTGAATTTTCAGCCGTATCGGCGTTTTCCTCATCGAGCGCTGTCATGGCGAGGCGTTTGCTTGCCTTGGCGCCGAGTTTCCGCAGATTTTCGGCACGTGTGATGAGATTGCCCGTTCCGCTGCGCAGCTTCTTTATCGCGCTGTCGTATGCGTTCTGAGTCTGCTCGATTCCGCGTCCTATCTTACCCATATCGTCGACAAAGCCAACGAACTTGTCATACATCTTGCCGCTTTCGGTCGCAATCTCTATTACATTGCGTTTCATGTCGTCCTGACGCCACAATTGCTCGATGAGGCGCACGGCCGATATGAGATGGGTGGGGGATATGATGATGACGCGGCGGTCGTAGGCCTCCTGCCAAAGCATCGGGTCGAGGTTCATGGCGGCGAGATACGCGCCTTCGTTGGGTATGAACATCATCACGAAGTCGGTCGATTTGGAGCCTACATAGTCCTGATAGTTTTTCCCTGCGAGTTCCTTTATATGCGCTTTGACTGAATTCAGATGGCGGTGGGCATATTGCTCGGCCTCGGCGGTATCGGCGGCGTTAACCATATTTATATATGCGGTGAGCGACACTTTTGAGTCGATGACTATGCAGCGTCCGTCGGGGAAGTCGACCACGACGTCGGGACGCAGTCCGTGGCCCTGTGCGTCGCGCAGTGTGGTGCCGTTGTCGTCGGTGGTGAGCTGTACGTGGAAGTGTATGTCGCGTTTCAGTCCCGATTTTTCGAGTATCGTTTCAAGTATCATCTCGCCCCAGTCGCCCTGTACCTTGCTGTTGCCGCGCAAGGCATCGGCGAGGTCTTTCGCTTCCTTGCCGATGCTGCGGTTGAGTTCCATCATTTCGCGCAGGCTTTGCTGGAGGGAGAACCGTTCGCGTGCCTCGTTGTTGTAGGTATCCTCCACTTTTTTGCGGAATGAATCGATATTTTCGCGCAGGGGAGTGAGTATGTCCTTGAGCTGCTGCTCGCTTTGCTGGCGCAACCGGTCGGTGCTGTTTGACAGGACTTCGTTGGCGATGAGTCTGAAATGCTTCTCGCTGTCGCTGAGCATGCGCTCGAATTCCTTGCCTGAGGCAGCTTCGGCCTGTCGTATGCGTTCACCGGCATCTTTCTCAATCTGTCTGATGCGTTCGGCGGCGGAGTTTTCGGCATGCGCTATGCGCTCTGCGGCCGAGGCTTCAGTGAGTGCCGCCCGCTCGTTGGCGGCTTTCTCGCGTTCGCTCAGACTTGCGAGCTCGCTTTTCAGCGTTATGTGCCGGTGCAGAGTGATTGCGGTTACAATGAGTGATGCCACAAGCATCACGCTCAGAAAAATCAACGGGATTATCATTGCTGTATTTGCTGTTTATTTCTGCAAAGATAGCAATTCCCCATGAATTATTTCCTTCCGCGGGCATGTTTCAGCCGTTGGCCGGGCCGGGAGATCCGGCTGCGCTTCCTTCGGCTGTCGGTGAGGGTGCCGATACGGCTGTATCGGAGGAGGAGTCTCCGTCATTGCGCGATTTGTTTATTTTCAATACGGCATTCGTTATATAGACCGTGAAGACCGGGAAAAGGGTCAGCCCTTCCACCGAGAGTACCACTCCGAGCACTTTGCCGGTAGGTGTGAGTGTGGGGATGTTGGTGCCGCAGGTGGTCATTTCGAGGAAAGCCCACCATAGTGAGGTCCAGAAGGTATCGACCTGCGGATTGATGTAATGTTCCTCGACGAAAAACATCATGGCGGCAAAATATACGCTCACGGCTACCCATGTGATATATACCCACAGCATGCTGAGCGACTGTCGCGAGGTGAATGTCCTGCTTACAAGTGCCAGAACGTAGCCGGCACGGAACAGTGGTACGAGTCTGATGAGATACATGATACGCGGCTGTACGTCTATTCCGGCCCATTCAAGTATGTTGAGATATGGCACGCTGACTATGATGAAAAGCAGATGGGTGCAGATGTATTTCCATTTGCGGGGACTCATTATCCATTCCACGGTTATGTCAAACAGAAACAGAATACATACCCAGAACTGGAAATGCATGTATCTGCTGTCGGCGAGAAAGGATTTGTTCTCGAGTGTCTCTTGTGATACCCAGATGACCATCGCTACGGCGGCAGCAAGCACCATCAGATGCAATCCGGTCTCGAAATATTTTGCCGCCCTCGGCGCTCCGTGTATGTTTTGTCTTGTCCCTGTCATGTCGCTCGTCAATAAATATATAGTATAATATTAACTCGCGGCGCACTCTTAAAGTTTTGGCCGGTGCGTGAAAATGGAATTTTGCTTTTAAAAATACGTTTTCCGTATTTAACAGATATTTTTTAACACCGTCTTAAAATAATTTGTAAATTTGCAGATTAGATTGTCGGTTAAGAGACATCCTCCTAAGGTTAATGGCGACGGTTTCTCCGAGTTTGCTTGCCTCTAACTGTTTTTTTATTAGGTAAAGTCACTTATGAATAGAAAAAGGAAAAAATGGCCCCGGATGGTTTTTATGTCTTTGCTTGTGGTCGCGATAATTTGTTGCATCGCCGGGGCTGTGCTTTACGATTATGCTTTCAAATCATACGAAGGGGAGCGCGTGCGCATATATGTCGACGCCTCGAAAGGCGCGGTTGCGTTGCGCGATTCGCTCGTTGCCCGTCTTGGCGAAAGTTATGGAGGCAGGGTATACGGCATCTGGAGTAAGATTTCCGACAGCTCGGAACTCAAGTCGGGCAGCTATGTCGTAGAGCATGGGGAAAAAGCCTGGCGGCTTGCCGGGCGCATCAAGAAACAGCGCCAGAATCCGGTGCAGGTGAAATTCAACAATCTGCGTACCATAGGGCAGCTTGCATCACGTCTTGACATTCAATTGCTCGCCGACAGCGCGTCGCTTGCAGCCGCCACCGATTCGTTGCTGTCGTCGCAAGGTGTCCTTCCTGCCAATTTCGTAGCACATTTCCTCCCCGATACATACGAATTTTACTGGGATGAACCGGCTGCCAACGTGGTGGCTAAGATTATCGGCAACTATGACCGGTTCTGGAACGACACTCGTCGTGCCAAAGCTCGTGAACTGCATCTTACGCCCGATGAAGTATCTACTCTTGCCTCTATAGTAGAAGAGGAAACCAATAAAGCCGATGAGCGCCCTGTGGTGGCCCGGCTGTATCTCAACCGCCTGGCGTCGAAAATGAAGCTGCAGGCCGACCCCACGGTGAAGTTCGCGTTGGGCGATTTTTCCCTCCGGCGCATACTCAACAAGCATCTGCAGGTAAACTCACCTTACAATACATATATGTATCAGGGACTTCCTCCGGGTCCGATACGTATCCCCGAGGCAGCCACGCTCGATGCCGTGCTTGATGCCCCGGCGCATGACTATATTTATATGTGCGCCAAAGAGGATTTCTCCGGCTACCATAATTTTGCCTCCGACTATGCCTCGCATCAGGCCAATGCAAAAAAATATCAGGCCGCACTCGATAGAAACGGGTATGGTAAATAAGCCAAAATCATAAAACCAATCATAATATGCAACAGAAAGTAACAAAACAATTGCTGAGCGACCGTCCCGCAGTGCGTTGGACGGCTCTCGTGCTCCTGGCTATGGCCATGTTCTTCGGCTATATGTTCATGGACGTGCTGTCGCCTCTGCAGACAGCCCTTCAGGACACCAAAGGCTGGGATCCCGAAACCTACGGACATTTTGCCGGTTCGGAAACTTTTCTCAACGTGTTTATCTTTTTCCTGATTTTTGCCGGAATTATTCTCGACAAAATGGGAGTGAGGTTCACCGCTATCCTCTCGGGTACGGTGATGCTCGTCGGAGCGTTCATCAATTATTTCGCGCTTACCGAAGCGTTTGAAGGGAGCGCGCTCGCCACATTCTTTGAAAACAATCTCAATCTGCCCGAAGCGTGGTGGAATGTAACGCCGTTCTTCAAGGGGATGCCCGCGTCGGCCAAGCTGTCGGCAATCGGTTTCATGATATTCGGCTGCGGCGTGGAGATGGCCGGTATCACCGTATCGCGCGGTATCGTCAAATGGTTTGCCGGTAAAGAGATGGCATTGGCTATGGGTATCGAGATGGCGCTCGCCCGCGTTGGTGTTGCCGCCGTGTTCATCATGTCGCCGTTGGTTTCGCGTCTGGGCGGTACGCTCAATGTGTCGCGCTCGGTCGGCTTTACCGTGATACTGCTCTGTATCGGACTCATCAGTTTCATCGCCTACTCTGTGATGGACAAGAAGCTCGAACGCCAGATTGGCAATAATGAGGAGAAGGACGACCCTTTCAAGATTTCCGATCTCAAGTATATTTTCAGCTCGAAGGTATTCTGGATTGTGGCATTGCTTTGCGTGCTCTATTATTCGGCTATCTTCCCGTTCCAGAAATATGCCGCCAACATGCTTCAGTGCAACCTCGGTATTTCCGATGAGTCTGCCGCCGCTATATTTACAGTATTCCCTCTCGGAGCCGCCGCCATCACCCCGTTCCTCGGCCGTTATCTCGACAAGAAGGGTAAAGGCGCCACAATGCTTATATTCGGCGCATTGCTCATGATTGTGTGCCACCTGACATTCGCTCTCGGGCTGCCTGCATTGCGTGGCGGCGACCAGACTGCCGTGGCAGAAAACTCAATTGTATCAGGTAAAATTGTAGACTCCGAACTCAATGCGGAAGGCAAGGAGGTGGCTATCAATGTAGTGTTCAGTCCGAAAAACTTCGCTAATCATGATGTCGCCGCCGCAATCGTAGGTAAGAGCGCCGGAGAGTCGGTGGTGTTCAATCCCCGTGCGGCCTTTTCCGATATGTCGGTAGCCGACGCAACGGAACGCGCCGAGGCTGCCTCGCAGAAAATATCCAACTTCCTCATGGATAAGGATACGAGCTTCGACTTGAATCAGGCACGTGCCGTCGACCGTGATTTCACCCTCGTGGTAGAGAAAATCCAGTCGCCGATGGGCATCTTCGGCATCGTTGTCGCATTCCTCGCGATAGTGCTGCTCGGCATCTCGTTCTCACTCGTTCCCGCATCATTGTGGCCGTCAGTGCCGAAACTTGTCGACGGCAAATTGCTCGGTTCGGCATACGCGGTTATATTCTGGATCCAGAACATCGGTCTTTACGCCGTGCCGATGATTATCGGCGGAGTGCTTGCCTCGACCAATACCGATGTATTCAACCCCCTGAGCTACAACTACACCGCACCGATGCTCATCTTCGCATCATTCGGCGTACTCGCCCTCATCTTCGGCCTCATCCTCAAGGCACTTGACCGTAAAAACCACTACGGCCTCGAAGCCCCCAACACCAAAGCCGACGACACCGCCGTCGAATTCGACGCCATGGAATAAAAAGCCCATTAATTCAAAAAAACAGGAAGCATCGGCATTCACTGCCGATGCTTCCTGTTTTTTTGAGTTAATATTATGGGTGCCGGTTGGCTATCTTAGCTACCATAGCTATTTTAGCTATTGTAGCTATTTTAGCTATTGTAGTTATTTTAGCTATGATAGCTATATAGCTAAAATAGCTATCATAATCGGTTCAGCTGTTGTTGCGGTAGGAGAGGCGGGCGCGGTACATTTGTTCCTTTATGCCGCCGTTTTGGATAAAATCCTGTTTTGCGAGGTCAATTATTTTTCCGAGCATAGTGATTGTCTGATGAATTAAAGTAAGCAGAAGATTGCACAGTTCCTCATCATTCATCTTTGATGTCAGATTCATGTAATATGCCGTGTCGCTATTTATCGCGCAGGTAGTACGCAATTTCGTGTATCGTGGATGGCTGCTTGTCCAGATTTCGATTTTACGGGTACGCATGAAATCTTCATAATCGTTCAGTAGTTCGTGCAACGAACCCTGTGCCACCCCATAAAGTTTAATCTCCATCTCGGCTGATGATGCCGCGTCCGCTCTTCCTTCAACGATATTCTGTTTTCCGGAGCGCGCTGCCTGAAGCATCTGGTCGTGAGTCCGATCTGATTTTGCAATGTGTTTTTCGAGAAAGTAATATGTCGGGTCGTAGATTGCTTCGGCTTTTTGAAATACGCGCAGGTTGCGGTAGAAAGTTTTTGGTTGGGCGAAGCGGGGTGGTTGCATGGCGGGTGTTTTTATGGTTATTGTTGATGGTGACTATGATTACGGTAGCTATAGTAGCTATTTTAGCTATGATAGCTACTTTAGCTTATTGCGGTTTGGTCGGGTAGCGGGAGTTGAGGGCGTCGAGCATGGTTTTCAGTTTGAGGCGGATTTGTTTGAGGTGCTCGAGGGCTTCTACTTTGCGGGAGATGCCGGAGTGGTTGTGGCGTATCTGTTGTTCGGCGGCTTCGAGTTTCATCCCTTTTTCTTTTACAAGGAAAGCCACGAGACGTATTTTTTCAATGTCGGAAGGTGTGTAAAAGCGGGTGCCGCTCTCGTTGCGGTGTGGTTTTATGATAGTAAATTTATGCTCCCAGAAACGCAGGGTTGAGGCGGGGAGACCTATCATCTCCGCGACTTCTTTTATCTTATAATATTTTTTGGAAAAATTATCCATTACCGGGTATAGCTTTTAAAGAAAATCTGTCAGTCGGGATTATCAGTCCATTACGTGGCCGGCGTTTTCCGAATCGTTGACCATGCGTGCATATTCTTCGGGAGTGAGGTCCTGGAAATAATAGTCGACGGGGTTCTGCGGCACTCCTTTAAGCCGCACTTCATAATGCAGGTGCGAACCTGTCGATTTCCCGGTATTGCCTACTTTGCCTATGAGGTCGCCGCGCTTGACTTTCTGTCCGGGCGTGACGAGGATTTCACTCAGATGGGCGAAACGGGTGGTGTAGCTGTAGCCGTGGTTTATATCGATGGTGTTGCCGTAGCCGCTGTTCCATCCCGCTTCGGCCACGGTGCCGTCGCCTGTGGCATAGACCGAGGTGCCCGACGGTGCGGCGAAATCCATGCCGTCATGATGCTTGGAGGTGCCGTAGATTGGGTCGACACGCCACCCGTATCCCGATGCCATCTGCGTCATGTCCTCCTCCGATACGGGCTGTATGGACGGGATATGCGACAGGCGGTCGCTGCTCTGGTTGATGGCCTCGGCAAGACGGTCGAACGACTGCGACTGTACATAGACCTGGCGTTCGAGCAGTTCGAGTTTTGCCGTCACTTCTGCCAGTTTCTCATTGTCAGGCAGATTTCTGATGTCGCCCGGATTGAAGCGCGTCAGGCCGGCATACCGCTGTCGGGCGGTGAGCGGGTCGATTTGCATGATGACGCGGTAGAAATTGTTGTCGCGCTCGGCGAGATTGTCCATAACGGCAATCGCTGTGTTGAGCCGCGAGTCGAGCTGGTCGACGCGGTTGCGCAGCGCCTCGTTCTCCTTGCGCAGCTGCTTTTCCTTCGGCAGGTCGATGCATATATAGAGCGAGATAAGTATGGCGGCGCTGATGCCTATCCCTTCAAGCAGATATTTGGTCCAGGCCCATACGCGTTGTCCGCGGGATGGGTAGACCCTCTCGTAGGTTTCGTTGGACGGATTATATCGGTAATATATTTTCTTTCTCATCGCTCGCCGGTGGATTGCTTGGCATGCCGTGACCTATATATTTAATAAATAAGAGTTCTATTGGTCACAACAATTTGCGAATTTAACAAAAAACGCGTAATTTTGCTAATTATTTTAAGCAAATTTATATCCCAACATCATATATCACAATTTCAATATGTTGACAGCTAAAGAGATACGCGAGTCATTCAAGGATTTTTTCCGCAGTAAGGGGCACCAGATTGTCCCCTCGGCTCCAATGGTAATCAAAGACGACCCCACGCTGATGTTCACCAACGCGGGCATGAACCAGTTCAAAGATATTATTTTAGGAAACAAGGCGGCGAAATTCACCCGTGTAGCCGACTCGCAGAAGTGCCTCCGTGTATCGGGAAAGCACAACGATCTCGAGGAAGTAGGCCACGACACGTATCACCACACGATGTTTGAAATGTTGGGCAACTGGTCGTTCGGCGACTATTTCAAGGCCGAAGCCATCGACTGGGCCTGGGAATATCTTGTGGATGTGCTCCATCTCGACCCTGCACGCCTGTATGCTACCGTATTCGAAGGCTCGAAAGAGGACGGACTCGAACGCGACAACGAGGCTGCATCATTCTGGGAAAAGCACCTTCCCGCCGACCATATAATCAACGGCAACAAGCACGACAACTTCTGGGAAATGGGCGATACAGGTCCCTGCGGTCCCTGCTCGGAAATCCATATTGACCTGCGCAGCGACGAGGAGCGTGCCGCAATCTCCGGACGTGATCTCGTGAACCATGACCATCCGCAGGTAATCGAGATATGGAACCTCGTGTTCATGCAGTTCAACCGCAAGGCCGACGGTTCGCTTGAGCCGCTGCCCGCAAAGGTAATCGACACCGGTATGGGCTTCGAGCGCCTCTGCATGGCGCTTCAGGGCAAGACGTCGAACTATGATACCGACGTGTTCACTCCGCTTATCTCGAAGATTGCCGAGCTTTCGGGCAAGAAATACGGCGAGGACGCCAAGGTAGATGTGGCGATGCGTGTTATCGCCGACCATGTGCGCACCATAGCGTTCTCTATCGCTGACTCTCAGCTCCCGTCAAACGCCAAGGCCGGTTATGTGATACGCCGTATCCTGCGCCGCGCCGTGCGCTATGCCTACACATTCCTCGGACAGCGCTCCGCGTTCATGTATCGAATCATCGACACGCTGATAGAATCGATGGGCGAGGCATATCCCGAAATCGCAAAGCAGCGCGAACTCATAATGAAGGTCATCAAGGAGGAGGAAGACTCGTTCCTGCGCACGCTTGAAAACGGTATCCGCATGCTCGACAATGCCGTCGCCCAGGCCAAGGCCAACGGCGTTTCGGAAATATCCGGCAAGGAGGCTTTCATACTTTACGACACCTACGGCTTCCCGCTCGACCTTACTCAGCTTATACTAAAGGAGAACGGCATGACGCTCAATCAGGCAGAATTCGACACAGAGATGTCCGCTCAGAAGCAGCGTGCACGCAGCGCCGCTGCCGTGGAGGCCGATGACTGGGTCACTGTCAACGAGGGCGAACAGGAATTTGTCGGTTATGATTTCACCGAGACTGAGGCTCGTATTCTCCGCTACCGTAAAATCAAACAGAAAAATCAGGAATATTACCAGATAATACTTGACAAAACGCCTTTCTATGCCGAAATGGGCGGACAGGTCGGCGACCGCGGTACACTCGTATGCGGCGACGAGACTGTCGAGATTTACGATACGAAGCGCGAGAACGGTATCGGTGTGCATCTGACCCGGACGCTACCTTCCGATCCGGCCGCTACGTTCGTGGCTTCGATTGACCGGGAGGCACGTCTGGCAACGTCGTGCAACCATACCGCCACACACCTCCTCCATGAGGCGCTCCGCGAAGTGCTCGGCACCCATGTGGAGCAGAAAGGTTCGTTCGTTTCGCCCGAGGTGCTGCGATTCGACTTTTCCCACTTCCAGAAAATGACTCCCGAAGAGATTTCGAAGGTTGAGAAACTCGCCAATAGGAAAGTGCGTCAGGCTATAGCCCGTGACGAGCACCGCAATGTCCCCATTGCCGATGCCATGAAGATGGGCGCTATGGCGCTGTTTGGCGAGAAATACGGCGATGAGGTGCGTGTGATACGTTACGGCGACTCAGTCGAGCTTTGCGGCGGTACGCATGTCGACAACACCGGTAACATCGGTATGATTAAAATTGTGTCGGAAAGTTCCATCGCGGCAGGCATACGCCGTATCGAGGCTATCACCGGCGCACGGGTCGAGAAATCAATCGACGATACCGCCGAGATGCTGCATCAGATGGCTGCGATGTTCAACAACGCGCCCAATGTGTTGCAGGCTATCAAGAAAGCCATCGAGGAGAACGCCCAGTTGCGCGAACAGGCGCAGGAATATATGCAGGAACGCGTCAATATGATTGCCAAGAACCTTATCGCTTCGGCAACCGATGTCAACGGTATCAGGCTGATGACGCTGAGCGGCATACGTATTCCCGACGTTGTGAAAAACGTAGCGTTCGCCATCCGTTCGATGATGCCTGAGGGAGCGGCTTTTGTCGCGGCTACTACCGACATGGGCGGCAAACCGCTGTTGACCGTCATGCTGTCGGATGATGTCGTAGCCCGCGGGCTCAACGCATCGGCAATGGTACGCGAGGCAGCAAAAGCCATCAAGGGCGGAGGCGGCGGACAGCCCGGTTTCGCACAGGCCGGAGGCAAGGATGCCGCCAATATCGAAGCTGCCCTTGAAACACTTGTGGCAGCCGTGAAATAAAATATAAATAAATAAAATAAGAAAGGCCGGACAAGTGAGATATATCGAACTTGTCCGGCCTTTTTGACAACGATAATCGGACCACACCGCAAAGTCAGGCGGATGGCTGCCTGTGGCGATGGTGGCTGCCTGACATGAATCGCGGGGATGCGAAATTCCGCGAGCGACCGCAAATTATGTTTTCAAACATGTTTCGTAAGTTTTGATTTCTCAAAAATAATTACTATTTTGCGCTCAGTTAATTTTTCAGACCGAAAAACTGACGTTACGAATACAAGTCTAATCCATTAAAAACTTCTGATAACATGAAGGTCTATCAAACTAACGAAATCAAAAACATAGCCTTGCTTGGAAGCAAAGGCTCGGGTAAAACCACACTCGCTGAAGCTATGCTCTACGAGTGTGGAGTTATAAAACGCCGCGGCACTATCGATGCTAAAAATACTGTCAGCGACTATTTCCCTGTTGAAAAAGAGTATGGATACTCTGTGTTTTCAACAGTTTTTTATGCTGAATTCCTTGGCAAGAAGCTCAATGTGATTGACTGTCCGGGCGCCGACGACTTTGTAGGCAATGCCATTACCGCGCTCAACATGACCGATACCGGAGTCATACTCATCGACTCCGAATATGGCGTTGAGGTTGGCACGCAGAATATATTCCGCACCACAGCGTCGCTCAAAAAACCTGTTATTTTCGCCCTCAATCAGCTTGACGGCGAAAAAGCCGATTATGACAATGTCATCGAGCAGATGCGCGAAATATTCGGGCCTAAAGTAACCCCGATACAGTATCCTCTTTCATGCGGCCCGGGCTTCAATGCCATGATTGACGTGCTCCTGATGAAGAAATATTCGTGGGGTCCTGACGGCGGCGTTCCGACGATAGAGGAAATTCCTGCCGAAGAGATGGAACGTGCCCATGAACTGCACCAGCAGCTTGTGGAAGCCGCAGCCGAGAACGACGAGACTCTGATGGAAAAATTCTTCGACCAGGGACATCTTACTGAAGATGAAATGCGCGAAGGTATACGCAAAGGACTTGTCGACCGTTCGATATTCCCGGTATTTTGCGTCAGCGCACTCAAGGATATGGGCGTACGCCGTATGATGGAGTTCCTCGGCAACGTGGTTCCGTTCGTCAACGACATGCCCGCTCCCGTCGATACTCTCGGCAATGAGATCAAGCCCGACTCCGACGGCCCGCTCTCAATATTCATGTTCAAGACAACTGTCGAACCGCATATCGGCGAAGTGCAGTACTTCAAAGTTATGTCCGGAACCCTAACCGCAGGTGTCGACCTCGACAACGTCACCCGAGGCACCAAGGAGCGCATCGCCCAGATATACTGCGTGTGCGGACAGATAAAGACTCAGGTCGACAAACTCTGTGCCGGCGACATCGGCGCTACCGTCAAACTCAAGGATGTGCGCACAGGCAACACCCTCGACGAGAAAGGCTGCGAAATTGCATTCGATTTCATCAAATATCCCGCGCCTAAGTATCAGCGCGCCATACGTCCCGTCACCGAAAGCGATGCCGAAAAACTCAGCGGCATTCTCAACCGCATGCATGAGGAAGACCCCACTTGGGAAATCGAACAGTCCAAGGAACTCAAGCAGACAATCCTTTCAGGTCAGGGTGAATTCCACCTGCGTACCCTCAAATGGCGCGTGGAGAATAATGACAAGCTCCCAATAATTTTCGAGGAACCGAAGATACCGTATCGCGAGACTATCACAAAGGCCGCGCGTGCCGACTACCGCCACAAAAAGCAATCGGGTGGAGCAGGTCAGTTCGGTGAAGTGCATCTGATTATCGAGCCGTATGTCGAAGGTTCGGCAGTGCCCGATACCTATAAATTCGGCAATCAGGAATTCAAAATGAGTGTCCGCGATACTCAGGAGATACCTTTGAGCTGGGGCGGAAAGCTCGTGGTGCACAACTGTATCGTAGGCGGCGCAATCGATGCCCGTTTCATTCCGGCAATCGTCAAAGGTCTTATGGACCGTATGGAGCAGGGCCCGCTTACCGGGTCTTACGCCCGCGACGTACGCGTCTGCATCTACGACGGCAAGATGCACCCGGTTGACTCCAACGAAATCTCCTTCCGTCTCGCGGGCCGCAACGCATTCTCCGAGGCATTCCGCAACGCTAATCCCAAGGTGCTCGAGCCTATCTACGACGTGGAAGTCATGGTACCCTCTGATGTGATGGGCGACGTGATGTCCGACCTTCAGGGACGCCGCGCCATCATCATGGGTATGTCAAGCGATAACGGATTCGAGAAAATTTCGGCCAAAGTGCCTCTCAAAGAGATGTCGAGCTACTCGACGGCGTTGAGCTCCATCACCGGAGGCCGCTCCTCATTCACCATGAAGTTCGCTTCCTACGAACTCGTACCCGGCGATGTCCAGGAAAAACTCCTCAAGGAATACGCCGAGCAGCACACCGACGAATAGAAATCCCAATCGTTATTCTTCTAATATGCCAAAGAGGCAGGCGAGTCACCCGGACTCCCTGCCTCTTTGCGTTGTTCTTATTAGTGCAATTTTTTAGTATGAATTTTATAGATGAACCAATAAACTATAATTTGTGGCTATGCAATATTGAATTAATATATATTTTGGAAGGCCAATTACGTAATAGGAATGTTAAATACCTTGAGGTTGGTATGAATGCATTTTATTATTTATTTGTTACGTTCGCGGGTTTGGGTGCGGAGGCGGTATAGTTTTTCGGTGAATCCGCCTGTTTCAAGAAATCGTTTTTCGAGGGCTTTTAATTGGCGGAAAAGCAGGTAATCGGTTTGATTGAGGAGGATTATCGCCATATTTGCGATGGTTTCCGGTGGTCGGGATTGTACTAATGACATAAAGTAATCGCTGTCATTATGTTCGCTGGCAAGTCTTTTCATTGCTTCGAATTCGATACTTTCTTTTTCCCATTGACGATGATTTCGGGTCTTTAGATAATCCTCAAAATCTTCGAGAAGTTCTCTCAGGCTTGCTTTTGCAACGTTGATTAGTTTGATTTCAGTCTTGGCGGATGTCGCAGAGGCGGCGCAACCTTCGATAATATTCTGTTTGCCTGATCTTGCTGCCTGAATCATCTGGTCGACTGTGCGGTCTCCTTTCGTGAGGTATTTTTCGCAGAAATAATACGTCATGCAGAATATGGTATTTGCTTTCTGATAGGTGATTAAATTTTTGTAGTTACTTCTGTTTTCGATAAGTTTTTCCATGACGTAATTTTATTGGTATCAGATTTTTACAAAGGTAATAAAATTATTCTTTATCTGTGAATGGAAGAGTGGAAAATAAGGTCGTTAAGGTCGGTAAGGATTAAGGTCATTAAAGTCATTAAGGTCACTAAAGACGTTAAAGACGTTAAGGACGTTAAGGACGTTAAGGACTTTAGTGACCTTAATGACCTTAGTGACATTGTGTTGCTGTTTCAAAAAAAAAGCTGCGCGGTGGCGCAGCTTTTTTAGTGGGAGTGTTGATATTATCCTTTTAGTGGGAGGGAGATTATTTACCGAAGAGGGGAGTGGGGTATTCGCCGGAGGCGTGGAGGGCGGCGAATTTTTCTACTACTCCGGGACGGTCGGCTGCGTAGGTTACGCCGAACCAGCGTGAGTCGGTGTCAAGAACTTTGACAGTGGCTTCGCCGGAGTTGATGAGGGTGTCGATGCAGAGGGGAATGAAAAATTCGGCTTTAGGGGTGTTGATATCCTTGTCGAGGAATTTTTTGAATTCGCGATCGGAATATTCGAAGTAGTCGGGAGTGAAGCCCCAGAGGTTCATCGATACGGGAGTGTTGGGAGCAAGTGTCTGTTCTACGCCGTTTTCGTCGGTGAATACGATATTGTGGTCTTTGTCGTAGGAGATGGCAGTGCGCTCTACAACGGATGTGAGCAGGCCTTCGTCGCTTGTGGAGCATACGCCACGGGCTACCGAACCGTTTTCGGTCATGGTGTTGCCTACGCGGAAGCCTACCATGCAGTAGTCGCCTTTACGGTCGCGCGGACGCATGAGTTCTTTGGCGATTACGGCGAACGCGTCGCGGCCGTAGAAGTCGTCGGCGTTGATTACGGCGAATGGTTCGTTGATTACCTCTTTACCCATCAGTACGGCGTGGTTGGTGCCCCAGGGTTTGGCGCGGTCGGCGGGACAGGTATAGCCTTCGGGAAGTTTGTCGGTTGACTGGAAGACAACTTCCACGGGCACGTGTCCTTCGTATTTGGCGAGGACTTTTTCGCGGAAGTCCTGCTCGAAGTCTTTGCGGATAACGAAAACTATTTTCCCGAATCCGGCACGGATTGCGTCATAGATTGAGTAGTCCATGATTGTCTCTCCGTTGGGACCAAGCGGATCGAGCTGTTTGAGGCCGCCGTAGCGGCTTCCCATTCCTGCTGCAAGTACAAATAATGTCGGTTTCATTTTCTTGTTAGTTTATTTGAGTTAGTTTATTGTCATGTAAATCGGCGTCCTGACGGACGCCCCTGTAAATGGTTATGTAACCCGTGCACACCTCCGCTGCGCTACGGTGTACACGGTTACTACTAAATCGATGTCCTGCGGACATCTGTTTCCGCAATAACCATGCGGCATGTGAAATCCTCTTAGGCGTCGAATTTGTAGATGATGGTCTGGCGGTAAGTTTCGCCCGGGACGAGGAGCTGCGAGGGGAATGCGGGCTGGTTGGGTGCGTCGGGAAATCCCTGGCACTCTATGGCCACGAGGTCGTAGTCGTGGTATTCCATTCCATCCTTGCCTTTGGGCGAACCTGTCAGCCAGTTGCCGGTGTAGACCTGCGCGCCGGGCTGTGTCGACGATATGGTGAGTTTGCGGCCGCTTGCAGGGTCGGTCAGTGTGCCGACTTCCTTGAGCTCTCCTTTCACCCAGCCGTCGACTACGTAGCAATGGTCGTAGCCTTTACCGATATGAAGGGGTTCGAAGTCCTCGTTGATGTCTTTGCCTATGGCTTTCGGCGATGTGAAGTCCATCGGGGTGCCTGCCACCGGCTCGATGTTGCCGAGCGGGGCTTCGGATGGATCGGTGGGCAGGTATTGCGAGCAGTTGAGCTGAAGCACCTGGTCGAGCACGTTGCCTTTATTGTGTCCCTTGAGATTGAAATAGGCGTGGTTGGTGAGGTTGACGTAGGTGGCGGCATCGGTGGTAGCCTCGTAGTCGATGGTGAGACGGTCGTCATTGTCCCAAGTGTATGTTACCTTGGCTTTCAGTTCACCCGGATAGCCCATTTCACCGTCGGGGCTGGTGCGTGTGAATACTACGCTGTTGCCTTTCGCTTCCGAATCCCATATCCGGTTCTGGAAGCCTTCGGGACCGCCATGGAGGTGGTTGGGGCCGTTGTTGACCGGGAGGCTGTATTCCTTTCCGTTCACAATGATTTTACCGTGTTTGATGCGGTTGGCATAGCGACCGGGAGTCTTGCCGGAGCAGGGTCCGTCGTTGTCGTAGTCACAGGGGTTTTCGTAACCGAGGATTACGTCGGCCATGTTGCCGTCCTTGTCGGGAACTATGATTTTATTGATGCCGGCTCCGAGCGAGGAGAGTACGACCTGCGCTCCCGACTTGTTGGTTAAAGTATAGAGTGTAATGTCACCCTTGGGCGACATCACACTCTCTTTTGAGATATTCATCGGAATATTTTAAATTGTTGTTATTCTGTTACCTTGCGTGCGCCATCGCTGATGACAACGTCGTAAATTTTGGGCTCGTGGCCGTATTTCTCGTTGAAGCGTTTCTTGGCTTCGGCGATGAAATGCTCGTATTTGTCGTCGGCAACGAGGTTGATGGTGCAGCCGCCGAAACCGCCGCCCATGATGCGCGAACCGGTGACGCCGCATTCCTTGGCGATGTCGTTGAGGAAGTCGAGCTCCTCGCAGCTTACCTCATAGTCTTTCGACAGGCCGTTGTGGGTGGCATACATGAGCTGACCTACAGTCTCGTAGTCGCCTCGGTTGAGGGCGTCGCACACGTCGAGCACGCGCTCTTTCTCCTCGATGACGAATTTCGCACGTGAATAGTCTTCGGCAGAGATGTCGGACTTGGCAGCGTCGAGGGCTTCCTTGGTGGCGTCGCGGAGAGTCTCCACGCCGAGACGTTTAGCCACGCGCTCGCATGACTGGCGACGCTTGTTGTAGGGTGAGTCGACGAGTTCGTGTTTCACGACGGAATCAACGAGCACGAGTTTGTAGCCTTCGGGATTGAAGGGGAAATATTCAAATTCCATAGAGCGGCAATCGAGACGCATCAGGTTGCCTTTCTTGCCGAATACAGAAGCGAACTGGTCCATGATGCCGCAGTTGACGCCGCAGTAGTTATGCTCGGTCGACTGGCCGATGCGGGCGAGCTCGAACTTGTCGATGGTGTTGCCGTTGAAGAGGTCGTTGAGTGCGAAGGCAAAGCAGCTTTCGAGAGCGGCCGATGAGCTGAGGCCTGCACCCAGGGGCACATTGCCGGCGAATACGGCGTCGAAGCCTTTTACGGTGCCGCCGCGTTTGATGATTTCGCGGCAGATGCCGAAGATATAGCGGGCCCACTGCTGCTTGGGAGCGTCTTCCTCGTTGAGACCGAACTCGGCAGTGTCGTCAATGTCGATTGAATACACGCGTACTTTATCGGTCTCGTTGGGGCGTATTTCAGCCATTATGACTTTGTCGATGGCTCCGGGGAATACGTATCCGCCGTTGTAGTCGGTATGTTCGCCGATAAGGTTGATACGTCCGGCTGATGCATAGAGGGTGCCTTCGCCACCGAAATGTTTCTTGAACTCTTCCTGGATTTTTTCTTTCATGATATAACGTGTTTTGTGGGTTATGATAAAATTAACTTTACAAAGTTAATAAAAGTCCGCCAACTACTACTTATAATTTTGATGCAAAAATTGAAAAAATAATCAATAATGTTCGATTCGGATAAGGAATTGTCTGTAATGATGCAATTATATGGTGCGCAGCGCGGAGGATATCCACATGCCGCATATCGTATATATAGAAAAAGAGGGGCGCTCGCGCGTGCCTCTCTCTCCATTCATCACATTATGCTTACAATTAAGTGCTATTTATCTTTTAAATCTTAGAGTATGAAAAAGTAAAATGATTTATTCTAATATCTTGATTCAATCATGTCCCAGTCGATTATGTCCCAAAGGCTTTTGAGTGCATCGGCGCGCCGGTTCTGATAGTCGAGATAATAGGCGTGTTCCCATACATCGAATGTCAGCAACGGTGTGAGGCCTTTGCGCAGCGGATTGCCGGCGTTGGGCTCCTGGGAAATGAAAAGGTGGCCGTCCTGGTCACGCGACAGCCATACCCATCCCGACCCGAATAAAGAAACACCGGCTTTCTCGAATTCCTCCTTGAATTTTTCGAACGAACCGAAGTCGCGGCGTATTGCGTCGGCAAGTTCGCCTGAAGGCTCACCGCCTCCGTCGGGCGAGAATGAGAAAAAGTAGAATATATGGTTCCATGCCTGCGAAGCATTGTTGAACAACGGTCCGTCGGCCCGGCGTATGACTTCCTCGAGGTCTTCGTTGTCAAACTCGGTGCCCTTTATCAACTTGTTGAGATTGTCGATATAAGCTTTTTCGTGCTTGCCGTAGTGGAAGTCGATTGTCTCCTGAGATATTGCCGGAGCAAGTGAGTCGGAGGCATAAGGCAGTTGAGGTTGTGTATAAGTCATAAGAGTTTAATTTTATGGTTTGTCGGTAAAACATCACGGAGAGAGAAAAAGTTCGATAAATCGGGAGATTGCAATGATAATAAAATATGTTAAGGCGATTGGGTATGAAATGAAAAAATATTATTTTTGTGGAGATGGAAAGGATACGTAAGATTGCATCGTTGTTTTTGTTGGTGCTGATATGCTGTGTGACAGTGTTTCAGTGCCATCATCATGATGCTGCCGGACATGCGTTCTTTCTGGCTTACGGTGACGAAGAAATCACATCAGGATTGCAGCATGGCGACTGCCATAGCCATGACTGCGGAGTGCCGCGGGACGACGGGACGTCGGATTGCGGAATGCATCTCGCCGATGCGATGACAATAGGAAAATCCGGCCATTCTTTCTGCAGCGATGTCTTATTTGCCTGTGTAATATCGGATTGTCCGTTTGACTTCTCCGCCGAGGAGAGTTCGTGCGGAAATACATGCAAGATAATCAGAGACTTGGGCTCAGTGACTGTGGGATACGGTCATATAAATCTGTTGCGGGGACCGCCGTGTGCCTTAGAGCTTGTCTAAAATTCATATTGCTTTGCTTTTGAGGGTCTTGCCAGTGTCTTTTTGCTCGCTTTTCAGTCACGTAGCTACGGCTACGCTCGCTCTTTGCAAGCAAAGCGACTTCGTCGATGACATCGCAAGCAAAAATTCATCTGACAATCCCTCTCAAAATCTGCATCATATAAATTTAGACAAGCTCTGAATCTGACACCGGGTTGCATAAAATAACGCCTAATTTTGTTGCACTTTCAGGAGTTCGCATCGCGGTGTGCCATACGCGACCCGGAGCGGACGTAACGGTATGTGGCGTATTTAAATGAATTAAACAAACGTAGTGAAACAAAATCTGACATAGAAATCATAGAAATGAAATATTTAAGTTTTTTTATTCTGTCGTCGGCATTTGTCCTTGCAGGATGCGGCAAAGGGGATGGACACGGTCAGGACGTGGATGGCGACGGGAATGCAGACGCAGCCACGCAGACTGAGGCCGGTCGCCATGACGGCGAAATCGAAATACACGACCACCAGGCCGAGGAGCTTGGCATCAAGGTAAGTGAGGTGACGGAAACGGATTTCTCCGTGCCTGTGACCGTTTCAGGTGAAGTAATGTATAATACGGCTAACAGCGGGGTGATTTCGGCACCAATGTCCGGAAGGGTAACCTTCGACAAAGGAATTTCGGCAGGTGTGAAAGTGTCGAAAGGCGCACGCATAGGCAGAATATCAACAGCTGGAATGGCCGGTGGCGACCAATTGCAGGCGGCTAAGATAGAGTATGAGGCTGCAAAAAAGGAAGTGGAACGTCTGGCGCCTTTGCGTAGCGACGGCATAGTCACCGTGGGCGAATATAATCAGGCGCTTGCCAATCTCGAACGTGCTAAAAACAATCTCTCGGGCGGCGCCGGAAGTGTGATAACGGCACCGATGACCGGTGTAATATCGAGCCTTGCCGCAGGCGAGGGCGGTTATGTCAACGCTGGCGATGTCATTGGCGAAATTGCCGGTGAGGGAGGCATGACGCTGCGTGTAGACGTGCCGGCACGCGAAAGTTCGGGTATCGCCGATGTGAAGACGGCGAAGGTGAAATTTCCGCATCTTGATGATGTCGTAGAGGCCGCGGCCATGTCGGGCAAGAGCAGTTCGTCGTCGGCACCTGGATATATGAGCCTGTATTTTTCACTTCCGGCCATGGACAATGTGGTGGCCGGAAGTTATGCCGAAGTGTATCTGCCTACATCCGATGTCAGGAAAGTTACGGCAGTGCCGTTGTCGGCCGTCACCGACCGTATGGGGCAGAAGATGATATATGTGAAAGAGCCGGGCAGTCCGCATTACCGGCGCGTACCCGTGACCGTAGGCACGAGTGACGGGCGGCTGGTGGAGGTGACGGGCATACAGCCAGGAGATTCAGTAGTCACCGAGGGCGTGACATTTGTCCGTCTCGCGGAAAACGCCGGGGTGACACCTCCGGGACATTCTCACAATCATTAATGCCGGTGCAAGATGCTTAACAGAATAATAAAATTTTCGCTTGATAACCGCCTGATAATACTTGTATTGTCAGCGGTAATACTGCTTGCGGGCATGCTGACGCTGCTTCGTACGGAAGTCGACATCTTCCCCGACCTGAATGCTCCCACCGTGACTGTCATGACCGAAGCTCCGGGCATGGCGACCGAGGAGGTGGAGAAGATGGTTACATACCCGATTGAGACTGCCGTGGCAGGAGCGCAGGGTGTGGAGAGTGTGCGTTCGTCGTCGTCAACAGGTTTTTCGGTGGTGAATATACAGTTTACCGGAGATACGGAGCCGCTTGTGGCGCGTCAGGCCATCGCCGAATGTCTGACAAGGGTAGAGAACCAGTTGCCGCCGATGGCCGAAACGCCGGTCATCGGACCGCAGTCGTCGATATTGGGTGAAATACTGATAGTAGCTCTCACTTCCGACAGCCTCGGTACCGGCGACCTGCGCATGATAGCCGACCGGCGTCTGCGTCCGATGCTCCAGGCGGTGTCGGGTGTGTCGTCTGTGTCAGTCATCGGAGGAATCGAGGAGGAATACCGGATTTCGCTCGATGAGGACAAGATGCGGTATCTCGGCGTGACGCTTGCAGAAGTCGCCGACGCACTGCGCGATGTCAACGCCAACAGTGCCGGCGGCATAATACAGGGATACGGCAACGAATATGTGGTCAAGGCCGATGTCGCTACTATCGACCCCGTTGAGATAGGAAGTACGGTAGTGCGTGCCGACGGCGCAAGCATCGTCACAGTCAATGATATAGCACGTATAGGCCGCGGCGGTAAATCGCCGCGGGTAGGGCTTGCTTCGTACCGCGGGACTCCGGCGGTAATCATGACTGTCACGAAACAGCCCGGAGCCGGCACTATAGGCCTGACCGAACAGCTGCTCGATGTCATTGACGAGGCCCGGAAATCGTTGCCGGCTGAACTGAATATCGCTACCGACATATTCGCGCAGCGTGATTTCATCGACCGCTCGATTTCCAATCTGTCGTCATCGCTTTTCGAGGGAGCCATAATGGTCGTAGTGGTATTGTTTTTCTTTATGATGAACGTGAGGGCGACTGCGGTATCACTGATAGCCCTTCCGATGTCAATCATCATAACGGTGCTGATACTCCATCTGCTCGGCATTACGGTCAACACAATGACTCTCGGCGGCATAGCCATAGCCATTGGCTCGCTGGTGGATGACGCGATAGTTGATGTGGAGAATGTCAGCCGTCGGCTCAGGGCTAACCGTCAACTTCCTCCCGATGAGCGCAAGAGCATGGTGAAAGTGGTGTTTGAGGCATCGAAAGAGGTGCGTATGCCCATCTTCAATTCGTCGCTGATAATAATAGCCGGATTCATGCCGCTGTTTTTCCTGTCGGGCGTCGAGGGAAGGATGCTTGTGCCGCTCGGCATAGCGTTTATAATCGCGCTCGGGGCGTCGACGATAGTGGCTCTTACGGTAACTCCGGTCGTGTGCAGTTATTTGCTCGGCACAAAGAAGTCGCAGGCGGCGCTGACGCGTGAACCGGTGACTATGCGATGGCTGAAAAAGGTATACGGCAATGGACTGAAACGCGCGTTGCGCCACCGTACGGCACTCCTTGTGACTACCGGGGTGCTGTTTGCCGCCGCACTGGTACTGTTTGCAAATATGGGGCGCGGATTCCTGCCTCCGTTCAATGAAGGGTCGTTTACAATCAATATCAGTGCGCTTCCCGGCATATCGCTTGACGAAAGCGACAGGATAGGACGTCTCGCCGAGAAAATAATCCTTGAAGTGCCGGAAATCGAAACCGTGGCACGCAAGACGGGCAGGGCGGAGCTTGACGAGCATTCGCTGGGAACGAACGTGTCGGAAATTGAGGCTCCCTATAAGCTCGGCGACAGAAGCCGCGGCGAGATTGCCGATGACCTGCGTCGCCGGCTTGCCGTGATACCCGGGGTCAACATCGAGATAGGGCAGCCGATATCGCACCGTATCGACGCTATGCTGTCGGGGTCGGAATCGCCGATCGTATTCAAGATTTACGGTGATGATTTCGAGCGACTCAATCATATCGCCGGGCAGCTTAAGGCAGTCATGGAGGACACGGAGGGGTTGCGCGACGTGGCGATAGAACAGCAGATGGCGCGTCCGGAGCTTTCGGTCACGCCGCGACGTCAGCTGATGGCACGGTACGGGGTGACCCCCGCCATGCTCAATGACGCGCTCAAGGCCGCAATGTCGGGGATTGTGGTGTCGCAGGTGTATCTTGACGGCTATCCGCGCGACATTACACTCCGTTATGACATTCCCGAGGAGCAGCTTGTCGACAGGCTATCCGGAATAACGGTGGATACGCCACGCGGCAAAGTCACCCTGGGAGATATTGCCGAGGTGAGATATACCGAAAGCCAGAACACGATAAACCGCGAGAACAGCCGGCGCCGTATACTCGTGTCGGCCAATATCGAAGGACGCGATGTGACGTCGGCCGTGGAGGAAATCAAGCGCAGGGCTGACGACGGGATAGAGCTTCCTGAAGGATATATCATAGAGGATGCGGGGCAGTCGGCAAAGGCCAAAGAGGCGTCGATGCGTCTTCTGTCGGCTTCGGCTCTGGCGCTGCTGGCAATACTTGGGCTGCTGTACTTTGAATTCAAGAATATGAGGCAGTCGCTCATCATATTAATCAACATACCGCTGGCCATGATAGGGGGTATATTCATATTGCAACTTACGGGTGGAAGTCTCGATATTCCGGCTATAATCGGATTCATAGCGTTGCTCGGTATAGCCACGCGCAACGGCATGCTGCTTATATCACGCTACAATGCGCTCACACGTGGCGGAATGACGCCGTCGGAAGCTGTGATGAAGGGCTCTCTTGACCGTCTGACGCCTATAATAATGACTGCACTCACCTCGGCTCTCGCGCTCATTCCCCTCGCATTGCGCGGGGGAGATCCGGGCAACGAGATACAGTCGCCGCTGGCTACGGTGATACTTGGCGGACTGGCTTCGTCGACATTCCTCAATCTTTTCATCGTGCCGATACTCTATATGGCATATCACCGGCGGAGAAAGAAAATGAATGTATCCGCGCATGGTGATAATGCTGCGGAGAGTAGGCATGTAGACTCCAAATAGATTGAAAACGGATTGAAAATGTCGCCGTTGTTTTGCCATTACCGACAAATTGTGTAACTTTGCGGTCGCAAATGGCTGCACAGGGTGTGCAGCCATGCGGCTTGTGCTTCACCGAACTATAAAAAGATAACCACTTGAAAAAAAACAGGACAAGCTTTATAAGGAATGTAGCTGCCATCTCATGTGTCGGCTTTGCCGGGATATGTGCATACGCCAACGACTTCGATGCGATAGTCGCGTCGTTGCTCGGTAACGACGTGCAGCTGGAACTCATGCAGCGTCAGGCCGATGCAGTGTCAGCGTCGCTTGACGCGTCAAATGTGCTGTCCGACCCTGAAGCCGAAGTGGAGTATCTGAGAAGCGGAAGCGGTGAGCAGAAATTCAACCTGTCGGTGTCGCAATCGTTTGACTGGCCCGGAGTTTACAGCGCCCGCAACCGTCAGATAGAATTTGAACGCAGCGGGCTTCGGCTTGCCTGTGAGGCCGAACGCAACGCGCAGCGCATGAAGCTCCGTACGCTACTGGTCGACATCATAGCCGCCAACCGCGTGATTGCCCAAATGTCGGAAACCGTGGAGTGGTGCGATAAGTTGCTTGAGACACTTGAAGCCGACTACAAGCGTGGCGATGTAAGTGTCCTCGAAGTGAACAAGATGAGGATAGAACTCGCCGACTTCAAGCTGAAACTGTCGGAAGCGAAGACCGGTAAGGATGCTCTTTTAGGTGAATTGGTGTCGATGTCGGACAATGCTGACGAGATAATAGCCCGATGTGACGGGCTTGATAATTTCCCTATTATTGGTCTTAAGAGTCTTGAACAGTATATTGAGGAGGCAAAGGCTGCCGCACCGTCATTGCAAGAGGCGAGAAATGCGGCAGTTATGGCTAAGGCGCGTAAAGAAGTGGCGTCGCGAAGCACGTTGCCGGGATTCAGCGCCGGTTATCGTCTTTCGCGTGAGGACGGCATGCTTTTCAACGGCTTCATGGTAGGAGTAAGCGTGCCTTTGTGGAGAGCATCAAAGGAGCGCAGGGCTGCCGCCTCGGAGGAAATTTCGGCGATGTTCGGTGAAAAAGCGGAGGAAATCAAGCTTGAAAAAAACGTTGATGCGACGTACCGCAAAGCCGTAAGCCTCAAGGAAACGCTGGGACAATACGGCACGGCGCTGACAGCGAGCGACAACGTGGGCCTGTTGCGTCGCGCCTACGAATCGGGAGCAATCACGCTCACGGAGTTTGTGCTCGAAGTCAATTATTTCGTGGAAGCGGGTGTGCAGTATACCGAACTTCAGCGCAGGTATTACAATGCACTCGTCGAACTATCTCGATATGACGATTATACGGGACAATGATGTAAAAAATCTTAATAAAATATAATAAAGCATGTCTGCCTTACGTTAAGGTTATGATGTAATCAAAAAATCAATCATGTTAAAGAAAAAATTAATCAAGATATTCCTGCCGTCGCTATTGCTGCTGACCTCGTGCGGAATGCCGAAGAATATTGTTTATTTTCAGGATCTTGATACAGAAAAAGTACTTGAGATTGACCATAACAATAGTATAGTCGCCAAGCCTAACGACGAATTATCGATAATCGTGACCTGTCAGAACCCGGAGCTTGCTGCCATATTCAACCTCCCGCTCGTCACTACGCTCGCAGGGCGCGGCAGTTCGCAGGCCTATAACCAGCAGGTGGCAACCTATACGGTAAATAAGGAGGGCGATATAAATTTCCCGATACTTGGCCAGATAAAAGTAGAAGGGCTGACACGTACCGAGATTTCCGATAAAATACAGAATGAACTCATGTCACAGAAACTGCTCGACAACCCGGTTGTCTCGGTAAGTTTTGTCAATATATTTTATTCGGTGACCGGAGAAGTGACCAAAGCCGGCCGTTTCCCTATCGACCGCGACCGTATGACAGTGCTTGACGCGCTTGCCAACGCCGGCGACCTCACTATCTACGGCGACCGTGTCGGAGTCAAAGTGCTGCGCCGCGAAAACGGTATTCTCAAAACTTACAATCTCGATCTGACCGATGCTGAAAAAGTGACGAAATCACCGGCTTACATCATACAGCAGGACGACATGATTTACGTCACTCCTAATCCTGCCCGCGGCCGTATGTCGACAGTCAACGGCAACAACCTCATATCCACGTCATTCTGGATTTCAATAGCTTCGGTGCTCACCTCCATGGCTGTACTTATATTCAAGTAGACACCGGAAATTTCACTTTTCTCTCCACAAAAACAGAAATAGTAAAAAAGACGTAGCTTTTCAACGATAAAATCATGTCACAAACAGTCGATACAGACCAGAAAGCAAAGAAAACAAAGGGAATTCCCTTTGTGGAAATGTTAAGAATGTGCCTGTCGCATTGGAAATGGTATGCCATTTCATTATTTATAATCATGGGTTATGCCGTGTATAAGCTTATGAGCACGGAGCCTACCTATATGCGCACAGCTACTATTCTCATTAAGGAGGAGACCAAAGGCGGAGGTTTCGGCAATATGGCCGCAGCGCTTGGCGATCTTGGCGGTTTCACTCCTATGTCGAGCGTTGACAATGAGCTTGAAGCCATACAGTCGCCGGCGGTGATGCTTGAGGTTATCGAGAAACTCGGATTGAACACTGACTATACGGAAATCGGAGGATTGCGCGAACTGACACTTTACGGTACAAATCAACCCTTTGTACTTACTTTTGCCAATCCCGACCCCGAATCGTCATTTTCGGTGACAGGCACGTTTGATAAAGATAAAAAGTATACAATCACTAAAATACAGCAGAAGGGAACTGCAAAACAGAAATTTACCGACACTTATACCCTCGACCTCGGCAAGGGTATTGACTCGATAGCCACCCCGGCAGGAACCCTTGTTATTTCACCTAATCCGGAATACAAGGGCGGAGAAGTTAAGGAGGCAATGGAAATCAATATAACCCACACGCCGGTGGCCTGGCGCGTGCAGGGATATACAAGCAGCCTTAACGCAGTGCTTGCCAGCAGGAAGGCATCCGTGATAAATCTTTCGATTGCCGACCACTCGAGAGAGCGTGCCGCCGACATTCTCAACACTGTCATTGATGTATACAATGAGAAATGGATTGAGGATAAAAACCGCATGACGGATGCGACGGCTGATTTCATCGGCCAGCGTCTTGATATAATCAAAAATGAACTTCTGGATGTAGACCGCGAGATAACCAACTATAAATCAAAAAACGCGCTTCCTGACCTTCAGGCTATCGTTACCGTTGATCTGGCAAAACAGTCAGAGACAGAGAAGAAGATACTTGAACTCCAGAGCCAGTACACGATGGCCAAGCATCTGCAGGAATTCATCTCAAATCCGGAAAATTACGACAAGGTGCTGCCGAGCATGTCGATAACCGGTCTGGCCACAAGCGGAGCGGCCAACGATGAAATTGTCGAGTATAATACAACATTGATGGAACGTAACCGCCTTGTTTCGGCCAACTCGGTAAGCAACCCGCTTGTCAAGGATTTTGACCGCCGGCTCGACGGAATGCGCAAGGCTATAGTGCAGTCCGTAAATACGCAGACACAGCAGTTGCGCACGGCGCTCAATGATCTGGAAGCTGAACGTAGCCGTACGTCCGGGCGCATAGCCAACAGCCCCACGCAGGCCAATGACCTTCTTGGTGTGGAACGCCAGCAGAAAGTGAAGGAATCGCTATACCTTTATCTGTTGGAGAAAAAAGAAGAGAATGACCTGTCGAAAACGTTTACTGCCTACAATACGCGTATTATCACGCCACCGATGGGACCCGACAAGCCTGTGGCTCCGCGCGGCATGAAGACACTCATGTTTGCTTTCATATTCGCAATGGCAGTGCCGACCGGTCTGATATTCGTGCGCTATAATATGGATACACTCGTGCGTTCGCGAGCCGATCTTGATGACCGTGTCAAGGCTCCGTTCCTCGGCGCAGTACCTTTTGTAGGCAAGAAGCCTTCTAAATTAAAGAAGTTATTTAAGAAAAAGAATAAAGAAGACAGTGCGAGTGAAATCGTAGTCAAGCATGGCAACGGGTCGGCTGTCAATGAAGCGTTCCGCATGATACGAAGCAATCTTGAGCTTATGAATTCCCGTATAGCGGCCGGACGTGAGGACAAAAGCATTGTGACGATGGTGACTTCGGCCATTCCCGGTTCGGGAAAGACATTCGTATCGCTCAACCTTGCTGCGGCATACGCTTTAAAAAAGATAAAAGTGGCTGTAGTAGATGTCGATTTGCGAAAGGCTACTCTATCGAAGAGTTTCGGTGCGCCTCACCGCGGTGTCACATCTTATCTCTCAGGGACTGCCACGCTTGATGACATTATAATCAGTAAAGCATCCGGGATGGAATATCTCGATGTTGTCCCCGCCGGGGCAATCCCGCCGGACCCTGCGGAACTTATCGACAGCGCGCGGTTTGTCGAAATGATAAAGGAACTGAAGACGCGCTATGACGTAGTATTGCTTGACTGTCCTCCCACTGAACCTGTCACTGACTCGCTTATAATCACACGTGCGGTCGACCGTACGGTTTATGTCGTGAGAGTAGGCAATCTTAAGCGAGACTTCCTTGATACTCTTCAGGAATATTATACAGGCAAGCGTTATACCAACCTTACTACCGTGCTCAATGCAATAGATGGCGGTTCGTCAAAAGCCTCTTACGGGTATGGCTACGGATATGGCTATGGCTACGGCAATAAGAACAATAAATCATAAAACCAATCGGACTGACGCGGCATAAAGTGCTGACACGATATGCCGCGTTGCGTTGTCTCACATCGCAAATCTGCTTTAGAGAAATATATAAAGAAAGGAAGAGAACCGGGATTTGATATGTCAAGAACTACAAAGGGCTTAAAAAACAGTAAGGTAGCACTTTTGTTCTACGTCTTGGAGATGGCATTGGGCTTTGTGTCGCGCACTGTCTTCATACGTTATATCGGTGCCGATGTGCTCGGACTTAACACCACGGCCAACAATCTGCTCCAGTTCCTTAATCTGGCAGAATTGGGAATAGGCACGGCAGTGTCATTCTCACTTTATAAACCACTGGCAGACGATAACCGACAGGCTATTTCCGAGATAATAAGCATACAGGGGTGGCTCTATCGCCGTATTGCCTTGATTGTGGCAGGTGGCGCTATCGTACTGATGGCGTTTTTCCCTATCTTTTTCAAGAAGATGGATTTGCCTCTGTGGTATGCATACGCGTCGTTCGGAGTGCTGTTGTACACCGCTTTGCTGACTTATTACTTCAACTACAAGCAAGTGATACTGACAGCGTCGCAACAGGAATACAAAATATCGTACAGTTACAAGTCAGTGATGCTTGCGCGGAATGTGGCGCAGATACTGGCGATGATTTTTTTGCCTGACGGCTACGTGTGGTGGCTTGTGCTTCAGGTCGTGTTCAGCACTGTCGCGACAATCAGCCTGCAACGTATGGTCAACCGTACATTCCCTTATCTTGCCGGTGTGACTACAAAAGTCAGCAAAGAGTTGCGTAGAAAATACGCGGTAATCATCACTAAGATAAAGCAGCTGTTTTTTCATAAGGTGGCGGGCTATGTGCTGTCGCAGACTTCCCCCCTCATTATTTATGCGTATGCCAATCTTACTCTTGTGGCTATTTACGGCAACTATATGCTGATAGTGCTTGGTATCACGATGCTGATGCAATCGGTATTCAACGGTGTGGCGGCCGGCGTCGGCGACCTGATAGCACACGGCGACCGTGAACGCACCCTTAAAGTGTTCAAGGAAATTTTCACATCACGTTTCCTTATTGCAACTTCATTCTGTTATTGTCTGTATATGCTTGCCGACCAGTTTGTCAATCTGTGGATAGGTCCGGGTTATCTTCTCGAGACAAAGACACTGCTCGTCATCATCGCCATCATGTACATGCAGCTGATGCGTACGGTGGTCGACAATTTCATTCAGGGCTACGGCATGTTTGCTGACATCTGGGCACCAATAACCGAGGCAGTGCTCAATATCTCGCTGTCGATATTGCTGGGCTACTTTTTCGGCATTACAGGCATATTGTCAGGCGTGCTGATTTCGCTTGTACTGATTGTAGGGACATGGAAACCTATATATCTATTCCGATGGGGAATGAAAGTGTCGTTATTTTCGTATGTCAAGTTATATGCCAAACATGTGGCCGTGTTTGCATTTGTGGCTTATTTCACGACCGTCGGACTTCGGGAAATATTGCTCGATGCCGATAATTTTGCAAAATTCGCCATTAATGCCGCCATAACGATGACCGTATTCGTGTTTTTTGAAGGATTCCTGTTATGGCTCGTGGCGCCGGAGATGCGAGCATTCGTGCGACGTGTTATAGAGTTGTTACCGATTAAAAAATTGTTGTGATGATACTCTGTAAGGAAATAGTGTTGGAGAGCGAAACTGCGTTTTGGTTTTTTCGGTTGTTACTCTTTGCGATATTCGTGTTCTGCGGATGGGGAATATCATATAAAAATAAAGATAATAATTATTTTTGGTATTATGGTCTGCTCGCTATAGTCTCATGGATGTTCATTGAAGGACTTCGCTACGGTCGAGGTCCGGATTACTACCATTACAGCGATGAGCTGGTCGGCAAATGGGATTTGGAATTTGACCGCGAACCGTTGTATCAATTGTTTGTCGATTTATATCGTTCGTTGGGGTTGCATTATTGCTATGCTTTTATATTGTACAGTTGGTTGCTTGTCACAGGATTTGTGCTGACAGTCAAGAATTTTAAACAGTATGCATGGTGTTTGATGCCATTATTCTTCCTCATCAATATGTATCAGGGGGAGAATATGATACGACAGTTTATAGCGATATCGTTTTTGTTTTTTGCCTATAGCAGCTATCTTAAGGGGAAGAAGGTATCAATGGCAGTATATCTTTGTATTATACCGTTGATACATCTTAGCGGATTGATGGCGGTAGGCGTGTTTTTAGGCTTATATTTCTTTGACCCGGGAAAGTATATAAGGTCGGCAGTCATCTTGTTGGGAATATATATAGCAATTGGCATTGTATGGAATATTGCAGGATTGTATGACCTTACGGGATTGCTTTCGGATGCAGGTGATGCTACCGAAGGAAGTTACTACAGTGGCTATCTTGACAATGCCGACAGATGGTTTACTGAAGAAGGTTCAAGAATGATTGTTGGATGGGGAGGAGAAGTGTCATGGATGCGTAGTGTTGCGCAATATGCTTTGTCGTGTGTTCTTATATGGTTTGGCTTTTTAACATATAGAAATGATGAGCGACTCAGAATACCATTTTGGTTTACTTATATTTCAATATTAATTAACGCGATAGGCGGTGAGATAGAGATTATTGACCGTTTTGCCTGGTGGCTTAAACCGTTTGAATGTTATATAGCTGCGGCAATATTGTGCAATGACAGGATAAACCGATATTGGAAGGGTGCTATATGGGCTGTCTTCCTTGTGGCATACCTGTATCTGAACCTGATTACTGAAATCGGACAGCCACGACCAACAGGATTCGCTTTCATTTGGGATATAGTATAGAAAAAATTTGTAAATAAGTAATATTTTGTTAAATTATAGACAACTTATTTAAATGAATTAATTAACAAAGGTTAGCATTAAATAAACTAATAAAGATAAAAGCGGTGAATACAGTTTTATTGTCAGTAATAGTACCCATCTATAATGTAGAGAAATATTTGGATAAATGTGTTAAGTCTATAGCCGACCAGACTTATTCAAATTTGGAGATTATTCTGATAGATGATGGCTCGACAGATAGTTGCCCGCGGTTATGTGATGAATGGGCTCGTATTGATTCACGCATAAAAGTTGTGCATAAAAAAAATGGAGGATTAGGCGATGCTCGTAATGTAGGATTGGATGTCGCAACGGGAGACTATGTAGCATTTGTTGATTCTGATGATCACATTGCTCCGTTGATGTATGAAACTTTGATGAAAAAAGCCACCGACTGCAATCTTGATGTTGTAAAATCCGGATTTATGCGCGAATATGCCAACGGAAAGACAGAGACATTTATTGATATGGATACCTGTCAGGAAATAGGAAAGGATGCTGTAATGATGTTGTTGCCTCTACATATACCAAGATATGGACGCGCTTTGACATACACTGCGACATCTTGTACGTCGGTATATAAACGCAGTATAATTCCGCGTTTTGTCAGCGAGCGGCAGTATGTCTCGGAAGATTTGATTTTTACAGTTGAATATCTGCTTAGAGCCAATAGCTTTGCATATATCCCGCAGTCGTATTATTATTACTATATGAGAGAAGATAGTATTACACATACGTATAATGAAAAAACATTTGCCAAAATAAAGAGCACAACGTCATATCTTGATAATATATTGAAAGGAATTGACTCTGATCTCGCGCCACAGTTTATTTATAATAAAGTACACCACTTGATAAAGACAGTCCTTTTGCCGTCTGATATATCGTCTCGGCAGAAATATAAGATTATAAAAGATATAGTCAAGGATAAACAGTATCAGTCATACTTACGACGTTGTGATATTAATAAATGTGGAACAGGTCTAAAAGGTGTGAAGAACAGGCTCGGATTATCTTTACAGCGCAAAGGGCACAGCCGACTGTATTATATTTTTTCAAAGTTTGATATGGCCCAGACTAAATTTAGAAAAGGATAGATTAAAATATATAATAGAAAATGAAAGCTCGAGTAATAGCGATGTATCTTCCGCAATATCACCCGATACCTGAGAATGACCGTTCGTGGGGTCCGGGATTTACGGAGTGGCGTAATGTCGTTCAGGCCAAAGCATTGTTCAAAGGTCATTATCAGCCGAAACTTCCTGCTGACCTTGGTTTTTATGATTTGCGCGTGCCGGAAACACGTCAGGCGCAGGCCGATATGGCGCGGGAAGCAGGTGTTGAAGGTTTCATGTACTGGCATTATTGGCTTGGTAACGGTCGAATGTTGCTTGAACGTCCGTTTCAGGAAGTATTGACAAGCGGCAAGCCGGACTTCCCGTTCTGTCTGGGGTGGGCTAACCACTCGTGGACTACCAAGACGTGGACAAAAGGAAGTGCGCTTTCGAGAGATACTATGATAATGGAGCAGCTTTATCCCGGAGCGGAAGATTATATTAATCATTTTAATTATGTATTGCCTGCGTTTAAAGATAAGCGTTACATAACGGTTGACGGGAAACCTGTTTTTGTCGTATTCAATCCTATAACAATGCCGGATATGAAAGAGTTTATAGCGCTTTGGCGTCGTTTGGCAAAGGATGCAGGTCTGCCCGGAATTCACTTTGTAGGATTGCGTAGCGGAAGAGAGTCATCATTGGAAGATGTGATGGCAATGGGGTTTGATGCAATAAATGAACGTAATATGTGGGATGCGGAAGCTAAAATAGCCGGGTCGCGTTCAAAGCGCCGACTGCAATCTTTACTCGCATTGAAGCTTGGCGTCAAACTTACAAAATACGAATATAAGGATATTGTCAAATATATCAATAATGAAAATTGCCTGCGAGAAGACGTATATCCGACAATCTTGCCAGGATATGACCGCACAGCGCGTGCAGGACGTCAGGCTGTAATATATCATAATGCTACACCGGAATATTTCCGTGAGCATGTGCGCAATACGCTTGATTATGTCAAGGATAAGGCAGATGAGCATAAGATTGTGTTTCTCAAGTCGTGGAATGAATGGGGTGAGGGTAACTATATGGAGCCTGATCTGAAATACGGGCATCAGTTTCTTGACGCATTGAAGGAAGAATTGAAATAAGACTAAACTCTACAATATCATGTCGCAACTGGTAATTACAGGTCTCATACCATTGTTTATGGTGGTGGCTTTTCTATGGAAGTCGCATAAAGCATCAGCTGACAACCCGCAATTCATGAGTAAGTCTTTTACCGACACGTTAAAAGGATTATGCGCTATGGTAGTGGTGATGGTGCATTTTCGACCGGAATATCAAAACCCCCTACAGGATGCTATGGGTGGCTTCGCGTATGTGGCCGTAACTTTTTTTTTCATGTTTTCAGCATACGGGATGCAGTGGAGTCTCGTTAACAAGCCTGACTATTTGAAACATTTTTGGAGGGGTCGTCTGGTAGCGTTACTGTTACCTGCAGTATTGATTAATGTGGCATTCTTTATTATCCAGTCGGTATATATTGGGGAACTTCAGGTAAGAACATTGATTTATGCCAATGATTACGTAGTCGTACTTTTGGAATATTGTCTGCTTTTTTACATAGTCATGCAGTATTTCCGGATGCGACAGGTAGGTAATATGAAGTATGCATATATATTCTTATCCTCGATAATAATCATATCTTCACTCCTGTTGTATTTTCTGACAGTCTATATTGACGGGCGTCATGGTACGAACTGGTGTTTTGAGCGATATGGATTGATATGGGGCTTGCTACTCTTTGCTTTTTTCCCGGCAATCAAACGGTGGCTTGGCGATGCGACAATAATCAAACTGATGTCTTTTGGAGCATTGAGCGCTGTGCTTGGAATCATATATGTGAAAGGGGCAAAGTTCACTTTCTTCTTTGGGGAGTACGTACTGAAGATAGTGCTCGGGCTTTCACTGATAATTACTATACTGCTGTTGACCCGACGTTTGCAGATAGGGAATAAAGTTACGGCATTTTTGGGAGGAATATCGTATGAGATATATCTGTCACATGCATGGGTTATGTACCTGTTGGCCAATTATTTTCCCAAGCTTGAAAGCGGCGTGTTTATAATAGCTACTTATGTCGTAACAATAATATTCAGCTATGTCATACATTGCATAGTCAAAAAACTTCGTTCTGTTTTATTGGTATAGAAACATTAATGTTGTTATATTATGGATAAAAGTCAGATTTTGCGTATAATAAGACGCAGGCCGATGCTTGCAAGACTTGATGATATTATCGGAGTGTCAAGAAGGTTGAAACGTAAGAATGACGTGAATCTTACAAAAAAAACATCTGAGAAGTATTATAAGATTGGGGGCGAGCTGAATATTAGGCGAGATGCAAAAAAGGAATGTGTCGCGGTATTTGATGGACGTGTCAATGTCGGCGGATTGTGCGACAGGCTTTGGGGGGCAGTGTCCACATATTTGTATTGCAAAGATAACGGAATACTGTTCAAACTCTTTTTTGTTGTGCCGTTTGATTTGTCAGAGTATTTATTGCCCGCAGATATAGACTGGAGAATTGAAAAAAAAGATTTATGTTATGATCCCAGGATAGCAGCTCCGCTGGTAATCAAATGTCTTGGCTTTGAACGTGAGGATAATATGGACGTTATAGGAAAGACGTTTTTAAAGGGGACGAAGCAATTGCATGTGTACACTAATGCGCATGGTCTGCGTAATCGGTTTCATGAGGGGTTTAATGATTTGTTTCGGCCGTCAAAAGTGCTTGCCGATGCTATCAATGATATGTTGACGAGGAATGGGGATGACTATGTGTCAATATCATTCAGGTTTGTAAGACTGTTTGGAGATTTTGAGGATGTTAATTGGCCGGTGCTCCCTGATGAGAAATCACGTGAGGCGATGATATGCCGCGGTCTTGCTGCCGTGGAGCATGTCAAGGCATTGCATCCTGGGAAAAAGGTGCTTGTCACAACTGACTCCACGACGTTTTTAAACCGGGTGAAGGAGGTCAAGGGGGTATTTGTGGTCGAAGGTGAAATAAAGCATGTGGATTTTTCGAGAGAGGGAAAGGATAAATTGCCTCATCTTAAAACTTTTCTCGATCTTCTGCTGATTTCGCATGCAAAGCATGTCTATTTGGGAATAAACGATATGGTATATCGTTCGACATTTGCTAAAACTGCTTCCCAAATCGGCAATAAGCCATTTGATATGCTTGAATTTTAGTTATTTATGGGGTTGACTTAATTGTCGGTCGTAATTATGCTGCCGATTTTATATCCAAGGCTTTTGGACGAAAAGCTCTTTTCGGCGCATAGGCGGTTGGCTCGGCACATTGTGGCGTAGCATATTCGATCTGTATCGAGCGTTTCTATCGCTTTGCGCCAACTGTTTATATCATTTTTAATGATAAAGGCGTTATCTTGGGTGAGGTATGAATAGGTAGGATTGCTATCGGTGATAATAATGGGTTTGCCCATCTGCATGGCAGTTATGAATACGAGTTGGCCTGACGAAACATTCAAATCTTTCAACGGTATGAGTACCGCGTGTGAATTGAACATCTGTTTTTTCATGTCTAAGCCGAAGCAATGTTGTAGGATTTCGATATTATCAGGAACCTCTTGTTTTAAATTAGGACAGGCTATTTTCAACTTTTGAGGTATATTGTCGAATACCTTTATCAGAAAATCATAGTCGCGGTTGCTGAAGCCAGTGGAAAAGTAGTATTTTTCTTGACTTAAAGCGTCATCATTGTAATCGGTTCTGTCCATAGGAATACCGAGCGTGACGAAATGGAATTTATCTTTTGCTTCAGGAAATATTTTGGAGTAGTGGGCGACTTCTGTCTCGGAAAATACAAAAATACTTTTTACATATCTGGAGGATACGGCACTTTTGAAAAGCCAATGATATATTCTCCCGACAAGACCATGTTTGGGCTTGTAGATAAATGTCATTATGTTTATGCGCAATTTTTTACGATGGAAAATATATCGGTTGAGAAAAGCTGGCAGAATACCGAACATCTGTTGCCACGCCAAGACATACTCCGCGTCACGATGACATAACATGAAGCGGAAGGTAAATATATAGGTGATGAGTTTCCTACGCCACTTTGGCATTTTGTTAGGGGTTAATTTTTCAAGCACAGTCCAATCAGCATTTGTAGACTGTTTTATGCTATCGATGAAGTCGGGTGGGGTATTGGTGTCTGACAATATATAATTGCAACCTTTAGTATTGTGCATGAAGGATTATTAATTACAAAATGCTATAAAAAGATGATTTTAAGCTAAGTATTTTCATAGAATAATCCGAGGTATAATATTTGTTACGCAGGACTCTCTTTCAAAGAGATTTGGAATAACAAAATTTTTTATGCCGAATTTAACAGATTGGAATATTTCCGGTGCCTGTTTTGATTGGATTGCAGCAGGACTTGAACAAAATGGAATGAAGGACGTTTTTAATAGCAAAGTGTAACTATTAAAATGTTTTAGCTATGTCAACATCTTCTGTAAAGGATATTCGCGGGACAAAGACGGAACGCTGTCTTGTGGCTGCGTATGTGAGTGAGTCAACGGCTTATACCAGATATACTTTTTATGCGGCTCAGGCCGATAAGGAAAATTATTTCCCAATCGGGCAGATATTTCGTGAGACTGCCGACAATGAGTTGCGCCATGCAAAGGTGTTTTTCAAAATGCTGCAGGGAGGCTCTGTAAATGTCGATCTTGATGTGGACTCCGGCGTAATCGGTGATACAGCCACCAATCTGGCTATCGCCTCGGAGGAGGAGCGCGTTGAAGGCGTGGAGCAGTATATGGCTTCGGCGAAGGTTGCCGATGAGGAGGGTTTCCCTGAAATAGCCGAGCATTTCCGTGCTATAGCGAAGATAGAGGAGACGCACAGACGTCGTTTTGACATCTATCTTAAGCAGGTGAAGGAGGGTACGGTATGGAAACGTGAGAAACCGATAAAATGGAAATGTCTGGTATGCGGATATATCTATGAGGGCACTACGCCTCCTGACCCGTGTCCGGCTTGCGACCATCCTTACCAGCACTACATGGCGCTTGACGTAGCTCTCGACTGATAGGGCAATAATTAAAATAATACAGCGGCGGCATATCAATCGGTATGTCGCCGCTTCTATATGGCCCTTTATAACAGGCGAACGCTCCATAAAGAGAAAGCAGACGCAAAAAAAGACAAAAACTGCACGGATTACTGCACAAATTGCCGTGCACAAAACAAGCATTTTATACCATAAAATGGCATTTCGGGCATAAAAAAGAGATTCAGCTGATTGCGCAATCAACTGAATCTCTTTGTCTTAGCTTTGAGCCGCGAGTGGGACTCGAACCCACGACCTTTTCGTTACGAATGAAAATCAAAAATCGTGTAAATGCCTTAGTATTAAGTTATTGCAATGTGTTAAAATTTGTAAAGTCAAAAAATAGTCAAAAATAGCCTGATTTTTGCTCGGATTTGGCCGTTTCGGCGTTTGTGCAGTCAAAAAAACTGTTATATCTTCGCGGCGTATCAACGGGACGATACAAAGAACGACATAACGGCGATGTGAAACCTCGTCGGAAATTGAAGAATCTGCATAGTCCCGTTTAGATGCAGGTTCTTCTTTTTTTATCGCCCCAAGCGAACGAACTGCGGACGGGGATAAGGGAGAAGAACCAACAGAGGCGAAAGCCACTTCTGCGCTGTTCGGGATAGCCAACGGCAGGGCGCAGTAGGAACGAGGTACTGTGGGAACGTGCAAACCTCACTGCAAGGCGAAAGGACGATAGGCAGGCACGACTTGATGGAATAAGTTAACGTCCAAACGGGAGCGACCATCCGCGACCCCGTCCCGAAACAACGAAGCGACCGATAGGCCGATGAACGATGTTCGGGTAGCCGTTCAAAGGAGACAATCTCCCTTTGGGCAGGCTATACCCTCACTGCCTCGCTCCCTCAATCCGATAAACGTTGTTAAGGAATAAGAAATTTTAATATAATCAGCTTATTTATAACGTATTAATGTATAAAAGCTAAATTTTTCTTTAATTTTGTTTGGTTAATTCGTGGATTATCAATATATTTGCCGTATGAAAACAACCTTGGTGGAACTCGGTTGCCAAAGGCATTAAAATCCGTCCTCATTTTCGTGTAGAGTTCCACCATGTTACACGTCAGTGAGGGCGGATTTTCTTTTTGACTACAAATATAGTAAAAATATATGAGCGACATTCAGATTTTCAACTACAACGGCAACGGAGTAACTTTCAGTAAAGGCGATTCCGTCATGGTTAACGCCACGGAAATGGCAAAGCCTTTCGGGAAACGTCCAAACGACTTTCTTTCTGCAAAATCCACACAAGAGTTAATAAGCTCATTGTCAGCCAAAACGGGGATTCCCGCAACGGCTTTAGTCGTTGTAAATCAGGGCGGTAACAATCAAGGTACTTGGTTGCATGAAGATTTAGCGTTAATCTTCGCACAATGGTTGTCGCCGACATTCTATCTTTGGTGTAACGACCGCATTAAGGAGCTTATGCAGGTTGGTTTTACCGCTACTCCGGCGACATTGGAAGCGATGATTGCTAATCCCGACCTCGTAATAGGGATGGCTACTCAGCTCAAACAACTCCGAGCCGAGAATGAGGAAAAACAAAAACTGATTTCCGCACAGGATGAAACCATCAGAGTGCAGGAGGATAAAATCATGCAGATGCTTCCGAAAGTGAGCTATGTAGACCAAATCCTGCAAAGTCCTTGTACGGTCGAAGTTACAACAATCGCTCAAGACTATGGCATGAGCGCAAGAGCGTTCAATAAGCTCTTATATTCTCTCAAAATCCAATATCGTGTCGGCACGCGATGGATTTTATATAATCCGCATCTCGGTAAAGGTTATGTTCAGTCTGCGACCAATCCAATGAAAAAATCCGAGAATGGACGCACATACACCTATACACGCTGGACGCAGCGAGGACGGCTGTTCCTCTATGAGGAACTTAAACGCAACAACATATTGCCTATAATAGAACAGTGTGCATAAAATAAAATACATATACGTCACACCGCAACAAGCAAAAGAGTTGCCTGCCTTATTGAGCGGAATAGCGGATGAGGCATACGCACAAAGAATAGAGGAGGGTCGATGATTGAGACGTAAAATAATGGCAATATTGCAGTAAAACCAAATAAAAAGAGCCTATGGCAAAGAAAAAGACAATTACCGTCGAACTTAGCCGCAACTCAATCAACGGTCAGTTTGTGACCGCGGGGTATGCGGAAAAGCACCCGAAGACTACGCAGACGGAGCATCGCAGGAAAAAGATAGGTTGAACTCTTGCAGAATCCGTTTGGTAAGGAACTGAATGAGGTAGGAATAAGCCTCGTCACAAGTATCGTTGAGGACTATTCCTGCCTTTTCAAGCACAAAAAACGCAACATGGAAAATCTCGTGCTGGAGAACGGCGTAATCGGTGGCTGACTTCGGCGGCTGCGGCATGAAGAGTATTATCTGTCCTCCCGATAAAATGGCGGTCTTGCCGAGCGAGACATTGGCGAAACAGTTGGAAATGTTGTCGGACTCGTTTTTGGGGATGTATTTGGCCAGTTCCTTACGGAGCTTTTTCCGGCTTCCGAAGTGAACCATAACATCACGGCTGTAAATCTCTATCGGTATTATCTTTGTCATACCGCAAAGATACAAAAAGATTTGAATATAAAAATTTACAAATATCCCCGAGTACGTTTAAAGCCATTGCGTAAAGACATAAAAAAAGGCAGTCCCTGAAAGAGGTGTGTTTAGACCACACTTATGACACTTATCACTCTTTGTTCAGGATTTACCTGCCGTTCTTTGCTGCAAATTTATTGCCTTTTTCTGTGAAAACCAAATATATGGGTGAAGTTTTAAATATGTTTAACAATATATTTACCGCAAAACTTAAAGAATTACTTTAAGTTTTGTTGCATATATCGTTTATATTGTGTATATTTGCACTTAGAAAACAAAGCGCCTCGTAGCGGTCGTGCGTGTTGAAGATATTTCCTGACGCTTCCCCTTGAAGTTGACCGCTACAATAGGCTTCTCGGGGGAGCGTCTTTTATCAAGACAACAAAGATACAAAATATAAATATGGAAACAAACCTCGTTTACGCCAATGGCGCGGTAGCTCTCACCAACAGCATCCTTGTGGCAAAGAAGTTCGAGAAAGACCATCAGCACATTCTTCGTGATATTCGCAACCTTATGGAGGGTGTGTCCAAAATTGGTGATACCCCCATGTTTGAGGAAACGACCTACATTCATCCGCAAAACGGGCAGGAATATCCGATGTTCATAATGAACCGCGACGGTTTTACGCTACTTGCGATGGGTTTCACGGGCGACAAGGCTCTCCGCTTCAAGCTCGACTATATAGATGCCTTCAATAAAATGGAAGCGGAACTGAAATCAACCAAGCCGCTTACGCAGGGACAGGTGCTTGTTCAGATGGCGCAGGCCTACGAAGCGCAGGAACGGATGCTCATGGAGCAACAACGCCGTCAATCCATCATCGAGCATAAGGTAGAGGTCATCGAAAACCGCATTGAGAGCAATGGTTTCATGTCAGTTATGGGCTTCGCGAATATTCATCATCTAAATATCGGCACAAAAGCAGCAGCGGCTATCGGGCGGCTCGCTTCAAAGTGGTGCAAGCGAAATCTCAGACGCCCGGAAAAGACCAAGCATGAACGATGGGGAGAAGTGAACACATATCCGATGGAAGCATTGAGGATCTGTTTCGCGGAGTTTTATCCCGACAAGGCGTTTTAATGCTGAATAGGGACAATTCTCCCTATTTAAGCAGTAGAGGGAAGAACGGAGGGAGTTGCGTATTCAATACGGCTTACATAAAGGCTCCCCCTCTATATATTCCATAATAGTCGTTGTCGTCATAGTCATTAGAACTTGAAGACGTAGGGAAATACAATGCGTGCCATTTGGAATAATATTCTTTCCCTAATAAAGTTTCATATTCATACCCTTTTATTGTCCAGTTCCATTCACACATGGCGACTACGCCTCCGTTAATAATATAACGAGCAATTATGTTTTGAGAAGAGCCGAGAACGTAATGGATTACTCCTATGTGATAGCAGAGTGAATTAAGAATGTCATAACGAGAAGAATATAAACTCTTAAAATCATCAACAAATGAAATTCCACACATTCTTTCGTCAACCCACGTTTTCATCAACTTATGCGCGCTCTCAAGATGAGTTAATACTCTGTGTAATGCTGCTACTTTGTCTTTTTCTCCATCAATAGACGATAAAATATCATAAGCACAGGTAGCCTCAGACATTATCACTTGTTTGCATACATCTTTTTTGAGTATTTCAGCCAAATAGCTACAAATTTGGGCTGCAAGCTCTAAATAATCCATGATTTTGTGATAATTTGATTAATAATATACGTCTTTTGACCTCCTTAATGGAGTAATGTTGAGAGCCCCCCGGCGGCTATTCAGACGTTGGGGAGTCGGGGTTGGCCGAGTTCTTTTCGTCGGTTGGAGGTTCTTTCTTAGCGGCTTCCTCGGCTTCAAGCCTATCTCTTTCTTTCTCAAATTCCTCAAAAGCTACTCGACGTTCCTCCCACTCTTTATCCCATCCCATTTTTTCTTGTAATTCCTTTATTTCATCAAGAGCGGACATGATTTCAGCATCTTTATAATCTTCTGAAAGAACCTTGATTAGAGCATATTTCTCTAAACTACTATAATATTGCTCTTTGATAAGTTTTAGCTCATCAATACTAAGCATCATTAAGCACGTTTTCATTTGGCTAATACATCCCAATATATTTCTCTTATCTACTTTTGACGAAATATACTGATATGCCGCTTGCCACAACGAGGAATATGCCATACTAATCAGAAGATGATTCGTTTTGCTATCCTTGTCCTCAAAATTTGAGGCTTTCATTAGGCTATTGGCAGACATCACAAGTAAGGACGCATTGTTTGTATTGTCTATTTTCTTATCTAACCTTTTGAGTTCGCTCTTTCCACCATCGCAACATTTCTCTAATTCCTTAAAGCGTTCTTCTAATCCATCTCGGAACTTTATCATCTCTTGATAAAACACCTCATTATCTCTGGCAAATCTCTCAATTCTATTCCGTTCTTGAATATTACTAAATATCTGCCAACCAACAAGCAAAGTTACAATTATAGCAAATATGGCAACAATCAGCCCAAGATAGTCAACTCCGAAGTTTTGTAATTCTTCAGCATTTTTTTTAGTCTCATAAATGCGAGGTAATGCAATGGCTAAATAGTGAATAACCACGCCGAGACAGAATGCAAGCGCAATATAAGCGATGATACGAACAGAAAGATTTATGTCGCGCACATTTATGGCTATTCTTTCGGTACTCCCAAGAGAAGATATGGTGCTATTCAGTTTGTTAATCGCCTTGTGGTGGCGATATGAAATCCGCACCACAATTCCAAACAATATAAACGCTATGCCAACAACTATGATTGCTATAATTTCATGAAGTTCCATTTCCAATTTGCATTTTATTCATTAAATACACCCACAATCCCCCGAAAACCGTTTCCGGCTATTCAGATGTTGGGGTTATATCGTCAGTCTTTTGAACAGTCCTTATCCAATCAATAACTGTGTCCATTGTTGGCTTGTAACCAACCTCTCTTTGTTATTCATAAAGAACAAGGCCTTGTTTAAGCGAGAGCATTAATTATAGCGAAACTGACAATGCCAACAAGACATATACCTAAACAAACTATAATAATCCATATCAATTCTTTTAGTGTCAGTTCCTCAGCACTGTCTGCCAGCCATTTGAATATATAGAAAATGGCTAAAAAGCCAAATAGGCACCCTAAACCATCATCATTACGTCTGCTCATATCTAAATATTTTCTTTATACCGATCCGCCTGCTCTCGCTCACGCTGTCTGCGTTTCTCTCTTGCAGCTTGCTCTTTTGCCTCCTTTATACTGTCATTTCGCATTTGCTCCTTGCGTTCAAGGTTATATAGCGTCAAGTCTTGATATGATATAGTCGTGTGTCCCGGCTCTCGTGTCAAATATTTACTACCCGAACTACTGTAATACCAGCCACTGAAAGAACTGCCATATCCTTTATCACCCGATGGGTCATAAGCCCTATGTGAGATTGAAGATAAGCGTATCTCGGCATTTTTCCATTTCCAATGGTTGTTTTTGGTAATACCGTATTTTCGTTCAAATACGGGTTCAAGCTCATAATAAGCATGGTAATTGTCTATTTTTACCTCGACCTTATATAGCTTTCCTCTATAAAACTTAGGCTCAATCCACGAAACGTCATACGACAACACATTGCCCTTTTCATCTGGAAATACTATTTTGTTGTCGTACTCACGCTTGAAATTGTTTATCAACCTTTGGTATTCTCCCTTGCTTATGCCAAAACGCAATCCTGCAAAGATGTTGCTCTCAAATATTGAATCCTTGCGTTGGTCTGCGATTATCTGTGCGGTATCAATAGGCTCAGTAATAATGCTATCAACCGATGCGATATTCGGCTCAACTATTACATTACTTGACTTTGTAGAGGACAATCCACAAACAATAACAACTATAACAGCGGTGCTTACGATGAACAGCAATATTTTCTTATAATGCCGCTTAATCAATGGCTTCCAATCGTTAGTATGAGACAAAATCCAATAGCCAATTAAAACCAGCAATACAACCCACCATATCGCTTTTATTAATTGCCAAAGCATTCCAAACAAAAAAGCTATTGCCCACCAAAAACAAAATATCATAGCTTATCCATAATCTTATTTATGAGGGAATCTTTTACTTCAACCATTGCAAGTAAACGAGAAATCTGCTCATCCTTTTGGGCGATACTTTCTGCATATAGCCCCATTTGCTTATCAACTAATAAAAGTGCTTTTGAAAACTCCATTATAGCATTTTTTATTTCTTCTTGAGATAAAATTATATAATCCCCGGATGTGACTTACTGAAAATTTTTATCATCAGATATATTTGATACCGTTGGACGGAGCATTTCTCCATTGCCAAATTGGAGCCACTTGGGATTTAACTCGGGGAATGTGGCATATATTTTTGAAAAAGTCCCATTTTGAGAGTTCTCATTTAACTTTAACACTGCATTTTGGCTTAAATTGCATCGGTATGAAAAAGTTTGTATGGATAACCCTAAATGGTGGATAAATACCAATATGCGTTCTCGAATAGTAACCGGATTGTTCATTATGATTTACATTAATTATTACAATATTAGCTAATTTATCCTATACGAAAAATATGTTTTAAAACATGTTTTTCAAAAATTCCCGAAGTAATACTTGAAGTTCTATTGCGTAATTGAATGATATTGTTTAAATTTGTGATGTGAAATGAAGAGGCGAAAATTTTTAAAATATTTTTTCGCTTGAAAATTTAATTTGGATATTAGAAATTAATGGTTTAACTTTGTACCGCTCTACATATTGAATGGCGGTCAAGTTAACCGCTTGCGAACCGTTGGCGGTATTTTTATACCCTAACGCGATATACGCGGCATTGTACCCCCGTATCGTATCTGTAATGGATGCGTAGACTGCCATTTGGTATGTAGAGCAACGGGAAAGGCAATGCCGTTTTTCTATTGCCTATAATCTTTCATAAACTTGCTCTATACAATGAAAGAAACCTTAACAAGCAAGCTCCGAGAGTCGTACAATCGTACGGCTCTACGCGGAGCAAAACGCAAAGGGTGGAAAGCCCTGCTCGCAATCGCCGTGGCGGTTGGAGCCACTATGCTCGTGGGATGTGACCCAATGACAGCCGAAGAGCGGAATCAAATTCTGCAAGACCGAGAACAGGCTTATAAAGCCAAGCAAACAGAAACAGCGGAACGCCGCTTTTTTAAGGCCCGGTTTGACGGTCATTCGTACATCGTCTATGAACATTTCGGGTATAAAAGTGGTGGTCCATCAATTCTCCACGACCCCGACTGCCCGTGTCAGAAAGGAGGTCGACGATGAAAGGGAAAGAAAACAAAGGGCAGCGGTTCTTCTTCAAGGAAGAATGGGAGCTTGGTTGCTACCACTACGCTCAAAGTAAAAATCCACAAATCACCAAAGTGTCCCCAAACCTCCGAAAAGTCGAAGTCTATCACGGCAATGGAGTATTCCAAGACGAGCCGATGCCTGTATTCTTGGATGAGTGGATAGAGAATAATCCACGGCCAACAATGCACCGCAATGAGTTTATCCACTCGCTCGGTGAGCGTGTATTGGCTCTTGAAGCCGCTCTCGCACAGAAAGGAGGCGCAAAATGAGCGACCAACGTGTGACGAGAAACGTCCTCAATCTGCTATCCGCTGCCACGGCTCTCGCCGAAATCCTCGACTACCCGATTATAAAAGGACGCATCAACATCGGGTTCAAGTCAGCCGCCGAGCTTATCAAGAACGTGCAGACAGCGGCAAGAGCGGTGTCTGATGATGCGCTTGAAGCATCCGAAGGGGTTGATTTCATCAAATCCAAACTGCGCGAGTTATGAGCTACGACTTCACCGCTGCCTCGGAGTTCTTCGACACGCTCGGTGCCTCTCCACAGGAGGTAAAAGACGAAATCGACCGGGTTACTGACGAGATAAAGCGCAGCCGTATCTTCACAATACAGAACACGCGCGTCCTCGGCCTGCTCTCGGTATTCGCCGACTTCATCGAGCGCATAACGCCCAAAGAGGAGGCACCATGCGCAACCCCATAAAGGAGATTGTCGACTACCTGCGTGCCGACAATGCAATGGACGAGCTGGAGCGCGCCATCAAGGCCGAGGAGAGGCAACTCGCCGAATACCGACGCCTGCGTCGACGTCTCCCGCGACTGATAAGCGAACTTGAATCCACTGTCAACGAGCTTAAAAAGCTCCTGCGGTAGTATTGTATTTGTCGCAAAAATATCGTACATTTGCGACAAAGAGCCGAGAGCCATGCGACAGCAATGCCGTGTGGCTCTCATGCTTTTTACAGGTACCTTTAATTAACAATGCGGAGTCAGAGCCATAGAGCCGATTGCTCACCCTAACGGTGGCGGTCGGCTCCCGCTATTCACAGCGGACAAGATGGCAGACAATTTGATTTTCCCGATAGGGTTTGACTTGGAGAGCGCGGTAAAAGAGGCGGGCAAAGAGTGGGACAGCGCTTATGCCGCCAAGCTGGAAAAACTGTTGGCGAAGCGCCCCGTAAAAGTCGGACTCGACTTTGATACTAAAAAACTCAACAACCTCGATGACGTCAAGCGGCGTCTGGCGGAAATAAAAATCGAGCCGATAACCCCTGAGAACAAGACGGCCATACGGGATTTGGTGCGTGAGCTGAAAGAGCTTGCGCGCATCATGGAGAAGGTGCAGAAGTTCAAAGGCATCGAGCTGCCCGAATTGCAGGCGGCCAAAGCGGCCAAACTCAGAAAGGATATTGCGCAGGCCGATGAGAAGCAGCGCCTCAGTCAGGAACGAGTACGGCAGGCGCAGGAACGTCTGACCCTCGCACAGCAAAGGGCGGAGCAGCAGGCGCGCCGCACAAGCAGCGCCTATGCTTCGCAGGGTACCTATCTGCAAAAGCTGACACAGCGAATGGTGGCTTATTGGAGCGTCCATCAGGTCGGCAATTTCCTTACGGCGGTGCGAGACGTGACGGCGGAGTTCGAGTTGCAGCGCATTTCGCTTGGTGCGATAATCCAGGACCAGGCGCGGGCGAACCAGCTCTTTGCTGAAATCAAGTCGTTCGCCTTGAAGTCGCCGGTCAAGATTCTTGACCTGACGAAGTATACCAAGCAGCTGGCGGCGTACAAGATTGGGGTCGACGAGCTTTTCGAGACAACAAAGAAACTGACCGACGTGTCGGTAGGCCTCGGCGTGAGCATGGACAGGGTGGTGCTCGCCTATGGCCAGACGAGAGCAACGGGCTACCTTCGCGCAAGTGAAATCCGTCAGTTCACGGAGATGGGAGTGCCTATCGTAGAGGAACTTGCGACAAAATTGTCCAAGATGAACGGGGAGCTTGTGACCGCCGCGCAGGTGATGGACATGGTGTCGAAACGCGGAATTTCGTTTGAACTTGTAAAGGAGGTGTTCGACGACATGACAAGTGCCGGAGGTATCTTCTACAACATGCAGGAGAAGCAGGGCAACACCCTCTATGGTATGTGGGCGAAACTCGGTGACGCTGCTTCGGTGATGTATGACAAAATAGGTAATACCGGAGCAGTGTCAGAGGGAATGCGTACGGGCATAGAGCTGTTGACAAAGCTGATGCGTAACTATGAACAAGTATTGTACGGTGCCGCAACTGCTGCCGTGATTTTTGTAGCAAAGAGCGCCATCAAGAAAGGTGTATCAGCAAAGGAAGTACAACAAAACAAAACGGTAATCGCAGCGGTCAACCAGCGTAAAAAGGCTGAGCTGGAGCTTAAAATAGCGCTTGACAATGTGCGTATAGCAAAAGAGCGTAATATCCAAGCCGACATAGAATCGGCAAAGTCTCAGGCGACGGCTGCCCGGGAGACTCTTAACAAAGCGCGTGAGGCTGAATCCAAAGCATTGCAACAACAAGGGCGCGTTGGCGGGTGGTTTTCAACTATGGCAAAAAACTTAGGGGCAGGATTATTGAACATAGGGAAAAGTCTGCTGCAAGGAGGATTATGGGCGGCAGCAATAGTGGGGATAACATCCCTGATAAGCGCATTGACAGGTGCAACAAATAAAGCGAAGAAATTAAAGGGAGAACTGGAAAGCATCAGCCTTGACATTCAACTTCAGACAGAGGAGAGGATAGAAACATTCGAGCACCTTGTCAAAGTCGCGGTATCGGAGGCTGACGGAACTAAGAAACAAAAAGAAGCTCTTGACGAACTTTCACGCACGTATGGCGCGATATTGCCGGCTGAAAGCTTGCGCATCGAAAATCTGCGGGCTATGAACGGTGAGTATGGTACTCTTATCAACATGATTAAGCAAGCCGCCGCAGCGGAAGAGATGCAGAGACAATTGTCCGCAGTAGAAGATATATATGGCCCCGATAATGTCGACCGTCAGAAGAAGTTGCTCAAAAATTTGACTTCTGGGAAATTTGTTTTATCGAACACATCTTTGCAAATGGGCGTCGATGAAATGAGATTGAGCAAGCGAGAGGGTTCGATACTGATGTCGACGATGGCAAAAGTCGCATCTGAAGAGGGGGCAAGGCTGGCCGAAGAATATTCTGACGACACAGAGCGAGTTAAGGCTCTCATCAGATTAGGCGTTGAACGGCTCCACGCCGAGGGTGAACTGACGCGGTTCTCGGCGGAGTATCTTGAAGGTGCGATGTTCCAAATAGATAAGACTGCGTTAGAAGGACTTGGTACAATGGGAGACTACCTCCGCGATGCTATGGAAATGGCATCGCAGAAAAGCATAATAAAAGAGGGATACGAGAAAGAAACCGCCAGTCTTGACCGGTATTCTGAGGCCATGAAGGGGTTCGGAAACGTAATGGCTGCCGCGAAAGAGGATACTGCAAGCCTCGTGGCTCAATTGGATGAATTAGAAAATAGTGAACGCAAAGTAATTGATATTATACCCGGCATTATCTCCGGGATAAAATTGCCGAAACTATTCAGCGATGAAGACCGTGCGGAGGTAGAGGAATGGCTTGGCGTCCTTAAGGATATGGACGGTACGGATATTGAAAAATCTTTCGTGGCGCAGGAGGCGGCAATGCAGGACGGCATTTCCCGTATGAAAAAGATGTTCAAGCAGGCCGGTATCGAGTTTAAAGACGAGTGGCTTGAAAATATGTCTTTGGAGGAAGTCAAACAAGGGTTGTTGTCATGGGTGGACTGGAAAGCTGTTATTGACTCTATCCCTGCAAACGACCCGCAGTTGCTGGCGCAAATTAAGACATTGAAATCAAACCTTGAAAGCCTCCAACCATCGGATGAGTTCGCGAAAGGCATACAAGCTAAATGGAGAAAAATAGCATCGTCTTATACGTTGAGTTTAGCGCAAATAAATAATGGTTTGTGGGATGGCAAGGGGACTATGGAAGACTATCGTAAACACCTTGAAAATCAGATAAAAGCCACTAAACAAACGTTAAAGCAAGCAAAGGCAGCGACTGCTGAGGTAGCCAAAGGTACGTTGTGGGCTAAGGCGATGTGGGGTATCACAATTGGGGCAGAAGAAAATAACCTTAAAGCATTGGAGGAAATGCTTGAGGATATAAAGAAAATGACTATTGATGACGGCAAAGGCGGCTCCAAGTCCGACCCGCGGCTCGGTATCCTGCAAGAGATGGTCAGCACGTTGAAGCAGGTTAACAAGGAGTATGACGATTTGGCGAAGAAAGAGGGCGCGACAAAGGCGCTGACCGACACTGCCAACAAATACGAAAATACATTTAAGTACCTGCAATCGCTTGCGACTAAATACAAATTCGAGTTGCCTGATTTCGGCGTCCCGACCGATGCCGCGTCGCTGACAAGGTATCTTAATGCGATAAAAGACGCCATGAAGAAACTCCCTGAGTCGGAGAAAGCGGTGTTGTCGCTTGAAACGGACATTTCCGACATAAACATGGCCGATGCGCAGAAGAAGATTGAAGCCGAGCTGAAACGCCTCGCCGACCGCATCTCGCGCACCAAAACGGCGAAGGAGTTCTACGACAAGATACTCGGCATGACGGGCGACATGGAGCTTGCCGCCGACGTGTCGATGTCAGTGTACGGACAAGACGGTCAGGATTTGCAGAATGCAATCCTCGCACAGATACAGGAAGCATTTGAGACAAATCCCGAAACTCACGTCACAATAGACCTTTCGACAGCCATAGACCCCGATACCGGAGCAATCAATTACAATAAACTTGCCGAACTGGAGGAGAAATACAAGGGCGTACTGATAGCGGATCGTGCGGATTTGCGCCAAAAACTGATTGACGAGGGACGCAAGACATCGGCGGCACAGGCACAGCAATGGCTAAAGGATATAGAGAAAGCAAAAAGTTTTGCTCAGCAGCGTATAGAACTCGCCACATATACGGCCAATCAGATAGCGGCGATAAACGCACGCGAGGACTTGCCGCAAGCCGAAAAAGACAAGCTGATAAAAGGCTACCGAGACCGTGAGGCTAAGCAGACGGCGAAGCTGCAATATGACGAGTTTAAGGACTCCGTGATGTACATACATATTTTTGAGGACTTAGACCATGCATCGACTACTGCGCTGAAGAATATGCGTGACCGGCTTATAGCGCTCAAAGGCCAATGGCAGAATCTTGACCCAACGCAGGTGAAGGAACTGACAAAGGCGATTGCCGACCTCGACGCGCAGATAGCGGGACGCAGTCCGTTCAAGTCGATTATTGACGGCTTCAAAGGGCTTGCCGCTGCACGACCGCAGGAGGCGATAGATGCGGACATGATAGCTGCGACTGATGAGCTGGCCAAGAGGGAGGAAGCGCTCGCCGCCGCAACAAGGAAACTGTCCGAAGCGCAAACGGCGCAGGTCAACGCGCAGGCAGAGGTAGCACAGGCTCGGCAGGATTTGGAGGATGCCCTCGCTGTATCCGGTGGCAAAGAGACTCCCGAAGTCAAGGCTGCAAGAGAAGTACTGGCCATAAAAATTGCCACATTCAATGCTGTAAAGGCGGCATCAAAAGGCGGCATCTCGGCAGCAAAGACGGAGGTTGACGAAGCTGCAAATAAGTACGAGGAACAGAAAAAGGTAATTGACAAACTTGTCGCGGAGGGTAAGCTACGCGAAGCCAACATCAAAAAGATTGAGCTTGCCAATCAAAAGATTGATGACTACCAATCGCAGATAAACGAGGGACTTGGTGGCATACGTAAGATGATGGAGGCTTTCGGCGCGTCTGACGAGGATATGCAGTTCTTTGATGATGTTGTCGGCTCGCTCAACGAGATTGCCGATGCGGGGCAACAGGCGAGCATGTCGGTGGCTTCGTTTATGTCAGGCGATATATTAGGCGGTATAACTTCGGGTATTTCGGCGATAGGAGGCTTGGTGTCGGGCTTCACAAACCTTTTCTCAGCAGGCAAGGTACGTAAGGCCAATAAGGAAATCAAGCGTCAGCAGGAATTGCTGGAGCAGTTGCAATACACCTATTCCCGTCTTGAAAATGCGTCAGACAAAGTGTTCGGGCGCGACTATATCAACAACTTCCGTCAGCAGCAGAAGAACCTTGAGGCGCAGGCACGCGCTTATCAGAAGCAGGCGGCGGCTGAGCGCAGCAAGGGTAAAAAGGCCGACAAGGACAAAATCAAGGAGTATGAAAATGCCTACCGTGACACGATGGACGAGATTGCCGACATGCAGGGGCAGATTGCGGCTCAGATGCTCGGTACGGACTTGACAAGCGCGGCGCGTGACTTCGCAAAGGCATGGCTCGACGCCTACAAGGAGTTCGGCAACACGGCTGACGCGATGAGCGAGAAGTTCCACGAAATGATTGAGAACATGATAGTGGAGTCGTTGCTCGCAAAGGTGATGGAGCGCGCGCTGAAGCCTGCGTTCGATATGATTGACAATATGGGCGAGGAGGATTTCTATTCGCAGTCGTTCTGGGAGCAGATAATGGCAAAGGCCGAGCAGGGTGCGAAAGACGCCGACCACGGCGCGCAGGTGATGATGGAGTTTCTTGAAAAGGCCGGTATCTCGATGCGCGACATGAACACCGAGTATACGGGCATAAAACGTGACATTGCGGGCGCAAGCGAGGAGACGATGAGCAGTGTGGCCGTCATAGGCAATACGCTGATGTACTATGTATCACCGATACCGCGCATGGATGAGAACCTTGCGGCGATACGGCGTGTGGTGGAGGCGGGCACGACTCCCGTACAAAGCACGGCGATAGACACTACGGCGCTATGGAACCGTCACCTCGAATTGCAGCAGGGAATATATGAGCATACGCGCCGCAGTGCTGAGAAGTGTGAGGCAATGGCGACGCAGTGCGCTCAGATGGCGAGCGACATCCATAAGGTGATTGTGCCCCGTGGCGGTGGTTCGGCGGCGGCTTCGATACAAGTACGGATGTAATATTTAAAGTTATACTTTAATGAGTATAGTGTATTTTGTTGATATTTACTATATTTGCAATATGAAATTAAATTATAAAAATGACTTTGATTTTATCCTGAAACTGGTTACGTGCATAAGGCATGAAGACGGTACGTGCGAGAAGCGCGATGTGGGTTGGCCGGAGCATGACTGGGTGGCGACGTTCTGGACTGCGAACAAGGCGAACGTCTATGTCGCCTCACGCAAAGGCGACATGCCCGTCAACTGCTTCAATGACAACGGGCGCATACATGTGGTGTTCAACAACCACCGTCTCGGCAAAGGCGTGCTGCGGGTGGATTTCCACTCGGAGATACCCAACGGCATCTATCCCGACGGCATACAGGATTTGTATGAACCACAGCCGCTCGACGTGGAGTTGGTCGACAGTCCGGGTGACTGCGCCGGAGCCGCGGAGGTGGAAGTGCTGCTGCCGTATATCAAAGGCGACAGAGGGGAGAAATTGACATACGGCGACCTTACCGCGCAGGACAAAGAGGATTTGATTGCGCCGATAAAAGAGAGTATCAACAAAGCCATCACGGAAAAGCAGGACAAGCTGAGTGTGACGACTGACTTTAACCTTACGGAAAACCTATTGTCGCTGACCGATACCGGGAAACGGCGGCTGTTCGACGACATGTGGGCGTCCATCAACGGCACGAAGCTCGCCAGCGGCAACTACCGCATGGGCGCCGACGGCAAGGAACTGACGTATGCGGAGGCGCTGGTGCGATACGAGCGCAATGGGTTTATTCAGAAGTGGAGTAAAGCATGTGAATATATCGACTACCGATATGTACCACAAGCCTATGGGCGTTACAACGAGTCGACGGGATACTTTGAACTGAACGGCATCACTGATATAGGTTATGAGGAGGCCGTCAGAATATACCTCGCCTACGTCAGTGATAACGTACCTAAATTGTGCCGAACCAATATACCCGTAGGCCGGCGGTATTATGGCGAGCCGGCTGCAAATCCGAATGGATTCACCAATACCAAAATAGAAATAATGGCCGGTTCGTTTTCAGTATCAGATTTACAGATATATAACTCTCATACAATACGGGAGATAAACAAAGTATATGCATCTGACGCTATCAATCGCCTCTATGTAGAGAGTATGGGACTGGAGATAATATATTTCACAGCTCAAAACGCAAACGCAAAACAATGGGGTCGATTCAACATTAAAAATGCCTCGAAGTTCCGGTTGGACGGTATGGAAGAGATGCTGAAGTGGGTCAGGGATTCCACCGTGACAGTCCACCCGGATGTCTACGCCAAGCTCACTGGCGACACCACCAATGCTGCGGCCGCTGCCTTGACCGAGGAGGAACTCGCCCAATGGATGGCAATAACCGAAGCGGCAGCAGCAAAAAATATTTCATTCGCAACTGTTTAATCAATCAATATGAACAAGACATTCAACATCCGCATCAACCGATGGGAGATTGACGCCGCCGAGGGGCACATACTCCACCGTATCGGCTCCGACGATTACACCGAAATTCACCGCGCCACAGTCACCGCCGATGACCTCGACAACTGGGAGGAGATAGCTGTCGACGCAGTGCCGCGCTATACCAAGGCGCAGTATGACGCCGAGGTCGAGCGCCTGATAGCCGAGCGCTACAGCCACGGCAAGGAGATAGAAATTAACCGTGAGGCCACGACCAAGCCGGAACGCTTCGCCGAGTATCTGGAGTACATCGAGGAATGCAAGCGCCGGGCAAAGGAGCTGCTGATAGAGAAAGGAGGAAAAGATGAAATACTTTTGTTTTAGCGAATTTCAGCGTTCGGCTACAGCTGAACGTCTTAAAATAGATAACAGTATCCCTGCTACGGCAAAGGGAAACATAACGGCATTGGTCGACAATGTGCTCGACCCGTTGCGCGAGGCGTGGGGCAAACCGCTTACCATAACGTCTGGCTACCGTTGCCCCGCACTCAACAAGGCGGTCGGAGGAAGCCGGACGTCTCAGCATATTACGGGGCAGGCCGCAGACATCAGCACCGGCAACATAGTCGACAACGCGAGGCTGTTCCATCTGATAATCGACAGCAAGCTCCCGTTCGACCAGCTGATATTTGAAAAGGGCAACATCAACGTCGGCCCGGCATGGGTACATGTGTCATACAGAGCCGACGGCAGGAACCGTAGGCAGATATTGTATTTGTAATCGGGAGAAGCTATGAACAAGGATGTATATAATCAGGTTCGGCGCAGGGGATGCCTCGGTATAATGATATACATGATAACCGTGGTTACGGCGATAATACTTTTATGCTCATGCTCGCGAAGTGTATATGTCCCTGTGGAGACAGTCTGCCATCATACTGATACCTTAAGATTGACGGCATTGCGCGTCGACTCGGTGTTTATGCATGATTCAATTGCCGTGCTGGCGCGAGGTGATACGGTATATATCACCAAGTACCGCGACCGTTTCCGGTACCGAAACCACGTCGACACTGTATATAAAGCAACGGTTGACACTGCAAGGATTTCAGTGCCGTACCCCGTTGAGCGCCAGCTATCGCGGTGGGAGCAGACGAAAATGGACTTCGGAGGAATGGCTATTGGCGGTATAGCAATTGCGGTGTGTATTGCAGTAATTTGGTTAATCAGGAAATTCAGAAAGTAATCACATGGAACTTAAACAGAAACTGATGGAAGAAGCAAGGCGCAAGGGTATATGTGGCGATGGTTACGGACACATGCGCAATTGTGACCGTGACAGGCTGATTGATTGCTATGTCACCAATCCTGATTGGTGCATGGAGCGTGATTATCCAACGCTGCCATTCTTACGGGAGAACTTTTCCGACATCGAGGACAAAGGGGTGTTCGTCGACAAAACGTTTCACGGCGAAACGCTCAACGTCTTACAGGCGTATATTTTCCACAATTGCAAGGGAACGATAAGGGTAGGGCTGAACATCGAGAAAGCCATTATCCCGATGCTTTACCTTGCAAACGACTGCCGGCTGAGGATTATAGGCGCCGGCGATTGTGTCCCGAAAAAGCCGAGCGATGTTCCCGTATATACTTTCGGCAAGAATGACGTGTCGGCAAAAAATAACAAATATGTTACATTCAGATTATATAAGAACGAATTGATTAAAAACAAAGACCGATGAATCCGACATCAGTAATAGAAGTATTTGGCGCAATGGTTGCCGCGCTCGGCGGCTATGAGTCAGTAAAATGGCTCGTGGGTTTTATCGCCCATCGTAAGCAAGAGAAGCGACTTAAAAAATTAGAGGCAGACAAAAAGGAAACGGAGGTGGATGCAGACGAGTTCCACCTTTACAAAGAGCGTATTGACGAACTGCGGGAAGCAAATGCCGAACTCGGCAAGCAAAATCTTGAATTACTCAAAGCCGGAGCGCGAAAAGATGAGATAATCGAGGATAAAACAGCTAAAATACGTGAACTGAATGATAAGTTGCTTGAGGCCACGCGACGTATCGGTTTTCTTGAAAGGATATTGCAGCATTACAAGAATTGGTTTTGCAAACGTGAAGTCGGAGATGGCAAGGAAGATTGCCGTCGACGTCAACCCGACCAGAATCCACCGTTAAAATTCAGACCGATAGATGATACCGAGTAATATACAGATAGAAGACGGTCCCGTGTGGGACTTTCAGGAGGCCTTTGGGTTTATATACCTTGATGCCGACGAGCGAACTGCTCCCGACGAAAAGGAAGATGCCGTGACAAGTTATATGGGTGAAGCCGGAGAGCACCGTGACGGAAGGACGTGTGACGCTCCGTTTGACTATACTGCCACATTCCTTATTGAAGCGCCAAATAGAAACCTTGACAATGTGAACGCCAAGATAGCCGCGTTCAATGCGGCTATACGCGAGACACAGCCCGACAGCGATTTGAAACGCAAACGAGAGATTACATTCTACAACCTGAACAACAAAGTAAAAATAGTAGGCTTTCCGGATATAGTCGCCGTTCCGACGGAGGCATATATGTCGAAGGTTGTCGGTGCGATGGAGTATGCCAAAGTAGATTTGAAAATACGCGTCACCGACCCTCGCAAATGCGACTTCTGTCTGCCTGTTGATGCGCCCGTGGAAAAAGGTGTGAGGATAAGCCTTACATCGGATGGCAATGACATCTATGTCACTCTATCTCGTCCGCTTAAATCCGATGAGACGCTTGCGCTTCTGCGTCGAGGTCGAGTACGCAGCCGTGATAAAGGTAAACGAATCAGATGGAAAAGCAATTACCGTTGGCATGTCATGGGACATAACAATGACATATTGGAAAACGGAAAAATAAAATCAGCAATACTGGATAAGTGCCGCTTCCGTGCAAATGAACCAAACAAGCCTTTCGGAGTGAAATGCGATAAGGCGTCAGGCAGCACTTATTTGTATTCAGCGCAAAAAGGATTGGCTAAGAAAATCACATTCGGTTGTGCCGTCTACAAAGAAAACAATCTAAGTAGAGGGTATATACCGAGGCGTATATCCAATGTTGTGTATTTCGTATCGCACGTGAAGATAAACGAAGTAAATTATAGTATGGAAACTATGGATATTTCGACATGGTTTACTGTATAATAAAAAAGGCTTCATTCTATAAAGAATAAAGCCTGATAAATCGCTGGATTACGAAAATCGCTCGCACTACAAAAATAATTCTTTTTCAGTTATTATCCAAATAATCCGTGAATTAAATTATTTATTTGGAAACCTTAGAGCCATGAGCCAGATGACAGACAATTCAAGTGATTAAAGACATTATAGAGCTTAACTTCCCGAAAAAAGACGGAAAACAGTATGTGACGCTGAGTCAGGCAACCGTAACCTTGCAGGACATGGCGGAGAAAACCATCACTACGCAGGTCAGGATTGACGGGCAGATAACACCCGATTTCTCATACGATTGGGCGGTGTCATTCAAAGGCAATAAATATATATTCCCGTTCCGCATACCTCCGGGTTCGATTGATGATACATCACTTCTCTCGACAGTTGATTTGACTTTTCAGCATTGGGCGGTATATGAACTTAAGAGGCAGTATTTTTTCTCGGTGCCGAATCTTGAAGCCGACACAGTAGTACCCGACAAGTACGTAGACCCCGTCAGCCTTAATCTGAGAGACTTCTGTAAGCTATTCGCGATGGTGCTTGCTTATTATCACGACAATAAAATCACCGTCGACCTCTATGAGGGATGGGAAGCAGACCCCGCGCTTGTCACAGTAGAGATTAGCTATACGAAAATTTGGGACGTGCTTATCAAATTCTATGAGCTATACGGGGTCAGATGGCAGATTGAGCCGAACGGTGACATCGACCATTATGTCATTAAAGTAGGTTATCCCACCACCGAAGTCAGCCACGTATTTGAACACGGGTTCAAGGGAGGATTGCTGAAATTCGAGCAGCAAGTACAGGATGATATTGTAAGAAACATGATATACGGACGTGGCGGCAACAAAAACCTGCCATATCGGTATTTTAAGAAACATGACGAGGACAATAAGACATTCTCACCCGACCCCGACTGGATACCAGAACTTAAGGACATACCTTTCACAGAGCTTCGCGGCGCTACATTCCGCTCATATATACAGGGGTGGAAAGCAAAGCACATTGCAGAATATCGAAGTGAGTATCCCGAGGAGGAATGGGTCGTAACCACTCCCGCCGCCGAGCAGGCTTATGCTCCGTGGGCTTGGCAAAAGGGTTATACTGATACGAAATTTGACCCGGTGGAATTTGTCAAAGATGATGAGTCTATCAGCCGTTATGGCGAGTTGCCCGACGCGCTTGATAACAACGAGGAGATATTTCCTACGATACAGGGCATTGAGTTTGAAGGACTCGGGCGAATTGACGAGACTGTCAAAATTGAGGAAATCAATAGTAATGAAGTTGAGCCGGATAAAGATAATGATGCTGTCGTTATAACCCCCGCAGTATGTAAAGATACTGTCTACAATGTTCCACCGTCAAGCTATCAGGAGTTTACAATACAAAGTGTCGGCAATTTTCTTATCAGTGACGGTAAGCATGGCGATTTAGAAGTTTCTGTAAAAGCCTTATCCGCGACAAGAACAGACGATAAATATATTGATGTATCGACATCTGCGGAAGTAGTAGCTGGCTCGCAGACAGTCACGGTCGTTAATGCTGACACCGGAGAGGAACATTCTGCAACGGGCATTCCCCCCGGGAAATGGTATTATCGTGTTAAAGCCAGAGTGCGTAACCTCACGGCTTCATATAACCTGAATATAACGGTTGGCGATTTTTCCCCGAAATTAACTGAGTCCACTATCAATGCAACCGTTAAGAACGCTTGGCATATATGGGTGAAAAATATATGGCAAAGTTCTAAATTGCCGACGGAAACCGCCGCTCAATACGCCGACCGAATTTGGCGTCCGATATTGGGTGACCGCGAGAGTAATGAGGCAAAAGTAATATTTACCGATGGGATGCTTGCGATGAGTCAGGATTATGAGTTTCCCATAGTGGGGATACCTACCTACGACCCAGACGAAAAACTGCCTGTAAAAGATAATGACGGCAATGTAATTGGCTATTATCCGAGCCATTGGTGTATCCCTCTTGGCAAAAGCGACGCCGATCTCGAAGCTACGGGTACATACGTACCGTCGACCATGCGTTTTGCCGAAGCGGGAAATCACATTGCCTTCATAGGCATAGATATGCCTCATCTTTATGTGGTGGAAGCTGAAAAACGTCTTGACAATTGGAAAAAGGACAATCTTGACAAAGTAAAGGATATAGCCCCGTCCGCGGTCATAAAACTCGACCCGGTACGCATACATAACTACGGTAAAGCCGATGCTCTTGTCGACAGCCTTGTACCGGGCAACTCTATCAGGGTAGCCGACAAGCGTTTTATTTTGAATCAGGACGGCACTCCCGCTTCTTTTGAGACGCTGTATCTCCAATCGGTGACGTACACCTACAATGAACCCACTGAAACGGAAGCCAATCTGCTCCCCGACGTGGAAGTGGTACTCAGCGACAAATATGAGGTCGTGGCTAATCCGGTGGAACGGCTTACCGGAGAAGTGACGGAGCTGCATAAACAAATAGGGTCTATCAGCAATGTTTCTCAGATAGTCCGTGCGGTCGGAGACAAGAGATACCTCAGAAAGGATATATACGACAGGGCGTCGGCGCCTATTGACTTCATGCAGGGCTTTGACAGTTACAAGCACAGCATTCTTCGCGACGGGGTTCAGTTCGGGGCTTCGTTTGCCGAGGGCGTCACGGGGTTCGGCGGGAAGATTGACCGTTATGGCGAAGCATGGCTTGGGGGGCTTCATCTCAGGAGTTTCCTTGAGGTGCCGGAGTTGCGCTATAACAGGACGGAGATTACGGTGGGGAATGCGTGGGGCGCGCCGGGCGGGGGTGTCATCGAACGGGTTTCGCCCGATTACAACGCCGACGGGTCGTTGGCGAATACAGGCACCATCACTCTCCATCTTGAGGACGGGGAAATCGGGGCTGTCGCGATAGGCGATTTATGCTCAGGCATTTTCCATGACGAGCAGAAACTCTCAAACAATTCTTCCGTCGATAGCGATGACGGGCAGGGCAACTTTCATTTTGCCGGGTTCTGTACCGTTTATTTCACGCCGACTGAAATTCTTGAAAAAAATCGAAATTCGGCGTTCCGCTATGAACTGCGTCCCGTGTCGGCACAATGGACACAACGATTTCACCCATCGGCGCAGATGCATTTTGTGGGGTATGGCAACAATGCAAAAAACACGGATGGCAGCTGGAAATATCCTGAACGGCAGAAAAGCCGCTACTCGACACGCACATACGAACGCTACCTTGTCAATGTAAATAATTGGGAGTTTGGTGCACACAATATTGCGGCTCAGTTTGGGAACCTGTCCAATCTGTCGATACAGGGAATAAACATGTCGGGATATTCGGCATATCTGAACAATATCTACATGACAGGCCATATTGAGCAGCTAAACCTGTCGCTGCGCATGGAGGTAGATTACGGCAATGACAATTTCATGGCCTATGGCGAGACCCGTATGGTAAAGTGCCGCGTGTTCCGAGGCTGGCAGGAGGTAACCGACAGCGATAATATAGAGTGGTCAGTTACACGAGACACAGGCAATGCCGAGGAGGATGCCGCATGGAATAGTAAGTTAAAGGTAGCAGCTTTCAAAGGTGAAATTGCAATCCGTTACAGCGATGCGGAAAACGACCTCGGGTCGACGCCAGAAACCGGAGCGATATTTACTTTCACGGCGAAAGTAGACGGTGAAACGGTTTGGACGAAGCTGACGTTGCGGCGTAACCCGCAGGACGGCGCGGACGGGGCTGCGGGCACGGCTTACACCAACAACCTGTTGCGCAATTCCGATTTTGCGGACGGTGCCGACTTCTGGCAAGTCTACGGTGGAACCGTGGATACGGCGGAAAAGAATGAAGGACGCAACTCGGCCTGTTTCTCGTACAGCAACCTTCCGGAAGACAAATACTACGGATGGGGCTACTATATGGACTATGAGGTTACGGGTACGGATTTCACGTTTTCCGTAGATGTCCTCGTCAAGAACTTGGCGACACTTTCCGATATACCGACCCCGGTCAGCATAGAAATCCGTTGCCTCGACGCCAACGGGAACAGGCTGAAAACCTACGGGGCAGTCGCAGTACCGGCAACTGCGGGAGAGTGGCAACGGTTCCGGGTGTCAGGCAAGACGCTTGCCGGCACAAAGCAGGTGTCGGTGCATTTCATGTTGAAGCAGAACGGCACGGTATGGTTCAACAGCCCCAAACTGGAGTTCGGCGACAACCCGTCGCCGGTATGGACTCCGTATGCCAGTGGCAACGCCGGCGTCGGATTCACACCGAACATGCTTCCCGGGACGCGTGACTGGGACGGGTGGACGCTGAACGGAAGTTGGGCGTCAGGGGGCAGTTTCGAGGGGCTTGACGTGATGCACGGCGACGCGGCTGATATAACGGCGTCGCATCTTGATATTGCAAAAACCGGTTTCCTGGACTTGGAAGCGGACACGGTGTACACTTTGTCGATGTGGGCGAAAGGGAGCGGGTCGTTCCAGTCGTTCGTATATCCTGATGTCAATGCGAAGACACTGTACATCGACGGGGCTGCCTCGGAGTCCAAGTCGTCAGACACATTCGCGCAGCATACGCTTGCTACGGAATGGAAGAGGTACTATGTGGTGTTCAGGACGCGTGCCGGCAACGCGCTTACCGGCAAGAGCGTCGTGCCGGTGCGCATATTCAAAGGCGACAACGAGGTATGGATAGCTGGCGTGAAGCTGGAGAAGGGGGAAAACCATGCCACGCAGTGGACGCCGGCGCAGGACGAAATGGTAGGCAAGGACGCATACTCGGTGATGCTCACCAACGAGAGCCACGTGTTTGAGGGTGACACCCAAAAGGCGGTGCAGGCGTCGACCGAGTGCAGGGTGATTGCCTATAAGGGAAATACCGTAGTACCGGCAACCATCGGCACGGTAACCGGCATGCCGTCGGGCATGTCAGTCGCTACCGTCAACAATGGCAGCACGTCGGCGAAAATATCAATCGGGGTAAACTCTATGCTCACAACAAAGCAAGGGACATTGAAGATACCGGTGACGGTCGACGGCCACGTGTTTGAAAAGACTTTCTCATGGACGCTCGCGCTGAAAGGCGCGCAAGGCATACAGGGGTGCATCTACCGCGTGACGCAATGGGCTGCGGGATTTGACTACCACAACGACTCCGCCGCGACCGGCAACGGCATAAGGTACGTCGACGTGGTGCTGGTGCCCAATCCGGCATTGGCGACAAAGGCGTATGCCTACCGGTGCAAGGTGAGACACACGTCGTCGGGCGAGAACGCGCCCGGGGTGGGCGCCGACACGTCGGGCGACAATGCCTGGTGGGAGAAACTCAACTCGATGGCGCCGATATACACGCCGTTCCTGCTGGCCGACGAAGCGGTAATCACGCTGTTACAGTCGAACCAGATACTTGTGATGAAAGAGGACGGGGTCACGGTGAATGCGGCGATGGGTCGCGGCGAGTTCCCGCTGTGGGTAGGGGCGACTGAAGCGACGCAGGCGCCGTTCCACGTCGACGCCACGGGCAAGGCGTACATGACAGGTGCGGAGATTTCGGGGAAAGTGACCGCGGGCGACCCCAACGGTCAGCGCGTCGCGCTGCTGCCCGACGACAAGACGATGAAGATATACGATGAAAGCGGGCATGACGTAAGCTCTTTCGAGGGGAACACGTACTCCGACCCGTTGAGCCTGTTCGGGCTGACGTCGGGCGCCATAGCCATGAAGCAGCGCACGGCCACGCATTACGGGTATGGCTCGGACGTGACGTATGGGCGCGGGTCACATACGCTTACCGGCAACGGATTGGGAACAAACACCGAATATGAAAATTTGAATATCTCCGTCGACAGCGGTAGCAACATGCTTCATTCGGACGCGCCCGTGGAGGTGATAGTCAGCGGTTATCTGTATACGGAATACAAGGAGCAGGCGACGATACCGTCGTATCCGGGCGGGGCTGTAACACCCGTAGCCTCCGGTGATACTCCCGTCACAGACCTTACCCCGATAGACCCGGGCGGCACGGTGCCGCTATATAATTCCACGGCAAGACTGACACTATACATTGATACCTATTCCGACGCGCTTCTTACTGCGCGCGTGGGGTCGCAGGAGATAGCCCGGTGTGGTAAAAAAGGCGACGGCGTCCTTATATCGCAGAAGCGTGTTAAGACTACGACGGGCGGCTATCATGTGCTGAGGCTTGCCATAAGCATGACTACGACGGGCGACGGCGTGACGGCCACCGTGAAATGGGGAGGCGAGGTGTCCGGACAACTATATGACATCTCCGGCACGTACACCTCCGACTTTTACATGTCGCGCTACTTTGCCAACGGTTTCTGCCTCGGTATAAGTAAGAATAATTATATCTCCGCCTACGACCAGGGAGATAAAAAGGGCATGCGGTTCGTCATGGAGAATAACGGCTACGGTATCGACGTGTCGAATGGCGGCATAAGGCACAAGCATCATGGAGGCAACTGGGTAAGCATGCCGCTGTTCGTGATGAAAGGACTATACCGTTATGTCAGTAGTCCGGCCAAATCGTACAGCCTCAACGGTGGTAAATCTTTCAACGACAAATTCCCTACCGCGTCATATAAAGGGCAGGGGCTGATACGTCTGACATATCCTCCCGAATGGTCGACATTGGGGACATTGTCGGCGGCAAACCTTATAGTCAATGTTACAGGCTACGGCAAGGTTGCGGATGGCGGCGAGTCGCCCGTAAAGGCCAATATCAGGGAAATCACCTCAACCTATATCGAGATAACCCTCTCAGATGATAAGACTCTTAACGACGGCGGCTTCTTGATAGATATTTCATTACTGGAGTAAAATAAACGGCAACCGAGTGCACGATATTCGGTTGCCGTTTATTTTTGCTGTACTTTTATGAACACAAGATAACAATTTATCAGCGACGCAATGAGTATTATCGCTATGCCGCTCCACACATAGACTATGCTCAGATTTGCGCATAATATCCGGCATAGGGGGATTGCCATAGGCAACAGCATGAGAAGACATTGCGCTCTATGCCACCGGCAAAGTCTGATTGCTTTCGACAACCTCCAGCATAGCCATACTGAGGGGATAGCGGTGAAAGTCAGCAATCCGATTATCTGAGCTAACTTCAGCGACAGCCATGCTTCAAAGGGGCTTAAAGCCAATAGCAATGCTGTATATACAAACGGAAAAATCTTGACGGTGCGCGTTACTTTGCGGAGTATCAGAAACCGTCTTTCTTCGGCTGTCGGTTCGTGCGTCATCTGTCGTTTGCCTCCAAGTAATTAATTACAGCTTCGATGCGTTTGGTAATCTGTATATCCTCGGTGCAAGTTTTTGCTTTCGAAAGCAAGCGCAATGCATCCTCATGTGTCTGGCATAAAAAACTTATGCGTGCTTTACGTTGGCGGAACATCTTTATGTCGGCCTTTGCGCTTTCGGTTTTGCGCCCACCTACATACAGAAGTTCGTGTATCCGTTTTATAATCTCAATGTCTGTGCGTGTGTATCGGCGTTGTCCTGTCGTGGTGCGCTTGGGCTTAAGTTCCTTAAACTCATTCTCCCACCAACGCAACGTCGACGTCGGTATATTGAACATTTCCGCAACCTCACCCGGTTTGTAGTATTTTTTAGACAGCATGCTATTAAACTTATTACTTACCATAAGCATCCTTCACGGCACCAAAGGCATTAAATGCTATCTTGGCAGCCCGATGCCCGTATATTAGATATGGCTCCCGCAATCCATCCCTCCACTGCTTCAATCCTCGCGACGGCATAGGCATCTCCTTCGCATTTTATTTTAAGCGCAGAGAGAAGCCGTAGTGCGTCTTTAGACGATTTACATGCAAACGCTCGCTCCTCTACATTCAGCTGTCCTATCGCATAAAACTCGCCCAATTTCTTCTTGGCATATTCAAGAGAGTAGCCTTTATCGCGAAGCAGGTGTTTAATGAGTTTGCACATCTCTACGTCCTCGGTACGGTACTTGCGAGTGCCGCCCGGTGTTCTGAGCGGTTCAAGCTGCTCAAACGTATCCTCCCAAAAGCGCAGGGTCGATACGGGCACATTGAGCATCGCCGACACCTCGCCGATTTTGCAGTATTGCTTTTCTTTATCTTTCATTTTCTCTTTCGCTTCGCTCATCGGGGAGGTTATATCTTTAACCCTTTTTCTCTTGCGGCATTTTTGAACGCATCGATATGCTGCTTTGCCATAGCTTGAAAAATCTTATTTTCTTGGTCTGCGTTGCGCAAGGCTTCTTCAATTTCGTTTAGCCGGTTTACAACACTGTCCCATTTCTCAGTAAACTCTTTCATATTTGTATCATTGCTATTAAAATCCATACAATTATCAAGGTTAACAAATGCGCCCATAGCACACTTCCCTTGGTCGTTTATGAATTTTAAGCTGTCAATTATTGCGGTAGCGAACAAATGGAACGCCTTAAAAGGCCGATTATTTAGCAAGAATGATAATCCGTCTGACGAAGCCCGATACGCAGCAAACAGATTAAGAGAATTTTCAAACTCGGTTTTAAGTGAAGCAACCTCTTTAGCAACTTTATTCGCTTTCTTTGCAGCTTTTCTCGCGTCTTTTATTTCCTCACGGCTCGCCATAGTCTGCCATATTTGCCAAGCAACAGCAAAGGTCAATAAGGTGCCGAGTATTCCTATTGCCCAACTAATACCCTCATTACTCTGCGCGGTCTTATGGCTACCGTATAAGGCAAGCGCGGTAACAGTTGTCGCAACCGAAACTAATGCGGCAACTATTATTACGCATCCATATCCTCTGCGGCAATAATCTTCCGTATAGCCGCATCCTTGCACTTCTTCGCTCATTTTCTTTCAAGCAATAATTTGATGAATTTATCTTGCTCTTCAACCTTTCCCTCCAATCGGGCAATCTCGCGGTATGCTTTTTCCAATAAGGCTTTGAGCTTCTTATAATGCTTTTTGCAAACGGCGTTATCGTCTATGTCAAAATCCTCGACAAGTTCCTTTTCTATTTCGATTTTGAGTATTGGCGACTGGTCGCCCTGCGTAACCATACCCCCGTTAGTAACATCGTGAACACTTCTCGCTTGCGGTGTGCTTTTTGAGGGCGCAATCATATCACCTATTCCCTCTTTGAGCCAAACTTCGCTTATTTCGGGGTAGGTGGCTAATATTTTGCTTGCAACGGCAAAGGATAGGCTCTTAGTCCTTCCATTAACAAGCTCACGAACGGTTTGCGGAGTAGTAAACCCCACGTAATCAGCAAACTTCGGTATTGACAAACCCGAATGTTTGACTACTTCTTTTATTCGTTCTGATAATATCATACAGTTAACGATTGTTAAAAAGTAAGATAATATTTGGTTTATTTGTTGTATGATATTACCTTTGCGTTGTTTCTGAAAGAGAGAAGCAGAAAGGCAACAGCAAAGGGGATAGCTTTCGGAGCTATCATACATATAAACTTCAATCGCAAAGTTAGTTATTCTCTTTTGCATTGCCAAACTTTTAGAAAGAAAAATCAATAACGCAACTTTAGGAAAGAAGAATGGCAAAACTAAGCAAAGACAAAGTAAAAGCGATGCTCGCGACGGACATAATTGTCGTACCCTGCGACAATGCCTGTGAGGTGAACTCGGCTTTCGAGACCGCGAAGCAGGCGAGGGACGAAATGGGCGACCGCAAGGACACGGTGAAACTTTCAAAATCCTATGTGACCCTTACGGTGGTGGTGAGGACGGGAATTTAACGACTGCAATTATGACCGACATTATCACCATCACCCAAGCACAGACGATGAGCAGCTTGCAGATTGCCGAGCTGACGGGGAAGAAACATCAACACGTTCTGCGCGACATACGCAACCTAATTGAGCAAGGTTGCACTGAAACCAATTTTGGACTCAGTGAATATATTGACCCGACTGGTAGAACCTTACCTTGCTACCAACTCACCAAGACCGGTTGTCTTATCCTCGCAAGCGGTTACAATGCCGTCCTTCGCGAGAAAATCATCAACCGTTGGATTGAGCTGGAAAAGGCAAACGCCCCGAAACTGCCTCAGACTTTTGCCGAGGCTCTACGGCTCGCAGCAAAGCAAGCGGAGGAAAAGGAGCGTCTGATGATTGAGAACGGCGAACTTCGCAAAGACAACACGGCAAAAGACGCTACAATCGTAGAGCAGGATAGAACAATCTCGCTGATGAAGCCGAAAGCCGCCTATTATGACGCTATCCTCAACAATCCGCATACACTCAACACAACGTCGATTGCATCTGACTATGGCATGACCCCGCAAAAGTTCAACAAACTTCTCCACAGCCTCGGTATACAGAAGAAGGTCGGCGGCGTTTGGATTCCCTTTGCAAAATACATTTCGCAGGGTTATACCAAAATCTCTACTGACCCCAATCCCAACTCCAAACACGGAGGGACATACACTTATAGCAAATGGACACAGAAAGGCAGACTGTTTCTTTACGAAACACTCAAAAAGAAAGGCGTTCTGCCGCTGATAGAGAGATAATTTCATCAACAAGTTTCTAAATAGACAATTGAGTAATTATGAAATTGCTAAAAATCGCAATTATATCTTTGTTGCTTTTGCCTATGATGTCATGTTCAAGGGCTTGGGAGTATGAGGCCGTGGACTATACATTAAAACTATACTATTTAGGCGGCAGTACAGAGACAAGGACGATACCCTTTGTCCAGCGGAATGAACCCGAAATTGAGTCTTCTCGTGGCTCTTACTATCTTATAAATAGTCGCGATGAGAATATACTGGTTAAGGGTGTTGTTAGATTTGAAATTCTATCAAAAAGCGAACCATACATAATAATTCGTACTGACGACGGTAAATATCTAACCCCTCAACAGGCAAAAGAACAAGGTTATTACATCTTTATAAAGCATTGAATCATGACCTCCCTCCTACTCACCACTTTCTGCCTCGGCTGCTGCGTGGGAATGACTTACACCTACATAGTCTACCGAGTGATGGAAAGAAAACACCGAAAGAAAGATGAACGCTCCGACCCCTAAACGCAAACGTCTCATCTATGGTCGTCAGTCGACACTTGACAAATATATTGCGCAATACCAAGCCAAAGGATGGCGATTGCGCATGATGCAGGTCGACTATTGGGCGAACGGGAAGAAAGTATATATCGCTGAACTTGAAAAAGGCAAATGAAACAATTCCTCGACATAATTGAGCCGGAACAGCTTGGCTTACTTAGCATAGCATTCCGCAAAATGGGCATCACGTTCAGCAAGGCTATGGCGGCCAAGATTGTCGGGGGCGAATACAGACTTGAAAAACTCGTCAGCGAGGGCAAGATAAGAGTGGAGAAGCCTACGGCCAAACAGAACGGCAAATGGTTCTGTGACGGCGGCGACGTGATAATCCACCTTAAATTCTAACGGAGCGCGGCCGCCGTAGAGCCATCGAGCCAAAGAGCCGCACCCTCTCTCTTTTAGCAAATTGACATCATGGAAGTACATTACGGCGGACGTGCGTTCCACGTCACATGGTAAACGCCGTGAATGGTGAGGGAGCTTCCGTCCCAAGAACAGAAAGAAGATGAGGCTCGCATGAGCCAAGAGAAGAAATCATAGCCGGGTTGTCCGTTCGGTCCCGAAAGAAGGTACGCGCCCATGCCGCTGAGTTAATAGCGTGGTGAGGCTATATGGTACGCGCCAAGAGCAGAAACAGGCGTACACCGCCAGAAGCGGTAAATGAACTGAAAGAACTTTTGAGTTCCCCAATCAATACGGAAGCCTTGTAGCTCAATGGTCGAGCAGTGTGCCCACATAATTAAGGGCATGCCGATGGCGGTTCGAGTCCGCCCGAGGCTACAACATGGCCGAAGCATAAGTGTCACCATATAGCGGCGGTGGCTGGTGAAATAACAATTAGACGCCCCGCTTCGGCTTTCCCTATGTACTATTTTAATTTACACAATATGGACACATTATCAAAACGACAGCATTGCGTGATTGGCATTCTGTTCGTTATCGGATTTCTTGCCGTGGCAAGAGCATTTGGCGCAGCCGAAATGCCACTCAACAATACGGAGTGGATTAAACAAACGTTGCTTTCACTCGGCGTTGGAGCTGCTTGCATTTATGCTGTTTACAGCCTCACAAAAAAGTGGGAGCGGAAAAATAAAAACAACATTTAAAATTAAATTATATGGCTTTAATCAGAAAATCAACAGACCTCACTTTGCCGACTGCACTTAAAATGATGATATATGCGCAGGCCGGTACAGGCAAAACGACTCTCTCACTCTCGGCTCCAAAACCGCTTTTACTTGACTTTGATGGGGGTGTCAACCGCATCAATCTGTCGCACCTTGAAGGCGTCGACATAGTGCAGGTGACGGAATGGAAGGAAATCAAAGAACTGCTGTCGTCACCTCAAGACCTTGCCCCATATCAGACGATTGTTCCGGACACCGTAGGCAAATTGCTGGATTGCATAATTACCTATAAATGCGGCACGCGTCAGCCGAGAGTGCAGGACTGGAGCGGTATAAATGCGGAGTTCCTTTGGTTCACCAAGCAACTCGCCGCGCTTAACAAGCATATCATCTTTATCGCCCACCGTGACACACGAAAGGAAGGCGACAGAACGGTATTTATCCCCCTGCTTCGCGAAAAGACCTACAACACCATTATTACCGACCTCGACCTGCTCGGCTATCTCGAGATGGTATCTGAAAAAGGTGTTCAGAAACGTATTCTGACATTTGACCCGACTGACCGCAGCGAGGGGAAAAACACCTGCTCTATGCCAGCTGCGCTCACCGTTTCTACAATTGTTGACAAACAAGGTCGACCGACGGCGGCTAACGACTTCATACAGCGCGAAGTCCTTACACGCTATAACGCAATGCTCGCACAGAAACAAGAGTTTCAGAAAGCATACAAAGGGGTTGTCGGGGACTTGCAGACACGAATTGGAGCAATCACAAATGCCGAGCAAGCAAACGAGTTTGCCAAATACATCGGTTCCGTTCAGCATGTAGGCTCGTCAAAAGACGAGGGACGCCGTATGTTTGCCGCCAAAGTAAAGGAACTCGGCCTGACATTCGACACTGAAACGAAACTTTACAGCGATGCAAAATCAGAGTGAAGTCCGATACAAGGTCTATGCAACTTTGCTCGACGCCTTTTGCGATTATCTCGACACTCCGCAAATCTACGACAAGTATTGGGGCTACTCGAATGAGCCGCCCCATACTTTGGAGGAGTTTTGGATAAAGCAGCACGCATCACTTATCGACCGGATAAATCGTGTCCCGTTTACAAGCGAGGCTGCATCCAAAGGCACAGCGTTCAATGCTGTAATTGACACATTGCATACCGGACAGCTTGACGATAATGTCAAGATGAGTAAAGTGCTCGATGAGAATGGTCGACCGTTAGCCATTCAAGCGGAGTTGGACGGATTTGCATTCCAATTCCCGTATGAGGTTTGCAAGGAATTTGCCCTTTACTATAAAGGCGCGATTCCGCAAGTCAAGGTGTCGGCGATACTCCCCACAGGATACGGTAATGTCGAACTTTACGGTTACATTGATGAGCTTATGCCGTTGTCGGTTCACGACATTAAATATACAGGTAATTACTCGGCAAGCAAGTTCAAACACCATTCGCAGCACCTTGTTTATCCGTACTGCCTCATACAGAACGGCTCCAATGTCCCTACATTTGAGTACAATGTGGCCGAGGAAAGTAAATCGGGCAAGTGGCAGACATATACCGAAACATACGTGTTCGACCTCGACCGTGATATACCTGTTCTCCGTGAGCGTTGCGAAGGGTTTATTGAATTTCTTTTGCAAAACTCTCAGTTCATCACTGACAAAAGGATTTTTGGAGGCGAGAACCCCGAGGGGTATGTTGGCGAGCCGATAGATATTAACAAGTTAATAGAGAATTAATATGAAGGGACTAATCTTCGTGATATGGTTTATTGTTGCGATGGTTACATTGTCGGTATGTCTCGATATGCTGTCAGCGGCAGATACCACGGAAAATATAGCAGGATTAGTTTTGCTTGCAATATTGATAATCATTTCACTAAAAACCAAATGTTTCATTAAAATTTTAAAAATATGGGAAAAGTAATCAAAATCGGAATTGGAGTGGTAATCGCATTCCTTGTATTAATGTTCGCCCCTATCTCATGTGAACGCATTGATGCGGGACATGAAGGTATCAAAGTCAATCTTTATGGAAATGAGAAAGGGGTTGGAGAAGTGTCAATGTGCACCGGCATGGTATGGTACAATCCTTACACCACTCAGGTATATGAATATCCGACATTCGCGCAGACTATTGACTACGAGGCATTCGAGGTTAATTCAAAAGATGGATCGAAATTCAGCATTGACCCGTCTATGATAGTGAAAATAGAAGATGGGAAATCCCCTGCTATTTTCAAAAAATACCGTAAGGAATTAAAAGAGGTAATAAATGGGTCATTGTATATATACGTCAAAGACGCGGCACGCATTGTATTTAATAAATACACCGCCGATTCAATAGTCTCACATCGGCAGGAAGTCGACAAAGCATTTGACGAGTATGTACGTACGGCATTTGCCAAAGAAGGTTTTGTACTTGAACAACTTACGCCTGGTATTGCTTATCCGACATCATATGAAGAAGCGATTAATGCTAAAAACAAAGCCATTCAAGACGAAATGCGAGTCGCAAATGAGGTTAAGGTAGCCGAAGCGCAAGCTCGTAAAATCGTAGTTCAAGCGGAGGCTGATGCTAAACAGAAACTAATTACGGCAGAAGCCGAGGCCAAAGCGAACCAATTGCGACAGGCATCACTTACTCCCGCTGTACTCGAGAAAGCATGGATTGATAAATGGGATGGTGCGTTACCTGTTTACGGGCAGGTACCAACTATGTTTAAAGACATTAGTAAATAAACATGAGCTACATCGAAACAGCCGCCAGTTATGAAAAAACATTAGAGAACGGCAAAGTAAAGAAAGTTACTGAGCGATTCTTGGTAGACGCGCTGAGTTGTACTGAAGCAGAAGCCCGCACTATTGAAGAGTTGACAACCTACGTCAGTGGCGACTTTGAAGTAACCGCTAATAAGAAGGTCAAAATTGCCGAAGTCATGGGTGATACAACTTGCGGACGCTTTTGGCTTTGTAAGGTTGCCTTTATCACCATCGACGAGCGAAGTGGTGTAGAAAAGCGGACAATCTCTCAGGTACTCGTTGGGGCACCCGACTTCGCAAATGCTGTCGAGGAGTTTAACGAGGGAATGAAATCAACAATGGCAGACTTTGAGATTGTCAGTCTTACCGAGACTCCGATTAAGGAATACTATCCGTCAAATTAGGTTGAAATCCCTGCGCAAGAGAGCGCGAAACACCCTGCGGTTTGCCAAATTTCCGCAGGGGTACGGGAATACGGGGTTCGACTCCCCGTATTCTCACCAAGAAAATTGCATTATTAAAGATTGGTTATCCGCGTGGTTCGTGATAATAGCGCGGTTTTTAATTTAAACAAACATGTACATACCGAAAAGCAACGTAAAAGCAATACGCTCGCACCTCAAACGTATCGTAGAGAATGTGAGAGCAGACGCCTCCGACACCCGTACCGTCAATGCTCTAAGGCTTGCTCGGCGTGATTTGCGCTTGCTTGACAAATATTTAGCGATGGAAGATAAGTTTAAAAACAATGAGTTATGCGACGGACGAAACTGCGCAGCGCGGTCGACGTGTGTAAGGTATATGGCGAACGTGGACATTGATAGTGAAATTATCAATACGTATGTCATTCTCAATCAAATTGCGAGGCCAAAGGGCTGCGAATATTATCTACACAAAGACAATGGTCATTATCCACAAATAAGAGAATAAATATGGACAACAAAAATGTTAGAGCCGGATTGCAGAAACGGCTGGACAGACTCAAAGAGCAGCATGCCGAACTGATGCGCGGTAGAATGGTACCGTCATCGCGGGCACAAATCGTACAGCGCAAGATACTTGATATTCAGAACGAGATTAAGGCACTTGACCGCGAAGCTGCTGACCGGTTGGCGCTCGGGAAAATACCGATTGACAACGCGCTTGAAGTGATTGCGATACCGCTCCTCGCTGATGTAATCATCGACTTGGTGGCGGGTGTGGACTCGACATTGCGTAAACACGGCGTGCAGGAAACGGTGTTCGGCATCTATACCGCACGGATACGTCAGGCGTCTATGGCTATGGTGGATACACTCGCGGTAAGCGAGGAGGGGCTTCCAAAACTGCTGGAGGTAGATGACACGCTTGTAGATGCCGTCAAAAAGAAACTTATGTCGTATGTAAAACGGCGCCTGAAAATAAAACCGTGAAAATGGGACTGTCAGTCGACGAACGCCTTGCCTACGAGGCAGTAAAAGAGATACAGGAAATAAAGTACGGCAACGGCCAGCGACCCGACTTCGCGGTATTGTTTGAGGTGTATAATTATCTGCGTCCTGAATTATCGGAAGGATTTGAGGGGAAAATACTTCAGGCACTACGGTTGCTCTATCGCAAAGGCATAATCGAATTTCACAAGACGGTCAACGGCGTGCCGATGTTCGGAATTATAAACAAAAATCAAAAATAGCATGACATTAACTTTAATCGGCCACACAATTTTACTCGTGGCATTAGTGATTGCTGTAATATGCAATCAACGACTGACAAAAGCGTTAAAGCGGGCTCATGGAACGATGGAGCAGCAAAATGGTTTAATCGCGGAACTGGGAGCATTCAAATCTGAATGTGAATGCTCGATTTTTGCAGACGCCACAATCGAGATACGAAGTTGTGAGCCCTCATATTTTGCTGTATGTCGTAAGATGCTTGATACAACAATTGATATAATGTACATTTACTACAATCCGGACGACCCCGACGACGTCATTTATAAACATAATTTCGCCGAGGAAGTCGCCGATAAGCTCAACGAGAGGCCATGAACGATTACATACGGTTACCACGGTCGGCTCTTGGCGATGAGTTGTGGCGAAATAAAGAGTACATACGTTATAAATAAATTAATTAGTTATGAATAATGGACTTAAAATCTTTGAATCTCCGCAATACAGAGAACTCAAAGAATATGTACAAAGTGTACCGAATGCAGACTCCTATAAAGGATGGGTCTATGCTCTCGAATTTGGAGGTCTTATCAAGTTTGGTTCTACTCGGCAGCCGGACGAAAGATTCCGCTCTCTCAAAGGACAAGCTGCCTATTATGATAATTGTAAGATTGGGAAAATGGCACTTTCCCCTTTGTGTCTTAATTTTAAGGAAGTGGAACATTCAATACATAAACTTCTTAGTGCCCAACGAAAACCGAAAACAGAATTGTTTAATGTGACTTTTAACGATGCAATAAAGTATCTTGCGTCGATGGCTTTTAAACAGCAGAGGAATATAAGTCCCCACCTTTCTGCAATTCGGATAGTTTCTTTCCATGATTTCAGTGAATTATGTGCAAAAGATGGGGTTATCGCTCGAGTGTCATTTTACCTACTATGTAAAATGGATGTTAACAGAACGTATCATGACGGCATCCGAAAAATTGGGAGGGACATAGGCGTAAGCTGTCAAACAATTCGCACAGTTATAGGTAGGATGATTAAGCTGGGGCTGATAGAGGTTTGCGATGTCAGCGGCAATAAAACTATCATACATGTCAATATTCCAGTAGAAGTTTATGATGACTGATATTTGCCTATTCCTTTCACAATTGAAGGCAAATGTTTTTCGCACCAATACAAGCAAACTTGTATGGTTCTGCCTGATGCGCGATGTTGACGATACCGGCATGGTTAAAACATCCGCATTGTCTATTGCAAAGGAAATAGGAGTGAATGAAAAGACGGTGAGAAACGTGCTTGACGCTTTCCAAAAAGAAAGTTTAATAGAACTCCAAAGTCCGATATTAAGTCCGAAAAAAGTCCGATATATGGGACGTATTATAAAGCTCAATGGATTAGACGTTTGTAGTAGGTCAAAAAAACGCAAGTCCGAAAAAAAGTCCGATATTCAATCCGATATAACACAATTCAGAAAACTAACAAAATTCATCCCTCCTACCGACGAAGAAATCGCCGCTTACGTCGCCGAGAAAGGCTATCACTTCAATCCCGCGCAATTCGTCCCTCACTACCAAAGCAAAGGATGGAAAGTCGGGAATCAGCCGATGAAAGACTGGCATGCCGCTTGCCGAACGTGGGAAATGAGATGGAAAGAGAAACATGGAGAACAATTCTATTACGAAATACAACCAATCGCAATACAGCGTGGCACTTTCGTCGCCAAAACAGACCGCTATTCAGAGCTGGAGAGAGCAGCCGGAGCAATACTACGCAACGCTCCCTACTACGACCCCGCGAAAAATGATTGAGGCCGATACTCCGACATTGTGGGATATACGGCAACGGCTTGGCCACCCTGCCGCCGTCGCCATCCTTGTCAATGCTTTTATTCACGCTGCCAAACTTGTCAATCTCGACAAAAATCTCACAATAGAGCAAATAGGCGAGGCGGCGAACGATACACTTGAGAGTCATGGCTATCTCAAGGTCGAGGAAGTGAAGTTTTTGCTCAAACGCGCGTTGCGTACACAAAATGTCTATGGACGTCTCGACTACAACGTGCTCATGAATTGGGTAGAGCAATACGATGCCGAGCGCACCGAGCAAGCAATAGACATATCGCACAATGAGGAGGTTGAAGCACAGCGGCGAGTATCCGATAACCCCGAGGGAAAGGATTTCAAGACGTATCTTGCCGAGCTTAAGGAGCGGGCTAAAACGGATAAATCTGCCGCCGAATTGCTTGCAAATTACGAGGCAATCCAATCCGTTCCGACCATTGGGACTACTCGTAAAAATGACGACCACAAATTTAAACTTTTTAAATACAACTATTTATTGGGAAAGAAAAGAAATGAGACGTAAACGGAATTTAATACAACCCGCCCCGCCGCAGGCTCATCTGCTACGTTTTACCGCGCATGAAGAACGTTGTATCCGGATGGCTATGGTAAAATCAAAGCTGTTTTTTATGCATTACGGTAAAAACTATCAATCCGGCACGGCTGACAGGCCACAATTCAACCAAGAAATTATAGACAATAACAAAGAATACGACAATGGCAAAGAAAATTCAGACAAAAAGCCAACCGAAAAGCAAGCCGTTGGCTAAAACGAAAGTCAGGACAATCGCCCATATCCGATTCAATTCAAAGGGACAACAACGCAGGAAAGGATTCTGACATGGGAGTAATTGATATTCTAAGGAGGGTGACTGCGACGGTAAAGGTGTTTCCATTCATATATACTTTTGGAATACTGTTGTATTGGCTCATAGCGCCGGTGCTGAGCGAAAAGGCATTGACGGTGATAGATGAAATGGTTTTCATGTCAGCCATTGTGGTGCTGCTGTTAATCCGGCTGTCGTATTGCGTCAAGTTGTGTATATGGCATCGGTTACAATGCATGCTTCCTTTACTGCCACAAGTGGCGACATTAGTCGACGAACACATATATGAGTTCGGCATTTATACGGCCACAATAAATTACATAATAATACTGAGTATATTCGCCTTTTCGCTCGTCAATGCCTACAAGGTATTTATCAGACCAACGGTTGAGCAGCAATAATAAACTTTCAAATATGTTCAATAAGGCTGTGATTAACAGAATTATAAACCAAGTAAAAAAATCGATATGAATACAAATTTTGAAACCATCAAATCCGAAATCTTGCGCAGAGCCAAAGATGCTCATGCATGTACCGAACAATTTTCACGTGCTTACAAGTCCGAAGACATGGCTCAGCTGTGCACTGTGATAAAAGATAATTTCTGGTGGGCGTGCAACAATAAAGTCCTCACCGTCGACCTATTGGAGCAGTATAAAATCGAATTTGCCGAACATGAAATCTACGTCAATATATCCGTGGAGCGTGGTTTTATGCTATGTGACAACGCTACGGTGAAAGCATACGGCAACGCTACGGTGAAAGCATGCGGCAGCGCTACGGTGGAAGCATGCGGCAGCGCTACGGTGGAAGCATGCGACAGCGCTACGGTGGAAGCATGGGGCAGCGCTACGGTGGAAGCATGGGGCAGCGCTACGGTGGAAGCATGCGGCAGCGCTACGGTGAAAGCATGCGGCAGCGCTACGGTGAAAGCATGCGGCAGCGCTACGGTGGAAGCATGCGACAGCGCTACGGTGGAAGCATGGGGCAGCGCTACGGTGGAAGCATGCGACAGCGCTACGGTGAAAGCATGCGACAGCGCTACGGTGAAAGCATGGGGCAACGCCTATTGCACCTCATATTCGACCATTGAGTGCAAACTCTCAGACAATGCCATTTATCGCGTGCGGTCAAGCAATACCGTATACTACGCTTCTGATGATATTAAATTTGAGAAACAATGAAAACAATAGCAACAACAAAAGAGCAGTCCGACCGCCTAATTGCATGTGGTATATCGTCTGAGACAGCGGACATGATGTTTACTCCGCATAACACTCTCTCAACAGACCCTTATAAAAGCGTCTTGAAAGATAGGGGCTATTCCCCTGCGTGGAGCCTCAGCGCATTGCTTGAACTATTACCGAAATTTATTCCTGATGCCGGAGGAGATTTTAGCTATGCACTCAAAGTCCAACCGTGTAATCTGCCCGGATGGACTGTTTGCTATTATGCCTATTCTCTTGATAAAGGGAAAGGCTATCATAGAAGCGAAGATGTTATCGAGGCTTGTGTGCAGCTTATTGAATGGCTCACCGCCAACGGATATAAACTTCACGACCCCGACTGCCTGTGCCGGGAGAAAGGAGGAACAAGCCATGACGACGATTGAGAAACTGAACTCCATCCCGAAAGTGGTTAATGTGAGCCATGAGCAGGCTGGAGATTTTGAACCCGAACTCGACTATGACGATGACGGATTGGCGCAATTCAAACTTGATTTGAATATCTATGACGAGGGTGTATTACTCGCATACTATCAGCATAACAATGATGAGACCTATGAACTGTGGTGTGTCAGTGCGTCGATGTACGACAACAACGGAGAGGAATTGACACACCCCACAATCGGCGAGTGTCTTGAATACTGCCTTGACGAGACAATCAGGCACTTCAATGAACAGCAAGGTGATTATTCGTTCATAGATACTTATAACGGATATTCGTATGACGACAACCACGTTAAACTTGACTGATATGCTGATACGACTTACGACGCCTAAGGCTTTCGACCGGTTGATTGAATACCTCGAAAAGGAACACCGTCTTGAATGGCCGGAACTGCATACCACGGAGGCCTACCGCGATTGGTTTATACGCGAGACCAAAAAGGCGATTAAAAAGGATACGGTATTCCTCAATGTGGATTGGGAATATGATGCGGACAGACAACGCGTCACATGCAGCGTCAGCCGCATGCTGTTAAGCGAGATAACCACCGACGAGGACTATATTAAAGACGACGAGAATGGAAACAACTGATTACTGTGATTACGAGCTTGCAAAGAAGCTCAACGCGTGCGGATTCGATGAGCCGTGCGACCATTATTATTGCGCGTTTGACAACGAGACGGACGTGCGGTTTTGGAGCATACACCCGGCTCAATCGCAAAATGGATTTGTAAACCCCAAAGGCAAGGTTATTGCCGATGCGCCATCGCTGTATCACGCCCAAAAGTGGCTGCGGGAGAAAAAGGGTGTTGCCATCAACGTCATCGCACACGACGGCGGCAAATACAGCCATGAACATGTCTACTTGCCTAACTATGACGAGTCGACAACGCAATGGGGAATTTGGCATATCAACCATACTCCGCTTTTTGACACCTATGAGGAAGCATTGTCCGAAGGTATCAACGAAATGCTTGGATTGCTTGTCGGGAAGGAGAGTGAGCAGTCATAACAATAAAAACAGAATAATCATGGATATAAACCTCAAAGGATTCAAAGAGAATTGCGGCGACCAATTAATGGGCGACCTCGCAATCCACAATGGCCGTAGAATGACGGAACGGGAAACCCGCATGGCCGTCAACTATGGCATCGAACAGGGATATGATACAGCTTCACAAATCCCAAAGGAAGTTTTGGATGCTATATGCGACCCTCGTAATTATGATTACAAAAAGTACGATGATACTCCGGACTTCTTTACTCTTGAAACACTGCGCCCGATTCTACGCGAGATACAGGGTTGGCACGACACAATCGACATGACCGCCGACGATATTATACAAGCAATTGAAGATAAATTTAACGAGTAACCCCAACAACCGCGAAACGGACTGAAAAAGTCCGTCAGAAGTGTTAAAACCGCCATTTTTTACCCGTTTGACGCCTGAAACGCCCCGTAAAAGTCCGTTTCGCAAAATCAACAAAGAATTATGAAAGTAAAAGTTGAATTAGAGATAGACATCAAAGGTGATGCAACCTTAAATGAGGTTGAAGAATACCTCAAATTCGAGTTCGGTTACAATGGCCGCTGCTCTGTCGATAACCCATTCATTGACGGTGATGCAGAATTTGAAGTCACAGGCTTTGACTGCGAAGAAGAATAAGAATTATGAAAGTAGAAGAATTAATCAAAGCACTCAGCGAGCAGCCGCAGGACGCGGAAGTATTTTACCTTACTGGCGATAGTGGCATGTATCAAGTCAACACTGTTAAATCAGCTGCCGCTGTAAGTGAAGAAGTTAAAGAAGTCACCGGCGACGAATTTGTAATACTGGCATGACACCCGATTTGCATAAGAAAGTCGATTTCGCAATCAAGCTGCTCCGCTCCATACCGACAGACGATGGCCCGGTAGAGATTTCGTATTCCGGTGGCAAAGACTCCGACGTGATACTTGAACTTGCGAAGATGGCGGGTATTCCGTATCGGGCAATCTACAAGAACACGACAATCGACCCTCCAGGCACCATCAAGCATTGCAAGGAGAAAGGCGTGGAGGTGTTCGCTCCGACAATCAACTTCTTTGATTTGGTAAAGAAGAAAGGCTGTCCGACACGTCGCGCCAGATTTTGCTGTGAGTATCTTAAAGAATACAAAGTGCTTGACAGGGCTGTGCAAGGTATTCGCCGAAGCGAGAGTGTCAAGCGAGCAAAACGTTATGGCGAACCGGAAGTGTGTAGAATTTATCCGCGTAAGCGAGGTGAGTGCCAAATCTATCTTCCGATTCTTGAATGGACGGACGATGATGTCGCACAGCTCATAGCGGAGCGTGGAATCAAATGCCACCCGCTATACTATGACGAGCAGGGACACTTCCACGTTGAGCGTAGATTGGGCTGCATAGGCTGCCCGCTTCGGAGTGATAATGGCAAGTCTGATTTTTATGTCTATCCTCGCTTTTTGAAACAGTTGATACGCTCGGCGCAGATTTTCATTGACACTCACCCCCAATCATCATCAGTAAAAAATTTCGGCAATGCGTATAATCTTGTATTCCACAACCTGTTTTTCGACAGTTATGAGAAATATCACAACGCGGTAACAGGAGGTCTGTTCCCCGAGGTTGCCATTGACGCTAAAGCCTTTTTAGAGGATTATTTCAAAATTGATTTAATGATATAAAATTATGATAACCGAAACAATCTACACCCCTGCCGACCTGCACCACGGCAAATGCGAATGGTGCGGAGAAGAGTCAGACGAAATCATCACCACTGAGGACGGCGAGAAATGCATTGACTGCATTGAAGAAGAAAAGTTTTATCAAGAAACAATGAGAGGAATATGAAATCAATAGAACTAATTAATCTCACACTCAATGAAATCCGCCGTTCAGCTCAGATGATAGCCGATGCGGAAGCCGACTATTGCAACCTTATCTTCAATATGGAGAAAGAGGGCTTTGATGCGGAGCGGATAGAGTTCAACAAGAAATCAGCCGACAGATTACATGAGGATTTGGAGCGTTGCCGCATCGCTCTGCGTGATGTCCTTGAGGATATAGCCGAGTGTCAGAACAACCGCGATATGATTACGGGAGTTGACGCGGCTATCGGCCAAGTTTCCTACGACCTGATTTATGAACGCAAAACGGATAAGGATTATGAATAACCAAGACTACGAACAGAAGAAGAAAAAGTGCTGGGAAGAATATTTGGCATTCAATGATGAAGAATATTCAAAATCCGCGTTCTCCTACGCTTTCGACCGCGCCTACTCCCTCGGCAAGCAGACCCAGACAACCACGCAGGAAGAGATTGAAAAGGCGGCAGAGAAACACGCCGACGAACTGAGAGTTATATCTGGAATCCCCGGCGCACTTGTGCCTATGCTCCACGACATCGCCAAATCATCCTATCTGCAAGGCGCGCAAGACCTCCTCGGCAAGCAGGAGAAGGACGCGGAGGAAACCGTGATTCAAGGTTGGGTGGCGAGAGATAAAAATGGTGATTTAGTATGCTGTGCTGGCAGCAAACCATTTAAAGAGGAGAAATTGCCATTTTGGAGAGTAGACTTTCGAAACTTCATTGAATGTATTCCTAATGACTTGTTCCCCGACCTCACATGGGATTCGGACCCAATCGAAGTAGAACTGATAATCAAAAGAAAGAACAATGGAAACATTCAATAACATAACCCTACATCTTGGGGATTGTATGAATGTCTTGAGTCAGCTTCCGGATAAGAGTTTTGATTTGGCGATTGTCGACCCTCCATATTTCAGTGGTCCGGAACGTCGACAGTTTTATGGCAATAAGGTTTCTTCAATTGGAGTCTCGAGAATATATGCAAAATCCGAAAAATGGCAAGTTCCGTCTTCCGAATATTTTGACGAACTGCGCCGCGTCGCAAGAAATTATATCGTGTGGGGATGTAATTATTTCGATTACGTTTTTGCACATGGCCGCATTGTCTGGGATAAATGCAACGGCGCCTCGTCATTTTCTGATTGCGAAATAGCCGCCACAAATCTTATAGAGTCTGTACGACTGTTTCCGTTCATGTGGAACGGTATGCTGCAGGGTAAAAGTATTGCGGACGGTCGCACTATGCAAGGTAACAAAGCTCTCAACGAAAAGCGCATACATCCCACGCAAAAACCGGTGGCTCTCTATGCATGGCTGCTTACAAAGTTTGCACAGCCGGGATGGAAAGTCCTTGACACACATCTTGGCTCCGGGAGTATCGCAATTGCTTGCGAAGCATTAAATTTCTCACTACTTGGAATTGAGTTGGACCGCCATTACTATGATGCCGCAAAGAACCGGCTACAAACTTATCAGAATACGCCAACGTTATTTTAAACTTAGCAAAATGGATAAGAAACTACAAGACCTTGCATGGTCAGTCCTCTCGAAAGAGTTTAAGGAGGAAGTGAAGAAATACTATCAGCGTGTTTGTAGATATGACAACTTGTATTCCGCACGTGGTGCTGCTGAAATTTTAGAGCTATTATTTGGTAAGCACAACCTCACTTCTGACGCGGAGGGAGAGGAGTTGCTGACAGTGAAAGCCAAGACAGTACGCGAAATGTATGCCGCCAATGAGCGTCTTAAAGCCAGCTTTCCCGGCACAATTGCTGAGGCTGACGCAGACAAAATCAATCATATACTTCGACACCTTTTCGGCTCCAAGTGCCTGCCGGATGAAGAGCCAAAGCCAGCCGAGCCGAAGTATAAGATGGGCGACATTGTACGCTTCAAATATGGCTGCACACCATACCGTATTGACGGTTTTAAGATGTCGGAGGGTGCGATGTTGTACCAAGTCGGTGAGGTTTGGGCAGCAGCCTCCGACATCGAACCCTACACCGAGCCGGAAGAGCCGACTTGTACAGATACTTGTACAGATGATTGTCCAAGTCAATCCCGCAATTTATCGCAAGAAACCGCAAATTGCGATAAATGCAACGACCGCAGGCTGCATATCGCGGCTATGGTGATGCCGGGAATAATGTCAGCTTCCGACCCGCTTATGTTTTCGGAGAGAGGTTGTCTTTCAGCAGAAGCTATCGCAAGACAAGCATTAAAATATGCCGTCGCCCTCATCGCCGAGGCAGAGAAAGGAGGTGCGGTTGGAAACTTTTGACAATAATCCGATATGGGAGCGCTGTATATTTTGCCATCAAATTTTCATGGCACCTCCTCAATGTAGGCGAAAGCCCCCTAAGCGAATTTCGACAGGAGGGTGGAGCTATCCCGACTGTAAATTAGTATTTGGCAAGAAGTGTGCACATTTTACCGCTTCTCGCCCGAACTCACCGATAAACTGAAAGGAGAATGAAATTTACCATCGTTATGAAATATTACAGCCTCGCGTGGATGTCAGTATCTATTGGGGCTGCAATCGGCGCCATAGTCAGAAAAGACTGGCTATTCGCAATGTTCAGTGTGCTATGCTGTGTCATCAATCACTTCTGCTATAACTATTATAAAAAATACAATGGGAAAGTGTAAAACTCATAAATGCCACGCCGCCTGTTGCTATAATATTGTTCTGCCGATAGGGATGCTGGAGCAGTTTGCCGACAAGATTGTCAATAAGGTTATCGCAACTTCTCCGATGCCGTACAATCCCGAATTTCCTCCGTCGGAAATGGTTGAGACGTCAGATAATCCGGCAAACAACAAATGTCCTTTTCTACGAGCGGGCTACAAATGCAACATCTATGAGCATCGCCCGCTTATCTGCCGAAAGTTTGGCAGCGGCGAACACCCGATGCTGATATGCCAATACTTAAGATGACAAGAGCCGCGTTTCCGCGACCCTTGTTCCCACACAGATATGCGCCTGCCCTCAAAAGGGGTGGGCGTTTTTTGTTTATAGGCCATTCTTGCAGGCTACGTAGTCCCATACTTTGGTTGCCGAACCTTTGCCGTTGGCATCCCAATCCTCGTCTGCAAAGAAAAAGAGGTGACCGATTTGCAGAATCTGCGCGTCATCGAACTTCTTGCAAAAATCGGAATATGCAAGATTAAAGCCAACAAATTTATCCCATTTGGTCGTGCCACTCGGGAACGTCATTGTCTTTGTCGCTTCCTCCACCTGCTCGCAAGTCCAATATGCTCCCGTGTGCTTCTTGCCCTCTTTGTCGGAATATGCAATTTGCGACACATCATATTCCGCAAACTCCTTGTCGGCGTAGTGGCAGTTGTTCATTATGCCGTATTGCTCGCGGATAAATCGCCAATACAAATCCGGATGGCTCTCCTTTATATCGTCAAGTAACTCGGAAACGCTCTCGACGCTATCCCACATTTGTTTCTCTGCGAAAGTGCCGTTTTTCTTGGCAGCTTTCACCATTTCAAGATATTTCATAGTCAACAATTATTACAGCCGCTTCGGAATCGCGGAATCGGCTTATACACGCCCATACCTACGGTCACGCCCTGCGAAGTTTCCTCCACATTCTTGACCTCGGCTTCGAGCTTTATTTCTTTTTGTTTATCTTTTCCCATAGCTTATCATATAGTTTCTGCATCAACATCAAAATAATGCCGAAATAATTGGAAAGATATGCCATGATAATAGAAAGCGATATGGCCTCGATAATGCCGCATCCTGAATACAACAAGGCTGCAAGAGTAAACCAATAACAGCTGCACACATGGCATTTAGCTATCTTGCTTATGACTTCGGCAATAGCCTCGCACAGCCCCAAGTGCTGCATCAATACCGCGCTTATCGCGGCGCATATCGCTATCCACACCATAACCGGATAATTTTAAGTTGCTGGAGTGGCAGGGATTGTTAGTGTAAGCGGAGTTTCACTTACAAACGCCCTGGAACAGCTCTGGCAACCCGAAGCGGCCACTGCGTTTACACTTGCGCCCTGCGTGAGGGTGATGGTCGGCACCGTGGTTGAGCGGATGGGAATTGTGAAGTCCTGCGAAAGAGGTTGCTGCTTAGTGCAGGAACACCCTCCTCTACAAGGCACATACGAAATGATACCTTCGACATGGATTGTGGCAACAAACTGTCCGGTAGCCACCTGTGCGATAGACTTCACGCTGAATCGCGGGTTAAATACCGGCGTGGTTTCTGTACATGTCGCAAAGCACAATCTTTGCGAGATGTTGACCTGTACAAAGAACGGCGAGGCGACCGACCCTACGGCAAGCACGGGGGTGATTGTCGCGGGCTGGATTCTGTTAAGATTGCAATTGCAACTCATAGTTGAAAAGTGTTTGCTTTGATTCCTATTACTCTTTGATTGTGGCCGCGCCGGAATCAGTTGGCTCGGCTATGGCGGGCGGAATTAGCTCCGCGTTATTCTTTGCTGAGAGAGCGTCGAGTTTGGCCGACACCTCCAAGAGAAGCTCCTGATTAGCCATTGCCATCTGCACGGCGCAGAAGCTACGGTTTTCAGCTCCGCATGTGGCGCAGTTTCTGTCGCATTTATCTTTTGCCATAGTTTATTTCGTTAAGAATTTATCGATTTGTGATTTGATAAACGGGTTGCGTTCAAGATTGTGCAATGCGGCGGCTAACTTGTTTCCGGTCACGGCCACATTTCTCTCCCTGTATCTGTTCACGAAGTTGTAGAGAGCTTGCTGCGCCTCCATAGCTTCCTGCTCATTTTCGGCGTATATCGGTACGGTTATGTTGTAGACATTCATATCTGTTATGCGTTAGGTGGTGTGAGTGGTGGTAAATTTGTTGCTACGGGTGCGGCATCCGGCATCGGTATTGGAGCCGGAGTACCGCTCCTAATGGACTGTATGAAGTTATATGCCTGCATGAAGTCTCCCTGATTCTCCTTGACGAACCCGAACAGTCCTCCGGCAGTTTCTTTAATCTGCTGTATCAGAGTAGGGCGCGGGGGAGTGACGTCAGGTATGTTTATATCTCCTGCAAGAAAAGCGTAAAGTTTCTCGGCTTCCTCTACATTCCCCTTTGCAATGGCGATACATTGCATTTTGAGGTCGAACTTGCTCGTCGGAACTATGTTTGCCATCGCCTCGTAGTTTATTTTCGGTTTTCGGCTGAATAACATCGGTGTGGATTAAGGAAGAGGCTGCGCCGTAGCACTTAGTCACAGCACAGCCTCAGTCGGGTTTAGTCGCCACAAGTGTTGCAACGGCAGGGCATCGCGGGCTGATAGAGAGCCACGGGCTGCGGACATACCTGACCGCTGCGGCCGTTGTTGCCGTTAACGATAGCGCTGAGTGCGAGAGCGTCGGCTGCGGCATTTGCACCTGCGCCGGAGAAAGCCCCTGCACCTGTACGCACGTCGACATACTGAGTCATCGAAGGAGCATGAACATTCTGCCAAGATTCGCGGCTCTGACGCTCGTAGAGGTGATTCTGCGCAAGGATGTCAATAGCCTTGGCGTTACCGGCGGCGGCATTCTCAGCTGCACGGAGGCGCGACTTGCTGGCCTGATTCATTCCCCAGCCGATAGCGATAACGCCGAGAAGTGCGGCACCGCCGAGGCCTGCGGCGAGACCGATACCGGTAGTTGCGGCACCGTAAGCGCCACGGCGATGTCCGTAGTAGCCACAACCTTCTCCGTAATAATTGCCGGCGCGCGAGGTTCTCGCGGTATCCCACATGGCGAGGTCGCCTGAAGTAATATAATTACCTTCCATAATTATGAAAATTTGCGTTGCGGAGCAATATCACTCCGTAACGCAAATTTCGTCATACCTCTCAGTTGTGGCAATTCTGCAACAATTAAGGTATAAGTTTCTGTTATATAGTGTGCTATATGTTGCACACTGTCATTTGGAATGCCAAGACTTTGGAATATGTTTTATAAACTCCACAAGGTTGTAATACACTCTCCTTTTTGGCTTGCCGACATAATTTCTTGCGATGATATTTCTGACGTTAGATGTTGATTGTCCGTAGTGTCCGGCTATGTCGTCGACGGTGGCGTCAATATGCATGGTATTTTCGAGAGTGGTGTATAAACTCCGCAATTCTTCGGGTGTGCAGCGGTCATTCGCTACCTGATAACGGAGATAATCGAGGATGTCTAAAATAATTTGTTTAATCATTGTCCGACTTTTTTGCGGTCATTTTGCTTTCTTTTATTTCCTCCATGACGATACGTTGTGCTTCATCGGGAGGGATATGCTTCTTCGGGGCTACGCCAAGAATAGCATTCAATTTATCCTGACTCCATATCTCTTTGTCAGCCGCTGTCAGCACCCGTTTCTCTTTCACGGCTTCATAGTCGTAGTCGTAATAGCCCTTATCCATCAGCATCATCAGCACATAGTCCGCGCTATCGAGATGCCAGTAACGTAACCATGACCAAAAGTTATAGTTGCCGTAAATCGCTTTTATTTTCTCGTTGTCCGTCGAGCATTGGAAGGCGGTTCCGACCTGTAGTCCTCCTTTTTCGGCGAACCGTCCTTCTTTACCATACTCTCCGCGCTCTCCCCACGTTTTGTTCTTTGCTCTATGGCTTCGCCAACTTGATTCATAGAGAGCACGAGTGCTTGCTTTGAGCTTCCCAAGTTGGCTAAATAAAAAACCTTATTCTCGCTGAAGTCTTCCATTGTATTGATTGTCGCAGATACCGCTTCGGAGCTGTTGTAGATGCGCCGCCACATTATAGCGTATAGTAGCGGAACCCATCTGAGCCACATTCCCAAAACCTTATGCGCCGCTTTCTTGGCGTAGACCTTGCGTATCTTGGCGTTGAGCCGCTTGGCGGTCTTGGAGTCCTGCGCCTCTTTGAGCTGTCGCTGCCAATACATGACATCAAAGTCCATGTCAGCCATGCTCTGGTTCTGAGCCATGCTCGTCGGGCGTATGCGCCATGTCTTGCCGTCGATTGTCACAAGTATATTCCTGCCCTTGCGCACAAACTGTGCCTCGGTCAGCAGCCGCTCAATCGCCTTATCGTCCATCGAGAATTTGATTTCCTCTTTTTCTTCTGCCATATCTGTGCGTTATAAAAGGGGCGGCATTTACGCTACCGCCCCTTATTGTTTTAAGGTTCATCTGTATTTGCGACGTCAAACAGACTTTCCGCAAGAGGTATGAACATTGTGGTATCAAGGTTAGCCGTCTTGCAGGAGTCGGCAACTACCTTGATGTTGTACTCGCGAGTATCCTCATCCTCGTTTGCGAATGCAAAGCTGATTGTCGCACGGGGGTTAAGTTCAATCTCATTGGTTTCGAGGTTAAGTACACCGACGGCGCACTTGAAGTCCATGTCCTCGGGGTTGATGCCGATGATTTTCGCGTCTTTCGCCACTTTAAAGCCACCGGCAGTCACGTCGGCTGTCTCTGTAAGGGTGTGTACGCGGCCACCTGCTACCTGAGCAGTTTCAAGCGAGTGAGGTACACGGCAACTCCATGCGTGAGTGCCTGCCGACGAGATGAACGAGCGGATTATTTCACCGCGTGTAGACTTGATGGTGGTGATTTCTGAATCGTCGCCATCCCATGAGCCGGAACCTTCAACAACCTTACCGCAGTCCTGTCCGCCACTCTCGAAGATGTCCTTGTAAGTGGTGGCGCTTGTGACTTTGTCGGGGGTGAAATTTTTGAAGATAATCACACGACCGAACCCGCCGAAAATTCGGCTTTCAAGCTCAATTTTTGATAATGTGTTAGGCATTGTCGTATATTTTAATTGTTTATAATTCTTTATTTAATTATCGGCTTTCACGCCACTTTACATTGAGTATTGTAGTGGAGTAGCCCGTAGTGAGATTTGTCGTTGGTGGGGTAATCACATTGGTGGGGTCGAAAGTGAACACGAAGCCCTGCGAAACCTTGCGGTGAACGAGCGGAGCGACTTGTGCCAGCAGCTTCCGCACACGCCCCGTGTTGACCGTCTGTCCCTTTACCGTACTGTTAAGCAATTCGCAATAGATAATCAGTATCAGATTCCCCTTGAATAGCGCAGGTTCCTCTGTAAGCGACTGCGCGCCGCCATTCCATTCCACGCTTATGAAGCTCTTGGGAAGCCCCTTTTCAGGCTGCACCCCTGCCGCATAGCACGGAACTTTCTGCACTCCGCCTTTGTTTTCGTAGTCAATGCTCACCTTGCCGTCAAGCAAAGCGGCCAGTGCCACGTCCGGATTTAGGTCTGCGATTGAGGTCATACTGCGTTAGAGCTAATAGGCTGTAAGCCGGTTATCACATTCTGAAAAAGCACTTCGCCGAGTCCATCGAAGAATCCGACGCCACGACCGCGCGAGGAGCCTTGCGTGTTTATCTTGTAGGCGTATGACACAGTGGAGAAAAGCACAATCCAAATTCCCTTTGAAAATTGTGCCGTGGCCGCTTGTACGGCATTGCGCAAAGCGATTGAGCCATCAATGCCAATCTCTCCGCGATTGGTCTGCTGCTCTACGGCCATAGCGGTTGGCAAGTATGCACTGAGCCGTCCGTCGATATACACGCCCACGCCCGTAGCGTCATGCAGATTACCCGTATCCACCGGAAACTGCATATTGCCGGAGGGGAGGGTAAAACCGCCGTCAATGTAAGCCACCAGCTTTTCGGCAACGCCGCGTAGCATCGCTTCAAGTTTAGCCTTGATAACACGCTCCGTGTAGTCATTGAGACCGCCCTTGAAAACCTTGCTGTTATGTGCCGTGTAATCGCTCATTCTCTCTCATCCATTACCTGTTTCAACTCCATTCGCGTCTGTCGCTCGTAGGTAAGCGGAAGTCTGACGTTCTTGACCGTGCCGACCACTCCCGAAATCCTGCGCCCGTTGGTGAGTGTTACGATGGCTTTGTCGTTCTCTTCTACTGAGACATCTTCGGGCAGGAAAAGCACGCTATTTCTCACAAGGAAGCCTGAGTAAACCTGCCCTCCCTGCTGATAGCGTCCCTTGCCGCTCCACACTTCGGTCGTTACGGGGTTGTCGTATTCGTCAACCTCCACGCCGTCGCGTGTGATTGTCACATCGTCCTCAAACTTTATAAGTTCCATCGTCTTTTCAGTTGTGGTGTCCGTAATCCAGTCGCGTCAAACATTCCGCCCGTTTCCTGCACGGGTTCTTCGGGTTCATATCCCGCTTCCTTGCGGAGCTTGTCGCCCATCGAGCGGTAATACTCGCGATCGTCTTTGGTGATGATGAAGCCGCTTAACGAGGCTCTCACATCGCCGTCCTGTTCCGTCCGCGAACCACCGCTGAATACTCCCGACATCGAGTAGTACAGCGTTGAGAGCGCATAATTGAGGCTCGCCATCCATACTTCATCGTCAAGATGGTCTGCAATATCATCGTCGAGGTTTATAGCCTGCAACGGCGGGCCTAACTTCGGTTTGGCGAGCGCAGGCGAAAACGCCGCGTTTGCAAGTGTCGCGCCCAAGCTCTGCACGGGATAGCCCGGTATCGCCGCCTCAAAATGCTCTCTCACCGTCATACTCTTCTCTCACTTAGGATTTGGTGTAGTAGGTCTTGCCGGACTGCACAGTGGTGTCCTCGGTCAGCACATAGGTGTCGCCCGATTTCTCATACCAGCCCTGCGTCTTGGGATTGCCCGTCGGGTTGGTTACTGCGGTGTAGGTCGGCTGCGGCTCGGCTGTCGCCGTAAACGCCACGTTGTAGCACTGACTCGGAACGGTGAACACAGGCAGACAGGTAAGCTCGCTTCGCCATGTTGCCACTTTCTCACGAGGCTCATACCAATATTCGATGATACCGCGACCGCCGAAAATCGAGGCGGTAATCACGCTCGAATCCACGCGGTTGGGAGCAACGGGGATAATGCTGATGATGTTGCCCGTCGGACGCAGGAGTGCGTGACCCTCGTCGAAGCAGTCCATCTTGTTGCGTTTGAGCGAGGGTGCTGCGCCCGTCTGCTTCACTGCCACCTCGGTAGCGGTTACTGCGGTTGAAAGAAGCACCTCGTCGATGTCGCATATCTGCTTGAAGATGTTGATTTTTGCCTCATCCGAAGCGGTGAGCAGCCAGTTTGTGCCAAACGCGGTGGCGTTCTTGTCGTTGCTTGCCGTCAGATAGAAAGCTCCGTTGAGTGCGTAGGCGATTGTCTTGGCGCAGGCAGGGTGTTTGAGCATGGTCTTGAACGACTTGGCGTTAATCTCAAACGCTACCTTGTCATAGCCGTAGAACGGGTCGTTCTTGATGTCATAGACGAGCTGCTGCCAATACTCCAGCGGATTGATGTCGGCATTGTAGGTAATCTTTCCGTCTGCGCCGATAGTCCAGAATTTTACCGTCTTGCGGTTCTTTTCGGGAACGTGCGAGGGGAATGTCAGTCCCTTGATGCCGTTGGGGTTGGTGCGGTCGTCGAGTGTGAAGTCAAGACGCGACTTCAACTGACCGAGCATGAAGTTCACGGTGTTTTTGTGCGCATTTGGGATTGCCGACAGTTTGTCGTAGAAGTAATCCTCCATATCCTGCGCCACCATTGCTTCCACATTGCTCTGTCCTGCAAGTGCGCTGCGCATACCGTAAAGCTGATGCTTCTTCTCGGTTACGTCCACTTCGTCGAGGGTCATAATCGCCTTGTGGCGAGGAATTGACCCCGACAGTTTGTTATACTTGACAGAGCCGCCGATTGCGCGTGGGTCAGAATACAGGTCGGTAAATGTCGCCATTACCTCCACGTTGTTGTATTTCTCCCACATTTCGTAGGTGAACACGTCCTGCAAGCGACCCCATGTCGCGCCTCGCATATCGAGGTTCTGATTTTCGCCTTTTGCGAAAACAGTGTTGTAGAAAGTGCTGAATACGGGACTTGAAGTAATACCGAAGTACCCCATCAAGTCGCCCATGTTTTTATAATCATTCATAGTCTGATAGGGTGTTTAAGAGTTACTTACTGTTTCAATATACTCCTCGTCAAACTCTATGAGGGGGAGCTTGGAACGCTGTGCTGATGTCACTGTCGCTTCCATAAGGTTGGCGCGGATAGACCCTGCGCGGACGATTGAAAGTGTGCATCCGCCCTCCGCCATCGTTACGTTTGCGCGAAGCAGACCGTCGGGATTGGTGGCGGCAGAGCCGATTTTCAGCTCAGTTGTTGCGGTAGCCAACTGCACGGGTGTGCCGATAGGCCATTTAGTTCCCACGGGATAGGTTGTGCTTGGAAGCACCGCCACGCCTATGAGTTTGGAGTGGTCAATGTAGTTCCAGATAGGCAACCTCTCGGCATGGGTCTCCGCAGATGTCTGAGGGAAACTGTTTCCTCCGTAATTTGCCATGTTGCTAATTGTTAAGGGTTAAACTTTGATTTACTCGGCAACTGCACCCTGTCTTTCCTGCTGACGCTTCGCCATAGCCTCGAATCGGGCTTGTGCGTTGTCTCCCGCGCCGCCGTCGCTCTGGAACGGCTTGGAAATGTCAAGACCCTTCGCCTTTGCAAGCGGCTTGAAAATCTCCATAGCCTCGGTGTGAAGCTCGTCTGCGGTCATCGACTTGCCCGTGCGGTCATAGATGCGCATTGCCTGCGACCACGCGCTGTCTCTCAGTTCGGGATAGCCGTTGACCCATGCGTCTGCGCCGAATTTATCCTGCGCCTGCTTCACGGCAAGCTCGGCTGTCTTGGCGGTCTCGAACGCGGTCAGCTTCTCCTGCAAGGGATTGATAGCTGCCGCTACCGCTTTTGCCACGATGTCCGCGATGTCGGGCGTTTCCGGCTTCGGGTCGGGTTTGGGTTCGGGGGGATTGTTGCCGTTGAGTTTGGCTTCCAAGTCTGCTTTTTCGCCCTCTAAGCCTTTGATTTTGGCGTTGAGTTCGGTTCGCACCTTGTCGGCTGCGCTCTGTTCCGCTTTGAGCATTGCCTCCGCCGCTTTCACGAAAGATTTAATCTGCTCGTCGCTTGTGATGAAAGTTTCTCCGAACGCGGCTACCCTTTCAAAAGCCGATTCCGCAAGACCGAGGTTCTTGTACCCCTCTTTCAGCGCGTTCAATAGTTTTTGCTTCATTTTCAATGAATTGTCGTTAAACAAAAAGAGCCGACCGACGCTGTTACACGTCAATCGGCTCTGTGGCTCTTATTGGTGGAGATAAAAGGAATCGAACCTATTCAGCTAAATAGCGGCAGATTTACAGTCTGCTCCGGCTCTCCTGCTCCGGCGTATCTCCGTATGTCTTGCGGAAAGAGCGGGATTTGAACCCACGAATCGGTCGCCCGATTTACACCTTAGCAGGGTGCTGCATTACCGCTCTGCCATCTTTCCTTATCTGTGGAGCATAAGGGACTCGAACCCCCGACTTTCTGCGTGCAAAGCAGACGCTCTACCAACTGAGCTAATGCCCCAATATGTGCAAGAGCCGACCACCCTCACGGGAAATCGGCTCTTGGCTCTTGCGTTTCCTAATTCTCACTTCTTGCTGATGAACATTTGTCACTTACTTGTCAAGACTTAGTTTTTTTATCGGTATATGCCTCTCTTTGCGACATCTCTTGCAAAAGAGATACAGGTCGCCGTCCCCATGTATATCTTCATACCTTCCGAGGACTTTTCTGCAATACGGGCACAAAATATCTCCTTTCATGTTGCAAAGATATATTATTCAATTGAATAAATCAAGTATTTTAAAGTAAAACTTAAACTTTTTTATTATCTTTGCGTCATAATAAGAGCCGTAGAGCCACTTGACCCCATCCCGGGACAGGTGGCTCTTACTGTTTTATTGCGCAAACGAGTATGAAAATTAATTACGGTGATACTGAGGGATAATGTTCAGGCTGCTTAATTCTGACATACAATTTCCGGCACTCTACCCAAAAGTGGAGCGCAAACTTGCCACAGTCAAAAGCAAGAGCAAAACGGTTGTGGGAGGGTTTGAGTTGCGCCATAAGATAGACTACATTCCGCAGGTAGGACTTCAGGAGAATGTATGTGCCTCGGAGTGTAATCTTGTGTTTATGTGCGGACAAGGTACGTCGGGAAAGACTTTCTCTATGTATCTTAAGGCACTGTCTGGCGTAGACAAGCAGGATTTTAAGGCTCGTCTTATCTCTGTCCGTGCGTTGGACTCCAAAAAAGGCTCGTCAATTTTTACGGACGGCGTAAAGGTTTGCGGAGGCTTTGCCGGATGTCAGGCAAGCTCATCCGATATTCCCTCGTTTGTATGGCCGCAATGGAACTCCAACCTCCAGCTCATACACTCAAACTTCAACTACGCCAACCCCGACGAAAAAAAGCTGTTTGAGGACTACGCCAAGAAAAATCAGGCTTCGCTGATTATGATTGACGAGGCAACCGAAATGAATCATTTCGGCATGTTCTCGTTCTGGTTCATGCGTAACCGCGACGATTCGGGCATGATTCCGCAGATGATTCTCTCGTTCAACCCTCTGCATGAACATTGGACTACAGAGATGTTACGCGACGCAGGCTACCTCGGAGCGGACTGGTATCTGCGCAGGGATATGATTGGCAAGATACGCTATTTCTATGTCAAGGGCGACACTCCGGCTGAAATTATTTGGGGCGACACTCGCGAGGAAGTTGTGGAGAAAGCCAATCCCCGAATATCGCAGGAGGACAGAGAGGCGGGACTTACCGAGGCCGACATGGTGAAATCGTTTACTGTGTTCACGGGTACAGCCGCCGACAACCGCGAGCTTGTAAATGCTACGGGCGGTCAGTCGGTCGCCAACCTGCACGCTGTCGGTGGTACACAACGTGCCATTGTCGGAGAGGCATACTTCGGCCCCGTAGAGAACGAGGAAATCAACGTAAGCCGCTCAATGATTCATTCGCTGTGGGAAAATCCGATTGACAACAAGGATGCCAACGTATATGCCACAATGGATATTTCCAAAGGTGGCGTGGATTCCGACGGCTGCCCCTGCATCATTTGGAAAGGCTTGCAGATAATAGCCGTTGAGTTTTTCCGTAAAAACACCGAATCCGAAGAAACGCATCAGCTTGAAAATTTCATAAACAGCATACTCTTTCGCTACAACATCCCGATAGCCAACTTCGCCTACGATGCAAACGGCATTGGCGGTCTGATTGAGGACTTCCTGAAAAAAGGCGCAAGAGGCATTAACGGTCAAGGGAGAGTTGAACAGGAGTATGACGAGAACGGCAATCAGATAATAGTAGCGAGATATTTTAACCTCCGCTCCCAGCTCCTCGGTAAGACCGAGATAATGCTGAAAAAGGGCGAAATATCAGTTGGTGTAAGCAAGGGTCTTGTAATCCCATACGGCAAAAAAGGGCAACGTCGACGTCTCATTGACGTGCTTTTCGATGAAATCAACGTGTTCATCACAACTGACAAAAACGGCAAAATTTACTACCGCAAGAAAGAGGAATACAAAGACAAATTCAAGTCCTCGCCCGACCTCATGGATGCTATTTCCTACCGTGCAATCTTTGAACTCGACACCCGCGAGCGCAAGCAACCGAAACCCGTAGTGCCGGACGATGTGTACCGCAGAGCGTTCAGCAGACCCCGTATTGTCAATCCGTGGAAAGGAAGAATCAGATAATTCAGCATAATATGGAAAATATATCATCCCATCTCAGAAAAGAGTATTGGCGGCGCAGAGTAGCCGAAGATGCCGTTGAGCGGCACATACCGATAGCGGCAGGATATTACTATGACCCGCTTGTTCTCACACAATCGGAAGGAGATTATGACAATTACACTCAGGAGGACTTTATGCGCGAAAATACTTCATCAGCGCATAAGATAAACTCAAAGTTCATGTCTCTCCGTCCCATCTATGACGTGCGAACTAAAAAAGATGCCGATGGCAATCCCGTACTTGACGAAGATGGGAAAGTTGTCACGGAATGGTTCGTTGTGGACTTCGACAAACTTGAAACAGTCCGCTTCGGGTATCAGAAGCGTATCAATTCCTCAAAATCCGCTTATGTAGGGGGTGGCGAGCTATGGATTACCCCCGAAGACAAATCCGACACAAACGGTTCTATTCTCAACTCTTGGAAAGACAGTATGGGCTTACAGGTGGCATGGCAGGAGCTTGTGTCATCTCTCTATCATACCGGCGACGGAGCGATTTACCCCTATTTTATGAACGGAGAGTTGCACTATCAGGTGTTCAGCTACGCAAAGGGAGATATTCTTTTCCCTGACTATGACGAAAGCTATAACCCTGTTCTTTATCGTCTATATACCCTCCGTGGCAAACGTGCCGTAGATAAATTTACAGGCACACATATTGAAACATGGGTAGAGGGAGATAAAGACGAGGGAAAGAATCTCTCATGGTGGGCGAAGTTCTCAGGCTGGTTTGCCAAAGGCATGAAATGGGACACTATCGAAAAGAGCGAGGATGGTTGGCGATGTGTCCGGCGCACGCGCACGCAGATTCCCGACGGAATGATACAGTGTGTTTATTGGCGTATCGACGATATTCCCTCCGGTGTCGTGGAACAGGAAATATGCGCACTTGAAAGTTCCGCTTCATTTGTCGCCGACGGCGTTAAGTCTGTCTCTCAGGCAGTGCTGTTCATTAAGGCTGCCGACATCGACAGCCTGCCTAATAACGATACAACCGGAAAGAAAATCGGCGTTAAAGGAACAGTTGATGAGCTTGCCGCCTCCGATGCTAAATTCCTTGTTCCGCCTGACCTTTCCAATATAGCCACAATCGACGCGGATAACAAGCGGGAGAGCATCATCAAATCCTCAATGTCGGCGAATGTAACAGCCGAAGTTTTCCGTAGCGGAGACCCATCTTCTGCCTCAATGAAACTCCTTTATGCCGATGAAACTATATGGTGCAAGATTGCGTTCACCCAACTTTATCCGCAGTTGAAATATCTTGTCAAAGTATTCAAAGAACTTGTAGATAAAGCAGCAGGAGCGGAGGGAAAGATTGCCAATATGCGAACAAGTTGCGGTGTAGAGTTTTGGCTTCCCGAAAACGAATCCGAGGTACTGAAACGTGAACTCGACAAAGCTTCAGCCCGCGTACAGTCCCGCAAGGCAACGATAGAGAACATTGGCAATGCGCACCTTAACGACTATGAGCAGATACGCGATGAATGGGAAGAAGAACTTCGCATCAAAGCCGAAATCCCCGCTAAAGCCAAAGCCGAGGTTGAAGCCGAGTATGGCGAGCCGACAGAGATAATAGAAGTCGACGAGGACAAGCAATCCAATCCTGTTGACAAGCGTATGCCGGGACGGAGCATACAAGACAGATAAACATCGAACACACCACTGAATAAGCAAAGGGCGCAAGGTCAATCCCTGCGCCCTCGTTTATGTTTGTATATTTGTTTGCTCAGAAGGGGAGGTCGTCAGCACCTTCCACCGGAGCTGTTGGCTGTGATGGTACTATCGGTTGTGGATAAGACGCTTGCCATCCCTGTTGCTCGGGTTGTGCCGGAGCTTGCTGCGTCGACGTAGCTTTCCAGCACGAGGCCGACATATATGTTTTATTGTTGTATTCGCGTGTCGAAAAATCGACCTCTACCTCATACTCGCAACCCTGCTGTATGTTGAACTTGCCGATGTTGTCGTTCATCACCGAAAACAGGATGCTTTTCGGATATTCCGGTTTTGAGTTGTCGTAAGTCAGCACCACGTCCACGCGCTGCCACTGTTTGCCTGATTTGCTTGTACCACTTTGTATCTGAGACACAGAAGTGACGGTTCCTTTAAATGTTGCCATATATATTTTTTTGTTGGTTAATTCTCTACTTTCCCGCTCAGAATATCCTCCATGCGGACATTGTTCTTGCTCTCCAGCTCGTCAATAACCTCTTTCGGTATCTCCAAAAGGTCTTTGCCGTCATTGAAGCGGTAGCCGTGTTCTTCGGCTATCTTGCGACATTTGCAGTAGGCGCACATATCGAGCATCTGACCGTTAAGCACCATACTCTCCACGCCTATGCGGTAGCGGCACTCTGAGCAGCGGGCCATAAGCACACGAATAGGGGCTATAATCCGGTCAACGTCTTCTTTGGTTATCTTCATTTTGATGGCGAGGTCGGTAACGAGCTTTGCAAACTCAGGGTCGCTGATTTTACCTGCCTCTATCATCTTAATCACCTCCAGCATCAGCAGTTTAGAGGCTTTTTCTTTTCGCTCCTCGGTCAGTTCCTCTAATTCGTCACCGATTTCTGCGTCTTTCCTCCCCAAAAACTCCGCAAGTGTCCGCTTGTACGCATCTGCATACTCCCGATTCTTCGCATAGTTGAAGAATTGCGTACAAGCTGCACGCCCCGTCTTATTCAACTTCCCCGAGCTGTCTAAAAACTCAGGGTGCCATAATGCGAAAGCCTTTTGGTTCGGCACGGCAAAGGCGATAGAGTAGGATAGCATGTCTTTATCCCCAGCCGGAATCTTGCTTTCGTCGGGAATCGGTCTGTTCGGAATCAATCTTTCGTCTGCCATATCACACAAATGTCATTTCAAGTTCTTCTAAAGTCTTTACAGGGAATGAAGTAGCCAAAATAGTTGAACCTGCTCTTACGATAAAATCGCAACCTTGCGTTTTGCAAAACTTGTCAAGCTCTCCCGAATTGCTTGCCCGTATAAAAGCTCTCACAAATCTTGCCAAACGCTTATTGTCCCTTTGCTTTCTGAAAATATACAATATTCCAACCTTATCGCTTGTTTCTTCTAAATTTTCTCTTTCAACCTTGGTATCCGGAGCTATAATCATATTGCGATATATATGCTCCTCACCGTTGTATTTAATATTGTAGCCTGCCATATCACTTTCTCATTTCAAATCCATAGCTCGCAATCGCCAACGCATCTGCCGCCCAAAGAGTAACTTTCTGCTTTGGGAAACGCTGTTGCGACCATGCCTTGATGCGATTTTTATGAGAAGTTTTGCTTTCGTTACTTTTACCTTGCAGATTAAAGTGCTTCTGCCACTTGGCAGGAGTAACTTCTACGGTGGATATGCCTTTTGCTAAAAGAGCCATCTCCAACTGACCGCAGTGTCGGGCGAATGTAGCAGTAGCCTTTGAACTCTGTCCCGGCATACCGAAGCCGACTTTCTCAATGAAGCACACCACACCGTCAGTATTCCAACCGCCTAATGCGGTAAGAATATCTTGCGGCGTTGACGGCATTTTCTGGCACTCCAAAAGAGAGCCATCAGAATCGAGCCATACCAGGCCGCCGTTGCTTCCGGGGTCTATACCTAAATAGATTTTGCTCATACTCATTCCTTTTCTTCAATCGGTTTAACTTCCACAATGATACAGCTCTCGTGGTCGATACCAGCGGCCCCTATCCCCTCCACGACGGCCCACGCCTCCCAACGCTCCATCAGCTTGGCAATGGTCATATTCTCGCCGTAGATACTGCGGAGCATAAAAGTGAACTCCGGCGAGTTGATGCGGAAGCGGCAGAGCTGAACAATGCGCATATCAGTCCGCTTCCAGGTGGATTCAAATAAAACCCAGTCTCCCGGCTTTGCTTTCTGCAACGCTTGGTTACAGTAGAGTCCAATCGGGAGAATTACTTGCGCCACACTTCTCGCCTGAGGTGTCTGGTGCTGTATATTTATCGGTCGGTTCATACTATTTCAATTTTATAAACACACCATGTAGTCCGCAATTCTGCAAGACTCGCGAATTTTCCTCGCCCCATGCCAATAGCACCGAACCGCACCCTGCGGAATCGCCTTGCGAGCCATTGGGACGGTAAAACTTGAGTCTGCCGCGCAGAATAAGCATTGAGTCTGCTGTCGGGAATATCGTGTTATGCCATAGCGCAATATCCATGCGGTTAAAGATAAGGGCGATTCCGTTACCGTGACGAGCCATTTTTTCAATAAACGCACATACGAGTTTGCGCGAATACGGAGGGTTGAGCCAAACGCGCCCATACCATTCGTGAATCAACCCGTCATCCTCCTTGTAAAGGTGCCTCTTGGCGGTTCCCCAGCCATGAGCCGCGCACGGGTCTAAATCAAACTCGCCCAATGCCTCTATTATGTATGGTGGCGTGTACCACTCATCAGAAGCAGCCGAACGTTGAAAAGACACTTCCATACTCAATTCCTATTAGTATTTACAACCGCCACGGCTCGGCGGAAGTGTAGCCACCATTTTTCTTTCAATACCCGCTTGCGCAAATCGTCTTCGCCGATGCGCTGATACTTGCTCGTCCGTGTTTCCACAAGCCCCTCCAACGCCGCCGCCTCACTGCGCATACGCTTACCGCAGAAGCCTTGTATCTTTTCCACATAGCCGTAGGTGTCAACTCTCTTGCCGCCCCACAATACACGCCGTTCCTCCATGAACGTGGTGATAGTGTCGGCGTTGGGATTGGCGAGGAAATCCTCGACCCCCATATTGTAGAAGTCCTGCGCTATCGGGAGTATGCACGAATAAAAGTTACTCCGCGCCCAAGCTCCCATGCGGATGAACATTTTGCGGATAGGCTCGTAAATTTTCATAACCTTAGCCTCGCGCTGGAGCGTCAGTTGCCAGTCTATTTCATCCGATATGAAGCCATCGCGTATCAGCCCGAAGTTACCGGGATAGTTGGTCGTTTCGATATGCTCACGACACAACCCCTCGTCGTGAGAGTGTTGATAGCCGTCCTCTACGCCGAGTTTGTAAACCCGGTCAAAGAGCGTTATTAGCTTAGACACATCCTTAGCCTCTATGATAGGTTGCGTAGCCATATCAGTAAATCCTTTCCGCCAGCCACCCTTGCAGATAAGCCGACGCTTCAATATCGTTTACGTTAATCCACTCCGTAATGCGGTCAACGACGTGCCGCGTTTCGTGAGCCAATATATTGCGGCGCATTGCTTCGCTCTTGCAGGGGTAGAGGATAATAAGCAACTTTTTCATTCGCATATTGCGGTATGTGTCGCCGCCATTGGTTGCCTCGGTTTTGATAGCGTTGATAACGTCAGCGTAATTCTCGCCGTCGATATTCAACCCTTTCAACACCTTTGCCATAGGCCCATCGTCCTGCTTGCCCTCAATGTCGGCAAACAGCACCGTATAGTCGTAGATAGGTATTTTAATCCGCTTTAGCTTCATTCGCCCTCCTTTTCGGTCAGTGCGGCTCTCGCCTCGTCTTTCCATTCCTCCCTCATCTTCTTGCGCTCTTTCGGGGTCGCATCGGCATAAGCGGCAACGTCCTCCATGAACACCTGCGAGGCTTGCTCCTGCACGTCTGTTATTTCTGCGGCACGTTTTTCTGATTGTTTGTCAAGGCGAGCGCGCATCTTCATAACTACATCGTGGATTTCTTTCGGGAATTTCGCATCTGCACCCAACCCCATCGCCACGTTATATAGATAGGTAATGAAGTTGTGCATCATTACAGTATCGTTCTTGGCAGCGGCTAATAGCAGTGTCCCATAAGACTCTGTATTGCCCCCGACACGGCAGTTGAAAATACCGCTCGTACTCGTTATCGAAAGGAAAGTCCGCTCGATGCTTCCCTCCTTATAGTGGAACGTAAACTTCCACTCGCCAACCTCTTTCACGAGGTAAGGCTTACGCTGTTTAATCTTTATGCTCATAATTATCAATTTTGTATAATGACGGACATTCTTGTGTTTCCTCGTTATAGTCGGCAGGACGGCGTATCGACTTCTCGTTTACATATCCTGCTGAATAATTTTCTCCGCAAAGGATTTCCAAGATACTTTTAGCCACTCCTGCGCGGTAAGCATCTATCCAAAAAGCCCTTTTCGGAGAACACTTATTCATCCTTTCTTCCGTTTATCAAATCTTCTCATTCTCTCGCAGTCGCAGTCGGGAGTGCAAGCAACATCTACGGCAAAGTAGTAGCCATAGATGCGCTCTGCGTGGGATTGCTTATGGCAATTACCCTCAACGCCGTAGTGCCTACACGCCTTTCTGTACGCCTCGCGCTCCTTACTCTCCATTATTCAGCAGGGAACCCCGTAGGGCGATAAAGATTCAGTTCATTCAGCCGTTTCAGCACATCCTTGTCAGTATGTCCGTCCCATGGCTCGGCGCACTCGCGTTCCTCACAGTCAAACTCGCACCAATACTTGTTTTCGTAGTGGTTTGAAATCTGACCCGTAGGAAGATTGATTATCACGATAAACCAACCGCCTCCGAAGCATAACTCTCCGTCAGAATGTCGTAGGCTCTTGTGGCACGGATAGACGTGCGTGTTCACAAGGGCGGCGTTGTACTCCCTGCGGAAGTCGTATAACTCGTCAAACGTATGGTAGCCGTCTGACACCTGTCCCTCGTTGGGTTGCAATGCTTTGATTGCTTCGTTGATTTCTTCGATTGTTTTCATCATCGTACTTGTTTTCCTATGTCATTGCGGTTTATTATATGCTCTACCCAACCAATCGGGATTGTAATGTGGTTTTGCGACTTGTAGGTCACGACCTTTAGCCACTACCCGAAAAGCCAAAACTTGTGCAATACCCAAGCATCGGCATAATATCCATCTAACTTGTGATGAATGGATATTCTATCACCCGGTCTGATTGTCAGATTTCCCATACTCACTTCCTTTTCAGCCCCTCCACAACCGCTTCGGCAACCGAAACGGCATACGCACCAATCTCTTCGGGGTGATTATTCATTTGTTTGTTTGCGACTTTCAAGGCTACCTCTTTGGCGAGGTCGGCGGTGTATGCGTCCCAATAGCTGTCCTTGAGGTCAACTTCCACGGGGATTTTGATGGTGTGGTTAGGCTTCTTCTCCGCCTCCGTCTGCTCCGTTGGCTTGATAAGTTCCGTCATATACCGCTTCCACTCCTGCTTCATACCGTCGTCGCGCCTTACAGCGATATAATCTCCATCAATGCCTAACACAACAGCCTCTAATCCATAACCCTTACTGCGCACTCGGTCGCCCATCTTGGTTTTCGGAGCGGTCGCCTCTTTCGCCTCCGCATCGACCTTGACGAGATACTTGGCGGGGATAGCGATGATACGAGGCCCGTTAGTGATTACGGCGTTGTCGTCTTCAACCATATCTACTTTACAATCGTCTTCTATGAAGAAGTAGCCTTGTCCGCGCAGATACATCTTCGGCGCGTCCTTTGACACCCTCACCTTGTCGCCTTGCTTGATTTCGTTGCTCATGCTTCTTCCTCCATTTGTTTAGCGATTTGTGCGAGTGCGAGTAAGGATATTCCCTGCACAAATTCTTTTTCGTCTGCATAGACCTCAGACGAAACTTCTACACTCTCGATTGCTAAAGTTCGTTCCACAAAGTTATCGGGAGCGTCATCGCCACCCTGCGCCATGAGCAGATAGGCGTTCTTTTTGATTTCCTTTTCGGGAATGTCAAATGTTACTTTCATCTTTCAAAAAAAGGCTCAAACTTTCGCCCGGCTGTGCGAGAACCGGGGTACTTGTCTGAGCCGTTAATATCCTTTTCCGAAGCCTCGCACGCTTCACAAGTGCAAATATAGTGTTTTATTGTTGATTATGCAAGTAATTCTATAATTCAGCTTTAGATTTTCGCAGACAAAAGAATGTGCCGTGTTGGTCTCGGTCTTTGAAACACTTTTTTGCCGTGAGCATAGCGGATAGGTCTTTGGCATCGAACTTACGCACGCTTCCCTCTGCCTTGACATATTCCTCGTATTCAGCAAACAGCTCTTTAAGGTGTCTCCGACACTCTTTTACGTCAGTGCTGACCGCCTCATACTCATTCTCAGCCCACCATCGGCGCATATTGTTACTCCCTGCCATGATTATCTCCTGCGACTTCTTCATATCCTCGCCCATAACAATATCGCCCTTGTTCTTGGCGAAGATACGGTAGCCCTCCACAATCCAATGGAAAATATACATAAGGGCTTCGGGGCGCGTCAGCTTGTAGGTAAGCGAGGTGTCTCTGTCCTCGCCCGTAAACGCCCGTGTGGTCGTATGCACCACAAGCCGTCTGCGCTGCCCCCCGTAGCTGTCATCGTCAGTCTCGGGCATAGTGTTGGCACAGCACAGCAACGGCGGTGCAATCACCTTTACGGGCTTCTTGTCGTAAGGCACACGCCCTTGAAACTCCCCTCCACTTGCAAACCGCTTGAAGTCGCCGCCTGACAGCTCCTTGCCGTCCATATCGTCTATGAAGTTGGCTACTTTGTTGGCGAGAGCCGCGATATTTACGTTGCGGTCGCTGTCCTTGAACAGCTGACGGAACGAAAAGCACGAGAAATACTCCTTGCCGAACACCGAGGCTATCACATTCGATACAACGCTCTTGCCGTTTGCACCCGGGCCAAGCAAGAATAGGCAGTATTCAAGTTTGAATTGACTTTTATCGGCGATAAGTGCGCCGCACCACTGTTGAAACACGCTCCGTGCGTCCTTATTCGGGATAATCTCGGCGATTTTTTCCTCCCACAGCTTGCAGGGATTGCCGAATGTGCCGTACTTCTCAGCACACTCGCGATAAAGCTCGTCCTTGTCCTTGTATTCCAAGTCAAGCACAATAGCAGGGCATTGCTCCACGCTCGGCTTGACTGAGTGGCGGTTTTTAACATCATATACGGTGTTACGAAACGCCACATAACGCCGATTAGGGCGGTAGAGGTACTTGTCGCTGCTCGAAATCGTGTCAAGGCAGCTCATGGCGATAGCCTTTGCAGGGTACTCGTCATTGTATTTCTCGCCCAAATCAAGCTCTATAAACGCTCGTTTAAGCAATTCCTTTAAGAATATCTCTCTGTCCTCCACACGCACGAAACAAACGCCGTTAAACGCATATATCGCGCTCTTTGAGCCGTCCGAGAGAAAGCGTTTCATCTTGTCCTCGCATATCAGACGGCGCACAACGGTACGGAGGCGGTCAACGCGGTACTGCATTACTTGCTTGTCCCATTTCCCTTTCCAGCCTTTCAGTTTGCCGCCCTCTCGCGTTTCTTCGCCGTCCGAGCGTTTGCCGTACAGCCGCTTATACTCCGCCTCCATCGCAGGGCAGAGCCACGAGAGAAGATATTCGTAGATAGTTTCGCTGACTAAACTCATAGCTTTGTCATTTAGGACTTAATCGCGGCACTCTCAATGTCGCGAAGTTGAGGATTTATACTGCCGTCTATCTGCTTTAACTGCAATTCCACTACGGTTCGCTTCAACTCATAGTTGAGTACGTTTGTGGCTTGTTTCGCGAGCTTGGCTTGTGCGCTCGCCTTTTCTACGGTTATATCGTCCTTGTCGAGCTTATCCATTTGCCCGCAGATGAACGAAAACAGTTCTTGCGTGTTTGCTATCATATCAATTCATATTAAATTTCTTTACATTCTTCCTTAATTGGGTCTGATTCTGCGACTGAGCCATACAGAAGAGCCATTCTGACATCGCTTTTAATACCGATACAGAAAATATTCGCTCATCCATATCCGTATGCGTTATGTTCTTTGCCGTCTTAGGCAAGCTGAACGACTTTGCCGTATGCTTAATCCCATATATATCAAGTTTACGCTTTACGACTTGGAAAATTCCCGATATAAGGCTGTTTATGCAGGTATGCCCAAACTCGCCAACAGATGCGTTATAATCCCATATAAGCGCACGTATTATATTAAGAGCCGAATAGTAGGCAATACCTCGGCGGTCAAAGTCGCATATCACGCCGGGGCATAAACCCTCGACTCTATCATCTATCTCCCATTCTCCGTTAAAGCACTTACTGCACTCAATACGCATACGTTTGGAATTTCGGATAAATCTTGGCAGTCCTGCTCTTACAAACAGACTGTCGGGCATTATGTCGCGCATTAGAAGTATCTTGGCGTAAAAGACTGTATCGACTCTCCAATCAGTTTCAGAGTCGGCTCGTTTTATCAGTTCAGCCCAATAGTTCCGACACACATATACAGAGCGATACAGCGGCAATTCAATCAGCACTTTGTCACAGTCGCACCGCACGTCCTCTTTGTCGGTCTTGTAGGCGCATCGGGCATGATAGATTTTACTGTTTCTTTTGTATGTGTGCCGCAGTTCCATATTATTCTCCCTCCTTGAAAAAATCAGAGCCGAAGATGGATTCAAGTAGCTCATATTTCCCTTTGTAAACCTCGGCAAATTTGAATACGCGGTCCTTGTGCTTTGCATAAAGCCATTTGGACTCCATGTGTATTCTTTTCACCCTCTCTTTCTCCTCGGCGGTGAGACGCGAGATTAACGGTAATTCCTCTAAAGCGAAACGAAAGAACTGCGTCATAAACACTGATTTTTTATTTCTCTCGTCGGATAGGGTTCCGTAACCGTATGTAAACAGTTTGCCAAAATCTTTAGATGTCAGCGTATTCCACACCCCATTCTTTTCGGCTTCATTGGCTATCATTATAGCCGTTTCTGCGTCTAAAGACAATTTCTTCGATAACGCACGATAATCGTTTGCATTGGTGTTATCTGTCTTTAGGGTAAGAGTCCCGTCTGAATTAAATTGGCTTAGGTCAATGCCGTACCAATTATTACCCTCATCGGTTTGGTACAAGCGTTTACCCTTGTAGGTCAGGCAGAGCCTAACGGTTTGATATGGGAATTGTTTCTTTTTTATGAACGCAAATCTTACGCTCGGTTTGTTTAGTTTGGGCATATTCGTGTTCTTATTTTACCTTTAATACGGATTGACTGCGCTTGATTTAGTCTCCATATTTTATTCTTCTTTCTTTATCAGTTCCAGAGCGGCAGAGATGCCTGCGGATAGAGCGCACTCATAAGTATCCGAAAAAGGGAGTGGCGCCCGCATGGCATAATCCCCGCTGCAATCATCATGGCACATCCAATCGTAGCCGATGTGCTTATAATTGCTGAAACGAGGCTCTACAACAACCTCAACACCTTTCTCCCGCAGCCACTTCTGTGCGTGCCATAAAGTCGGAGCGGAGCAATGCGGAACATACCAATCGTCATTGTTGTAATCCATCGTTTTGCCTTGGCGCATCTCCATTTCGTCACTATTGGTATAAGGCCTATAACAATAGTGGTCGCACGGCTCATCGAATCCGGCATTTTTGAGTGCCTTTGAAAGCTCGTATGAGCAGTAATCAGTTGTTTCCATTGTCTTTCTTCTCTTTGGGTTCGTAGTCGGGGCAAAAGCCATCTATTTTCAATCTGCATCCATAGACTTTGTATTCGGCACATTGCTTTATGCTATAGTGCTTGCACTCGCTCGGGGTCTGATTATTCGGGGTCATCGTCATATACTCTCAGTTTTGTTTTGAGTTTGTAGTTAAGCCCATGTATGAAAGCGTATATACGGTCGCATCCACGGGCAATCAGCAAGGGAAGTCCCATAATAATTATCCACACGGCTCTGCGGTGTTTCTTTTTCATTCGATTATTACATAGGTTTTTCCAGCAATTTCTTGCAGATAGACTTTATGGGCATCATCATATAGATAATCTCCGTCCATTCGTTCTTTCATCACCTCCATATCATCGGGATAGGCGGCGAGGGCTTCTTTCAGTTCTTTTACAGTCATAGCTCTCCAGTTATAATGTACTTAGTCAAAACATCGGTCGGTATGCTTGGAAATTCGGCTTTGATAATCCCAACAGGGATATTAGCATTAACCATATCACGCAACTTTCGCTCATCAATCCCATAAGGATTTGACGGCACTTTGCTAAATAATTTTTTAATCCATTTTATCATTTCCTTTTCCTCCTAATTTTATCAAACTTCGCGTAGGGCGAGATATAGGATTTGCGCTCTTGGCGAGGCAGAGATTTGGCAAGTACTTTGAACTCCCTAAGAGCCTTGCTGTACTTATCCAAATCCTCTGACATTCGCTTTATCGCCTCGGCTTGCCGCCTTATCGCGTCTCTACACTCGCCAAAGGTAACGGATAGGTTATCTATCGCTTCCTCTCTCGTCATCCTCAGTCAAGTTTAACGCGGTTGTGGTCTACGGCATTAAGGGGTTGGGGATAGTTATTTCTGGGAAGAGTCGTTCCAATAGGCTCTTTTGCGCAATATTTGTCACCCACGTTTCGGAACAAGGGTCAACATTGCCACAAGTAAATTTAGCCTCATGGTATTCCTCTTCTACCTTTTCTTTCTCTGCGAGATAGCAATGTTCGCATAGAAAACCGCTTACCTCAATAAACTCCAAAATTTTATCCTCACGGAGTTGGGTCTTGTCTGCAAGTTTAGACATTGCACATTCTTGGTCGGCATACTTGTCCGCAAGTTTTAAGATTTGTTCAGTTGTCATTTTCTCCTCCTTTCTCCCTGCACGGGCAGTCGGGGTCGTGGATAACATTTATAGGGTCATATCCTCCGCGCCCGTCATAAAAATATAGATAGTTGTGTCCGAAGCGAGTTATCTTTTCCGATATTAGACTACGGCTTACATCACTCTCTGTTTTATCTTGTCGGTTGTCTACGCATCCCGTCAGCGTCAGGGCAAGCAGGGCGAGGAGGGTTAGGGTCAGTTTCTTCATATCTCGTTCAGTTTATATCCGTTGGCGGTGAGCCATTCAATTTCTTGCACGGCACACTCTATAAGGCTGTCGGTATGCGTAAGCCCCTTGATTACTCTTGGCTTCTCCATACAGTAGTAGCCGATGCTCCATTGCTTGCCGTAGTCCATCGGGGCGATGTCGAGCCAATATTCGTATTTGCCACTGTGAATTTTGAACGGCAGAAGTCCGAGCAAAGCGCTGAGGCTCCATGCAGGGACAAACCCTTTCTCGTTTTTTCTCTGATTGTCTTTATATGGAGCCGCCCATAATTCACCGTAGTTACTTATGTACATATCCGCCGTATCAGCCGACACTCCGCAGCGGAGAAGTCGGGCTGACTGCTCTTGGGTTGTTGCTATTTTTCTTTCCATATCTCTTGTTTTTGTGGCGGGCTATATATCCTTGAACTGATAATCGTTGCATATCTGCTCAATATCGGCTTCGGTCAGGTCGAACCACTCGCCGCGAACCCGTTTGGCGGCATACTTGGCGTGCAACTCGTCCTCAACATTGCGGTCGCACACCCTGAATAGGATGATTGTAGGCTTCTCACTCTGCAACGTGCGCTCACGCCTGCGAGGATTATCCGACTTGCCTATCTTGGTATAGCCGGTGTTGCTGTCGTGCATCAGATAGGTCTTGACCTCCGCTTTCTTAGCCGCTATGCGAGACTGTTGCTTTCCCTGATGACGTTCCGCCCTCTCTGAATAATCGCGGATTTGCATATATTGAGGCGCACCCGCTATCTTGCAGGCGACAAAGAACGCTCGCTTGAAGTCCTCATAGCATTGGTCGTCAAACCAAGCCTTTTCTGTCAGATGAAGCACCCAATCGTCATTTTTATTGGCGTTGGTGAGTTGTTCGCTCCATATCGGATACCAATTCACTTTGTCTTTTGTGCCAACATAAATCAAATCCCCGTCTTTCGTAACGTGCCAACTGCCGAAAATGCAGATTATCTCATGGGTAGTGCCATATAGCCAATCTCTGTCTATTGTAAGTGGCGTAGGCACGCTCCAATCGCCCGAATAAAGGCGAGTGTCGCAGGTCTTTTCGGGGATTATATCAGGGGCTATGTTGTATTTACGTTCCATATCGTCTGTTTTCTCCTTGCTCTCGCCGCGCAGGAGGGTGATGGGGTCTGTTGTATTCATATCGGCTCTTTTGGCTCTTGGTTGTTATTATCAGTTGTTGAAATACTCGCTACACTCAAAATCTTTTCTCGGTTTGAACTGCTTGAAATCGCATGAAGCCCACAGTTCGCGTCTGTTCGCCCAATGTGCCATGTCTTTCTGCCATTGAGGTATTACCTGATTCGGATTGTTGAAGTCGCGGAACGGCTGCGCCACAATTCGCATACGCTTGTTATCACGCCAATAGGTCAGACGCTCGTAACACTCGTTGATGTCGCCGTCAATCATGGTGTAGACCAAGTATTGAGCAGGCTTTTTACCCAATGCCTCACGATAGCGGTCAATACGCGCCATCGCTTCATCGACTTCTGCTATTTGTCGTGGAGTATCTGCGGCAAAGCGTATCATTGAGCCTATCCATCTTATTCGGGCAAATAATCCGGCTATCTCGTCATTGACAAGCCGTGCGGAGTTGCCTTGATTGAGGTCTATGCGATAACCCTTGTCGGCAATCTTCTCCAACTGCGCTATGCCGTAATCGGACGCAAGCACGTTGTTATCCATCAAAGTGATGTTAGTACGTCTACCGCCAATCGTTATCTCGTCAATATCCATGTACGGATGGACGTTGCCCTCTTTCAATGGCACGATACACCACTTGCACTTATTCGGACATCCGCGAGTAAGGAAGCCGTAGGCTGTCTTGCTGTCAATATCGGGGTAGATTGAGTAATCGGGTTGCAAGCGGTCTATCTCGTCGGGCAGGCGTGAGTGAATATCGTAACCCGTACCTCCCTTGACTACCTCGCAGTCGTAATAATCGGTGAAGTCGGGCGTGAAAGTAAAGACCTTTGAGGCGTACACTCTGTCATAGCTCCCGAACATCGGGTCAGCCCACTCCACGCTGTCGCCAAGAGAACGGTGGTATGCCGCTATCTTACCGAGAGCAAGGTTCATAAACCGAGTTCCGTCCACGTCAATCAATCCAATTCTCATGCAAACCTCCATTTATAACCATAAGCCGTGTGGCAATGTGGCTTATTTTTACACACATTGGAAATGGTGGATATGTCTCCATCCATTTCTTTTGCAGCTATCGTAATAGATGCATAACGCTTTATGTAATTCCCATTTAAGTCGCACTGAATAACTGCCTTCGATTTTGTCGCAGATTCGCGTTCTCGCTTCGTCCCAAACGCTAAATTGTAAGCGCAGGTACACCATTCGAGATTTTTCACACGATTATCTGTCTTATTTTCATTCAGATGATTGACTTGCGGCAAGTTATTCGGGTTGGGTATGAATGTTGCTGCAACTAATCTATGCACAAGTATATTTTTGCACACGCGAGGGTCTTTGTCGTAAAGATAGATGGTAGCAACTTCATATCCATTCTTCATGATATAAGTGCTTGTTATTCGCTGCTTCGCCTTGCAGAAACGACCACAAGAATCAACATACAGCCTTGCGAGTGTACGCACTCTTCCAAGATTTGAAACCTCAATGTACTTTTCAAATCCTTTAGCCGGTCTCCATTCTTCATTTGGAAACCGAGTCTTATCTACGTCTATTAGTCCGATGTTCATACCGCAAAGTTAAAGCTATATGGTAGATTATCCAAGTAAACCTATAATGTGGCTTTAGGTTTTGATGATGCGAGAGTCAGACCCGAAATAGGTTCAAAACAGCCCGATTTTTGCCTCCTTGCTTCCGCTTTTACCCGCCCCCCCCATGTACTTGCCTATTTCTCTCTTTTCCTTGCTTCTCAGCAAGTTAAGCGAAAATCAACAGTGTAGTAGTATATATATATTCCCTTAATCTTTTTTCTTTCCCTTATATTTATGATTCTACTCTTATTATCGTGCGTAATATTTTCCCAATATTTACTACATAACTACATAAATTAAGATAAATATATTGATTATTAGCGTGTTATGCTATGTACTTGCAACTGCATACAACTGCATTGCTACATTTAAATGTTAAATAATCATAAACGGTTACAAATTGATGGCAGCTGAAATTTTCAAGAAAAAAATTTTTCAAGGTCGCACCCGCTCGATTTCGTTTGGCCGGCCCCATACCCCCGCCACCCCTTTGTAATGCTTAATGCTCCTTATTGCCATATAGTTATGCGTGCAAAACTTTACAATTTGCGCCGTAACTTGATGCGCTGTTCCTTGGAATTTATCTCAATTTGTTCCACGCCTGTAACATGTTACAAATCAGTTACTTTCGAGTGTTCCACGCTCAATCGCACCGCAAATATAACACGTATTTCAGACACTTGCAAGAGTTTTGTCGTTTTTCTTCAAACTTTTTTCCGAGGCTGTCAGACGCGATGTAATCATGCTCTATGCGTGTGTTTTGCTGCATTGCAGGGGTGTATAGTTGTAAGTACTTGAAAATAAGTGGATTATTATTTGGTGGAGTCAAAAAAAATGCGTAACTTAGAGGTACGAAAAGGGGATAAGTAACCCCGATATAGCGAACATTGAAAAGAAAACCCCGAACCGTTGCAGCGGTCGGAGTTTCAAAGGTTGAAAGGTGATGCGGCAAGCCTCCAATCTTGTTAATTGAAATAGCCGCGAAGCCTTTCCATATTATGCGCATCGAAATCGCGTTTAATGTGGGCAAATGGACGGTTAAAATAATACTCCGTCGCTGATGCCTGGGGGTTGCGAAAGCATTAAAGCGGTTTTACAACCGCGTCCCCGAAAGGTTTTCACCCGCAAAGATAGTCAAACTTTGCGAACTACCAAAAGACAGGACAAACAAAAAAAGCCCCTGCGGTTTGTCCGTCACGGATTAGGCAGGGGCACGATTTAATTTCAGATACAAAGTTAACGATTTAATTTCAAAGATTATGAACACAACAGCAAACAAAGTTAACACCGGTGTTAATTCTCTTTCATTAAACACCCCCTCGACCATGAACGCAAACGAAACAAAAGCCCCCGAATTTTCGGAACTCTCACACGCTGCCACTAACATAGTACTTGCAGCCGAAAACACTTGCAACATCTATCAAAACCACGTCGAGCCGCTTTTGCGCTCGCTTGAACGCAAAGCCGCAAAGGGTGTAACGCTGTCACTTGATACGCTCGCAAAGTCTTCTGCAATGGCTGTAATCATCCGTGAAAGTATCAAGGAGGTTAAGCGTACCAGTTACGCCCCGTTCAGCGCAAACATGGATGACCGCCGCGCCGCTGCTCTCTATCTCGCTAACGTCTATATCGGCGAATTATGAAACAGACCCTCAAAGCCACGGCGGTAACGCTCGGAATCATTGCCGCCGTGGTAATCCTCAACTACATTCTTAAGGCCGTCGGATGCCTTATGATAATAATTTCCGAAACATGTAACGTGCCACTCTAAAACAAATAAGACAATGAGAAAAGAATTTATACAATGTGCGAGCCGTGCAACAGCATACCGCCGCGCCCCGTGGGCATCGATCACGATGAAAGTAGTAGGTGGATTCATAGCCTTTGAAAGCTGGAGCGACTATTACACGGCAAAGAATCAGAAGTAACAACGCATAAACCGGAAGAAGATGAAAGCTACAATTACAATGGCATACGCCGGACATGTGGCCGAGGCTATAAAGTCCAACGCCACTGACAAAATACGGTATATGATAGCCCGGAAGCAAAAAGCGATGGCCGAGGCTCTTGAACTGGCAGCCTTTTACAAGGATGACAAACCCGAATTTGCAGACGAAGAAGCGACACGCGCAAAGCATCTGCAAAGAGAGATAGCACAACTTGAAAACTCGCTAAACTAACCCACACCCGGCGGCGCTATTTATGTAGCTGCAATCGAATTGACCGCCGGGAGCAAAGAAACTATTAAATTAAAAAAGACTATGACAAGAAAAGAATTACAGGCAATGGCAGACAGCAGGCGCAAACATGGAGCACACCCCGCAAGCGACCCCGCGTTAATTGTGCTGCTCCTTATGGAGACAGAGGAACACGCAAATAACTATTACAGCGCGTTGCGTGAAGTTCTGGCCGCATTTCCAGAGGTTGACCGTAACGAACTGGAAACAGAGTTAGACCGCTTTATTTAACCCCCTATTTTCCGGCATGGTGTGAACGTGTGTTCGATTCACACGCCGGGAGCAAATAACTAAATACAAACAGATATGAAACCAAAACGTAAAAAGAGTATGGCCGACATATCGGCACAGGCAGAACGCCTCCAGCAGCTTAATAACGAGTTGCACGGCGATAACCGCGCCCGCTGTATCGCTATTGATACAATGATACGCAAAATCTTCAACCGCTATTATTACGCGCTTTTGAGCCGCTTTAATCCGGCTTACGGCCCGACCGACAGAATGTATTACAAGGCTATGACGCGGCGCGTATATGCCGGATATTAACCCCAATTTCGCGCCTCACACCGCCGGACGGTAAACAATACCTCCGGCGGGAGAAAGGCCGGCAGAAACAAAATAAACAAGTAAAAACGATACAGACATGACTACAAAAGAAAACTACATAAAGAGATACAACGACGTTAGGCAAACCGTTATTGACGCGATGGATGAAGCATTAGAGCGGGCACTCGGTAACGGCGCGTTAGACCTTGATAGCATGGCCGACAACTACGCCGACATTTACCCGCTTATTGCGGCAGTCCTGCAAAGAGAAACGGCGCATTGCCTTGAGGGTAGCTCGTATGAATCCACACGCCGCGCCCAGAAGCGACAGGCGGCCAAATATCGCGGTGATTACCGCATTTGGATGAGCTATGCAGGAGATTATAAAGACAAGTAATTAACCCGCCCCACGGCACAACGGAAAGACGATGAAAACAAAGACATTTAACCAGATTACCGACCAGATATGCAGATTGCATTTTGCATTGCTTAGAGGCGGAGAGCTGCCCGAAGAAAGTAAGGCAAGATTTAACCGGATTACGGTTGTCGGCAAACGGTATGCGCGGAATGCGTTTGCATACGTGATGGACGCGAACAATATTCACGTCGACATAGACAGCTTGCGGATACCGGCAAATATTTACGCAAAACAAGTATAACAAAATATCAACCATTTAAAAATTTACGACTATGGGAATAATAATCATGATTGTATGCGCTATATGCTGGCTTGGCCAAGCGCTGCACGATGGAGCGAATTTGAAGTAATAACCCCTAAAACGAAAAGAGATGAAAGCAATTATAACATATAAGAAAGGCAGTAACGAGGGCGGGTTATTAGCCTTTGAGAACGGCACATTTGAAGCGTTTACAGTCTGCGAGTACCGCAAATTCAAAACCGAGAAAGGCGCGGTTAAATGGCTTAATTCAAAAGGCTATTTTGCAGCCTAACCACCCATCCCGGCGAGGGAGAACCACAGCGGAGCGACACCGCCGCCGGGAACTATCAATAACAAATAAAATCATACGAATATGGAAGCAACAAAGAACGCCACAATGGAGCCGTACAACATTGAATACTATATCGCCAAATATGGCACGGTGGAAAACCTCATGAAAGACTATATCAGTGTAATCGACGGCTTGCGGATGCAGTATAGTCAGTACGAGACCAACCCACGCAAGGGTGGCCGCTACCGTCGCGAAAAGATGGAACACTTACGGCAGCAGGCTGAGGCGATATATGACGAACTTCTGCGCGTAAGCAGGGCAATGAAAGAGTATTTTGCCTCCACACCCGCAGAAACGCCCCGAATTTCAAAGGAAACCGCCGAGACGGTAAATGTATCGGCGGAGGGCGAAAAAGAGGCGCAGAGGGCAAAAAACAAGCCTACATTTGCGGACGTGGCACAAATGGTAAAAACCGAACTCGCCAAAAACAAGGCTATGCGCACGGCGTGGCATCTTGAATTTCCCGACGGAACGGAGTGCGATGTGCGCTACAAACTTACGGCGGTAGGGTGCGACTTTTACGAATACACCGAGACAAGGAACGGCGAGGAGGCGTTCAAAGACTACAAGGCAACAGAGTGTGACATTACATTCTACATTTGCCAACGGCTCGGCATAGACGCAATAGAGCCGCCACAATCGACCGAAACTCCGAAGATGGGAGAATGTACCGCCGAATCCTGCAAACTCGCTCAGACGGCTTAAAAAAGCCTATTGGCAGACCTCAACGAATTTCAAAACATTTAAGTAATTTAGCAGATAAAAAGATTATGGCACGAATCTGTTACATAAGGGTTTCAACCCAATCCCAGACGTACGACCGCCAGATGGGCGACTTCAACAAATATTTCGACCGCATGGGAATATCATGGGACGGCGTGGAGATAGTAAGCGAGAAAATAACTTCGCACACCCGATTCACGGAACGCGCGATTTATCCGACCCTCAAAAATGCGTTGGAGGGGGATATTGTCTATGTCTGTCAGCTCGACCGTCTCGGACGTACAATGGTGGATATTCTCGAATTGGTGGACTACGCTGTCAAAAAAGGTGTTATGTTGTTGACGATAGACAACGGCTATCAGTTGGAGAACAAAACCGCGATGGGCAAACTCTATCTCGGCATGGTGTCGGCAATGGCTGAGGCGGAACGAGAATTGCGTGCAGAACGATGTCAAGCCGGCATTGATGCGGCAACCGAGGAAATACGCTGTAACGGTTACCGTATTACAAAACGAGGTACTACTCAGACCCGATGGGGCAGGCCGGCCGACGGTGTCGACGAACACGGCAAACCCTATTGGGACTTGTCCGCCGCCAACGAGGCGTCATGCAGGGCAAAACAAGAGGCCGTCATTCATTGGCGTGAGCAGTCAAAGGGCTACAATTGGGTGCGCATTCAGATAGCAAAAGGGAAATCGCGTTCGCTTATAATCAAAGAATTTAATGAACTGCATGCCGTCGACCCAAATAATTACAGCACCCGTGAGGGTAAACCGTTGTCAAAGGGTGTGCTTTCAAAATGGTGCCGCGAAATGAACCCGCTGGTGGTCTGACGTTTCATTTTGCCCACTCAGGTATCGGCATATCGGCTTCGGGTGTGTCGTCAAACGCAAAGTCTACAATTTTGCGTATCGCCAAATCCGCCTGAAAGCGCATCACTTTCATATAATCGAATATCGGGCGGTTATTGGCGTCCTTGATGCTTTGCCCAATGGCATACTCCAGTACATACAACGGAATGCCGAGCTGTTGACCGAACTGCACGAATGTTTTTCGAGCAGAGTAAAACATCAGCTTCTTTTCAAATCTTAAATCCGCACCAATCTTGTTAAGCCCTTTTGTGACGAATGACCGGAATTGCTCATAATCCCGATAATGATAGCCGAAATCGAGCGTACCATCCTTTGTAATGTATTTGTCTATGATTGCACATGCTTCGGGCTGTATGGTCAGGGAAACACCTTTTTCGCCCGTCTTTTTCGTTGCTGTCTTTTTCCTCACGAAGTTGATGGTATCACCGTCGAGTCGTGCGTCCATAAGGTCGGTAAGGTTGATTCCGGCGAAGTAGAACGAGAGCATGAATAAATCCCTCGCCACGGTGTGCCGACGCGCAGACACGCCTGTAAACTCGGCCTCGCGCAGCTTCTTTAGTTCTTCCTTGTTTATCCATATCTCGCGTACATTCTTTGTCGGCATTTTGTAACCACGGAAAGGGAAAACCTTATACTCCACAATTCCCTCGGTCACAGCGGCATTGAGCAGCGCCTTTACGTGAGTCATGCGGATATTGATAGATGTATCGGAAATCGGTTTGGGATTCGTCAGCATTTCTCCATTTTTGGCGGTCTTTTTTTGCGTCTGACGCGAGCCAACCTTACGGAGATACTTTTCAAAGCCCTGCAAGGTTATGGACGAAATCTGCCGGAGCTGGAAAGATTCTCCGAAACATTCGAGAAGGTATTTCAGGGTGTACGCCATGTTCAGCGCGTAGGAAGCCTGCCCGTTCTCAGTCAGATTCCGAATATATTTTTCTCCGAAAACCTTAACGCTGTCACCGTCTTCTCGATTACCATCTTCCAGCCACTCCCTAATTTTGGAGGCCGGGACTTCCTTTGGCGGGTTCAGTTCATCGAGTTTCGTTTGATAGGTGCACAGCATTTGTGACAACTTGGTGTTAATCATAGCTGCATGCGGATGCCGCACGACCTGACCGCCGTTCCATTGCTTCTTCTCAACGGAGTATTGGGTGGCGATATAGGTGGCACTTGTCCCATTGGTGATTTTGAAACGAATGGCAAAGGTTCCGTCTTGTCTTGGTCGAGAAGTAATTATGCACAGTGCGATTTTAGCCATGATTGTTTTGTGTGAGATGTTACAATTCTGTTAAATTTGTATCGTCACGATTAGCGTCACGATAGCGTCACGATTTATCTCCTCAAAAGTCGGGATATTTTTTGTGATAAGCCCTATTTTATCGACTATTTAACCATATTTAACAAAACAAAGAAACCCAACCAATTGGCTAACTGGTTGAATTTCTTTGTTTTAGCTTTTGAGCCGCAAGACGGACTCGAACCGTCGACCTTTTCGTTACGAATGAAATGCTCTACCGACTGAGCTATTGCGGCTTGGTGTGGATATGTTTAGTTTCTTTTAGCATTATTGAAGCGGTCGTTGCTTCGTTATTAAATCGGGCGTTTGCTGCGATTCTTTTTTGCTTTTGCGATTGCAAAGATAGTGGTTTTGGTTGAAATATGGAAGTGTTGGGGCGTTTTTTTACGTGCCAGGGTGTAATTTTTTTGATGGTTTTTTGATATTTAGTTGACGGACTGGTTGGTGAATGTCAGTTCTACTTTGGCGTCGTTGAGGCGGAGGGCTGCCATGGCGGGCTGCTGGACGTAGGGAACGATGGATTTGACATAGACTTTTTGTGATCCGGTGTAGGGGTCGTAGACTGTCTCGGCGTCGACGGTGACGGGTGTCAGGATGAATGTGAAGTCGTCGGCTGTGAGCGATTCTTCGCGCTGGAGTGCGTCGAGAAGGTAGCTGCGCAGGGATGAGAAGTCGTAGGTGTCGGTGTCGTCGGAGAATGTGGCGTAGAATGATGTTACGCCATCGGTGACTTTACCTTCCTCAAAGAATTTTTCTTTATCTTTTTTCAGTACCATCAGCAACTGCGATGGTGGACGGATGCCGTAGGTGTTGGAGATATTGGTGGCGGGAATGGAGAGGGTGAGGTTGTTGACAACGGCGAGCCGTCCGGATTTTTCGCGATAGTAGTCGATGATGTCGAGAAGGGGGAATGTCATTTCCACTTCGAGTCCGGCGGGGGCGACGATGAGCGACTGGCCTTGAGCCACACGGTCGTTGAGCTGTGGAGCCATAGCGTATGCTATGTTGTTGTTGGAGAGTACTTCGGGTGTGGCGGAGTAGAAGCTGCCTATGTAGTTGTAGGTGGTGTCGCGTCCGGCGGAGTTTTTGGTGTCGTAATGATAGTAGAGCTGGAGCAGGGTTGCGCCAATCTGGGTGACGCGTCCGGAGCCGTAGCTGTTGCGTACGTAGATGCCGGGGAAGTGGGTGGCAAATGCTTCGGGGTTGTTGTAGACGGCGGGGTCGGTCTGGTAGAGGTTGTAAAGTTCGACTCCGAGGTCGCGTGGCAGGTCGACGTAGATGTCGCGGTGGTCGAGTTTCTTAAGCGAGTCGGACAGCTCGAAGTTGCTGGCTGCGTAGATGGTTGAGCCTATGGGCTGTGCGGGGTCGTAGTAGTCGGCGGGGTCGAAATCGGAGAATATGGGCGCTTTGAGGCCTTTGTCGAGGCGGAAAACTTCAAGTCCCATCGGTATGACGGAGTCGCCTACGAAACTGCCGGGGGCGAACATCATCTTCAGTTTGACCGAGTCGATTGCGGCTGCTGATGTCAGCGTGGTGTCAAGTTGGGCTACCGGCATGAACTGGGTGACGAAGTCGGACGCGAAGTGTCCGTATTCGTCGGCGTCGATTGATCCGAGAAGGAGCATTGCCGTGCGTGACTGCACTTTGTCGTTTTCGACCGAGTGTCCCGTGACGGTGAAGTTGTCTTCGATGATGATGTTGTTTTCGGACTGGATGAGGGATGATCCGATGCCGTCGGTATCGCCGCACCCTGTCATTGAGGCGGCAGCAACAAATGAAACGGCTATGATGGGGAAATGAATGAATCTCATAAGTTGTTGTAGAAATCGAGATAGTTTTGTGCGAGGTTTTCCTCGTCGCGGTATTCCAGGAACGGGATGCCGAGGCTTTTTGCGTAGTCGACAAGTTCGGGATTTACGTCGGGCATAAGCTGGACTATGCCGTCGGAATAGCGCATGGCGAGGCGGTTGAGGGCGAGATAGTCGACGGGGCCGTCGGCAATTTCAGCCAGATCCTCTTTTTTTAATCCGTCCATGAGCAGTTTGTCGAGGAACTGCGGGTCGAGTGTGCCTTCAAACGGGTCGTTGACGAGTGAATATACGATTCTGGATGAGCGGAAAGAGGGGTCGCTCTCATAGATTTTTTTCAGGTAGAGGGGGGCGAGAGCTGTAATCCAGCCGACGTTCTGTATGATGGCGGGCTCCCAACGCAGTTTTTTTACGGTCTCGATTACGCCGCGGACATAAAACATTATACGTTCGTCGTTGTCTTCCGGAGTCTGACGGATTTCTATATCTTTTACGGCATGATGCTGGAAGTAGTCATCGTTGTCAATGAAATATACCTGCATGCGTGAGGGCTGCAGGGTCGCCACTTTGATGATGAGCTGATGGTCGGTATCGTCGATGATGATATTCATGCCGGAGAGGCGGATTACTTCGTGGAGCTGGTTGCGCCGTTCGTTGATATTTCCGTATTTGGGCATGAAAGAGCGCACTTCGTAGCCTTTTTCGAGTATGGCTTGCGGAAGGATGCGGGATATGTCGGCCAATGGAGACTGAGGGAGATAGGGAGAGATTTCCTGTGCTATGTACAATATTTTATTGTTGTCCATCTATGTAGCGGGTTGATGAATTTTTAATTCAAAAAAAGTTCAGCGCAAATTTACGATTTTTTTTTGATATATTTATGATGGTGACGGGTGTTTGTGTAATGTTTTAATTAAAAATCGCTAAATATAGCGCGAAACTCTTAAAAATCGGGGAACGGTTTAAGTTAATGTATGAATTTGGCGCATATTGTGGGGGATTTTTAGTAAATTTGCGCATTAAACCATAAAGGGAGTGTCTGCTATTTTCCCTAAAAACCGCTCAGTTTATGAGCTTTAAGGTGGATACCCTTTAATTTGATACTTGATTATGAGACGAATTATATCAGTTTTGATTATGATTGTGGCATGTGTGGCTGTCTACGCGCAGATGCCGCGATTTGGCGGCGCTCCGGCGGCTGCCGTCTGGAACGCCCGGATAGAGATGACCGGCGTCAGGACCGGTAAGTTGATTCTTACGATGACACCTTCGAAAGGGTGGCATATATATGGCTTTGAAGTAGGTGAAGGCGGTCCGAAAGCGATGACCACCGACTTTACGAAATCAGTCGGCGTGAAATTCAAGGGTGATTTTAAGCCTTCGGTGACTCCGGTCAAGACTCACGACGATGTCTTCGGTGTTGATGTGACCTATTGGGAAAGCAAGGTGGTGTTTACCCGCAGTTTTGAGGTGACCGATCCCAAAGCGGCAAAAATTACAGGCGTGGTGAACTATCAGGGGTGCAATGAAGAAACCTGCACGGCGCCGCAAAAATACAATGTAGCGCTGACCGTGCCAGCCGGTACTTCAAATAATGCCGGTAAATAAACGGCAAATGACCAGTCATTTCATTTTTAATGTTTTTACATGATGCGAAACATGATTATTGGAAAAGGAAAGATATTTTTTGTGATGCTCCTCGGGCTGCTGTCGCTGGCGGCGAAAGGCGCGGACGGAGTGGAATGGACGGCTGACGCTGTCGCCGATACCGACGATGCGGGGCATATTGTAGTAACGGCCAAGGTGACGGAAGGCTATCACTTCTATTCATTCGCGCCCGACGGAGGGTATAACTCACTTGAGATAAAGGCTGAAGGAAACGATGCCGTGCTGTCGACAGGCGAGCCTTCCGCATCGATAGCTCCCGAAACTCACTATGAGGAAAGCCAGGGCGCCGACCTGTCTTCATGGAGCAATGACGTGAGTTTCTCCATCCCGTTCACTTTTGCACCTGACAAAGGATATAAGATAAACCTGAAGATAAGGTATCAGGCATGTGACGCCACTGCCTGCCTCACTCCAAAAACGGTAAATCTGACCGTTACCGGCAACGGCTACATGGAATCGGAGAACGGTGATACTGCCGATGCCGCGCAGGCAAATCTGACAGAAAGCGCAGCCGGCAACAGCGGCGAACTTACTACTGATGCCGCTATAAACACCCAATGGTGGAGCCCGGTAAAGACAACGACTCCGACCACCGACCAGTCGCCCTGGGCGATACTGGTGCTTGGATTTGTCGGTGGCCTTGCCGCGCTGCTTACCCCGTGCGTATGGCCGCTGATACCTATGACACTGAGTTTCTTCCTCAAGCAGAAGAAGGGGGGGCGCTTCAATTCAGGCGCACTCACATACGGAGCCGCCATTGTGGTGATATACCTTGTGCTCGGTATCGCGATAACGCTGATATTCGGCGCCGGCAAGCTCAACGAACTTTCGACCAATGCGATTTTCAATATCATATTCTTCCTGCTGTTAGTGGTGTTCGCTATTTCGTTTTTCGGCGCATTCGACATCAAATTGCCGCAGAAGTGGTCGAACGCAATGGACAGCAAGGCTGAGAGCACCTCGGGAATAATAAGCATATTCTTCATGGCGTTCACACTTGTGCTCGTGTCGTTCTCGTGCACCGGCCCCATTATCGGTACACTTCTGGTGGAGGCAGCCTCGCAGGGTAACATACTCGGTCCGGCGCTCGGCATGGGCGGATTCGCTTTAGGACTTGCAGTGCCGTTCACGTTGTTTGCATTCTTCCCCGGCATGCTCAAGGAGATGCCCAAATCGGGCGGATGGCTCAATTCGGTAAAAGTGGTGCTCGGATTCTGCGAGCTTATCCTTTCGCTGAAATTCCTCTCGGTGGCTGATATGGCCTATGGATGGCGCATACTTGACCGCGAGGTGTTCATCTCGATATGGATTGTGCTGTTCGTGATGCTTGGACTTTATCTTCTCGGCAAACTTCGCTTCAGCCATGACGAGAAGAAAGACCACGTAGGGGTAGGGCGGTTCATACTCGCTGTCTTCCCGCTGGCATTTGCAGTATATCTGTTGCCCGGACTGTGGGGCGCACCGCTTAAGGCATGCAGCGCTTTTGTCCCGCCATTGGAGACTCAGGATTTCAATCTGTATACCCATGACAGTAATTACATGGAATTCTCCGATTACGATGAGGGTATGGCATACGCCGAAGAACATCAGATGCCGGTGCTGCTGGATTTCTCGGGCTACGGATGCGTCAACTGCCGCAATATGGAGGCCGCAGTGTTTGATACGGAGCAGGTGCGCGGAATGCTCGCCGAAAATTTTGTCGTAATCAAGCTCATGGTCGACGATAAGAAAGAACTCGTACGTCCCATGAAGGTTACGGCCGGAGGGAGCGACTACACACTCGAGACTGTGGGCGAAAAATGGGCTTTCCTGCAAAGCTACAAGTTCGGAGCCAATTCCCAGCCGTATTACATAGTGCTTGACAATGCAGGGCAGCCGTTGACCGACCCGGTATATTATGACAACAGTGTGGAACGATTCATGCTGTGGCTCAATGAGGGGCTCGAACGGTATAACAGCGACAGATGATACCGATATCCGGCATGTAATTCCGCGGTTAAAAAACCGCGGCTACTACAGGTCGGAGTAATATAGTAGCCGCGGTTTTTAACCGCCCGGCTTCAGCTATACGACAATGAACGATTATTATTAAAAAAGATATGTCACATAACCGTCAGGAAAAAATCGAAGCTCTCGGGCGTGTAATCGACGTGCTCGACGAACTTCGTGTGAAATGTCCGTGGGATCGGGTACAGACCAACCAGTCGCTGCGGCCGAATACAATCGAGGAGGTGTACGAACTCTGCGACGCACTCCTCGCCGAAGATAATCCCAATATCAAGAAGGAACTTGGTGATGTATTGCTCCATGTGTTGTTTTACAGTAAGATAGGGGAGGAGAAAGAGGAATTTGACATTGCCGATGTGGCTGACGCTCTCAGCGAAAAACTTATATACCGCCATCCGCATGTGTTCGGCACCACGCAAGCCGACAATGCCCATCAGGTGGAACTGAACTGGGAACAGATAAAACTGAAGGAGAAGAACGGCAACAAGACCGTGTTGTCGGGAGTACCCGTATCGTTGCCACCGCTGATCAAGGCATACCGCGTGCAGGAAAAAGCGGCCAATGTGGGATTCGACTGGGAGAGTCCTGAGGATGTATGGGCAAAGGTGAAGGAGGAAATCACCGAATTTGAAGAGGAACTGGAGCGTTCGCGCGCAACTTCCGGCAAATCCGGCAAACCTGTGCCTACACCTGAAATGCTCGCCGAGTACGGCGACCTGCTGTTCTCGCTCGTCAATGCCGGCCGTCTGTACGGCATGCATCCAGATTCGGCACTCGAGCTGACAAATAAAAAATTTATCACGCGTTTCAACGCCGTCGAGGAAACCGCCCGTAAACAGGGGCGCGGACTTAAGGATATGTCTCTTGAAGAAATGGAACAGCTATGGCAACAGGCAAAATCAAAAGAAAACTGATAGTGCTGCTGACATGGGCGGTATGTCTTGGAGGCGCGCATACATCTTTCGCACGCGATTGTTGCCATGCCAACGGAGTCGTCTGTCACGAGCTGACCGACAATCAGAAGCGACAGTTCGACTTTGTCATCAGCGACGTTATTTATAAATCAGATGACAATTTGACACGAGTCTGCGGTAACCTGATAGGGCGTCCGCACACGGCAGCCCGTATTGACGGCGTAACGCTGAAAGCGGCCGGAGCGGTGATCAAGGCCAATGATATTGACGGCGTGGATTTCGAACGTTATTTCCAATGGGAAGATGACGGCAATATATACATAGAGATAGACTTTCCCGGTTACCGGCAGTCGAGGCGCATGCTTGGCTGCAGCGACGGCAGTCAGATAGTGTTTCATACGGCGAAAGGAGATGTGGTCGTCCCTGTCGCGACAAGAAAAGATGCATTGAAGAAGTGATAGTCTGTATAACGGAAAAACCGAGCGTGGCCAAAGACATAGCCGCGATACTCGGCGCGACTGTACGCAGGGACGGTTATTATGAGAGTGAAACCTATAAGGTGACCTGGACATACGGCCATCTGTGCACGCTCAAAGAACCGGCCGATTACACTCCGTTGTGGAAGCGGTGGTCGCTCGGCCAGCTGCCGATGCTTCCTCCGAAATTTTCCATAAAGGTAATCCATCAGGAGAGCATCGAGCGGCAGTTCAGGGTAATAGAAGAGTTGATAAAGGAGGCCGACGAGGTGATAAACTGCGGCGATGCCGGCCAGGAAGGAGAGCTGATACAGCGCTGGGTGATGCAGAAAGCGTCAATCAAATGCCCGGTGAAACGTCTGTGGATATCGTCGCTGACCGACGAGGCCATACGTGAAGGATTCAAGAACCTGCGCCCGCAGTCGGATTTCGACCCGCTGTATCATGCCGGATTGTCGCGTGCCATAGGCGACTGGATTTTAGGTATGAACGCGACGCGGCTCTACACGCTTAAATATACTTCGGGCAACGGCAATGTGCTGTCAATCGGGCGTGTGCAGACTCCGACCCTTGCTCTTATAGTGCAGCGTCATAAAGAGATTGAGGCATTCAAGTCGGAGGATTTCTGGGAATTGAAGACCGTGTACCGCGAAGCGACATTCAATGCACGTACCGGACGCTACAAGGACGAACAGGCCGCCAACGCCGCGCTTGAAAGCATACGTCCGTGCCAGCTTGTCATCACCGACATAGAGCAGAAGCAGGGACGCGAATCGGCGCCGCGACTGTTTGACCTGACATCGCTACAGGTCGAGACCAATAAAAAATGGGGGTGGACAGCCGACGAGACGCTCAGCCTCATACAGTCGCTCTACGAAAAGAAAGTGACGACTTACCCGCGTGTCGACACCACATACCTGTCGGAGGATATTCACGCGAAAATCCCCGATATACTTCGTCAGATGACACCATACGCTCCCCTTACCGCCCCCGTGCTGTCGCAACCCATCACCAAGTCGAAAAAAATATTCGACAACAGCAAGGTCACCGACCACCATGCCATCATCCCCACGGGGCAGTCACCGTCGTCGCTCGTAGGCAACGAGCGTTTGCTCTATCATCTGATTGCCACCCGGTTTATCGCGGCATTCTATCCCGACTGCCGTTTCGACTCCACTGTCGTGACAGCCAAAGCCGGCGAGATAGAATTCAGGGCCACCGGCAAGGTAATCACCGACGAAGGCTGGCGCAAAGTGCTGACTCCGGCAAAGGAGGATGCCGACAAAGGCGACGACAGCCAGGTACTTCCACAGTTTACCCTCAATGAGAGCGGTCCACACGAACCGTTTCTCCAGAAAAAAGCCACGCAGCCGCCAAAGCCATATACCGAGGGAACGCTGCTGCGCGCAATGGAGTCGGCGGGAAAAAATGTCGATGACGAAGAGTTGCGCGAGGCTATGAAAGAGAACGGCATAGGACGCCCGTCGACACGTTCGGCCATCATAGAGACGCTGTTCAAGCGCCACTATATCTGCCGCCAGCGCAAAAGTATCCTCCCGACAGCGGCCGGCATACAGCTGATAGAGACCATCAACCAGGAGTTGCTGAAAAGCCCCAAACTGACCGGAATATGGGAGAACAAGCTGCGCAGGATAGAACGCCGGCAATATTCCGCACCGGAATTTATCGATGAGCTGAAACAACAGATTTCGGAAATTGTTATAAATGTATTGAGCGACAACACATCGTCGCGCATAGAGGTGAAACAGGAAGCCGAAAAGCCGGCAGCCAAAGCGACAAAGCCGGCAAAGCCCCGTGCACCGAGGATTACATCGTTTGAGCAGGTAGCATGTCCGTACTGCAAGAAAGGGCATATAATCAAAGGCCGTACGGCATTCGGCTGCAGCGAGTATAAAGCAGGCTGCACGCTGCGTCTGCCGTTCGAGGCATATCCCGACAGCCTGACGCCGTCCAAACTCAAGAAGATGATAGAGAAATTACAGAAATAGGTATTAATCGGGCAAAAAGATGGACGATTTGTTACAGTGGGGGGCAGTTGTTGCCGTGCTGATAGCAGTGGCAATCTACTTGGTAAGAAAGATGACGCGCAAAGGTGGCCATGAAGGATGCTCCGGATGCGGACTTAACGGCCTTTGCAAAAAGGACGATTGCTGTGACAGAAACAATAATGCGGGCAAAGACCGCGAAAAACGACAGAAACAATGATGGAACATTCATCGGGAAGCAGTTTATGGAAAGGCTACATTATAGCAGCCATAGCGGAAATAACATACGGCATGAACCCGTTGTTCGCGGTGCCGCTGTATGAAAATGACGGAATGAATCCCGACAGCGTGGTATTTTTCCGGTATATCATGGCATTGCCGATTATCGCAGCCATGGTGATAATGCGCGGCCGCCGACTTGCGATACCGCGTTATGCCGTCGTACCGTCAATCATATTAGGACTGCTCATGGCATTGTCGTCGCTGACCCTGTTTCTGAGCTACAAATATATGAACGCCGGCATTGCATCGACACTGCTTTTCATATATCCCATAATAGTGGCGCTGATAATGGTGATATTTTTCAAGGAAAGGATTTCGGCGCGCCTTATATGCTGTATAATAGTCTCGCTCGTGGGCATCGCACTGCTCTACAAGGGCCCCGACGGAGCTACACTTGACACGATGGGTACGATATTTGTCGTGGTTTCCGCGCTGTCCTACGCCATATATCTTGTAGGCATCAACCATCGCCGCATGGCCGGGATACCGATACTGCCGCTTACTTTCTTCATGCTTCTGTTCGGCACGTTGCTGTTTGTCGGACGTCTTGCTGCCGGAGTTGAGCTGACTACGCCAAAGGTATGGTACCACTGGGGCAATCTTATCGGTCTTGCCGTATTCCCGACAGCAATCTCGTTCATTTGCACCACACGGGCGATACAGATTATAGGCCCGATGCCTACCGCCATACTCGGTGCCCTCGAGCCTGCCTCAGCTATATTTTTCGGCGTCACTATACTCGGGCAGGGTATAACCTCGCGGGATTTTCTCGGACTGATACTTATCGTGGCCGCAGTTACTACCGTGATAGCCGGCTCGCATGTTACGACAGTGCTGTTGCGCGTACGTAAGATGTTCCCGCGCCTGCCGTTTAATATATTTAAAAGGCACTGATTTGTACCGCAATAACTCGTCCTCGAAAAAAATGCGCACAAAATTGCTCCAAAAAGTTGGTGGATTAAAACAAAATTATTAACTTTGCAGTGCAAAACCCAAAAGCAAGGTTCCTTGGCCGAGTGGTTAGGCACCGGTCTGCAAAACCGTTTACAGCAGTTCGATTCTGCTAGGAACCTCAAAAACGAGCCCGACAAATTGTCGGGCTTATCTGTTTTACAGATGAAACTGTCCGTATTCGCGGGGTGTTGCAAACTGCGAAATTTCGGCTCAGGCCGAAATTTCAGTGCATGACACTATGACAATTGCAGCCTTCGTTGTCCGCGGTTAAAAACCGCGGCTACTACGTGGTTGATTCATAGTGTATTATAGTAGCCGCGGTTTTTAACCGCGGAAAGCGATATTAAAAGGAAACTGTAACATGCACTGTTATTTCGGATTGAGGCATAAATATCGCTGCTGATTGTAAAATTTTATATCTCTACGTATATGCCGTCACTTGACACCGAAAGTATAATAATTGCATTGCTTCTGACAATATTTGCCGGAGGCTGCACCGGTATTGGTGCCATTTTATCGTTTTTTACAAGGCGAGACAATACAAAAATCCTTTCGGCAGCCATGGGGCTTTCGGCCGGAGTGATGGTGTATATCTCCTTTATGGAGATGCTGCCGCAGGCGCGTGCCGCACTGTCGGGCGAATATGGCGAGAGAGCGGCCACCTGGTGGATGCTTGTGGCATTTTTTGCGGGCATAGCCATAATAGCTCTTATCGATAAATTTATTCCTGAGGATGAAAATCCCCATGAGATGCACACCATGAGCGAACTTGCCGTGCCGGGCAACCACCATACCGGGCTCAAGCGCACCGGCACCATGCTTGCAATTGCAATCGGCATACATAATTTCCCCGAAGGAATGGCTACATTTATTTCGGCGCTCGACGGTCTTGACGTAGCGCTCCCTATCGTCATAGCTATCGCCATACACAACATCCCGGAGGGAATAGCCGTGTCTGTACCCATCTATCAGGCTACCGGCGACCGCAGGAAAGCTTTCCGCTATTCACTGCTGACAGGCCTTGCCGAGCCTGTAGGCGCTGTCGCCGGCATGGCGTTGCTGCTCCCATTCTGGTCGCCGTTGGTCAATGCGATATGTCTTGCCACTGTGGCGGGCATAATGGTCTACATCTCTTTTGACGAGCTCCTTCCGGGGTCTGAACGTTACGGTCACCATCATCTTGCCCTCGCCGGCGTTATTGCCGGGATGGCGCTCATGGGGCTTACCCTTATAGTGCTTTGAGGCGTCTTTTCATCCGCAGTGGAAATGCTCCTTTATCAGGTGTCGCATCAGTTCCGTATTATTGGCGGCGCGTGAGGATAGAGTCTCGTCGTCAAACAGACGCAGCTGCGATATGCAGCGGTCGATGAGATTGGCAGGGAAAACGTCTTTAGCCTCATATAATTCGCGCTGTCTCTCAAGGGTTGCCGCGCTTTCCATGCACGATGCGGGCAGCGTGTTGAGCCGCGCAAGCCGGTCGGCATTTTCCGGAGCATGGATATTTACATCGACGTAAGTTTCGGCTGCTATGTCGAGAGCGTTATCGGTCTCGAAGCCAATGCGGGCCGCTACTGCAAGCGCCGCCAACAGGTAATACACATTGGCCGAGCAGTCGGCGCTGCGTATCTCGACAGTCTGTTTCTGCGAGGCATCGTAGCCCGATGGCGGTGTCGACGGATTGACGATGCTGCACATGTCGGTACGCGAATTCCAGCCCAGCGGCACTCTTACGAGCACCGAACGGTTGCGGTCGCCCCAGCATATATTGGTAGGCGCTTCCTGATGCGGTACGAGGCGGAAATAGGAGGTAGGATTGGTGTTGCCGAATGCCGTGATTGACGGAGCCATTATCATAAGTCCGGCAATCATGCGCCGGGCGTCCTCACTCAGCCGCAGGTTTTCGTCAAGCATTACATTCTTGTCTCCCCGCATCAGTTTCATGTGGATATGTAGTCCGGAGCCGGCTTTCCCGGTTGTTATTTTCGGCGCGAAAGTCACGTTGAGGCCGTTGCGGTAGGCGAGGTTGCGTATCACCCATTTGGCGAGCAGGAGCTGGTCGGCCGCCTGTTGCGCGGGAACAGGAAGAAACTCTATTTCGTTCTGTTCGTAGTTATATCCGTCGAGCACAAAATTGCCCACTTCGGAGTGACCGTATTTTATTGAGCCGCCCGTACGGGCGATATAGCTCATGCAGAGAGTACGGAAATCATTGAGTTTGGCGAACGGTGCCGATTCGTGGTAGCCACGCTGGTCGCAGGCGGGAAACTCATTGCTTGCCGGCGTTATGACATAGTATTCAAGCTCGCCCATTGCATGGAATTCCAGTCCGGTAAACTCCCTGAATTTTTCACATGCATTTTTCAGCGTCATTTCAGGCGCGCTCGCAAGCGGATTTCCGTCCTTGTCGAAAAACGAGCACAGCATCGTCAGTGTGGGTATTTCGGCGAACGGGTCCCGGAACGCAGTGCTGTAGCGCGGTATCACATACAGGTCGCTGCTTCCGGCTTCGATAAACGGGAACAGGCTCGAGCCGTCTACACGTTCGCCACTCGCAAGAATATTGAGCAGGTATTCCCTGTCGTTGATTATGAAATTAAGTGTCTTAAGGCGTCCGTCGGCAGCAGGATACATGAAATTGATCATTTCAATACCGTTGTCCTCGACGTATTTTACAATATCGTCACGGGTGAAATCCGTTGGCTCTTTCCTCAGGAAGCGAACCACGTCGTTTTTGTGAAGTCCGAAATTCGTGTCCATGGTATTCGTGTTTAAGGTAAATAAATGCTGTAGGTAGCGGATTGCTATTCCAGGATTATGTCGCCGAACGATTCCGGCGCATGGAATTCGGGATGAAGTGTCCCTACCGGATTCCATGTCAGGAAATGCGGCTGCGACGTGCCCGTGGCGCATTTGCAGAGATTGCCTTTCATCAGCAACGGGGCGCCGGTGTATTCCACTCCTATAAGTGCGAGAGGTATACGTATCACTACATTCCACGCAAACAATCCCTCCACTTCACGAAACGGCTGGTAGCCGCACGAAGCGTAGCGCTCGATTGTGCCGATTTCAGCGTCGGTAAGACGTTCTACGGGGCGGCGCGTAGTACGTCGGGCCGCATTGATGGCACCGATGCAGTTGACATCGAAGTTCCAGTAGTCGCCGTCGGGGAAAGGACGGATGAAAAATGACACCGATGAGTCCTCCCATACCGGGGTGTTGTTTTCGGAGTTGACAGCGCGCAGATAGTTACACCGCACGAAAAAGTCGAGATAAATCGCCTTGTCGGAATGCGCCGCGTTGACAACCGTCAACGGGTGGTATGGATACTCGTTGGGCCAGTTGAGCGAGTCGATTGAGCAGCGTGCGCCGCGTTCCTCTATTACGGGCATTGCCTCGTCAAGCGTCTTGTTGTCGAGTTCCTTGATATACGGTATGAGTAGTGACTTGTTCATTGCTGTTGTTTTTTTTGATATATCCGCTGATACCTTTGTAGATACCCACGACCGCCATCACGATGAGTATCGTGCCGATGATGCGGTTGAGCAGCCACATCGAACGCACATTGAAGTGTGCGCGTATCTTATTGACTATAAATGTTATGAAATACCACCACGCGAGTGCCCCGACGAATATCGACGCATATCCTACTATATAGTGGTAATACTGATACTCGGGCATGAGGAAGTTGAACCGTCCGAACAGGCCGATAATGAAGAACAGAATCAGCGGGTTGGAGAAAGTGAACAGAAATCCTGTGCCGATATCCTTGAAAAACGTAGTCTTGTTTTCGCGCCGTTTGCGCAGTGCCCGCGCCGGATTTTTCTGAAACAGATATATGGCGAACGCCACAAGCACAATCGAGCCGAATATCTGCAGCAGGAAATCGTGCGACTCGATGAAATCGGTGATAAATGCAAGTCCCAGACCGGTGAGCAGACAGTAGAAAATATCGGAAAACGCCGCTCCTATGCCGGTGAAAAACGCCGCCCATCGCCCTTTGTTGAGTGTCCGCTGGATAATAAGCATACCGACGGGACCCATCGGCGCCGATACAAGGACTCCGATGAGGAAACCGCTGATTATGATTTGTCCGAACGATTCCATATCTCGTTTTCACTCTTTGACAATGGTGCAGCGTGCTGCAGGTTGTTTTTACAAAGATAGCAAATCATGTTGATAGAATGTACCGATTATTCTATTTTTTTTGATATAATTTGCATTGGTTCGCCGTGAATCGTGCGCCCGGACGCATAATATGCACATTTCCTAACGTATAAAGCCCGGAAGCATCGAGTTGCTTCCGGGCTTTTGCTGTGGCGGGAATGCTCCCGCTGGTGTGTACTGCAATTCAGATTATCTTACAAGGATTTTTGTCACCTGGCCGTCGACATTGACGATATACATTCCGGCTGCCACCCTGAGGGTAGGCATCATGATGCCGGAGAGGTTGTATACCGCTACGTTGTCATACTCGCCGTCAATGATTATCTCGCCTTGTCCGCCGGTGACCTTGCATTTGTTCTGGCCGATTTCGTCAGTCACGATGTCGTCGACGCCGGCTACATCCTTGGTGGCGTATACGCAGTAGCTGTGGGCCGGTACGGATACGGATACCGAGGTGCCTGTGCCGTTGAGCGTGCCGCTGAAATTGCGCGAGGCGCTCAACAGGTTGGAGTTGGCGGCTGTCAGTTTGGTTGCTGATACTGTAACGGTGCTTGCCGACGTACCCGGATTGATGAAGGCAATTATTTCCTTGTTGCCCTTGGTCAGACGTATGCTGCGCACACCGTTGCCGTTGTTGAAGCCGGTATATACCGGAGTGACGTCCTTGTCAAACATGTCGGGATTGCTGCGGCGCATCCAGTTCAGGTCAATATAATTCTGTCTGAGGCCCTTGCGGTCGTTGCTGTTGTAGTAGCTGGCCGGCGGCATATCCTTGGGATCTGTGCGGTTGGAGCTTGTGAGCTGGTAGTCATAGCCTATTTCGTCGAACTGAAGCATCATCTTCGGCCCGGGCGACATCATGAGCTGTGCCACCATGGTGCCGAGGCGTTTGAACCTGTCGCCGCTCGATTTTATGGCGTTTTTCGCCTCATAGCCTACCCACTGCTCGTCGTGGCTCTGTGCGTAGTCAACTGTAGAGCATACGGGTCGGCTGCATTCCTTGGCGTTGAAGTAGCGGAGATTGGCGCTTGAACTGCTCTTTATGAAGTTAATGGCATTGCCGTTCTGGTTGTTCCACTGGTACTGGCCGTCGTTGCCGAGCTGGGTCTCTTCCTGTACGCCGGCGAGGTTTTCGTTTATGTGTATCACATTGGGCTTGACCTTCTTCATGGCGGCGTGGAGGCGTATCATACGGTCTATGCGGCTTTGGTTGTAGGCTTCGGTGCCGCTGCCGTAGCTGTTGCTGTCGCCGAGGCCTTTCACGAGGTCAAAACGGAATCCGTCGACCTTGTATTTAGTGAGCCAGAACGTAAGTACATCGACCCAGTGCTGTTCAACGAGCGGGTATTCCTGCTTGATATCCTCATATACACCGTAGTCGTGGGGAGCTGTCTTGTTGTAGAACGGGCTTGTGCCGGCGTCGTACATGGCATACCAGGGGTGAAGACCGGGAGTGTGGTTGAACACTATGTCAAGAATGACAGCGATGCCGCATTTGTGGCAAGTATCGATAAATTCCTTAAGGTCGTCGGGCGAACCGTAAGCCTTGTCGAGGGCCATGTAGGCGTTGGTGCTGTAGCCCCATGAGTTGTTGCCGTCAAATTCCATCACTGGCAGAAGCTCTATGGCCGATACGCCGAGTTCGTTGAGCTCGGGTATTTTTTCAATGGCTTTGCGGAGCGTACCGTCGGCTTTCTTTGATGTGCCGGTGAAGTCGCGTACAAGAAGTTCATAGATGACGAGTGAGTTCGGATTGGTTACCTTGAAATCATTCACCTGCCATCTGTAAGTATCGTGCATGTCGCCTTTGTAGACGGCGAGTATCGTGTCGTCGAAACGGCTGTAGGGGTATTCGGGACAATCGGGGAATACATCGGCGCCGACATCCTGGTCGAGCCATTTGTCGCTGTGCGGGTCGAGTATGAGGCTGGCGTACGGGTCTCCCACTTTGTATTTGCCGTCTACAAGATAGTAGTAAGGGTAGTATGTCGAATTGTCAAGCCCTTTGACCGTGTGCCAGAAATAGCGGTAACCGTTGTAGTCCTGATATTTCATTGTATTGGAGCTGAGCACCTTGTAGTCGTCCCACGAACCGACTAATATCACCGACGATTTGCCGGGAGCGGCGAGGCAGAATGTCACGCTGCCGTCGGTGTTCTTCACTGCGCCCTGCTTGGGCATACCGCCGGGATAGTTCTGCTGGTCCGACGGTTTGACATATACCACGGGTATCGTCACCTCCTTGGTGCCGTTGCTGTTGGTCGCTACAGCCTTTACATCATTTTGCGCGCCGGGAGTGGAGAACGACTGGGTATAAGTGAGTGAAGTGGCATTTGTGGCAGATTTCACTTCCTTATTGTCCACATACATTTTGAGCGTGGCTGACTGGGTCGACGATGCCGTAAATGTTATATCGGTGGCTTTGGTGATAGTGGTGTTTGCGGGGCTGCTCGTCAACGAGAGATACAATCCTTCGGGATATACGTCGATAAACTGGTCGGATGTCTGTACGTTGGAGGCACTGTTACGGGCGATGATACAGATTTTGGTCACATGCTCATCAGCTTTGGTAATGCCGAAATATGAGCGGATGTCGCCAATTGTAATCTGGAACTGGTTGGCTCCGACACGTTTCAATTTGTATTTATCTGCGTTGTCTCCCCAGTCGGAAGTATGCGCCCAGCTGTTGGGCGACAGATTGGTGTAAACGCCTATATGGGCGTAGAGGTCGGTCGACAGATTCTGCAGTCCTGCCACACCCGACTCGGCGGCATTGAATGTTATCACCACATTTTTGCTCGATTCCTGCAACGGGGCAGGCGAGGGCGTGAACATGGCTGCCTTAACACTCAGGGCCGACAGCATTATCAATGCCGTGAACGCGGTTAAGATTCTCTTCATGATTAAAGTTGTTGTGATTTTTATGGTTAAAATTATTAGTATAAATTCCGATTATAGTAGCGGTAATGTTCAATCCGTTATAAATCAGAAACTGAATAAGGCTATTGCAAAAAAATGTAAGTGACTGCAGGCAGAGATGTCAGGTTAAAGTAAGCCAAGCCCCACAAATCCCCAATTTATATAATAATTACAAAGATACAAAATAATTATCCCGAATGCAACTCTTTTTGCGTTTTTTATCAATTAAGCACGCATAAGTAACTGTCCGGCGAGCAAACTTATTGTTTACAAGCGGATTGTCGGGCTGCTTCAGGAAGCAGCCGATAGTGAAATCTGATTATCAGCTGTTTGGTGAAGGTGTTGCAAAATTTCCAACAGTAGGAACGCACAGACCGTGCAATGCGGTTCAAATAGCGGAGAGCCGCATTTATAACACAATCATACAGAAGAGAAGCTGTCCTTATCCAGCTATATTCAATAATTGCGGAATTCCTTGCGCGATGCGTCGATACGCAGCATTATGAACAGCAGTACGGTAAATCCCCACAGCGACGACCCTCCGTAGCTGAAGAAGGGGAGCGGTATGCCGATTACGGGGCACAAGCCGATGACCATGCCGATATTGATGCACAGGTGGAATATCAGATAACTTGCCACGCAGTAGGAATATACCCTTCCGAAGGGGGTAGGCTGCCGCTCGGCTATCGCTATCACGCGCAGTATCAGCGCCAGGAAGAGTATTATTGTGATTGACGAACCGATGAAGCCTTCTTCCTCGCCGATTGTGCAGAATATGAAGTCGGTATGCTGCTCGGGCACATATTTCAGTTTGGTCTGTGTGCCGTTGAGAAATCCTTTGCCGGCAAGTCCCCCCGAGCCGATTGCGATCTTTGCCTGATTGACGTTATACCCGGCTTTCAGGGGGTCGTCCTCGATGCCGAGCGACACTTTGATACGTGTCTGCTGGTGCGGCTGCAGGGCTTTGTTGAACACATAGTTGACCGACAGCATGAACGCCAGTGCCGAGCCGGCCACGATTACAGGCATTATCAACCTGGGACAATGGCTTTTTATCATCTCATACACGCAGTATACCATCCCTGTTGCCGTCACTCCAAGCATTGTGGCGAACCCGGGCAGTTCGATCCCGGCTATTGCGGCGATGCCTGTTATCACTATTCCGGCAAATATGAACCACAAGGCAAGATTGCGCGAGGCAAGTGCGCTTTTGCTGAAAAATGCCGATATTGCCACCATGACGAGGTCAATCAGCACGAACACTACAAATTCGCCCGTCGGCATTCCGAGCACGGCCGAGGTGGTATATTTTACGGTCACCACAAAGATGACAATCGCAAAGACAAAGGCAAACAGTACAAGACCGCTCATGCCTTCACGGTAGAGTACGAACATGAGAGACAGGTACACAAGAGCTGACCCGGTCTCGTTCTGGGCAAGGATAAGGACTATCGGCAATCCGATGATGGCGAGAGCCTTTACATAGTTGGTCTTTTTGGCGTTAAGATTGAAATTATAGCCGCTGAAAAGTTTGGCAAGCGCCAGTGCAGTGGCAAATTTACCGAATTCAGCCGGCTGCAGGCTCATCGGTCCGAGCACAAGCCATGAATGCGACCCCTTGATGTTAGGCGCTATGACGATAGTGACCATCAGCAGCACCACTATTGCGAAATATATGGGGTAGGCGTATGTTTCATACATACGTTTGTCGATAAGCAGCAATATGAAGCCGAGCACGAATGAGAATCCTATCCATCTGATCTGTTTCCCGGAAAATTCATCAAATGAGAATATGCTGGCATTGTCAAAGTCATAGCTTGCGGCGTAGATACTTATGGCGCCGCCAATCACGAGCAGCAGATACAGCAGTATCACCACCCAGTCTACCGAACGAAATATCGATGCCCTATCAGTGCTTCTTGACTCCACTATTGATAATTGTATTTGACGTTAACATTCTTTCTTCAAGATACTTGCGCTGCGGCGAAATCTCCCCCTTGAGATATTTCTCCATCACGAGCGAGCCGATTGGCACTCCGTAGGTCGCGCCGAAGCCGGCGTTCTGCACATAGACGCATATCGCTATCTTCGGGTCATTGTATGGCGCGAATCCTATGAAAGCCGAGTGGTCCTTGCCGTGGGGATTCTGTGCCGTTCCCGTCTTGCCGCATACCTCGATGTCGGGCAATGCGGCCAGGCGGCAGGTTCCGCCGGTCACTGCCATGCGCATACCTTCGGCGACAGCGTCATAATGCTCGTGGTCAATGGTCGGATAGCGTTTTTCAAGATACTGGCTCTCAAGCACGGTATCCTGCACCTCTTTGACCACGTGTGGGGTTATGAACCATCCGCGGTTGGCTACCGTAGCACACAGGTTGGCTATCTGCAGCGGCGTGGCAAGTATCTCGCCCTGGCCGATTGCAATCGAAATTATGGTGTTGGCGCTCCAGCGATTCGCTCCGTAAATCTTGTCGTAGTACTGCGCGTTAGGTATGAATCCGCGGCTTTCACTTGGCAGGTCGACTCCGAGTTTATAGCCGTAGCCCATGCTGACGAGATGCTTTTTCCATGTCTCGAACGCGTTGGCTACCGAGCCGTATTTGGAGCGGCGGTTGTCAAGCATATTCTTCAGTCCCCAGCAGAAATATCCGTTGCACGATGTCTGCAATGCGGGTTTGAGCGGAAGCGGCGAACCGTGGCCGTGGCATCCTACGCGCAGGCCGCCGTTTATATATCCGCGGTAACATGGATATGTGGTCTGTAACGTGATTATCCCTTCCTGGAGCAATATCAGGCCCTGAGTCGGTTTGAAGGTGGAGCCGGGGGGGTAGGCGGCCATAAGCGCGCGGTCAAACAGCGGCTTGTAGAAATCCTCCGTGAGTTTCTTGTAATTCTCGCCGCGCTGGCGTCCGATCAGTTCGGTCGGATCGTATGTCGGGCTTGATACCATGCAAAGTATCTCGCCGGTCGACGGTTCTATTGCCACTACGGCTCCGATTTTATTGACCATGAGGCTCTCGGCATATTCCTGGAGTTTAATGTCAAGGCTCAGCTTGAGATTGCGGCCGGCTATGCCCGGAATATCCTCCGCGCCGTCGCGGTAACGTCCCTGTATGCGGCCGTGTGCGTCGCGTATGAGTATCTCTTTTCCCTTGAATCCGCGCAGATGATGGTCATAACTCTTTTCCACGCCGAGGTCGCCGCAATAGTCGCCACGCTCATAGTATGGGTCGCGTTTTATGTCGGCGGGGTTTACCTCACGTATGTTGCCGAGCACGTTGGCTGCCGACCGATGGTTGTACTGGCGGAGTATGCGTTTCTGTATGAAGAAGCCGGGAAAGCGGTATAGTTTTTCCTGGAGGCGGCCGTAGTCCTGTGCCGACAGCTGGGTGATGAGTGTCTGTGGAGTGTAGGTGGAGTAGCCTACTGATTTACGCATGTCGGCCAGACGCTTGTCAAATTGTTCGCGTGTAATGTTGAGCGTGCTGCAGAAGTCGGTGGTATCGAACGGCTGCACGTCGCGCGGTATCATCATTACGTCGTATGCTGGCTGGTTGTAGACCACCAGTTCGCCGTTGCGGTCGTAGATAAGGCCGCGCGAAGGGTATACTGTCTTCTTCAGGAAGGCATTGTTGTCGGCCGAATCCTTGTATTTGTCATCGTCGAGCTGGATGCTGTACAGCCGGGCAATATAGATTATTGCTATTAGTATTATGAATGACGCGACAACATATTTGCGTTTTTCAAGCTTATAGTCTTTTCTCACGTCGGCGGGATGTTAAAGAGTCAATAGCGATTATTATGATAAAAGTCAAAAGCGTGCTCGAGGCTATCTTTATGAATAACCGCAAGGGATTGAAAAATGAAAAAGTCTCAATGAGGAAAAACAGCGTGCAGTATATGAGCGAAATGGAAAATATATATTTTAGATATACCGCCACGCCAAGCGAGCGGAACGACGGCTGCGGTGTCGACATCTCGTCCTCTCTCGGGAAATAGAGATGAAGCACGGGCTTGCGCAGAAGTCCGAGTATGGTGCATGCCAACGAGTTCATTCCCTGAGTATCGGAGAAAATATCTATTGTCAGCCCGAGCAGGAATGAGATTGTAAGCACCCAGTTGACGCCGAGTGTCACCGGCAGCTTGATTATGACATAGATAAACACCAGAGGCACGGCGTAGCCGAACAGGCAGATGTGGTTGAACACTATTACCTGTGTCAACACCATCAATACGTATAATATTACAAATTGCAGGGCTGTCTTGACCATCGGGTTTATTGTTTGGTGGTGGGTTTTCCTTCATTCTCATCAATTTCCACCTGCTTGATTGAGTCGGAAATATCGCTTGAAATCACTCGTACTGTCGACAGACGCGAGAAGTCGGTCAGCAGTTTTACGCGTAGTGTATAGAAATTGTCGTCAATCGTTTTCTCGCTGCCAGTCACTATACCTACCGGTATGCCTTCGGGAAACATCGCAGAATATCCGCTGGTGACCACCGTATCGCCGGTGGTGTAGATTGTATGTCGCGGAAGTTCCTCAAGCAGCGCTATCTGCGGGTCCTTTCCGTCCCATACGAGCGAGCCGAACGCTTCGTTTCCCTTGACTTTGCACGACAGCCTGAAATTGGGATTGAGCAGCGAAATCAGGCGCGAATAGCTGTCGCCTACAATATTCACAACGCCTACAATGCCGTTTTGGTCAACCACGCCCATCTCAGGCTTGATGCCGTCTTTGGCGCCTTTGTTGATTGTGATGTAGTTGTACGGGCGGTGGATGCTGTTGTTGATTACCGATGCGATTATGAACCGGTATGGGCGCAACGGCTCCGGCGCGACCATCGTGTCGGCATAATATTTCTCCTGATACATTTGCAGGGTCGCTTTCATGCCGAGAAGTTCCTCTTCAAGGCGTGCGTTCTGCAATTGTAGCTCCTCGTTGGTTTCCCGCAGGTTGAAGTATGAGGTGATATTATGCGACAAGTCATATATCCCTGCCGTAAGTCTTCCCGCCGATGTCATGTACACATGATGCTGGTAGGGATTTTTATCAAACAGGAATATACAGCTCACAATCACATAGAATGCAAATACAAACCATGTGCTGTACTTTATGAGAAAATCAATGAGATTGCGCACCTGACAGCGTGATTAACTACGTGATTTATTGAGTTGAAATGCAAATATGCCGTAACCGTATGACGTGGGTATCGCATTATTCTTCATTCCGCGGTTAAAAACCGCGGCTACTATACCAAACGATTTGGCGCTCAGGCCGGTAGTAGCCGCGGTTTTTAACCGCGGTTTGTAAAAATTGAATTTTGCCACAACCGCATCAGAGTGATTTGGGGTGCATATTTGCTCCGGCTGTATGTCGTTTGTTACCGGATGAGGAACGAGAAATGGTCGATGTTTTTCAATGCCACACCCGTACCCTTGGCGACTGCAAGCAACGGTTCGTCGGCAACATGGAACTGTATACCGATCTTGTCGGTCAGACGTTTGTCGAGACCACGCAGCAGTGCACCGCCTCCGGCGAGCCAAATGCCGTTGTGAACAATATCTGCGTAAAGTTCGGGCGGAGTCTGCTCGAGTGCGCTCAATACGGCTGCCTCTATTTTTGAAATCGATTTCTCGATGCAGTGCGAGATTTCCTGATACGACACGGGGATTTCCATCGGGAGTGCGGTCATCTGGTTGGGACCGTGCACGATGTAGTCCTCAGGCGGATTTTCGAGTTCGGTAAGAGCCGAACCTACGTGCATCTTGATTTGCTCGGCCGTGCGTACTCCTACCTTGACATTATGCGCGCGACGCATGTGTCCCTGAATATCGTCGGTCAGGTCGTCGCCGGCTATCTGTATACTCTTGTTGGAAACGATGCCTCCGAGAGAGATTACTGCAATCTCGGTAGTACCGCCGCCTATGTCGACTATCATGTTGCCTTCGGCTGCCGCTACGTCGAGGCCGATGCCGAGAGCCGCCGCCATAGGCTCGTATATCATGTAGACGTCGCGGCCGTTGGCATGCTCAGAAGAGTCACGCACCGCACGTATCTCCACTTCGGTCGAGCCGGAGGGGATGCCCACTACCATACGCAGCGAGGGGGAGAACCAGTTGTTTTTTGAACTTGCTTTCTTCACAAGGCCACGTATCATAAGCTCGGCGGCGTTGAAGTCGGCAATCACGCCTTTGCGCAGCGGGCGCACTGTGCGTATGTTGTCAGGCTCCTTGCCCTCCATGAGCTGGGCCTCCTTGCCGACAGCTATCAGCTTGTCGGTGCGGCGGTCGAGTGCCACAATTGAAGGCTCGTCGATGACGATTTTATCGTTGTGTATGATGATTGTATTGGCCGTGCCGAGGTCAATCGCAATCTCTTTGGTGAGGCTGAATAATCTCATTTTGTCTGTTTATCAATCAATGTTGGGGGTTATTAAGTAACTGTTTAAAATTATTTTATACTAACCATTCTCATTATTTTAATATTCTGCCAGAGTCTTTTCCGTCATAATATCAAAATAATTTTGAACAGTTACTCATAATCAAGTGTGAGGCTTTGATCAGTGCTTGAAGTGGCGTATGCCGGTTGTCACCATGGCCATGCCGTGGGCGTCGCAGTATTCCACAGATTCATTGTCGCGAATCGAGCCTCCGGGGTGAATCACGGCAGTGATGCCTGCCTGGTCAGCTATCTCCACGCAGTCAGCGAAGGGGAAGAACGCATCCGAAGCCATTACGGCGCCGTGGAGGTCGAATCCGAACGACTGAGCCTTGGCTATGGCCTGACGCAGGGCGTCAACACGTGATGTCTGGCCGATGCCGCTTGCATAGAGCTGGCCGTTCTTGGCAAGCACGATGGCGTTGCTCTTCGATTGCTTCACAATCTTGTTGGCAAACAGGAGGTCGTTGACTTGCTCGGCCGTGGGAGCGACTTTAGTTACAGTCTTGAGCATATCGGGAGTCTCGACGGCTGTATCGCGATCCTGTACGAGTGCGCCGTTGAGCACCGAACGGAACTGACGTGTGCGCGGAGCGGGGAGCTTCTGCACGAGTATTATGCGGTTTTTCTTCTGCTCGAGCACATTGAGGGCTCCTTCGGTATAGGAAGGAGCGATGATTACCTCGAAGAATATCTTGTTGATTTCATTCGCTACTTCCTCGTCAATCTCGGTGTTGGAGATAAGCACTCCGCCGAATGCCGATACGGGGTCGCCGGCAAGGGCGTCGGTCCATGCCTGAAGAATTGTGGGACGGGTTGCCACGCCGCAAGCGTTGTTATGTTTCAGTATGGCGAAAGTAGGCTCGGTGCCGAATTCCGCCATAAGCTGGGTCGCGGCGTCGATGTCGAGGAGGTTGTTGTACGAAATCTCCTTGCCGTGGAGCTGGTCGAACATGGCGTTGAGGTCACCGTAGAAGAATCCTTTCTGGTGGGGGTTCTCGCCGTAGCGCATGGCGCGCTGTCCGTTGAGGGCGATACGCAGGTCGTCGGCGTCGGCGCCTGCGAAATAGTTGTATATCGCTGCGTCGTAGCCCGATGAAACGGCAAATGCTTCTTTGGCGAACCTGCGGCGCTGTTCAAGTGTGGACTCGGCTCCCGATGCCTTGAGCATCTCGGCGAGAGGTGCGTATTGCTGTTTTGAAGCTACAATCACAACGTCGTTGTAGTTCTTGGCAGCTCCTCTTATGAGGGAGATGCCGCCTATGTCGATTTTTTCTATGATGTCAGCGTCGGATGCTCCGGATGCCACAGTGGCTTCAAACGGATACAGGTCGACTATCACTAGGTCGATTTCGGGTATTTCATATTGAGCTATCTGCTGACGGTCGCCTTCATTTTCGCGACGGTTGAGTATTCCGCCGAATACTTTGGGGTGCAGCGTCTTCACACGTCCGCCGAGTATCGACGGGTAGCCGGTAAGATCCTCTACAGCCTGACAGCTGTAGCCTAAACTCTCGATAAATGATTTTGTACCTCCAGTGGAAAGAAACTTAACGCCATCAGCGTTCAGCAGACTCAGGATTTCTTCCAATCCATCTTTGTAAAATACCGAAACAAGTGCGGTTTTAATCTTCTTTACGTCAGACATAGTGACTCTTTTGTTGTTATTCGTTGAATTTAGAGTGCAAATTTAAAAATTTTTTTTCACACATGTAGCGCTTTTTTCATCTTTTACTAAACAGATTTTACTGATAAATGTTAAATATGTATACATTTAATAATTTTCTTATGAAAAAGATTGGAATTTTCTATGGCTCTAATACCGGCACTACCGAGGCTGTAGCCGGTAGACTCGCAAAACTTTTCGGCGTAGGGGAGGCTGATGTCCATGATATTGCTACGGTGGCCCCGTCACGTTTCGGCGACTACGATGTGCTCGTGCTCGGCACGTCGACATGGGGCGCGGGTGATTTGCAGGAGGACTGGTATGATTTTGTCGACGGTGCTGATGCTCTTGACCTTGCCGGCAAGAAAATCGCACTTTTTGGCTGCGGCGACGAGACCATGACCGACACGTTCTGTTCAGGTGTCGGTAAACTCTATGAACGCTTCAAGCCTACAGGTGCGACATTCGTCGGCGAATTTGATGCCGACGGCTATACATTCAACCATTCCGGCGCATATATCGACGGCGCTTACGTAGGGCTGCTTCTTGATGAGGTCAATCACCCCGAGCTGACCGACCTGCGTATCCGCAGATGGGTCACGGAAGTGATGTCGCAAATCGACAAATGACCCTATCTGTTGTTAGAGATACCCTCTAAAAAATGCGTTTCTGCCGATTTATCGCAGAAACGCGTTTTTTATTTATACGATTCTTCAAGGTCCAGCAAATATTTTTTTACCGGAAGTCCTCCGCTATAACCCGTAAGCCTGTTGTCGCTGCCTATGACACGGTGGCACGGGATGAATATTGAGATAGGGTTGGTGGCATTGGCAGAGGCGACTGCCCGTACGGCTTTAGGATTGCCGACACGACGCGCAAGTTCGGCATACGATATAGTCTCTCCATAAGGAATATTCAGAAGTTCACGCCGGACACGGCATTGAAATTCGGTGCCTGTCAGTTCGAGCGGTATATCAAATTCCCTTCGTGTGCCGTTGAAATACTCGTTGAGTTGTGCGATTGCCCGATCTATGACAGGTGATGTGCCTTCTTCGTATCTCGCTTCGAGACGGCGCTCCGGCTGTCGGTTGATACGGTTGCGTCGTTTACCGGTCGTCCAGTCGCACAGGCAGAGCAAGTCGCCGGACGAACCGATTGTCAACTCTCCTGCCGGTGATTTATAAGTGCTGATGATGATTCTTTTCATGTGCTTGGCTTGATTCATAAAAAAATATCCTACAGGATTGTAAAGTTACATTTTTTTGAGTAATTGTCGATGCTCACGACAAAATAAAGCAGGAGTTAGTGCGAATAGTGTTTATGAAAGTCTGTGCATGGCTGTGCCGGCCTGAAAACGTGAAAAACGGTTAATTGCTTTGCGGGGATAGCGATTTGTCTTATCTTTGTGGATTGAAATAAAATATAATACAGATATGCTCAGTCGCCTGATTGACGAAAAAAATATAAAAGAACTACGCAAACTGCTTGAGACTTGCGACAAAATTGTGATTACTACCCATATAGCTCCCGACGGAGATGCCATAGGCAGTTCACTCGGGTTGGCCAACGTGCTCAATGCCATCGGCAAGACGGTCAAGGTAATCACTCCCGATATGCCTCCGCGCAATCTTATGTTTCTGCCCGGAGCGAAAGATATAGTTGTATATACCAAATATACCGAATTCGCACAGCAGCTTTTGCGTGACGCCGACCTGATTTTTGCCCTTGATTATAACGACATCAAGCGTATTGACCGTGTCGGGGATGCCTTGGCGTCGTCAAAAGCGTCTAAGGCAATGATTGACCATCATCTGTTTCCGGGCGAGTTTGTCGACGTGAAGATTTCGCATCCCGAAGTGTCGTCGACATCTATGCTCGTGTTCAGGGTACTATGCCGTCTCGAACTTTTCCCTTATATCGGCAAGGAGGCTGCCACGTGCATCTATACCGGCATGATGACCGATACCGGTAATTTTTCCTATAATTCCAATGACCCTGACCTCTATATCGTGATAAGCGAATTGCTTAAAAAGGGCATAAACAAAGACGCCATATATTCAAAGGTATATAACTCAAATACACCCGACAGGCTCCGTCTCAACGGATATGCCATAGAGCAGAAGATGAAAGTATATGACAGCTGTCACGGTGCGCTCATTACTCTCAGCCGGGAAGAACTTAACCGGTTCCACTATCAGAAAGGTGATACCGAAAGCCTTGTAAACGTGCCCCTCAGCGTACCTGACATAGTGTTCTCATTCTTTCTGCGTGAAGAGTCCGATTATATAAAGGTGTCGGCGCGCTCTAAAGGTGAATTCCCCGTCAATAAAATTTGTGAGGAGCATTTCAATGGCGGCGGCCATAAGAACGCTGCCGGCGGCGAATTCTACGGCACTATGGACGAGGCGGTTACGCAATTTGAAAAGATAATACCCGAATATATGTATCTGATTGAACAGCAGGGCTAATCAGACGTCATAGAAAATATCCTTTATTAGTTTTAAAATTAAAGCATAAATCATAATAATGAAATTATCCCATCTTTGTCTGCTCACTGTTGCCGGAATTGCTTCCGCAGCGTCCTTCTCAAGCTGTGACGACGGCAAAAGTTATGCCGATCTCCTTACCGAAGAGACCCACGCCGTGAATTATTATCTTTCGAATCACCGTGTGGTTGATGAAATTCCTGCCGATTCGGTATTCGAATACGGCGCCGATGCCCCTTATTACCGTATTGACGAGGACAGTAACCTGTACATGCAGGTTATAAATCCCGGGACACCTGACAATAAAGTTGAGGACGACGAACTCATATACTTCCGGTATACCCGCTATAATCTCAAGTATTATTTTGATACCGATGAGATGGTAGGCAGCGGTAACTCCAACAATATGAACATCAATGCTACTTCTTTCCGTTTCGGCAACACAATGCTGTCGTCGGCATCGCAGTACGGTATGGGCATACAGGAGCCGCTTAAATTTCTCGGCGTCGACTGCGAGGTAAACCTCGTTGTCAAGTCGCAGCTTGGTCCGACAGACGATATTGCCGCTGTCGTGCCCTACATGTACAATCTCCGCTACTTCCGTCAGCCCTATTGATGCGTAATCGGGCTGCACTAATGAATACAGGTTTTATCAAATCACTAACGCTTACAATTTAATTAAAAAAACTATGTCGCTTATAAAGTCAATCTCAGGCATACGCGGCACCATAGGCGGTCGCGAAGGTGAAGGTCTGTCACCCATTGATATCGTGAAGTTTACAGCTGCCTACGCTGCTTTTATACGTAAATCCACTTCGGTTGATACCAACAGGATAGTCGTCGGACGCGATGCCCGCATTTCGGGCCCGATGGTCAGCGATATCGTATGCGCCACGCTTACATCTATGGGGTTCGACGTGGTCAACATAGGCATGGCCTCTACTCCCACTACCGAAATAGCCGTTGTCGACGAGCAGGCATGCGGCGGCATCATCATCACTGCATCCCACAATCCCAAGCAGTGGAACGCGCTTAAACTCCTCAACGAAAAGGGCGAGTTCCTTAATGACGCTCAGGGTAAGGAAGTGCTTGCCATAGCGCAGAGCGGTGAACTGCAGTTTGCCGATGTCGACAGTCTCGGCCATATATATGTCAACAATACATACGATGACAAGCACATACGCAAAGTGCTCTCGCTTCCGCTTGTCGATGTCGAAGCTATCCGTAAGGCTGATTTTACGGTGGCGGTCGATGCCGTCAACTCGGTAGGCGGTATAATCATACCCCGCCTGCTCAAAGCTCTCGGCGTGAAGAATGTCATCGAACTCAACTGCGAGGCTACAGGTCATTTCGCCCATACGCCCGAACCGATTCCTGAAAATCTTACCGACATCTCCGCACTCATGCGTAATTCCAAAGCTGATGTCGGTTTTGTGGTTGACCCCGATGTTGACCGTCTGGCTATTGTGATGGAAAACGGCGAGATGTTTGTCGAGGAATATACACTCGTGGCAGTAGCCGACTATATCCTGAGTCATACCCCCGGTTCGACTGTCTCCAATCTCAGCTCATCGCGTGCGTTGCGCGATGTGACCCGTCGTCACGGATGCAAATATTCTGCCGCTGCCGTCGGCGAGGTCAATGTCGTGACCAAAATGAAAGAGACCGGTGCTGTCATCGGCGGAGAGGGTAACGGTGGAGTCATTTACCCCGAAGCGCACTATGGCCGCGATGCTCTTGTCGGTGTCGCTATCTTCCTTACGTTGCTTGCAAAGAGCGGTAAGAAGGTTACCGAACTCAAAGCCGGATACCCGCAGTATGAGATTGTAAAGAATAAAATCGAACTTACACCCGATATTGATGTCGATGCCATTCTTGCGTCCGTCAAGGAGCAGTTCGGCAACGAGCAGATTACCGATATCGACGGTGTTAAAATCGATTTCGCCGATTCGTGGGTTCATCTCCGCAAATCGAATACCGAACCGATAATACGCATATATGCTGAAGCAGCCGATGCTGACCGCGCCAATGCGCTCGTCAAGCAGATAAAGGACGTAATCAGCCGTATCACAGGTAGATAATACAGAATACGGTCGTCCGCAGTTAAAAAAACGCGGCTACTATGCAAGTGGCTTGATAATCCACTCGGTAGTAGCCGCGGTTTTTAACCGCGGAAGATGAAAATTTTAAATAAAATTAATTGTAAAATGAAATTCCGGCACATTGTTTTTACTGTGATTGCACTTTTCGGCGCATTGTCGGCAGCCGTCGCGGCCGACAGATATGCTTTGGTCAATATCTCGACTGCCTACGTCCGTTCGCGTCCGTCGCATTCAGGCGAACTTGTCACTCAGCAACTCATGGGATTTCCGGTTAAAATCCTTGATTCGGAGGGGGAGTGGAATAAGGTGGAGACTATTGACGGTTACGAAGGATATATAATAGACAATACGCTTGTCGCGCTCACTCCGGAGGCTTACAACCAATGGAAGAGTTTGCCGCGCGTTGTCGTTACGGCTCATAAAGAGCTGTCGGTAACGGATGCTCATGGCGCTCAGGTATCTGATGTGGTACCCGGAGCCATACTCGGCTATGGCGGAAAATGCCCGGCCGACACTTCTATGGTCGTTGTTGTGCTTCCCGACGGCAGGAAAGGTTTGCTGGATGCAGGTGCGCTTACGGATATTACTGACTGGAGCCGGCAGCCGCTGTCGGTTGACGATGCAATCGCTTACGGTATGGACAATCTCGGTGCACCTTATCTCTGGGGTGGTATGTCACCTAAAGGGATGGATTGCTCGGGGCTGACATGGACCGCCTATTGGCTCAATGGCCGATTGTTGCAGCGCGACGCCTCAAAGCAGGCTCTTATGGGTGATAAAATAACCGATTGGAAGCAACTTAAAGCCGGCGACCTCGCATTTTTCGGCAATCCGAAAACTGGCCGCATCACACATGTGGCGCTTCTCCGCGACAGTAAAGGTAATTTCGTTCACAGCAGTGCGGGGCGCGTCCGCCTCAATTCGCTTGACCCGTCTGCCCCCGACTGTATAAGCGCCAAATTCCTATGGGGAATTTCATCCTACGGTTTTCGCCCGTTCAGCGAGGATTGTAAATCGTTATGGTTGTTTAATAAATGATTTTTAAAGATAATATACTGATTGGCGCAGATTTATGCCCTATAGCAAAATAAAATTTGCATATTAAGAAATATTTTCATAAATTTGCACTCCGAATTGTGAACAATTAATTAAAGAATAAATAAAAGATGAAACGTACATTTCAACCTTCTAACCGCAAAAGAGTTAACAAACACGGTTTCCGTGAAAGAATGTCGACCCCCGATGGTCGCAAAGTGCTTGCCCGTCGTCGCGCCAAAGGCCGCGCTCGTCTGACTGTATCTGACAGCATCGCCGGAAAATAATTCCCCGATTGAGATACGGGCACTTCACGGTAAAACTATACCGTACCCCCCAACTCTTAAAAATTCAAAGCCGAAGTCGACTGATCACCGACCTCGGCTTTTCTGATTAATTATGAATTGCACAGTTTCCAGTTGTAGGGACGCACGGCAATGCTGTTTACTTAGGCTGAGCTGAGTGGGGCGGGGGCGTCTCGCCCCCGTGGTAACTTTCAGAATATAAGGATAATACCACGAGGGCGAGACGCCCTCGCCCCATACTATGCTCCTTAAGTAAACAGTATTGGGACGCACGGTCTGTGCGTCCGGAAGGAAAAATACTGATTATCAACTAATTGTTAGGTGAACAGGTAGCGCGTTCATACTTCGCTGACATTTCGCAGTTTTGCAATACCATCACGGTTGTTCGATTATAATGTAGCTTCTAAGAGGAATGCTATATGTTAAGCCCGATTATGGCGATGATTAGGCCGGCCATCTGCGCGATGAAAAAGTACCATCGTTTTGTGCGGAACTGCGTTTTCCATTCTTCCAGACGCAGGGGTATATTTTTTATCTGTTCGCGTTGATGGGCTTGCCTGATCTTGAAAATAAGCAACCCAAAAGTAGCGAGTCCCATAATGATAAGCCCGATGTAAAATAAAGTATCATTCATATAAATTTAGACAAGCTCTAAGTAATTATTCTCTTATAATTAATTATATTCTATCTATGCTATATAATGCAGAAGCCGTTTAATTAGTTTTATTTATAAAAATATGTTGAAAAGATATCCGGATATGACTGCGGTAAGGAATATTACGGCGACAATCATAGCGACAAGTTTTTTCTTGAAGATGCCGGTGAGCATTGACATTTCGGGTATAGCCATGCCTGCGCCACCGATTATGAGGGCTATTACTGCTCCGATGCTCATTCCTTTTTCAATAAGTGCTACGCCGATAGGTATTGCGGTTTCTGCACGGATATAAAGAGGAACTCCAAGTATTGCGGCAAGAGGTATGGCAAACGGATTTTGCGGACCTGCTATCGTCAGTACAAAGTCAGACGGCATATAGCCATAGATTGCAGCTCCGAGTGCCACGCCTATAAGCAAATACCATATTATAGGCCGCAAGCTCTCCCATGCCGACCGGAACGCAATAGAGAGTTTCCGATTCCATGGCAGCCGCTTTGGTTCAATCTCACCGGCCTCGCCACAACCGCACGACGATTTCATCAGTCTTACATTTTTTACCCATTTTTGAGCATCAATCTTCTGTAAACCCCATCCGAATATGACGGAACATGCAAAAGCCAACCCCAGATACACAAGCATTGCTTTTACCCCGACGAGCGCACCAAGCATGGCTATGATTATGGGGTTGAGCAGAGGTGACGCTATGAGAAAAGACATTGTTGCGCCAAAAGGTACACCGGCATTGATAAATCCGACAGTCATAGGAATTGTCGAACATGCACAGAACGGCGTGAGCGCTCCAAATCCTGCGGCAAGCATATTGCCGAAAATTCCGGATCCGGCAAGTTTCCTGCTTATTTTCTCCTGAGGGATATACATGAGGATTATTTCGACCAATGCACTGATAGCTAAGAACAGCACAAGTAATTCTACCGTGATACAACAGAAATACCGGAGAGTATCAAGTAATGTGTTCATCTTACGTTATTATTCATTAGTACGGTAAAGTAAAATGTCATCAAATAAATTTCTCATAGTCAAATCAGAAGAAATATCCGTAAACCCATCCCGAGATGGTTGCCATGACAATTACCAAAGCCACATATATCGCTGTCTTTTTCGTACCCATCACGCTGCGTATGACAAGCATATTCGGAAGCGACAGAGAGGGACCGGCAAGCAGCAGGGCGAGAGCCGGACCTTTCCCCATGCCGGATGCAAGCAAGCCTTGAATGATAGGAACCTCGGTAAGAGTGGCGAAATACATGAATGCTCCTGTGAAGCTTGCGAAAAAGTTTGACAACAACGAATTTCCGCCGACAGCCCATTCAACCCAGCTGTTGGGAATGATACCGGGGAGTTCTATACCGTCGTGCGTTGAGCCGAGCAGGAATCCTGCGGTCAATACTCCGACAGCCAGCAACGGCAGTATCAGTTTGGCGAACCCCCACGATGACAATGCCCATTCACGGTTTTCGCCATCATTTTTGTCGCATAACAGTACGACGGCAAGCACAGCTACCGAAACAACCATCGGCACAAGTGGGGCCAGTTTTGCGTCGGGAATGAAAAATTTGGCGGCAAAAGCTGAAATCGCGACGGCGACAGCTCCGAGGATAATCCATCGGGATTTCAGATGTAGGATTTTCACAAGCATCACGCACAGACCTATTGCAAGAGCTGATGTTATCCACCATTTCGCCCCGTAGATTGCAGCCCAGACGCCGCGGTCTATTGACGCCGGCGCGCCCCAGTTGGCAAACACGAGGATTGCAACTAGAGTAAAGAAGAATATCGCAGTTTGCCAAAGGGGACGTTTCTCAGGTGGCGGTACTATATTCATCTGTGCCGCTTCTTTATCCCGTTCCTCTTTACTGAATATGAACGACATCACAAGTCCGATTACGACTGCAAACGTAACGGCACCGATTACACGGGCAAGTCCCATTTCCAGACCGAGAATACGGGCTGTGAGGATTATCGAGAGTATGCTGATGGCTGGACCGGAATATAGAAACGCTATTGCCGGCCCAAGACCTGCACCACGTTTGTAAATACTGGTGAACAACGGCAATATAGTGCATGAACACACGGCAAGTATGCCTCCGGAAACAGATGCTACGGTGTATGATATCCATTTCTTTGCATTTGCACCGAAATATTTTAATACCGCGCCCTGACTTACAAACACCGCGATCACGCCGGCGATGAAGAACGCCGGTAGCAGGCATAGAACGATATGTTCACGTGCATACCACTTGGCGAGATCAAGAGTTGAATGTATGGCGGTCAACAGCGTTTCACTGTTGACAGGCATGAAGAACGCTGTCAAAAATATGACAACAGTCCATACGAGAAATTTGACATCCTTTTTCGTATCCATAACTTATTCCCGTTGTTTCAGTTTAGATGCCGAGAACCGTTTTTACTTCGTCTGTCGAGGGAACATGCCCTTTGATTCTGACGATACCGTCAACAACTATAGCGGGGGTAGTCATTATGTTGTATTTCATCATCTCGGCAATATTCTCTATTTTGGAAAGTTTGACCTCGAGATTATTCTCTCTGATTACCCGCTCAACGACCTTGTATGCTTCTTTGCATTTGGTGCAGCCTGGACCGAGGACAAGAACTTCGCCGGCCTTTGTATCGGGTGCCGCAGCATAACAAGAAGTTTCGGCGGATTCTGTCGATTCACCTGAGCAGCCACACGACTGCACCGGTTTTACATCGTCTTCCACGATGATGTCGCTGTTGCTGCAACAGCTTTTCTTTCTGGGCGCGAAAAGAGATGACCAAAACCCTTTTTTTGATTCTTTTTTATTCATGTTTTTTTGTTTTTACAGTTAGAAGTACATCATTATGCAGTAATATATGCCCGCTGCGATGAAAATGGCGCCGACAATAATGTTAAGCCATTTCTGGACGGTACGCAGTTTCCCATAGAACTCGCCGACTTTTTCCACACTGAAAGCGAGAATCCAGGCAACGGTAAGAACGGGAAGCGCGGTGGCGACAGCAAACAATACGGGCAAAAGCCACCCTGCACTTGCGGTTACCGACATAGGTATTAGCATGCCGAAGTAGAAAACACCGCTTGTCGGGCAGAATGCCATAGCAAATAGTACACCGAGGAACAAAGCTCCCAAACCACCCTTACGGGCAAGACCCTCACCGTTGCCTCCAAACCCGAACTGCGGAATATTGAGTTTGTGGCCGAACAGCATGAACAGTCCGATAATCAACAGTATAGGTCCCAACAGCAGTTCTCCCCATTTTCCGATGACTTTCTGTATGCCGAATATGCTTGCACCTTCTTTAAGAACGGAAATAAGGATAATGCCGAGAACTGTGTAGGAGATTACACGACCGATGGTGTAAAGGACTCCATTACGGAAAATGCGTCGGCGGCTCTCTATATCCTTGCTTATGTAGCCTATTGCGGCGATATTGGTAGCAAGCGGACACGGCGAGATGGCAGTGAGCAATCCGAGTAGAAAGGCAGTCAGAGCCGGAGCCGTGCTGTTGTCAAGTAAAGTCTGCAGCCAGTCCATTATTACAACGATTGTCTGATTTTGTCTGCAAGACATTTCTTAAAACCTTCTGGATTGTTACGGGCATTGGCGAAACCAAACTCAGTAAGGTTGCTGCGTGTCTCTTTACCGTCTTTCCATTTGTTGACAAAGAGAGATGACCATGTCACTTCATATATATCGGCGACCTTTTCACCCTCCGGGGTAGATAGGTCCACGGTCTTGAATACGACAGTTCCATTTTTTAACTCGTCGGCAAAGAGAGTATTCACCACTACCTTTGCATTTTTTTCGATTGCCATGCAGGTGGCGCAGCGTTGTTTCCCGTGGAAATACATCACTTCCACTCTATCCTTTTCAGGAGATTTTGCAGCGGGGGTATTATCCCCGCTTCCGCATGACATCAGCCCTATCATAAGGGTGAAAAACATCAGTAACTTTTTCATTTGATTAAATGTATTTAATTGGATTGTTGTTTGCCGAATTACGAACATTGATAGTAAAAAAATAGCGCTTACGAGCAGCAGCTATTCTTTTTTGATGGACAGCAGGCGTCAAGCATCTGTGAAAACAGTTGCTTCGCCAGATTCCAGTTTTCAGAGTTGATGCAATATTTTACTTTTGGAGGCTCAATGGTTCCTTGTATCAGGCCGGCCTCTTTCAACTCGCTCAGATGTTGCGACACGGTAGCTTTAGCAATCGGAAGAACCTCGTGTATATCACCGAAGAAACATTCGTTTCGCTGAGCGAGAAAATGCAGAATGGCAATGCGGGTGGGATGTCCCATCGCTTTAGCAAACCGCGCAAGCCGTTCTTGTTCGGGTGTTATCTCTAATTTTGTCATATCTCTCTTTGTTTGCTGTTCGCAAAATTACAAACAATATTCGAATTGTCAAAATTATTCCATCATATAAATTGCCGTGAGGTTGAGTTATATGATAATTTAACTATTGAACAGTGGCGAGGAGGGTGGGGAGTTCGTCGAGGGATTTTATGCGGTGTTGCGGGCGGTAATCGTCGGAGGGGAGGGATACTTGCTGAGAGTGGACGTTGCGGCCGTTGTCAATTAGTTGTATTGTTGTCCATCCGAGGCGGTTTGGCCAAAGGAAATCCTTCATGGGATTATCCCCCACGTATATGAAATGCCTTACATCGGGATTTAATTTCATCATGCGCTCGAATGGGAGCGGGGTATATTTTTCTCCGCCGATTGTTTCGGAAATGGAAATATTGTCGGCCGGGATGAGACGGTCGAGTCCGAGTGCCTTTATTTTGTTGGTCTGGGTAACGGTTCTTCCATCGGTGATTAGGGCTATTCTATAGCCTTCCTCGCTCAGTTGCTCAATCACGGCGACTGCACTGTCGGCTGATATGTCGGGGAAATGATTCCGATAGGTCGCTACCATCCAGGATATGTCGTAGTCATGATTCAGCGACTGCTGGATAGAACGGTTGAGTAGATATTCGGCAAGTGAGTCAAACGGGTTGAGAGGTGCGTTTGCCATTACATGCACCATCTCGTCGTAATTGAAGGCAGTGTTGACTTCGGCGAGCTTACTGGCTACGGCGCGATAGCCTGACATGACGAAGTCCCGCTCTTTGTAGAGCGTATCGTCAAGGTCAAATGCCACGAGTGTCGGTATCATAATGCGGTGTAGCGGTTAATCAATTGTGCCACATATTGTACCTGTTCATCGGAAAGGGTAGTGGAACTCGGCAGGCACAGACCGTGGCCGAACAGGCGTTGCGACACACCGTTGACGTAGGCCGGTGCGTCCTCGTATACAGGCTGCATGTGCATCGGACGCCATAACAGACGCGTCTCGATATTGTGTGATGCCAGTTTCTGGCGCAGGTCGTCGGCGCTGACCGGAGATGCATCGTCAAGCAGTATTGTCGACAGCCAGTAGTTGGAATTGAACGTGTCGTCGGGATTGGTGTGGACTGACACAACCGGATTGTCGCGAAGTGCGTCGGCATATATGCCGTGAATGGCGCGACGGCGGTTTACACGCCAGTCGAGCTCCTCCATCTGCGCACATCCTATGGCTGCGCTGACGTTGCTCAGACGGTAGTTGTAGCCGACAGTCTCGTGGTAGTAATACGGACGGTTTTCTCGGGCCTGTGTCGCGAGAAACAATGCCCGCTGTGCGCTCTCCTTGTCGGAACATATAAGCGCGCCGCCTCCCGATGTGGTTATCATCTTGTTGCCGTTGAAACTGAGTATGCCGAAACGGCCGATTGTGCCGCATTTGTGTCCGTCGTATTCCGAGCCGATAGCTTCGGCGGCGTCCTCGACTACCGGAATGTCATATTCGGCGGCAATTTTCATTATCTCGTCCATCCTGGCCGGCATGCCGTAGAGATGCACTACGATGATTGCTTTCGGCTTGTGCGACGTGAGTTTTATGCGTTCCTCGATGGCGGTGCGCAGGAGCGCCGGGTCCATATTCCATGTCATCGGTTCGCTGTCGACGAACACCGGACTTCCGCCGAGATATACAATCGGATTGGCCGAAGCCGAGAATGTCATCGACTGGCATATCACTTCATCGCCTTTACCGATTCCCAACAGCGCAAGCGCTATGTGTATGGCCGCTGTTCCGGCGCTGAGAGCCACGACATTGTTTACGCCGAGATATTCGTCGAGCATATCCTCGAAACGATTGACATACGGCCCTAACGGAGTAATCCAGGTGGAGTCGATGGCATCTTTTACATATTTGTTCTCGTTGCCGGCAAGATGCGGCAGCGACAGTTTTATTTGTTCTTCCATATCGCAAAATTACTCATTTTATCGCTCGCGGATATAATTTTGCGTACATTTTCTCGTTAATTTTTTAGAATATTTTTTCAAATATCTTTTCAATCCGATTATCCGGCCTCGTAGCCGGCATGACATATATCCTGACATTGAAATGAACTTACGTAAATTCTGCATATTCGTAGCCGCCGTCACGGCATGTGCCGTAGTCGGTTACGCTCAGGTAAAAATACACGGTAAAATCATTGATAACGAGGACAAGGCTCTCGAATTTGTGACTGTACGCATAGCGGGTACTGCTCTCGGCGCCACATCGGGGCTTGACGGCACTTACTCTCTGTCGGTGCCGCAGCGCGACACGATCAATGTCGTGTTCACCTGCATCGGCTACAAGGAGGTGAACCGGCGGCTGATCGATGCGTCGGGCGACGTCACCCTCAACGTAAAGATGCTTCCCGCCACTTACGAAATGGGTGAGATAGAGGTGACCGACATAAAGAAACAGACGTCGCAGATGCAGACCATCGACGCCTCCAACGTGCGTGTATCGCCCGATGCCACCGGCGGAAGCGTCGAAGCAATGCTCGCCACTCTTGCCGGTGTCAATTCCAACAACGAGATGTCGTCGCAATATTCGGTACGTGGCGGCACTTACGATGAAAATTCGGTATATATCAACGGTACGGAGGTGTATCGTCCGCAGCTTATATCGTCAGGACAGCAGGAGGGGCTGAGCATCATCAATCCCGATATGGTAGGGGCTATAGGTTTCTCTACAGGAGGCTTCGGCGCGGAATATGCCGACAAAATGTCGTCGGTGCTCGACATCACCTACCGCGAGCCGGAGGCTTTCGAAGGGTCGGTGTCGGCAAGTCTGATGGGCGGAAGCGTCACTCTCGGTCAGAACTCGAAGCATTTTTCCCAGCTTCACGGGTTCCGCTACAAACGTAACTCGTCGCTGCTCAGTTCGATGGACACGAAGGGGGAGTATGATCCGAATTTCCTCGATTACCAGACCAATATGGTGCTCAAGATGAACAGTAAATGGCAGTTGTCGTTTCTCGGCAATATCGCCGTCAACAATTATAATTTTACGCCGACAAGCCGTCAGACCAATTTCGGAACATCGGAGGATGCCAAGCAGTTCAAGGTGTATTTTGACGGTAAGGAAAAAGACAGGTTTGAGACCTATTTCGGCGCATTGAATCTATCATACCGCCCGTCAAACGCCACCACGCTGTCGCTCCTCGCTTCGGGTTATCTCACCAACGAGCTTGTAAGCTATGATATTTCCGGCGAATACTGGCTCGACCAGGCCGGCACGACCGGCGGCGGTAATTCCGACAATGCCGTAGGTGGCGAGCTCGGCGTAGGCCGCTACCACGAGCATGCACGCAACCGGTTGAAGATGTCGGTGATGTCGATGGGGCTTAAGGGTGTCACGGGCATAAAGCATCACAACCTGTCGTACGGCATTGATTTCAAACATGAGACGATACACGAACGTTCGCGTGAATGGGAGCTGCGTGACTCGGCCGGATTTACGTTGCCGACCGACCCGAATGCCATCAAGATGATTTACAATATGTCGTCGAAGCATAATATCTCGTCAAACCGTATGGCATTCTACGTGCAGGATTCCTATCGTGTCAACTCTTCGTCGGGCTATTTCGCCATCAACGGCGGATTGCGTTTCAGCTACTGGGATTTCAATAAGGAGTTTCTTGTCAGCCCCCGCGCATCGGTGGCTTTTGTGCCCGAACGCAACAACAATCTTACTATGCGTGCGGCAGCCGGTCTGTACTACCAGTCGCCGTTCTACAAGGAATACCGTATGCCTCAGGATGATGGACAAGGTAACACAGTGATAGCCCTTAACAATGAAATCAAATCGCAGCGCTCAATCCATTTCATACTCGGCACGGACTATACCTTCAGGGCATTCAATCGCCCGTTCAAGCTGTCGGGAGAACTTTATTACAAGAACCTTGGCAACCTGATACCCTACGAAATAGATAACCTGAAAATAGTCTATTCGGGTAAAAACGAGACGTCAGGCTATACGGCCGGACTTGACCTGAAACTGTTCGGACAGTTTGTGCCCGGCACCGACTCGTGGATTAGTTTCTCGCTGATGAAAACCAACGAAAAACTCAACGGCGTTAATGTGCCGCGTCCTACCGACCAGCGCTATTCGTTCGCGTTGTTCTTCACCGATTATTTCCCCAAGTTCCCGAAACTGAAATTCTCATTGCGTGGCATACTGTCAGACGGCCTGCCGACCACCGCGCCCCACGGCTCGCGCGACAAGGGATACTTCCGTGCTCCCGCCTACAAACGTGTGGACGTAGGCTTGTCGTACGCGCTCCTGTCGCCGCTGAGCGATGATGATGTCAATCCCTCCGGGCTGCACCGCTATTTCAAATCGATATGGCTCGGTTTCGACGTATTCAACCTGCTCGACATCTCCAATGTCAGCTCCTACTACTGGGTGACCGATGTCAACAACATCCAGTATGCCGTTCCCAACTACCTCACCCGCCGTCAGTTCAACGTGCGCCTGACAATCGATTTCTGAGTAAGGTATGATATCAAAGCTGTTCACTTAAGGACGTCGGGGTATTACTGAACTCGATTTTCTAAACCGCGGTTGAAAACCGCGGCTACTACGCGGTTGATTACCAGGATATTTTGCTTAGTAGACGCGGTTTTTAACCGCGTAAGGTTTAGTTTTGTAACACTTCTATGCTCTTAAGAAAATAGCATTGGGTATGATATTACCGTAGGATTGATGTTGAGATATTCTTTTCTCCGGTCAGTTCATCGCTGTTGCTGATTTTCTTTCCGTAATTGAATGTGTATGTGATGCTGAGTGAGATGCGGCGGTGATAATCTGAGCCTAATTGCGTGATTGTGCTGTCGTACCATTTCGTGCGTAATGTGTCTTTGCTGATTTCCCATGATGACCGGAAAGGATTTATGACAGACAGTTGAATATTCCATCCCTTTGCCGCCCAGGCTGCACCTATGGAGTAACTTGCCGGCATTCTGCGCAGATATGCGGTTTCGCCGTCGACATAGCTGCTGCCGGAGGACCAATATACATTGAAAGAGAATTTCCTGAGATAATAGTCCGCATTTATTGTTGCAGTGAACGTGCGACGTGTAGCTATATTTGCTTCGTGCAGGAACTATCAAAGATACTGTAAATTTTTTTAACGGAATATATAATTTGCTATCTTTGCAAGACAAGTATTTATAAATTCCTTTATTATGAAAAAATTACTGTTGTTATTTGTCTTTTTCAGTGCTGTATTTTCAGCGTTTGCAGATAGAACTATCAGTTACGGTCAAATTAGTAGTTATTGCCCTCAAACAGGTCAGATGCTTGGAGGAGGAGCGGTAATTGCTGTTACAATCGGTGACGGTTATATAATCCATCCGTTATATGGCGAAATGTATGAAGCCGGAACAAATATGGATGGCTCTACGACATATATTCCATCGGGATATGCCGGTACTCCGGCTCTACAATGTAATGCTGTCCTGATATCTGCTAATTTGCAGAGTCTGGAGGAGCGGATGACTTCGACAATGGGAAATATGAGTCTCAACATGATTAATACTTATACCAACGCCGGAGAGGATGGAGGTCGATATGCCGAGAGCTGGAGCAATGCGCAAGCTGCTTCACGTAGTGGAGGTAGTTCCGGCAGAAATAGCAGGTACTCATCCGGCGTATGCTCCTCATGTGGAGGTACCGGTGTAAATAAAATGCCTAATAGCGGAGGTTCGCGTACTAATTGGGTTGCTTATTATAATCAGAGTGGTTCGGAATGTCCTTATTGCGGACGCTATACTTCTCATTATCATGATAAATGTGCCAGTTGTAATGTCCCCAGATGACGGTGACAATATAATTGACTCTAAATTGTGTTTTAGAAATATTTTATAGTTCATTCGGAAGATACATATTTGCTGCGATTGAATATTGTGTGCGCATCTTACTTATAATCAATAGGTAAGATGCGCACTCCATTTATGAATGTATAATTAGAGAGGAAAAATGTTGGTAATTACGGAAATTTTTCGTTAATTTGCAGCCGCAAAGGGAACACTAAGGAGGGATGCCTTAGACTTTGTAGCGGTCGGGTATCGTTTATCAGTCTGCTTCGGAGAGATATTCCCGTATAACTTGATTTTTCAAAGGTACAATAATTATAAGGAGCTATGACACTTACAGCTATTGCAGTGGAACATGCCGGACAATTCATGTTTCCGGCTGAATTGGCAAAATCACGTGCCGATTATTCCGAAGGCAGAATCTCTGCCGCTGAATTGAAAAAGATTGAAGATGACAGTATTGCCGCTTTGGTGGAGCAGCAGCGCAAGGCCGGACTATCGGCCATAACCGATGGCGAATTGCGCCGCAGGTCATGGGACCTCGACTTTCTTACCGGCCTTAACGGTGTGGAAAGTATGTGCGTGAAAAGCGGACATATCTGGCAGGATACTGAGCTTGGCACTGTTATACCCGAGATAGAGGGGGAGATTGCCTATAATCCCGAGCATCCTATATTTGAGCAATTCCGGTTTCTGAAAAATCTGTTGCAGCCTGGAGAGACCGCGCGCGTCACACTTCCCGCACCCGCCCATCTGCTTGTATGGATTATGCTCAACAGCAACGGGAATTCAATTCAGGTCATTGCATCCCAGCTTGCCGAGGCGTATCGTCTGACGATAAAGCAACTTTATGAACTCGGTTGCCGCAGCATCATATTGCGTGATACGTCGTGGAACACGTTCTGCGACCACGACAAGCTGAAGCGTCTGCTTCAGGGTGGTCTTGACCCGCTGTCAATCATGCCTATGCTTACCAAAGTCAACGATGACGCGCTTGCCGATATGCCTGCCGACATGGAACGCATACTGTCGATAAAGGCAAACTGCACCGAGCGCTTCGGTAAAGCCAGTCATCTGCATCCGCTTATCGTGAATGCAATCTTCAACCATGCCAACTTGAGCGCGTTTATGGCCGAATCGGCTACAGCATGCAATCTGCTCGGTGACCATGAGATTGCTTTCCCCGAGGGAAAAGGCCTGATACTCGGAGTTGTCGATGTAAAGCAGCCGCAGCTCGAATCGCCTCAGGATATAACGGATAAAATCGACAGCGTGCTTGCCAAGGTCACCCCTGCATGGCTGCGCATCAGTCCCACAGACGGGTTCATGATTAATGACGACGCCTACGACACATCATCCTTCATGCCCGAGGACCAATGGCGTAAAATAGCCCTCCTGCAAAGCGTCGCCAATAACTAATGTGGAGTAATGGATAACGGCAATAATACGATTGAATAAATCGTTAAATATAAGATACATGTAAATAGAGGCTGTGTCGTAATTAAGTTTTTACGGCGCAGCTTGCTTTGAACTGGAGGCGTTCCCCTGTTAATTCGTTATTGTGTATCCACCATCTGCATTTTTGATGGATTTATATCGCTTAAGGACATAATGCTTTTCGCTGGCAGGGCCTGATACTGAAACCCCAGTTCCGTTGATGACTTCATAGTGGCTCTTACATTTCGAGCATACAGCTTCAAATGTATTCCGGTCTACAGATACAACAACCGACGCATCACCCTCATTAGGACATGAAGCATCGTAGGCGTATGGTTCGCCGCCTACACCCCCAACAAGGAGAATGCCCCCAAATCCTGTGGCAAAATTTTCTTTATAGGTAAAATTTGCAGGCAAGGATTGTGATTTATTAAAGTAGCGATTAGTGCCAATACTAATGACACCAAATTTCATCCACTCTGCCTGACTAAAAGTAAGGTAAACCGGAGAAGGCTCGATCTGTTCGTCCCGGAGGTACATAACCTTATACAGGAAAGGAGTTATATTTGCTATTTCATTTGTGAAGCCCAAATCGGAAGCTACCACAAGATAAACCTCACTACCGAGCGGAAGCCCCAGCAACATAGGCATTTGAATTGCAGAACCCCATTGCGAATCTACATCATTAAGAATGAATGAAGTAGCTGATAACGAAATATCAGAGATATTCCCGGAAGGGTCGCCGAGATGACCGTGCTCCAGAAAGTAAATAAGATTATAGCGGTCGAAACGGAAATAGATTTTATCTCCGTATTCCGGCACCGAACCATTTCCTATTTTCAAAACCTGCATATAAATTTTACCGTCTACATCCAGTTCATAATACGGTGCATCACTGCCTGTTTGTATATCCTTGACGTCGGGGACAGCATCAATTACTCTGAATTGACTGATGTATTTCTTAATTGCGCGGTTTTCACGATTCCGCAAGTCTTCGGAGGTAATCGGATTTTGTGTTATGGTAATTGACCCGGTGTTTTGTGCTTTGCCTTTGAAAACAGTAAAATCGATTTTACACGAGCGGGTAGGTGTACCCGCTATATCGGGAACTGCAATTTTGATACGGTGCTCGCCGGTTGTTACCATGAGCCACGAAGGAATAGAGTTACCGACGCGGAACGAGTCAAAGTCGCCCAATAGGTCAACGGTGATATACTGCCCATAACCGTTAATGGTGATTTCGCAATCGTGCTGACCGATAGCGATTTCTCCCTCGCCGCCCAGTTGTACGGCGATTGAGAATAAATTTTGCTCTGGTTCATCATCGCCACAGGCAACAAAGAAAAACGGGAGCAAGAAGATGAGATATTTTATTAGTTTCATAATGCATTATGCGATTGAAGCCTTCCGGTCGAGACTTTCGGTTCGATTTATGAAGCGCGGCGACGGTGTCGCAACGCCTAATAGTTTAATTTGTATTCACGTCAGTTATTGATATGCAAGATAGAAGGAAGATTAATCATACAATTCTTTTACTAACCAATTAATGTTTTCTGTACCACAGGAGAGGGATTTTGCAAAATCAATAATACTACTTTTTAATGGATTCTTATGCAATTCAAGAATGGTTCTAAAGTAAGAACTTGTATGTATTTGATTAATTACTGCCAATTTGAATAAATCACCATCCTTCAAAAAATACGATAATAAAAGAATATTGATAGATTCAAATAATAAAATTCCGTATTTTGAATAGATATTACATGGAAGACCACAAAGATAAGTTTTACCGAATGCTTTTATATCTTTATGTTGAATTAAAAGGGGGTTAATGGCTTGAGGATAACCGATTTCTATTTTAGTGCCTAAAGGTAATTTATTGGCAATAAACGCTGTTTTATAATTGGAGTATATATAATCAATATAGGAATTGGCTGCTGAATATAATCCTGATATTCGAGTTTTAGAAGAAAAGTATTGCGGGTCCGCATTTAGATAGTAAAATACATCAACTTGTTGCAGATTATCGGGATTATCTTTAACGACAAATTTTTCGAAAGAATAATTAGAGTTAAGTTCTTTGCAAATATCCGATATTGGTTTTACTGATGGAGTATAAATTTCATCATCTTCATCAAATTCAACTATATCATTGGTAATGATATAGTTCTTCATGATAGCTAAGTCTTTATAAGTAAGGGCAGAGATGTTTGACACGAAGAAAAAAGATGTATGCTCATATATCTTTAATACCTCGTATGGGTCTCTGTGTACACGGCGAGATTTATAGCGCAGAGAATTACTAAGATAAATTTGTATAACAGGATTCATTAATTGTTATATAATTTGCAATGGTAGTGTATTATCTGACATAGTTGTAAAGAGTTGATACGCAAAGTTAAGCAAATTCCATGAGAGCGCAGTAGTCAATCATTAAATAAATCATAGGATACCGCTTGTTGAATCCTTGTGGTCGTCGGCCTGCCGCTTCGCTTGCGAAGAACGCGTTGCGACCGTTGGAGACACCGGCGGAATGAATGGCAAGGATAAGGTCTTCGTTATTCGAACTCCTTAACCACGTTATAGTGGAAGTCCTGGTCGTTGACGGCATAGTTGGAGCCGAGGGCCGTAGCATCGTAATAATAGACCACGGTCTTGTTGCGATGGGCGGCATAATAATGGCAGAAGTCCTCAACGAGAGCCGGTATCTTGCGGTCGAACTTGACGTAGAAGCTCTTGATGACATTGAGGCGGCGGTCGCGTGGCTGTCCGGCCACAATCCAGTTGATATTGGCGTTAAAAGAGGCTGCGCCTATTTTGACACAGCCTCTTTGAAATATGGCTCAAATTGGATTAGCGTTGATTGTAGACGCCTATTTCGTGGAGTGTCATTTTTTCGGCGGTGGGATGGAATGTCACTTTTACTGCGGATGCGTTGACTGTGTCGAACCGGTGTATCTTTACTTTGCCTGACTGCGGTTCTACGGGGATTTCAACCCATTTGCCGTCGGCATCGTAGAATATGCGGTAACTGTCGAAACTGCGGTTCTGGTCTGTAAGGGTGATAGTGTTGATAGGCGTTGAACGGTCGAGTTTGACCATGTACCACGGTTCTTTCACGCAGCGGTTGGAGATCCATGCCGAGCCGAAATTGTCGTCGTTGGCATAGTCCATGATTGAACCGTCGTCGCTCCATGACGATTCGGCCGGACGGCGTTTGGCAATGTTTTCGGCGGTGATGGGGCGGTTGCCGGCAGAGAGAGTCTTGTCTTTGCCTTCGCGGTGTTTCCACAGACGGCCAATCTCTTCGAGGGCTTTCATCGCGTTGTAGTCAATAAGACCGTCGGTGTTGGGCGCAACGTTGAGGATGAATGTGCAATATGCCTCGTTGAACGGAATGATATTTTCCTCTACAAGCCATTTGGGCGATTTGACCTCGGTAGTAGGGTAGTCCGATTTCCAGAACCATGCGCCGTTGAGCGGCAGGCATGAGAGTGCCGGGAGTACATTAGTATCAGTCGAAATGTGCTGTCCGGCATTCTGCTCGAACGATTTGATGTCGGTGTAGAAAAGTACGTCCTGAGGATATTTTGCCGAGTTGAGTTCCATTACGAGGCAGTCGGGCTGCAGTTGCTTGATGTAATGGTAGATGTCGTCGAACGGGATTTCCTCGTAGCTGATACGCGACCAGGGTGCATCCCAACCGTCGATTATGATACCCGAAATCGGGCCGTAGTTGGTGAGGAGTTCGTGGAGCTGTCGTTTTATATAATCGGTATGGGTGGAGTTGATAAATCCCGGACGGATACGGTGGTGCGTGTCGAGGATGGAGAAATAGAGCATCACTCCGAGTCCGGCTTCACGAAAGGCATCGGCGTACTCTTTAACTACGTCGCGTCCGAAACCGCTGTCAACGCAATTATAGTCGGTCGTTTTCGTGTCCCAGATGCAGTAGCCGCTATGGTGCTTGGTGGTGAGGCATCCGAATTTCATGCCTGCGAGTTTTGCTCCTTTAGCCCATTGCTTGCAGTCAAGCTTTTTGGGATTGAATGTGTCGGCAGGTTGGTCGGGGTCAGGCCAGTCCTGGTCGACAAACGTGGGCATATTGAAATGGATGAACATGCCGAAGCGGTCGTTGACAAACTTCTGTTGCATCTCGGTCAGATTGTCCGCCCGGGCGCCGAAACATAGCATTGCCAATACGATTGACAAGAAAAATTTTTTCATGTAAATGTCAGATTTGTTTAAGGGTTAATTGGTTTGTATTTTTTATTTTTCCAAAACAAAGTTACAATAAAATTTAAATTCTTTCAAAAAATGGTGGAAAAATGGCCGTTTTTTGATGCTTAATTGCTTACTTTTGTAAGCAATTAACCTAAACCTAACATAATGAATAATATCAGGACAGTAGTGGCGACGATGTGTATGGTATGTGCCGTCACGCAGTTGCCGGCGGAAGTGACGCCGCAGACAGTGCAGTATGAAGTAAAGCCCATGTACGGCTTCCGCAAAGACAAAGCCCCGGGACGTATCGTGAATGTGAAACTTCAGGGAGGCGAACTCTCAGGTAAGTTTACAGTCGAGGCTAAATGCGGCACAAAAAAGGAGAAAAAGAGTTATAACATAACCGGTGAGGGGGAGTCGACGGTAGAATTTCTCCTCCCCAAATCTGTCGGTGTCGACAAGGATGAAACTGTGGTGATGACGCTCCGCGCCGACGGAAAGGAATTTCGCGACACTATTGCAGTACCGCAGATGCGACAGTTTACGGTATATCTTTTCAACCACTCGCATGTCGATATAGGATATACCAATACCCATAAGAATATCGAGACGCTTCATAAGAACAATGTCATAGAGGGTATGCGTCTCGGTCATGAAACCGAAAATTATCCCGACGGGGCACAGATGGTGTGGAACCCCGAGGTGACCTGGCCTATCGAGCGTTTGTGGAATTCACAGCCTGAACTTCGCGACAGCATTATTTCTGCCATCAAACTCGGACATATCGCGGTCGATGCATCGTATGTCAATCTCAATACGAGCATCTGCGCCGACGAGGAACTGTTTCATCTGTTCGGTTTCTCGCGCAAGATGCAGGAACTCTCGGGCAAGGACGCCGACGTGTTCGCTCAGTTCGATATTCCCGGCATATCATGGGGTCTGGTGCCTGTGCTTGCCAACCAGGGAATAAAGTACGTGATGTCATGGACCAACGGCGGCGACCGCATCGGCCATGCGCGTGAAGGTCTCGACGGCAAACCTTTCTGGTGGGTAGGACCTGACGGAAAGTCGAAAGTGCTCTTCTTCCAGCCCGGAAACTATGCCAACAGCGGCAGTATGGGTAAAGGAGGGGAGACCGGACGTCCGTGGCTCGGGCAGCGTAATGCCGCCAAAGTGCCGCGGTTCATAAAGATGGGATATGCCAACGTTGATTTCACCAAACAGCTCACCGAATTGCAGAACAGCGACTATCCCTACGATTTCGCCTGCTTCTCATGGACACTGTGGGACAACAACCCTATAGATGCCGACATTCCCGATGCCGTGAAAGAGTGGAACGAGAAATACGCTTATCCGCATATCAAAATCAGCAGCGCCCACGAAATCATGAAGATGGTCGACGAGCGCTATGGCGATAAGCTCCCGGTGGTCAGCGGTGACTATACCGAATACTGGACTGACGGGCTCGGCACGGCAGCTGTACTTACCGCAGCCAACCGTCACTCCAAGGAACGCATGATACAGGTCGAGACTGTTGCTTCACTCCTTGCCGATCAGGGCGTGCCCGCTCCGCGTGCCGACATAGAGGAGGCATGGCGTCATATCATTCTCGGATCGGAGCACACATGGTGCTTTGAGAATCCCAACGACGCATACTTCAGTGATGCGATACTGAATGTAAAGAAATCGTACTTCGAAGATGCCGAAAAACGTTCGCTGGCGCTTCTTGACGAAGTACTTGCTCCCGTCACCGACAAAGCCAACGGCGCATTCGGCCCGTATGACGGTCCGGCAGAAGGCGGAGTGACTGTCATCAATACGCATTCATGGCCCCACGGCGGCATTGTGACACTTCCGTATAAAGAAAGTATGCGCGGCAACCGCGTGGTCGATGATAGTGGCAACGAGGTGCTTTGCCAGCGTCTGGCTTCCGGTGAACTCGTATTCCTTGCCAACGAGACGCCGGCGTTCGGTACCACGCACTATACCGTGGTCAGCGGTGACTGCTCTGTTCCGACTTCTAATTCCGTATCAAAGTCGGAAATCAGCAACGGTGTTGTCAAAGTCAATATCGACACTGTGACGGGTAATATTACCTCGCTACGCATCAATGGCAGCGATTATAACTATATAAACAAAGGAGCGAATCAGTTCGTATGGCTTCCGGCCAATGTCGATGAACCGCAGACCGACAAAGTCGTTTCAATCGAGATTACTGAAAACGGACCCCTTGTATCGGAAGTGACGGTGACATCGGAAGCGCGCGGCTGCAATTCGCTCACACGCTCCGTGCGTCTGATTGCCGGACAGCCCTGGGTTGAAATCTCCAATACAGTCGACAAACAGGCCACTCCCGACAAGGAAAGTATCCATTTCGGCTTCGATTTCAACGTGCCGCAGGCAGTCACCAACATAGATATTCCATGGGGTGTGATGCAACCGGAAAAAGACCAGTGGAAACAGGCCAACCGCAACTGGATGGCATTGCAGCGCTGGGCCGATATCTCAAACGATACTCATGGCGTGACATGGTGCTCGCTTGACGCTCCGCTTATGGAATACGGTGGCCGTTCCGCCAATATCGCGACAGGCTGGGGCAACGGCGGCGACTGGAAATACTCGCTTCCCGAGCACTCCGCCGAGATATATTCATGGGCGATGAACAATCACTGGCACACCAACTTTCCCCAGACTCAGGAAGGCAAAGTGACATTCAGCTACCGCATGATGCCTCACGGCACATCTGATCTTGCTGCCGCCAACCGATTCGGTATGGAGCAGGCACAGCCTCTTGTGCATGTCATTGCCAAGAATGCTACCGAGCTTAAAGCTCCAGTGGCTATCGATAATTCCAACGTCGTAGTATCAATCGTTAAAGATCAGGGCGACGGCAAATCATTCATAGTACGTCTGCGTTCACTCTCTGACAAAGAGGAAAATGTGACAATGACATATCCCCGCCGCACACCTGCAAGCGTTCATATCTGCGATCTCGGAGAAGAACCATCGCGTCCCGCGGACGGCACTCTGACACTTCCTCCCTACGGCATGACAACCCTCCTGCTGAAGTGGTAAAATAAACATATATCGTTAAAATAAACGCGTCTGCTGTCCGGTAAATCCGTATCGCAGACGCGTTTTATATTATATGTCCGCCTGTCAGGAAAGACAGTGCATTGACCCTTTTATTAAAACAGGCAGATTGAACGAGTGTTGCAAAACTCGATTTTAGTTGACCGCGGTTGAAAACCGCGGCTACTACACAGCTGATTATCAGGAGACTTTGCATAGTGGCCGCGGTTTTCAACCGCGGTCTAATAAATAATAAATCTATGATTCAGTCGCCGCAGCTGTCAAGGCCGAGCTGGATTATTTCGTCGTCGGCATCGTTGCGCGCAGCGCAATCGTTGAGCGGCGGTATACGCTTTATTATTCTGGCGGGATTGCCTGCTACGATTGTGTCAGCCGGTACGTCTTTGGTGACTACGCTTGCATCTCCGACTACGGCATTGTCTCCTACGGTGACGCCGGGTAATATCGTTGCTCCTGCTCCAATCCATGTATGTTTGCCTATGTGGATAGGTCGGCATGTGATGACCTGCCGTTCATATAAATCATGGTTGTTGCTTATCAGTTGCACATTGGCGGCTATCATCGCATCGTCATCTATGGTTATGCCTCCGGCCGACATCATAAGGCATCCGGGCATGATGATGACGTTGCGGCCGATTGTGACGCAGTGGAATCTGACGCCCGATAACGGCGTACCTACGCGGCTGCCTGTTCCCATGTCGGGAAATAGTTTCAGCATAAGCTGATTGTATTCCACCGTACCGGGCATCGTATGGTTAAATCTGAACAGCAATTGCGATTGCTCCGCAGCCAATGCCAATTCCTCGGCAGTTTGTTTCGTGACATCTATCCTTATTTCTTCCATAATATTATTACATAATTTAGTGACTTTATACCGGGCTTCGTCTCATTGCTATGAAATCCGGAGTACAAGTATTATTGCAAATTTAACGTTTCCTCAAACTTTGGCAAAATAATTGTCACGCATTTAGCTTATTAGTTTTTTGAATCTGTTTTATCTACAATGCTGTTGCAAATGGAACGGTTCACGCAAAATGTCTGAGAAGAAAATTTATTATGCGCCATCTTTTGGTTATTATCGCGCATTCTGATTTGCGGGATATGGCCTTGGCTATTTGTCTTGTAACTTTTGAAAGCGGCATTACCCAAAAGAGGCCTTCGCCTTTTGCCATGCGTGTGCCGACGAGACCGGGACGTATTTCCGTGATAACGATGCCGGAGCCTTTCGCTTTTCGGCGAAGTGATTTAGTGTAGTTTATCTGATATGCCTTTGATGCGCTGTATGACGGGGCGCCGGGAGTCGGTTGCAGTCCTCCGACTGATGTTACTGTCACGAGATGTCCATAGCCCTGTTGCTCGAATATGTGGTATAGTGTTGTCATGGCATGAGTCCATCCGGCGATGTTTGTTGCTATCGTAGTTTGCTCGACGGCATTGTCGAGATTAGGGTTTAGCTCGCCTGTGCCGGCGCATACGATGGCGATGTCAATGGCGTGAAGTCTGAGGCGAGCGGACGCAATGGCCGCTTCCAGTTGTATGGCTATCGACATGTCGCAGCATTCGGTATACGTGTGTTCCGGACACGTACTCTTCATTTCCTGTAACAATTCTTCGCGGCGGCCGAATACTGCTACATTATATCCTTCCGAAGTGTAATGACGCCACAGACTGTTACCTATTCCGGATGTCGCGCCGATGATAAATATGTTCATTATTGCTTATTTTTTTAGCAAAGATAGGAACGCGGACTGGGACCGGCGTTAAACTAAGTTTATGATATAGGTTATTTTCCCGTTTTGCGGCGGATACGGCTGAGATAAACGGGCGTGACGAGGAGGTAGGAGGCAATATCACGCATTGTGACCCGTCGGATAATGTCTGGATACGTGTTAATCATTGCAAGATACCTTTCGGTTGGCGATTTACGGTGAATGTCGATATAGCGTGCGTATGCTTCAGTGAGTAGTATTTCCGAAGCCCTGTCAATCAGGCGGGGATTGGATTGCCGGATATAATCGCGCAGATTGTCGATCGGGCATTGTATGACTTCGGCGTCGCTTCCGGCAATGATTGAGGTGTCGGCAGGTTGCCCGGACAGGAACGATTTGATGAAATCTATCACACATTCCCCTTCAAATGAGAATCCTGTCACACTGTAGTCGCCTTTCGTATTGAGAACCGCATACTTGAAATAGCCCGATGTTATTATTCCGGCATAGCGCCCCAGACATCCTTCCGCTGCAAAATATTCACCTTTGCGGTATGTTACGGATTTACCGTTAGCCATGCAGTAATCTCGAATGGCGGAAAAATCGATGTCGGTTAGAAATTCGTTAAGCAAAGCCATTGGCGCGGTGCGGTGTCGGGATGTCAGTAGGGTTTGCGGTATTTGTCGGGGTTGGAGTCTTCGAGGATGCTGAGGTAGGAGGTGTAACGCGATTGGGCTATCAGTCCTTCTTCGAGGGCTTTGATTACGGCACAGTGTGGCTCGTGGGTGTGGGTGCAGTTGTTGAAACGGCAATCGGCTCCGATTTTGAATATCTCCGGGAAGAAATGCGACGCTTCGTATTCGTCCATTTCGATAGTGCCGAATCCTCTTACTCCGGGGGTGTCGATCAGATAACCTCCGTCGTCGCCGGGTAGTTGGAACATTTCGGAAAAGGTGGTGGTATGAGTGCCGGTGTCATGCACCTCCGATATTGCGGCAGTGCGCAGGTCGAGACCGGGAATCAGGTCGTTGATGAGGGTAGTTTTGCCTACGCCGGAGTTGCCTGAAATAAGTGTTGTCTTGCCCCGGAGTAGGCTGCGGAGCGCGTCGATGCCGTCGCCTGTCTTCGCCGATGTGGTCACGACCTTGTAGCCTATCGACTTGTACAGGTAGCTGACAGCATCCAGCAGTTCGATATCTTCGGGTTCGGTGAGCAGGTCGATTTTGTTTATTACTATGATAGCGGGCACGCGGTAGGCTTCGGCGGTGGCAAGAAAGCGGTCGATGAACGTGAGCGATGTCGTGGGGTGGGAGAGCGTTACGATAAGGAGTGCCTGATCGAGATTCGACGCCAAAATATGCGACTCTTTCGAGAGGTTGCTCGCGCGGCGGATGATATAATTTTTGCGCGGGAGAATGTCGGTGATGAATGCCGTGCCTGAATCGTTGACCGAAATGTTCACACGGTCGCCTACGGCTATAGGGTTGGTCGACCGGATACCTTTAAGGCGGAAATTGCCTTTGATTTTGCAGTCGATTTCAGTGCCGTCGTCGGTGCGCGCCACATACCAACTTCCTGTATTCTTTATGATTAATGCCTCCATTAAAATGCCCTTTTTTTCTATAAAATAAACCAAAATTAAGCAATTTGGTTGAGATAAAAAAGTTTTTTAAGCAATTTTTCAATTGATTGATTATTAGAGTGTTATAATGATGTGGTTTTATTTCTCGCTGATTTACTGATAAATAAGTCTTATTAAATGCTGAATTTTAAATAAAAATGTTTAATTTTGCAAAAGTTTGAACCAAATTCAATTATTAATTATTATAAGTGTAAACAATTTAAATTTCAAAAACGATGAATGTAGAAGTCATTGGTTCATGGGCCGGCCTTGTGTGGAACGCACTCAACGAGGCCGAAGTTTTAGGTATCAAACAGCTTAAAAAGATTACCAAACTGAAAGAAAAAGAATTGTACGCCGCTCTCGGTTGGCTTGGCCGTGAAGACAAAATCACAATCCAGGATAACCCCGAGGACGAAAAAGAACTGTTGGTATCACTTGTCCAGGACAAATAATACACACTTTTTTTAACACTATCACTCTCAACCTATAGCGAAATCGACAGCCGTCAAGGCCGCCGATTTCGTTTTTTTATGCGAGTGTTGCGAAGCATAATCTTCCGCAGCTAAAAAACAGCGGTTGCTATACGAAGTTATAGTGTAATCAGGACTCAAGCCGAAATTGCAGTGCATGACACTATGACAATTGCCCGCTTCGTTGTCTGCGGTTAAAAGGAAACTGTAATATGCACTGTAGTTTCGGATTGAGGCGTAATCAGCTGTAATAGTTGAGTGTGACAAAACGGATGATGACGGCTGCATTTCAGAAGCCTAAGAGGGCTTTGATGCGGGCAGGGTTGGCGCCGAGGCTGAGGGCACGGTCGGCATCGGCGTGTGCGTCGGCGGTGCAATAGCGTTTTTTGTTTAGGATGGCGCGGCACAGGTAGAGTTCGGAGTAGTCGGGGTCGAGGTCGAGACCGTCGGCTATGTCCTCGGAGGCGTCGACGAGGCGTTCGAGCCGGAGGGCACATAAAGCGCGTCCGGCATAGTATTCAGGCTGCGGATCGGCCTGTATAAGTTGGGAATAATAGGATATGGCGCTCTCGTGGTTTTCTGTGATGGTATAAAATGATGCGAGTGCTATGAGGGTGTCCTCGTTGCGGGGTGAGAGTTTCTCTCGTTGCTGCAGATCGGAGAGGGCGTCCTCGAAATTGCCGCTATAGAGCATTATCAATCCGCGGTAGAGGTAGGCGTCGGAGTAGGTGGAATCGAGTTGTACGATATTATCGTAGTCGGCGAGGGCTTCGGCCGCGCGCCCCATCGATGTGAGCACTTTCGCGCGGTTGGCAAGTATTGTCACGGATGCGGGTGCCGTGCGGTGAGCGTGCGTGAGCGCGTCGAGGGCGAGAGAGTCTTTGCCGGCATAGTAGCGTATCATGCCGAGATTGGAGAGCAGCATGGCGTCGGTAGCGGAGTCGGGATGCTGCTCAAGGGTGGCGACGATGAGAGAGTCGGCGGTATTCCAGTCGGCCGCGGCAACGGATTTCTCAATTTCAGCCCAGGCCGATTCGGTGGCTGCATCGGTGTCTTTGGCCTCCGCGGCGCAAAAAGTGAGGACTGACACTAAAAAGACATATAATGCTCTATAATATAAATTCATAATCGGGTGATGTGGGAAAAAGGGACGGGTGGTTCCCGGATACGGGTGAAAAAATATGTCGCAAAGTTAGATATTTTTAATTGAAATTATTTGTAAGAAAACTATAATTGAGTTAAATTTGTATCAATGAATCACGTTATCCGACATATAGAATATCTTGTGCACAGGCATGACTGTGTTGTCCTGCCTAAATGGGGCGCGTTTATCGCTGGTTATCAGCCTGCTTGCTATGATGAGACGCTCGGGTTGATGTATCCGCCTACGCGTGAACTGTCGTTCAGCGCGAGCGTGGATTATAATGACGGGCTGCTTGCGTCGTCTATCGCCCGCAAGGAGGGCGTGCCGTTCGCGCAGGCTCAGCGCATAGTCGATGAGGAATTGAACTCGATGAAGCATCAGCTCAGTCTTGACGGCGAACTCTCGCTCGGCAGGGTAGGCCGTTTTATCCGGCAGGATGAAGTGTCGGTGATATTCGAGCCGGCAAAGGAACAGGCGCGTATAGGAAGCGCCGGTTTCGAGGCTTTCGCCATCAAGCCGTTGCTCAATAAGGTGCGTGAGGAAGCTATCAGTGCCGGGCGGATTGAAGCTCCGCGTCGCGGACGATTGTCGCGTATCGGACTGCGTGCTGTGAAAGCGGCGGCGGCAGTGGCTCTTGCTGTCGGTATATCGGTGGCATTGCTGCGCCCGTCGTTCAACCGCAATGACGATATGGCGTCGATAGCTCCCGTGATGCAGCAAAAATCATCGCAGACCTCTTTTGTACCCGCTCTTGAGGAGGGTAGAACGCTGAATATACGTGTGCCGGAGGAAAGTCGTGAAAGCGTGAAGCCGCAACCCGAACATGTCGAGACTGCTCCTGCGGTCGTAGAGACGCCACGTAATAACGAGACAACCATAAGAATGAACGCATCCGACCGCTATTGCCTTGTGGTCGCATCGCTTCCTTCGATGGCCCTCGCAGAGAAATTCGTGAGCGAGAATAAGGACGCTAATCTCGCCATCCTTAACATTGACGGCAAATACCGTGTATATGCCGCTACGGGCAATACCATCAATGAAGCTATCAAAGGTAAGGATGTGGCTGAAATAGGCGGCCGCTTTGCCGATGCGTGGGTATGCTCGATGCGCTGATCGGATTTGATGCTCCGACCGGAAAATTTTTTTTAATCTCACATTAAGTATATATGGATTCATTGCATGAGCTGCTCGTGAAACGACGCAGCATACGACGCTATAAAGAAGAACCGCTTGATGCAGAAGCGGTAAAACTTATTCTTGAAGCAGGCCTTATGGCTCCGACTTCGAAAAATTCACGTGCATGGCAATTTGTGGCTGTCGACGACAAGAATATGCTGCAGCGCTTGAGTCAATGCAAACCGGCCGGTGCGCATCCCATTGCCAAGGCCGCGCTTGCAGTCGCAGTGGCTGTCGACGCAACGAAGTCGGAAGCATGGATTGAGGATGCATCGGCTGCAGCGTCGTATATGCAGCTGCAGGCTGCCGACCTCGGCATCGGTTCTTGCTGGATAGAAGTACGCGACCGTTATCAGGTCGACGGCACTCCGGCCAACGAATATGTTCAGGAACTGCTCGGTATTCCGGAAGAGATTTCGGTGGTGTGCATACTGACATTCGGTTATCCCGACGAGGAGCGCCGTCCGTGCGACACATCGAAACTGCATTGGGAAAACGTACATATAGGAAGCTACAAGGCCAATGATTAAATCGTGTGTGGTCATCGGTTCGGGCAATGTGGCGACCCATCTTGCCAAGGCTCTTGCTCCACATATTGAAATCCGGCAGATTTTCAGCCGAAATATAACGCATGCCGAGGAACTGGCGCGCGCCATATCGCCGTCGTGTGCCGCCATTGACGATGCCGGTGCCATAGACCGTGATGCCGACCTCTATCTGATGTCGGTCACTGATGACAGTATCAGCGCTTTGGTGCGGGAAATACACGGATGTGATCGCGGTATATGGGTGCATACGTCGGGTAGCGTAGGTCTCGATGTCTTTGACGGCATGAGAGCACATTGCGGCGTATTCTACCCACTCCAGACATTTTCCAAGAACAAAGATGTGGATATGCGCCAGGTCCCGTTGTTTATTGAGGGTGGAGATGCCGAAACAGAACATGAGCTGACGGCTCTCGCATCGAAAATCAGCGGGAAAGTAAGCCTGTTGAACTCCGAAGGACGCCGTCGCTTACACATAGCGGCAGTATTCGCCTGCAATTTCGTCAACTATTTATGGACAGTGGCCGACCGCCAGTTGCGTATGTGCGGTACCGACATTCATGCGCTTGACCCTTTGCTTAAGGAGACGATGGAAAAGATTGCCACACTCTCGCCCGAGGAGGCGCAGACCGGTCCGGCGCGCCGTGGCGACATGCATGTCATAGACCGTCATATCGGTATGCTCGGCGATAATGATGCCGAACTGTATGAAATGATTTCCCGCCAAATCTACAATACTTATCATGAGCAAAATTGACTATAATCTGACAAAAATAAAGGCATTTGTGTTTGATGTCGACGGTGTGCTGTCGCCGTCAACCGTACCGATGGGAGCCGACGGAATGCCGATGCGAATGGTGAATATAAAGGACGGATACGCGTTGCAGCTTGCGGTGAAACACGGCTATCGTATCGCGATTATCACCGGCGGCTACAGCGAGGCAATAGCGGCGAGATACAAGGCGCTTGGCATCGATGACGTGTTCATGGGTTCGTCGATGAAACTGCCTATATTGAAAAAGTGGCTTGATGACAATGGCCTTGACGCGACGGAGACGGTATATGTCGGTGATGATATTCCTGACCATGACTGCATGAGGGCGGTAGGCCTTCCCGTGGCCCCCGCTGATGCGGATATAGATATAAAAAGTATAGCCCGATATATCTCGCCGGTGAACGGCGGGTATGGTGTCGCGCGTGACATAATAGAAGAGGTGATGAAAGCGCGTGGCGACTGGATGTCGACTGAGAAGGCTTTCGGATGGTAATCTTAAATGTCACTTATTCCTAATCAGATTACTGTATGAAAAGAATATTGCTTGGTAGCGGTTCGCCCCGTCGCAAGGAACTGCTGTCGATGATGGATATTGATTTTGAAACGGTTCGTCTCAATGACGTGGAGGAGGTATATCCGGCGTCGCTTGCCGTAGATGAAGTTCCGGCGTATCTGTCGCGGCTTAAGGCGGAAAGTTACCGTGACAGTCTGACGGCCGACGACATGCTTATAACAGCCGATACCGTAGTGATAATCGGCAATGAGATACTCGGTAAGCCGAAAACGCCTGAAGATGCATGCGAGATGCTGCGGCAACTTTCCGGTGCAAAACACAAGGTAATAACCGGGGTCTCATTGACGACTGCCGAGGGAATACACACATTTGCCGAAACCACCGAAGTGGAGTTTGACATAATTCCTGAGGAGGATATAGCACACTACGTGGAAAAATACCATCCTCTCGACAAAGCCGGTTCCTACGGCATACAGGAATGGATCGGACTGACATCTATCAAAAAAATCGACGGCTGCTTCTACAACGTAATGGGTCTTCCTACCCGTGCCCTTTACCACGAGCTAAAGAAACTCGGCGCTATATAAATGCTACTGATTGGCTGAAAGAAAGATTGTAAAATCGCTGCCGACCGGAATTAATGATAATGTTCCATTTATTAGGCGGTTATCGGAATTGAATTCGGGAGCATGCATACATTTGGCTGTGCAATTTCCAATGTAATTTACAGCCATACGACCGATAATTCCCGGTGCGATGATGTCGCGTGCAAGGCAATGTGCTACATAGCCCATAGTGTATCGCAGGTTTAATTCGATGCAAGGAGCTATGCGGTAGCAATCCGTGGAGTCTTTGTATACCATCATGTCAATGCCGCAAATGCCTGTGTAGGTGTTGCCTATCAGGTCGGTAAGTATTGATTCCAATGATTGGCGGATACGTTCAAGACAGGATGGAGCTACATATTGTGTGATAATGGCTGAAAGATATTGTTCGGATGCTATGATATTGCCGGTGTAATTGCCTCCTGTCAGTGTCTCGAATACGGAGAGACCTACGTAGCGGGCATTGCCTTCGCTTATTTCGAACAGCATGGCGAAATCGACTATCTTGTCGAGACGCGGTTCTACCAATATGCTTCCCTGGCTTTTTATCGTGCCTTCGGCGTGGCGGAGAAGTGCGGAAGCATTCATTCTGTCGGAATAGATGACGCCTCGTCCGCTCGATGACCAGGGCGATTTTATTACCACTGACTTATGATTGCGGATATATTCCCTCAATAACGCGGTGTCGGAGATTTCTACGGGCATCGATACGTCAATTCCGGCATCTTTGAGCCGGCGGTTGATTATTACCGATGAACGGCGGTGGGAGAGGAGTCGTATGCGTTCGATGGCTTCAGCATCCGGCATGAGCCCGACTGGTATGCCTGTGCGCTGCAAACTGTCGGCGATGGCGTGCGACCATCCCCACGGACGCACGCATTTTACGCGTTTGATATTTTCAGCAGTCAAAATTTCAATATCTTTTTTCAATATGGGGGCCATATCGCGCAACCACTTGGCATCTGTGGGATTGGACGTACATATAATGTCGCCGTCACCGGCAATCCAAGCAGGGAGCATCGCGCCACGTTCGCGCAGCAACATGGCATTACGCGGCGGAGTGAATCGCCTGAGATTATTTCCAAGCGCAATATCGTTTTCAGGGTTGAATATCCAAAGAGTATCCATTACAGTCGAAAAGAATAAATCGGGATTGCAAATTTAGCAAATTTTCAACATTATATGGCATTTATCAACACGTGTTGCCGTGGTTGGAATCAATTGATTATCTTTGTGGTGAGTGCGGCATTGTCACAAATTATAAACCTCGGAGTCATGCCGCTTAAATGATTATTAAGGAGATATGAGCGATATAATCAAACTGTTGCCGGACTCGGTGGCCAATCAGATAGCCGCCGGTGAAGTGATACAACGGCCGGCTTCTGTTGTAAAGGAATTGGTCGAGAATGCTATAGATGCCAAGGCCACTGATATAACTATTGTGCTTAAAGATGCCGGGCGTACGCTTATTCAGGTAGTGGATAACGGTACCGGTATGTCGCCGACCGATGCCCGTATGGCATTTGAACGGCATGCCACGTCGAAAATTACCGTGGCCAACGATCTTTTCGCACTGAGCACAATGGGTTTCCGCGGGGAGGCGCTTGCGTCAATCGCCGCTATCGCGCAAGTGGAGCTTATTTCAATGCGCAGAGATGATACGGTGGGCACGCAGATATTCATCTCGGGATCAAAAGTGGAGTCGCAACAGCCTGCGGCAGCCGCTCCGGGCACAAACATTATGGTTAAAAACATATTTTTCAATGTGCCGGCGCGCAGGAAATTCCTGAAAAAAGATTCCGTAGAGCTTAATAATGTGCTTCATGAATTCGAACGCCTTGCGCTCGTAAATCCGGATGTCGACCTCACGATAATCCATAACGACGTCACGCTCCATCAGTTGCGGCATGCCACTCTCAAGCAGCGTATCGGCAACCTGTTCGGAAAGTCCATCGAACGCCAGCTTATCCCGATTGAAACAGAGACATCGATTGTAAAGCTGTCGGGATTTGTGGGATTACCGGAGAATGCCCGTAAACGCGGTGCATTACAGTATCTCTTTGTCAACGGCCGCAACATGCGCCACCCATATTTCCATAAAGCGATACTCAACTGCTACGAACAGCTTATCCGCCCCGAGGAGCAGCCCAACTATTTCGTTAATTTTGAGGTTGACCCCTCGACTATCGACGTAAATATCCACCCCACGAAAAACGAAATCAAATTTGAGAACGAGCAGGCTATATGGCAGATACTCAATGCTGCGGTACGCGAATCGTTAGGCAAGTTCAACGCTGTTCCCTCGATTGATTTTGACCGTGACGATGACGTGCCCGAAATTCCGGCATTCGATCCCAATGTCGACGCTATGCCCGACTTCTCGGCTTCTACGGATTATAATCCGTTTGCCGACACGCCTCCTGCCGTACCGCCGGCGCAACCGGGATGGCAGCGTAAAAGCGGAAATGTCTTTGATGACTGGGACAAACTGTATCGTTCGTTTGAAAACACGCCTGAAACAACCGTGCATCCCGACAGTGACAACCTTTTTGCCGGTGTAGGTACGGAAGGTGAGGATACCGAGGTGGTAGCAAGCAGGATAAATGGTGCCGATAGCCCGGGAGAGGCAGTCCCGACGGGTTCCGGACTGCCGAAATCGACTGTGCAGCTCAACGACAGGTATATTATCACTCCTACGGCTACGGGATTACTGATTATCGACAAGCACCGCGCACATGTGAGAGTCCTCTATGAGTCGTATGTGAAAAGTTGCGAAGGCGCGCCTATCCCGTCGCAGAAAGTGATGTTCCCTGAAGCTGTCAATCTCACCCCGGCCCGTATTGCCATACTTAACGAGTATCGCGATGACATTACCGCTATGGGATTTGATCTGGAGGCTATGAGTGCCGATACTTGGGTCATCAACGGTATCCCTGCCGGCATCGACGACACTGACAACGTGCAGTTGCTGACGTCGCTGCTCGACGACCTGCAGACCGGCACGGATATAACGCAACGCAGTGTCAGGCAGTCGATAGCGCTGCATCTCGCCAAGGCCGCGGCCGTTAATGCCAATCGCCAGCTGTCGGAAAGCGAGGTGGAGCATCTGCTGAGCAGTCTGTTCAGTCTTGCAACTCCTGCCTATACGCCCGACGGTAACAAGGTGATGGCGGAAATCTCTACCGCTGAAATCAAAAGTCTGTTTTAGAAATATACTGCACAAAATCATCTTGTTCTCCTGTACTTTTGTCCAAAAATATATTATTTAAACAGGAGTACAAGAGAACAAGGGTTATTGTCCGGCCTTTTGAGGATTACTCGTTGATGGCACCTATCGCCATGATGTTTTGCTCGAAGTTGTCGCGGTCGTATGCGCGGTTGCGCAGTTTGTTGCGGTAAGCATAGATTGTATTGACCGAGTAGTTGAGTATCAGGGCTACTTGGTTGGTATCCTCAAGTCTGAGACGCATGAACGCCAGAATACGAAGATCGTTATTGAGCAGTTCCCCCTCTTTGAGTACAATCTTTTCCTTGAGTAATGCGTTTACATCGTCAATAAAAGTAGGGTAGATGTGGAGGAATGCATCGTCAAAAAGTTTATAGAATTCCTCGCTTTGTTCCTCGACGAGTTTGCCCGATTTGGTGATTTTGTAAAGGTCGTCCACCTGTCCGGATGAAATCTTGCGGTTGGCAATCTTGCAGAACTGGTTGAGTTTGTCGATATATATGGAGCAAAGGCGGAAGAACTGGCTGATGTAGATTTCTTTCACGTGGTTGGCTCCCTGAAGCTTGATTTTTAGCTGGTTCTGTTTGCGCATCTGATTGCGGAGCGCTATCAGAGCTATTACAAGCACGATGAGTATGATTATGATGCAGCCAATCACCATATAGATGCGGTATCGCCATGCGTCTACCTGGTCGGAATGGGCTTTCTGTATGAAAGGCAATGCGGCCGACGACTGTACTATTCGCATTGTAGCATTGCATTCCACTGCATTGGTGAGCGCTGTCGACAGATAGTCGTAAGCACGGTCAATATCATTGTCTTCCGACATCATCACACCTAATTCCTGGAGCGACATTACCTCTCTGACCGCCCCTTTAATATCAGCCATAGCGGAGAGAGCCAGATAGTATGTCTCCTCCTCCCTGTTACCCTTTTCGCGGGCAATGGTTGCGAGCATGTGGCATGCACGGGCATATAGGTTGCTGTTGGGCGTGATATGGTCAAGCAGTTCGAGCAATATCACTTTCGCTCTTTTGTAATCACCTTTTTCTATAAGATCCTCGCCGTAGTAGAGGTCGTATGTGAGCGATTTGTGGTCGAGTACATTCAGAAGCGAGTCGCGGTGGGCTATTACTTTCTGATTCCAGAAATTGCGTGTGTCGGGGTAGTTGGTAAACAATGACGAAATGTAGGAATACATCTGTCGGCCCGATGTATGGTAAAAGGGAATTTCCTGTGGCGGAAGAGCTGAAGCATTGATGGCTTCGTACTCGTTGACAGCGTCCATCACGAATCCGGACAGGGGCATCATCGTAGCGCGTTTCGCACGGAAGCGGAATGCATTTATGGAGTCGCCGATTTCCAGTGATTTGTCGTATCCGCGGGTATAATACACGAGCGCGGAGTCGTTGTTGAACGAGCTGAACAGGTCGCCCATCTGCATGGTGAGTTCAAGTTGGCGCCCATCGGGGATATTGTCGGTAAGGCGATGCCTTATCGAATCGATGCGCGATTCGCGCGCCCGTATGTATTCCGAGCGCTTGGCGATCTCCTTGTCAAGTTGCTCCAACGATTTCTCCACATCGGTTCTGGTAATGGTTATTGCCAGACCGGAGGCTGTGCCTATACATAGCAAGCATAATGAAATTATAAATCTGTTCATGCAGAAAAAATTGCTAATATACAAATTTAGAAAAAAAATATCATATAAGCATTATGGGCAGCCGTTTTATTTCGCATCAACCTGTAATAACAGAGTAATGAGTAAAATATTGCAGCTCAAGCTCGCTGAAATTACCTGAAAAATACGATTCTGTTAGGAGAATTGGAGTATATTGTGTAACTTAGCAAAACTATAATTCGTTTATTCTGTAGTAAAATAATGGATACGAGTTCATTATCACAATCTGAAATATTACGGCTGAACAATGATTTCGCCGAGTGGAACAATTCTTATCTTACGGTAATAGATTCGGTGGAGAAGGTAAACGCTGAGTTCAAACTGCCGCTTAAAAATCATACGGTACTCCTGATCGTATGTATTAAAGGTTCGCTTGAGGTCGGTTATGACATGTCGTCAGTAGAGTTGGTGCCCCGTTCGATAATGGTTCTGTTGCCGGGTCATCTGATACGAAAATACCATCCTTCCGATGATTTTGAAGGCTTCATGATTTCGTCATCGATAGCCAATCTCGCCAACATGCTGCCTCTTATGTCGCGTATTCTGGTATGTTCGCTCCATTACAAGGAGAATCCTACGATACAGCTTGACGAGGAGGAATTTCTCAATCAGGTATTGTTCCGCGATCTGCTCAAGCATAAACTTGCGCGGTCGAAAGACCATTTTGACCTGTTGGTCATCAATAAACTGTGCGAAGGAATATTTTGTGAGACGCTCAACAATTATTCGAAACGCATTCATGGCGCCATCAATGCGCAGTGCAGCCGCGGCGATGCATTGTTCTATAAGTTTATCGTCGAGATAGAGAACAGTTTCAAGCAGGAACGTTCGGTAAGCTATTATGCCGACAAGTTATGCGTATCGCCGAAACACTTGTCGGCGGTTGTCAAGGATGTGAGCGGTCGCACCGCCGGCGAGTGGATTGACTATTACGTCGTGAATGAAATAAAACGGCTGCTGACGTCGACCGACCTTTCGATACAGGAGATAAGTTGCAAGCTGCATTTTGTCAACCAGTCGTTTTTCGGCAAATATTTCAAAAGCCATGTCGGGATGTCGCCGCGCGATTTCCGCAACAAGACACTTTTGCCGGGATTCTGAGCTTAAGGGGTATAGATAGGGGCGAGGGCGTCTCGCCCTCGGAGTATTATCTTTACACACTGAAAG